>ENA-OROQ01000100-OROQ01000100.1-human-gut-metagenome-genome-assembly--contig:-NODE-100-length-133179-cov-24.8606_pt1 | contig 133179 bp, 99 predicted proteins | sample MGYA00242136_ERZ509062 | MGnify/ENA primary metagenome ERZ509062 (study PRJEB26280, sample SAMEA2338735) | human gut metagenome | biome: human gut; feature: human-associated habitat; material: faeces...
GTATTTACAGGAATAGACGACATTGTTGTTTGATTTATATGTTGTGTTCATATTTGTATTATACTATAGTTCATTAGTTAATACAATTACTATTTTGTCCATATTCCATTACTTGCATAAATTCGATGGACGCGTCTTATATCCCCATAGTTGAAGCAGGGGGTTTTACGACGCATTGGATAAAATACTATATTCCAAAACGACACAAAAAAATCGCCGAACCCCAGTAAAATCAAAAGGTACAGCGATTTTTTTGTTTAGCAACTGTCAAAGACAGGAGTATAAAACGGTTTCTGACCAATGTCAAGCCAGAAAGATTTAAGCCCTCTTACACTGTCTGATTTGCCAGACAGAATTCTTATAATTCCGGAATCACTGTCGTCCATAGATGATTTCCTATTTTCTGGAAATCCCCCTCCAGAGACATTACAGTTATTACTGCATCCTTGTCAGGAAATGCCAGGCAGAACTGACCATAATTTCCATCGGATCGATAGGAACCGGCTTCCGGATTCATTACAAACTGATATCCATATCCAAAACCGGAATAAAGATTTCCCGGACTTCCTGCCACTGAATTATCCACCAGATTGGACGTTGCCATCTTCATGTACGACTCTGGCACCAGCTGTTTTCCATTATAATTTCCCTTGTGAAGAATCATCTGTCCATACCGGGTAAACTCATCAATATTCACATAAAGTCCATTAGCCGCATGCACATGCCCTTTCGGACACAAAGTCCAGTCTGGATTTCCAATTCCCAGCGGCTCAAAAAAGCGATTTCTCAAATATTCCAGAAGATTAACTCCCGCACGTTTTTCAATCGCGCAGCTGATCATATAAGTATTAAAATTGCTGTACAGCCATTCTGTTCCCGGTTTTTTTATCACTTTCGCATTCTCGAAGAAATATCGGATCCAGTCCGGAGTTGTGTAACGCTCCGGCCAGTCACAGAAAAACAGAGAGCTTTCCAAACCTGTAGTCATTGTCAGCATATTTTCCAGCGTTACATCCCCCAGATATCCTTCCGGATTCTCCGGTGCATACTCTGGAAAAATATCCACAATCTTCTCATCAAGTCGAATCAGCCCTTCATCAAGTGCGATTCCTGCCGCACAGGACACAACACCCTTGCAGGCAGACCAGGTGTTAAGGCGTGTCTTGACCGGCATTCTTTTATATTCTGCCGTTAACTGTCCTTCACGCCATATCTGCGCATACATAACATTGAGATTTTCTTTTAAAGTTTTGATAGCAAATTCATTGATCAGGTTCTGGTCTTTATTCATAAACATTAATCCTCCCACACACTTGTTTCCATCTTTACATCAGGACTTACACTTCTAAACCATCCGTAAGCCATGCATACTACAATGGCTATCAGACTGATGATTACTACCGGAAGTTTCAGGCTTCTGCAAGAATTGATAAAAATGCAGATATATGCAAACAGGCTCAAACAGCAGAGAAAATAATATTTTCCGTTAGAAATATGCATTGGTGATTTTTCCCATGCTTCTGCATGTTTTTTCGGAAGCTGGAAATAAGCATAAATCTGCAGAAATGCCAGTGCTGATGCCAGAAGCATAATATTATTTACAACATCACTGATAGAAAAGTCCAGTAACACAGGTAATATTCCCATAAGATAAGTAAATGTCATCAGTTTCCAGTAAGCCCCTCTTCTGTTCTGAGCTGCCCATGATTTCGGAAGCCATCCATCTTTACAGGACTGTGCAACCGGAATACAGTTATTGGAAATTGTTGAATTAATGGATGAAGACAGTGCAAGTACCGGACCACCAATCATAAATACTGTGAAAAGTGCCGGATTTAAAATATTTTTTGCAACCAGGGTAAGCGGCTGTCCGGCTACCTGATCCAGAGGAAGCACACCACTTGCTACAATTGCAACACCGCCATATACAACCATCAGTGTCGGAATACAGTACAGAAGTGCCTTTGGAATATCTTTATGCGCTTCTTTTGCCTGTTTACCATAATTCATAATGCAGGAATATCCGTTTGTTGAATATACATACAGCATGATTGCGGAAAAGAATCCGGATGGACCATTGGAGAAAAAGTCTGGTGCTGTAAACTCAAACACCGGATTTTTCAGCTGGAGACATCCCAGAACAATAAACAGACCAAGTGCAACAAACAGCAGGATAACCAGAATTTTCTGTACCTTCGCCATTACATCCACACCACACAGATTGATGGCAAAGAACACACTCAGGGCTGCAATTCCAAACCATTTCGCATTGATCTGCGGCCACAGGGAATTTGCATACATACCAATTGCCACACCATAAGTCGCCAGATTGATCGTCTGTGGCAAAAATCCTACTGCATACATACCGGCAACTCGTTTGCCGGCCATATCTCCTACCAGAGAATAAAATCCTCCTCCAAGTTTCAGTGTAGATGTAATCCATGGAATTGGTGCAATCATCATAAATCCCCAGATACATGCAGCTACATATGCCAACCATGCTGACTGACCAGTCAAAAGAATTGCCGGTCCGATCAGTGTCAGAACACCCGATCCAATCGCCTGTCCTACACCGATTGTATAAAGATCACTTCGTTTCAGGTAACCTGTTTTTTCTTTTATTTCCTTTACTGTTGACGACATAAAAGCCCCCCTTTTTTATTGACTTTAATATTAATAGTGCAATTAATTCTTTTTCTGACGTCATATGAATTATTTAATGCTATATTAACATCTAGGTTTCAAGATTTCTATTGACAATATTATTAAAAATACACACTTTAATTTGTGCATTATTTACATCTTTTTTTATGTTAAGAAGAATTTTTTACTCCATTATATTGTAATCAAACTTTACACCTGTTATAATTTATTATACTAATCGTACAGTACAGGAGGTTTTCATGAAAATAGAACAGTTGATCCGTGAAAAAGTATCTTTCCTTTCTGCCGGTCAGAAGAAAGTTGCCGAATATATATTACAACACCTTGATTCATTCAGTTATTCCACCCTTGCGAAACTCAGCAAGGAAATTTCCGTAAGCGAAACCACTATCATACGCCTTGCCTATTCCCTGGGATTTGAAAGTTTTTCTGAAATGCAGCGTACTGTACAGAATGATATTCTTTCCGTTCCTACGGTTATAAAAGACGATTCACTGCTGGATAGCGGAAATTTTTATCAAAACATCATTGCCAATGAACTCCATTCCATGGAAAGCTGGGCATCTCATCTGAATCAGGAAGATATGGATCAGATTGTTACCCATCTGAGCAATGCCAAAAAACGCCTCATTGTTGGTGCACGCTCTTCCTACAGTGCCGCTCTCTGGATGGGAACTCTGTTGAATCAGCTTCTTGGAAATACCAAGGTGGTTCACGAATTTTACGATTCCAATTTCGAATATCTCACAGAAGCATCCGAGGATACAGTTGTTCTTCTGATCTCTTTTGCCCGCTATACCAAATGGTCTCTGAAATATGCACAGATTGCCAAAAATCATGGTGCAAAGATACTCGCCATCACAGACAGCATTTCATCACCGGCATGGGCGCTGGCAGACCACGCTATCATTATAGAGATCAATCTCAATGAAATGGGATTTAACTCCTTCTCATGCCTCTATTGTCTGTTTGACAGTATTGTTGCAAAAATCCGCAAAACCAGGTGCAAATCCATCAGTACACGACTTCATGACCTAGAAGAACTTTATTCAGACTTTGATCTTTTTTACGAATAATAATTTCAGGGGGGGATTATCATGCAGGAAATTTTAGATATTTTTCTTGAGAAATCAAAGCAACATCATTCCAATATCATCTACGCACAGATATATAAAAATGATCTTCTAAAAGAAGAATTTAGACTTTTTCCGGTCAAAACCCGTTTAAATATATGGTCTATTAGCAAGCCTTTTGTTGCAATGGCCGCAGGTATCGCAGAACGTGAAGGACTGATCACTCTTGATGAATACATTTATCCTTGGTTTGAAAAATATTTCCCTTCCGACCCTTCTGAAAATCTGTACAAGATAAAGATCCGTGATCTTCTTACCATGTCATCCGGTCAGAAAGATCCGCTCTTTTTCTGCGATGGACCAGAGCGATACAGAGAAAAGGACTGGGTGAGATATTTCTTTCAGAATGATTCTTTTCCATATACACCTGGTACTCATTTTGTGTACAGCAATTTTTGTTCCTATATTTTATCTGTTCTTCTGGAAGAGAAATCCGGAACGGGTCTGCTGAATTATCTGCGATATCGTTTCTTTGAACCGGTTGGCATTCCGAATCCGGACTGGACCCTCTGCCCTCAGGGACATTGTATGGCAGCTAACGGACTGTATCTGACGATTGATGAATTGGCTCGTTTTGGACATCTGCTTCTGCATGAGGGTTCCCTGAACGGAAAACAGATCGTCCCAAAAAAATTCGTGATTGATGCCTGTCAGAAACATATCGATTCTTACAATCCACTGACGGAGCATCCGGATTACCAGAGCTATGGTTATGGATATTTCATATATATGGGACCTATGGAAGATACACTGATCCTGTCCGGCAATTACGGCCAATACTGCGTCGTTGACAAAAAACGTCAGATGGTATCCTGTGTCATGTCCCTGGATGGCAATGACCACAAAAAAATCCGTGATGATCTGGTGGATTCTCTTGCAGAATATTACGGTGTAAAAATTTCACATATATAAAAAAATGCCACTCCGCGGCCACATCATATGATATTCGCAATCCGCTAGCGCTACTTGCTCATAAAAAAATGCCACTCCGCGGCCACATCATATGATATTCGCAATCCGCTAACGCTACTTGCTCATAAAAAAATGCCGCTCCCGCGGCCACATCATATGTTATTCGCAATCCGCTAACGCTACTTGCTCATAAAAAAATGCCGCTCCGCGGCATTTTTTTATATCACTAACCAATCCTCAACCATAGCTGTATTATGTAGCAGTACTGCCTCATTTCCCTTCGTTACAAAAATCCTCTGCACAAACACATCCACAACTTCGCCTTCCCGGACGGGTTCTTCGTCAAGGCTTCTTCTGGCGCTGAGTGTGGTGTTTCCTACACGGACTTTCAGTTCCAGGCTGCTGCCGCGGAATGCGACTCGTTCTACGACGCCCTCTGTTGCAGAGCTTTTATATTTCTGTTCCTCGTTCTTCTTAGTCACTTTTACAAACTCCGGACGGACAATGGCTTTTTCGCCTCCCGGAACTTCCTCGAAGTGATTGAACACCTGATAATCATCGATCACAGAAGTCTGCCCGAAAAATCCCGCCGTAAACGCAGTATCCGGATTCTGATAAACCTCCAGTGGAGTTCCCTTCTGCTCGATCCGTCCACGGTTGGTAATAATAATTTCATCCGCCACCTCAATAGCCTCATCCTGATCATGAGTAACAAAAATGCTGGTGATCCCCAGCTTCTCGATCATATCCTTCAGCCAGCTTCGAAGCTCCGTACGGATCTTTGCATCGATCGCCGCAAAAGGCTCATCCAGAAGGAGAAGCTGCGGATTCGGAGCCAGAGCCCGGGCAAAAGCAACTCGCTGTCTCTGACCACCGGACAGCTGACTCGGATATCTTTTCTCCAGGTCCTTCAGCCCGATTAGCTCTACCAGTTCCATAACCCTCTGCTTAATATACTTCTTGTCCGCCTTCTGCACCTTCAGGCCAAATGCAATATTATCATACACCGTCATATACCGGAAAAGAGCATAATTCTGGAACACAAATCCAATGCCTCGCTCGCTGGCAGGCACATCATTGACCACTCTTCCGTCGATGATGATCTCCCCGCTGTCTGGCTGCTCCAGACCGGCGATCATACGGAGAATCGTAGTTTTTCCACTTCCGCTGGGCCCCAGAAGACCGATCAGCTTCCCCTTTTCGATGCCAAAGCTTACGTTATCAGATGCCTTGTAATCCCCATATGTTTTATTGATATTTTTTAACTCAACGTACATCGCCTTTTTCCCCCTTTCCTTTATGCTCCAGAACATTTCTTGCGATCAGAAGGATCACCGCCAGGATCACCAGGATCGAAGAAACCGCAAATGCCGGAACATACTGGAATTCGTTATAAAGAATTTCCACATGAAGCGGAAGTGTATTTGTTTTTCCACGGAGATGTCCGGACAGTACGGACACAGCTCCAAACTCTCCCATGGCTCTGGCTGTACACAGCACAACACCATAGAGAAATGCCCACTTGATATGTGGAAATGTCACCTTGGTAAAAATCGTCCAGCCTTTTGCTCCCATCAGTGCTGCCGCCTCTTCCTCATCGGACCCTATAGATTCCAGAACCGGTATGATCTCTCTAGACACAAATGGAAATGTGACAAAGATCGTTGCCAGGACAATTCCAGGAACTGCAAACACGATCTGTATCCCTGCACTTTCAAGAACAGAATAAAGAGGACTCTGCTTTCCAAAAACCAGGATATAGATAAGACCTGCGATAACCGGTGATACTGTAACCGGAACATCGATCAAAGTGGTAAGGAGCTTTTTTCCCCGAAAATGAAATCTGGTCATTGCCCATGCCGCACACAGACCAAAGATCGTGTTGCATACAACAGCCGCAGCCGTCGCCTCAATGGTCAGCTCCAGCGCTTTCAGCGTGTACTCATCTGTCACCGCCTGCACATAGCACTGCCAGCCCTTGCTCAGTGCCTGGGTTACAACAACCACCAGAGGCAGTACCAGCATCACAAAAAGAAAGATCACGGAAATCCCGATAAGAATCCATTTCACCGGCCCGGAAGCCTGCTTCTTTTTTTCATCCATTATGCATCCCTCCCTCTGATACGTTTCGTATTTCTTGCCTGCACCAGATTCACACCAAACAGGATCAGAAATGATACTGCCAGTGTAACCAGTGCGATAGCTGTTGCGCTTTCATAGTCAAACTCCTGAAGCTTTGACATGATGATCAGCGGCGTGATCTCTGTATAGTAAGGTTTGTTTCCTGCGATAAAAACAACACTTCCGTATTCTCCCAGGCAACGTCCGAAGGCAAGTCCCGCTCCGGAAAGCATTGCCGGCAGAAGCTCCGGAAGAATAACCCTGCGAAAAACGATGAATGGCTTTGCACCCATGACACGGGCCGCCTCCTCATAGGAACCGTCCAGCTTCTCCAGAACCGGCTGAATGGCCCTGACTACAAAAGGGATTCCCACAAAGATCAATGCCACCGTGATACCGATCCTGGTATATGCGATCTTAATACCGAAATTTGCAAAAAAGCTTCCCACCAGACCTTTATCGGATGTCAGGGATGTCAGTGAGATACCGGCAACTGCAGTCGGCAGTGCAAAAGGCAGCTCGATCATTCCATCCATGATCCTTTTTCCCGGAAAATCATATCTTACCAGCACCCACGCAAGGACCAGTCCCATAATAGCATTGATCACTGTGGCCGCAAATGCAGTAATAAAGCTTACATAGAATCCGGACAAAACCCTCGGCCGTGTGATCACCTCAATAAATTCCCGAAAACCCAGCCGCGCCGAGTATACTGCCAAAGACGCAAGAGGGATCAGAACTACGATACTCAGCATCGCTAAAGTCACTCCCATTGTCAGTCCAAAGCCTGGTATCACACGTTTACTCTGTTGTTTCTTCATTTCTGTCTCCCCTCTTTTCTATTCTAAGTCTCTGATCTGTTACAAATCTCAGACTCTTCTACTCTTCATATATTTCATCAAACACTCCGCCGTCTGCGAAATGCTTTTTCTGAACTGCATCCCAGCCGCCGAAATCTTTGATCGTTGTCAGCTTCACCTTCAGATCAAAAGTATCTGCATGCTTTTTCAGGATCGTCTGATCAACCGGCCTATAGTAATTCTCCGCGATCAGCTCCTGAGCTTCATCGGAATACAGATATTTCAGATATGCTTTCGCAGCTTCTGCATTATCATGCTTTTTCACATTTTCATCTACAACAGCAACGGATGGCTGTGCCAGGATACTGATGCCCGGCGTTACGATCTCGTAATCATCCGGATTATCCCTTACAGAAAGAAACGCTTCATTTTCCCAGGCGATCAGCACATCCCCCTGCCCGTTTTCCACGAAAGAGGTTGTGGCACCTCTTGCTCCGGAATCCAGAACCAGGACATTTTTGTAAAGCTTCTTGATAAAGGCTTTCATCTCTGTCTCGTTGCCGTTATATTTCTCATTGGCATAAGCCCAGGCTGCCATGTAATTCCAGCGGGCACCACCGGAGGTTTTCGGATTGGGAGTGATCACCCCCACACCATCCTTTGTCAGATCATCCCAGTCGTGGATATTCTTCGGATTTCCCTTCCGAACAAGAAATACAATGGTGGAAGTATAAGGAGCACTGTCATCCGGATATTCATCGATCCAGCCCTTGTCGATCAGACCGGCATTCCGGATCGCATCGATATCATATTCCAGTGCAAGTGTCGCCACATCTGCAGGAAGTCCGTTGGAAATCTCAAGGGCTTGCTTTCCGGAACCGCCATGAGACTGAATCACATCCACACTCTGACCTGTTTCCTCTTTCCAATATTTTGAAAAAATCTTATTATATGCTTCATAAAATTCTCTGGTCGGATCATAGGACACATTGATGATCTCCACATGATTTTTATCCTTTGTATTGTTTCCCGATACTGCAAAAGTTCCTGCCAGTACCACTGCTGCCAGTGTGATACAGACACCTGCGATGCGTTTTCTTTTCATGATCTGTGTACTCCTTTACAACCACATTTTTATTTAGAAATCTTTTTCCCACCAATGTAACTGCTTCATTTCGCTGTCAAATCATACCTGTTCTTTCCGTTTACTGTGGTTCTGTAATTTTTTTATTTGAATTGAATACATTAAACCATATTATTCCCATTAATTAAATATGAATATCTGAAAACGTTTTCACGAAATACTCTGGTCATAGCGCAACCGCATCCTGTCTGTCACTATATCTGCACATCCGCAATCCTCAGATACAATAATCGCTCCACATACTGTCCTCCACACTGCTGCAGCTGTTCCGTATCATCAGTCTTCCTTCCAGTTCCATCCGCACGATACCGGAATGCCCGCCCTTCAGCCGGTCCAACAGCAGGTATAATGCAAATTTTCCCATATCCTCCTTGGGCAGGCTCACCGTTGTCAGCATCGGTCTGGTAAACTGTGCCTCCTGGATATCATCGCTGGATATGATCGAAGGCATATAATACCGGTTCCGAAATTTATTCAGGCACTTCAGCATTCCGATCGCCGAAATATCATTGGCACAGTAGATTCCGGTTGGCATGTCGTCCGACTGAAAGAACTTTTCCATGGCCTCGTAGCCCTCGGCCTCAGTCTGCTTTGTTTCGATAACATACTCCGGTATCACATCCAGATCATGCTTCTTCAGTGTTTCCAGATACCCGTTATACCGGTCCTCGCTGTGACACTGGCCAATATATCCGATATTTTTGTGCCCCAGGGAGATCAGATATTCCACTGCCGCTGCTGCGATCTTTTTCCCATCACAAAGGACCTCATCCACTTCATAATTGGTAGAATTCCGATTCACCGATACCACACTCTTATACTTCTTATTCAGCTTCTTCAAAGCCTCTTTATTACATCTGCCGATGATGATCAGTCCGTCCCTTTTCTCTTCCACCTCATCATACATTCCGTCGATCAGCCGGTCCAGATTCTCCCTTCGGCACTTCCGGTCATCGGAAAACACAGACATATACCATACTTTGGAAAGAATGCAGTTTTTATCATGGATCTCACTTTCGATCACCCGAAGGAGCTCCGCAAAAAACGGATCCGTTGTGGAAGAATCGGTTCTTGTCATCAGGATATTGATGTACCAGGTTTTCTCCTGCTTTGCGGAAACGCCTTTTTTCAGATTCCGGGCCGCCTCGTTGGGCACATAATTCATCTCGATAGCTGTTTTCCATATCTTGTCCCTGAGTCCGGAAACAGAACATTTATAATTGGGATTATTCAAAACTCTGGAAACCGTCGCCGGTGAAACCCCTGCCTTTTCTGCAATCTTCTTGATGGACATATACCCGTCCCCTCCCTCTGAAAAAAGTCTGCCCGCTGCCAGTCCTATAAGCTGCTCAACGTCATCTGTGTAACTCAGTATCATCAGTGTAACAGAATTTTTTATCATTCCTTATTTCATAGTAATTAAATATGTTTTATATGATAATAAGAGTTTTGAAAAAAGTCAATCTTATTTTGTGAAAACGTGTTCTTTTTTTGCTGCATCTTCCAGTAGACCACCCGGATTCTGCGCCTTGCCCATCTCATTTAGCATTACATTACCAAGCAAGGCACACTACAAAAAAATACCTTACACAGAGTTACTGTGGAAGGTATTTTTTGCGATCATCACTTATTATTGTCCTTTAATTTTCTTTTGATATATTCTTCTATCAATTCCAATAATTGTTTACCCGTTTCTATCTGTTCTTCTGCTTCTTCTCTTGTTGCAATATAAAAAGCATGATAAATACCATAATATGCCCGATTATTAGCACCTCGAAATTCTTTTGCATTCAAAAGAATTTCCGCAGCTTTAATATCACTTTGGGCAGTTTCAATCCGATAAAAAATAAGATCTTTTTGCGTTCCTTTTTCATCAGGCTGCATCAAATAATTTTACCCCCTCTTTCTTTACATTTGCATAAAATGGATAAACATCAACCCAATTCAGAAAATGTTTTTCACTTTTTGCAATTGGCTTAATATCAAGATCATGATCCATATTAAAATCAAAAGTTTCTCCTGCCAATTCATGACGATACTGCTTAATATCTATATCAGACAGATCAAGGAGAATCATAATATCGATATCAGAATCTTCTCTATAATCTCCTCTGGCATATGAGCCGTATAAAATAACACTTTTCAAATGTTTCCCATATATTTTCTGTAATATTTTTGTGTATTGTTCCAACAATGTCTTCATCGATACCGGCATAATCCCGCCCCTTTCTATCTGATAAAACATCTTTATTCGATAACCACTATTTGTTCCATTTAATTATACGCTTTTATATCATTATTCCGCAATGAAATTTTTTCGACATAATTCTCCAGACATACAAAAACAGACTGAGAACCTGATATATATTCTTATCAAGCTCCAGTCTGTTTTGCGTGCTCAAACATATAAGATATAACTATGAGTAAATAACAAATGCGGATTACTAATATCCTTTGAATTATTTAACCGTTACCTTACAGGTCAGTTTTTTAGAACCACTCTGAACGGTGATAGTTGCAGTTCCTTTTCTGATGCCTTTTACAACACCTTTGGATGTGACAGTTGCGATTTTTTTGTTGGATGATCTGTAAGTGACCTTCTCATCAGTATTTCTTGGTGTTGCAACGGCTTTGATGGTGAAGGTTTTTCCTCTGTTCACGGTCTTTGTTTTTGGTACACCGGTGAGTTTTGTTGTTTTAATCTTTGTGACCTTAACAGTGACAATAACTTTTTTACTTCCGGCTTTTACTGTGATCTTTGCAGTGCCGACTTTCTTTCCTGTGATAACACCCTTGGAATTTACTGCTGCGATCTTACTGTTGGAGGAACTGTATGTAATCTTATCCTTGCTTGTAACCGGCTTCAGAACAGGTTTCAGAGTTACTTTTTTTCCTTTGACTACACTGACTGTGGACTTCAGGTTTGTGATCGCCTGTGTAGTGACTCTGACTGTAACCAGTATATTGGTCTTCACGCCACTATTCAATATGATCGTCACCCATGTTGAACCGTTTTTATTTTTTGCGGTAAGCTTAAATGTACCATTCTTATTCACATTGGAAACAGTTACAAGGCCGGGGTCCTTCGGTGTTACACTCTTTAGATAATCACCATTGGCAAAGTCAGATACCCGGACAGCTGTTGTAGACTTCCCGCTTTTTAATGTAACCTGATCTGTGTTTACGCTCATATTGTAAGTCCGGGTTTCTCCCCAATCCTGAAAACCACACCGTTCACATGTAAAATGCTGCTGGTAATCCGCTGTAAAAAATATCGGAGTTGGATTTCCTTTGCTGACAGTGTGTTTGCCTGAACCATGATTTATCCATTGCTCGTCCGTAAATTTATGCCCCAGTTCTGGAATGAGCACATCACTGTCCTGCTGCATTTCTTCTTTTCCATCTTTATCCAAAAAATGTTTCCCGCAGGATGTACAACGATAGGTATCCTTCATTCCCGGATTCAGACACTCCGCCGGATATCCCTTTTCTAATTCCAGAACATGACTGTCTGTTTTCGGTATTGCCAGATCCCTGCCTTCTGTAACTTTCTGGATTCCCTTTTCATCAAGGAATATCTGCTGACAATAATCACAGATGTAATAGCCTTTTCTTCCTTCATTTACACAGGTTGCTTCATATCCTTCAATGTATCTCATTGTATGATTCTGAGGTTCTGTCGGCAAGATCAGATCTGCCTCTGCCACTTTCTGTTTTCCTTCCTGATCAAGGAAATATTGGTAGCAGCCGGTGCAATAATAGTAGGCTTTCTTTCCTCCATGTATACAGTTTGGCGCTTCTTTACTGTGATATTCCAGTGCATGGACACTGTTTGCAGGAATTGTTACGGATTCTCCTGAAATCTGCTGTTTTCCATCCTTATCCTGAAAATATTTAAAGCAGTTGTTGCAGAAGTAATATTCTTTATTTCCTGCATTTATACAGGTTGCATTATTGGCTTTCTGATATACCAGATTATGTTTTCCATTTACCGGAATCACCATGTCACTCATGTCTGCTGGCTGTTTTCCATCTTTATCCAGGAAATCGCTACTACAAATACTACAGTGATAATATGCCCGATTTCCACTGTTCGCACAATTGGCATCTCTTGCCGGATAATATATCATACTGTGTTTTCCATTCATCGGGATTACCACATCTTTCGCTACCTGTTTTCCATCTTTATCAACGAAATATGTGCCGCAGCCGGTGCAGTAATAACTTGCCTTATTTCCGTCTGATATACAATTGGCATCTCTTGCCTCACGATATATAATCCTGTGTCCTGGTGCCGGAATTATGATGTCTGACTCTGTGAGTTCTGTTGCGCCATCCCAGTCCGTAAAATTTTTTCCGCAGTTTTCACAGTGATAATATGTCTGATTACCAGACTGTGTACAGATTGCAATTTTCCCCTCATGATATGTCAGATTATGGCCAAATTTACTGATCGTCAAATCTCCCCAGACTACTCCTGATCCTTCTGCATTAGAAAAATCCCAGTTACATCCATCACAATGCCAGTATTCCCTATTTCCATCACTTATACAAGTTGGCTTAACTTCTTCATGATGAATAAGAGGATCTTCTATATTATGAAAAGGAAAGTCGTTTTCTGTAGCATAGGTTTCCGCTGTGGAATCTTTATGTCCCATAACAAGACTATAAGTCTTTGTACCATCTAAATTATAACCAAATGCCTTTTTTTCTATCACTGCAGATGCATTGGCAATGTAAATGCTTCGCAGATTTGTACAATCGGAAAAGGCATTGGTATCAACATGTGTTAAGTTGTCCGGAAGAATGATTTCTACCAGATTGGTGCAGTTGGAAAATGCTCCATATGGAATTTCTGTAAGATTTTTTGAAAGTTTAATTCTATCTAAACGGCTTCCCTCAAACGCATACTCCTCAATTGTTGTCACGCTGTCCGGTAAAGTTACTTCTCCTAACATCGTTCCAGTGAATGCATTCTTTCCAATCTTTGTCAATCCATCTGGAAGTGTGATATTTTGTAAGGAACTACAACCATAAAATGTACTTTTTTTAATTTCAGCTACATTCTTTGGAATATTTATTGACTGAAGATTACTATTCCAGTAAAATGCACTTTCACCGATATCCGTTACTGTATCCGGAAGTTCAATACTACTGAATTTACAATTATAAAATGCCCCGTTACCTATTATTTTCAGACCTTCTGAAAAACTAATATTTGATAAGTTATTATTAAAAAACGCATCGTTACCTATTGTTTTCAGACTTTCTGGAAAACTGATACTTGATAAATTATTACCAGAAAATGCATTATCACCTATGCTTATCAAATTTGGAGGTAATTTAATTTCTGTTAAATTACAGTTACTAAACGCTCCATTACCAATTTCCGTAATTTTATCCGGTAAAACAATGCTATCTAATCGACTACAGTTAGAAACCAGTCCATTACTTATATAATTCAGATTTTTAGATAATTTTATGCTTCTTAAATTACCACAATTCGAAAATACTCCTACTCCAACTTCTGTTATCGTATCTGGCATTGTAACTTTTTTTATTGCGCATCCCGAGAATGCATAACTGCCTATTCTTGTTATACTATCTGGCAGTCGAATATCGGTTAAACTGCTGCAGCCGCAAAACACACTCTCGCCTATCTCTATTATATTCTCTGATAGCTGAATATTGGTTAAACTGCTACATCCATTGAACGCACTCGCTCCTATCTCTGTTATATTCTCTGATAGCTGAATATTGGTTAAACTACTACATCCATTGAACGCACTCGCTCCTATCTTTGTTATGTTCTCTGATAGTTGAATATCGGTTAAACTGCTACATCCATTGAACGCACTCGCTCCTATCTTTGTTATGTTCTCTGATAGTTGAATATCGGTTAAACTGCTACATCCATTGAACGCACCCTCTCCTATCTCTGTTATATTCTCTGATAACTGGATACTAGTTAAACCGCTACAGCCCCGAAACATTTCTTTTCCAATTGCAGTGATTTTCTCTGGAATATTAATACTGGTCAAACTGCTACAGTCAAAAAATACATCATCACCTATACTAGTTAAACTTTCTGGCAAAACAATCGTGCTTAAGCTTCTGCACCAAACAAATGTATCATTTCCCAGATTTGTTAATGTTTTTGGTAATATAACACTGGTTAAATTAACACAACTATAAAATGCCCCTTCAAGTGAAGTAATTCCTTCCCCAATTACTACACTTTTAATCTTTTCATTCAAAGAAAAATACCTTTGTACTTCACCACTCCCCTCAATGACAAGCCGTCCATCCCCATACAATTTATACGTAGCATCACTTCCACAGCTTCCGCTATCAACAACTTCCGGGCTCTCGCCCACACCGGCAACTACTGCTTCTCCATCTGAAAAACCATCTTTCACATCTGCTTCTAATTCCACTGTATCAGAATTATCTGTTTCTGTATTTACCTCAAGTTCTTCAGCACTGTCCTCAAAAAGTTCAAGGTCACCAGTGTCGTTATCCTGCGAATCCTCTGAAGCTGTTTCTCCAGTGGTTATTGTTTCTCCTGCATTCGACTCAGCATCAGCAACATCTTCATTCTCAGGCACTTCTGAAACTTCTTCTACTGTATCTGTTGCTGTATCCGTCACTGTATCTTCTGCTTCATTCGTCTCTGCCTGAAATTCCTCAGCCGCATTCACAGACACTGTCTCCACCGGAGCCGCCGCTGTTGTCAGGATTATAGCCGCAGACAGCAGCCATGCAATGTTCTTTTTCTTCATAGATTTCCCCCATTTTCCAATTCACATTTATACTAAAATTATAAATTTCACATCACATTTAATCAAGCTTTGTTTAGAATATTTTTGTCATATTTTGTCTGTTTACAGACATTTTTGAACATTTTTTCTACTATAAAAACCGGCAGCTGCACATGTGAAAACTTTTGTACCTGCTTTATTACCAAAATACAAAAAATACGACGTGCAGTTATTCAAAAAGCTGTACCATCTTTACCTCTCAATCCTGATCCAGAAATCATCCTCTGCCATTCTTCCTTCGGTCTTTTCTATGATCATAAACGGATCATAGAATGGCAGATTCAAATCTTCTAATACCAATTTTATTTTGTCTCGTTGTCTCGGGAAACAACGAGATTCCAGAAATTCCTCGTATTCTTCAAAGGTTGGTTTTTCATTTCGGCCAAATGCTTTTTTAATAAAATTGTTTGTATAATTATATATTTTTACTTTTCTGCCTCTCTCATCCACATCAATAATCGTACATATTTCACTCTTAAACATGTACCATAAGCGTATCGGATATTCTTTTTCCGGCACGCGGAGGTTTTCCTCAATCTGAGGATACTCGTTTAAAATATGAACTAATGTCGTAACCGGTCCTGTAATATCCCGATTTTCACTTTCCCATCTTTCTATTGTTTTCTGAGATACATTTACTAACTTTGCAAAATCTTTTTGTGTAAGCTTTAATTTCTTTCTTAAAATTCGTATATCTTCTGCCCGTATCGAATGTTTCACAGCATATCCTGTCATTTTAGATTCCCCCTTTTTTATTAATATACCCTTATTTTAAGGGTATAACAAGCTATTTTATTCCTTATTTTAAGGGTTTTCTATATTTATAAAAAACCCGGCAGCTGCACATGTGATAACTCTCCATGTTTCATCTGCCGGGCTTCTGTTTTTATTTTCTTTTGTATTCTTTCACTGTTATGGCGATTTTACGTACGCCTGCTTCATCGTTACTTCACCGTTATCTTACAGTTCAGTTTTTTCGCTCCGCTCTGCACGGTGATCACGGCCGTCCCTTTTCGGATTCCCTTTACAACACCTTTGGAATTTACCGTAGCGATCCTGCGATCCGAGGAACGGAAAAGAATCTTTTCGTCGCTGTAATACGGCACGGTCACTGCCTGGATCGTATATGTTTTTCCACGAAGTATGGTTTTTGTTTTGGGCACGCCGGTCATCTTTGCGGTCCTTACTGCGGCAGTATTGTTCAAAAAACGGAACCCATTTTTCTTTGCGTAAGTCTGAGCAGTAGAACCCTTTTTTCCGGCAATGACAAAAGTTTTATTTTTTCCACTATTGAAATTATAGCCGATCGCTTCTTTTTCTATCACTGTTTTACTGTTGAGGATCGTAATCTTTTTCATTGCCAGGCAATCATAAAAAGCATGGCTTCTGATCTTTTTCACACTGGCAGGTACTGTAATATTCCCCAGTTTTCGACAATTACTGAATACACCGTTCCCGATCTCTGTAAGCTTCTTCGGCAACGACACCTTTCTGAGATCTGGACAAAAAGAAAACGCATCTTCCCCAATAACCGTAACACTGTCCGGAAAGCTTACTCCTGTCAAACCGCAATGCCGAAAGGCAGCTCTTTCTATCCTGGAAACGCCCTGTCCAAGCGTAACCTTTTTCAGCTTCATATCCGCCTCAAATAACGATTCCGGTAATATTTTCACACTTCCCGGAATGCTGACAGATTCCAGATTGTTACAGTAACTGAAAGCATATTCATCAATTTTTGTCACAGTTTTCGGTACATCCAGGCTCATAAGCTTACTCTGGTAAAAAGCATATGCACCAATGCTTTTCAGTCCATCAGGAAGCTTGATCCTGGTGATCGCAGTATCTCCAAATGCTCTTACTCCAATACTCCGCAGAGTTCCCGGCAACGAAATCCTCTTCATATTTCTGCAGTCTGAAAAGGTTCTGTCACCGATTCCCGTGATCCCAGATGCAACGGTTACTGTTTTTATCATTGCTGATCTGTATGAAAAATCATCGGTAACCTTAACCTCCCCTTTTCCCTGTATCTGCAGGTTTCCATTGGAGTACAACCGGTAAACAGCTTTGCTTCCACAGGAGCCCTTCGCAACAAGCTTTGCAGTGCTCTGCACACCTGCTGCCGATGCTTCCTGTGCATATTCAGCCGCATAACCAGTCTGTGCATGTACAGCCACAGAAGATACACAGGACCCTGTCAGGATCATTGCCGTTGATAACAGTATTGCGATTTTTTTCCCAAACATAAAAGCTCCCTCCCTGAGAATCGATCGGATATCCACGATCTTCTCCCATGTAGCAACAAAAGGACCGACATACATCCGGTCCTCCTGTTCATTATTTAGAATCTGTTGGTTAATCCAACCACATACATATCTTCTTTATATTCCGGGATCTTCACAAGAAGTCCTTCTGCAGTATCTTCAGTTTCTACCTTCACTGCCGGATCAAATGGTCTCAGCGCCCCGTGATAGCCCTTGATCAGGAATTCATTGGCACCTTCCTTCAGATGATCTGCAAACACATTCAGATTTCCGTCTTTCTGTGTATAATGGAGCTCGATTCCACTCTCAAGCAGCTCAGATTCACGGTCACTGCAGCGTGTTCCGTAAATACCGTCATGGTTTACCTTCAGCCATGCACCCAGGATCTTCAGTCTTCTTACCTGCTCCTCCGGGATAGTTCCATCTGCCTTTGGGCCGATGTTCAGGAGAAGATTTCCGTTATTTGCCACTGTTCCGACAAGAAGTGAGATCAGATCCGGAACAGAAATCAGCTTGTCATCGCCTTCGTTGGCATTATAACCGAAGGATAAGCCCATTCCACGGCACATCTCCCATTTCTCATTTCTGTTTACAGAACCGGATTTATATTCCTTAGTAAGGAAATCGTGATAACGTCCGTTGAAACGGTCATTTACCACACCCTCCGGAACCTTATTGTAATAATGTGCAAAGAAATACGGCATCATCTCTTCACTCTGTGTCGGCCATCCGATATCATTCCAGAACACACTCGGTGCATAATTATCTACAAGCTCTTTCATCTGATTATAGGAATAATCTGCATATGCAAATGTCGGGCTGGCTGTTCCAAACAGATCATCATCCTCAAAAATAGGATCGTTTGCATACTGCCAGTCGATCAGTCCGGAATAATACAGGCCCATGCGGATTCCTGCGTCACGGACAGCTTCTGTCAGCTCACCGGTGATATTTCTCTTCGGTCCCATTTCTACGGAATTGAAATGTGTATATTTACTTGGGAACAGGCAGAATCCGTCATGATGCTTGGTTGTCAGAACAACATACTCCGCACCTGCTTCTTTAAAAATCTCTGCCCACTGCTTCGGATCCCAGTTTTCAGCTTTCCACATAGGAATAAAATCTTCGTATTTGAAATCTTTTCCGTATTTTTCTATATGATGCTTATATGTAGGGCCTTTTCCAATGTTCAGAGAGTTGTAATACCATTCTGCATACGGATTATCCGCAAACCATTCTTTGGAATCAACCTCTCCCAGCTCCCATGTATGCGGTGCAAACGCCGGCACGGAATAAATTCCCCAGTGGATAAAAATTCCAAATTTACAATCCTCATACCATTTTGGAACTGTGTGTGCATTTACAGAGTTCCAGTTTCCTGTGAATCTTACATCTCCCATAATTAAAATACCTTATCCTTTCTGTCCTTTCAAAAAGACATTATAATTTACTCGCTTCCCCCAACAGCTATTCTACTGTGATCTTCAATACCACCGGCATATCTCCCGCCTCAATAACCCCTCTTCCGCAGGAAATATCCAGTTCTTTATTTCTCGCAAATGCCGGATGCAGATCTGTTCCGAGGATCTCAATATCTCGGATCGTGGATTTCAAAAGCTTCATATCATTGCCAAGAGCTTTGATATGGATCTCTCCATCCTCCGGCCAGTGCAGAACAGTCGCATAAATATGATTGCTCTTACTTGTAAAACGGATATCCTCAGAAGTAAAGTGCTTATCATAGGTATCCGTGAAATGTCCCTCCGGAACCACCGTCGGTCCCTCTCCGAATGTCTTCCAGTATCTGGTTCCGTATATCGCCTCTCCGTTTACCTTCAGCCATTTTCCCATTTCTCTCAGGATATGTGCATCCTCTTCCGGAATTGTTCCATCCGGCTTCGGTCCGATATTAAGAAGAAGTGCACCATTTTTGCTGACTACATCGATCAGATCCAGCACTACATCGGAAGGCTTCTTATAATCATTTCCAATGGTATATCCCCAGGAGTTCTTAGCTACAGACGTATCATTCTGCCACAGATCCGGCGTGATATGGTCTAACTGACCTCTTTCCAGATCATTGACTGCGCTGCCATAAACATATGCGTCAAATTTGGCATCAATAGCTGTTTCTTTTCCCCACTGTGCAGAACGGTTGTAATAATATGCTGCAAATTTACGAAGATACGGTTTCCATGCATACTGCTGGATCCACCAGTCAAAATACACGATGGATGGCTGATATTTATCCACGATCTCGCAGGTGCGGACAAGCCAGTCCTGCATATGCTCCTCTGTCGGAGGATTGTCATAAATATCACTCATATCTCTGGTGATTCCTGCTGCCGGTCCATAAAGATCCGCATATTCCGGATCATTGACATCAGCCTCCGGGATCTGACGACCTCCATTAAAGAACCAGTAATGCTCTGCTCTGTGAGAAGAAGCACCAAGAACCATTCCCTCTTTCTCAACCTCTGTCTTCAGCTCTCCGAGAATATCTCTTTTCGGTCCCATCTCAGCAGCGTTCCAGCGACAAAGGTCACTGGCATACATCTGAAATCCATCGTGATGCTCCGCTACCGGAACTACGAATTTCGCCCCCGCCTCTTTAAATAAGGCCGCCCATTCCTTCGGATCAAACTTCTCAGCCTTAAACTGAGGAATAAAATCCTTGTAGCCGAATTTATCCAGAGTTCCGTATTTCTCTGTATGATGCAGGTTCTCCTTAGAGCCTTTCACATACATATTTCTGGGATACCATTCATTTCCGAATGCCGGAACACTGTAAACACCCCAGTGGATAAAAATTCCGAATTTATCTCTTGCATACCACTTCGGCGTAGGATGCTCACAGAGAGAATCCCAGGTATCCGTGTATGGTCCCTGTGCGATCACCTCATCGATCAGAGAAAGGTATTCTTCTTTTTTCATCTGTTCGTCCTCTTTACATCTTTTATTTATATTGTATGGATGCCTCTATGTTATCATCAAACCTTTTGGTTGTATATGCCCAACAATTCACAAATAAAACGTTTCGTTTTTATATAAAACATACAACAAAAAAAAGACCTTGATGATGTTTTTATTCCAACTTCATCAAAGTCTTTTCTTTTTTACATAATATTCTCTTCGATCACCTTTTCGATCCGTCTCTTCACTTCTTCTGCGAGCTCTGTGGTATGCATATCTTTGTATTCCTCATAATACATCGGAGGAAGGATATGCACCTGTACGGTGATCCTCTCTGTAGAACCGGTATCAAAAGCCTTAAAGGAATCGATCAGTGCAACCGGAACGATCGGGCATTTCGTCTTGGTGGCAGTCTTGAAGCTGCCGCCCTTGAACGGCCCCGGATGATTTCCGTTTTTACTTCTGGTTCCCTCCGGAAAGATCAGATAATTACGACCAGCCTTCACTTCCCGTATTACATTGACAATGACCTGCATGGACTGCTTCAGGTCTTCCCTGTCAATGATAAAGGCCTTCATACAGGCAAAAACCTGCTTCAGAAAAGGAATCTCTCCAACTTCCTTCTTGGCAACTACCGAAAAAGGAACCGGGCATGCCCGGATGATCGCCAGCACATCAAACAGTCCCTGGTGATTCGGAAAAAACATAAACCCCTTTTCTTTTGGGATATTTTCAGCTCCATGCACATCAATATGGATATTTCCGCCTTCAATGGCATGCTCATCTACCAGTCTCAGGAATGCGTATTTCTTCTCTTCCGGATAATCATCTGTATGCGCTGCATACCAGCAAAGCTTGATCCACCAGTAAGGAACAAAGACTATATTTCTGAGCACCATCAGCAAAATCCGCTTCATTCTTACATCCTCCCGCCTCTGCTTTATCCGTTCAGTTTCCCTGCGATCTTATCCTCGTATCCCGGATTCTTTTTCAGAAAAACCTCATAAGCCTTTGTATAATCTGTATAGGTTTTCGTAGTCATAAATTTCTGATAATCCTTGGCAGCCTGCTGGCTGATCTTATCTGAAATCTCAGAAGGCGCATACAGATAATACTTTTTGTCCTGGACCTTTACAAGATAGGTACTGATACATGGATATTCCTGCTCGTTCTCTAGAACAAGATTATAGCGGATATAAACATAAGAATAATTTTTGTTTTCAGAAATGGAGCCACAGCTGTCGATATTTACATCCTTTACTCCATGGGCCTGAAAATATTTTATCGTGGAGGAAATCTCTGTTTTCGCCTCATCCGATAACTTATCCGCACTGTAACAGCTCTGCATCTTTTTATTCTTGCCTGCTGCTGCCGCTTTGATGTAGCCTTCCACAACCCCCTCCGGAGTTCTGTGGCTGATCTTTCCGCAGCCCCTGGCCGCCAGAACGATCACCAGCAGGATCAGAATGATCCCCGCCAGTGTCGCAATGTGGACAAAATTCAGTTTTTTATTAGAGTATTTCAGCTTCTTTACTGATTTTTTTCTGCGTTTTTTCTTTGTCGTCGTCATGACTTATCCTCGACCTTATTCCTCTTCACTGCCTGTGACAGCTTCCTCTGCAGAGCCTTCTTCGTTATCGCCGGTTTCTCCGTCAGCTTTTTCGGTAGTTGTATCTGCTTCCGGATCTTTATCTCTTACCTTGGCGATACTTGCAACGGTTACACCCTCTGTAAGATTGATCATCTTCACACCGGAGGTGATCCTTCCAAGAACAGAGATATCCGCACATTGCAGACGGATAATGATACCCTCTGTAGTGATCATCATGATCTCGTTCTCTTCGTTGACAGCCTTGGCGCCGACAACATTTCCGGTCTTCTCGGTGATCTTGTAGCACTTCACACCCTTACCGCCACGGTTCTGGACAACGAACTCACTCATAGCTGTACGTTTGCCCATTCCGTTCTCGGAAACTACAAGCAGATAATCTCCCTGAGTGTTCAGCTGCATGGCAACAACTTCATCACCGTCAGTAAGATTCATACCTCTTACTCCCATGGATGCACGGCCTGTGCTGCGGACATCCGTTTCCTTAAAGCGGATACACTGTCCGTCCCTAGTCACAAGAATAATATCTTTGTTATTATCAGTAGCCTTAACCTCGATCAGCTCGTCATCATCACGGAGAACGATTGCTGTAAGACCTGTCTTACGAACATTCTCGTAATCCTTGATCGGAGTTTTCTTCACAAGGCCTTTCTTGGTGGCCATCATCAGATAATGACCCTCTTCATATTTACGAAGCGGGATCACAGCTGTGATCTTTTCTCCCGGTGCAAGCTGCAGAAGATTGATGATCGCAGTTCCTCTAGCTGTACGACCGGCCTCCGGGATCTCATATGCCTTCAGTCTGTATACACGTCCTGTATTAGTAAAGAACATGAGATAATGGTGCGTTGTCGTCATCAGAAGCTCTTCGATATAGTCATCCTCAATCGTCTGCATACCCTTGATTCCTCTGCCGCCACGGTTCTGGCTGCGGAAGTTGTCAACGGTCATACGCTTGATATAACCAAGCTTTGTCATTGCGATCACTGTATTTTCTCTCGGGATCAGATCCTCTGTAGAGATATCATATACATCGTATCCGATGGAAGTCTTTCTGTCATCGCCGTATTTCTCTGCAATGGCAAGGATCTCCTCACGGATCACCCGGAGAAGGAGCTTGCGGTCAGCAAGGATTGCCTGGAACTTGCGGATCTTCTCCATAAGCTCTGCATACTCAGCCTCCAGCTTCTCTCTTTCCAGACCTGTCAATGCACGGAGACGCATATCCACGATCGCCTGTGCCTGCACATCTGTCAGCTCAAAACGGTCGATCAGCTCCTGCTTGGCGATCTGTACGTTGCGGGAGCCACGGATGATGCGGATCACTTCGTCAATATTATCAAGTGCCTTCAGAAGACCCTCCAAAATATGGGCTCTCTCCTGTGCCTTATTAAGATCATACTGTGTTCTTCTGCGAACTACATTCTCCTGATGCTCCAGATAGTACTCCAGCATCTCTTTCAGGTTCAGAACCTTCGGTTCCATATTTCCATGATTTGGAACAAGAGAAAGCATGATCACACCAAAAGTATCCTGCAGCTGTGTATGCTTGTAGAGCAGATTCAGGATCACGTTGGCATTGGCATCCTTACGAAGATCAATACAGATTCGCATACCCTCACGGCTGGAATGGTCGTTCAGGTCTGTGATCCCGTCGATCTTTTTGTCACGGACAAGCTCTGCGATCTTCTCGATCAGACGTGCCTTGTTTACAAGGTACGGGAGCTCGGTAACTACGATACGGGATTTACCGTTTGGCAAAGTCTCGATATTCGTCACCGCACGGACACGGATCTTGCCACGTCCGGTACGGTAAGCTTCCTCGATTCCTCTCGTTCCGAGGATGGTCGCTCCTGTAGGGAAGTCCGGTCCCTTTACGATCTCAAGAAGCTCCTCCATAGCTGTTTCTCTGTCTTCTTCTACAATGTTGTCAATGATCTTAACAACTGCATTGATAGTTTCACGAAGGTTATGCGGCGGAATATTGGTTGCCATACCTACCGCAATACCTGTAGTACCGTTTACCAAAAGGTTCGGAAAACGTGCCGGAAGCACAACCGGCTCACGCTCTGTCTCATCAAAATTCGGCTGAAAATCAACCGTATCCTTGTTGATGTCAGCAAGCATCTCCATGGATATCTTGCTGAGACGTGCCTCTGTATATCGCATGGCAGCCGCACCATCACCATCCACGGAACCAAAGTTTCCATGTCCGTCAACCAGCGGATATCTTGTGGACCATTCCTGAGCCATATTGACCAGCGCACCATAGATGGAGCTGTCACCGTGCGGATGATATTTACCCATGGTATCACCGACAATACGCGCACATTTTCTGTGTGGCTTGTCAGGACCATTATTCAGCTCGATCATAGAGTACAGAACTCGACGCTGTACCGGCTTCAGACCGTCTCTTACATCAGGCAAAGCTCGTGAGGCGATAACACTCATGGCATAGTCGATGTAAGATTCCTTCATCGTTTTTTCCAGATCCACTTCGTGGACTTTGTCAAAAATATTATCTTCCATTCTTCTTTATTCTCCTAGATATCAAGATTCTTAACGAATCTTGCATTTTCTTCGATAAATTCACGTCTTGGCTCTACCTTGTCTCCCATAAGAGTGGTAAATGTCAGATCGATCTCAGATGTGGCAGCTTCGTCCATGGTCACACGGAGAAGGATTCTCTTCTCAGGGTCCATAGTAGTCTCCCAGAGCTGCTCGGCATCCATCTCACCCAGACCTTTATAACGCTGGATCTTATTGTTTCCGTCACGTCCGATCTCGGTAAGGATATTGTTCAGCTCATCATCGTCATATGCATACCATACCTTTTTGTTCTTCTCCACTTTATAGAGAGGAGGCTGCGCCAGGTATACATATCCCTGCTTGATCAGCTCCGGCATGAAACGATACAGGAAGGTCAGAAGCAGTGTTGCGATATGTGCACCGTCAACATCGGCATCGGTCATAATGATGATCTTGTGATAACGAAGCTTGGAAATATCAAAATCCTCATGGATTCCGGTTCCGAAGGCAGTGATCATTGCCTTGATCTCTTTGTTTCCGTAAATCTTATCCAGACGTGCCTTCTCAACATTCAGGATCTTACCACGCAGCGGAAGGATCGCCTGTGTGGCACGGTTTCTCGCTGTCTTGGCAGAACCGCCCGCGGAATCTCCCTCTACGATATAGATCTCACAGTTCTCCGGATTCTTGTCAGAACAGTCTGCAAGCTTTCCCGGAAGCGACATGCTGTCCAGTGCGGATTTTCTTCTTGTAAGGTCACGTGCCTTTCTGGCTGCCTCTCTGGCTCTCTGTGCAAGAACAGATTTCTCAACGGTAGCCTTGGCAACTGCAGGATTCTGCTCCAGGAAAATCTCCAGCTGTTTACTTACGACACTGTCTACCGCACCTCTTGCCTCACTGTTTCCAAGCTTCTGCTTGGTCTGACCCTCAAACTGCGGATTCTCGATCTTAACACTGACGATCGCAGTCAGGCCCTCACGGATATCATCACCGCTTAAGTTCGGCTCACTGTCCTTGAGAAGCTTGTTCTTACGTGCATAATCATTAAATGTATTGGTGATTGCATTACGGAAACCGGTAATGTGTGTACCGCCCTCCGGTGTATTGATATTGTTTACAAAGCCATAGGTGTTCTCTGTATAGGAGTCATTATGCTGCAGCGCAACCTCTACAGACACGCCGTCCTTCTCACCCTCACAGTAAATGATCTCCGGGTAAAGAGCCTCCTTGCTTCTGTTCAGGTAGCTTACAAACTCACGGATACCACCCTCATAGTGGAATACCTTCTCGCGCTCCTGTCCCTCTCTCTTATCCTCCAGAACGATACGAAGACCCTTAGTCAGGAAAGCCATCTCACGAAGTCTCTGTTTCAGTATATCATAATCATAAACAGTCTCCTCAAAGATCTCCTTGTCCGGAAGGAAATAAACCTTCGTTCCTGAAAGCCCCGGATCACAGTCACCTACCACCTTCAGCGGGTACATAGTCTTGCCACGCTCATATCTCTGTTTGTATTCCTTACCCTCTCGGTAGATGGTAACCTCCAGCCATTCGGAAAGTGCATTTACAACAGATGCACCAACACCGTGAAGACCACCGGAAACCTTATATCCTCCACCGCCGAACTTACCGCCTGCGTGAAGAATGGTAAATACAACCTCAACTGCCGGAATACCAGCCTTATGATTGATGCCAACCGGAATACCACGACCATTATCTGTAACTGTAATGGAATTATCCGGATTGATATCTACATGGATCTCCGTACAAAAACCAGCCAGTGCTTCATCGACTGCGTTATCCACGATCTCATATACGAGATGATGAAGTCCACGGCTGGAGGTACTTCCGATATACATTCCAGGCCTCTTACGTACGGCTTCCAGTCCTTCCAGGATCTGGATCTGATCCGCGCCGTATTCTGTATTCTCTGCGCCCATGTCATTCCTCCTGTTCTTGTCGTCCGGACGTGTTTGAAAATTCATTTCTGCAGAACCATAGCAGCTTCAGAAATCATTACATCAAATCCTGAGCAAGATAAACTGATCTGTTAATTTCAGGAAATACTGTATTTTCATTTTGCAGAAAGCAATTCTCAAACCCGCTCCGGAAGTGTCATTTATACCTGTAAAATAAATATTTTTTACATACGAATACAGAGTTTATTATAGCACAAAAAAGCCTGTATTTCCACGCAAAATCATAGGAAATACAAGCAAAAAAGTATCTTATTAAATGCAATCCCAAAGCACAGCACAATATGGTCTATACTGCAAGCAAATCATTTCGACAAAATCCGCACAGTACTTTTTATTACCACAAAAAAAAGCCACATACGTTCCCAAAAATCCTTGGTCACAGTATGCAGCTTATTCAATCATCCACGATCACGTTACCTACGATCCGTACCACAATTACACCTGATCATTCAGCAGAACCTTCTCCATCCAGAAGCGCCTTATAAATATCCCGCTTGGAAACACCACGATCCTTGGCAGCAAGCTTCATGGCATCCTTCCTGGAATTCCCCTGCTGCTCATACATCGCCACATGCTCCGCAATGGAAATCTCCTCCCAGGAAGCACGCTTCTCCGCCTCCATCTCACTGCGGCTCCTGCCCTCGATCACAAGAACACACTCACCCAGCGGCTTCTCATCTTTATAAAAATCCATCAGATCATCGATCGTAGTCCGGAATGCCGTCTCATGCTTCTTGGTCAGCTCTCTGCAAAGAGTCATCCGACGGTTGCCAAGCGCCTCTCTGAGCTCACCAAGAGTCCGTACAAGCCTGTGAGGTGCCTCATACAGGATAATAGTCCTGGTTTCACAGGAAAGCTCCTCCAGGATCGTTTTTCGTTCTTTCTTATCCGCCGGAAGAAAAGCCTCGAAAGCAAAACGCCTGGTATGCAGGCCTGACAAAGTCAGAGCAGTGATACAGGCAGCAGGACCCGGAAGTGAAGTCACTTCAATTCCGGCTTCATAACACATGGCGGCAAGCTCCTCCCCGGGGTCTGAGATACCCGGAGTACCTGCATCTGTGATCAACGCAATGTTTGTACCCGCCAGCAGCTTTTCCACGAGGACATGGCCCTTATCGATCTTATTGTATTCGTGGTAGCTGGTCATGGGGGTTTTTATATCAAAATGATTCAGAAGTTTTATGCTGTTGCGGGTATCCTCCGCAGCGATTAAGTCCACTTCCCGAAGGGTTCTTAGTACTCGAAGGGTGATGTCTTCGAGGTTTCCTATGGGGGTGGCGCATAAGTATAGTTTTCCGTTTTGTTTCATATTTTCCTCTTTTCTCGCTTGACCGCGGGGAGTTGTTTTCCACTTGGCCGTGGGGGAGTTGTTTTGCTTAACCGCGGAGGATATTCCACTTAACCGTGAGGGATATTCCGCTTGACCGCGGGGGTTTGTTTAAGTTTGGGAACTTTGAAAACCGCAAAGGGGCCGCAAAGCCGCGCCCCCTCTGCACACCCCTTGGGCTTTTTTTAGTAGTGCAAGGGATTCGTTGTTCTTATTTGTTGACTTGTGTCTGTATGCTTCGGTACTCAGCGCACTACGCTGTGCCGATGTTGTTTTATTTCTTCACTTACTCTGTGGTTCTCTTCTGGCAAGGTGTCTGTATTCTTCGATACTCAGTGCGCTACGCGTTGCGATCTCTCGCTTTGAATCTCAGGCGAGGGGAGGCAGGCTGCTGGTGGTGACGTTAGCGGAGCCCCCGTCAGCGAGGTGAGGATAGCTGCTGCCACCGAGCGCACTGTTTGAGCGAAGCGAGTTTGCGCGAATGGCAGCAAACCGGCGCCGCAGCCGAGCAGGGGGCGCAGCGTGTCACCACCAACAGCCTGCCTCCCCTCGCCGTCCCTTCACCAACCGAAGTACCACAGCCACCACTACCTCCCAGCCATCCAGCGCAGCGCCGATGGCCCAAAACCTCCCGAGCAGCCACCCCCATCTCTCACAACCAAACAACCAACCAGGCAGCCACCCTAAGCCACAACATCACAACATTCACACCATCCGATACAACTCCAAAACATCCTCCGTATAAACCCCAGGCCGCTCATAAACCACCAGCGGCCGCTCAACCCGGATCCTGGAATTCCCGCCCTTACAAGCCTCGATCAACACCATATTCGGCTCCTTATCAATAAAAGGATACACCAGCTGCATCCTCTTAGGCTCCAGCTTATACTTCGTCAAAGTCGCCATCAGCTCCACAAGCCGAAACGGCCTGTGCACCAGAAAAAAACGCCCCCGGTCCTTCAGGACCCGGGCAGCCTGACAAGCCACATCATCAAACGAACACAAAATCTCATGCCTCGCGATCGCCTTCGGAAGATGCGGATTCGTCAACCCATGCTGCCCGATCATATACGGCGGATTACACGTCACCACATCAAAAGAAGCCGCCCCAAAAATCCCGGCAGCCTCCCTGATATCACCCTCAACGATCCGAACCCTGTCCTCAAGACCATTATACCTCACACTACGGTCAGCCATCTCCGCACACTCATGCTGAATCTCCAGCCCCGTGAAATGCTCCCCATCCGTACGATCAGAAAGCAAGATCGGAATGATCCCCGTACCGGTCCCCATATCCAGCGCAACCTCACCCCTCTTCACCCGGGCAAAGCCAGACAACAGAACCGCATCCATCCCAAAGCAAAACTTCTTCGGATCCTGGATCACAAACAACCCATTCTGAAGATCATCCACACGCTCACCGCAATAAACCAGATCACTTCTCATTCGGCTTCGAATCTCCCTTTTTAACCTCTTTCTCCTCGTGGTCAGCAGAACCACCCTTACCCTTTTTTCTCTTAGGGCGGAACCTCAGATCACGGACCGGAAACTCCTGGATCTCCTTCTCGTCATTCACCTCAACCACGATCTTAACCATCTGCCGGAGAACATTCACACTCTGGACCGTACCCGAAACACCCTGCGGCGTCGTTACCATATCACCGATACCCGGAAGATTCCGGTTCAGCTCCTCATAAGTCTCCTGCTCATTCTTCAGACAGCACATCAGACGACCACAGACACCAGAAATCTTCGTCTGGTTCAGAGAAAGATTCTGCTCCTTCGCCATCTTGATGGAAACCGGCGCAAACTCCGAAAGATACGTATGACAGCAAAGCGTCCTTCCACAGATACCAATACCGCCAAGGATCTTCGTCTCATCACGGACACCGATCTGACGAAGCTCGATCCTGGTCTTAAACACAGACGCCAGATCCTTAACCAGCTGCCGGAAATCAATACGGCCATCCGCTGTAAAATAAAACAGCACCTTGTTATTATCAAAGGTATACTCCGCATCGATCAGCTTCATATCAAGCCCATGCTCACGGATCTTCTTCTTGCAGATCCTAAAAGCCTCTTTCTCCTTCTGGCGGTTCTTAGCCTCATGATCCTCGTCCTCCTTCGTTGCAACACGGAGAACCTCCTTCAGCGGATGGACCACCTCGTCCTCCTTCACGCTGCGCGGCTCCAGGACAACACGGCCATACTCCACACCACGGGCAGTCTCCACGATCACATGATCGCCGACCTTCACCTTATAATTCTTAGGATTAAAATAATAAATCTTACCAACGTTACGAAATCTGACTCCAACTACCTTTTCCATTCTATTTCTCCCTAATTGTCAGGAACAGGAGCTCCAGGGCAAGTTCGAGATTAACATTGGCACGGAGACGCACCTTCGTCTTCTCCAGTGCCTCAAGGATTTTTTCGATATTCTCATAAGAACGCTCGCTGGCCTGCTCTCTGATAAAATTAATCTCCTGTTTAAAAACCAGGTTGTCAATTTCCCTTGTTGCCTTAAACATCAGAACATCGCGGAACCAGAACTGGAAAATATCCAGATAATCATTGATATTATTCTTATCAGCAGTCAAAGTCTTGATCGCCTCTGTCAGCTCATAAACCTCCATGGAATTGGCATATTTCAAAATCTTCAGGGCATTGGCAGTCATATCCGCAAACTCCTGAGAAGTCGCAGCCTCCTTCGCCTTGCCGATACTGCCCTGCGCATAAGACGCATCGATCTCAGCCTGATAATCCGGCACCTGAAGATGCTCCATCAGATATTCCTTCACAAGACTGTCATCCACCACCTTCAGATCCAGACGCACACATCTGGAACGGATCGTAGGAAGAAGACTGTCGATATTACTTGTCAGCAGCATGATCACCGCATATTCCGGCGGTTCCTCGATAGTTTTCAAAATGGCATTCTGCGCCTGCACCGTCATCATCTCCGCATCCGGAATGATATAGATCTTATACGGACTGCAGTACGGCTTGATATCCACATCACGCACAACCTGGTCACGCACCTCGTCAATGCTGATGCTTCCAGGCTTCTCATGAGTTACTGTAATGATATCCGGATGATTCTTGCCGATCACCTTCTTACAGGAATCACAAGTCATACACGGTTCAGACTCTCCCGATTCACACTGCAGCGCTGCCGCAAAAGTCCCCGCAAGAAGCTTCTTACCGGAACCCGGTTCCCCTGTAAAAATATAAGAGTGGGATACCTTCCCTGTCTCTATCGCATTCTTCAAATGCCTGATTATATCGTCATGGCCGATGATGTCATGAAATCCTGCCATAAGAATCACCTCTTTCTGCCTTTTGTGCCCTCCGTTATACCCGGCGGACATCTTTCAACTAATTATAACATAATCTTCTGTATAAAAAAAACTATTTTTCCTTATTGTACAGATTTTATATAATTTACGATCTCCTTCACACATTCATCCAGATTATGATTCTCAAAACGCTTCCATATACCTGCTTTAAGAATATTTTCCTCGGAAAAATCATTCTGGTCTGCAAGAAAACGCCTGCACATCTCCTCATACTTCGGCACCTCCTGGGTCTTCTCCCTGGCAAGCGCACGCTCCAGACGCTCTCCGTCTTCCACCTCTATATAAATAGGCCACATCACTTCATTGCCGTAATACTCCCGGAGCCTCACAAAAGACTCCAGTGTACCGATCCCCAGATAGCTGTCATTACCCACAGACACCTGCCCGTCATCCGCAGTAAAATATGTCCACGGCCCGTAAACCGTCTGATAAGTACGCGCCTCGATCAGCTTCCCGTTTCTTCGGAACTCCTTCAGTTTATTCTCATCTGCAAAAAAATATTCTCTTCCGTTCTCCTCTCCATCCCGGATCGGACGGGTAGTATAGATCACAAGCCGCTTAAGCCCCAGCTCCTGATTCCCCTCCAGCTGTCTGTAAATACTGTCCTTGCCGGAAGAGCTTTTTCCCATAATGTAAAAAATCTTTCCCATATGTCTCCTCTGCTACATCTCATTTCTCACAACACACACCGTCTCATTGGTCTGGTCGCTCAGGCCCTGGACCTCAAAGCCCTGTTCCAGGTATCTTCTCACATTTTTTACGAAATGTCCAGAAATCTGTTCCCCCGGAACGATCAGCGGGATCCCCGGCGGATAAAGATACGCAAACTCCCCGGACGTACGTCCGATACACTCATCCAGCGGACACCGCTCACTCTCCGCATCCATAGCCTGGGAGATCCACATGATTTGCTTCATTTTTCCGTTTTTCAAAGGCTCCTTCTCCACAGCCTCTTCTCTATATTTTAACGATTCACGGCGGTCGATCTCTTCAATAGCATCACAAAGCCGCTCAAAGCCCTCCGCCGTATCACCCACAGCCGCCAGCGCCAGCACATAATTCTCCGCCTCCATCTCCATTTCCAGATGAAACTCCCTCCGGAGGATCTGATGCAGCTCCCGGCCGTTCAGCGAGCTGTCCACAGTAGAAAGCAATATCTTGGATCTGTCAAAATCAAAAACTCTCTGGCACTCACAGGCCTGCGGCGTTACCAGCCGGATATACTTACACTCGGAAAGACGCCTGCGTGCTTTTTCCAGATTCTCCGTAAACACACGGAACATCTCATCCCCCTCACGCTCCAGCTTATCCATGCACGCATCAATGCTGCTCATAAGAATATAAGAAGGACTGCTGCTCTGATAGATTCCCAGAAAACGCTTCAGTTTTTCCCGGCTCACACGCTCACTGCACAGGTGGATCACCCCCGTCTGGGTCAGACAGGGCAGCGTCTTATGCACACTGTTGATCACCACATCCGCACCAAGCTGCGCCGCAGACACCGGAAAATAATCCGAAAACCGAAAATGCGCCCCGTGAGCCTCATCCACGATCAGCGGCACACCATAGTGATGCGCGATCTCCGCGATCCTCGCCACATCCGACACGATCCCGTCATAAGTCGGCGAAGTGATCAGCACCGCCTGGATCTCCGGATTTTCCGCCAGATACATTTCCACACGGCCGGGTGAAATCCCTCCGTTTATCCCCAATTTCGGATCCTCATGTGGATAAATATACGTGGCACTCAGCTCCCGCAGATAAATTGCATGGTAAACCGCCTTATGGCAGTTCCTTGCCACCAGGATCTGTCCCCCCTTATCCACAGCCGCAGACACCGCCGCCAGGATCGCCCCGGAGCTTCCATTAATACTGTAAAAACTCTCCGGCACACCATAAAGCCGTGCGACATCCTCCTGCGCCCTTTTCAAAATATCCTCAGCATGATGCAGGTTATCAAACCCGTCAATCTCCGTAATATCCCTCTCTACCGGAAAATCCCCCTCCACAGCCAGCGGATTCCTCTTATGCCCCGGCATATGAAACGGATAAAAATCACTCTTACCGTACGCTTCCAGTTTCTTGTATAATCTGTCTTCCATAATTCGTCCTTTTCATCCTAAAAACAAGGAGGGGCTATCACCAGACGATATTCCCCTCCATTTTTATCACATCTCAGCAAAATCGATCCTCAGGTCCTCATAGATCCCCACCTTGATCGAATCCTGAAATGTATACTGCTCCGTATCCTCATTTTCAAAATCATACACCATTATCAGCTTCTTCACAGGATCCACGATCCAGTACTCTCTCACACCGGCAGTCCTGTATTTAAACAGCTTGGTATAGTAATCCATACGCCTGCTCGCCGGAGAAACGATCTCGATGATCCAGTCCGGAGCACCCTTGCATCCCCTGTCATCCAGCTTATCCGGATCACAGATAACAGAAACATCCGGTTCCACATAAGTATTCGTCTTCTCATCCAGATACACCGCAAACGGTGCAGCAAACACCTCACATTTCCCCTTATTAGACTCTATATAGTTACCTATCTTTCTGGACAAAATACTCGAAATCCTCTGATGCATCGTATTCGGCGGCGCCATATAATAAATATGTCCATCGATCAGTTCCGCTCTTTCACCCTCCGGCAAAGCATAAATATCCTCTATCGTATAAATTCTTTCCCTCAACAGCGGCATATCTCCACTCCTCTCAAAAGCACTCAGCAGATCATACACCATCATTCCGATCTGCACTCATACCCGCCTGCAGCAGCTCCATCCGAAGCCTTCCCCACAGGCTCACACCTTAAACCGATACCCCACCCCCCAGATCGTCTCAATATACTGAGGCTTGGCCGTATTAAACTCGATCTTCTCACGGATCTTCTTGATATGCACCGTAACCGTAGCGATATCACCCACAGACTCCATATCCCAGATCTCCCGGAAAAGCTCCTCCTTTGTAAAAACCCTGTTCGGATTCTCAGCCAAAAAAGTCAAAAGATCAAACTCCTTGGTAGTAAACGTCGTCTCCTCACCATTGACCCACACACGCCTGGCCGTCTTATCGATCTTAATACCGCGGATCTCGATCACATCATTCTTATGCACATTAGAACCAACCAGCCGGTTATAACGCTCCATATGCGCCTTCACACGGGCAACCAGCTCACTTGGACTGAACGGCTTGGTCATATAATCATCCGCACCAAGACCCAGTCCCCGGATCTTATCGATATCATCCTTCTTGGCCGAAACCATAATGATCGGCGTATTCTTCTCCTCACGGACCTGCCGGCAGATATCAAAGCCATCCACCTCCGGAAGCATCAGATCCAGGATGATCAGATCAAACTCCTCCTTCATGGCACGAACAAGCCCCGTATCACCACGGTTCTCGATCTCCACCTCAAACCCCGAAAGCTCCAGATAATCCTTCTCCAGATCCGCGATCGCTTCCTCATCCTCTATGATCAAAATCCTACTCATTTAGCGGTACCTCCTGATATTTTCTGAGAACAAAATACATGATCGTTCCGATCCCCAGCCGGCTTGTGGCCCAGACCTTTCCTCCATGATCCTCCATGATCTTCTTTACGATGGAAAGTCCGATACCGCTTCCTCCCTTGGAAGAATTTCTGGAAACATCGGTACGGTAAAAACGGTCAAAAATATACGGCAGATCCTTGGCGGCAATACCCTTGCCGTTATCCTCGATCTCCACCTGGATAAAATCACCCACATCCTTCACCCGAAGCTGGATGATCCCCCTTGGCTTCTCCATATACTTAATGGCATTACTCACGATATTATGGATCACACGGCGGATCTGCTCACCATCCGCAATAATCTGCACACCCTTCTCCACATAATTGGCATACACAAGCTCGATTCCCCTGGTCTCCATCTCAAGCCCAAGCTCCTCCGCACAATCCGAAAAATAATCCTCCACATTCAGCTTGCTGAACGTATACGGAATACGGTTGGTATCGATCTTGGAATAAAAGGTCAGCTCATTGATCAGATGATCCATCTCATTGGTCTTATTATAAATGGTACGCACATACCGGTCCATCTTCTCCGGCGTATCCGCCACACCATCCATGATTCCCTCCACATAACCCTTCACCGCAGTGATCGGCGTCTTCAGATCATGGGAAATATTGCTGATCAGCTCCTTATTCTCCTTATCCATCAGGATCTTCTCTTCCGTGGACTCCTTCAGACGCTTACGCATCTCCTCAAAATCCTGGCAAAGCTGGGAAAATTCATCATTCCCCTCAACCTCCAGCACAAAATCCAGATTCCCCTCCTTGATGTTCTTGGTAGCCTTCTTAAGCTTCACCAGCGGAACCGCAATACTCCTGTAGATCCACAGCCCCACGGACAAAGCAGTAAAAACAAGAATGATCGTTGCGGTCAGGATCATATCCTTAGCCATCAGCTTCACCTGGCTGCTGGAAGACTGCGGCAGCGAAATATCATAGACCATCTGGCTGGAATCCGAAGCCTGGCTGCTGCTCTCCTGCACATGCTTCGCCTGCGTCTGGCTGAACCCGTACAGACTTGCGGAAAAAAGAAGCAGCGGCAGCAGGATGATCGCAACGAAGCCCACAATAATACGTGTTTTTAACTTCATCTGTATCTCCGTCCTTTATAAATTCACACATTCACATACACGTATTATAACATAAACTATATTCCCTATCTCTAAATTTTCTATAAAAAACCCCATCTCACCATGCAAGAAGCCCCCGGTACTGGCACTACCGGGGGCTTCACTCTTTATTCTTCTGAAACGATTATTCGTAGCTGTTGCAAAGATACTTCTTCAGAGTCTCAACCTTGTCCAGATGCTCCCATGGAAGATCAACATCTGTACGGCCGAAATGACCATAAGCAGCAGTCTGCTTGTAGATCGGACGGCGAAGGTCAAGCATCTTGATGATACCAGCCGGACGAAGATCAAAATTCTCACGAACGATCTCAACAAGCTTGGTCTCAGAAAGCTTACCTGTTCCGAAGGTATTCACACTGACAGAAGTCGGATGCGCAACACCGATCGCATAGGAAAGCTGGATCTCACACTTGTCAGCAAGACCGGCTGCAACAATGTTCTTTGCAACATAACGTGCAGCATAAGCAGCAGAACGGTCAACCTTTGTGCAATCCTTACCGGAGAAAGCACCGCCGCCGTGACGTCCTGTTCCGCCGTAGGTATCAACGATGATCTTACGACCTGTCAGACCACTGTCACCGTGAGGTCCGCCGATAACAAAACGACCTGTCGGATTGATGAAATACTTCGTATCCGCATCAACCATATCAGCCGGAATGATCGCATCAAAAACATACTTCTTAATATCCTCATGGATCTGCTCCTGAGTAACATCCGGATCATGCTGTGTAGAGCATACAACAGCATCGATTCTCTTCGGCTTGCCAGCCTCATCATACTCAACAGTAACCTGAGTCTTTCCATCCGGTCTTAAATATTTCAGAGTGCCGTCCTTACGAACCTTTGTCAGCTGCTGAGCAAGCTTGTGAGCCATGTTGATGGCATACGGCATATACTCCTCAGTCTCATTGGAAGCATAACCAAACTGAAGACCCTGGTCACCGGCACCGATGGAATCCAGCTCGTCCTCATTCATATCGTCCTCTTTCTGCTCAAGAGCCTTGTCAACACCCATAGCGATATCTGTGGACTGCTTGTCAAGTGATGTGATAACCGCACAGGTATCTGCGTCAAAGCCATAATCCGCATTGTCATATCCGATCTCACGGATAGTATCGCGAACGATCTTCTGGATATCAACATTAGCCTTGGTTGTAATCTCGCCCATAACAAGTACAAGACCTGTTGTAGTAGCAGTCTCACATGCAACACGGCTCATCGGATCCTGTGCCATCATAGCATCAAGGATCGCATCGGAAATAGAGTCGCAGACCTTGTCAGGATGACCCTCAGTTACAGATTCAGATGTAAATAAAATTTTCTCCATGATCTTCTCCTTTTGTAATAAAACAATGGTTATATACATAAAAAACAGCCCGTACAATCCGGACTGTTTAAATTCTGTAAACAATCCTCTTATTGTTCGATTGCTCGCTCAGGTTGGCACCTTCCTGGATTCTCCGGGGTTGCCGTGGCTTCACAGATCCTTTGTATCTCCACCACTCTGAATAAAAGGCTATCTTTTATGAAATTTACTGCAACACATACAATATACTTATCATACCAAAATGTCAAGAACAATTTTCGATAAAAAATATCACCCGCTGCTTTTTCATCCCCAATACACAAATATTCCCAAAAAAGAACCGGGCATCCACATCGCCCGGTTCTTCCATCGATCATCCTTCAGAATGATCCGTTATTTATTTTTTCTTCTTTCTCTTAACTCCATAAGCTGCACCACCGCCAACAATGATCGCTGCTGCAAGGATTCCAACCCATACGCCGATCGGTGTATCATCGCCGGTCTTTACAGAACGTCTTGCTGTACCGCTGGTATCGTTCGGAGCAGTTCCGCCCGCTGTACCATTATTCGGGATCGGAGTGATCCGATCATTTCCACCATGATTTGTTCCAGGTGTAACAGTCGGAATCGGTGTCGGCTCGGAAGAAAGACTGTTGGTGATCTCTTTTGTTACAGTATATCGGTTATCATTATTCAGTGTAACCTCACCCTGACCGGTAACTGTATACTTAAAGGTATCATCATCAACCGGATTTCCATCCTTATCCGTCTCCAGAACAGTATACGTAACACTGTTGATCTCCTGATCCTTTGGAAGATCCAACATTACCTGAACACTATCATTCTGTTTCAGAGTCACTACCTTCTCAAGCGTCAGCTCACCGTTACTCTCAGTGGAGAACACACCTGCATAGAACGTATCATCCACAGTAGAAGCAACACCATCGATCATCACATTCTTCTTAATGTTGATAAATCCGTTACGGCTGAATATATCGGAAATCTTTGTATAATAGTTATTTACATAAGCCGCTGCCTCAGTAGCACCACTATCTCCACCGATCACAACCTGATTGGACTTCTCTTCACTCTCACCATTCGGCTTCGTTACATTGTAGTAGTAAAGATTCTCCTCATCCACCTCGATCTTCGTATTCTGCTGAAGAAGATTTCCATCCTCATCCAGCTCAAATACATAATAGGTGCCATCCGGAACATCCGTCCATGTAGCTGTACCACTGGAAGCATTCTGGATATGGATATCCTGTAAATAATCATCACGGAACGGGATCGTACCTTCCGGATCCGAAAAAACGCCAACCTTATAAGTTACATCCTCTTTCGTTTCCAGAGGAATCACATTGTCGTTCTCATCAACATTATAGATCCTCTTCGTAACCTGGATCTGTGTATGCTTCTGCGGATTACTTACAGACTTCGGATAAGCCTGTACATCGTACATCCAGCCCTGCTCCTGATCTGCAAAAGGAACGGAGATCAGCATCGGTGAAACCATAACACTGCTATTTCCATCTGTCTGCACCACCAGGTACATACCCTCAGCCAAATCAGCGAAAGTCATATTTCCCTCTGCATCAGAGGACTTGGACATACCCCACACATCCACGCTTCCGCTGACGATCATAGCCGCCAGCTTCTCTGCCGCTTCATACCAGCCGTCAGCCGTCGTGATGGAATCAAAATCGATTGCTGCGGCAGCCAGTGCCTCATCCAGCACGAAATGCACATTGCCATCAAAATTCACACTGCCAACCTTGTAGATCGTCAGCCCTACATCCGGCAGCGGAGTCTGGTTTCCCTCCTCATCCGCCTGCTGAACCGTCAACGTCAGATTACCTGTTTTTCCAGCTTCATAATCCCCGGCGAAAACCGGCTGCAAAACACTCGTGACCAGCATAGCCGTCAGCATCAGAACAGCCAGAAGGCTCCGGAATATTTTCCCTTGCTTTCTTCTATTTTTCATCGCTCTCTGCCTCCTCTTTCCTTTCTGAAAGCTGCTTCTTTTTCCGTTTTTTGTCCCTATGACGGACGATCAGATAAATCAGCAGGATCAGAACAACAAGCACTGCAGCGCCGCCGGCCAGAACCCTCTTCGGATCCACAACAGCAAGCTTCTGCGGTATCGTTTCGTCATTCTTTGTATCTTCCACCACATATTTCGTCCGCACTCCCCGGACAAGAAGCCTGTGGGTGTTAACTCCATAAGGGGTACACGTGATCAGAGTCACATGATCTTCACCCTCGATAATATCCAGGTCACTGGTCTCATTCGGAAGCACCGTCTTGATCTGATCCACCTTGTAGGCAAGATGCTTGCCAAGAATGTGCAGGATAAAAATATCTCCCTTTTCCATCTGATCCAGATCTGTAAAAAGCTTTGCGTTAGGAAGACCTCGATGCGCCGCCAGAACCGCATGGGTGCTCTTTCCTCCGATCGGAAGGCTGGTACCCTCCACATGACCGACACCCTTTTCCAGCACGGTCTTGCTCAGTCCGTGATAGATAGCCAGCTTCGCTTTAATCTTCGGGATCTCGATACTGCCCATCAGTCCGTCACCGTTAGGATCCAGGACTCTGTCATAAGGATGACTCAGCTCATAAGTATCCTCTTCCTCAAAAGCATCTACAATGGCATTCACCGGATGCTCGGCATTATACTCCTTCGCCTCTTTCCACAGCCTGTCATAGTCGTTGTCCGAAAGCTCCGTTACCGCTTCCTCGTACTTACTGACCAGTTGGGCATTTCGATACTGGTTCCACATATCACTGATCGTGGGATAAAGGAACACACCCGCCCCCGCCAGAAACACCAGGGCAATAATGATGTTCAGGACAACATTACTCTTTTTCTTTTTTTTCTTTTTAGCCATAAACTATTTCCTGCGTCGTTTTTTGTTCTGAACAGAATTGATACCGGCAACCAGGATCACCGCGATCACAATTCCGATCACAACACAGAGAGCAAGCATCGGAAGCGTCGGATTGGTGATTCCGGTAACCTTCTTCTCTGCTTTCTGAACCGCCTTCGCAGCCTTCATCGGAACTCTGTGTCCCCTCACCAGAAGTCTGTGCGTATTCACCGCATAAGGCGTACACGTAACCAGCGTTACATGATCATCCCCATCCGTGATACCCAGAGACTCTGTCTGCTCCGGAAGAACGGTAAGAATCTGATCCACCTCGTAGGCAAGCGTCTTACCCAGCACATGCAGGTAAAAAACATCTCCCTCTTCCACAAGATTCAGATCTGTAAAAAGTTTCGCACTTGGAAGTCCTCTGTGTGCCGACAAAATACAATGGGTACTCTTGCCGCCAACCGGAAGACTGCTGCCGAACAAATGACCGGCACCCTTCTCCAGAGACTCATCTGTCGTGTAATGATAGATTGGAATGCTCACATCGATCACAGGAATCTCCACATACCCCATCATTCCATCACCATTCAGGTTCAGAAGAGACTCGTATGTACTGTCCGTCTGGCCATCCCTCACGGAAAAAGCATCCGGAACACTTTCCTGCTTGATCTGTTCGTTATACTCCTGAGCTGCCTTCCACATACTGTCAATCTTCTCCGAATTATCATCCGAAGAAACACTGCTGCTATAATTACTGATCAGCAGGCTGTCCCTGTACCGGTTCCAGGCATCACTGACCATTGGATACAGCAGTATGGACAACCCTATCAGAAACAGCAAACCAAGTCCAATATAATTTTTCTTCTTATTCTTTCTCATAGGTTTCTCCATACTGTTGTATTTACCACTCCCGGCCCCCGAAAGGGCCGGGCGGTAAAAGATTTACTACTTTATTTTAATACTTGCTTTGTCGTTGCTTATAAATAATTTTTGAATTGAATCGATCCGGCAATCAAACGATTACTCCTCAGATCCTTTTCTGCGGCTGATGAAGAAAGCACCAGCAGCGCCAGCCATAACTACAACACCGATGATAGTGAAGAGGTATGTTCCCATGCCACCTGTGGATGGAAGGGAGGAAAGTTTGGTATTGACAAAGTTACCTGCATCAACAGTTACTTCATCCGTCTCATCTGCTGTAATTGTAAATGCTTTATTCTCAGAATTTACTTTATAACCTGTCGGTGCTTTTGTCTCTTTGAATTCATAGCTGCCTTCATCAAGACCTGTAACTTTTAATGTACCGTTTGTTGCTACTAATGTAGTTGTAGCATTCTGTTCTTCATCCAGAGCAACCTTGTACTCACCATTTGTTACTTTCACAACACTAATTGGTGTTTTTGTTGCCTCAGCACCTTCTTTTTCAGCAGGAGTTACCTTTAATAACTGGAACTCTGCGCCATTCAGTGTAGTTCCTTTTGTATCAACTTTCTTTAAAGTAACATTTCCCATAAAACCATCTACTCTACTCGGAGTATACTCAACAGTCTCTGCACTTGCTGTAGCACGGTTGTTATATGTGTGATCATTTTCTACTATAGCACTATATTTTACTTCAATTGTTGCACCAGCTTCTGTAGTTGAAATAAAATCACTTAAATCTACAGTATATGTTACAGTTCCATCTTCATTAGAAACAGCAGTTGCTTTTGATTTATCTACAGTTACAGGGTTTCCAGCAATTTTAACACTATCAAGAACAAAGGTGTCTGCCTTCAGACCTGTTGAAGTATCTATTACTTTGAAAGTTGTTAAATTCTCATTAGCAGCATTTGTTTTTGGTGCCATCTGTGTAGTTACTGTAAAGTTTACACGCTGTCCTCTGTGAACAAACTTATCCCCTGTCTCTTTTGTAACCTTATATTCTGACATTTTAGCAACTACATCAGCTGATTCACTAGCCATATAAGTATCATTATCTTTGTAAGTATTTGCTACCATAAGACTATAAGTACCTTTGGTATCAAATGCACGAATAACATATGCACCGATTGGAAGTCCAGAAAATACATGACTTGTTCCATGTTCTGTTGCTGTAAAATCTACAATTTGCTGTGCATCTGCTGCATTTCTTAATCCATCAGAATCAGTAATCTGGAATGCACCGGTGGCAGCATCTTCTGAGACATAAGGATCAGCCCAATCAACGACCTTCCATGTCTGATTTCCACCCGTCACATCAAGATAAATAATATTATACACTTTCAATGTAGTATCTACATCAGCTGCTAAATTTTTAACGGTAATAGCATTTGTGTATTCATTTTCTACCTTGGCTGCAAATACCGCTGTGCACATAGACAGTACCATAACCGCTGCCACTAATAATGCACCAATCTTTTTAAATAAATTTTTCATAAGGTTTGCTCCTTTCTTTCTCTGCATTTTTCTTTTTCGCCCTTCATCGGCCATTTACAATTAATGTGTTACGATCTCTTTGCTTCTTCCTCCCTTCGTTTATTATTTATAAACAACAGGAGTGCAGTTGCAAGAATCGCTACACCACTGATTGTAAATCCATAGGTTCCCGGACCACCGGAGTTTGGTAATGAATAAAGTTTAGCATTGGTAAGCTGGTAAATCTTTTCATTACCCTTTGGACTAACAGTATCATCACCATGTGTTACCGTTATATTTCTGTCGCTTCCTACTATGATTTTCCATGGTTTTGCAGATAACTGATATCCAGCTGGTGCTTTTCTTTCAACCAATACATAATTTCCAATTGGAAGGTTCTCTATAGAAACCTTTCCATTTTTGTCAGATACATACTGCTTAATCGGATCACCTGTTTGTTCTCCGTCCGTATTAGCTTTATATAAATCAAATTCAGCACCTGACAACTTCTTTGTATTGGTCTCAGCATCAACTTTCTCAAAATCAATATTCACAACTGTTTTTTTATTAGTGAATTCGGCAATTCCAACTCGTCCGTCTGTTGTATTTCCATTCTGTGGAACCTTATTTTGCTTTTTGTCTGTTCCCATAGTGAATGTAATACCATTTGACAAATCTTCAGCAATTGCACTGTCACAATTGGTTCCTTTACCTGTTACAATACTCTGTAATTCATAACTAGTGTTGTCTGAAGACTCTTTAACTACATAATCACCTCGGGACAGTTCACTTAATTTCTTATTATCAAGTTCAAGTTTTGCGTTGGCTTCACCTACAAGCTCAAATACTGCAGTTGCTTCTTTTCCGCCTTTTGCAATCTTTGCAGTTGCAGTTGCAACATCTCCATTTTTGTCTGTAATTGTGAATCTAAATGTTTCTTCCTTCTCAGCTTGTGCATCCAGTTTTTTAACGATCTGCAATTCACCAGCAATCACCTTCACAGTATAAGTGCCTGTTGATGCTACACTTGAATCAACACTAATTCCACCCTTTGGTTGTTCAACTAAATCAGGTTTTGGAGCATTTTCAGCTGTATATACTTCTTCATCCGGCTCCTTAATCTTAGCTAGTTTTTGTTTTCTTACTTCTTTTGAATATGGATGATAAGTAACCGTTAACTGATACTCCTCCACCTTTTCTCCAACTGAATTAGCAAGGTGCTCATCAGCATTTCCCCTAACTATTTTATAAGTATAAGTGAAATATCCTACTGCATCCTTAGAACCAGGATATATATACTGATATCGTCCTTCACTGCCAATGGTTAACTCTTTATCCGTATTTAATTTCTTAATATCAGCATCTTCCAAATCAGGTAATTTAACACTATTCTTACCAGCATCCATAGGCTCCACAGCCGTTAAAGTTTCCTTTTTATTGAGCTGTACAACTTTTATCGTTTCAGCAAGTTCATTTCCAAAATTCTTTGCCGTTATTGGATCACCTTTGAATACTGTTATTTTTTTACTGCCGATATTTAAATTAAGAAGCTTAACATTAACAGATGGTTGCTCAAACTCTTTAATACCACCGCCATTCAGATAAATACCTGAATCTGCACCATTAGTAGGAATCATGTTTCCACCAATGAAGTCGTCTTTCGCCTGAATCCGGAAACTTGCATTCCAACCTTTGTCATTCTCGTTCTCTGTGGCTGCATTTCCAATTCTGGCCGCCTGTTCTTTCCAGGTAATTTTAGTTGTACCGTCACCCCGTTCAACAATCGTAACTTTTCCCACTACCGAACCTGTAGTACTATCTGTCCAGATAATTTCCTTCGATCCGTCGTTATTGGTTTTAATTTTTCCTGTTCCCAGCCTACTGTTAGTTGCCAAATCATTTAACCCATCATCCGTAAGCTTAAATCTTGCATCAATCACATCTACGATTTCTTTAGGCTGCACTGTAAACAAATCACCAATACTACCAGCAATAACATTAAATGTGTTTACTAAGTCGTTTAGACCACTAGTATCATACGCATACTTCTTAGTACCATCGCTAGATTTAGTTGCTATATATTGGCTCAGAAATTCGCTTCCGGTTATTGATTTATGACGGTAGTATTCGTATTTGTATCCGTGTCCGCTGTTACTTGATGTAGAAGAATGTCCTAATTTCCAGTTAAAACTACCCGCATCATTAAGCCCAACACCAACCGTATACAAAGTTGCCTGTTCTTTTATAGAATTCGCATTATTAACTGCATTATTGGCAACCATACAATTCCAGTTATCATTATTATTATGTCCTGGCAAACCATCTGTCATAAACACTACATACTTATTTTTTTCGTGCTTTGCACTTGATAACTGATTTCTAGCAGTCGCCAATGCAACTCCCATTGGTGTTCCACCGGAAGCATCCTTGTTATCAATTGTACGCTTTAAACTTGACACATCTTCATTGTTGTTTAATTGCTTAAATTTCGAATTCGTTATTGAAGTATTACCTCCCTCACTTCCACTATACCAGATTATTGCTATTTCACTCTCCGGTGATTTAGACTTTAAGGTATCTATAAAAGTGTTCGCTGCATTTTGTAATGCTACAAGCTTGCTAGTATTAGTATTAGCTATGCTATCATTCATAGAATCACTAGCATCCAATACCATTACTACACTCGCACCTTGTGCCTCCACATCTCCTTCGCGTCCAGTTGTTTCTGCATTCAGATTAATCTTATAAATTCTATTCTCATAATCAACAACTTTGGCTGTTTTGCTACTGGTAAGATTATTTTCGGCTTCTTCCTTCTCAGTGTAGTTAATGATCTGTTTGTTCTCAATTTCATTCGTACCATCTGCTTTATAAAGCTTAGCAGTTGCCTTATTATTTTCAACTGATACTTTTACTTTATAACTCTCTGTAGATTTAACATAGCCAGACGGTGCCTCTGTTTCTGTCAATGTATAAGTTCCGACTGAAAGATTTTCAAACTTCAAAAGACCATTTTCATCAGATGTTACATTATACGTTTTCGCTGAATCACCATCCAATGTAAGAGTAAATTTTGCTCCAGGTAATGACTGATTGCTTGTATTTACCTTTGTAATTTCGAGACTGGCTACATTGTTGCGTGTATTAGTAACCGTTACCTTCGCATCACTACCTAACTCAATTTTTCCTGATGCTTTATCAGTTGTATTAACATCCTCTGCCGCCTCAATACTGTACTCAGGATTTCCATAATCCGTTGGATTAAGATTGATCTCGTTAACCTCAAAGCTTGTTCCAGCTAAAATTTGTTCAAGAACTACTGTGTATCCTGCAGGAACTGAAGAAACAACACCATTAACTGCACTTCCACACACAGTATTATTTTTTGCCTTCTTTAATGGTCCATTTTCACTTGTATAATAATTTCCTTCAGAATCTTGCAGATAATAATTTCCTGTATACTTCTGACCATTCAACTTTATCTCAAAATCAAATTTATCATTTACAGGAATATCCCCTTTAATCTTTTTGGTAATACACAGCTTACGACTATTTTTCTCACTACACTTGTTAGTAAAAATTACCCATGGTCTACTGCCAACTGTAGCTTCGTTAGAAATAACATTTCCATCCTGACTTGTTGTCACTTCATCATTGATGAAAACCTTATCATATTCGTTCTTTGATACACCAAGTTCTTTAATCCTATATTTCGTATTTGCCTTAAGTCCAGAAAAAGTTGCGTACTGACCAGGTTTCAATGTAAATACCTTATCCTCACTGAATTCAACTTTTCTACCATCGTCTAAAATACCATTAGGAGTTGATGGAACATAATTTTCTTTTTCATCCTTAACAAGTAACTGAAATTTAAACTTTACATCTGCATACTTCTCTTTATCTGTATTACTCAACTGTTTCTGAACCTTAACAGACCCATCCGGAACTGTTGGAAGATTGAACTTAAGCTTACAGTTGGAATCACCCTTACCTCTTTCGAGATAATAGAAATTAATTGTATGCACTGTGTAATCTTTGAAAATATCCTTTCTGCTAACAAAATCTCCTTCTTTTTCTGCTCCTGCCTCTTTAAATAAATTTTTTAAAGTATAATTGTTACTACCAACTTTAACTGTACCCTCAGCAAAATCAATAGAACCAGACACTGAATTATGAATACCACCAATATCCAACACCAAAACGCCATCGATGTAAACCCATACATCATCATCTCCAGAAAACTCAAATACCATATTATTACCATTAATTTTTCCGTCTTTTGGCTGAATGAATTTAGCTGACATTGTCATACCAAAATGGAAATCTGGAGATTTTTCTGAAATTTGAGGAATACCCCAGTATTTATGATCACCTAATGTATTGAATGGAAAGAAACTTCCATGTTTCGAACCTTGTTGTAGGTCTATTGGATCTTTACTACTTCCTGGTACCTTATATACAGTAAACTCTTTTGTATTTTTATTAAACTGTGCAAAATTTTTAGTACTATCATATTCATAGTAACCATCTGCATCTTGTTTAAATAAGTAATTTGCATCAGAATAAAACTCCTTGCCCGTACCTTCCTTCGTTGAGAATAAATACGAACTACTCTCTTTTTTACCCTTATCTACTATCGGATATGAATCTTCTCCCAATCTCTTTTGCATAATGCCAAGAGAGAGATCAGATGGCCCTCTATACTTATTATAATCCTCGTTTCCTCCATCACTTCCATTACTAAACTTCAAAGAATGACCTTCATTTATTCCAGCAGTATCGTAATTAAACATATTGATAGTAATACCTCTTTTAGCACTATCAACAGTTTCCTCCACACCATAACTACTAGTTGTCTGTACAGAAGTGAAATCATCTGCCAACCATACAACTGAGAAAGTAGAAAAACTCTCTGTTTCAAAGTTTGCACTTTCAATCTCTCCATTGTCGGTTGTACTTACTTCAGCCTGTCCATCGTTGCTCATATTAACAACTTCTGTGACATTACCATTTGCATCCTCCACAAAATGTACCAGAGATACATTCATGTTTTCCTGTGCTGTATCTGTTTCAGCTACATCTTCTGGGATTTCTGCTTCTTTGTAGGCTATAGATACCCTGACACTTCCGTTCTGCGCTTCGATCTTAGTTCCATCGTCATTCAGAAAACTAATATCGTATGCAAGAAAACCTGCTACTGTATAACTCTCATTTTCTGCACCCTCGTGAAGCTGTTTCTCGATATCTGCATACTGGTCAGAACCTTTCTCGATCGGAGTCACAACAAACTGTGCACCTTCTGGAATAACGCCCTTCGCTGCTGTTGCAGTTACAACTACATTACCAACTTCCTGGGAATAAGAAACTTCTTCGCTTTCCAGAACATCCTCAGGCTCTTCTGCCTCATCACTGCTGTCAACAACCTGTGCCATATCACTTCTTATGTAAGCCTCGGTTCCTTCCCAGGAAACCTTGTACCAGGTTGCTCCGTCCTCTGCTGTTACGGTATCCAGAAGTGTGAACTGTGTTCCTGCGTTTACAGTTGCCAGAACCTCTGCCTCGATAGATGGGCTGACGCGAAGATTCGTATCGTCTCCCAGAACCTCGATCAGGCTTGTCTCACCATTCTCATCTGCTGCCGGAACCTCCTCCGGGCTCGCAATATCCTCTGCCGGTTCTTCCACCACATCCGGATCCTCTGCCGGCGCTTCGGTAGGTTCAGCATCCGGATTCTCTGCTGCCGGTGTCTCAGCTGCATCCTGCTCAGGCTCGTCCGAAATATCCATTCCGTCCGTAAGCTCCTCTGATGCGATAGGCACCTCGTCCTCATTACCGGAAACAGCTTCCGCCTCGACATCTGCTGTCTCAGGAGAATCCCACATAACGGCAAAAACAGCTGCGTTGCCAGTCTCAACCTGAAGTGTCTGGATCTGTTTGCCCTCGTTGACATTCAGAACCTTCAGATCCTCGTTGGCCTGTAAGGTGTTAACATCAGTATCACCGGTACTGCTGTTATAATGAAGCTTCTCAACGGTTACACTCGTGCTGGCTGCATCGGTAAGCTCCGGTGCTGCCGGTGTCTTGTACTCAAAAGTTACTCTGACTCTGCCGTTCGGCTCGACTCTGTTTCCGTCGCCATCAGCAAAATACACATCATACGCAAAAAAACCTCTCAGGCTGCTGCCCTTGTCTGTAGCTGCTGCTGAAAGCTTCTGAGAAACTGTATCATAAGATACGGATGAATTCTCGTTTACGCTGTCAGCCTTCAATGCTGTATTCTGCGGAAGAGCTCCGTCCTCCAGTGCCTCTGCTGTTACTTTAACAGAATCATTTTCATATGTAAGCGTCGATTGCTGCGCCTGTTCCGTTTCCTCCTGGTCAGCGCTGCTTACATCCGGTGTCGATTCTTCGGCCGCTGGTTCAGATGTAATTTCGCCATCTGTAAATATATCCTCCGTTCCATCTCCGAACGCCTCACTCGCGGAGATCGTATATGCACTCGGCATACAGGATACCATCAACGCCAAAGCCACCATAAATGCCAGGAGTTTTCTGATCTTATTATTCCTTAATTTTTTCATACCTTTCCCGCTTTCCTATGTGTGCATTAACGTGTACTGTATTTCTTATTACTTTACTTCTGTTTATATTCCTTTCTCTTAAAAAAGCTTCATGTTTTTAGCCGGTGAGTAAACAGGTTACACCTTTTCAGTATTTTACCCTTATGTGATTGTAGTGTCAATATACCAGGCATTTTTGGTAAGGATATTGACATTATCAGATGCTATCGAAAATCAGTCTTCAACTCCTCCTTCTTAACTTACTCGTTTACTGGTTCTTTTCGCCTGATTTCTCCGATAAAATCTGACTATTCGTGATATTTATTATACAACACTACCAGTTGTTTTGTAAGGCCCGTTTTTTCAAAAAAAAGTGCCTCTGTCACTATTTTAACATGAATTTTTTCAGCTCATCCCGCTTCTTGACATTCAGCTTGCAAAAGATATCCGTAAGGTAATGCTTGACAGTATTAATGGAAATCCCCAGATGCTCTCCGATCTCCTTATTGGTCCATCCCCCACTTGCCAGCATGGCAATAGAAAACTCCATCGTCGACAGCTCCCCCGTAACCTTTCTCCGGTTTTCCGGATTATGAAGCGCCATCCAGCCCCTGCTGAAAAAAATCACACCCTCCGTGATCCGCTGATACGCCTCCGGATCCCGGTTCCGGATACAAGCCTCGATCAGCCCCCGCAAAAGCCCATGATGCTCAATAAAAGGCTCCAGAAACCCATCCATCTTCGCCAGCTCCCAGCTCCGGAGCATCTCCTCCTGCGCCTCCTGCTTATGCTTTCGGTTTATCGCACACACCGCCATCATACAGTGGATATACGTCATACTGATCGGATACGACCTCTCCGCCATAAACAAAGCAGCCTTCCCCATCCCATAAGCACTCCATATCTCCCCGTTAAGATAAGTATGGTGAGCCATCACATACGTGGCAAAAAGCCTCAGCCCCTCAGGAAGCATCCTGCTGTACTCCCCAAAAGCAGGCATCCCATCCGTAGGCAGATGAAGCAAAACCGCCCCCACATACCCCGCCAGAAGACAGGACGCATAAACATCCTTAGGAACCTTCTTCTTCATAGCAATCTTCACACAGGACTGGATTCCCTCCATCCCCCGCTTAGCCGCCGCCACATTCCCCAGCGTCAGATTAGAATACCCATACAAAATACACGCCGAAAGCTTCAGCTCAATAACCCTGCTGGACAGATACCCCCTCGTGATCTCACAACACTCCTCCGCCTGCCCCGTAAAATAAAAAAGCTCAGCCCGCGCAATATTCCTCAAATCCACATCCACAAACCCCTCAACAACCTCCCGAGCCCTCCCAGGCTCAAAAGACGAATTCAAAAGCGGCAAAACCACATAATCACACATACAACCCACTCTCCTCCAAAATCCAGGCAGCCCCCAAAAGACCACCCTCAAAACAAAACCAACAAACCTCCGAAGCCCTCACACAAGCCACATCAACACACATCCGAAGCCCATCACACACCCCTCATCAACACACATCCGAAGCTCATCTCTCAAGCCACATCAGCATACATCCGAAGCTCTTCTCTCAACCCTCATCAGCGTACATCCGAAGCTCTTCTCTCAAGCCACATCAACACACATCCGAAGCTCTTCTCTCAAGTCCCACAAAACAGTCACCAAAACTCCGGATATCAATCAACCAGTCAATCAGTCAATCAGTCAACCAATCAGGCCAACCATCTTTTTCCATAATTATAATCCAAAATACTCCAAAAATAAATTTAAATATTACACAAAAACACCACACCCTATCCAAAGCAGCCTCTATCCCCAATCCCCTCACGACAACCCCCAAAAAAACTCACCCCACCCACATCCAGCGCAGCGCCGATGCCACACCACCTCCCGGCACATCACAAGGAAACTCAGCCCCTGCAGCCATCCAGCGCAGCGCTGATGGCCCACCACCTCCCGTTAGACCACCACACCTCACACCTCCAAAAAACCAGAACGGACAGACTGCCAGCGGGACGGCTGCATGGTCGGGACCCGGTGCGTCGGAGTAAGCCGCTGGTCATACTTGGCGCCTGGGGCTTCTGACGGGAAGGTACTCTGCGGCCACAAGCCGCAGAGTAAGCCCCATCTGTCTGAGCCAGGTACGCATCAGCGTACATGGCGAGTTATGGGGCGCCCTGCACGGCAGAAGACTCAGACGCTTAGTATGACCCGGCGAAACGACCGCACCAGGCACGACCATGCAGCCGCCCCGCTGGCAGTCTGTCCGTTCGTCCCTCCCTCCATTCATCCCTCCCACCCACACAAAAAAAGAGCCCCCAGGCCCAAACACCCGGGAACTCTCCCCAAAACGCAAAACTCAAATTTCCAATTATCATCAAGCGTTACCAGTTGTCACCAACCATCACCCAACACGCAGCCGAAACTTCTGAATCTCCTTCTCACTGGAAACCCTCTCAATCTCAGCCCCAAGACTCCTGAGCTTCTCCTCAAAATTCTCATACCCACGCTGGATATAAACAATATCATCAACAACCGTAACACCCTCAGCAGCCAGCCCCGCAATAACAAGCGCAGCCCCCGCACGAAGATCCGGCGCACTCACACGCGCCCCCGTAAGCTTCCTCACACCATCAATAATAGCAGAGTTCCCCTCCACCTTAATATTGGCACCCATCCGGGAAAGCTCATCCGCATACTTAAACCGGTTCTCAAAAATACTCTCAGTAACAATACTCGTACCCTCAGCCAAAGCCAAAGTAACCGCGATCTGCGGCTGCATATCCGTAGGATAACCAGGATAAGGCAACGTCTTCACATGCGTACGATGAAGCACATGCGGCGCACGGACACGAACCGCATCATCAAACTCCTCAACCTCACACCCGATCTCCTCAAGCTTAGCTGTAGTAGCCTCAAGATGCTTAGGAATAACATTACGAACAGTAACATCACCACGAGTAGCCGCAGCAGCAAACAGAAACGTACCAGCCTCAATCTGGTCCGGAATGATCGAATACTCCGTACGATGAAGCGTCTCAACACCACGGATACGGATCACATCCGTACCGGCACCCTTGATATTCGCCCCCATACTGTTCAGGAAATTCGCCACATCAACAACATGCGGCTCCCTCGCAGCATTCTCAATGATCGTACGACCAGCCGCCATAGAAGCAGCCATCATAATATTAATAGTAGCACCAACAGAAACCACATCCAGGAAAATATGGCTGCCATGCAGATTCTCCGCCTTGGCAACAATAGCCCCATGACAGATATCAACATCCGCACCAAGAGCACGGAAACCCTTCAAATGCTGGTCGATCGGCCTGCTGCCGATATTACATCCACCCGGAAGCGGAACCTCCGCATGCTTATACTTACCAAGCAAAGCACCCAGAAGATAATAAGAAGCACGGATCTTCTTGATAAACTCATAATCCACGCTGAGATTGCCGATAGTAGAACCGTTGATCTTTACAGTAGACTTATCAATACGCTCAACCTGAGCCCCGATCTCGGAGATCGCCTCAAGCAGAACATTGATGTCCCTAACATCTGGCAGATTCTCGATCAATATAGTTTCATCAGTCATAATGGCTGCTGACAATATCGCAAGCGCCGCATTCTTCGCACCCGCAATATCCACTTCTCCAACCAGAGGATTGCCGCCTTTAATCACATACTGTTCCATAACACACCTCTATTATTTACTCCTCTATGAGCAGAAACTTTCTCTGAATTTACTGCAGGAACAAACGTTCCGCAATACCGTTTTTTAGGTCAGTTGTATATTATAACACATATTTCAGATTTGTAAACAATTTATGACGAAAACCTGTCACAACCCATGACCCGAAACACTCCAGCAAACCGTTTCCACAAGCCAACAGTTACGCCTTATCTCCCCTGTTTTTCAGTGCCTCAAGCACAACCTGGAGACTCCCCTCCAGATCCTTATCCTCTTCATCCACCACAATGTCCGCATATTTCTCATACAAAGGAACACGCTCATCATAAAGACTCGCCAGCGTCTGCCCCTCCTTGAGCACAACACCACGCCCCTTAAGATTACCAAGACGCCTGGAAAGAAGCTCCAGCGAGATCTTAAGATACACCACAACACCCTCAGACTTCAGATGCTGCATAGCCTCATCGCAGTAAACCACACTTCCACCGGTAGCGATCACCGTATTCTCCACCTGGATCGAAGCATTCACACGATTCTCGATCGCCTTGAAGCCCTCTGTACCCTCATCCGCAATGATCTCACTCAGAGTCCTTTTCTCCTCCTTCTGGATCAGAAGATCTGAGTCAATAAACTGGTAACCAAGTACCTTCGCAAGTACGACACCGATGCTGCTCTTCCCCGCACCAGGCATCCCTATCAGTGTAATATTATTCATACTGTATCCTTTCATTTTAGCATAACAGCTGCCAAACCTCAACAAACGTTACGGCTCCGCAGAACCTACCGTTTCTCTCTCCCTGCCTTTCCCGACGTCTTTAATTTCCCTGACATCCCTGGCTTTCCCGACATCTTCAACTTCCCTGACATCCCTGGCTTTCCTGACGTCTTCAACTTCCCCGCCATCTCTGCCATCTCTGATTCCCTGTCTGATTTCTTATCCAACTTCTTCTGCATCTGCTTCTTCTGCTGCTTCTTCTTTACGCTGTAGCCGAAGGTTCCCACCTTCCGGCCACCCGCCAGATACTCCCCATGGGAATAAACCAGAAGACCCGCATCATTAAGACGAAACCTGTTGTTTTTATCCATATAAGCTTCATCCGCATGGACCGCAAGCACATCAGCAAGAAACATATCATGAGACCCCAGCTCCTTCACCTCACGCACCCTGCACTCGATCGAAACCGGAGCCTCCCCGATCATCGGTGCAGAAACAAACTGCGCTTTCTCTTTCGTAAGGTTCAGCTTCCGGAACTTGTCCACATCACGTCCCGAACGGACCCCGCAGAAATCCGTTGCAAACGCCAGCTTCTCCGTTGTCAGATTGATCACAAATTCACCCGTTTTCCGGATCATATCATAGGAATAACGGGAAGGTCGGACAGAAATATAAGCCATCGCCGGATTGGTACACACCGTACCCGTCCACGCAACCGTTATGATATTATCATGCCCCTCACCATCGGTAACACTCACCATTACAGCCGGCAGCGGATAGATCATGTTCCCCGGCTTCCATAACTGTTTCGCCATTTTCCGTCACCTCTTACGCATAATCGCTGTTCATCAGCTGAGCAGCCTCCATCATAGCCGGGATCAGCTGCTTCTTTCTGGAAACCACACCCGGCAGACTGAAGGTATCTCCATCCGGTTTCCGCTCAAAAGCGATCTCCGCCATCTGCTGGCTGCCCTCCCCGTAAAACAGAAGCTCTGTAGACTCCTCCAGGATATTCGTCAGCATAAAATAAACTCTCGTGATATCATGACGGCCACACTCACTCACCATAAACGGCATCAGCTTCTCCTTGATCTCCTTAAGCTCCTCGCTGTCCATGGAACTGATCTGACCCACACCAAAGGAAACATTACCCTCACCGATAAACTTCTTGTAATCCTGATAAAAAATCTCCTCCGGAGACTTATCCTTCAGATTACTTCCCGCAGAAAACATCTCTCGGGCAAACTCCTCGATCTTGATCCCCGCGATCAGCGCAAGAGCACTGGCAGCGATCTTATCCGTCTGCGTACAGGTCGGTGAACGGAACATCAATGTATCCGAAATAATAGCCGCACAGAGAAGCCCCGCGATCTTTTCCGGGATCTCCAGTCTCTGCTCTCCGTAGATCTCATAAAGGATCGTACCCGTACATCCCACCGGCTCATTACGAAAAGCAACCGGCGTCATAGTCTGCAAGGTACCCAGCTTATGATGATCGATGATCTCAAGGATCTCCGCCTTCTCGATATTATCAACAGCCTGATCCACCTCATTATGATCCACAAGAACCACTTTCTTTTTATGCATATCCAGAAAATTACGTCTGGAGATCGTACCGATACACTTACCATGAGGATTGATCACCGGAAACGCCCTGTGACGGTTTTTGATCATAACATCCTGGATATCATCCGTAAAATCCTCGGTATTAAACGTAACCATGTTATCCCGCTTCATAACAAAGCTGACCGGAATACTCTGGTTGATCAGACGCGCAATATTAAACGTATCATACGGAGACCGGATGATCACGATATTCTTCTCATGAGCAAGCTTTATAACCTTCTCGGAAACCACGATATTCAGCCCCACGATGATACAGCTGACATTCTGGCTGATCGCCTGAAGATGATCCTCCTCACGGTCACCCATGATGATCATATCATCCTCCTCAACGTAGCCCTCCAGCATCTTCGGGTTGGCAGTACCGACAAGCACACGCCCCTTCACAAAATATCCGTGTCCGTTACCTTCCACCACTTCACCGCCAACAGTCTCGGCAATTCTCTGATACTGCGTCCTCGCATTGGAAAGAAGATAACTGTCTGTAGTATCCATATAGGTCTTTGCGATATCACCAATCGTCACAAGCCCCTCCAGACACCCATCCTTATCACGGATCGGAAGAGAAACGATCCCGTTCTCCTGCATCAGATCCCAGGTATTCTTCAGCGACATATTCTTATCCGCCTGCGGACTGGTCCGGATATCCATATCCTTGACCTGCGTACCGATATTCCCCAGATAAGCCGGCGGCTGTACGCCAAAACGGTTCAGCACATACCTGGTCTCCTCATTGATCTGCCCCGCTCTCTTCGGGATATATTTTTTATTCTGCGTAGTTCTGTTTTTAATATCCGCATAAGCAATAGCCGAACAGATGGAATCCGTATCCGGATTCTTATGTCCGATTACAAATATTCTCTCCGGTTTTTTCATACACATCCATCCTTTTTCATCCAAAATAATCATAATTTAATATTTGCAAACAAAGCACCCAGGGAAGTAGTAGCCTCTTCCCCCGACTCCGGAAGCTCAAAAGACTCCTCCTCAACCTCCTTAGCCATCAGATCCGATGCCTCTTTAATACTCAGGCTCAGCTTACCATCCTTGATCGCGATAACCTTCACCTTAACCTTATCCCCAACACTCAAAACCTCAGAAGGCTTCCGGATCCTCTTCTCACAGATCTGAGAAATATGCACCAGCCCGGAAACCCCGTTCCCAAGCTCCACAAAAGCACCATACGGCTGCAAACTCTCAACCGTACCCTCAGTCACAAAGCCAACCTGGATATTGGAAATCTTATTCCGTTTCTCCACCTCAGCCCTCTCACGAAGAATCTCCCTCGCCGAAAGCACCAGCCTCTTCTTCGCCTTATCAACCTCGATCACCCGCACCTGGATCGGCTTATTTAGAAACACCTCAGTATCCTCAACAAACTCCAAAGCAAGCCTCGACGCCGGAATAAAACCACGGACACCCTCAACATAAGCAATGGCACCCCCGTTAACGATCCCCTTCACAACAACATCCAGCACCTCACCCGAATCCTGAAGCTCCTTCAGCCTGTCCCAGGCAAGCACATCCGCAGCATCCGCTCTGGAAAGAAGAATATTCCCCTGACCATCATCCCTGCGAAGAACCATCGCCTGAACCTCATCCCCCGGCTGAACAGCCTCTTTAATATTAAACCCCGGCACCCGGGAAAACTCCTCCACCGGAATAAAACCCTCAGCATAAAACTTAAGGTCAAGAACAACCCCCGACTCATCCACACTCACAACAGTCCCGGAGATAATATCACCCTCATCGATCCTCTTAAAAGAAGCCTCCAGCTCCCTCTCAAAATCCTTCATAGACTCCGCCATATCCAGACCTCCCATTCAAACAAAAAACCAACTACCGCCGCCCCAAACCAGACGACAGCACTATAATCCTAATCATTATAGCATGCACACCCCACCCGCGCTATATTTTTTGCACTGGAAATTTCTTACCCCCTTTATTTCTCTCCAACGCACAGAACGGACTTAGTACGATTCCAGAATTTCTTTGTAGTGAATCCTTTTTATTTCTCTCCAACGCACAGGACGGACTCAGATCAGCCCATTTATCACAACCTTGATGCTTTCTTTATTTCTCTCCAACGTACAGGACGGACTTAGTACGATTCCAGAATTTCTTTGTAGTGCATCCTTTTTGTTTCTCTCCAACGCACAGGACGGACTGCCGGAGGGGCGGCTGCATGGTCGGGACCCGGTGCGTCGGAGTAAGCCGCTGGTCATACTTAGCGCCTGAGGCTTCTGACGGGAAGGTACTCTGCGGCCACAAGCCGCAGAGTAAGCCCCATCTGTCTGAGCCAGGTACGCATCAGCGTACATGGCGAGTTATGGGGCGCCCTGCACGGCAGAAGACTCAGACGCTTAGTATGACCCGGCGAAACGACCGCACCAGGCACGACCATGCAGCCGCCCCTCCGGCAGTCCGTCCGTCCCTCCCTCCATCCCCCCACACCCACAAAAAAAGAGCCCAAAAAAGGCCCAAAAACGAGGAGTGCCCCGGTAGTGGCTTACCGGGGCGATTATTATGAAAAAAATTGTATGTGTAATGATACAGATACACACCATTACAGCGTCTTTCGTAACGTTCTTTCGAACTATCCCTATACTACCAAACAAATATGAACAAACAATGAACATCTCGTAAACAATTAGCGCATTTGCACAATTTTTTCCAAAACACCCTCCCCCAATTTATAAAAACACCACATTCACAAACAAAACCAAAACCCTAAACATTGTACATATTGTACATCTCAACCAAACAAACCAACAACAACCCCAACAAAAGAGCCACAACCCTCACCCTCTAACTCAAACTCCATCTAAAACATCATCAAAAACACCAGCCATCACAAACCATCACCGCCGTGAAAGCATCCCCTTAATAAACTCAATCGCCTTCTCAAAAATATTCTTCACATCAGACTTCGTAACACCCATATCCTTCAAAGTACTATAAGCATCACTCACATACCCCTTGATCTGATCATCACTCATCTCGATCCCACGGAACTTACTGATAATATTAACCAGCGAACTCTTATCATCCTCATTAAGACTCACCCCAAAATGATCCGCAGCCTCATCGATCCCCTGAGAAATCTCATCATCCGTGATCTGGTTAGAATCAAAAAGCCCCTTCACATAAACAATGATATCCCCAACCTTATCCGGATCAGAAGCAAGAGACCCAACCTCATTATCCTTCAGGATATCCTCCGCCTGACTCATAACAGAACCGGAATCAGACGCCATAACCATCATCGGAGATGTACATGAAATAACACCCGCAATAACCAAAGCTGTAACCTTGTTCAATCTTCTCATAATATTCAACCTCCATACGGGCACCAGCCCTTATTAAAAATTGCCTTTTACTATTTTTAACTATCTTTTACTGCCTTTTTATTACCTCATCATTACCTTTTCGACGCCCCTCAGTATACCACACACCCCCACCCCTCTGTAAACCTCAATTTTCCCCATTCCCACCCACATCATTCAGACTTTATGTATATCGCCAAAAATATATTCACAATATTTTCATATTTTAAACAAACTTTCCTAACATCTCATCAGTAAAATAAAAAATGTAAATTTTTCATTACTTACTTATGTCTGACACCTCAGACATAACCTCCTTTCTATAACAAATATATAGGTCCGGACAGGAACCCTCTCCAACATTCCCGTCCGGAAACGCAAAAAGAACCCGGAACAGCTGCCCGGGCTCTTTTTGCGTTTATCATATATTAATTTTTCTCATCATAAATACAGTTGGCAAGCATCGCAAACTGCTCCAGTGTCAGCGCCTCACCCCTGATATTCAGCGGAAGATCACACCTGTTGAACACATCCTCGATTTCCTCCTTACTCAGGGAAAAATCTCCGGAATTTCTGATCCCGTTCACAAGCGTCTTTCTCCTCTGGTTAAAAGATGCACGGATCAGACGGAACATAAGCCCCTCATCCTTCACATCCACCGGCGGCTTCTCATAACGCGTCAGCTTGATCACCGCACTTCCAACCTTCGGCCGCGGCATAAAACAGTTCGGCGGTACATTCGCAACGATCTCCGGCTTCGCATAATACTGCACAGCCAGGGAAAGCGCACCGTAATCCTTGGTACCGGGACCAACCTGCATACGGTCTGCAACCTCCTTCTGCACCATGACAGTGATCGAATCCACAGGAACATTCTTCTCAAAAAGCCCCATGATGATCGGAGTCGTAATGTAATACGGCAGATTCGCAACCACCTTCACAGGCTTACCGCCGTTTTTCTCATCTGCGATCTTTTTGATATCCGTTTTCAGGATATCGTTATTGATCACGGAAACATTATCCCAGTCCTTCAACGTATCCTTAAGGATCGGGATCAGCGAACTGTCGATCTCCACAGCAGCCACCTCTCTGGCAGCCTCCGCAAGATACTGGGTCATAGTTCCGATACCCGGACCGATCTCCAGTATAAAATCATCCTTCGTGATACCCGAAGACTCAATGATCTTTTCCAGAACATGCTCGTCGATCAGAAAATTCTGACCAAACCTTTTCTGGAAAACAAAATGATACTTTTGAAGGACTTCAATGGTATATTTCGGGTTACCAAGATAAGGTCTGGCCATATTTTTTACCTCTGCTTTTTCTTATTTTCAGCTGAAATCCTTTTCAAAAAGTACCGTGTAGCCATCACGGTCCACACGCTTCTTGGAATGCTTGAACAATCCACTCTGAGCTCTCTCCATAGCCTTATCCAGCATGGTCTTCACAGTACCGATGCACATCGGCTGATCCTCCTTCTGGTTGATCCCGATCAGATTATACAGAGCAAGCATGCCCATCTGGTCGATACGGAATCCATTCTCCATGGTATAGACCTTAGCGAAATTAACAAGTTCATCGTTTGTAAATACAGGAATGTTGATCATGGATGTAAACTTCTTCGCAAGCTTCGGATATCTTGCGATCAGCTTACGCATACCGATCTTTTCATCCTCCAGGATCACGATCATTCCCTTTGTGTTTCCGGTCATAGCTTCCTCAAGCTCATCTGCTGTTTCCTGGGAAAGCTGGTTTGCATCCTCGATAACAAGGAAACCGCCGGCAAGCTTGGATACGATCTCCGGAATATCCTTTCCGTTGAGATCATCCGCAAATATATAGGCAACCTTGGAAGCCTCGATATTCAGCTCTTTACAGATTGCCGGGATCAGACTTGAGATCAGTCTCGTCTTACCTGTTTCTCTGCCGCCCATAACGATCACATTTCCGGTCTGAGAGGTCTTGTCTGCTGCGCCCATCTGCACATCGCAAAGTACATCAAGCAGCTGTTCCTTCATTCCGGGAACTGTAACAAAATAGGTGAAAAGCTGTTTCTCTTCATCTGTGAGCTCTTTCTTTCTGGAAACGATCTTTGTAGGATCCTTTTCCGGATGGATCGTAGCGATAAATTTCTCAATCTGCTCTTCCTCGCTGAGCTCCTCTTCCTCATCGTCCTCTTCCATGGCTTCATCAGAATCATCACCGATGAGACTGCTGATAAAGTCATCTTCATCCTCTTCCTGGAATTCAAAGGCGTCATCACTGTATTCTTCTTCCTCATCAAGAAGATTTTCCTCTTCCGCTGAAGCCACCGGTTCCTCATGATGAAGCTTCGCAGAAGGCTCTGCTGCCGCCTTCTGCACCTGCTCCTCAGATTCCAGTGAAGGAATCTCCGGAAGCACATCCTCTTCTTCCACCGGCTTCTGTACTCCTGACGGACCATTCAAAAACTCTGCTTCTGCAGCCTGAAGATCCTCCTCAGTAACCGGCTCCTCATCTTCATCAAATACGATATCCGGAAGTCTGGTATCGGAAGTCTCCGTTACCTCTTCCTCCTGCTGAGCGGAGATCTGCGCCATGATATCCTCGATATCTGCCGCATCCGGCTCCTCCGGAACAAATTCATCAGCCGCAATATCCAGATCCTCAATACCTTCCGGCTCTTCCGTTACGTCGGACTGCTGGACATCCGGAGATTTCTCTTCCTCCGGGATATCGATTCCCTGCTGTGTAGCTGCTGCCAGAATAGTATCCTCCAAGTTGAAGTCCTTATCTTTATCCTTCCCTGACCTGTCACCTACAGATGCCGCAATATCCTCGATACTTCCGAAAATTCCGGACGCGTCCGGGATCTCTGCGGAACTGCTTGCATTCTCCGGGTCCACATTGATCATGGACTTCGGGATCTTCAGCTCCGGCATACGGATCGTTGCGGAAAAATCAGGCTTGCCTTCCTCATTGAGCGGAACCCCTGCAGGCTTCTCCTCACTTTCCTCATTTCCGGTAGCCTTCTCCTTCATGATCTCTGCAACACTCTGGGACAAAGACATCTCTGTAGCTTTCTCAGCCTCAGCTTCTTCCGCTTCCTGATAAGTCTCTTCTTCCTCTTTATCCTGCTGTTCCTGAGCCTGCAGCTTCATACTTCCGGATGACAGGTTCTCAACACCGGATGCCAGCGGGATCTCATCCGCTTTCTGTCCGGAAAACTCTTCCTGCTCTTCAGAAGGCTCATCCGAAGCTTCCTCACTTCCTTCTGCTGCTTCGATCTCCTCAGAATCTGTAAACTCCTCTGACGGTTCTGCTGCCGCAGCAGTCTCAGCCTCCGGCGCTTCCGCCTGTTCCGTCACATCCTCAGAGCCTGTGGAAACCTCATCCTGCTCTTCATCCTGCGCAGCTTCTTTTTCCTCCATATCCTCTTCCGCAGATTTCTTATGTCCGCCAAAGATATCACGGAATCCCTTAGAAAGCTTCTCCTGGAATGTCTCCGCACTGTTCAGATCCCGCTCATCATCTACCTGGATAGTATCTGTGACCGGTTTTGCCTCCTCATACTCGCCGGATCCTTCCTTGCTCTCCCTGATCTCCTGCGCCTTTTCCGGCGGGATCAGCTTCGGGATAAAACGCTGTTCGTATTTCTCTTTCTCTTCGCCAGTGAGAACACCCATCCGCTGTTTCAGGTCAAGGGCCTTCATCACATAAGTTCCGTCATTGAACCAAAGGATCATCTCATTGCAGAGATCCAGGCACTTCTGCTTGTCTCCTGCCTTGTAATAGAGCTTGGCCAGCTCATAGGACCAGCGCTCCGTAAATTCCTTCTCCTTATATTCCTCAAGAATACGGATCTGTTCATTCAGAGATGCATTCTTCGCTCTGACGATCTTATATTTCAGTATATACTGGCTGTTATCATTACCTGCCACTTCTCTGTATTCATCAAAGAATTCTGTGGCTTCACTGATCTGTCCCATTTTCAGGGAAACCTCGATCAGACGGTAAAGTATGTTCTTGCCGATCGGCGCTCTGTGGTAGGCAAGAAGAAAAATTTCCTTGCTCTCTTCATAGCGCTTGTTGGCCGCGTAGATCTCGCCCACTACACAAAGGGTACGGACGTTTTTCACACGACGCCAGTCAATGCTGTCAACAATCTGCATGGCGCCTTTGTAATCCTGGGTCTCGACCAGCTTATTGATCTGTCCCAGCTTAACGCGAAACTCCTCTTTATCCAAAATATTCACCAACTTTCCATAATCAGAATCAGTTTACCATATGCATACGGGCTTGTCAAAACCCTTTAGGCATATAAACATGCCCCTTTACCACCTGAAAAACCCTGTTGATCTTGAACTGATGGCTGACAAAATCATCCAGTCCTGTACAGGTGATCAGAGTCTGTATATCGTGGATGCTTTCCAGCAGATATGTCTGCCTGCTACTATCCAGCTCCGAAAGAACATCATCCAGCAGAAGAACCGGTGTATCCCGGATCTTTTTCTTCACCAGATAGATCTCCGAAAGCTTCAGGGAAAGGGCCGCAGTCCTCTGCTGCCCCTGGGAACCATACCTCCGGATGTCGATCCCGTTGACCTTTACGCAGAAATCATCTCTGTGCGGTCCCACGGAGGTCAGCTTCATCCGAAGATCCCGCTCCCGGTTCCTGGAAAGCTTATCCTCAAACTCCGTCGCCGTCACACTTGGCTCGTACAGGATCTCCAGCTCCTCGATCCCGCCGGTAAGGCCTTTATGAAGCCCCCTTGCGATCTCGTTAAGCTCCTCCACAAAGGCTTCCCGCTTCCCGATGATCTTCTTTCCGTAATCGACCATCTGCATATCCCAGACATCCAAGGTACCTTTCAGCCCGGGGTTCATACAACAGTCTTTGAGAAGACGGTTTCTCTGGTTCACGATGTGATTGTAGCCGGCCAGCTCCGTGATATAAACACCATCCAGCTGACAAAGCTCCGAATCCAGAAAACGTCTTCTCTCTCCCGGTCCATTCTTGATAATATTAAGATCCTCCGGAGAAAAAAACACCAGATTCACCACCCCCAGCAGCTCCCTTGCCTTGCGGATCGGCAGCCCGTTGATGGCAACTCCCTTTGCTTTGTTTTTCCGGAGGTGCATGTCTATTTTGTATGAAAGATCGCCCTTCTTCACCATCATTCGGATATGGGATTCCTCATTCTCAAAGCGGATCATCTCCCGGTCCTTGCTTCCCTTGTGGGATTTGCTGGTACCTGCCAGATAAACCGCCTCCAGGATATTGGTCTTTCCCTGGGCATTGTCACCGTAGAGAATATTGGTGCCCTGATCAAAATTCATCTCCAGCGACTCATAATTCCTGAAATTATTCAGTCTGATGGATTCAATGTACATTCCTTCACCCGATCACATAAATATCTTTTCCATCGTAGGAAATGGTATCTCCAGGATGGATCTTGCGGCCACGGCGGTTCTCCACCTCACCGTTCACCAGTACCAGACCATCATTGATGGCATATTTCGCCTCAACGCCGTCCTCCACAACACCGGCCAGCTTCAGCGCCTGACCAAGCTTGATAAATTCGTCTTTAATTCTGATCTCCAATTTTTTCTCCTCTTATCTCCGGGGTATTTTCTCCGTCAGATCGATCTTTTCTGATCTCCTGGCGGTATTTAAAATCCCCCAAAATACAAATTTCACCGGAAGGTGGTAATTTAAATACCCCCTTCCAGCAGTTTACGCATAAAACAATTTTCAGAACACGATCGCATTCCCATGCACAATCGGTCAAAAACGGTCACATTACCCCAGGTCTTATCTGGCCTGATTCTGGTTGATGTTTACAGGAAGGATCAGGTAAGTATAGTTCTCCTCATCGTCACGGATAAAGCATGGTGCCTTCGGATTTACAAGATAGATCGTCACAGTTTCATCATCAATAACACGAAGCGCATCGATCAGGAATTTCGGGTTGAAGCCAATCATGATATCCTTACCCTCTTTTTCAATATCGATCTCTTCATTCATGGAACCCATTGCAGAATCAATGCGCAGCTCCATATCATCGTCTGTGATGTTGATGATGATCGGTTTTTTATCAACCTCACGTACCAGAAGTGTGGCACGGTCGATACAATCCAGGAATTCTTTTTTGTTGATCTTCAGTTTTGTCTCATAATCACTGGAAAGCATCTGGTCAATTCTGAAATATTCTCCCTCGATCAGTCTGGAAACTACCATAGTCTGATCAAATTCAAATAAAATATGGTTTTTTGTAAAGTAAATGCTGACCTGATCATCCACTTCTCCGGAAAGGATCTTGCTGACCTCGCTTAAAGTTTTACCTGGAACTACCACCTTACGGTCAGAATAATCTTTCTTAAGGGACATTTTACGGATAGAGATACGATGTCCGTCCAGAGAAACTACCTTCAGACAGTTATTTTTGATCTCAAAAAGTTCACCGGTCATAAGCTTATTGTTCTCATTTACAGCAATCGAAAAAATAGTCTGGCGGATCATTTCTTTCAGTGTGTACTGAGAGATCGTCAGCGGTTCATCCTTCTCGATCATCGGTAAATAAGCAAAATCTTCTCCTGATTTTCCAGGGATATTGAATTTTGCTTTTTCACAGGTAATGGTTGCTGCATATTTATCATCGGTCTTAATGGTAACATCATTATCCGGAAGTCGTCTGATGATTTCATAGAAGATTTTTGCATCAAGAGCAACTTTACCTTTTTCTTCAATAGTACCCTCAACGATCGTTTCAATTCCCAGCTCCATATCGTTGGTGGTAAATTTGATCTGGTTTGTGGTTGCATCCATGAGAATACATTCAAGGATTGGCATTGTGGTTTTTGATGGAACTGCTTTGAGTGCGATACTTACACTTTTTAACAGACTTGATTTGGAGCAGATGATTTTCATAGTGTGTATAACTCCCTTTCTGAACAATTTGTGGTTTTTATAAATATATTTATAGAAAAAATCCGCAGTAACCGCCGTAGGGGGCCAGATTTTGTGAAAAACTCCCGCAGGCCTGATGTTTTCAGGGGTTTTCCGTTGGGATAACTTTGTGTAAAAGTGGTATTTTCGCATGTGAATAATCCGGGGATAAAATTACCGCCGCGTTTTGGCAAAAAAGTTGTACACATCTCTCCACATACAATCAACACGTTATACACCAGTAATGTGGAAAACTTCCCTAACCTTGTGGATTAATCTTCTTTTTCAATATATCAATGGTATTTTTTAAGTTATCGTCGTTCTGCAATTCGTTTTCGATCTTTTCGATACCGTGCATAACGGTGGTATGGTCACGGTTTCCGAGCGCTTTTCCGATATTTTTCAAAGGTGTGGATATGATCTCACGGCAGAGATACATGGAAACCTGGCGGGGCATGACGATCTTGGAGTTTCGTTTGTTTCCGCTTAAGTCCGCAGGTGTGACTCCGTAATGCTCTGCAACAACGGAGATGATGTATTCCGGTGTGATCACTTTTTTCTCATCCGGAGAAATAATATCCTTCAGTGCCTGCTCTGCCAGCTCCAGAGTTACTTCCTTTTTCTCAAGCTTGGCTCCGGCCATGACCTTGTTGAAGGCACCTTCCAGCTCACGGATATTGGATTTGATATTGGTAGCGATATATTTGATAACATCTTCACTGATGTTGTAGCCGTTCATTTCTTCATTTTTATGAAGGATCGCCATTCGGGTTTCGTAATCAGGCAGCGTGATATCTGCGATCAGACCCCACTCGAACCGGGAACGGAAGCGCTCTTCCAGGATTTCCATATCCTTCGGTGGTTTATCAGAGGATATGATGATCTGCTTTTTGGCACTGTGAAGACTGTTAAATGTATGGAAAAATTCCTCCTGTGTGGATTCTTTTCCTATAATAAACTGAATATCATCGACAAGAAGAACGTCGATATTTCTGTATTTTTCACGGAATTTGCTCATTGCCGTGTTATTTCCGTTTCGGATGGTTTCGATCAGCTCGTTGGTAAATTCCTCACTGGTTACATACAAAACACGGCTGTTTTCGTCGTGTTCCAGAATGAAATGAGCGATGGAATGCATAAGATGCGTCTTACCAAGACCGGCTCCGCCATAGATAAACAGTGGATTGTAGGTATCTCCCGGTGATTCGGCAACTGCAAGAGCTGCGGCCTGGGCGAATTTGTTATTACTTCCTACAACGAAGGTGTCGAAGGTGTATTTTGGATTTAAATGCGCCTCTTCGTAACGTGTATCCTGAACCTGTTTATCATAAGAAGTGTTTTTTTCTGTTTTTTTGGGGAGATCTTTTTCCAGAACGAAGCGAACCTCGCATTCTTCCATGCCTGTCAGCACACAGATAGTAACCTGGAGGGGTATTTTGTAGCGTTTACTGATGTAATTGACTCCGATCGCTGCCTGTTCAGAGGGAACAACCACTGTTATCAGCTTTCCGTCAACCTCATAAACTTTCAGCGGCTTGAGCCAGGTATTAAAAGGGACATCAGTCACCTCATATTCAGATTTGACAGTTTGCAGGATCTCCTCCCATTTTTCAATAACAGCGTCCATTTTTTCCTCCCATGAGTATTATAATAACCCCAGTCTGCGACTGGAGATAGATATCCTTTTATATATTACAATGAAAATGGGGTTTTCGCAATGGAAAATCCTTGAGATTTTGGGGAAAAGAATGTGGATAATGTGGGGAAATTACTGTGGATTAGGGTGGATTATTGTGGATAAGAGTCCTGGAGGTTTCCATAAGTCGAGAATTGGTGGAAAATGTGGAAGAATTATGTGTATAAAAAAATCCACCTTAAAAATACCGCAAATAAAGGGTTTTTTTGAAAACGATGTGAACAAACCCTCCGAAAAAGTGGATAGATTTCCGGTCAATCCACAAGTTATCCACAAGTTATCCACAAAATGTGGATAATGTTACGTAAACCATAAGCGCTTTCCACATAAGAGAAAAAAATAAATACCGTAAGGTGGGGGTATTTTATAGAACCCTTGATTTTATCGGGTTTTTTGCAATTTTTACTTGACGAAAAGGAGGTTTATTTATATAATTGAAACGATGTTCTGAATGATAAGTTATTTCATAACAATTAAAAATAGATAAAGGAGGTGCTTTACCTATGAAGATGACATTTCAGCCAAAAAAGAGATCCAGAGCTAAAGTTCACGGCTTCAGAGCTCGCATGAGCACAAAGGGCGGACGTAAAGTATTAGCTGCAAGAAGATTAAAAGGAAGAAAACAGTTATCAGCATAAGCTGCAAGACCGCATTTATGTGGTCTTTTCTTCTATCCGGAGAAATATCCGCGCAGGCGGAATCTAATTAAGGAGGATTCGTTTGATCAGATCAGAGTCCTTAAAGAAAAATCAAGATTTTAAAGTTGTATATCAGAACGGAACATCGTACGCAAATCGGCTTCTGGTGATGTACGTGCTGAAGAATCAGCACATGAAGAATCGTCTGGGAATATCAGTAAGCAAAAAAGTAGGGAACAGTGTGGTTCGCCACAGACTCACCAGATTGATCAGAGAAAGCTATCGTCTCAACGAAACAGATTTTGACAGTAACCTTGATATTGTAGTAGTAGCGAGAGCCGCAGCCAAGGGCAAGAGCTTTCACGAGATCGAGAGTGCTTTTCTGCATCTTGCAAGAAAGCATCATATAACAGGGAATGCACATGATAAAGAAATTTCTGATTAAGATGATAAGGCTCTATCAAAAATATATATCGCCGATGAAGAGAACGAAATGTCCTTATATTCCCACATGTTCTCAATATGGTTTGGAAGCAATCGAAAAATATGGCGCATTTAAGGGCAGTCTTCTTGCGGCATGGAGGATATTGCGATGCAATCCTTTTTCCCACGGAGGCTATGACCCTGTGCCATGAATTATTTTATGACTGTTCAGCCTTTTCCCGGGCAGAGCAGTTATCGGAATTTGTAACTGTTCAGTACCTCCGCAGTTAGTGGACGAATGAATAGTTACCGGACTTTTACAATTGAATAAGAAGTCTAGGAGGAAATGAATTTGGAACTGTTTTTAGCAACAAAAACCGGAACTCCTATTATCGGACAGATCGCGTCTGTGATGGGATGGATCATGGATGGCATATATAAGATGCTTGACGGCCTGTTCGGAATCCAGAACATTGGTCTTTGTATCATTATCTTCAGTATTCTTATCTTTGCCTTTATGACACCGCTGCAGATCAAGCAGCAGAAATTCTCCAAGTTAAGCGCGATCATGCAGCCTGAGATCCAGAAGATCCAGAAGAAATATCAGGGTAAAAAGGATCAGGCTTCCATGATGAAAATGAACGAAGAAACCCAGGCTGTTTATCAGAAATATGGTGTTTCTCCAACCGGTAGCTGTGTACAGTTAGCCATTCAGATGCCTATTCTGTTTGCTCTGTATCAGGTTATCTACCGGATTCCTGCTTACGTTGGAAGTGTAAAGAACATTTTTACTGGTGTAGTTGACAACCTGCTAGCTGTAAACGGATACACAGATATCCTGCAGCAGTTTATCACAGATCATTCCATGACACGAGTGCGTCTCGTTATGGACAGTGCCGGAAATGCTACAAGTAACTCGATTGTTGATTTTCTGTATGCACTTTCTCCTTCCCAGTGGAAAGAGCTGGCACAGATGAATCAGTTTTCAGGATTTTCTGATGCGATCACAAAAGCATCCGGCAATATTTCCAAGATGCAGGGCTTCTGTGGCCTGAATATCGCAGACCAGCCGCTGTACTATATCATGGAATTCTTCAAAAATCATGGTTCTCTGTTACTTGCGATCGTAGCACTTCTGATCCCGGTTCTTGCATGGGCAACTCAGATGCTGAACCTGAAGCTTATGCCACAGGCTGCAACACAGCCGGCAGACGGAAATGATCAGGCCAGCGCAATGGCAAACTCCATGAAAACCATGAACATGGTCATGCCTCTGATGTCTGCATTCTTCTGTTTCACATTCCCGGTTGGTCTTGGTATCTACTGGATCGCCAGTGCTGTCGTTCGAAGTGCCCAGCAGTTTGCGATCAATCGTCATCTTGATAAGATGAACATTGATGATCTGGTTAATGAGAATATGAAGAAGATCGAAGCGAAGCGTGCGAAGGAAGGACTTCCGCCGCAGAAGATCACCAATCAGGCTCATCAGTCCGCCAAGAATATCAATAAACCTGTGATCAATAAGGGCAACAGCGGAAACAATGGTGCTTCAGACAGAGCACAGAAGGTTGATACTGCTTATGAGAAGGCAAGAAGTGCAAAACCGGGCAGCATCACAGCTAAAGCAAATCTCGTAAGAGACTTTGATGAGAGAAATAAGAAGAAATAATCAGGAACGGAGGGGTTCGTAATGGAGGATTACATTCAGTTTTCAGCAAAAACAAAGAATGAAGCTATCACAAAAGCGTGTCTTGAGCTTGGAACTTCCAGTGACCAGCTTGATATTCAGGTTATCAGTGAAGGCAGCTCCGGATTCTTCGGAATCGGCAGCAAACCTGCCGTGATCAAAGTTCGCAGAATCGAGCCAGTTTCTGATATGCAGGAGATCGATGAACTGGTAGAGTCCGTGAAACTGGACGCTATCAAAGAAGAGAAGAAATTAGAAAAGCCTTTTACTCCGGATGTAAAGAAAGAATCTGCACCGAAAGCAGCTCCTGCAGAGGAGAAGAAGCCGGTGAAGAAAGAAGCTGTACAGGTGGAGAAGGCATCCGAAGAAGCACCTGCAAAGGCAGCAGCGCCAAAGGAAAGACCTGCAAGGGATTTCCAGGGCAAAGCAAAGCCTGCACGTGAGAAACAGCCAAGAGCTCCAAAGGAGCGTCAGCCGAAGGAAACACGTGAGAGAGCACCGAAGCAGGGCAGACCGATAGAGATCCTCAGCGATCCGGAGAAGATCAGAGAGGTTGAGGAGAGAGCAGTCGTATTTCTTCGTGATGTATTCGGCTCCATGGATCTTGGAGAAGTGGAGATCACATCGAAATACAACACTGCAGACGGTTCTCTGGATGTGGATTTTGAAGGTGAGGATATGGGTATCCTCATCGGAAAAAGAGGCCAGACACTGGATTCTCTTCAGTATCTGACAAGCCTTGTGGTAAACAAAGGCGAGTCTACCTACATTCGTGTAAAACTCGATACCGAGGACTACAGACGCCGTCGTAAGGAAACTCTGGAGAACCTTGCAAGAGGAATCGCCTTCAAGGTAAAGAAAACCAGAAAACCGGTAGTTCTGGAACCGATGAATCCGTACGAAAGAAGGATCATCCATGCATCTCTACAGGGCAACCGCTATGTAGAGACAGTCAGTGAGGGAGAAGAACCTTACAGACATGTAGTAGTAAAACTGAAACGCAATAATTGATGATCCACCGGTAAAGCCATAAGCCGTATCCCGGAGCGTAAGCTCCGTAGGTACGGCTTTTTTGTATGGAACTGAAAATTAAAAATTATCATTGCAATCTCCGCAACAATTCTTTATAATCATTGAAGAGCAAATAACAAAAGATATTTCTGCAGCGGACATCCGGAATGCAGAGATTAGAGCGTATTTGAAAAATCATTCCCGCAATCTGCACGCCCCACTTTGCGGTATATTTTGCCCGAATTCAGTTGCCGTAGCCCGCTACGGCGCCTTCATCCGGACAAAATCTCCCACAAATTGTGACGCACATCTTGCAGAAAGCCTTTTTCAAACACGCTCTAGCATTATAAATATGGAAACTGACAGAAGATGTTATTCTAGGTGAAAGCGTGAATAACACGTGTTTTTTGCGTGTAAAAAGCTTTTCCGGAGTAACATTTTTGCGTTTAACCGGATGCTTTTATCCGCTGGACCAGGATAAACGGCATGGCAGCGATCAGCTGCAGTGTGATATAGCGGATGCTTTTATCCGTTTGACAAAGGAGAGTGAAAAATGGAAGAGACAACGATTGCTGCGATTTCCACAGCCATGAGCGCATCGGGAATCGGGATCGTCAGGATCAGTGGCCCGGAGGCTTTTGAGATCGCATCCGGAGTATACCGTTCCAAGGGTGGAAAAAAATCTCTGAAAAACGTCCCAAGCCACACCATCCATTATGGATATATTTATGATAACGAAGAAATGGTAGACGAAGTGCTGGTCATGGCCATGCGCGGACCACGGACATACACAGGAGAAGATACCATAGAAATCGACTGCCACGGCGGCGTTTTAGCCATGAAAAAGGTACTGGAAACTGTGTTGAAAAACGGAGCCATTATTGCCGAGCCGGGAGAATTTACCAAGCGTGCATTCCTCAATGGAAGGATCGATCTTTCCCAGGCGGAGGCCGTTATGGACGTGATACAGTCCAAAAATGAGTACTCATTAAAGAATTCTGTAGGACAATTAAAAGGTTCAGTCCGAAAAACCGTACAGCAGATCAGAGAAAAACTACTGTACCATATAGCGTACATTGAATCGGCATTAGACGATCCGGAGCACTATGATCTGACAGGATATTCGGAAGAATTAGAGCAGATCGTAGCAGAAGAAAAAGAAAAAATACAGAACCTGTTAAAAACAGCCGGAGACGGAAAGATCATACAGGAAGGTATCCGGACCGTGATCCTGGGCAAGCCGAACGCAGGGAAATCTTCTCTGCTGAATCTGCTTCTGGGAGAGGACAGAGCCATCGTGACCGATATCGCAGGAACCACCAGAGACGTACTGGAAGAGTATATCAACCTGCATGGAATCACATTAAAGATCGCTGACACAGCCGGAATCCGCCAGACAGAAGACATCGTAGAGAAAATCGGTGTATCCAAAGCCAAAGAAATGGCAGCAGACGCAGACCTGATCCTCTATGTCGTAGATTCCTCCGTACCGTTAGATGAAAACGACGAAGAAATCATAAAAATTTTGCAAGAGAAAAAGACAATTGTCCTCTACAGCAAGACAGACCTTGAATCTGCTATAGATATAGAGGATTTAAAGAGCAGAATAAACCAGCCGGTGATCCCAATCTCCGCAAAAGAAGAAACCGGGATCACAGACCTGGAAGAAAAAATCCGGGAAATGTTCTTCAGTGGGGAGATTGACTTCAATGATGAAGTCTACATCACCAATGAACGCCACAGGCAGGAGCTTTTAAAAGCACGGGAAAGTCTTTCTCTGGTAGAAAATAGCATAGAAAGCGGAATGCCGGAGGATTTTTATTCCATAGACCTGACAGATGCATACGAAAGTCTGGGACGGATTCTGGGAGAATCACTTGGGGAAGACCTTGTTAATGAGATATTTTCTAAATTTTGTATGGGGAAATAATAACCGCATGGGCTGCGGAGGCCCCGGCCGAATGGCCGCATGGATTGCGGAATCTCGGCCGTATATGCCGCATGGATTGCGGAACTCCGCAGAGGGTAGATCACATTGGAATGTGAGAAAACCGCAAAGGGGCACAAGGCCGCGCCCCTCTGCACACCCCTGGGCCTTTTTTATATAGTGCAGCGATTGTGGAATGCTGAAAGAAACTAACTTGTGCCTGTATGCTTCTGTATCGGTAATTCAACACTGAGCCGAAATGTATCAAACGGAACTTTGTATATTTCTGTAGGATATATTGTTGCATAATATAGATTGCGGAGACCCCGCCGTATATACCGCATAGATTGCGGCTCCCTGCTGTACGCCACATGGACTGCAGAATTCCGCAGACGTGCATCGCACGGCGAGAACCTCATTACAGTTCCACTGCACCCCCCTCGGCACAACGTTTCACATCCAACAACGAAGCATACAGACAAAAGTCAACACCGTATCCCACACCACAACCCAAGAACTCCTAAAAAAAAGCCCGAGGGGTGTGCAGAGGGGCCGTGGCTTTACGGCCCCTTTGCGGTTTTCCACAGCTTCCCAAAGCAAAAAAACCAGGCCTTCTGCCAAGCAAGAAAGTAAAAATAAAACCAAAAACCAACCACACAATAAACAAAGAAAAAGAAAATCACAAAGAAAAATAAAGAAAAAGAATAAGAGAAAAAATAAAGGAGAAAAAGCATGAAAAATCTGGAACAGTTTTTCGACATCATAGTAGTAGGCGCCGGCCACGCAGGCTGCGAAGCATCACTGGCATGCGCCCGCTTAGGGCTCAACACAGTCATGTTCACAGTCAGCGTAGACAGTATCGCCCTTATGCCCTGCAACCCCAATGTAGGCGGCAGCTCCAAAGGCCATCTCGTCCGTGAGCTGGATGCTCTCGGTGGGGAAATGGGTAAAAACATAGACAAAACCTTTATCCAGTCCAAAATGCTCAACCAGTCCAAAGGCCCTGCAGTCCATTCCCTTCGTGCACAGGCCGATAAACAGGCCTACAGCACAGAAATGAGAAAGACACTGGAAAATACAGAGAACTTAACCATCCGCCAGGGTGAAGTGACCGAGCTTCTGGTAGAAGACGGGCACATCACCGGTGTAAAAACCTTCTCAGGAGCTACCTACCACGCAAAAGCTGTAGTCCTCTGTACAGGAACCTACCTCAAGGCCCGCTGCATTTACGGCGACGTCAGCAACTATACAGGACCGAACGGCCTTCAGGCAGCCAATTACCTTACGGATTCCCTGAAAAAGCTGGGGATCGAAATGTTCCGCTTCAAAACAGGAACTCCGGCCAGAATCGCCGGAAACACCATTGATTATTCTAAGATGGAAGAGCAGTTCGGAGATGAAAGAGTCGTACCGTTCTCTTTTTCCACAGACCCGGAATCGGTACAGATCGAGCAGAAATCCTGCTGGCTGACCTATACAAACGAAAAAACACACGAGATCATCCGTGCAAATCTGGACAGATCCCCCCTTTATTCCGGAATGATCGAAGGAACCGGACCACGTTACTGTCCGTCCATTGAGGATAAAGTAGTTCGTTTTGCAGACAAAAAACGCCATCAGGTATTTATCGAACCGGAAGGTCTTTACACAAATGAAATGTACATCGGCGGAATGTCCAGCTCCCTGCCGGAGGATGTTCAGTACGAGATGTACCATTCCGTACCGGGTCTGGAGAACGCCAGGATTGTAAAAAATGCTTACGCTATTGAGTATGACTGCATTAATCCGCGCCAGCTCTATCCCACACTGGAATTCAAAAAGATCAAGGGCCTTTTCAGCGGCGGACAGTTTAACGGAAGCTCCGGATATGAGGAAGCAGCCGCTCAGGGCCTCATAGCGGGAATTAATGCAGCTATGGAGGTAAAAGGCCGGGAACAGCTGATTTTGGACCGCTCAGAGGCATATATTGGCGTTCTCATCGATGATCTGGTAACAAAGGAGAACCATGAGCCGTACCGAATGATGACAAGCCGTGCTGAGTACCGTCTGCTCCTCCGCCAGGACAACGCAGATCTTCGTCTTCGCAAAAAAGGCTGGGAGGTCGGCCTGATCGATGATGAGACATACCATAAATTACAGGAAAAAGAGCGCCGGATCCAGGAAGAGATCGAGAGAGTGGAACATGCAACCGTAGGTGGTTCTGCAGAGGTACAGAGCCTTCTGGAATCTCTGAACAGTACCCTTCTGAAATCCGGAACCACCATTGCAGAGCTGATCCGTCGGCCGGAGCTTAACTATAAGGTGCTTGCACCCATCGATAAAGAAAGACCGGAGCTTCCGGAAGATGTATGTGAGCAGGTAGAGATCAACATCAAATATGATGGCTACATCCGCCGCCAGATGAAGCAGGTAGAGCAGTTTAAGAAACTGGAGCAGAAAAAGCTTCCGGAAGACATTGATTACGAAGATGTAGGAAGCCTCCGCATTGAGGCACGCCAGAAGCTGGAAGCCTACAGACCGGTGTCCATCGGTCAGGCGTCCCGTATCTCCGGTGTATCCCCGGCTGACATTTCCGTGCTTCTTGTATATCTGGAAAGCAGATCCGGACATAAACACGGATAATACAACGAATAACAATAAAACACAGAAAATAAGAGAGGAAGCTGCATGTACAATTTAGAAATCCTGGAAAAAGGCTGCGAGGAGCTTGGGATCACACTCAGTGACACGCAGAAAAACCAGTTTATCCGATTCTACGAATATCTTGTAGAAAAAAACAAAGTCATGAACCTCACCGGTATCACAGAATTTGACGAGGTTCTCGTGAAACATTTCCTGGACAGCCTCTGCTGCGTCAAGGCTGTAGATATGGGTAAGATAAAAACCGTTATGGACATCGGAACCGGCGCCGGATTCCCGGGTGTTCCCCTGAAGATTGCCTTCCCGGAGGTGGAAGCCTGCCTTCTGGACTCCCTCAATAAAAGAGTAAGATTCCTGGAAGAAACCTTTACGCTCCTGGGCCTGGAGGGGATTTCCGCCATTCACGGAAGAGCTGAAGAATATGCAAAAAACAAAGCCTACAGAGAAAAATATGATCTCTGCGTATCCAGAGCAGTATCCGGACTTGCAACCCTGTCTGAATACTGTCTCCCGTATGTAAAAGTCGGAGGGCTTTTTGTCTCCTATAAATCCGGTTCTGTAAAGGAAGAAGCAGAAGCAGCAGAGAAAGCAGTAAAGATCCTTGGTGGAAAGATCAGGGATATTCAGTACTTTGACCTTCCGGGCTCCGAGATCGGCCGCTCCCTGGTCATTATCGAGAAGGTAAAAAATACCCCGGGCAAATATCCGAGAAAAGCCGGAACACCGCTCAGAGAGCCACTGGCATAAGATACCTCCTGTCGAACAAAGGCAAAATCTGTCCGACAGGAGATTTTTTTGTCCGGGAGTTTCACAAAATTATCACAAATTTATCCTACTTTTATCACAAATTACTTTTACACTATAATCCGATAGAGATGCCCCTGGATTTCCCCCATTCTCTGTTTCATCCAGGGGCATTTTCTATTGGTATTGAAAAGACGCCAGAGTCAAGGGCTTCAGTTTCAGGACCTTTTGCCTCTGGCATCTTATAAAATGGGAAATCGATAATTAAAAAAAGTATTTCCCTGAGAATAAAAGGAGGAGAGTAAAGTGATCGAAGTAAGTAATCTGGTCAAAAAGTATGGCGATCATACTGCAGTTGACCATCTTTCCTTTCAGATCGAAAAGGGGAAAATTTACGGATTCCTGGGCCCCAACGGTGCAGGAAAATCAACAACTATGAACATGATCACAGGATACATTGCTTCCACAGAAGGAAAAGTGATGATCGATGGTCATGATATTCTGGAGGAACCGGAGGCAGCCAAGAAATGTATCGGCTATCTGCCGGAAATGCCGCCGCTCTATTTTGACATGACTGTTCTTGAGTACATGAAATTTGCGGCTGATCTGAAAAAAATCCCAAGAAACCAAAAAGACAAGCAGATAAAAGAAGTCATGGATATGGTAAAGATCACAGACATGAAAGACCGTCTGATCAAAAACCTTTCCAAAGGTTATCGCCAGAGAGTGGGCCTTGCACAGGCGATTCTGGGATATCCTGAAGTGATCATCCTGGATGAGCCGACAGTAGGACTTGACCCGAAGCAGATCATCGAGATCCGTGACCTGATCAAAGGCCTGAAGCAGAAGCACACGGTTATCCTAAGCTCCCATATCCTTTCCGAGGTAAGAGCAGTGTGTGATTATGTTCTGATCATTTCCCATGGAAAGCTGGTAGCCAGTGATACACCGGATAATCTGGAACGTCTGGCAGCAGGCTCCAACAGCCTCCTTATGAAGGTAAAAGGCGAGAAAGACACGATTCGAAAAGCTCTGGAAACGATCGAAGGCGTAACCGGAGTGGAAATGTCCTATGACAGCGATGAAAAATTGTGGAAAACAAAACTTTCCATTCAGGAAAATGTGGATATCCGTGAAAAAGTCTTCTACGCTATGGCAAAAGCGAACTGTCCGATCTACGAGATGCAGGTTAAGAGAGTTTCCCTTGAGGATGTATTCCTTGAGCTTACCGAAGGAGAGAAAAAATCCGCCGGAAAACCGGAAAGCTCACAGTGGAAACCGGTAGAAGACAGATCATCGGAAGAAGAAAAAACTCAGGAAGAAAAAAACGGGGAACCAGAGAAGGCTTCTGATGAGAAAGAGGGGGATCAGTCATGACAGCGATTTTTAAAAGAGAACTGAAAAGCTATCTGACCTCCATGGTTGGATATCTCTTCATATTTTTTGTCCTGGTGCTGACCGGAATTTATTTTTCCGCATATCAGCTTTCAGGCGGCTATTCAAAATTTGAAACTACCTTAAGCGCACTGACCTTTGTGTTCCTGATCGGTGTGCCGATCCTTTCCATGCGTGTACTTGCAGAAGAGCGCAAGCAGAAAACGGATCAGCTTCTTCTGACCGCACCGGTATCTGTATGGGATATCGTATTTGGAAAATATCTTGCACTGGTAGCTGTGTTTGCCATTCCGGTCGTGATCATGTGCGTTTATCCTCTGATCATGAGCAAGTTCGGAACGATTTCCTATGCTTCCGCATACACCGGGATCCTGGGATTTTTCCTTCTGGGATGCGCGAATCTGGCGATCGGTGTATTTATGTCAGCACTTACAGAAAGCCAGGTAATTGCAGCCGTACTTACGTTTGTATTCCTGTTCGCCTTCTATATGATGAACGGAATTTCCTCATTCTTTTCACAGACCTCTATGTCAACCGCAGTGGCATTCGGACTTCTGATCGTGGCGATCGCTATCATCATTTATACCATGATCAAAAATGTCCTGATCTCTGTAGTGATCGGAGCTGTGGGAGAGATTGCCCTTGTGATCGTATACGTTGTAAAATCCAGTATTTTCCAGGGTGGTATCCAGAAGGTACTGAACGTATTTAACCTGAGCGGACATTATGATAATTTTACAAAAGGCGTGTTTGACGTGACAGGAATCGTTTATTTTATTTCTGTTATTGCGATCTGCCTGTTCCTTACCATGCAGTCCATTCAGAAGAGACGCTGGAACTAGGGGGTGAAGGGAAATGAAATTCAGTGAGAAATTTAAGAAAAATAAAGGCGAGGCAGCCGTACCGGAGACAGCACAGGACTCCGGCAAAAAGAAACATAAACCGGATCCGAAAAAGCTGGTAGGCACCATCAGCAAAAAACATATCAAAAATGGTTCCTACAGCATGGCTATGGCAGCTGTCTTTATCGTGATCGTGGTTGTGATCAATATGATCGTCGGGGCGATCCCATCCAAATATTCACAGCTGGATGTAAGCTCATCCAAGCTTTACACCATCGGTGATGAAACAAAGAAGGTACTGAAGGCACTGGATAAGGATGTTACCATTTATCAGATCGCGGCAAGCGGTTCTGAGGACGACACGATCTCCAATCTGCTTTCACGTTATAAAGATGAGTCCAAGCATATTAAAGTTGAGGTGAAAGACCCTGTTGTAAATCCGAAATTTGCATCGGAATATACAACCGATGATCTTGCATCAAACAGCCTGATCGTAGTCTGCGGCGACAGAAACAAGGTTATCAATTACAACGATATGTATTCCTCTTCGGTAGACTATAATACCTGGCAGCAGACTACTACCGGATTTGATGGAGAAGGACAGATCACAAGTGCGATCGGCTATGTGACATCCGAGGATCTTCCGATCATGTACACCTTATCCGGACACGGAGAAAAAGATCTGGATTCCAGCTTTAAAGAAGATATCCAGAAAGCAAACATTGATATCAAGGAGCTGAACCTTCTCACAGAGGGAAAGGTTCCGGATGATGCAGACTGCCTGATGATCGTATCTCCGACCAGCGATATTTCCGAGGAAGAAAAAACAGAGCTCCTGGATTATCTGGAGGCAGGCGGAAAAGCTATGATCTTCTCGGATTATACACAGGATGATCTGCCGAACTTTGATGCGGTTCTTGAAAACTATGGTGTAAAGTGTGCAGAGGGAATTGTATTTGAGGGTGATAATCAGCATTATGGAATGCAGATGCCATATTATCTTGTACCAACAGTCAACAGCACAGATGCAAGCTCTGAGACAGCTTCTGCAGGCTCCTATGTACTGGCACCGTATGCGCAGGGCATTCAGAAAACAGATGATGTAAGAGATACCGTAACCATCGACAGTATCCTGACAACCTCTGACAAGGCTTACTCCAAAACAAATATGCAGAGCAGCAATATCGAAAAGGAAGACGGAGATGTAGACGGACCGTTTGATCTTGGTGTTGCTATCACTGAGAAACTGGATGATGATAAGGAAACACAGATCGTTTACTACTCCACAGCAAATCTGATGGAGAGCCAGATAAACCAGATGGTATCCGGCGGAAATGAAAAGCTCCTTTTGGAGTCCTTAAACTGGATGACCAGCACAGATGACAGTAATTCCGTTTCTATTCCATCCAAGAGCCTTGAGTCCACAAGCCTGACAGTAACCGATTATGATGCAGCCTTCTGGAAGATCTGTACCATTGGTCTGATCCCGGGAGTGTTCCTTGTTGCAGGATTCCTGATCTGGCTTAAGAGGAGAAAAGCATAATGAAAAAATCAACCAAACTTGTTTCAGCAGTTGTTGTTCTGGCAGTTCTCGGCGGCGTTTATGTGGGACTGAACACCTACGTATCCAAAGAAGAAAAGACAGAGAGCAGCGAAGAGGAAAGCAAAACAGAAGTGTTTTCCGTGAAAACGGATGACATTAAATCCCTGGAATTTATCGTAGACAAGAAGGAAGTGACCTTTGAGAAAAAAGATGATTCCTGGGTGAAAAAGGATGAGACTGCTTTTCCTGTAAATCAGACAACTCTGGATTCCGCAGCTTCCGCCATCGAAACGGTGGAAGCGGACAGAGTCCTGGAGGATGTGGAGGATCTTACGGAATACGGACTGGATTCTCCATCGAACACAGTAACCGTTGATACCGCTGATGGGATAACGAAGCTTAACATCGGAGATGAGAATACGTCTACGAATCAGTATTACATTTCCAAGGATGATGATGACAGCACGGTATATGTAGTGGCAGCGGACACTGTGTCTCCGTTTATGAATTCCCTTTACGATTATGCACAGGGAGAAGATTTCCCAACAATTGATTCTTCTACAGTGAAAAAGGTCCAGGTCAGTGAGAATAAAGATTCCTATGTCCTGGAAGAAAATTCCGACGGAGCTACCTGGAATGTTTCCGGTGACGGAAGCAGCGATAAAGAGTCTGCCGATACAACGGCAGCAGGAAATGTAACCTCCGGACTTGGAAGCTTTGCATTTGACCAGTTTGTAAATTACAATGCAGAGGATCTTTCCCAGTATGGCCTTGATAAGCCCTATGCGACGATTACAGTGGATTATCAGGAAGAGGTGAAGAATGACAGCACAGACAGTACAGAATCCGGAGAAAACGATTCTACGGCCTCTGAGAGCGATTCTGAGAGCAGCGACAGCGCTGACACGGACAGCAACTCAGAAGATGCAGACAGCAAGACAACCACAGTGGATAAACAGCTTGTCATTTATGTTGGTGATGAGGCAGGAGATGGCAGCAGATATGTAACGGTAGATAACAAACAGATCTATACAATGTCAACGGATACACTGAGTGCAGTTATTGACAAGACGCCGTCAGATCTCTGGTCACTGATCGTCAATTATCTGTCTGTAAAAAATCTGGATCAGCTCCAGGTTACTTACGGTGAAACAACAAGTACTGTAAATGTTTCACGTGAAACATCCACAGATGATGACGGAAACGAAAAAGAAACAATAACCTATCAGCTGGATGGTAAGGAAATAGAAAGTACAACCTTTACCACCTTTTACAACAAGCTGATAAACATGGCAGGACAGAAGAGACTGACAGACGCTTATACACCGGCTGCAGATCCGGAGATGACCGCTGTATTCACAGACTCTGACAAGAACCAGACAACCGTTACCTTCTACACATATGACACAAACTATTATGCAGCTGTCGTTGGAGACAAGGTATTTCTTGTAAACAAAATGACAGTAAAAGAAATGTTCAATGCATATGAAACCATGGTAAACGGTGAAACAGAGACAGAAGCCACAGCAACACCAACAGCTGAGGCGGAAAAATAAAATATTAAGAAAATAAATAAAAACACCTCGGAGATCCGTAAATAATAAGGTGATCTCCGAATATCCGTTTGATGATCAGATATTCGGAGACACCACACAGATCAGGATTTTCCGGGGTGTTTTTATGTTGCTATTATTTTACGGTCCTTACAGATGAATAAGGTCCGTATATTTTTTTACCGTTTGTGATGCGGTATGCACGGATACGGTATTTGGTTGCGGTGCCTGGCTTTTTATCGGTGTAGGTTGTATTTTTTGTATTGCCGATAGCTTTCCAGATTTTACCCTGAAGACGGTAAATGGTGTAGCATAGGTGATGATTCCGTCTGTTTTTGCGGTCAGTGGATTAGATGCATACCAGGTTGCTTTTCCATTGAAAACCGCAGGCTTGCAGTCAGAAAGAGCTCCGGTTTGTGAGTAGATCTGAGAAGTCATATTGCCGCTTCTTCTGAATCTGACAGGAGTGTTTCTGAACTGAAATCTGCTGCATAGGTCAGGCACGGTGTACTGGCGAGCTTGATTTTCTATAACTGCTATAATTATAGCGTGGAGAATTGACGAGGACAATATAAAAAACTGTACAGAAGCTCATCTGAGCAACTGTACAGTTTTAATTTTTCTATATCTAACAGAAGGTTCGGGGGAGCTTCTGTCAGTAACTAAGTATTATGCAAGACCTCTTTCTTCCAGCCAGTCGAAGAGAACAACTTTTTCTGCTTTCTTTCTCTTGGTCATGTGATTGAACTGAAGGATCGTCAGGATTGTGAAGATCACTAACAGTGCAACCATTACAATAATGGAAGTGGTAATGCTCCGGCCACCGCTGATCGTTGCACGGAATGCGTCGACCGTATAAGTAAACGGAACGTATGCATGGATCTTTGCAACGAATGAAGGTGAAACCTCAACCGGATAAGTTCCGGCAGATCCTGCAAGCTGAACGACCATGAATACCAGCATCAGGAAGCTTCCTACTTTACCAAGAGTAATGTTGAAGAAGTACATGATAGAGGTAAAGGTCATTGATGTCAGGCAGGCGAAGAGTACGGTTTTGCCCATCTCTGCAGGTGTGAATCCGTTAAATGCACGTAACAGCAGGATCAGGCAGATTCCCTGAAGGATCGCTACCGGATAAAGGACGGAAGCTTTGCTTGCCCACCATGCGAAACCGGATTTCAGTTTGCCTTTATACTGAGCCAGAGGATACATCAGGCAGAATGCCAGTGCGCCGACCCAGAGGCCTACAGACATCATGTAAGGTGCCATTGCGTGTCCGTTATTCGGGACATCGGTAAGTTTTGTTTCATCGTTCACAACAGGAGTTGCGAACATTTTGATCGTTTCATTACTTGCTGAATTGTCTTTTACAGTGGTAGCTCCATCGCTGAGGCTTGTGGTCAGTGTCTTGGAACCGTCTTTCAGTTCTTTCATACCGCTTCCAAGCTTCTTGGATCCATCATACAACTGAGAGGAACCGCTCTGGATCTGGGCAGCGCCATCTGCAAGCTGTTTTGCACCATTGTTAAGTGTGCTGTTGTTGCTTACAAGCTTCTCGGTACCGCTGAGAAGCGTTGAGGTACCGTTTGCTAATGTCTTAGTACCGTTTGCAAGAGTAGTAGCACCGCTGGAAAGGGTTTTGGCTCCTGTTGAGAGCTTTTTGGTACCGTCTGTAAGAGCGGAGCTGTTTTCGGAAAGCTTAGCAACACCATCGGTGTAGGTTGTGATTCCGGTTGTCAGTGTTCCGGAACCATCGGCTAATGCTTTTGTTCCATCTGCAAGAGTAGTAGCACCGCTGGAAAGAGCATTGGCTCCTGTTGCCAGTTTCTTGGTGCCGTCTGTAAGAGCAGCACTGTTTTCGGAAAGCTTAGCAATACCATCGGTGTAAGTTGTGATTCCATCTGTCAGTGCCTTAGAACCATCTGCCAGCTGACCTGCACCGGATTTGATATCCGGAAGTGCGCCAGTGATCTGTTTGCCGGCTGTTTTCAGATTCTTTGCACCGTCGTTGAGCTGCTTATCATAAGATGTCAGTTGGTCAAATCCATCGTTCAGAGCTTTGATTCCTGCTGCTGCAGCCGGGAAGGCTTCGACTGTGCCGTCTTCCAGAGACTGAAGTCCTGCGGAAACGTTCTTGGTTCCTGCGTTTACAGCCTGTGCACCCTGATACAGCTGGGTAACACCTGCAGAAAGCTGAGCGATCAGATCTGTAGGAAGCTGACTTGTAGCTGCAGATAACTGCTCTGCACCTGCGCTCATGGTTGTTGCACCTGCACTCATCTGGTTTGCACCATCTGTCATGGTTGTTGCACCCTCAGAAAGTGTGCCGGCACCCTGAGTCAGTCCTCCGGAGATCTGAGTCAGTCCGGAAGCTGCTTCGTTAAGCTTGGAAGCAACAGTATTCAGATTTTCCTGAGTAGAAGAGAGCTGACCGGATACACCAGCTGCAAGCTGTGAAACCTGATCAGAATAGCTGCTCATGTAAGAACCGTCCACGCCAGTCATTCCACCGGCTACGCTGTTTAAAGCGTTGATCACATCATTCAGAGCTGCTGCGGAAATGGTTCCGTCCTCAGAAGCGGTTGCCTGAATCGCCTGAAGCTGTGCTGCTAAATCGGTCATTGTCTGTCCGGCAGTACCGATCTTGGTATTTGCATCAGTAAGTGCTTCCGTTGTCTGCTGTCCGTATCCTGTAAGGATGCTGCTGACCTGATCACCTACCTGTGAGAACTGTGTGCCTGCATTCTGGAGAGCAGGGATCAGACTGTCTGTGATACTGCTGCTGGTCTGCCTTGTGATGCCTGCGGCCTGAGTGATATATCCGGCTGCGTTGTTGATTCCGTCTGCGGCATTGTTCATACCAGCTGCAGCACTGTTCATACCAGCTGCGGCTGTGTCCATACCATCCTTTGCGGAAGTAAGGCCGGCTGCAAGCTTGTTGATGGATTCCTGTGTTGTTCCCTCTTTCAGAGCAGAAACCTTATCGTTTAGGGATTTCAGTCCGTTTTCCAGCTGCTGTGTTCCGGATATCAGTGACTGTGAGTCATCGGTTCCTTTGGTAACACCGGTATTCAGCTGAGAGATACCATTGGAAACTGTTGTGAGTCCGTCTTCAAGTTTTGCAAGCTCTTTGGCACCGGCTGCGAGTTTGCCAGCACCAGCCACATAGGTGGTAGTTCCATCTGCAAGAGTGTCAGCACCAGCTACATACTGTGTTGCTCCGTCGGAAAGAGTATCAATACCTGCACTTAATGCATTTGCACCGGATTCCAAGCTGCTTGCGCCGGATTTCAGTGTATCAGAATTTTTATTAAGCTCATCCACACCAGCGGTGTACTGCTGAACACCTTCATCCAGAGTATCTACACCGGTTGTCAGCTCCGGAACCTTTTCTGTCAGAGCCGCAACGCCGCTGTTCAGCTGGTTTGCACCGGATTCCAGGCTGCTTGCACCGGATTTCAGTGCATCAGAATTTTTATTAAGCTCATCCACACCAGCGGTGTACTGCTGAACACCTTTATCCAGAGTATCCACACCGGTTGTCAGCTCAGGAACCTTTTCTGTGAGAGTTGCAACGCCGCTGTTCAGCTGATCTGCACCATCGTCCAGGCTCTTTGCACCATCGTTAACCTTTGCAACACCATCGGTGTAGGTTTTAAGACCTTCGGTGAGACTATCAGCACCGCTTACGAAAGTAAGAGTACTGGTGGAAAGCTTCTTAAGGTTTTTGGTAATTGTTTTGTTACCATCAGCTGCTGTATTCAGTCCGTCTTCGATCTTTCCGGATCCGTCTGCAGCTTCCTGCATTCCGTCACCTGCTTCTGAGATAGAATCAAAAACGGTTTCTGTATAGGTTTCCGTAACCTTGGAAGCAATGTTATCACGAAGCTTCAGCATTGCTGTTTCACTGAGCTTGGAGGCGATATAGTTGGTTCCAGGGTTTGTCTCATAGGATAGCTCCATTTGCTTTGGATCGTTGTCCATTACAGTGGCTGCGTTTGCGGAGAAATTTTCCGGAATTTTGATAACCATGTAATAGGTTCCATTGGCCAGACCGTCCTCTGCTGTCTTGCTGTCTACAATGTTAAATGCCATTGAGTCGTTGTCCTTCAGCTCATCCGTCATGTCCTTACCTATGCTCAAGGTCTTGCCATTATACTCGACAGGTTTGTCTTCGTTTACCACGGCCACTGGCAGGCTGTCTACGTTTCCGTAAGGATCCCACATGGATTTCAGAAACAGACCTGCATAGATGATCGGGATTACGATAATGGCGATTACGACGATAAGCATGAGCTTGTTACGAAGTAAGCTTTTCCATTCGTTTTTGATCATATTACCTATCCCTTTCTTATTAAATTGTATTATCAAACATAGTTGATTAATCAAACTTTATTCCAGTAATGGCGACGAGATCTATTAATCATATTAAAATCTATTAATAGCTTTATATTCCATTATCAAACAAAGTGTTGATTTTCTTTACGTGATGTATTATACTAAACACATACCACAGATACAACCATTAAATCTTTACTGAATGTATATTAATAGACGGAAATGATGGAAGTGTCTATTACAAATAAAAAACTGCATAATAGACAAAAAGTACTTTATTTACTTTGAATTTATGTGCAGTTGGTAATATTAAATGCAGACAGGATTCCTATGTTTCAACACAAATATGCAGCAGATATCTGGTATCGTGTAGGTCGGCGTCGTTAACAATTTTGATCTTGTCAATTCTTAACAACAGTAGATATCTGGTATCATGCAGATCGGCGTAGAGAAAGCGAATGCTTTTATTCGTTTGAAGGATGCATTATGCATTGTATGACAGTTGCAGAGTATCGTAAGTAATAGGTGATTGAGGCGGAGGAAACGTGCTTGCTTTTTTGAATTGCAGGGGGAATTAAGATGGCGGAAAAAGTTGACAGAAGAGTACGTAAGACCAAGGCACAGTTGCGAGCGGGGCTTGCCCGTCTTATGCAGAAGAAGAGTATTAAGGAAATTACGGTAAAGGAACTGGTGGAAGAAGTTGATATCAACCGCTCCACATTTTATCTTCACTATACAGATATCTATCAGATGCTGGAATCCATTGAGGCTGAATTGATGGAGGAAATCACGCATCTGGTGGCAGACTTTCCTCTGGATCCTCTTAATAATAAGGAGAGCTCGTATCCTTTTATTGAGCAGATATTTACGATCCTGGATCATAATAAGGATATTTGTATCGCACTTCTTGGAAAGAATGGAGATATGGCTTTTGTGAATCGTATAGAAAAACTGATCGCAGATACAGTGCTGCATCGCTTGTCAATTCGTCTGCCGAAAGACAACCGTGATATTGAGTATGCGTATGCGTTTTGTCTGAATGGATGCGTGGGAATGATCAAGACATGGCTGTCTTCTGAGAATCAGGAGAGTACACAGCATATGGCAGAGCTGACACATAAGCTGATCGATAATACAACACACATGTATCTGGAGCAGGCACTTAGGTAAGAGAAATGTCCGGATGCATGCTGTGAGTCTGGTAAAAAATAAAGAGTATTGTTTCACGTTTGTTTGAGGAAAAAACTCATGTTTCACGTGAAACAGTACTCTTTTTTTATTGACTTTTTGTTGGTTTATAGCATTTCCACAAATTACTGCATGAAGCTCAACGGCTCCGAACATGAACAATGTTCTTTTGATACGTTGATTTCCAAAATTACTATAGATAAATTTTGATGCCGGATCATAAGTTGTTTTTACAGGAAAATAGCTACCTGTTCCAGGAAATGTTCCGGATCTTCCAGATGAGGAAGATGTCTGGTTTCCGGGATCACAGCGGTTTCAATGGAAGAATTCAGCTTCTGATATTCCTCTGCGATAAGAGAAGCGGAAGCTTCTTTTTCTCCGGAAATAATATAGATGCATGCATCGGAAGATTCTACGGCATTATTAATGCTGATATTCAGGTATTTGCCAATGTAGCTGGAATACAGATATTTGGCGTTGGAACCACCCTTGTGAGCGGATTCATAATAAGTGTCTACCAGTGTATCTGTTACATGGAAGGGATTGTAGAACAGCTTTTCCATAAACAGACTGCTGATGGATTCGCGGGAAGCTACCATATGATAGATCAGAGTTCCGAAAATCGGAAGCTCGATAAAATACTTAAAGAGCTTGTTGTCTTTACAAGGTGCCTGCTTCAGGGAACTGAAGCTTGGTGGATTGACCAGCATGATCTTGCGGAAATGGTCGGAATTGTTACGGTAAGCCATGATCGCAAAAGAACCTGAGAAACCACTGGCAATAACATCGGTTTCCTCACGAATCACATTCTTGACAAAATCACAGAGTAACTGAGCAAATACAAAATTGGTATAAGTAATATCCGGTTTTTCGGAACGTCCACATCCAAGAAGATCAATGGTGTAAACTGTATGTTCGGTTGCGAGCTGCTTCTCTATGGCATTCCATTCATAACCGGAAGCACCTGGCATGATATCATGAATAAGAAGAATAGGGGTGCCATGTCCCTGTTTTGTATAAAAAATCTTTCCAAAACGCCAGTCATAGGTTTTGCTGTGTGGCTGTTCCAGCATATCTTTAAGCTGAGATGTGGCATCTATGAAACGGTTAGCAATATGAATAACACCTGCGGCAGTTCCGACTAAAGCTGCAAGAGTAAGTAGTCTGTGTCCATTTTTCTTCATTAAAAAGCCTCCTGGAATTCGTAAAAATAATCAGGACAGATGTAACGTAATTCAGGTATCTGATCTGATTTTTTCTGAATATTTCTTTGCTTTATTATACGACAGGAACGAAAAATTTACAATGCTTTTGTGGGAACCCTAACCTTGTTATTGTATGCTGACGCTACTGTCCATTCTGTTCTTGGCGATGATCGCTAAGTTGCTGTTCGTTCTGCTTTCAGTAATGCGCTTCGCAATGCAAAGAATTTATGTTGATCGCATAAATTGGTGCGGTATGGCTTCGGGCTTTCTGCGACCTTTGTTTATAAAAAAAACTTACGGAATATTATCAGTGAACAGTAGCATCGCCAATACGCTTCATGATACATAGAAATCAGATTTCGAACCGAATCAAGTAAGTCCCCTGCTTTAATTGCGAAGAGCAATAAGCAGAGGACTTACTTGTATCAGGAGAAGGAAAAGCTCCTTCTGATAAACTGCGAAGCAGTTATTTGGTTATGAGCAAGTAGCGAAGAGGATGCTGTTATCCGCTGGAATGCTTTTATACTTCAGTAAAATACCAAGTGTTTCACGTGAAACATTGGACTTGTTATCCGACAGAGCTGATGCTATACAGGATTGCCGAGGATGATGTTGATAAGGGTTTTGTTCAGCATCAGTGTGCGGTTCCATGGATTGAGAATTACTCCCTCAACAGACGGTTCTTGCAATGCAGAAGCAAAAATCTTATCAATATCTGCGGTAAATGTGGACATGATCTTATCACTGCCTTTTAACTCTTCGTCAAAGCTGGTAAATGCAGCCCACCATTGCTTTCCATCGTTGGTTTTGATCGCATGAAGAGAAATTTTTCCATCACCTTTTGGAGGTTCTACAGCAATGATCAGCTGTGCCTGCTCCTGCATTCTGTGACGGATCACGGTGAGAGTATGAGCAAGCATTTCTTCGGTTGCTTCTTTTTGGAGTGCTGCAATGGCAGTTTCGATCTTTTCATTGCCATTTAAAGTCTTGTCTAATTGTTCTTTATAGAAATCGTTGCGATTATTTGTGGTGTTCATGTATAAAATATTCCTTTCAATCAGATGATAAATGACTAGTACAGCGAATATTAAGTAACCGCCATATTGACTTGCCTGATTTTTCATATGCTGCGTTGTCGTCAATCGCCGTAGCCACCGCTACGCCTCATTCCTTCGCCTTGCATATGAGAAAATCATCCTACGTCAATATAGCAGAAACTTAATTTTCGCTGTACTAGTACATTGTTTTCGAAATAACTATACCAATTACTTGTTGGTGAATCCGACTGCACAGATCTAAAAGCCTCAGCATAGCCAGCTACGCTTGCATTTTTATATCTGCACACTCGAATCCACATCCCACGCGATTGGTATAGTTATTTACGAAACAATGTATTAGCCGCAAACTGCAAGGAGTTTGCGAATGCTTTCTTTATGGATTATAGCATTTCAGGGGAAAATGAGGCAAGAGAAGAAGTGTTTTTAACTGAATCAAATAAGTCCCCCGGTTCGATTTTGAAAAGCAATAATCAGGGGAACTTGCTTGCATCAGGAGAAGTGCAGGCTCCTTCTGATAAACTGCGAAGCACTTATTCGGTTATGAGCAAGTAGTGAAGCGGATGCTTTTATCCGCTTGAATTAAATCAAGAAGTTTCCTGATTACTGATCACTCTGTTCTTGGTAATATACTTCGCGATGCACAGAAATTATGCTAATCACATAAATTTGCATGGTATGTCCAGGGCTTTCAGTGGTCTTTGCTCACAAAAAAACTCGGAGGATAATATTACCAGTTAACAGTAAGTCCCCTGCTTCAATTACGAAAAAGTAAAAAGTAAAAAGTAATAAATAATAAGTAATAAGCAGTGGGTGGCGTGTATTAGGAAGAATGCAACGGCGTTTAGAAGCAGGGAAAGGAATAGTGGGCATGTCTAAAAACAAGGTACTGCACTAATTCATGTGGCCACTGTTATGGGTACATTGTAAGCAGGTCCTGATAAATTGCAAAGTAGCTATTGGGTGTAGAACTGCGTAGCGAATACGGGTATTTTTATTCGTTTGATCCCAAATTGGATAGATATGTTTGCACACTTGAAGGTGAGTTGCCAGATACTGTCATCAGTATTCCGCATGATTTCGGTTAGATGCTTTTGTGAACTGGATGGGGAATTAACAAGTTAAGTGAATGTAATAAAAATGTGTATTTATATGAAAAATGGAGGGTAAGGCGGAAAATATGGGGGATTTTATAGAAAAACGATATAAGAGTAAGGATGAAATAAAGAGAAATAAGAGATTATTTCTGCGAAGAGAACACTATGATAATGATAATAACACAAACGTTAAGTACGATAAAAAGGACTTTATAAAAGAAAATACTGGCAAATAAAGAGAAATAATAGGATATTTACGAATAAAAAATATTAAAGTACAAATTATAGTACTTTAAATAAAACAGTACGATAAAATGTACTTTACACGCATGCACATATAAAAAAGCCTTAAAATATAAAATGTGCACCTGCACACATACGGCAAAAAGATAAAATATAGATCCGTTCCTACTTTAAACATGTGAAATTTTGATTGATCGAATAAAAGAAAGTAGCTGCTTCGATTACAAAAAAACAATAAGCTGTGGGTGGGAAAATACTTGTACTCTTCCTGATAAACTGTAAAACAGCTATTTTGTGTAAAACTATGATCGAATGCAAAAATTTTTGTCCGCATGACTGGGATAAAGGGAAGGCAGGGAAGTGTTTTACGGCTTGATTTAGAAGAAAAAGCCTATTAAGTGAAATTTATTTTATGCTAGTTCTATGCCGGAACCTTATTCGGATACATTTTATATTGGATATTACAAAATGAAACTATGCTTGAAAAAGTCTTTAGTTAACATGTACATAACGAATATATAACAGGATTGGAAGAAAAATGAAATAAATACGCAAATCTTTCGTAAACATAATAAAATAAACAAAAATCGAAAATTCTAGTTTCATAATATTATATTTTTTTCACGAGAGATACATGTATTTCACACTATAAAAACACTCCGGGAAAAGAAGTTTCCATTTACTATATATAGATGCTTTTGGGGAATATAAAGATAACAGCCACATTATTTTGTGGATGGAGTTTCTTGTATTTTTTACATGCTTTCGTGATACAGATAATGCCAGAGAGAATATATCGGAGTATTTTTTTGATATTTCTCATTGATTTTATAATGTGTTCGTAACTGTTCAGTACCCTTGCAGTTACAAGTCAAACCGTGTCCTGGATCGATTTCGTTGATGGCATTTTTAACCGGATCGAGGAAGTCACTTGCTTCAATTATGAATATTGGTTTGATAATCTGTCTTCGGATGATGTTTCACGTGAAACATCATCCGAAGACAGATTAAGAATAAAGAGTTATAACCCCATCTTTGACAATTGCAGAAATAAAAAACAGCTGTAGTTCGTGCTTATTTGTTTTATGGTAGGTTTAATATAGATTTTAATCGAATCAAGTAATTCACCTGCTTCAATTGTGAACTACAATAAGCAGTGGTTGGGGACTTGCTTGTATCAGGAAGAGTACAAGCAAGTTTTGATAAACTGCGGAGCAGTTATTCGGTGTAAAGCTGCGTAGCAACTGCGGATGCTTTTGTTTGTATGACTCGAATCAGGAATTCCCCCCTGTTTTTGGCTTCAATTGCAAGAAACGATAAGCAGTGGTTGAAGAACTGCTTCTTATCAGGGAAGAGTAGTTTGTAGTCCTTTTGGTAAATCGCGAAGCAGTTATTCAGTGTAGAACTGCGAATGCGTTTACAGATACTTTTGTTCGCTTGATAATAATAGTAATGTTTTTAGTGTTCAGATAAAATTTGAAAATGCTATAAATGCTGTAAAAGAAAGGGATTTCGATGCCTATGTAGCAGTGTGCAAGGTTCCATAAAAGATAATATATCTATACCGAGAAAATCGAATTATTTTCGAGATTACGATAAATCAGAACAATTTCAGCAAAATATCTATAAATGGGAACTTCATTTCTGGTACGTTTTTATGGCGTAAAATATATAGTCTGATTGACAGCAAATAAAACTGGAAGTTTATGCGGAGTTGATGGACTTTATAATCGATGTACTGTTACTGTCAAACTTTTGTTTAGTCCGGAATGAGTTTGGGTATACTACACAATAAATAAAATAATTCAAAACCTATTTTCTATTGTTTCACGTGAAACATTATGTGGCAGTTTAAAAATAAAAGTGTTATAATGATATCCAATGAGTAAAAATCCCTTAAAAAAATAAAAAGGAGGGGTACAATGGGACGAATCATTGCAGTTGCCAATCAGAAAGGCGGGGTTGGAAAATCAACGACAGCCATCAATCTATCGGCCTGCCTTGCTGAAAAAGGGAAAAAGGTTCTTGCCATCGACATTGATCCGCAGGGAAATACGACCAGTGGACTTGGCGCAGACAAGAATGCAGTAGAAAACACCCTTTATGAGCTGCTGCTTGGAGAAGCAGAGACCAAGGATACCATTATAAAGAACGTTGTAGATAATGTTGACCTGATACCATCGAATATGAATCTTTCCGGTGCAGAAATTGAACTGGTTGATCTTGAGGATAAAGAATTTATCCTGAAAAAGATCACGGATAAACTTCGCCGGAAATATGATTACATAATCATGGATTGTCCGCCGTCACTGAGCATGCTTACAATTAATGCTTTGACAGCCGCAACCTCCGTTCTGGTGCCGATTCAGTGTGAGTATTATGCATTGGAAGGTTTGTCACAGTTGATACATACCATCGAACTGGTAAGAGACCGATTGAATAAGAGACTGAAGATCGAAGGCGTGGTCTTTACTATGTATGATGCCAGAACAAATCTGTCACTTCAGGTTGTAGAAAATGTAAAAGAAAACCTGGACCAGAATATATACAAAACGATCATACCGAGAAATGTACGACTTGCAGAGGCACCAAGCTATGGAAAACCGATCAATCTGTACGATTCACGATCTACAGGAGCAGAGAGTTATCGCCTCCTGGCAGAAGAAGTTATAGGCAGGGAGGACGAGTGATGGCTGGAAGAAGAACAGGAGGCCTTGGAAAGGGTCTTGACGCACTGATCCCGAACAAAGCAGGCGGTCCGTCAAAGGAACCTGCAAAAAAGACAAGATCTGCAGTTGTAAAAAAAGACAAACCAACTGAAAAAGATAATCCGGCCGCAGAACGACTTGTGAAAATTTCCAGCGTAGAACCAAATCTGAATCAGCCCAGAAGACATTTTGATGAGGATGCGCTGCTGGAACTTTCGGAATCCATTAAACAGTACGGTGTTCTTCAGCCGTTGTTGGTATCCGATAAGAAGGATTATTTTGAGATCATTGCAGGCGAACGCCGCTGGAGAGCTGCCAAGATGGCAGGGCTCAAGGAAGTTCCTGTTGTTGTAAAAGAGTTTACAGACCAGGAAATCGTAGAAATTTCCCTGATCGAGAACATTCAGCGGGAAGACCTGAATCCTATAGAGGAAGCGATGGCATACAAACGTCTGATGGAAGAGTTTCACCTGAAACAGGATGAAATCGCAGACAGAGTTGCCAAAAGCAGAACTGCAGTAACTAATTCCATGCGTCTTCTGAAGCTTTCTTCAAAAGTTCAGGAAATGGTAATTGCAGATATGATCTCAGCTGGTCATGCGAGAGCACTTCTGGGAATTTCTGATGAAGCTCTTCAGGAAACAACAGCCATGAAGGTTTTTGATGAAAAACTCAGTGTTCGTGAGACGGAAAAACTTGTAAAGAATCTGGTTTCTCCTGCGAAAAAAGTAAAAACAGAGAAAAACACAGCAGAAGATGCCATTTATGAGAGCCTGGAAGAAAAAATGAAAGGTATCATGGGAACAAAGGTATCCATTCAGCGAAAGAAAAACAACAAAGGTAAAATTGAAATTGAATATTATTCCAGAGATGAACTGGAGAGGATCATTGATCTGTTCGAATCTATCAGATAGGAGGCAGAATGAGCGGGATTTTTGAAAGCATGGGAATTGATTCCGGGATTGTGATCATTGTTTTGCTGATCCTTACCATCATTCTTCTGATCAATGTGGTGAGTAGCAATATGCGTCTCAGCCGTTTGGAACGGAAGTACAAGATGTTTATGAGAGGCGGAGATGCACAGTCACTGGAAAAAGTTTTTGTAAGAAAATTTGCACAGATCGATCGGCTGTATGAAGCAAAGGAAGATCATGATCATGACATCAGCTTTATCAAAAAAAATATGAATGTAATGTTCAGCAAATATGGCGTTGAAAAGTATGATGCATTTGATGATGTAGGTGGAAAACTCAGCTTTGCACTGGCGCTTCTTGATAAAAACAATACGGGTCTGATCTTGAATGCGGTTCACAGCCGCGATAACTGTTTCCTTTATTTAAAGGAGATCGTAAAAGGTGAGTCCTATGTTGTACTTAGTCAGGAAGAAGTGGAAGCTTTGAGAAAAGCAGTAAACTTTGGCCTTGGTGAGATTGAGAAGGAATAAAAAACTGCAAAGAGTAAGAATATTTTTAATACAGGAGGAATATCATGTTAGACATTAAGTTTGTGAGAGAGAATCCGGAGGTTGTAAAGCAGAATATCCGCAATAAGTTCCAGGACAGCAAACTGGAGCTGGTTGACAAGGTTCTCGAACTTGATAAAGAAAACAGAGAGATCAAGCAGGAGGTTGAGGCTCTCCGTGCTGAGAGAAACAAGATCTCCAAACAGATCGGTGCTCTTATGGGCCAGGGAAAAAGAGAAGAGGCAGAAGAGGTTAAAAAACAGGTTGCTGCATCCGGAACTCGTATTGAGGAACTTTCTCAGAGAGAGAAAGAGGTTGAGGAAGAGCTTCTGAAAGATATGATGGTGATCCCGAACATCATCGATCCTTCTGTACCGATCGGTAAAGACGACAGCCAGAACGTAGAGATTGAGAAATTTGGTGAGCCGGTTGTTCCGGATTTTGAAGTTCCGTATCATACAGATATCATGGAGAATTTTGATGGAATCGATCTTGACAGCGCAAGACGTGTTGCCGGTAACGGATTCTATTATCTGATGGGTGATATCGCACGCCTTCATTCCGCAGTAATTTCCTATGCAAGAGATTTCATGATCAACCGGGGATTTACTTACTGCGTACCGCCTTTCATGATCAGAAGCAACGTTGTTACAGGCGTTATGAGCTTTGCGGAGATGGATGCTATGATGTACAAGATCGAAGGTGAGGATCTTTACCTGATCGGAACAAGTGAGCATTCCATGATCGGTAAATTCATTGACCAGATCATCCCGGAGGAAGAGCTTCCGAAGACACTTACAAGCTATTCTCCGTGCTTCCGTAAAGAGAAAGGTGCTCATGGACTTGAGGAGAGAGGTGTTTACCGTATCCATCAGTTCGAGAAACAGGAGATGATCGTTGTCTGCAAGCCAGAGGAGAGTAAGATGTGGTTCGACAAGCTGTGGCAGAATACAGTAGATCTGTTCCGTTCTCTTGATATTCCGGTTCGTACGCTTGAGTGCTGCTCCGGTGACCTTGCTGATCTTAAGGTAAAATCCCTCGATGTTGAAGCATGGTCTCCACGTCAGAAGAAATACTTTGAGGTAGGAAGCTGCTCCAACCTTGGAGATGCACAGGCACGTCGTCTGAAAATCCGTGTAAACGGCAAAGATGGCAAGAAATATCTTGCTCATACATTAAACAATACAGTAGTAGCACCTCCGAGAATGCTCATTGCTTTCCTGGAGAATAACCTGAATGCAGATGGATCTGTAAACATTCCAAAAGCTCTGCAGCCATATATGGGCGGTATGACAAAGATTGAGAAAAAGACACGCGCGTAAGAGAAACGCAGGCTTTTTCAGGGAGGTGTTCTTGTGCACAGTTATTTAAAGACCGTTGGTTTTTCACAGATTACCAGAAGAAGTGAAATAAAAGAGATCATCCGTGATGTGATCGCAAGCTACGATGAAAAGGTTTGCGTGGAAAATCATCCGGAAGGCGTATTTGTACAGTTTTCCAAGAATTATGGCTGTGACTGTGGAATCAGCGTTTGTGGTCAGTACGATGAGAACGGTGAGTTTCACGTGGAATATTATTTCCCATTTTTCAGGGGAACAGGAATCACATCCAAGGAAAAAGTGACTGTTGAACGTCATACAGATAAGGAATCTTATGCAGGAGCATGTGATGATTTGCGTATTGGCGTGACTATGATCTTTTATCTGCAGAATCTGGCAGAATATATGCAGGAGAAATACAAAGGCCTGAAAGACCCGGGGGACCGTCCGGTGACGGTTTCCGGTCTGGCTTCTGAGGGAAAGATCCTGTTTCCGCTGCAGAAGGATAAGGAAGCGGTAAAGGTGGAGAGAGAGCTTTCCAAAAACAGGACTAATCTGATCGCAGCAGCGCGTAATGGTGATGAGGAAGCTATGGAGAGCCTTACAATGGAGGATATGGATACTTACTCCATGATTTCCCAGAGAATTGTTACAGATGATGTTCTCACGATCGTGGATTCTTATTTCATGCCTTATGGAATCGAATGTGATCAGTATAATGTTCTTGGTGAGATTCTGGATATCATGAAATTTAAGAATATCCTGACAGGTGAAGAAATCTGCCAGATGACTATAGAGAGCAATGATATACAGTTTGATATCTGCATCAACAGCAAAGATCTTCTCGGTGAACCGGCAGTTGGACGCCGCTTCAAAGGAACAATCTGGCTGCAGGGTCAGCTGCACTATTAAGTTTTCGAATTTAGAATTAATTCTTGTAATTTCAAAATAAATATAGTAAAATAATGGTTGTGAAACTTTTGGAAGTGTTCGAAATGTTTCACAACTATATATGTCCATATAGCTCAGCTGGATAGAGCACTCGCCTCCTAAGGTTGCGTTACAACGGCCACCTCAAAAAAAACTAAATAAGGGATTGCAGTTCGACTTTGATCGGGCTATAATCATATATCAGACACGTCCATATAGCTCAGCTGGATAGAGCACACGCCTCCTAAGCGTGGGGTCGGAGGTTCAAATCCTCTTATGGACGCCAGTGAACAACGCCGAAAGCCTTTGTTTTCAAGGGTTTTCGGCTTTTCTTATATAAAAAGCTACGAAAAAACTCTTTCACTGTATGAGATAAAATTCTACTCCAAAATTTGATTTTTGACAACCCCTCCAGAATCGAACGGTTGTTATAAGACAAAATCGCCAGCTAATTTTTAGCAGAAAACGGGCTGTTCTTGCTAATGAAAATGCCCTTCCTGCTAATCAGCCCCAAAATCGTGCCAAAAATCCAGCTAATCAAAAAAGGCGGATGTTTTGAATACCATGCAGTTATAGCAGATAAAATTAAATATCGTTATGTACATAGAGCGTCTATTTGCCCCGCATTGGGGATGGATAGGCGCTCTTTTTTTATGCCCAAACCCATGGGCAAATACAAGAGATTGGAGGTGTTTTATTTGAGCAAGCCTGTTTATACCGCAGACAAGCCGAGCGACTGTCATTACTGCTACTTCTGGACGAATGGCAGAAAGGGCTGCCGTCTGGGTAGAAATAATTGCTACTACTTAATCTCTTTGCCGCCGAAACCCAAGTCGGAATGTGATGGCTGTCCCTATGGGCGAGATCACCCGTGCATTGGTTGGTGTACGAAGAAGGTTATGCGTGAAGTGGGGCTTCGTTGATATGGATGTGTATGAACAGGAATACCGCTTCTACTATTTTGCCCGATGTCCTTACGAAAAGACGGATACGACTTTCCGCAGCATTCCGCTGACAACAGAAAGTTTTCCGCAGAAAGAAGGTGGTGAAGCCGTGTGAGTTTTGATTATTTTTACGGTCAGCAATCCGATCTATTCACATTCTATCGAGTTCCGAAGGTGTTGTTCACGAACGAGAGGTTCTGGAATATTTCTGCCGATGCCAAGATGCTGTATGGCATTTTGCTTGACCGCATGAGCCTGTCTGCCAAGAATGGTTGGATAGATAAAAACGGTAGAGTGTATATCATTTTTACAATCGACGAAGCGAAGATGGCTCTGAACTGTGCTGAACAAAAGGCTATCAAGCTGCTCAGTGAACTTGAGAAGAAAGCAGGATTGATTGAACGTAAGCGCCAGGGTTTGGGAAAGCCCAACCTGATCTATGTGAAGAACTTTATCTCTGCTGTGGATTCACAACTCTTGAATTGTGAAAATCACAATTCTGGAACAATGGAAATCACAACTCAAGAACTTCCGAAATCACAATGTAATAATACTGATATTAAAAATACTGAATTTAGTGATACTGATTCTATCTTTCCTTCCGGAAATGGTGGAATGATGGACGAGAATGACCGGTATCAAGAATACTTTGATTATTTCTCGGATCAGCTCAGTATGGATTTGTTGAAGAAGGATTACCCTTACGATTCCGAAATGCTGGATAACATTCTGGAGTTGATCGTTGAAACAGTTTGCACGAAGCGACCGTTGATTCGCATTGGTGCAGAGGAGCGTCCGGCAGAAATTGTCCGCAGTCGGTTTATGAAACTGAATGCCGAACACATTCGATATGTTATGGACTGCTTCAAGGAGAACACCACAAAGATTAGAAATATCCGTCAGTATATGCTGACTACGATATACAATGCGCCGACGACAATAGACACCTACTACGATGCTCTTGTTCGGCACGATATGTCACACGGATATTTGGAAGGAGGATTTAAGAAATTGAAAATGAAGCGAGAGGAAGGAGAGTGACGATAAATGTCGAAAAAAGCAACCATCATTGCGGTGGTCAATCAGAAAGGAGGCACTGGAAAGACCACCACCACCGAGAATCTGGGCGTTGGCTTGGCTCTTGAAGGAAAAAAGGTGCTTCTGGTAGACACCGATCCCCAGGCTTCCCTGACGGTCAGTTTGGGCAATCCCTGCCCGGATGATCTGTCTCCGACACTTTCCGATCTGATGGGAAAGATTATGATGGAAAACCCTATTACTCCCGATGAAGGGATTCTTCATCATCCGGAGGGCGTTGATTTGGTGCCGTCCAACATCGAACTCTCAGGTATGGAGGTAGCACTGGTCAATGCCATGAGCCGGGAAACCATTCTCCGGCAATACCTGGATACAGTCAAACAGAATTATGATTACATTCTTCTTGACTGTATGCCGTCTTTGGGTATGCTGACCGTCAATGCGTTGGCAGCTGCCGACAATGTGCTGATACCGGTTCAGGCAGCATACCTTCCTGCAAAGGGTCTGGAACAGCTGCTTGGAACCATCAACAAGGTCAAGAGGCAAATCAACCCGAAACTGAGGATTGAAGGGATTCTTCTGACGATGGTGGACAGCCGCACCAACTACTCCAAAGACATCAGCAATCTGATTCGGGAGAGCTACGGCGGAAAGCTGAAGGTTTACAAGACCGACATTCCCCGCTCTGTCCGTGCAGAGGAAATCAGCGCAGAGGGAACCAGTATCTTCAAGCATGATCCCAAAGGCAAAGTTGCCGAAGCCTATAAAATTCTGACGAAGGAGGTGTTAAACAATGCAGAAAAAAGGCGCAAACATCAGCTTGAAGGGGTACGATGATATTTTCTCCACCGATCAATCCAGAGCTGAAGCCCAGCAGGAGCGTGTGCAGGAAATTCCGCTTTCTGAGCTACACCCCTTTGAGGGACACCCCTTCCGTGTGGTTGATGATGAAGAAATGATGAAAACGGCAGAGAGCGTCCGAGATTTCGGAGTTCTCACTCCTGCGATTGTCCGTCCTGACCCCGACGGTGGTTATGAAATCGTTTCTGGTCACAGGCGGCACCGGGCATCGGAGCTTGCGGGTAAGGAAACCATGCCTGCGATTGTTCGTGACCTGGACGATGATGCAGCCATTATTTTGATGGTTGATGCGAATTTGCAGAGGGAGAGTATCCTGCCGAGTGAAAGAGCATTTGCTTATAAGATGAAGCTGGATGCGATTAAACATCAAGGTCAACGCACCGATTTAACTTCATCCCAAGTTGGGATGAAGTTGCAGGCAATGGATATAGTCGGTCAGGAGGCAGGAGAAAGCAGAAATCAGGTACACCGTTATATCCGTCTGACCGAACTGATTCCGGAACTGCTGGATATGGTAGATACGGGTCAGATCAAATTCAATCCTGCGGTGGAGCTTTCCTATCTGGCAAGTGAAGAACAGAAGGATTTTCTTTCTGCAATGGATTATGCTCAAGCAGCTCCTTCCCTTTCGCAAGCACAGCGAATTAAAAAGCTCGCACAGGAGGGCGAGTGTACGCTGGATGCGATGTGCGAGATTATGAATGAAATCAAGAAGGGAGAGCTGGACAGAGTAACCTTCAAAACGGATTCGTTGCGAAAATACTTCCCGAAGTCCTATACCAACAAGCAGATGGAGGATAAAATCATTCAGCTTTTGGAGCAATGGCAGAAAAAAAGAGAAAAATCAATGGAAAGGTAAGGTAAAAAATGTTTACACCCAAAAACATTCAGGGCGCTTTGGAAGAACTCTACGACCTTTGCGATCCTGATTATATGGTAGATATGCTCGTAAACTACAGTGAGGAGTTCGATGATATTTCTCCTGCGCTTCTGGCAAAGTCGTTTCAGAAAAATGCCGAGATGATTAGCGAGTATCGAGTATTGTCCTCTGCTGGTGAGGGTATCGACTATCAGGGAAAGGTACTTCTGAACAGCAGAGCCGTGCGGCTTCTGTCCTATGTAGAAGATATGAGCGGCGATGAAAAAGTTCGCACGATTCAGAGCAAGGAGCTGTGGTTAGCAGAAGATATGACATTCTATGTGGTGTCCTGTATGTCTACGATCACGATGGACAAGGAAGAAGCCATTTGTCTTAACGAACACCGCAGCGTGGTTACTACGGTGGAATGCGAGGACGATATTTTCTTCGACATGGGTTCCCTGATTTGCGAACTGGACGATATTTGCTTGTTCGAGCTTTTAGCCGATGTGGATGCGACTATTTATGAACTGTAACAGGTTCATGGATGGTCGCTTTTCTTATTTCCAAAGAAACGGAGGTATCGAAACTTGAAAGAATACGATGTGAAGATCACCGAAACCTTGGAGAAAACGGTTACGGTGCAAGCAGAATCTCACGATGCGGCAGAGGAACAGGTTAGAGCCGCTTATTACAATTCGGAGTACATTCTGGACTCCGAAAACTTTACCGGTGTTGCGTTCGGCACGACCGAGGAACGGGAGGTTCAGAAAGAACAGGCAGATACCATGAATGTGTTGCTGGTAAAGCCGTTCATGTATCCGCAGGCTGTGCAGATCGGCTGTGAGCTGGAGGATTTGCAGAAAGCCGTAGGTGGCGATATTGAGGCAACTTATCCGTTCAATGAGCCGGTTGCACTGGTGATGCACGACGAAGGTAAACTCGTAGGCAAAGAACTGAACCGTGCGCTGCGTGATGATGACGGCGATATTTATGACATTATCGCCGGTGATTTTCTGGTTGTGGGATTGGGCGAGGATGATTTTTGTTCTCTGTCCCCGGAACTGATGAAGCAGTTTGAGGAACACTTTCATCAGCCTGAGACTTTTGTACGCATGGGGCGCAGCATTATGGCGCTTCCCCTGCCGGATGACATGGTGAAGAAAGAAGATGCACCTGTCAAAGCTGATTCGGTTCCCCACAAAAGTAACCCTGACCGAGATGTTCTGTAAGGAGGTTCTTATGCAAAGAAATTCGACGATTGGAGAGCTGATGGAGCGAAAGCGGATTCAGGATGGTGCCAAGGAGTACCAGGGACATACCTATATGGACTTGGCACGATTTGATGACGCCACCAAGCACATGATTATTTTCGATGTGCTGACCGATGAATCGCCTGTCGGTTGGAAAGGCGAAAGAAATCGCCTGTATTTGAGCGATGTGGGTTATCAGAAGGCTCTGGATAACCAGAAAGCTGGCAATATCAAGATTATCAGCCATGCCGCAGTTGCCAAGGGCAATCTGTATTACGACCACAGAGATATGGCACGATAATCTGTTCACTCTACTGCTTGCAGGAGGTGATGAATCATGCAGGAAGAAGTTGAAAACAGAACAGTAAACCTGGCGATCAGCACAACCAAGCTGACGGGGCGCACTATCATTGCCGGTATCCGCAAGTATTTGCAGCACCGGGAAAAAGTGAAGATGAAAAAGGCACGAGACCCTGCCGTTCATGGAAAGCAATCCGTGAAACAGCTTTTGGGACAGAATCAGGGTGCTACGAATGTTGAGATCGACAAAGAGAGTATCCGTGATTTTGAAAAGCTCGCCAAGAAGTATGGCGTGGACTTTGCCGTAAGAAAAGATAAGTCCGTTGATCCTCCCCGGTTTCTTGTTTTTGTCCGTTCTAAAGATGCAGATGCTTTGGATGCAATCTGCAAGGAACATCAGGCAAGGGCATTAACCAAGAATGAAAAGCCGAGCGTTCTGGCGCAGCTGAAGAAGTTCAAGGAAATTGTCGCAGCGATTCCGAAGAAGGTTCGAGAGAAGAAACAGGAGCGTGATCTGTGATGGATAAGAGAAAAATGAAAAAGCTCCTGATTCTGAATTTACCGTATTTTCTGGTAGGGTTGTTCGCTACGAATTTAGGAGAAGCATGGAGATTGGCTGAGGGGGCAGATTCATCTGCGAAAATCCTCAGCTTTTTTCATGCCCTTCCGATAGCCCTGAACAATCCGTTTCCCAGCTTTCACCCGTTGGATTTGCTGATTGGTATTCTCTGCGGCGCAGGACTTCGGCTGGCTGTCTATCTAAAAGGCAAAAACGCAAAGAAGTACCGACACAATGTTGAGTACGGTTCTGCTCGTTGGGGAACGGCAAAAGATATTGAGCCGTTTATTGCACCAAAGTTCGAGGACAATGTGATCCTGACGAAAACGGAGCGGCTGATGATGAGCAATCGCCCGAAGAATCCTGCCAATGCCCGAAATAAGAATGTTCTGATTATCGGCGGTTCGGGTTCCGGTAAAACTCGCTTTTGGTTGAAGCCAAACCTTCTCCAGATGCACAGTTCCTATGTGGTCACTGACCCGAAAGGCAGCATCGTGATTGAGTGCGGCAACGCCCTTTTGAAGCATGGCTACACCATCAAGATTTTCAACACCATCAACTTTCAGAAGTCGATGCACTATAACCCATTTGCCTATATCCATTCAGAAAAAGACATTCTGAAACTGGTGACAACGCTGATTGCCAACACAAAGGGTGATGGAAAAGCCGGTGATGAGTTCTGGACGAAGGCGGAAACGCTGCTCTACTGTGCCTTGATCGGATATATCCACTATGAAGCTCCGGTTGAGGAACAGAATTTCTCCACCCTGATTGAGTTCCTGAACGCAATGGAGGTGCGGGAAGATGATGAGGAGTTCCAGAACCCGGTGGATCTGATGTTTGAAGCCCTGGAAAAGAAAAAGCCGAATCACTTTGCAGTCCGTCAGTATAAAAAATACAAGCTGGCTGCCGGCAAGACCGCTAAGTCGATTTTGATTTCCTGCGGCGCTCGTCTGGCTCCTTTTGATATTCAGGAGGTCAGAGATGTGACTGCCTATGACGAGTTGCAGTTGGATACTCTCGGAGATAAGAAAACGGCGCTCTTTCTGATTATGTCAGATACGGATGCGACGTTTAATTTTTTGATCTCCATGATTTACACACAGCTGTTCAACTTGTTGTGCGAGAAAGCAGATGATGTGTACGGCGGCAGACTGCCGGTTCATGTGCGCTGCTTGATTGATGAGATGGCAAACATCGGTCAGATTCCCAATCTGGAAAAACTGGTAGCGACAATCCGAAGCCGTGAAATATCGGCTTGCCTTGTTCTCCAGGCACAATCACAGCTGAAAGCCATTTATAAAGACAATGCCGATACCATCATCGGCAACATGGATTCCCGAATTTTCCTGGGTGGTTCTGAGCCAACCACGCTCAAAGAACTGAATCAGGCATTGGGAAAAGAAACTATCGACACCTACAACACCTCCAACACCAGAGGTAACAGCCCGTCTTACGGCTTGAATTATCAGAAGTTAGGCAAAGACCTTGCGAGCGTAGATGAGCTTGCGGTTCTGGATGGCAGCAAGTGTATTTTGCAGTTGCGTGGTGTCAGACCGTTTCTTTCTGACAAGTACGATCTGACGCAGCACCCCAATTATAAGTACACATCAGACTTTGATAAGAGAAATGAGTTCAACATTGAGCAGTTTCTGAGTCGAAGGTTGAAGCTCAAGGCAGGTGATGAGTTTGTGGTAGTCGATGCGGATTAAGGAGGTTTCTGTTTGGAAAATCTGAAAACGGTATCTGCCCTGGTTAAGAACATCTTGGAACACGACCACAAGGCAAGAAATACCGACAATCATTTGTACCTGATGGTACTGGAACACTATTCCGGTCTGCGTGGCATCGACATTCATGCCATGACGGTTCCTGTGTTTTTGAAGGAACTGGATAGACGCAGCTTTCCGGGGTTTGAAACTGTCCGCAGAAGCAGACAGAAAGTGCAGGCAACCTACCCTGACCTTGCTCCCAGTGAAGCCGTAGGCAAGCGCAGAGCAAAAAATGAGGTTGTATATCGAGAATTTGCAGAAAGCGAGGTGTAAAAAAAATGACTTGGTGGATCACGGATACCTCTATTGGGCAGCGATTGAAGTTCGTTAGACGATTTCGCCGCCTTACCCAGAAAGAGCTTGGACTCCTGATGGGGTATTCCGAGAAAACAGCGGATGTCCGTATTGCTCAGTATGAGAAAAACGCTCGAACCCCTAATGCAGAAACCACAGCGAAACTCGCAGAGGTTCTGAAGGTTTCACCTGTCGTTTTTTCACCGACAATCTGTGCTTCTCGTGAAGATTTGTTGCAGTCAATGTATTGGCTGTTTCTTATGAAAGGTGGTGGTGATATATATGATTGTGAAACTGAATATGCAAGAAGCAGAATGGAACAGAAACTTGGCGTGATAACCGTCGAGGAGTTCCTTGAAAAGATTCTCGTAAACTAAGCCTTCCGTCCGGTTTTGATGCCGGTAGTACGGAGGGCTTTTTCTATTCTCAAAACAATTTCAAATTTTAGGAGGAAAATATTATGGCATTTTTCAATAGCGCAGTAACCGTTCTTCAGACTCTCGTTATCGCTCTGGGCGCAGGTCTTGGCATCTGGGGTGCAATCAATCTGCTTGAGGGCTACGGCAACGATAACCCCGGCGCAAAGTCCCAGGGCATGAAGCAGCTCATGGCTGGCGGCGGTGTTGCCCTCATCGGCACCACCCTTGTACCTCTGCTCTCCGGACTGTTCGGTTAATCACAAAACAAGGAGGTAATCGCCTTTGGACAGCATACTCCAACAGATCACAGACTGGCTGAAAGAAATGCTCGTTTCAGCTATTATGGGAAATCTGTCGGGGATGTTTGAGTCCGTCAACAACCAGGTTGGCGAGATAGCAACCTCCGTTGGCATGACCCCGGCGAATTTTTCGCCGGGTGTCTTTGCCATGGTACGAAACATCTCCGAGTCAGTGATTATCCCAATCGCAGGCTTGATTCTGACCTTCATTGCCTGTTATGAGCTAATTCAGATGATTATTGACCACAACAATCTGGCAAATTTTGAAACCTGGATCTTCTTCAAATGGGTGTTCAAGACTTTTGTTGCGGTCATGTTAATCACAAACACATTCAATATCACGATGGCTGTGTTTGATGTGACACAGCACGTTATAAACGCAAGCGCCGGTATCATATCCGGAAATACTGCCATAGATGCTTCGGCATTGGAAACAATGGAAGAAACGCTGATGGCAATGGATTTGGGTCCTTTGCTCGGCTTGTTCCTGCAATCCTTTATCGTGCAGGTCACGATGTCCGCTTTGGCAATCATCATCTTTGTGATCGTCTACGGTCGAATGATTGAAATTTATCTGATGGTCAGCCTTGCCCCGATTCCGCTTTCCACTTTTGGAAACAGAGAACAGAGCAATATCGGACAGAATTATCTGCGTTCGCTGTTTGCAATCGGATTCCAGGGATTCCTGATTATGATCTGCGTGGGCATTTATGCGGTGCTGATTCAGTCTATCGCATTCAGTGATGACATCATCGGTTCTATCTGGGGTGTTATGGGCTACACCGTCCTTTTGTGCTTCACCCTGTTTAAGACTGGTTCGCTTGCGAAGGGTGTATTCAGCGCTCACTAAGGGAAGGAGGAAATTGTTTGGCAGCGTATATTCCCGTACCTCGTGACCTGACGAGGGTAAAAACAAAAGTGTTCTTCAATCTGACGAAACGGCAGTTACTTTGCTTTGGTGCGGCGGCGCTCATCGGAGTGCCGATTTTCTTTCTGGTCAAAGCAACCGGAAATGTGAGCCTTGCAGCACTGTCCATGATGATCGTCATGTTACCGTTGTTCTTTCTGGCAATGTATGAAAAGGATAGTCAGCCGTTGGAAGTGGTTGTAGAACACTTCATTCAGACCAAATTCGTTCGTCCCAAGGTTCGCCCTTATCAGACGGACAACTATTATGACGCTTTGATGCGTCAGTACAAACTGGAAAAGGAGGTTGAACGAATTGTTTTTCAAAAAGAAGCCACAGGCAAGAAACATCAAAATGCCTGCAAATCTGAATCGGAAGCAGCAGCGAGAAATTAAAGCTGTTGTGGAACGGGCAAAGAAGGACAACGGTATTCCGCAGACTGCACAGCAGTCCATTCCCTTTCAGAGAATGTTCCCGGATGGCATCTGCCGTGTCACTGACAGTTATTACACCAAGACCATTCAGTTTCAGGACATCAACTATCAGCTGGCACAGCAGGAAGATAAGACTGCCATCTTCGATGAGTGGTGCAGTTTCCTGAATTTCTTTGACAGCTCCATTCACTTTGAGCTTTCCTTTATGAACCTGAGTACCGATGCTGAAAGCTTTGAAAAGAGTATCCGTATCCCGTTCAAGAAGGACAGCTTCAATCCCGTCCGTGCCGAGTATAGCCAGATGCTGAAAAAGCAGTTGGCGCAGGGCAACAACGGCTTGACCAAAACCAAGTACCTGACATTCGGCATTGAAGCCGAATCCATGCGGCAGGCAAAGCCGAGACTCAACCATATCGAAAACGATCTGCTCAATAACTTTCGGCGTTTGGGTGTCATTGCCACTACCATGAACGGCAAAGAGCGGCTGCATCTGATGCACTCTATGTTCCACATGGGTGATAATGATAAGTTCTTCTTCGATTGGAAGTATCTTGTGGAATCCGGGCTGTCCGTAAAGGACTTCATTGCTCCGACGGCGTTTGCCTTTAAGACCAACCGCACCTTCCAGATGGGCAGTATCTTCGGTTCGATGTCTTATCTGGCAATTACGGCATCAGACCTGTCTGATCGTATGCTGGCGGATTTTCTGGATATGGAATCCACGCAGATCGTGACCATGCACATCCAGTCGGTTGACCAGACTGCGGCGATTAAGACCATCAAGAGAATCATCACCGAGCTTGACCGTTCCAAAATCGAGGAACAGAAAAAGGCTGTGCGTTCTGGCTATGACATGGACATTATCCCATCTGACCTTGCTACCTATGGTAAAGATGCGAAGTCACTTCTGAAAGAATTGCAGAGCCAGAATGAGCGAATGTTCATGGTGACATTTCTGGTGCTGAACACCGGGCGCACCGAGCAGGAACTGGAGAACAATGTGTTCCAGGCACAGAGCATCGCCCAGAAGCATAACTGCAATCTGCGTCGTTTGGATTTTCAGCAGGAATCCGGACTGATGAGCAGCCTGCCTTTGGCACAAAACCTGATTGAGATTCGTCGTGGCCTGACTACCAGTTCCACGGCTATTTTTGTGCCTTTCACCACGCAGGAGCTGTTCCAGAATGGTGGAGAAACGCTCTATTACGGGCTGAATGCTCTGTCGAACAACCTTATCATGGTGGACAGAAAGAAGCTCAAGAACCCCAACGGACTGATTCTGGGTACTCCCGGTTCCGGTAAATCCTTTTCCGCAAAGCGTGAAATCACCAATGCGTTCCTGGTTACGGATGACGATATTATCATCTGCGACCCCGAAGCGGAATATGCGGCTCTGGTTCACAAGTTCAATGGTCAGGTGGTAAAAATCAGCTCCTCCAGTACCAACTATATCAACCCTATGGACATCAACCTGAACTACTCTGAGGATGACAACCCGGTAGCACTGAAAGCTGATTTTATCCTGTCCCTCTGTGAGTTGATTATGGGCAGTAAGGATGGCTTGCAGCCTATCGAAAAGACGGTTATCGACCGTTGTGTGCATCAGATTTACCAGAGATATTTCGACAATCCTGCCCCTGAGAATATGCCGATCCTTGAGGATTTGTATGATGCCCTTCTGAAACAGGACGAAAAGGAAGCCCACCATGTAGCGACCGCCTTGGAAATCTATGTTAAGGGTTCTCTGAAACTGTTTAACAACAGAACCAATGTGGATATTCAGAATCGTCTGGTGTGCTTCGACATTAAGGAGCTGGGCAATCAGCTGAAAAAAATCGGTATGCTGATCGTTCAGGATCAGGTCTGGGGGCGTGTAACTGCCAACCGTTCTGCCGGTAAATCGACCAGATATTATATTGACGAGTTCCATCTGCTTCTGAAGGAAGAACAGACGGCAACCTATTCCGTAGAAATCTGGAAGCGATTCCGTAAATGGGGCGGCTTGCCGACCGGTATTACTCAGAATGTCAAAGACCTGCTTCGTTCCCCGGAGATTGCCAACATCCTCGAAAACTCTGATTTCATCTATATGCTGAATCAGGCAAGCGATGACCGAAGTATTCTGGCACAGCGGTTGAACATTTCGCCGCATCAGCTGTCCTATGTAACCAACTCCGGTGAGGGCGAAGGACTTCTGTTCTATGGCAATGTGATTCTGCCGTTCATTGACCGATTCCCGACAGATCTGGAACTGTATCGCATTATGACCACGAAGTTAAACGAGGTGGCACAGGAAAAGGAGGCGTAATGTATGGCGAAAAGACCTACACGACTCCGTTTTACCGAAGATGACCTTGCAGATTCTCATGTGAAGAAAGCTGCCGACCGTGCAGATAAGGCGGTTGATAGGGCTGAAAAAGCGGCAGACAAATTGGCTTCTAAAAAGGCAAAGCCGAAGCTAAAGCTGGAAACAGATGCAGCCGGTTCCCGTAAAGCAAAGCTCCGTTTTGAAAAAGCGGAGTTTACGGAAATCGAGCGCCCATCTGTGGCAAAGCACATGGCAAGCCGTGGTGCCGCAGTCACGCTCACATCCAAAGCACATCGGGCGGTGTCAGAATATGAGGATGATAATATCGGCGTTCAGGCTGTGCAGGAAACGACCAAGGCTGTTGAATCCACTGTCTATACCGTCGATCATGCCGTTTACAGTCACAAGCTGAAAGCCTACGACAAGGCGGAAAAGCTGGTTGAGAAGTCAGATAAAGCAAATGTAAATGCCCTGTATGAGAAGTTCAAAAAGGACAACCCCGATGCCGGTTCCAATCCCTTTTCCCGTTGGCAACAGAAAAGGGCAATCAAGAAAGAATATGCTGCCGCCAAAGCCGGTAAGAATACCGCTTCGACAACGGCTTCTGCATCTAAGGGTGCAGGCAAGGCAACGGGCAAAGCAGCTCAGGGAGCCAAGAACATCACAGAAAGAGTAACGGAGTTCTGCACCACACACTCTAAAACGATTCTGTTTGTTTTGATTGCCGGACTGCTTTTTATGATACTCTCAGGGATGTTCTCGTCTTGTTCGGCTATGTTCCAAGGCGGCACACAGATCATTCTGGGAACTTCTTTTACTGCAAAAGAGGAAGATATTATTGGTGCGGACAATGATTACAAGGCTTTGGAAGCTGCGCTCCGCAATAAAATCAATAATATCGAGCGTACTCATAGCGGATATGACGAGTACCGGTATGACCTTGATGAAATCAACCACAATCCTTATGAGCTGGCGGCGTATTTGACGGTGAAGTTTGAGGATTACACCAGAGATGAGGTGCAGGCTACCCTGCAATGGCTATTTGAGCAACAATATGAGCTGACCCTGACGGAAGTAGTAGAGATTCGTACACGAACAACATCTTCTACTGATCCCGAAACGGGAGAGACAACAACAGAGGAAGAAGATTACGAATATTATATTCTGAATGTGAAGCTCAGAAATAAGGGCTTGAACAGTGTGATTTCAAATTCCGGCTTGTCGGAAGATGATATGGAGCGATATAGAATTTTGCTTCAGACAAGGGGCAACAGACCGGATATTTTCGGAAATGACATTTACGCCACCCCTGGCGGCGAGTACACCGATTATGATATTCCGGGCGAAGCGCTGACAGACACAAGATTTGCCAATATGATTCGGGAAGCTGAAAAATATCTGGGATACCCGTATGTGTGGGGCGGCAGCAGCCCGTCTACCTCCTTTGACTGCTCCGGATTTGTTTCCTATGTAATCAATCACTGCGGAAACGGTTGGAGTGTTGGTCGTTTGACCGCAAACGGTTTGATGGGCGTATGCGACATTATCCCGAAAAGCTCTGCCAAACCGGGAGATTTGATTTTCTTCCAAGGCACTTATGATACCTCCGGTGCATCACACGTTGGTATCTATGTTGGCAATGGTATGATGATCCACTGCGGAAACCCCATTTCCTACGCTTCTATCGAATCGAATTACTGGCAACAGCATTTTTACTGCTTCGGCAGAATCAGAAACTAAAGGAGGGATGGCGATTGAGTGCCAAGTTAGACAGAATAGGTGCAGACCTTGAAAAAGCCCGTAAGAAACGGGCAGAATGGGATGCTAAGGTGAAAGACCTGGAACGCAGATACCGTGAGGAGGAAAATTCCGAAATCCATGAGATGGTTCATGCTGCGAACCTGAATCCCGAACAGCTTTCCGAGCTGCTCCGTATGTTTGCTGCGGATATGGCTCCGAAGCCTGATACGATCAATACTATGAATGAGGAGGAAACGCAGAATGAGATTTAAGAAAATTGGAGCCGCATTGCTGGCGTGTGCAATGTGTTTTGGCGTGTTTTCTACAACGGCATTTGCCTATGTAGATGAAAGCGTAGCGACTGAAGAACCTGCGGTCGAAGAAAAAGTTCCCGAAACAGAGCCGGAGGAGCCGATGCTACCGCTTACTCCCGACGGCAATCTGACTTTGGTTGATGACGCTGGCTCGCCTACGAAAAGCGGAAAGCAGTTCATTACCGCTGTAACCAAAAACGGAAACTACTTCTATATCATCATTGACCGTGATGATAAGGGCGAGGAAACCGTGCATTTTCTGAATCAGGTGGATGAAGCCGACCTGCTCAAGCTGATGGACGAGGAAGAAGTTGCAGAGTTCACCAAGCCGGTTGAGGAAACAAAGCCGGAAGTAGTTGAAACAGTTCCTGAAATTACAGAACCGACACCGGAGGAAAAGCCGAAATCCACAAATATGCTCCCGGCGATTCTTACTCTGATTGTGCTTGCCTGTGGTGGTGGATTCTTCGTATTTAAGAAAGTCCAGGAAAAGAAGAAGGCACAGGAAGCGGCAAAGCCTGACCCAGATGCTGATTATGTGGACGATGACGAGGACTATGGGTACGATCCGGAGTTTGAGGACGACGATGAAGATAGCTCCGTCGATGAAGATGATAATGAACCTGTGTAAACAGGATAGGCTTGATGCCTGGGGCAGCCTTCGGGTTGCCTTTACATAGTTTCCGCTTTCAAAAAATAAAAAAATTTGCGTTTTTGAAAGTGACATCTTGCATATACTATTAGCAGACAGTATAATAAGTACAGCGAAGCGGTTTCGAGAAATGAAAAAACTTCAATTTTTGAAAGCGGGTGACTATATGAAAACAATCACGAGAGCAAAATATCTCGATAGAATCATTGAACTGAATGGTACTCCTGACATCAAGATCATCACGGGCATTCGTCGATCTGGTAAGTCCAAATTGATGCAGGCGTATATTGCGTATCTGAAAAGCAATTTTGAAAACATCAATATTATCTTCATCGACTTCATGGATTTGGCGTATGAAGAAATCAAGGAATACCATGCCTTACACGCCTATGTGGAAGAACATTATCAGGAAGGAAAAACGAACTACCTGTTTGTAGACGAGGTTCAGATGTGTCCCAAGTTTGAGTTGGCAATCAATAGCCTGTACTCTAAGGGAAAATACGACATCTATGTAACAGGCTCTAATGCTTTCCTGTTGAGTGCAGATCTGGCAACTCTGTTTACCGGACGCTATATTGAAATTCATGTGTTTCCTTTCAGCTTCCAGGAATATTGCCAGTATTATGATGATATTAGTGACAAAGATAAGCTCTTTGATGAGTACGCTATCAAGGGCGGTTTAGCAGGTTCCTATGCTTATAGAACCGAAAAAGACAGAACAAACTATATCAAAGAGGTCTACGAAACGATTGTTACAAGGGATTTGGTACAGAAATATACTCTCCCGGACACTTTGGTTTTACAACGTCTGAGCGAGTTCCTTATGGATAATATCAGCAACCTGACTTCTCCGAATAAGGTCAGTCAGCTACTGACAGCAAATGAGACTCCAACCAATCATGTAACCGTCGGCAAGTACATTAAGTATTTGTGCAATGCTTTTGTATTTTATGATATTAAGAGATACGACATCCGAGGTAAGAAATACCTTGAAAGCTCTAAAAAGTTCTATTTGTGTGACAGCGGTATTCGATATGCAATACTGGGAAGCAGAAATATAGACTATGGCAGAGTATATGAAAACGTTGTTTGTATCGAGCTTCTTCGCCGTGGATATGATGTCTATGTCGGCAAGCTCTATCAAAAGGAAATCGACTTTGTTGCTCAGAGAGGTAGCGAAAAGATTTATATTCAGGTCAGCGACAACATTTCCGGGCAGGAAACATTTGAGAGAGAATGCTCTCCTCTGCTTCAGATTCGAGACGCTTATCCGAAAATGATTATTGCCAGAACCAAACATCCCCAATATAGCTATGAAGGAATCGAAATTCACGATATAGCCGATTGGTTGCTACAAGAATAAGCAAGGTGAAATATCTCCGTCATTCTCTTTTGAAATGATGGAGATATTTTTATTATGACGGAGATTGTAGAACAGAAAATTGTATCAGGTTGCAAAAATCCTTTCCGAACTTTTTACATAGCAGTCATGCACTACGGTGTGTGGCTGCTTATTTTTTTGTGAAAGGAGCAGATGCAAATGAAATTAGTTTTGGCTGAAAAGCCTTCGGTTGCACAGAGTATTGCCAAAGTGTTAGGTGCTGCCAAGCGTGAGGATGGCTACTTAGAGGGAAACGGATATGTGGTCAGCTGGTGTGTAGGGCATTTGGTGGAGCTGGCACAGCCGGAAGTCTATGATGCGAAGTACAGCAAATGGGCTTATGCAGACCTTCCTATCTTCCCGATGGACTGGCAGTATGAGGTTTCTGCCGGTACGAAAAAACAGTTTGGGATTCTGAAAAAGCTCATGGCCAGAGAAGATGTTGCGAGTCTTGTGTGTGCAACAGATGCCGGTCGTGAGGGCGAGCTGATCTTTCGGTTGGTGTACCACAAAGCCGGGTGCAGAAAGCCGTTTGAGCGGCTTTGGATTTCCTCGATGGAAGATGTAGCAATCAAGGAGGGCTTTGAAAATCTCAGGTCTGGAACGGAATATGATGCTTTGTATGAAGCAGCACTGTGTCGAGAACGAGCCGACTGGATTGTTGGTATTAACGCTACTCGACTTTTTTCGACCCTTTACGGGCAGACCCTGAATGTTGGTCGTGTTATGACCCCTACCCTTGCTATGGCTGTTATGCGAGAAGCTGCCATTTCCGCATTCAAGCCTGAACTGTTCTACACAGTTCAGATTGGATTGGATGGTTTTACGGCTGCAAGCGAACGCTTCAAAACCAAGGCAGCAGCCGAAGCTGTCAAACAAAGCTGTTCGGTGGCAATCGTTCAGAAAGCTGAATGTAAGGAGAAAACAGAAAAGCCGCCTGCGCTCTATGACCTGACCAGTTTACAGAGAGAAGCCAACCGTGTGCTTGGCTACACGGCACAGCAGACCTTGGACTACACGCAGAACCTCTATGAAAAGAAACTGGTCACTTATCCCCGTACCGACAGCAGGTTTCTGACGGAAGATATGGCACATAGCCTGACCGACCTCGTAAAGCTGGCTTTCCACACATTCCCCGTGGAGGATGTGGATAACATACCAGTTCATGCAGAGCAGGTTGTGAATAACAAAAAGGTCACAGATCACCATGCCATCATTCCGACCAGAGAATTGCAGAAATGCAATCTGAGCGAACTTCCCAAGGGTGAACTTGCAATTTTGCAACTGATCTCGAATCGGTTGTGCGTAGCTGTTGGCGATCCGCACCGATACGCAGAGACAGTTATTGAGCTGGACTGTGGCGGTACCGTGTTTTCCACCAAAGGCAAAACTGTTGTGCAGGATGGATGGAAAGCTCTGGTTCAGAAAAATGATTCGACAAAATCCGACGAAAACGTGCAGACACTCCCTTCTGTTTCCGTTGGTGACGAAATGACCGTCAGCGGCACGGAAATCAAGGAAGGGAAAACATCTCCCCCTAAACACTTTACCGAGGATACTCTGCTTTCTGCTATGGAAACTGCCGGTGCGGACGAAATGCCTGATGAGGTGGAGCGCAAAGGTTTGGGAACGCCTGCGACCCGTGCCGGTATCATTGAGAAGCTGGTTCGCATCGGTTTTCTGGAGCGTAAGGGTGATAAGAAAACCAAACACCTGATTCCGACCCACAAGGGTACGGCTCTGGTAACAGTCATGCCGGAACAGATTCAGTCCCCATCCATGACGGCGGATTGGGAAGAAAAATTGTTGCTCATTGAGAAAGGCGAATATGCCAGCGAGGACTTTATGGACGAGATCAAAGATGTGATTGCCGGTCTGATTCAGAACTATGAAGTAATCCGTGATTCCGAGGTTATGATGTCGAAAGAAGCCAATTCTATCGGCAAATGCCCGCTCTGCGGCAGTGCTGTAGAGGACAAAGCCAAGGCATTTTTCTGTTCCAACAGAGCTTGCAAATTTGCCCTCTGGAAAAACAATCGCTACTTTGCGAGCATCGGCAAGAGCATGACTTCTGCCACGGCGCAGAAATTGCTTGGTTCCGGCAAGGTAAAGCTCAAGAATTGCAAGTCCGAAAGAACGGGCAACACCTTTGATGCCACCGTCTTTATGGAGGTATCAGATGATGGCAAAACGAAGTTCAGTATGGAATTTGAAAATGGAGGAAAGCGCAAATGACAAATGAGTACAACCCGGATGGTAAGGAAATCCGATTTATCGACAGCCATTATAAGGATTTGTTTCATATCCCCGATGGCAGCTGTGTGCAGATTCACTACCCGGATGAAATGGTTGTGAAGCCCTGCACCTTCATTGACGAGTATCATACGCAGATCGGATACAATGTGTTTCATATCTGCCAGTTTGCAGAAATTATGGAGCGCAACGGCGCAAGCTATATGCCGGAGCCTGAGATTATGGGCGATGAAGCCGCATGGAAGGTCGGAAAGGATAGAATCCTTGCGGTGCAGACCTGCGAAGATGGTTACGACTACACCCTGTTGGATGAAAACTACAACGAGATTGATGGCGGTCAGGTTGATAACCCTGAACTGTCCATGCTCGAAGTCCGCCGGGATATTCTGGAATCCTTCGGGCTGGAGCGCCGGGAACTGCGGGCAATGTTCTATGAGAATGTCATGGAGCAGGCTTTTGAAGTCGGCAGACAGGCGGTGGTGGTCAATGACCCTATCGCTGAGCTTGCTTTTAAGCTCGACCGTTTTGCAGAGAACTTCGACCCCTATGAATATATGGATCAGGTCGATGATGTGCAGGCGCATATCCAAGAAATCAAGGCAGATCTTGCCGCTGGTAATACGGCTCCGTATCGTGAGTTCCTGAATACAGCCATTGAAGAAGCCCGTGAGGAAACTGCGGTTGAGGTTGCCAAAGTGCTGAAAAGTCAGCTGGATAAGCTCGACTCTCCGAAGCGTGAGTCGGTCATGGAAAAACTGGCACAGGCCGCAGAAAAAGCTGCGCCTGCCAGTCCCTCTCCCAAACGCAAAGAGCCTGAACGATAAGGAGGACACGGATATGAAAAACGAAAAATGGGATGATGTTCACGGAAATACCACCCCGGATGACAGAATGGTTGCTTTTCTGGAAAGCCCCACGGATTCCTATGCGATTCTTCAGCTGCGGGAAGATGTAGACGATAATATCCCGCTCATGTTTGCAAATTACAGCTACCTTCAGAAGAAAGAAATGGAGCCTGAGATTGACCGTTACGAGGTGGTCTATCATGGCTCCATTTCTATGTCCGAGGATGTGAATCGGCAGCTGGAAGATTTGTATGTAAAGTTCAATATTGACCACCCGGATGATTTCCGTGGTCACAGTATGTCGGTCAGCGACATCGTAGCCTTAAAGGTAGTCGGTGAGGTATCCTTTCACTATGTAGATTCTGTTGGGTTTCAGAAGCTGGAAAACTTTATGAAGTCCGAAAACTACCTGAAAAACGCAGAGATGGCAATGGAAGATGATTATGGGATGATTGACGGTATCATCAATAACGGAAAAGCGTCCGGATTAGAGGAACGTCCTTCGGTGTTGGAGCAGTTAAAGGAAAAGCCCGTGCCGGATGTTTCCCATAAGCCGCCCAAGAGCCACCCGGAAAGGGAGATTGAATGATGGATTTCACACAGGATGAGCGGAACATGATGATGCTTTACAGCCCTGGCACAAGGTCAGGGCTGTGTGAAGCACTGACACTGATGAAGGAACAGCTTTCGGAGGACGAGTCAGAGCTTTTTGCTTTGGCAGACTCGGTTCTCCGTAAAGTTTCAGCCATGGACGATGCCGCCTTTGAGAAGCTGAACCTTTATCCGGATTGATAGGATTGGAGGGATACAATGAACGCAAAAGAGCGATTTTATTCCGGATTAGCAAAAGAAACGATTGGGAAAATCACCTCGAACACAGATAACTGGACTTCGTTTTTGAGAACGATGTCCCGCAACTATGAGTTCACCTATCCGGAACAGGTGATGATTTATGCTCAGCGCCCCAATGCGACCTTTTGCAAGCCCTATGAGGACTGGAACGCTGAAAATTACCGCAGATATGTAAAGCGTGGCTCTACCGGCATTGCTCTGTTTGTGATGAACAGGGATAAACCGTATCTGCGCTATGTGTTTGATGTGGCGGATACCGGCGTTCGCCGTTCTTCCCCGGAACTGAAACCGTGGGAGGTGACGCCTGAAAACCGCTCCTATGTCATGGAAGCGATGGAGCGTACCTTCGGTGTTGCCGCTGACGGGGTACTGGAAGCACAGCTTGAAGATATTGCATCCGCACTGGCGGCTGAGTATTGGGACGATTACAAAAAGCAGTTCCTCGACATCGTTGCCAACAGCTTCCTTGAGGAGTATGATGAACTCAACATCGAAGTAGCTTTCAAAAATGCGGTGGCAAACAGCGTATCTTATACGATGTATTGCCGGTTCGTGGAAAGTCCCGACAACTACTTCGAGCATGAGGATTTCCAGAAGGTGTTTGATTTTAACACCAGACAGACGGTAAATGCCCTTGGTACTGCGGTGAATGCCATCAGCACAAGGATGTTTCAGGAAATCGAAAAAGCGATTGGAGAACATGAGCAGATTAAAGCTACCGAAAGGAGTACAGATTATGAGCGAGATGACTTACAGACAGGCCGGAGATTATCAGATTCCGAACCTTCAGTTGGAGAACGAGGGAGAGAAACCTCTGGGCAAGTACGGCAGGATGCGTCGAGCATTTTTGGAACAGAACAATCCGATGCTCCTGAACGACATGATTCTGACGGAGAGCCTGTTCCCGCACCTGTGGGAGATCGAGGAAACAGCGAAAGCCAGAGTGGAGTTTCTGATGGAGCAGTACCTGAAGGACAGCCCCGCACCGGACAAGGAAACGCAGCAGATGGCGTGGGTGCAGCACATGAACAGCCTGAAAGCACAGGCGGAGGAAGTCGTGATGACGGAGCTTATCAACAGCTGAGTCTGAACCTTTTCCTCTCCGAAAATGAACAAATCAGTTTTATCGACCGAGCAGAGAGCTTTACGCCCTCTGCTTTTTCTTTTGCCCAGGAAGAAATCGACCACTTCCTTCTGCTTGGTAGCAATACCGATGAAGCCCGAAAAGTCGTAGCGCTGGAATATATGAAGCAGAAGCCGTTGGAAGAAATCGTTCAGACCTTAAAGCAGGTCTATCACGGCGGCTATGGTCTGAAAGAAGATAGCGGGAATATCTGTGCGTGGTATGCCGAGGACGGTATCCACCTTGCCAAAGGTTCCTCTGCCATTGACAGCCCCAGAGCGCAGATCGTTTCTTGGGAAACGGTTGCCGAGCGCATTGGAGAACTGCTTGAAAATGGTCGGTTCGCAACTAATGTGGAACTGGTAGAAGCATCCGGATATGAGCGTCAGAAGTTGGCAGAATCCCTGTGGCATCTTTATCACGATTTGAGTGAAGAAGCCCGTTCCAGCAACTATCTGGCAATTCTTCATCAGGAACCGTTTCGTGGTTTCCCTGACGAAACCGCAGACTTGGCTGAAAAGTTGGATGACCCTCGTTTCCACGCAACCTTGGTACAGCAGTATTCGGAATTTAGAAAAACCCTTGCGGAAAATCCCGATCTGCTTCGTTTTCACTATCACAAGCTGAATCTCATTCAGAAACAGCTGTATGAGTTGAATATGCCTTTGCGTGAGTATCAGACCGATATGATGCAGATGCCCCTTGTCCGCCAGTTCATTACGGATGATGAAGTCAATGCAGACTTGACCCGTGGAAGCGGCTTTTCCGGTGGTAAAGCCCGTATTTATAACTACTGGCAGGAGAATCATTCTGCCAAGGAAAAGATGGACTTCCTGAAGCATGAATACGGAACCGGTGGTCATTCCCATGCCTGCTCTGGTGCAACGCACAGCGGTCAGGATCACGATGCCAAGGGTGTTGCTTACACCAAGAGCGGTTGCGATAAATTGCAGATGTCCTGGGCGCAGGTGGTGCAGAGAATCGACGGTCTGATACGAAAGGGACGCTACCTCAGCCCGGAGGAAGAAGCGGAACGACAGGCTATCGAAGAAGCTAAAACTGATCCGTTGGAAGATGTTTATGACCGTTTCGCAGTGATTGATACCGAGGATGGCGAGTATGCGATCTGGGATAATCAGACCGATGACTACTATGTAGACCCGGAAGGCGTTACGGAATACTTCACGGACGAATGGCTTGCCAATGACTATTTGGAGGAAGTTCGTCAGTCCGTAGCTGCGATGGAGTCGGTTCAGCCAGAAGCGCCTGTGGCAGAGCCTGCCGAAGTTGTGGAAGCATCTGCTTCCGAGGAACCGAAATGGAATTATCAGGTCGGTGACACGGTATATCTGGACGATACAGCTTTCCGTGTGGAGCAGATCACGGACAGAGAAGTTCAGCTGCGTGACCCTACGCTTGCTTATCCCATCTTCCGTGCCGAGAATCGTGAGAATTTCGAGCGTATGCTCTCTCAGGACGAAAGAAACCATGCGGTAAGGGTTGATGCCCAAACCGAAGAAAAGCCCGTTACAGAGGATTTTCTGGGCAAAACCGAACCGAGGGACTACACCCCTGAGTATCAGCTGTTAGACCGTCTGCGTATGGACTGCGAATACTTCCTTGGTGCAGGACAGCACAGCGAAAAGCATCTGTGGGCAGGCAACCGCCATGCACAGATTGCCAAGATGCGTGAGCTGTATGAAATGATTCCCGACAAACCAGAATGGCTGACACCTGAGATGATTAACAGCTACGAGGAGCGCATGGCTCCCCGCTATCTGGTTGCCGCCTACCATCACTTTGAAAACGGCTTCGATGATAAACTGGACTACTACACTCTGGAAGAAGCGGAAAAAGCTGCCCAGGGCTATGTGGACGGAACCATGGAGGATGACGGATTCAAGTACGATGGTGCTGCCGTTTACGATCAGCAGGAGCATAAGTGCATCCGTATCTATGGGGACTACCCTGACGAAAAGGCACACGCACAGGTCAGAGCCAGTGCGGAACCCGAACAGCAGGAACCGGAACACTTCATCGATCATTTTTATGTTGCCGAGGACATTCAGAAGCGGGGTGCGCTGGACATCAAGGAATACAGTTCCTTTGATGATGCCCTGCGAGCCTACTATGCACTTCCTGACACGCAGAGAAAAGCCCTGGGTGCAATGAATACCAGAGATCTGCCGGGTAGTCTGGACTTCGTACAGTGCGTAGATGGAAAGGACACCATCATTCAGGATTATGCCCAGGTGGACGGATGGCAGAATGCCGAAGTCATGGACATTATCGCTCAGCTTGAGCAGTCCATCACCACCAGAGAAATCCCACCTGTTCCTGCGGTGAACTTCCACATCACGGATGACAACATCGGTGAAGGTGGACCGAAGCAGAAATTCGCAAGAAACATCGCAGCCATTGAAACTCTGTTCAAACTGGAAAGCGAGAACAGGAACGCCACTACCGAAGAACAGGAGATTTTGTCGAATTATGTCGGTTGGGGCGGTCTGGCAGATGCCTTTGACCCGGACAAGGGAAATTGGGCGAAGGAGTATCAGACACTGAAAAACCTGCTTTCCGAAGATGAATATGCTGCGGCAAGAGCTTCCACCCTGAACGCACATTACACCAGCCCTACGGTCATTCGCTCCATCTACGATGCGGTCGGACAGATGGGCTTTGAAACAGGAAATATTCTGGAGCCTGCTATGGGTATCGGCAACTTCTTTGGTATGCTCCCTCCTGAAATGCAGAGCAGCCGTTTGTATGGTGTGGAACTGGATTCCATCACCGGCAGAATTGCTCAGAAGCTCTATCCCAACGCAGAAATCAAAGTAGCCGGTTTTGAAACGACAGACCGCCGAGACTTTTACGATCTGGCTGTGGGTAATGTCCCTTTCGGCAACTACAAAGTGTCCGACAAGCCGTATGACAAGCTGGGATTCTCCATTCACAACTATTTCTTTGCCAAGGCTTTGGATCAGGTTCGTCCCGGTGGTGTGGTCGCTTTTGTGACAAGCCGTTACACCATGGATTCCAAGAACTCTGACGCAAGGCGATATATGGCGCAGAGGGCGGAACTGCTTGGTGCAATCCGTCTGCCAAACGATGCCTTTAAGAAAAACGCAGGCACGGAAGTCGTGTCCGACATCCTGTTCCTGCAAAAGCGTGACCATCCGATTGACATTGTACCGGAATGGGTAAACCTTGACCGCACCGAAGAAGGACACACCATGAACAGCTACTTTGTCGCTCATCCTGAAATGGTTCTGGGCGATACGGTGGAAGAAAGTACCGCCTACGGCATGGACATTACAGTGCGTCCCATTGAGGGCATGGAACTGTCCGAACTTCTGAAAGAAGCAGTTTCCCACATCCAAGGAACCTATCAGGCTGTGGAGCTTCCCGAAGCTGACAAGGGTAAGGAAATCGAAACCATTCCTGCAACCCCGGATGTAAAGAATTTCTCTTATACCGTGGTGGATGGCAATGTGTACTTCCGTGAAAACTCCCTGATGCGCCGTGTAGACCTGAATGAGAAAGCAAAAGACCGTGTGATGGGCATGGTGGAACTTCGTGGTATCGTCAACGAGCTGATCGAATATCAGCTTGAGGATTACCCGGATGAAATGATTACTCAGAAACAGGCAGAACTGAATGATGCCTACGATGCGTTTGCCGCAAAGAACGGGCTTATCAATAATCGAGCCAATGGTCAGGCATTTGCTGACGATTCCTCCTACTATCTCCTGTGTTCTCTGGAAAATGTGGATGAGGACGGCAATCTGAAAAGCAAGGCGGATATGTTCACCAAGCGAACCATCAAGCCGGAACGCAGAGTGACGAGCGTGGATACGCCGTCCGAAGCTCTGGCAATCTCTATCGGTGAGCGTGGCAAGGTGGATTTGCCGTTTATGGCACAGCTGCTTGGAACACCTGGAGAATACGATGCGATTCAGGCAGAGCTTCGAGGGGTGATCTTCAAAGACCCGATGGCTCCCGATGCTGTGGAAGTTGGATGGCAGACTGCCGATGATTACCTTTCCGGTGATGTAAGAAGCAAGCTGCGTGTCGCACAGATGGCGGCAGACAGGGATTCTTCCTTCCACATCAATGTGGAAGCCTTGCAGAAAGCACAGCCGAAGGACTTGGATGCGTCCGAGATTGATGTGCGTTTGGGTGCAACATGGATTGATGCCGATTATATTCAGCAGTTCATGGAGGAAACCTTTGAAACGCCGTATTACTTGCGCCGTTCCATTGAGGTCAAGTTCTCCGAGCTGACCGCAGAGTGGCGCATCAACGGTAAGAGTTCTCCCAACTACAACGATGTGGCGGCGTATGTCACCTACGGTACAGAGCGAGCCAACGCATATCGGATTCTGGAGGAAACGCTGAATCTGAAGGATATTCGTATCTATGATACGATTGAAGATGCAGATGGTAAGCAGAAGCGTGTCCTCAATAAAAAAGAAACTACCCTGGCACAGCAGAAACAGCAGGCAATCAAGGATGCGTTCCGAGATTGGATTTGGAGAGATCCGCACAGACGAGAAACCCTTTCCACCAAGTACAACGAACTTTTTAACTCCACCAGACCTCGTGAGTATGATGGCTCTCATATCCGTTTCGGCGGCATGAACCCGGATATTACCCTCCGTGAACACCAGAGAAATGCTATCGCTCATGTGCTATATGGTGGAAATACGCTGCTTGCACACGAAGTTGGTGCGGGCAAGACCTTCGAGATGGCTGCATCGGCTATGGAGAGTAAACGGCTTGGATTGAGCCAGAAATCCCTGTTCGTTGTGCCGAATCACTTGACCTTACAGTGGGCAAACGAGTTCCTGCACCTCTATCCGAGTGCCAAGCTCCTTGTTGCCACCAAGAAGGATTTTGAAACAGCAAACCGTAAGAAGTTCTGCGCTCGTATCGCAACGGGTGACTATGATGCAGTCATCATCGGTCACAGCCAGTTTGAAAAAATCCCGCTTTCTGCCGAACGACAGGAACGGCAGCTGCGGGAGCAGATTGATGAGATCGAGGGTGCGATTGCGGAGCTGAAATGGCAGCGTGGCGAAAACTTCACGATCAAGCAGATGGAGAAAACACGAAAATCATTGGAAGCCAGACTGGACAAGCTCCTTGCCGCTGACAAGAAAGATGATGTCATTACCTTTGAGCAGTTGGGTGTAGACCGGCTGTTTGTGGACGAAAGCCATGCGTTCAAGAATTTGTTCCTCTACACAAAAATGCGAAATGTGGCAGGTCTGTCCACCTCCGAAGCCCAGAAATCTTCGGATATGTTTATGAAGTGCCGCTATATGGATGAGCTGACCGGCGGGCGTGGTGTGATCTTTGCAACCGGTACTCCAGTAAGTAACTCGATGACCGAGCTTTATACGGTCATGCGCTATCTCCAGTACAGTACGCTCCAGCAAAAGAACCTGACCCATTTTGATTCCTGGGCATCGACCTTCGGAGAAACAACAACTGCGATTGAGCTTGCACCGGAGGGAACCGGCTATCGTGCCAGAACCCGATTTGCGAAGTTCTTCAACCTGCCTGAACTGATGAATATGTTCAAGGAGGTTGCCGACATCAAGACCTCTGACCAGTTGCATCTCCCTGTTCCCGAAGCAAAGTTTGAAACGGTTGTGGTTCAGCCCTCTGAGTACCAGAAGGATATGGTGGCTTCCCTTTCAGAGAGAGCAGCAGATGTTCATGCCGGTATTGTAGACCCGTCCGTCGATAATATGCTCAAGATTACCAGCGACGGACGAAAATTGGGACTGGATCAGCGGCTAATGAACACCCTGTTACCCGATGACCCTGACAGCAAGCTCAATGCCTGCGTGGGAAATATCCTGCGTATCTGGCAGGACGGTCAGGCTGACAAATTGACCCAGTTGGTGTTCTGCGACCTTAGCACACCGAAAAATGATGGAACCTTCAATGTCTATGATGATGTCAAAACCAAGCTGATTGCAAACGGTGTGCCTGCGGAAGAAGTTGCCTTTATCCATGATGCAGATACCGAGGCAAAGAAAAAAGACCTCTTTGCCAAGGTTCGTACCGGGCAGGTGCGAGTGCTTCTTGGCAGTACGCAAAAGATGGGTGCAGGAACCAACGTCCAGGACAAATTGGTGGCAGTTCACCACTTGGATGTGGGTTGGCGTCCGTCTGATATGACCCAGAGAAACGGTCGTATCATCCGTCAGGGCAACCGGAACAAAGAGGTTCAGGTGTATCAGTATGTGACCGAGGGAACCTTCGATGCCTACCTGTATCAGACCTTGGAAAACAAGCAGAAGTTTATTTCTCAGATTATGACCTCCAAATCACCGGTTCGCTCCTGTGACGATGTGGATGAGCAGGCGCTGTCCTATGCGGAGATCAAGGCGCTGTGTGCCGGCAATCCGCTTATCAAGGAAAAGATGGACTTGGACATTGATGTGGCAAGGCTGAAGGTGCTGAAAGCTGACCACCAGAGCCAGCAGTACCGTATGGAAGATAAGCTTCTGAAATACTTCCCGGCTGAGATTGAAAAGCAGACAGGCTATATTCATGGCTTTGAAGCTGATATTAAAACCGTGGAAGCACACCCGCAGATTGCCGATGGCTTTTGCGGCATGGAAATCATGGGCAAAGCCTACACCGAAAAGGCAGATGCCGGTGAAATCCTCCTTGCGGCTTGTAAGGACACGAAAAGTGCCGATCCGGTTCCTCTTGGCAGTTACCGTGGCTTTCAGATGGAGCTTTCGTTTGACAGTTTCCGGAACGAGTTCGATGTGACCCTGAAGGGCGCTGTGAGCCACAGAGTAGCCCTTGGAACGGACGCACGAGGAAATATCACCCGACTGGACAATGCCCTTGCAGGCATCCTTGAGCGCTTAGAACGAGCCAATGAGCAGTTGAATAATCTCTACAATCAGCAGGAAGCAGCCAAGGCGGAGGTTGGAAAACCGTTCCCGCAGGAAGCAGAGCTGACAGCCAAAAGTCAGCGACTGGCAGAACTGGATGCAGCCCTGAATATGGAGGACTCTGTGGAAAATCGTGACGAAAGAAGCGAGTCAGAGCGTCCTTCTGTGTTGGCTGATCTGAAATCCAAAGCGGAGCATATCCCGCCTGCAAAATACTCTGAAACCCGTGAGGAGGTGTTGTAATGGCAAAGCGAGATCAGGATGTTCATTTCCTTGCATCCAAGGAGGAGGTCGAGCGAATCCATGAGAAGATGGACGAGCTTGGCATCCGCAGCATGGGAGCCTATCTGCGGAAAATGGCTCTGGATGGTTACTGTATCAGACTGGATTTGCAGGATGTGAAAGCCCTGGTTTCGCTCCTGCGAATCTGCTCCAACAACCTGAACCAGTACGCAAAGCGAGCGAACGAAACAGGCAGCATCTATCGTGCTGACATTGAGGATTTGCAAAAACGGCTGGAGGAGATCTGGACGGACATGAGAGAAGTTCTTGTTCGCCTGTCCTCAATCCAGTAATCCGACAACTTGTTGGGAAGTCGCAGTTTCGGCTGCGGCTTTTACATAAGGGTTGACATCATTGCGTTATGGCAGATACCCTTGTACAATATAATTAAAAGAAAGGGGTTGAGCCTATGAAGCTGGTATTGAAGATATTGGCACTGCCGGTGCTGTTCGTTGTAAAAGTGATTTGCATTCTTGGAAATCTGCTTACAAATGTTGTGTCCTATGTAATTGGTTTATTGCTCTTGGTCATTGGCGGATCTGCGATTTACTGCATTGTAAAGGCTTTGTGGCAGTCCCTGCTTATTCTTGTGGTTCTTGGAATTGCGACAATAGCAGCGGTGTTCTTGCTCGTCTGGGCTGTTATGAAAGTCGAGAATATTGGAGAAAGTCTGGGAGCATTTATCAGGTCATAAGATAATATCAGAGAAAAGTCACCGACCGGTGGCTTTTTCTTTTTGGGAAGGAAGTGATGGGAATGGCAGCGACAAGATTGATTGCACTCCATGTGAATAAGGGAAAGACGGTCGCTCAATGTTTGGCAGACAGAACCGACTACTCACAAAATGCCGCAAAAACCAATGATGGCGAATTTATCAGTTCCTATGAGTGTGATCCAAAGACAGCAGATGAGGAATTTCTGCTTTCCAAACGGCAGTATCAGCATATTACCGGCAGACAGCAGAAGAACAATATCATCGCATACCAGATACGCCAGTCCTTTAAGCCGGGAGAAATCACCCCGGAAGAAGCGAACCAAGTCGGCTATGAAACAGCGATGCGATGGACAAAGGGAAAACACGCTTTCATCGTTGCGACCCACATCGACAAATCCCACATTCACAATCATATCATTTATAATTCGACCTCGCTGGATGCCACACGGAAATTCAAAAACTTCTTTCTTTCCGGTCTGGCGGTGCAAAGACTCAGTGATATGGTTTGCCTGGAACACGGGCTGTCCATTATTACACCGAAGCCGTATCGGGAGCGCCAGAAAAGAACTGTTTATCCCAAGAAGCGTACCCAGCGTGACGAATTATGTGATGCGATTGATGCGGTGCTGAAGCAGAAACCAAAGAGCTTTGATGGCTTTGTTCAGGCTCTGGCTGACATGGGATTTGAGTTCAAGGATGGAAAGCAGCCTGCGTTCAAGGGCGAGAATCAGAAGCGTTTCATTCGGCTGCGTTCCCTGGGCGAAGGATATAGCAAAGAGGAAATTCAAGCGGTTATCTCCGGCAAGAACCTGCACAAATCAAAAGGCGGCTCTGCCAAGGCTCCTGCCCCGAAGCAGTTCCAGATGCTGATTGATATTCAGGCAAAGATGGCCGAGGGCAAGACGGTCGGTTATGAAAAGTGGGCGAAGAAGTTCAACCGAAAAGAAGCTGCCCGAACGGTAATCCTACTGAAAGAAAAAGGCTTGGGCAACTACGACGATCTGACTGCTCATATTGAAAATCTGTCTGCCCGGTTCGATGCGCTTTCTGATTCTATCAAGGTCGCAGAGAAACGTATGGTTGAGGTTCAGGCGTTGCAGCAGCACATCAAAAATTATCGCAACACAAGGCAAATTTATATCGAGTACCGCAAGTCTGGATATAGCAAAAAATTCTTTGAAGAACACCGTCAGGAAATCACAATTCATAAAGCGGCGAAGCAAGCCTTTGATGAATTGCAGATTACAAAGCTCCCGTCCATGCAATCATTGTATGAGGAGTTTCATCAGCTGGCAGTCCAGAAAAAGCAGGACTACGCTGAGTACCGTCAGATCAGAAAAGAGAAAGAAGAACTGCTGATTGCCAAACGGACGGTTGAAACGATTTTGAATATCGACAGGCAGAAAGAGCAGGAAAAAGAGAAAGAGAAAGAGGAAAAGAAGAACTTCCGTTAAAGCAAAAAGCCACGGTCTGCACTCCCCAAAGGGTGCGGATCGTGGCTGCTTTTTTGCTTTTCGATTTCGGTGCTTTCAACCATGGGCAAATTTTTATTCTACTGTTCTTTGAGAAACGATTGAAAATCGTGTAGCCATCATCGGCAGATGATGTTCAAAGGGGATTGGGGATGCTTCCCCAACAAGCAAATTTGCGAAGATTGCACCGAAGGGAAAATCGAGAAAATGAGTGAACCTGTACAGGTTTACACTGCTTGCCAATTTGTGAGATTATGAATTTAGTATCGAGAATAGGGTACACCTAAATTTTGCAATGCTGCAACCCTATCATCGTTGCATGGATGAGTTGAGTATATTGCACTGAGAAAACCATCATGCGGAACATCTGAGATATGTTGGTCTAATACCGTCGCTAATTCAAGACCAAAACCAATTTTATAAGCAAATTCATCAGCCAGATACTCATTTTGTCTCATAGACCACATCAGAAAAAGCATACAGAACTTTACCCATAACCAAGAAAGTGCTGTTGATATTCCTGCGAAAACTGCGGTAATTATACCCATTACACCACTACGAGAGCATATTGCGAACAGCCCCATGATTGCAGAAAAAATCCAGTAGGATATTTTGATTAACAGGAGGCACCCGGATATAAATATATTGCCCCCGCCAATCAATAATTGGATAACAGTATGTCCGTATGAGAGATGTCCGATCTCATGGGCGAGAATTCCAAGTATCATATCATCGGAGAGTAAAAGCAATCCGTCAGTTATGCATAGTGTTTGCCTACCTAGAGCAAATGCATTTGGAGCAGGATCATGGATAATCTTCACTTTCACTTTTTTAGGACAGTATGATGTGTTCTCTTTTGCTTTATCTAAAACATATTGAACCAGCGGGACAACTCGAAGTTTTATATCTACTCTTTTTATATCGCTTGCTCCTGCGAAGGCAGCCAGGCACATTTCGCCTAATGGGGATAAGCTGATAGCTACTGTGAAAAAGTAAATACAAATCAGTTCAACAATGCTTCCTGACGAACCGAACACAGCAACAATCAGCAGAATATTAAGAGTAAAGAACAGAAGAGTTCCTAAGTTTGAGAAGCGAACAATTCTGCCTACACGATGCCAAATATCCATAATGCACCCCCCTTTTATCGTGTTGTTGGTTTGAGCTTGCATTGTTTAATTACTCAAATGTAAAGAAATCTTTGTTTCGCTCTTTGAACAGAGCAAAGACAGTCTCTAACACAAATTCGTTTTCAACACCAACATATTCTTCTGTTTCATCGTCAATTTCTTTCAGCTGCAAAATAACAACTTGCCCATCCGAATCTCCAATAGGAAGCAGGACAACATATTCGTTCTGGCGATACGGTATTAAGTCAAGAAATTCAAATTCAACTTCGTTCCCATTCTCATCATTCAAAGTTATAATGTTGTCTTCATCCATGTCGTCGTTCCTTTTCTTAATATAAATAATTATCGTTGATAATGATGCCTAATAGTTCAAAGAGATTATCCTTTTTGGAAAGAATGCATTTTTTCATGGCTTGTTTAATTTGTTCCGTTGAAATGCTATCAGGCAACATTTCCCTTGGGACACCATGACCGAATTGCCGAAAATACTGTTCTTCGATTTCATAATACTCATTATCAATTTTCGGTTCAGGTGTATTAAGGAAGCTATTCATAAAATCTGCAACGCTCTTGTTTTTGTCCATTGTATGCACCTACCTTTCTCTGCTCAAGACCCTAACATGATTATCTGGTCTAATAGAATCAATCATTGAAGAAAAAATACCAAACGCTGTAGGAAAGAAATTTGCTAATAGCTCTAATTTGCCTTGGTCTCCCATAGACGCTTCAAAAAAGTGGGCAAAGGCTTCTGCTTGTAGATTGCCCGGTCTCGTCCAATAGTTCCTTGAGTGACCATAATTTCCGTGCAATTGACCATTTGTTGTCGCATCAATTAAGTCCGAGAAGGAGTGAGCTGAATCCTGCCTAATACGGGTCAGAAAAGCAGTTTGCTTTTCCACTGGAAGATTGTTATATAAGCTCAGGATTCTTTGTCCGTCCTCAACCAGTGCCTCAGCAAATTCTGGAGTATTGGATAGATTGCTCCGATAGTTGCACGAAGCATGGTCGATCATGTGAGCAAGCTCGTGGAAATAAGTTGTTCCTGCACCTCTTGGATTTGTCATATCAGAAGCTGCATTGTAGTAGACTCCTCGTGAATGCCCTATATAATTTCCCGGTGAGTAATGTGCTGTCTGATCCGGTGGATATTCAGAATCTTGTATCATCAGTTTACCAGCGAAATGGTCAAACACTTCTCTGACATTCTGCTCTGCATTTTCATGGCGTTGTGATATAACAGCGATATATCCGTCTGGTGTGCTACCTTGGGTTAGCACGCCAAGGCAATACTGATAAGACGAATTACCAACATTAGGTGTTTGCAGACCCTGGAGGAAAGAATTTCGTGCAGAAGGAGTGTCCAAATTAACATTATCATATTCTTGTACACTTTTGGCAAGTGAAGCAACGTATTTTTCGGCCTGAAGCATAATCTGTAAAATATCATTCAGGGCTTTGTTGCAATCTTTTACGATAGTTCCCAGCTCATCGTACTTCTTGTCATTCCATCCAATTCCCAATTGCTGATATTTCATCTTCACAGAACTTCTTGTAGTTTCGATAGAAGAAATGGAGGTCCGCATATTTTTCAGTATTGTCAGTAATTGAGTTGCATCAGCATTTACGTTGCTCAAACACTCACCTCCTCATTTGTTAATCATTTCGAGTGTAGCTACCTGTTACTAAAACCGGGATATATGTATCAAGCGATTGAGCTGCAAGTGTTCGATGTCGCCCATCACTCTGAAATACATAATAAGAACCTACCTGCGCAACCTGGACAGGATTATTGTAATAGCTACGAATGGTATCATCTAACACTGGGTTTTGTGAAAGCTCATCCAAAGACATTCCTGACTCAGTATTTTGACGAACATCTTGGATGTGCGAAGCTCGCCTTAGAATGTTTTCTCTCGACCATCCCTCTCGACCATTCCGTGTCCAAAATCCTTCCGGGTTCCCAAGTTCTCGGTCACTGAGATAAACTCCTTCAATATCCCTTGCTCTAACGTATACGAGTTCTGGATTTTCATTTCGAGAAAAGGTATAGTTCCCGTTCTCCCAATAATCTCGATATTCTTCATAGTGATTTCCACGGGAAAAATATCGTTCAGCTGATAGTCTGTCTTGAACAAATGCAAGATTAGAACCAAAGGTATTTGACTCAAAGGTGGTTGTATCTGCACTTGATGGTGTAACAGCAAAACTACTGGTCTGAGGTGTGCTTGCAGATATTCCATTTGTAGATCCTAGTTGAACACTTTCGTATTCACTAAGGCTCTTGGCGAGTAAAGCCACATATTTTTCTGCTTGAAGCATAATTACCAATATGTCATTGAGAGCCTTGTTGCAGTCTCTTACAACCACGCCCAACTCGTTGTATTTTTTATCTTGCCATCCAGCACCTAACTGTTCATATTTCATCTTTACAGATTTTTTGGTAGTTTCGATGGAGGAAATGGAATCCTGCATTTTTTTCAGCATTGCGAATAGCTGAACGGAGTCAGCATTTACCATACTCATTTCATCACCTCCTGGCAGCGGATTTTGTGAAGTGCAAAGCGGCGATGTGTCAGGAAAGTCTGACACATCACTGCTTCGGCAAGATTTAATTTAGAGAGGAAAGAAATTGTTCCAACTCAGCAGCGGTCGGTGCAATGTACGGTTTCATCTGGTAAGTATCCTTAACACCGTCTGTGAAGTATACGCTCCTTTCTTTTTTCGTTTTGTTGGTTCATTTTCGCCAGTGTGTTCGTGTCGTTTGCTGTGACGAGAACGCAACATAGACACAAAGAAAACACAAGGGCGAGCTTGCTCGTTTATATACCCTTGTGTTTTCGACTGGATATGTTAAGGTAACAAACAGTAAATGACACGTTACAGACTGCAAAATGTACCAACTGAAAAAAGAAAGAATACCGTTGTGTGCTTTATTTCTCGATCAGCTTTTCAAACATGAGGAAAGGTTTTTATAAAAAAAGAGTAGTTACCGTTTTTTGGTAACTACTCTTTTCCTTTTTTAAGGTTTAAAGTCCTGGAAGTTTAGGTGTTTTGGGTATTGGTGGTGTAGGTAGCTGCAAGCTTTCCAATTTTTGTTGAATTGCTTTAAATTCAGGGGTTTCTTGGTGTTGATTTTGAACCATTTTTTGCTCTATTCTCTCCAAAGTCGGTTGAATTTCTTTCCCTGATACTTTACGATTTAATTCTCTTTCTAAGGTCTCTTTCGGACTAATGGAAGGCGTTTCTAAACTTGAATAGAAGTTTCACTCCTTCTCTATTATAAAGCCTTATATCGCTAAATAAGCCCGTTTTATGAAGGGTTTCTAAGCTGAAATGAACGGGTTTACACCCGGCCTTGACCTCCGCCCGCTGTCCCGCTGAATGGGTGGACAAGGCGGCCAATCCCTCAAAGTGCTTGGACGCTCTCTTTCTGATTTTGGAGCGTTTCTTTTCTAAAAATTGAAATGGGCGGGAAGCCATTTTAGGGCTTTCCCGCCTTGATTACTTTTTAGCAAAGACGGGCGTGACTGTCAACGGCGGCGCATGAAATGCGCCGTTCATCTTGACCGTTGACTGGCTCGGCTGGCTTTGCTATCTTCCTGACAAATGGGAATGTCTAAGATAGTAAAGACGTCCCACATGCAACTCTTTCTTTTATTGCGGAAACCGTATCTTTAATTGTGAATGTAGTTGTGTCTATGACATTTGATTCATATATCCCCAAACCGGAAAATTGCTCCCACATTGTTTCCACTAATTCAATATTTGTTTTTCTATCTAATTTTGAGCGTTCCACAGCTCGCTTCATAGTTTCTTTTTTACTCGCTCTTAATACAATATAGTGTACCTCGTAATCTTCTTGGGCAAGAGCTTTCCATGGCTCCAAAAACCATGGCCCGACAATCCCATCTACAATTAC
>ENA-OROQ01000104-OROQ01000104.1-human-gut-metagenome-genome-assembly--contig:-NODE-104-length-131757-cov-32.6731_pt1 | contig 131757 bp, 142 predicted proteins | sample MGYA00242136_ERZ509062 | MGnify/ENA primary metagenome ERZ509062 (study PRJEB26280, sample SAMEA2338735) | human gut metagenome | biome: human gut; feature: human-associated habitat; material: faeces...
TTATAATGGAAAAGTGATGATTTGGGTACTAATTATTTTTTATGCGGTTGCCCTGTACTTGCGTCCAAGGTAATACATGGGTACGAACAATCCGGCAAGAAACAGAAGAACAAAAATCTTATTCACCTGGTTGACATTCCAGGAAAAAGAGCCGGATATTATAAATATAAGAATAAAAAGCACTGGCATGGCTACAAGTGCGGCTGTAAACCATATGCGCATATAGGCCAGAAGCTTTGGCCAGTTGCTGTTATTAAAATGGATACCAGCAAGGTTGATACGGAAAGGACCATGGCTGTAGGCGCTGATGTTATTTTCATCATAATAGCCGGGCAGCCGCTCCTGTGCAAAAAAACACAGATATCCACCAAAGAAGAAGCAAAGAGCTTCAAATATAAGTAAATCCTGTGAGAAATTTTCTGCTAAATACCAGTAACCTGCAAATAATTCCAGCAAGGCCAAGAGACAGCTTCCTCCAAAAAGAAGGGCATATTTCTTTTTCCGCGCTCTGGTTTTTTCCGGAGTTTCCTCGGAAAAGGTGAGAGCCTTTTTTACCAGAAGTTCTACCTGGTCTGGCTCCATATGGGTTTCCTCTGGGAAGAGCCGGCCTTCCAGCAATTCGGTTACCGATACTTCTAAAATTTCGGAAAGAGGAATCAAAAGAGAAATGTCCGGCATACTTAAGGAACGTTCCCACTTGCTCACTGCTTTGTCCGATACAAATAATTTTTCTGCCAGGGCTTTTTGAGTGTAGCCTTTGGCTTTTCTTTGCTGAGCCAGAAATTTTCCAAAAGCTTCCTTGTCAATTTCATACATAGATGTCACCTGCTTTCTAAAAGATAGGCTTATTGTAGGGTATTTGCAGGCAGAAGGCAACCGACTGGTGGTAGAATTGCGGGAAAAGCGCTTTTTTTACGAAATCCCCATCAGGCAAAATGCCCCAATCCCAACTACTCCATAGAGTCCATTGATGACACAGCAGATTTGCATCCACAAATCCCGCACACGTTCTTTGGCATATCCCCAGATAGTGAAAATACCGGAGAAAATCATAAAAGCAGCGTAACAGGAAATGGAAATTTCTGCCGCCGGAGACTGAAGCGCCCAGGCATTCATGCGTAAGAGAAAAATGCTCCATGGTACAAACAACATGATAGTTGAAATAAAATGAAATATTTTGCTTTTCATAAAATTTAACTCCTTTCCATGCGGTCAAATCCTATACAGGAAACAGCCAGTGAAATGATGGTAATGATAATAGCCGCGGGAAGCCAGGGCAGCCAGGCAATCTGTGTTTCATAGACGCCTTTAGCTGCTTTTCCGTATTCTACCATGAGTAGATAAAAAGGATAGCTCATGGGATACGCCCACCATACCTTTGTGTTAATCATGAGAACAGAAGGGACAATGGAAGCAAGCCCAAGACCTGCGGAAAAAACAGGGGATTTCAGAAAGGTGCCTAACATCCAGAATACAGCCGCCATGGGAATTGCCGCCACATACAGCCGGAACACAGCGCTCCATACATAGGAGGGTTCCAGAAGAAAGGAATAATCCTGCATGTTCGAAGCAAGGAGGGCGCTGAGGGTGTAAGCCGCAATAGTCATAAGCATTTGTATACCGGCAAGAAGCAGTAAAACTACAAATTTTGCAAGGCACAGTTTTTTCGTATCTACTGGCAGGGAGAGCATTTTTAAGATACCCCGGCTGCGGTGTTCTGTCTGAGTCAGCAGTACCACGCAGATAATGAGAGAAGCCGGAATCATAAACCAGGCCATGCCCATAAAGCCCTGAATAAAAAAGTTATGCTCCGGTGTCATAGGAACCTGCTGGGTATCAAAGATTTTTTCAGAATTAATAATACTGGGCAGCCACATCATAAGAACCGGAATGCAAAGCAGCAGCAAAATTTTAGAATGTTTCAATTTTTTTAGTTCCATGGTAAGGTATGAAAAAAAGTTCATGAAAAAGACCTCCTGATTTTTTGATAACACCATTCTCCCAAAAGAAAAAGAACTGTTTCACTAAGACATACCAGGATAAACAGTGTAGTCCGTCCCTGTTCCTGCGCCATGGAAAAAAGCTGAAATGGAGAAGAAAAAGGCAGCAGGCTCAGTACAAGGTTTTCCTGAGGAAAAATGGAAAAGGTAAATAATAAAATTACACCAATGCCAAGAGAAATCCACATGGATTCACAGGCAGAGGCAATGACCAGCATAAGTATCACGGTAGGAAGCGTGATGATAAACTGGAAACCGGCAAAACACAGAAGCTCCTTTGCCAAAATCGGTGTCTGGGGAAACCAGTGAATCAGGCAGGCTGTGACAGAACAAAATTCCAGAAATAAAAGAGCTGCCAGCCCCATAGCTGCAATTATACATTTGCCAAGAAACAATCTGCCGGTGTGTATGGGAAGTGAAGACATTTTTTCCCAGCCTTTTTCCGCATATTCGGTGTGATACATCAGACATGCGCCTAAGATGCTGACCAGAATATTTAGCATGGCAATCATCTGCCAGTTGGCATTCATAAGAATGTCCAGAGGATTCCCGGGAAGGGAGAGAAAGGTTTCCGGGCGCACACCTGTATTTATCAGGGGAAAGGCAGCTGCAAGAAGGCCGCAGCCAGCGTAAGCAGTTACATATCCTGTGCGTTTTTGTTTTTTCCATTCCAAGAAAAGACTCATTTTCTGCCACCTCGTTTCTGATTATCTTCATCCACTATAGCCAGAAAAGTATCTTCCAGATGATCAGTGGGAAATCCCCGGCTTATAGCAAGAGATTTTAATTGGTCTAAGGTTCCCTCAAATAAAAGATGGCCGTGATTCAGGATACCAATATCATCTGCCATAAGCTCAATTTCAGACAGAAGGTGAGAAGACACCAGGACCGTACAGTCAAAGCGCTGAGGCAGGGATTTAATGAGAGAGCGGATTTCGTGGATGCCTACCGGATCCAGACCATTGGTGGGTTCATCTAAAATCAGGATGGGCGGGCGTCCAATGAGAGCTCCTGCCAGTCCAAGACGCTGCTTCATACCAAGGGAATAGTGCTTTGCCAGACGGTTTCCAAAGCGTTCCAGTCCTACCAGCTCCAAAACGTCTGAAACACTGCTTTTTGGAAGCCCCAGAATACGCCGGATAAGATCCAGATTTTCTTCCCCCGTAAGATTTCCATAGAAGGCAGGGGCTTCAATAAATGAGCCGATTTCTTTTAAAATAGAAAACCGGTCTTTGGGATATTGTTTTCCATGAATGGAAAAAGAACCGGAGGTTGGTTGGGTAAGCCCCAGGAACATTTTCATGGTTGTAGATTTTCCTGCGCCATTTGGTCCAAGGAAACCGTACACAGTGCCTTTTTTAATATGCAGATTCAAATCAGACACAGCAGTAAAGTTTTTGTAGGATTTTGTCAGATGTTGCGTTTCTATGATATTCATAAAATATCTCCCTTCTTATTGCAAAATTTCAAATTTCTTTGATGAAACCAGTGTATAATAGAAACCTTGCAGGAACCTTCCCACAACCTTACATTTACCTTACAAATCCACGAGAAGGAAAAACACACTGGAATATCCGGGGCAGATGTTATAAAATAACCTTAATTATGAGAGCATTTTTGAAACAAGAGTGAGAAAGGATGAAAATAGAGTGAAAATCGTAAAAAAAGAGCTGCGTTCTCCTGAAATAAACGGATGGAGCAGAAAAATTTATATGGAGCTTTCTGGGCCAACAGAAGAAGATTTTGCTTCCGATCAGGAACGAATTCTCAGAGAACTCAGGGCAGAATTTGGAGAAATCCGCTGCAGTTTGAAGGTGTTAAAGAAATTTTATCCTCTCTGTTATAAGGCGGGGTGGAAGATTACTGCATTTTTGGTGTGGACAGGATGTCAGTGGGAACTGGCAGATATAGAGGAGGGAGATACTACAGGCTGTCATTACGGCGTTTATGCAGATTTGGGAAGCACAACCATTGCTGTGGCCCTTGCTGATATGAACACAGGGAAAACTGTATGTGAGAAGTCAGGATTTAATCGTCAGATTGCTTTTGGAGAGGATATTCTCAGCCGGATTTTTTACGGAAAAGACCAACCGGAACGAATGGAAGAAATCCGAAAGGCAACTATAGACAGTTTCCTGGAGTTGTTTAGGCAGATACAGGAGGAAACAGGAATTCCAAGTGAAAAATGGGGTTCTTTGATTCTTTCGGGAAATACTACCATGCTTCATTTCCTTTTGGGGCTGGATGCCTTTTGTGTATTCTCCAGTCCTTATGCTGTGCGGACTTTGAAGCCGGACTGTTATCCGGCAAAAGAATTAGGGTTTCCGAATCTGGGTTATGTCTATTGTTTTCCAGGGCAGGCGAACTACCTGGGAGGTGACATCCTGAGTGGAATCGTGGCAACAGAACTCTATAAGCAAGAGGAACTTTGTGTATTTCTGGATATTGGAACAAACGGAGAGCTGGTAATCGGAAATAAAGACTTCTTAGTAGTCGGAGCAGGTGCGGCCGGGCCGGCTCTGGAAGGCGGTGTGGTGAAAACCGGGATGCGTGCAGAGACCGGCGCTGTGGATCAGGTGGAAATCCATGATCAGGAAGTTCTGGTTCATGTCATAGGAGAAGGAGAGGCAAAGGGAATCTGCGGTTCCGGTATTGTAGACCTTCTGGCACAGATGTTTTTAAATGGGTGGATCGATATGAAGGGAAAACTTCAGCCGGAAGTTTCTGGCAAAATCACAGAACGGGAAGGGGAACTGGCGGCAGAATATGCTCCCGGACTCTGCTTTTACCAATCGGATATCGAAGAATTTCTCAAGACCAAAGCAGCAGCAGGAACCATGGTAGAATATATGATGCATGAAGTAGGACTCACCATGAAGGATATTGAAAAATTTTATGTTGCAGGTGCCTTTGGAACCCATATTTCCAAGGAATCTGGCGTGACCATTGGATTATATCCGGATATCAGGCGTGATAAGATTGTCCTTCCGGGGAATACATCTTTGTTGGGGGCAGGGAAAATGCTGTTAAATAAGGAGTATCAGAAGGATATTTTAGAACTGTTGGAAAAAATGGTTTACATTCAGTTTGGAGCAGTGGATAATTTTGTACATCTTATGGCAGCCTCAGAGGCAATTCCTCATACGGATTTAAAGCGGTATCCTACGGTGGAAGCAGAATTAAGAAGGCGAGGAAGAGGATAATATGACCTATGACTATATAAAACAAAAGAAGATTCTTCTTGTGGATGATGAAGAGAGCCTTTGCCAGATGGTTTGCTCTATTTTCCAGAAGGAAAATTATACCAGGCTTCGTACAGCAGGAACTATGACAGAAGCGCTTGCCATATGTAAAGAATGGAAGCCGGACTTTGCAGTGCTGGATGTGATGCTTCCTGATGGAGACGGGATTTCCCTGTTGGAGAAGATGCGGAAATTTACGGAGATACCGGTGTTGTTTCTCACTGCTCTTGGAGAAGATGAAGACCGCTTAAAAGGACTTTTAGCAGGAGCAGATGATTATCTGGTGAAGCCATTTTTGCCACAGGAGCTTCTTCTTCGTACTGCAGCCATTCTTCGCAGAACCTATAAGGAGGAGACGCCTCTGGTAAAACTTGCGGGAAGCCAGATTGACTTTTCCAGAGCAGAGGTAATAAAGGGCAAAGAGCAGATTCCTCTTACTGCCAAAGAATATGAGATTCTTCAGGCATTGTACCGTAATGCAGGACGAATTGTGACCATTGACCAGCTCTGCGAGGCTGCCTGGGGAGAAAATCCTTTTGGATATGAAAATTCTCTGATGGCACACATCCGAAGAATTCGGGAAAAAATAGAACTGACTCCATCCAAGCCGGTTTCTCTGATTACGGTGAAAGGTCTTGGGTATAAATTACTGGTGGAGGAATAGCAGATGAAAAGTGTTCTGAAATTAATGAAACGATTTTTTCTCATTTTGCTTTGTTCCGGGCTTATTTTGCTGGTTTTAAATCTTGGCTTACTGATTTATCTCACCTATGGCAGTGTCTCCAATGCAGGAGGATGGGCCAGCACCAGTGAATTGACAGGGGAATTACAGGAAAATGAATCTGGGGGATATATTCTGACCGAGAAAGGACAGGGGATTTTAGAGCAATATCAGGCATGGGGGCTTTTGATTCAGGATGGTACAGGAGAAGTCCTCTGGCACAGTGAGAACCTTCCAAAAGAAATCCCACTGCATTATACAATTTCAGAAATCTCTGCCCTTACTCTTGGGTATATCGCAGATTATCCTACAACAACAGCTTCCAAAGGAGCGGATTTGCTGGTTCTGGGACATCCCAAGAAAGCTTATTGGAAGATGATGCATAATACCTATGATTACTCCTTAATCGAAGGATTTCCCAAAATGCTGGCTGTATTTTTCCTGGCAAACCTGGGAGTTATTCTGTTGATTTATATGGTGACCACCTCAGGTATTTTAAAATCTGTCAGACCCATTGTGAAGGGAATCGAGGAATTGCCAAACAAGGAAGTCTATGTAAAAGAAAAAGGGCTCTTTTCCCAGTTGGCAGAGGCCATGAATCAGGTTTCAGAGAAGCTTCGGATGCAGGAGAGAGAACTAAAACGAAGAGAGAGCGCCAGGGCGAACTGGATTTCCGGTGTTTCCCATGATATCCGAACTCCTCTGTCCATGGTTATGGGCTATGCAGCCCAGTTGGAAGAGAATCAAAAGATTCCTCTGGAAGAGCGGAAGAAGGCCGGAATTATCCGTCAGCAGAGTATACGGATGAAAAACCTGATTAATGACCTGAATCTCTCTTCAAAGCTGGAATATCATATGCAGCCCCTTCGTATGGAAACGCTGAACCTGGTGGCTGTTGTCCGTCAGGTAGTGGTGGACTTTTTGAACCTGGATTTAGAAGGGAAATATCCCATAGAGTGGGAGATTCAGGAGAAGCTACAGGGGTGCCTGATGCAGGGAGATAAAGAGTTGTTAAAACGGGCTTTTGGAAACCTCATAACCAATGCCCAGGTACACAATCCAAAAGGATGCGAAATCATTGTTCAAATACGGACAGAAGGGAAGAAATGTAAGGTTATGCTGGAAGATACAGGCATGGGAATTACAGAAGAAATGATGCAAAAACTACAGAATACGCCTCATTATATGCTAAGTGACAGTGGTATTTCCCAGCCAAGGCATGGATTGGGATTGTTGATTGTCCGTCAGATTGTAGAGGCACATGGAGGAACCCTTGCCTTTTATCATGGTGAGCAGGGGGGCTTTGGAGTAGAAATGACATTTCCGGTGGAGCGGATAGAGAAGGGAGAAAGCATATGTACCGAATTTTAATTGTGGAAGATGATGCTACTATGGCAAAAGCCATGAAAACACAAATTGACTCCTGGGGTAATCAGGCGGAAACCGTGAAAGACTTTCAGAATGTGATTTCTGCTTTTTTAAATTTTGACCCTCATATGGTATTAATGGACATTATGCTGCCTTTTTATAATGGCTATCACTGGTGCAGTGAAATACGGAAAATTTCCAATGTGCCGGTTGTATTTATTTCTTCTGCTTCTGATAATATGAACATTGTTATGGCTATGAATATGGGTGGAGATGATTTTATTCCCAAACCAGTGGATTTAACGGTAATGATGGCAAAAATTCAGGCAGTCCTTCGCAGAACCTATGATATGGCAGGAAAAATTCCGGTTCTGGAGCATAAAGGCGCTGTACTGAATTTGAATGATACCACCTTGTTTTATGACGGGGAGAAGATAGAACTTACCAAAAATGAATTTCGAATTTTAAAGACTCTGTTGGAACAAAAAGGCAAGGTGGTCAGCCGGGACACCCTCATGACCCGGTTATGGCAGATGGATGATTATGTAGAAGAAAATACCCTGACAGTGAATGTCACAAGACTGAGGAAAAAGCTGGAGCAGGCAGGGCTTTGTGATTTTATTAAAACAAAGATAGGAAGTGGATATATCATTGAATAACAAAAAGAGCAGTTGTTTTTTGGCCTATGTCCGGCAATACCGGTTTTGTGCAGGCATGTTTTTTCTTTTTTCCCTTGTTTTCCTTCTGGTGTTTTCTTTGTATGACTTAGAGTGGGAGGCAGTGATTTATGCGGCATGTCTTTGCTTGCTTATGACAGCAGTTGTGCTTGGCATTCATTACCTTTCTTATTGGAAACGCCACAAAGAATATGAGAAAATTATTGATAATCTTCCGCTTTTGCCAGAGGGGATTCCCAAGGCTTTTACCTTAACCGAACAGGACTTACAGGAACTTGCCACAGGGCTAAAAAAGATTCTGGATGCCAGAGAAACTCAGTGGCAGGAAGAAAGCAAAAAAAGCATGGAATATTATACTACCTGGGTGCATCAGATTAAAACACCTATTTCCGTTATGCGGATGATTCTGCAAAGTGAGGATACGGAGGAGCACCGGGAGCTGGCAGCCCAGCTATTTAGCATTGAGCAGTATGTGGAAATGGTACTGGGATATCTGCGTCTGGAAAGCACTTCCACAGACTTTGTGTTTCAAAACTGTGATCTGGATGGGATGATCCGTCAGGCTATCCGAAAATATGCCCCTTTATTTGTGAGAAAACGAATCCGTCTGGTATATGAGCCGGTGAACATGGAGGTACTTACAGATGAAAAGTGGTTCCTGTTTATTCTCCAGCAGATTTTATCCAATGCAGTAAAATATACGGATCAGGGGAGCATCACCATTACAGCAGGTGCGGATAAGGTTTTGAGAATCAAAGATACCGGTATGGGAATTGCCAAGGAAGATCTGCCCCGTATTTTTGACCATGGGTTTACCGGATATAATGGGCGGGCCGATAAGAAGGCTACAGGACTTGGTCTGTATCTTTGCCGCCTTACAGCCAAGAGGCTTTCCCATAAGATTACAGTTACCTCAGAAATCGGAAAAGGGACTGAGGTGTCCATTGATTTCAATACCATAAAGCTGGACTGCGAATAATCCATCTTACAAAAATGTCACATGAGAGAGCCAAAATGTCACCTGATTCAATGTCAGGTATTTTGGCTCTTTTGCTATAATAAAGCCACAAACAATAAGGAGGTTACACGTATGACAATCTTAGAGGCACAAGGCCTTCAAAAAATTTACACCACCCGTTTCGGAGGAAATCAGGTACAGGCATTATCAGATGTATCTTTTTCCGTGGAAAAGGGAGAATATGTGGCAATTATGGGAGAGTCCGGTTCCGGAAAGACAACCCTCTTAAATATTCTGGCTGCTCTGGATAAGCCAACCAAAGGGCAGGTATACCTGGATGGAAAAAATCTGTGTGGGATTCAGGAAAAGGAGCTCTCTGCGTTCCGTAGAAAAAATCTGGGATTTGTATTTCAGGATTTTAATCTGCTGGATACTTTTAGCATTCAGGACAATATTTTTCTGCCCCTTGTTTTAAGCGGCAAGAAATATCAGGAAATGAACAGAAGATTAAAACCCATTGCCAGTAAGCTTGGCATTACAGAGATTCTGGCAAAATACCCTTATGAGGTTTCCGGAGGACAGAAACAAAGAGCAGCAGTAGCAAGGGCGCTAATCACAAACCCTAAGTTAATTCTCGCAGATGAACCAACAGGGGCCTTAGATTCCAAATCCACAGAAGGACTTCTGGAAATTTTCCATACCATTAATCAGGAAGGGCAGACCATTCTTATGGTAACCCATTCTGCCAGGGCAGCAAGCCATGCAGGGCGGGTGCTGTTTATTAAAGATGGTCAGGTATTCCATCAAATCTACAGAGGTGAGCAGACCAATGAACAGATGTATCAGAAAATTTCCGATACCCTGACACTTCTGGCAACAGGTGGTGAGCAGTATGAATAAACTTTTTTATCCCAAGCTGGCAGCCAGCGGTCTAAAGAAAAACAGGAGACTTTACATACCTTATCTGCTGACCTGCATTTTTACAGTAGCCATGTTTTATATTGTGAAATCCCTGTCCTTAAATCCTGGTTTAAGCGATATGGTAGGAGACGCTACCATGACTTTTACCATGAAGTTCGGATGTGTAGTTATTGGGCTGTTTGCGCTGATTTTTCTCTTTTATACCAACAGTTTTCTCATGAAACAGCGAAAAAAAGAATTTGGCCTGTTTCATATTCTGGGAATGGAAAAGCATCATCTTTACCGCCTCATTGCATGGGAAAACCTGTATGCAGCCATATTTACTCTGACAGCAGGACTTTTATTTGGAATTGCCCTGGATAAAGCTATGTTTTTACTGGTGTCCCGCATGATAGGCGGTGAAATTCCTCTTGGATTTTTTCTTTCTCCAAGGGCAGTAGTGGAAACCATGGTTCTGTTTCTTGGCATTTATACCCTGATTTTCCTAAATGCCCTGAGACAGATAAAAACAGCGAATCCCATTGAACTTCTTCACGCAGGAAATATGGGAGAAAAAGAACCAAAGGCAAAGTGGTTTATGGCAATTTTAGGACTTTTGTGCACAGGTGCAGGATATTATCTTGCCATTACCACAGAAAATCCTGTGACATCTCTGTCTCTGGCTTTTGTGGCTGTGATTCTGGTAGTGATTGGGACCTATCTGCTGTTTACTGCAGGAAGTATTGCCCTTTTAAAAGTACTGAAAAGCCACAAGGGCTATTATTACAAAACCAGACATTTTATCAGTGTTTCCGGTATGATTTACCGTATGAAGCAAAATGCAGTAGGATTGGCAAATATCTGCATTTTGTCCACAGGCGTACTGCTTATGGTAGCTTGCACCACCTCCTTAATGGTGGGGATGGAGGATATTATCCGTTCCAGATATCCCAATCAGCTTGCCCTGTATGCAGATGATGAAAATCTGGAAACTGCAGGGGAAGCGGTAGAAGCAGTGAAACAGCTTCAAAAAGAATCTGGTATAGAAGCGACACAGGAGATGGAGTACCGTTATCTTGCCTTTGGCGCTATCTTGCAGGAGGATACTTTTCTTGTGACCAGAGAGATAAAGCTGACAGAAATGGATTCAGTTCAGAGCCTAATGTTTGTGCCTTTAGAAGATTACAATAAGGCAATGGGAGAAAACAAAACATTAAAACCAGGGGAAGTGCTGCTATACAGTAACCGCACAGAGTATAAACATCCCAGGATGAAGATTTTTGACCGGAATTATGTGATAAAAGAGCGGTTAAAAAGTTTTCCAGGAAATGGTATTATTGCAGCTAATATTGCCAATACCCAGTTTATAGTAATGCCCAACATGGAAGACATACAGGAATTATATGAGAAACAAAAAGAAATTTTGACAGACATTGCAGGAAACATCCGCATTTACTATGGATTTGACACCAATGCCAAAGAGAAAGAACAGGAAGAATTTCAAAAAGCTGTTTATAATCTTATGGCAGAAAATGGGTATTATGGCACTATGGAATCCAGTGTGAATGCAAGACAAAGTTTTATGGGGATTTACGGGGGACTTTTCTTCATTGGTATCTTTTTGGGACTGCTGTTTGTTATGGCAACGGTTTTGATTATTTATTACAAACAGATTTCAGAAGGGTATGATGATAAGGAACGGTTTGCTATTATGCAGAAGGTAGGTATGAGCAGGGAAGAAGTGAAAGCATCCATCCGTTCCCAGGTAGTGACTGTTTTCTTCCTGCCCTTGATTACAGCAGGAATCCATGTGGCAGCAGCCTTTCCCATGTTCAATAAGATTTTAATTCTCATGAACATGGAAAATACAGAAATGTATGCAGTATGCACAGGAATCTGTTTCCTGGTTTTTGCTGTCATGTATGTGGTGATTTATAGTATCACAGCCAGAACTTACTATAGAATTGTCAGCGCTGTCAAATCCCGGTAAAATTCCGGATAAGAGATATCCACGCATTCTCCTCTGGTGATTTCCGTTTTTCCTTCTGCTGCCATACCTGCCACTGCAAAGGCCATAGCAATACGATGATCCAGATGACTGTCCAGAACAGCCCCATGCAAAGGAGCGCCGCCTTTGATCATCATGCCATCTTCTGTTGGAGTAACATCTGCTCCCATGGCCTGTAAATGATGTACAATAATGTCCAGACGGTTGGATTCTTTCACCTTTAATTCCTCTGCATCCCGGATTATGGTAGTGCCATTGGCAAAAGCAGCCATTACCGCAATGACAGGGAGTTCATCAATAAGGGTTGGAATCAGACCTTTCTCAATGACGGTACCTTTTAAAGAACTGGAAGTTACCAGAAGGTCTGCCACAGGCTCCAATCCTTCTTTCCGCTCATTGAGAAGCTGTATGTTAGCGCCCATTTGTCCGCATACCCGTAAAATCCCGTCCCTGGTAGGATTGATGCCTACGTTTTTAATCAAAATTTCAGATCCCGGGATTAAAAGTCCGGCGGCAATAAAATACGCGGCAGAAGAAATATCTCCCGGAACATCTACAGACTGTCCATGAAGCTTTGGATGTCCAAGAACAGAAGCAGTAGTATCTTTACATTCTACCTGGGCTCCAAAAGCGGACAGCATCAGTTCCGAATGATTTCTGGAAACATAGGGTTCGGTCACGCTGGTTTGGCCTTCTGCATATAAGCCAGCCAGGAGAATACAGGATTTTACCTGAGCAGAACTTACAGGAGAGTTATAAGAAACAGGATTTAATGGCTTGCCCTGAATCCGAAGGGGCGCGCAGCCATTTCCATGAATACTTTCTATACAGGCGCCCATAGCAGTAAGGGGTGTGATGATTCGTTTCATGGGACGCTTTTGGATTGAATCATCTCCGGTAAGCTCACAGGTAAAATTTTGTCCGGCCAGAATTCCGCTGATAAGCCGGGTCGTAGTGCCGCTGTTCCCTACATTTAATATACTTTTGGGCTGAGTCAGGCCGTGCAGTCCCTTTCCGTGAATGAGAATTTCAGAAGGGGTGCGCCTGATGTCAACGCCCATAGCCCGGAAACAATCTATGGTAGAGAGGCAGTCTGCCCCTTCCAGAAAATGTGTGATACGGGTAGTGCCTTCGGAAATAGCGCCCAGCATTACAGCCCGGTGGGAAATGGATTTATCTCCGGGAACGGTCAACTCTCCCTTTAAAGGAGAAGATTTTTGAAATATCATACAACCATACACCTGCCTTATCGTTCATAAATGATATAATTTCGTTTCGTTAGCTGCTCTGCAGCCTGTTTCTTTGCCTCTTCGTCATAAAATTCGATTTTCAAAACCCCGTCATCAAATTCCCGGTTATGAAGAATCCCAATATTTTTAATGCTAATGCCATTCATAGAAAGAATGGTAGCAATGGTGGCAATAGCGCCGGTTTCATCTATAATATCACAGTAAAGCACAAATGCTTTCTGTAAAGGACCGCCCACAGCGTCACTGAAAGAATTACGGTATTCCCTGGAATCTGCAAACATCTGATAAAGACCATTGGCATCTCTTTGGTCTACCAGGTATTTTGCCTGAACAATCTGGCGGATGTATTCATCTAGCACTTTGGAAATATGTTCCGGGTTTTCCAGACAGATTTGCTGCCACATATGAGGGGAAGAGGAGGCAATTCTTGTAATATCCTTAAAACCACCTGCTGCAATGGTCTTCATATGTTCCTGGGGAGAATCCAGTTTTTTCACCACATTTACCAGAGAAGCAGCCACAATGTGAGGCAGATGACTGATAGAAGCTGTGATGAAGTCATGCTCTTCCCAGGTAAGAATCATAGGAAGGGCGCCAATAGAGCTGACTAATTCTGTGTAGGCTCCGATTTTATCCAGCCCTACATCTTCGGAGGGTGTGAGGATATAGTAAGCATTTTCAATTAAATGGTCTGTGGAATATTCATATCCTGTTTTTTCACTGCCTGCCATGGGATGTCCGCCAATGAAATTGGAGGTAAGACCAAGGGCAGTTACCTGTTTGTGAATCTCTCCTTTTACGCTGCCTGCATCTGTGAGAATGCATCCGGGGCGGAGAACGTCTTTTAACCAGGTAAGACATTCCAGATTGTAATCCACAGTGGCACAGAGGAAGATATAATCGCAAAAAGCGAACCGTGTGTCTTTTTCCACACAGGGAACATCTACAATGCCATCAAATACAGCATCATCCAGCACGGATTTCGTCCGGTTATAAGCCAGAATCTGATAATCAGGATGAAATTTTTTAATAGCCTTGGCAATGGAGCCGCCGATAAGGCCAAGACCGATAAAGCCAACGGTTGTTGTTTCCATGTAAAAGATACTCCTTCTTCTATAAGGTAATCAATGTCAAACAGTATCATTTTATGACAGGAAAGTGAAAATGTCAACAATTCTACACGTTAAAGTGAGAAAAATGTATTATATCACGGAAAAGAATTTAATATGATAAAATGGTGAAATAAAAAACTTGTTTATTTTGAATAAAATACTTGAATTGTTGAAAGTTTTTTAGTAAAATATACACATACTAAATTTGGGAGGTATTACATATGGACGTTTTTAGAACCGACAGAATAAGAAATGTGGTCCTGCTCGGCCATGGCGGCGCCGGCAAAACAAGTCTGGTGGAGGCAATGGCTTATTTATCAGGTATTACAAACCGTTTAGGAAAAGTAACAGATGGTAACACAGTCAGTGATTATGATAAAGAGGAGATTAAGAGAAAATTCTCAATTACAACATCTGTAGTTCCGATTGAATGGGGCAAGGTGAAGATTAATGTATTGGATACACCTGGATATTTCGATTTCGTGGGCGAAGTAGAGGAAGCGGTTGCAGCAGCAGACGCTGCCATTATTGTAGTATCCGGTAAAGACGGAATTCAGGTAGGTACACAAAAAGCCTGGGAGTTATGTGAGAAATACAATCTTCCGCGTATGTTCTTTGTAACAGAAATGGATATTGATGATGTCAGCTATCGTAAGGTCGTGGAAGAGCTGACAGAACTCTATGGCAAGAAGATTGCGCCGCTTCACATGCCAATCCGTGAAGAGGGAAAATTCGTAGGATATGTTAATATTGTAAAACAGGCCGGCAGAAGATATATTGAGCGTGGACAGAAAAAGGAATGTCCGGTACCGGAATATCTTCAGGAATATTTAGAGCAGTATCATGAAACCCTGATGGAATCTGTTGCTGAAATCAGCGAAGAATTTATGGACCGCTATTTTGCAGGGGAAGCTTTCTCTGTAGCAGAGGTTTCCGCAGCATTGAAAATGAACATTTCAGACGGAAGCATTGTTCCTGTATGCATGGGCTCCACCATTAACATTCAGGGTGTTGCAAACCTTCTGGATGATATCTGTGGTTATTTCCCAAGCCCGGACCAGAAAACATGTGCTGGTATGAACATGAAAACCAATGAAATTTACCAGGCAAATTATGACTTTACAAAAGCAAAATCCGCTTATGTATTTAAAACCATTGTGGATCCGTTCCTTGGCAAATATTCTTTGATTAAGGTTTGCTCCGGTGTTATTAAAGGGGATGATACCCTGTACAATACTGGAAAAGAAACCGAAGAAAAATTAAATAAACTGTATGTTCTGGAAGGCTCCAAACCAATCGAAGTGTCAGAACTCCATGCAGGAGATATTGGTGCCATTGCCAAATTAAATACAGTTACCACAGGAGATACACTTTCCACCAAGAATACCCCTCTTTTGTTTGGAAAAACAGAGTTCTCAGTGCCATATACGTATAAACGCTATAAAACAGTAAATAAAGGTGACGATGACAAAGTTTCCCAGGCATTATCAAAGATGATGCAGGAAGATGTTACCTTAAAGGTAGTAAACGATGCACAGAACCGTCAGACTCTGCTGTATGGTATTGGCGAACAGCATCTTGATATTGTTGTAAGCAAATTAAAAGAGCGTTATAAAGTGGATGTAGTGCTTTCTGAACCAAAGGTTCCGTTTAAAGAAACCATCCGCAAGAAATCAGATGTAGAATATAAGTACAAAAAACAGTCCGGCGGACATGGACAGTATGGTCATGTTAAGATGACTTTTGAGCCTTCCGGTGATTTAGATACACCATATGTATTTGAACAGGTTGTTGTGGGCGGCGCTGTGCCGAAAAACTACTTCCCGGCAGTAGAAAAAGGTGTTCAGGAATCCGTAGTAAAAGGCCCTCTGGCTGCTTATCCGGTTGTTGGTGTCAAAGCTGTTTTGTATGATGGTTCCTACCATCCGGTAGACTCCTCTGAAATGGCATTTAAGACCGCCGCTGTTCAGGCATTTAAGAAAGGCTTTATGGAAGCTTCTCCGGTTCTTTTAGAGCCTATTGTTTCCATGAAAGTCAGTGTTCCGGACAAATATACTGGTGATGTTATGGGAGATCTGAATAAGAGAAGAGGCCGTGTCCTTGGCATGAATCCGGATGCAGACCGAAAAGGAAATACCGTAATCGAAGCAGATGTACCAATGCTGTCTATTTATGGATATTCCACAGACCTTCGTTCCATGACAGGGGGAAGCGGTAACTTCTCCTATGAATTTGCCCGTTATGAACAGGCGCCTTCTGATATTCAGGAGAAAGAAATCGCAGCCCGGGCAAATGCGGAAGAAGATTAAACCTATAAATATAAAGAAATAAAAGAGAAGGAACGTTACAGGAACCGGCATTCAGGAAGCCTGATACCGTTCCGGCGAATCTGCCGAGTACCCTTTGAGACTACAGGCTCAAAGGGAGCGCAGGCTGAGCTGGAGCGGTATCAAGATTCTGGCAGCAGATTCCTGCAGCAGTTCCTTTCTTTTTTTATTTCTTTTGAGAATAGGTTGCTGTATAAGCCAGGAAGTGCTACAATGAGCAGAACAAGCGAAATAGAAGTGCTTGAGAAAGGTTAGGTACAGAGTATGAAAAAGAAACTTGGAGCAGGGCTTCTGGTATTGGTTCTGGCGTTTCTTTACTATTATGTAACGCTTCCGGCAATCAATATCCATGAAAGCGGCTTTTGGTCCTTCCTGGCTGCAGTAGTGGCAGTGATTTTGCTTCTTTATGCAGTGAAGAAACGAATTCGGAGTGTGTACGAGTTTAAGAGCAACAAGGTGTTAAAGGGCGGTGTGTTTGTGATACTGGCCATTGGCGTTGTATATGCTGTAGGAGCGCTTTTGTCTTCTCCTATTGTGAATGCCAACAAGTATCAGAAGCTGGTAGAACCGGAAGAGAGAAATTTTACAGAGGATATCAAAGAAATCAGTTATGACCAGATTCCTCTTTTGGACAAAGAGTCTGCAAGTTTGTTAGGCGACAGGAAAATGGGAAGTATGGTGGACCTGGTTTCGCAGTTTGAAGTCAGCAGTTTGTATTCCCAGATTAACTATAAGGGACAGCCTTATCGTGTAACCCCTCTGGAATATGCCAGCGCCATTAAATGGCTGACCAACCAGAAAGAGGGAATCCCCGCTTACATTTTAATTGACATGGCAACGCAGAATACAGAGCTGGTGCAGTTGGATGAAGGAATCAAGTATTCAGAATCCGAATATTTTAACCGGAATATTTACCGTCATCTGCGTTTTAAATATCCAACCTATATGTTTGACCAATTAAGCTTTGAAATTGATGATGAGGGCACACCTTACTGGATTTGTCCGGTAAAGAAATTTAATATTGGATTATTCGGCGGACAGACCATTGGGCGTGTAGTTCTTTGTAATGCGCAGACGGGTGAGACGAAGGATTACAAAATCGAAGATTGTCCTCAGTGGGTGGACCGGGCATATCCTGCGGAATTGCTCACACAGCTTTACAATTATCATGGAATGCTGAAAAATGGATTTTTCAACAGTGTTTTAGGACAAAAAGGCTGCCTCCAGACCACAGATGGGTTTAACTATCTGGCTTTGGAAGATGATGTCTGGGTATATACAGGTGTCACATCTGTAAGTGGTGATAAATCCAATCTGGGATTTGTTCTGATGAATCAGAGAACCATGGAAACCAGGTATTATGCCTGCGATGGCGCCCAGGAACGTTCCGCCATGGCATCTGCAGAAGGACAGGTACAGAACCTGAAATATGAGGCGGCATTCCCATTGCTGTTAAATATTTCTGACCAGCCAACCTACTTTATGGCGTTAAAGGACGGTGCAGGTCTGGTTAAAAAATACGCTATGGTAAATGTACAGAAATATCAGACTGTTGCCATTGGAGACAGTGTGGCTGAGTGCGAGAAGAACTATGAAAAGCTTTTGTCTGAGAATGGCATTGCTTCTGACGGAGCTTCTACGGGAGAAAGTAATACAGTAACCGGTACAATTAAACGTATGGCTCAGGCGGTCATTGAAGGAAATTCCCATTTCTACATTACGCTGGAACCGGAGACACAGAAGATTACAGGTTCTGACCAGGGAAATATTACGCAGGGGCAGACTTTGATTTTTGATGCATCCATTACTTCCTTCCCGGAAATCATAGGCTTTAATGAAGGTGATACGCTGACCATGGAATTTAAGCTGGGACAGCCGGTATGCCAGGTTGTTACTCTGGAAGGCCAGGAAGCAGCAGATGCAGAAGAAAGCCAGACGCCGGAAGAGGAACAGCCCACAGATACGGAAGAATAAATAAAGAACAGGGGTTGACAAAATCAGCCCCTGTTAGTAAAATGTGTAATAGCTTCATAGAAAAAGACACAGAAGAGGAAGAGTAGGAAAATTGAAATCTGCAGAGAGCTGTCGGCAGGTGCGAGACAGAGAGGGAGATTTTTTGAACTGGCCTTGGAGTTTCCAGAGCGAAATTATAGTAGTTTTGGACGGGAAATCCCGTTATAGATTCAATAAGTGCATCTGATTATCAATTTGTTGATGGAAAAATCAGATGAATTAGAGTGGTACCACGAAAGTTAGTCCTTCGTCTCTAAATTTGAGAAGAAGGGCTTTTTTATTTCATTTATTAAAAATCAGGAGGAACAAATCATGTCTGTACCTTATAATCACAAAGCCATTGAGAAAAAATGGCAGAAAATCTGGGATGACAATCAGGCATTTGCTGCAACCAACGATTACAGCAAACCGAAATATTACGCATTGGTGGAATTTCCTTATCCGTCAGGACAGGGACTTCATGTAGGACATCCAAGACCTTACACAGCGCTGGACATTGTAGCCAGAAAGAGAAGAATGCAGGGCTATAATGTATTATATCCAATGGGATGGGACGCTTTTGGCCTTCCTACAGAAAATTATGCAATCAAAAACAAAATTCATCCGAAAATCGTTACAGCCAACAATGTGGCAAGATTCAAAGAACAGTTAAAATCCCTTGGCTATTCCTTTGACTGGGACAGAGAAGTGAATACCACAGACCCGGAATACTACAAATGGACTCAGTGGATTTTCCTGAAATTGTTCAAAGCAGGACTTGCCTATAAGAGTGAAATGCCAATTAACTGGTGTACTTCCTGTAAAGTAGGACTTGCAAACGAGGAAGTTGTAAATGGTGTATGTGAACGTTGTGGCGCTCCGGTTGTCCGCAAGGTAAAGAGCCAGTGGATGCTGAAAATTACAGAATATGCTGATAAACTTCTGGAAGGACTCAATGATGTAGACTACATTGAGCGTGTAAAGGTTTCTCAGAAAAACTGGATTGGAAAAAGCCAGGGCGCTGAGGTGGACTTTGCCCTTGCAGGAAAAGAAGACAAATTAAGAGTATACACCACCAGACCGGATACCTTATTCGGCGCTACTTATATGGTTGTTTCACCGGAACATCCAATGTTGGAAAAATACAAAGACGAAATCAAAAATATGGAAGCTATTCGCGCATACCAGGAACAGGCTGCCAGAAAATCTGATTTCGAGCGTTCTGAGCTGGCAAAAGACAAAACAGGTGTACAGATTGAAGGGCTTTGTGCAGTAAACCCGGTAAACGGAAAAGAAATTCCAATCTGGGTATCTGATTATGTACTTATGAGCTACGGAACAGGCGCGATTATGGCAGTTCCGGCTCATGACACCCGTGACTGGGAATTTGCGAAGAAATTCAATCTTCCAATTATTGAAGTTGTTGCCGGAGGCGAAAATGTACAGGAAGAAGCCTTCACTGACGTGGCAACCGGAAAAATGATTAATTCAGGCTTCCTGGACGGAATGGAAGTGGCAGAAGCCAAGAAAGCCATCATTGCATGGCTGGAAGAAAAGAACCTGGGAACAGGAAAAACCAACTTCAAGTTAAGAGACTGGGTATTCTCCCGTCAGCGTTACTGGGGTGAGCCAATTCCGATTGTACACTGCGACAAGTGTGGCTATGTAGCTCTGCCGGAAAGCGAACTTCCTCTGGAACTTCCGGAAGTAGACAGCTATATGCCTACCGATAATGGAGAATCTCCACTGGCAGCCATGACAGACTGGGTAAATACCACATGTCCATGCTGTGGCGGTCCTGCAAAACGCGAAACAGACACCATGCCTCAGTGGGCTGGTTCCTCCTGGTATTTCCTGCGTTATACAGACCCACATAACACAGAAGCACTGGCAAGCCCGGAAGCATTAAAATACTGGCTGCCTGTTGACTGGTACAATGGTGGAATGGAGCATACAACCCTTCACTTACTGTATTCCAGATTCTGGCATAAATTTCTGTATGATAACCAGGCAGTGCCTTGTCCGGAACCATATCAGAAACGTACTTCTCATGGTATGATTCTGGGTGAAAACGGTGAAAAAATGTCCAAATCCCGTGGAAATGTAGTAAATCCAGATGATATTGTCAACGATTACGGCGCAGATACTCTGCGTACTTATGAAATGTTTATCGGAGCCTTTGATTTAAGCGCTTCCTGGTCTGAAAACGGCGTAAAAGGATGCCGCCGTTTCCTGGAACGTGTATGGAAACTTCAGGACATTCTGGTAGATGGAGACGAATACACCAAAGATTTTGAAACCAAGATGCACCAGACCATTAAGAAAGTAAGCAATGACTTTGAAAACCTGAAATACAACACAGCCATTGCAGCTTTAATGGCATTACTCAATGACTTTGCAAAAAAAGGCAGCATTACCAAAAAAGAATATGAGACTTTCCTGGTACTTTTAAACCCGGTAGCACCTCATATTACAGAAGAAATCTGGAATACCTGCGGTTACGAAGGTTATGTTTACAACCATGCATGGCCGGAATACGATGAAGCCAAAACTGTAGAGAACACCATTGAAATGGCAGTTCAGATTAACGGTAAAACCAGAGGCGTAGTGGCATTGCCAGTAGATGTGGACAAAGAAACCGCCATTGCAAAAGCAAAAGAAGTAGTGGCAGATAAACTGACAGGAACAATTATCAAAGAAATTTATGTTCCGAAGAAGATTATAAATATTGTAATGAAATAATTTGAGAGAAAGTGGAGTAAATATTTCAAAAATGTAATGAGAAATGGCGCAGGTAGTGGAAACATTATCTGCGTCATTTTTAAAATCTTGAAATTTGTGTAACGAAAAATATTTGTAAGGTACATATAGGAAAAGGAGGGTAGAGTATGGAAGAAATGGTAGAAATTTACCGAAAATATATGCCACAAGTATATAAATTTTTGTTTAGCCTCTGTCATGATTCGCATTTAAGCGAAGAACTGACACAAGAAACTTTCTTTCAAGCTATAAAATCTATTGATGATTTTTCAGTGATAACAAATGAAGAATTTGAAGATGTAAATTTAATTAAGAAAATCAAGAAAAAAAATAGGAGAAAAGCATTAGGCATATTCGTTGGAGCGTTTATTTTATCAGGAGTTCTTATGGGAGTGGGTTTTCGTTTGACACATGGCGTAGCAAGGTATGAAAATGTTATTTTAAACTATGGAGTTCAAGGGGATACAGCTTATCTTACAATGGAAGGGAAACCAGGATATGAGTTAAATTTTTCGGGGACAACAGATAAAAATAAATCCAGTTTGAAAGTTATGTATGCTCGAAATATATGGGGAAATGATAAAAATATAGTCCGCTTAGAAGAATGTGATAAAGGCGGAAAACCATATCAGTGGATACTAGAATTTAAAGACAGAATAATTGTGATTGAAGATGGAGAATTAGTAGATGAAAAAATAAGATAAGGGTATAAGCCAGATGTACAGTGAGGACAAGAAACAAGGAGCAGCCCTTGACGGAACGGACACAGCCAGTAGCATCATGAAATATTATCTGCGTTATTTTTGTGTTGATAGTGATGTAAATGATTACAAAGTATGATATTATAAGGGCATAACAAATGGGGATGATATTATGAATATGATTATTAGCTTTTCCGGCAGAGAAAATGGAAATTGTGATAGTATTTCTGAATACATTGCATCTAAAGACGATTCCATCATTTATTTTAGAAATCTAAACGTTCATGAGTGTAGTAGATGTAAATACGAATGCTTTAAGGGACGCTGCAAGTATCGCCAAGATGATATATATAACCTTTACGAAAGTATGCTTAGTTATGACAAAATTTTTTTCATTGTGCCTATGTATTGTGGGAATCCTTCGTCACTTTATTTTAAATTTAATGAGCGATGTCAAGATTTCTTTATGCATAACGAAGACAGTTACGAAACGATTATTTCCAGGTCGTATATTATAGGAGTTTACGGCGATAAGAAAAAGAACCCTGAGTTTATTCCATGCTTTACAAAATGGTTTGAATCTACCCAATTTGACAATCACGTGCTGGGGATAGAAAGACATAAATATAACCAAAGGATTGCAGATAGCATACTGGATGTTGAAGAAGTAAGAAATATGATAACCTGCTTTATCCAACAATAACAGATTTGAATTTGAGAAGGAAATCGTATGTGAATAAAGAACGGTCTGAACTTAATAAAACAATGCAGAAATTTACGGAGGTCATTATGGCGTTTGATTTTAAGAAAGAGTACAAAGAATTTTATATGCCGAAGAACAAACCTGAGATTGTAAATGTTCCCAAGGCGAATTATATTGCTGTCAGAGGTAAGGGCAATCCCAACGAAGAAGGCGGTGCATATCAGCAGGCAATCAGTGTATTATATGCTGTTGCATACACATTAAAGATGAGTTATAAGACGGATTATAAAATTGAAGGTTTCTTTGAATATGTGGTTCCGCCGCTTGAAGGGTTTTGGTGGCAAAATGATATTGAGGGTGTGGATTATGCAAATAAATCTGCCTTTAACTGGATTTCTGTTATTCGCTTGCCAGATTTTGTTTCCAAAAAAGACTTTGAGTGGGCAGTAGAAACAGCAACGAAAAAGAAGAAGCTTGATTGTTCGTCAGCAGAATATCTTACGGTTGACGAAGGGTTGTGTGTTCAGATTATGCATTTAGGAGCATTTGATGATGAACCTGGGACTGTTGCACTTATGGACGCCTATTTGGGACAGAATGGATATGTTAATGATATGAACAGGGAAAGATTGCATCACGAAATCTATATGTCCGATGCAAGAAAAGTTGCTCCGGAAAAATGGAAAACTGTTATTAGACATCCGATTAGAAAGGTGTAAACTTTAAATTTAGGAGGAAATATGGCATCAAGCAAGGAATACCTAGAGTTTATTTTAGGGCAGTTATCTGGGTTAGAAGAAATTACTTATCGCGCTATGATGGGGGAATTTATTATTTACTATCGTGGGAAGATTGCAGGTGGCATCTATGATGACAGATTGCTTGTTAAACCAGTGAAATCTGCAATTAGCTACATGCCGACAGCTTCGTATGAATTACCCTATGAGGGAGCAAAAGAAATGTTGCTGGTAGATGAAGTTGATAATAAGGAATTTTTAGCAGGATTATTTAAAACTATGTATGATGAGCTGCCAAATCCAAAACCGAAAAAGAAGAAATAATTACTATGCTTAGAGGTTGATTTATGAAGATTATATCATTGGTAGAAAACAGAACGAAGTCAAATTGTAAGGCAAAACATGGGTTATCACTTTATATCGAAACAAAGACACATAAAATTTTATTTGATTTAGGCTCCGACGATACATTATTTGACAATGCAGTTAGAAGAAATATTGATCTTTCAAAGGTGGATACGGTTATTATTTCACATGGACACTTTGACCATGGAGGCGCTTTGAAAAAGTTTTTAGAGGCCAATTCTTTCGCTAAGATTTATGTACAAAAAGAAGCTTTTGAACCACATTACAGCAAAACTTTATTTTTTAAAACCCCCGTTGGAATTGATAGTAAACTCAAGTCAAATAGACAGGTGATACTGTTGGATGGCAATTATAAAATAGATGATGAATTATCGCTGTTCACAGTGAGTAAAACAAATAAATGTTATTCTTCTGCGAATGATGCTCTTTACGGTGAAAATGGAAAAGATAATTTTAGACATGAGCAAAATTTGATTATTTCAGAAAATAAAGTAGTGCTTATTATGGGATGTGGACACACTGGTGTTGTTAATATAATGGAAGAAGCAGAAAAGTATAAACCTGATTTTTGCATTGGAGGTTTTCATTTGTTCAATCCATTCACAAAGAAAACAGTGTCAAAAGAATTGTTAAATGAAATGATAACGGAACTTCAGAAATATAAAGATACTGAATTTTATACCTGTCATTGTACAGGTAAAAAGGCATTTGACTATTTATCACATCAAATGAGTAATTTACACTATCTGTATTGTGGTGAAAGTATTGAAATTTAATGTTTTAGAAAGTAAATTTCTGTTTGTATAGTAAGCAATAAAACGGATTGAACTTATAGAGGTGATATGTTTGAAAAAAGCAATTTTATATATACATGGGAAAAATGGAAATGCCATGGAAGCAGATCATTACAAAGCAATTTGTAGTGGATACGATGTATTTGGAATGGACTATAATTCGAATATGCCATGGGAAGCGAAAGAGGAGTTTCCTGCTCTTTTTGATGCTTTATGTGGAAAATATGACTCTGTGACGGTTATCGCAAATAGCATTGGCGCATTTTTTGCAATGAACACTTTACAGAATAAAAAGATAGAAAAAGCATTGTTCATATCTCCCATTGTAGATATGGAAAAATTGATTGGTGATATGATGGGATGGGCTGGCGTAACAGAAGCTGAACTTTGTGACAGAAAAGAAATAGCAACAGAGTTTGGGGAAACATTATCTTGGGAGTATTTATGCTATGTGAGGGAAAATCCTGTTGATTGGAAGATACCTACAAATATTTTGTTTGGAACAAAGGATAATTTAACTTCTTATGATACCATGTCCAGGTTTGCAGATAAAATCGGTGCGGTTCTTACTATAATGGAGAATGGAGAACACTGGTTTCATACAAAGGAACAAATGAAATTTTTGGATGATTGGCTAAGACATCGTATTTGATAATTTTCATGTTATGGCAGACAGTTTTTAATGTGGCTGTCTGTTCTTTTTTTATAAAAATATCTTGACTCTCCAGTAACGTAATGGTTTAGGATGAAAGGGAAAGGAGGAGCCATGAAAACAGTAAAAGAAGTATCAGAATTGACCGGAATCAGCATTAGAACATTACGATATTATGATGAAATTGATTTGTTAAAACCTGCCAAAGTAACAGAAGCAGGATACCGCTTGTATGATGAAAAGACATTGAAAAAATTACGTCAGATTATGTTTTTTCGAGAATTAGAAGTTCCATTGTCGGAAATAAAAGTAATTATGAAGGATTCTGAAAGTGATAATCGTAAGATTCTTGAAACACAGAAAATGATGTTAGAAATGAAACGCAATCATTTGAATGGTATTATAGAATTGATTTCTGATGTATTGAAAGGAGAGGACAAGATGAGTTTTGAGGCATTTAATGATAAGGATATTCAAAAAATAACACAGCATTCTTTGGAAATCATGAGTGAAGAGGATAAGAAAATAATTATCCAGCATTATGGAGATGTTGAGAAGTTTAAAGAATCTGTTGCAGAAGGCTTCAAAAATGAAAGAGCATGTGAACATTTGATTAAAATATACGGAAGTAAAGAAAAAGCAGTAGAGGCAAGTCTGAGGTCAACAGGAAACAGAGAAGAACTTACAGAGCAGAAAAATGAGATGGATTTCATTTATAAACAATTTGCCTGTGCAATGGAGCATGGGGATGAAGAGATGTCAATGGAAGCAGTAAAAAGATTAGGGGAAAGCTGTAAAAAACTTTTCAAAATGGATAATGCAAGAGTTTTATTATTAGAAATGGCAAAAGATTATTTGAATCATTCTAAGCTGGAAGAAGCCACAGAAAAACAGTATGGAAAAGGGATTACAAAATACATTGGCTCAGCAATATATAGGTATTATGGTGTGGAGAGCATGACGTAAACAGATGTTACCAAAATAGAAACGCAAATTATACTATTTATTTACTTGTTGTATTTGCTTATAAAGGCATTAAAAAAGTACATCAAATCAGAACCGGTAAGAAAAGAAAGAGTAGAAAGAAAAAAGACACTTGGGGAGGTTATGAAGAAACACAGAGTGGATTGTAAAATGACGCAGGAATTTGTAGCAGAAACAATAGGTGTCAGCAGACAGGCTGTTTCTAAGTGGGAAAATGGTATTACTGACCCAAGTACAACGAATTTGATTGTACTGGCAAATCTTTTTGGAGTAGAGGCCGATGAATTGCTAAAAGAAACAAAATAAAATTTAGTTTGCAGCAGGCAGCCTTTAGTAACTGCCTGCTTTTCTTTTAGGAATATTAAGTATAAAAAAGTTGGGTGTAGGCTTTTATAAAGCTATCTGCTATAATATAGCCAACAGAGATAGGAGTGTGATAACGTGAGCAAAGAAAAGAAACGCCTTCCCATAGGATTAGAAAATTTTGAGCAGATTATAAAAGAGAACTATTATTATGTAGATAAAACGGGATTGATTTCAGAACTGCTCCGTAACGGCGGGATGGTAAATCTTTTTACCAGACCAAGGCGTTTTGGAAAAACATTAAATATGAGTATGTTGGAACACTTTTTTTCCATAGAAGGGGATAAAAGCATTTTTGAAGGTTTGAAAATTTCAAAAGATACAGAGCTGACTGAAGAATATATGGGAAGGTATCCTGTTATTTTTGTATCATTAAAAGGTATCAATGCAGCTACTTATGATAGAGCTTTTGATTTTGCAGTTCAAATCATGAAGGATATAGCAGCTGCCATGCAGTTCCTTTTGGAAAGTGAACAACTGAGTGAGTATGACAAAGCAGAATATCAGAAACTTTTGGATGACAGTATGAGTGAAGCTGTATTTTGCAGCAGCTTGAAAAAACTATCCATATTATTAGAAAAACACTACAAAACCAAAGTGATTCTTCTGATTGATGAGTATGATGTTCCGTTGGCGAAAGCGTTTGAAAATGGATACTATAATCAAATGATATTTCTCATTCGTAATCTGCTAGAGCAGGCATTAAAAACAAATAACAGCCTGAAGTTTGCAGTCATGACCGGGTGTTTGCGTATTTCAAAAGAGAGCATCTTTACTGGTCTGAACAACCTGAAAGTATTGTCCATCACCGATGAACGTTATGATGAATACTTTGGTTTTACAGATGCAGAAGTAAAAGAAATGCTGAAATACTATGGAATAGAAAGCTATTATGAAGAGGTTAAAAGCTGGTATGATGGATATCGTTTTGGTAATACGGAAGTATATTGCCCATGGGATGTATTGAATTACTGTGATAAAATAAAGTCTCATGGAGATTCTTTTCCGGAAAATTACTGGATTAATACCAGCAGCAACGATGCGGTTAAGAAATTCCTTCAAATGTCTGATAATATAAAGACTAAACGAGAGATTGAGAAGCTGCTTGCCGGTGAGAAAATTACCAAAGAGCTTCATCTGGAACTTACCTATCCTGAAATGTATCAGTCTTTAGAGAATGTCTGGAGCCTTTTGTTTATGACAGGATATTTAACCCAGCGTGGAAGGGTTGATGCCAGACGGTATCAGCTTGCTATACCAAATCTGGAAATCCGGGATATTTTTCAGACGCAGATTATGGAATCCTTCAAAGAAAAGGTGAAAAAAGACGGAACTACGTTAAGTCAGTTCTGTGAAGCGCTGAGAAACGGAGAGGAAAAGAAGATAGAGGATATTTTTACAGGTTATCTGAAAAAGACCATCAGCATCCGGGATACGTTTGTGAGAAAAGCAACGAAAGAAAACTTCTATCATGGGATTCTGCTGGGTATCCTGGGGGTAAAAGAAGAATGGGGCGTATTTTCCAATCAGGAAACCGGAGAAGGATATAGCGATATCCTCATAGAAACAGAAGATGGTGATATGGCAATTCTAATAGAAGTGAAATATGCCAATGACGGAAATCTTGACCAGGCCTGTGAAAGAGCCTTGAAACAGGTAGAAGACAGAAAATATGATGAAGAGCTTCGGGAAAACGGCGTGAATAAAATCTTGAAATACGGCATTGCCTGTTACATGAAACGGTGTAAGGTAAAACTGGCTGATTTGTAATATATCCTGAAACAATCTCTATTTCAGTGTGCAGCAGGGGATAAATTACGGAGGAAATGATATGGAACAGAAGACACAAGGACCCATCATATTCATGTTGTGAAATGGAACGGAACACAGTGGAAGCATTATATTCATTTCCGGGATTATTTAAATACTTATCCAGAGAAAGCAAAGTTGTATGAGGACTGTAAAAAAAGACTGGCGCTGCAGTTTTCAGCTGACAGGAAGCAGTATACTGCTGGAAAACAGGATTTAATAGAGCAGTTACTAAAAGAAGCTGACGAATGGAAATTGAAGGATGACACAAAGGAGAAACAATATGAACTATGAGAAACTTTCAAAACAGGCTTTGGGATGTATGTACACAGCAGAAATCCTGGGAGATATTATCTTTCTTGTGATAATCGGGGCTGTAAATTATTTTTGGCTGATTCCAAAAGATATTGGAATGGGAAAAATTATTTCTCTGATATTGGCTGTGTATACCGTTGGAGCTATGCTTATAGAGCCTTATTTTCGCTACAACCGATATCGTTACAGCATTAATGAGGAATGCATTGATATACGGGAAGGTTATCTGTTTGTAAAGAGAAACATTGTTCCCATTGAGAGATTGCATAAGTTGGAGACATCCAAAGGCCCGATTGATCAGTTGTTTCATGTTGCAAAAGTAAAGGTTACAACAGCAGGGGGAGATGTGACCCTTCGTTTTCTGGAGGAGGAAAAAGCAGAACAGATTGCTGAGAATCTCAGAAAGCGCATTAATGAAATTGTGAAAGAGCAGAGGGAAGAAGATGGAGAAGAAGATTAGATTCCGCAATCATATTTCTGTTGTGTTGGAACAGTTGGGAGCAGCTTCCTGGGTTGTTTTTGTACTGTTGCTGACGAATGTAGATGATGTAGTGGAGTTTTTTGAAAATGGAACTTCAGAAGAAATCAATATGACAGCTTTGATAGTCGGCGCTGTTTTATTTGGAATTCTTGTTTTAGCGTGTATATATCAACTGCTTCTCTGGTCGAAAACTTATATTTCTATCTGCGACAACAGCATTGTAATTGAGAGAAACACGCTTCATAAGAAGAAAAATACTATCGGTATTAAAAATATTTCCAATGTTAATACAGAACAGAATCTTTTTGAAATGTTTCTGGGAACCTGTAAGGTGAAGCTGGACACCAACAGTATGTCCACTGCAGACCAGACGGATGTGAAGATTTTGCTGAAAAAGACAGATGCGGAACAATTAAAAAGCTATATCATGAAGCTGATGCGTCAGTGTAAAGGCGAGGAAGAACCGGCAGAAACACAAGAGGTTATGGTTTGGAATCTAGAAGCACAGACAAAGGATATGGTTAAGCATGGATTCTTGTCAATTAACATTTTTTCCGTATTCATTGCGCTGGGGAGTTTTGTGGGAGTGGTGGGAATCTTTATGGCTGTAGCCGGTAAAATCACCGCAGGAGAAAGTCTGGCTGGTATACTTTTGAGTGTTATGATGGCTGCCGGCATGTGCATTTCTGCAATCTGGGATATTGTCAAAGGGTTTATCCGGTATTATGGGTTTAAGATTGCAAGGAGAGAAGATAAATTGCATATTTGCTATGGCTTTTTTAAGAAAGTGGACTATACCATTCCCATTGAGAAAATTAACGGGGTGATTCTGCGCCAGTCTTTCACTGCCAGAATCACAGGACAATATATGGCAGAAATCATTAATATTGGTATGGGAGACGATGCGGCGGAAGCAGAAGCATTTCTCTTTCCATATTGTAAAAAAGAGTCAGTGAAGGTAAGGTTGAAACAACTTCTTCCGGAGCTTGAGCATACGGTGCAAATGGAATATGAAAAACAGCCTAAAGAAGCCTGGATTGCCTGGCTGTGGCCTTCTTTTCTTTATCTTTTGTTTGCGGTTTTTGCAACAGTTGCAGGGGTGATGTATATGCCAAAATACAGCAAATGGATGTTGACTGGAGCCGCTCTTGTAAGCCTATGGGCACTGCTTTTAGTGATTGCTTATTATCGTACTGCGGGAAGCAGGTTTGGTGAAGAAGAGTTGCTGCTGGTGCAAGGATATTTTAGAAAAACCTACTGCTTTCTTCCTTATAGAAAAATCCAATATGTGGAACTAAAACAGAACTTTCCGGCAAAACTGGTCAGACTGCAAAAAGGAGAAATCCATCTTCTGGCTTCTGCAAGGAATCGGATTCAGAATCTTCCTTATTTTCCGGAGGAGGATGGAGAAATTATTAAGGAGAGAATCATACAAACTACAGAAGTACGGTGAAGAATTTCTATTCTCCAAAGGAAATACAAATAGAAAGTACATTCCTGGGTTTCTGTGAGTTTTGTAGTAGGGTTTTTAAAGTAGATTTCTCCCGTTTTCGTTAAAGTGATGTACAGATTGCCTTCACTGTATTTGACTGCATTGTTTAACAGATTGGAAAAAACTCTTGCCAATGCAGCAGAATCCAGACAGCGAATGATTTTTTCGTCTGGCATAGTAATATAGGGTGTGATGTTACTTGCCTTTAGTACAGTATAAAAGGATCCGATACTTTCTTCCAGCAAATGGTTGAGAACTACAGGCTCTGTTTTCAAGGGTTCCTCAGATGTCAAAATTACAGAATAACGAAAGAGCTCCCCGGTTAACTGGCTAAGTAGCTCTGTACGGTTTCTGATGATGTGAATATAGCGGCTGGCTGCCTCTGTTTTTTCTTCTTTCTCAAGTAAATCTAAGTATCCGCATATGGCAGTTAAAGGAGTTCGCAAATCATGGGAAATATTTGTGACTGCGTTTTTCAGTTCCAAATCACCTTGCTGGAATTTTTGACGTTCTCTGCGAAGTATCCGCAACTGATTGTTTATGGTATTGGCCAGGCGACGCATATACTTATCATTACTTGAGATATCAATCAGAGTATTACTATGGGTTATGAGTTTTTCTGAAAAAGCTCTTTCAATTTCCCTTGCAGATTTTTGTAACAAATGAATTTTTATGAGCAACATGAAAATAATGCATAACCATAGCATAATATAGTCTCCTTTAGTTTAAATCTTTTTGCCGGAAAATCAGAATGCCTGTTCCGGTAGTTGTTATAATCAGGATTCCCGAATACAATAGTAATAAATATGGATGTTTTGTGGACATCTGAGCAATTTGAAAGGATTGTCCACCGGGGAGAAAATCGTTCAGAAATTTGTAGATTTCCCGTTTGGTTCCGCGGATATAATTAGGATTTGGTTCTGCTTCCTCTGTCACGATATTTCCGGTTTCATCCATATAAATATAGCTATCATATATTTCCGGTTCACTTAATTGTGCCTGAATATAAGTGGCTGCAAAAATTAGTATAAAAGCAGTTAAAATACAGATAACGGCGGAAGATGCTTTGCTTTTGCAGGTCATGGCAATGAAAGTAAACAGGGAAGAAAACGCCATGGATAAGAAAAATATACAAAGAATAAATGGGAGAAGAACATTCCATTCATTCTGAAAAGAGCCAAGCAGTGGAAGTCCTGCACAAAGGCCGACAACCAGACAAACGCCGCACATCAAGATACCGGCTAAGATGCAGGTAAATAAATTGGCAAGATAAATCACCGTTCTTTTTTGACCGGCAATCATTTTATTGCGAATCATTCCATCACTATATTCTGTACCAAGAAAGAGACTGCAAAAAATAGAAAGAACAACACCAATAAATGCAGCTCCCATGAAAAAAGTGCTGTCCAGATATAAAGGATAATCGTTTTTAATCATAGTATTATAATTTACAAGAGGAAACCCAATTCCAACAGCAGCCATAAATAATATACCTGCCCAAAAAAGTTTATTTTTAAACATACGGAAAAAATTGGCAGTCAGAAGTTTATTCATAATCCCTACCTCCTATCAGATTCCAGACCTTTTTCGTCTAAAATTCGCGACAGAGCCTGGATATTTGTTACTTCAACACGAACGCATTTTCGGCAAGACAATTCTAATTCCTTTGCAGTAAGCTCTTTTACCATTCGTCCTTTGTGGATAAAACCATAATGAGTTGCCAGCCGGGACAATTCATCCAGGATATGGCTGGAAATTAAAACCGTAATCTGATGCTCCTGGTTCAGCTTTAAAATTAATTCTCTCATTTCAATAATTCCCTGTGGATCAAGACCATTGATAGGTTCATCCAAAACTAAGAAGTCCGGATCGCCCACTAATGCAATGGCAATGCCTAAACGCTGTCGCATACCAAGGGAGAAATTTTTCGCTTTCTTTTTCTGCGTATCTTCCAGACCAACCAGCTTTAAGAGTTCTTCTAAGCCATCAAAGGATGGCAGACCAAGAACGCGGTATTGGGTTTTCAGATTGTCTCTGGCAGTCATATCCAGATAAATAGAAGGGGGCTCTACAACTGCGCCCATCCTTCTGCGGGACTGTAAAATATCTTTGTCTGTATTTCTTTTGCCATACAATTCATATTCGCCGGAAGTGGGTTTTTGCACACCGCAAATCAGTCGAATCAGAGTGGTTTTGCCGGCTCCGTTTTTTTCTATAAATCCATAGATAGAGCCTTTTGGAATATTCATAGAACATTCATTTAATGCAGGATAATTCTTATAAGTTTTGCATAGCGCATTGGTTTTTAGAACATAGTTCATAGAAAATCTGGCCTCCTTATTTCTGATGTTTTCATGATAAACAGAAATAATAAAAAAACGGCAAAGAAAACAGTAAAGAAATCGTAAAGATTTATTCTTCTTTCATTTTAAAACCAATTCCCCATACAGCTTCAATGTAATCTTTTCCATTTATTTCACGAAGCTTTTTCCTCAAATTGCTCATATGCATTTTCAGAGAACTTTCTGTGCAGTCAGGAGTATCTTCGCTGATTCTTTCTAAAAGAAGGGATTTTACCATCACTTGTGTTGGATGCTGCATCAATAATTTTAAAAGTGCATATTCGGTCCTGGTCAGTTTGACCGGATGATTTGCTACAGAAACTTCGCAGGAAGCAGTGTTAAGCTGAATATCTGAAAAGGTGAGAGTAGTTATTACTGAGGCGGGAGCTATGCGCAGAGCGACGGTGATTCTTGCCAGCAGTTCCTTTGTATAGAAGGGTTTTGTAATATAGTCTGCAGCTCCGCCAAGTAAGAGAGAGACTTTGTCCTCAACAGATGTTTTTGCGCTCATAATGATAACGGGAAATTCTTTTATTTTTGGCTGCTCCTTATTTTTTTAGCAGAGTCATTATACTCCGAATAATTTTCCTATACAAGAAGAAAAAAATAAGGTAAAATAGTACAGTGCTAATAAAAGAAGGAAATGTTCAGGATGGGAGTAATCAACATGCAGGAAAAACAGTATCTATTTTATGAAAAACAATCCCTGGCAGCATTTTGGAAAACCAGCATGCTGGCAGAAAAAATTTTTCTCGTTTGCTGGTCCATAAATGCAGTGCTTATGGCTATTATTTTTGCGGTTTTAACACCCATGGCAACAGACAGAGGAACTGCGATTTTTATTTTTACTTTGGTTTGGGTGCTTATATTTCCGGGAGTTTTATGGATTTCACATAGATTGGTGAAGGCTTACTGGGTTATATTCAAAAAAAAAGAGGTGTTACGCCATGGATTTTATGGACAACTAAAACAGAAAAAGAAGATTTCCTATGACGAAGCTGCCTATATTTTGACAGGAGAAGCAGAGCCTTTTGTGACGCCGCGCCCAAATCTTGGCCCCTGGTACCACAGAAAATTTGGCGATTATCTTAATGTTTTAGATGCACAGAAACATTGCCTTTTTACAGTGCGGTATTCTCAGGAAAACCTGAATCTGTTAATGGAAAAATGTATCCATGCACAGCTTATGGATATCCAAACCTATCGCGCGAAAGAGAAAAATCATTAAAAAATAGTTCTATATTTCAGAGGTTGAGGCTGTAGAAGCAACAGGAAATATAGAACTATTCTTTTTAGATATTCAGGAAAAATCAGAACATAATATCAATAGGTACACGCTGTTCTTCAGGGTGTTCTATGCCGAATTTTTCCTTATTAATCTTATCAATGGTATTGGTGATAGAAGCATATACACCTTTGTATACAGACCCAGGACCACCCTGGCAGATACAAGGAATAAAGCTCTTATAGCCATATTTATCACATACCTGGCGGACATAGGTTTCCACGCTTTCGTCTGTCCAGTCTTCTTTGTCACAGATAATATTTTCAATACATCCCATGAAAGAAATCTGATCTCCGTATTTCGGAAGAAGTTCATCCACCTTATTGGTTTCCATACATCCCTGGAAAACATCAATGCCCATTTCAATCATAGATGGAACCAGAGTGGCAGCATAACTGTCTGAGTGGTGAACAATGTAATCTACACCATGGCTCTTGTAGTAGCCATAGATTTCTTTATATGGTTCTATAAAGAAGTCTTCAAACATGGGAACACTGATAAAGGTGCTGGTATAGCTGCCCCAGTCATCGTGATGGAAAAGCATATCAGGATGGAGATTAGAACAAATGCCTTCTGCCAGTTTCAATTCCCATTCTGTAAGATATTTAATCAGGTCATGCATCTCATCTTCGTACTCAATATAATAAGTGAGCGCATTCACCAATTCACAGAGGTGGTGGCTTTGTTCAAAAAGTCCTGGAGCTACAAAAGCTGCTTTAAAGGCTTTGTCACCGTCTACTGCGTCATACATGGCTTTGCACTGATCCCATTGCTCCTGGGAGAAATCCAGGGATGGCGCTTTTACATAATCTCTCCAGTGTTCAATGTCTTTTACCACGATTTTATCCGGAGTATGTACAGGAAATGCACCGGGAACTCCTTTAGGGAAAGAGTTTGTAACACCCCAGGCATTCTTTACATTTTCCATACCTTCCTGAAGTAAAGGACTTTCAAACATAAAAGGATGAAACAGCAGTTTTACTGCTTCATACTGGTTCACGTACCGGTCTGGATTTCCTTTGCTTCCTTTCATACATTCAATCATGTTTTGCTTTGCTGTCAACATAGTAACACACCCTCCTAACATTATTTGATAAGAACATTATAACACCAAAAGAGCATAAACAAAATAGAAAATGAACAGAAATATTCAATTTTTTTCAGTTATTCTAAAAAATAATAGAATGAATTTTAGGGGTATGGTATAATGATTGCACAAAGTGCAATTCAAGCCAATGTTGCCATTGGTATAATGACAAAAAAGCAAAGTAGGAAGGAATTTGATATGCCGAATATCATAAAAATACAGGATTTAGGAATACCCCAATTAGATTGCTATGCCAGGCTTTCAGAGGTTCAGCTTTTGAGATATTATGAGCCGAAAGAAGGGATTTTTATTGCAGAGAGTCCCAAGGTGATTGCCCGGGCGCTGGACGCGGGATGTGTACCGATTTCTGCTTTGGTGGAGGAGAAGCAGATTGAAGGAGAAGCAAAGGAAGTGTTGGAAAGATGCGGACAGATTCCTGTTTTTACAGGGACTTTTTCACTTTTGTCTAACCTTACAGGTTTTCCACTTACCAGAGGAATGCTCTGCGCTATGCGCCGCCCGCCCCTTCCTTCCATTGAAGAAATTTGCAGGGGAGCAAAGCGGATTGCGGTTTTGGAAGAGGTAGTCAATCCTACGAACGTGGGGGCTATTTTTCGTTCTGCAGCAGCGCTTCATATGGATGCAGTGCTTCTTACCAGAGGCTGCAGTGACCCACTCTATCGAAGGGCAGCCAGAGTGAGTATGGGAACCGTATTTCAGATACCATGGACAAAAGTTCCCAAAAACCTTTCCTGGCCAGAGGAAGGCCTTGGGGTTTTAAAGAAACTGGGATTTCATACAGCAGCCATGGCGCTATGTGAAGATTCCGTCAGTATTGATGACAAAAGACTTATGAAAGAGGAAAGGCTGGCGGTGATTCTTGGGACAGAAGGGGATGGTCTGGCACAAACAACCATTGCGGATTGCGATTATACAGTGAAAATTCCTATGTCTCATGGCGTGGACTCTTTAAATGTAGCAGCAGCCAGTGCGGTAGCTTTCTGGCAGCTTGGGAGGAGAACTGATTGAATGTAAGAAATGTAAAACTGACCACAGCGCAGTTTGCAAAACTTCATGGAGTAAATAAAAGAACCTTGCATTATTATGATACCATTGGTTTGTTTTCTCCTGGCACCAAGGGGGAAAACGGATACCGTTATTATGATAGTTCACAGAGTTTAGAATTTGAATACATCCGTATGTTTAAGGATTTAAACATGAGCATTGAGGAAATAAAAACTTATATAAATCACCCCAATTCAGAGGATTTTTTGAAAATTGCAGATGAAAAAATCTTAGAAATTCAGCAAAACATGGACCGTTTAAAACAGACAAAACAACTGTTGGAAAGAAAAAAAGAAGACCTTTTATTAAGCAGCAAAGAACTGGAAAAAGGAATTTATGTTACACAATGTAAACAGGAAAGATTACTTAAAATTCCATTTTTATCCCAGGAAGAAGATATGGCCAGGGTGTTTTCCTACGCAAAAGAAACCTGGGGAATGCAGCAGTGCAGAGTAGGAATTGGAAGCTATATTTCCATAGATAAGGTGAAAAAAGGAGCATGGGAACAGTATGATGGATTTTTCACCATTGCCCTGGATAACAGAAAAAGAAAAGATGTCTTTTTAAGACCAGGAGGACAGTATTTGTGTGGCTGTGTGAAGGGAGCATGGGAAGAGATTCCGCTGATGTACGAAAAAATGTTGCAATATGCAAGGGAACATCATTTAGAGTTGGAAGGTTATGCTTATGAAATGGGAATGAATGATTTGGTGATACAGGATGAAGGAGAGTTTTTGACACGGATTTTGATAAAACTGAAGGAGCTTATATGAAAACTATTGCAATCATTGAAGATGACCTGCACATAGGCGGCAGGATTTACGCAAAGTATGAGGAGGGAAAGCTGAACATTATTTTAGAAATATGAAAAGGATTGTAACGTTTTAAACCCTGATACGTTATTAAAGTGAAAGGGGGTGAAGGAAGCGTGGATTTTGAACAAATCTACAGGGAGTATTTTAAGGATGTGTTTTTGTATGTAAGGAGTCTGACCACACAAGAGGGGCTTGCAGAGGAGATTACACAGGAAACCTTTACCAAAGCATTAAAAGCCATTGATTCTTATGATGGAAAAAAAGATATTAGAGCCTGGCTTTTTACCATTGCAAAAAATAGCTTTTATACCCATTGCAGACAGCAAAAGCACTATGTGGAATACGAACTGCCGAAGAACTGTACAGATGATTTTCCCTGTATAGAAGAACGTCTGGCAGAGGAAGAAACCGCTTTTCTTATTCACAAATTTCTTCACCAAATGGAAGAACCCTATAAGGAAGTGTTTAATCTTAGAGTTTTTGGGGAACTGCCATTTGAGAAGATTGGCGCTATTTTCGGGAAAAGCGCCGGTTGGGCCAGAGTCACTTTTTACAGAGGGAAAAAACAGATTATAGCGTATATGGAGGGTTTAGAACATGAAAGAGATCGGTTGTAACATTATCAGAGATATACTTCCGCTTTATGTAGATGAGGCAGTGTGCGAAGAGACAAAAGAGCTGGTAGAGGAACACCTTTTTACCTGTGAAGACTGTAGAAAAGAAGCGGAAATGATGAAAAAAAGCGTTGTGCTGCCGGTTCATGAAAATGTTTGGAAGCTGGATCAGGCCGCATTGAAAACATGGAAAAATAAATGGTTGACAAAGAAGGTAAAAATAGGAGGTTTATCTGTCCTGGCAACTCTTGGAGTCCTGGCAGGAATTTACAGTGGGCTGGTACTTCCGGAACTGTATATTCCCTATGACAGCAGTACGTTCTCTTTAAAAGAAGAGGATGGAAATCTGTATGTGGAGTATACGGGAGATGATTTCGATGGTACAGTAGGAATCAATCCTATATCCGTAGAAAAGGACGGGAAGGCATGTAACGTGGTATGTTTTTATTATTATGATAATCCATGGACAAGATATATTAAGCCGCATATATCCTCAGAAAAAGAAAAGTTTGACCGTATGTTCCTGGGAAAAACAGAAGAGATTGACCAGGTTTATTATGGTGAATTCGATGTGATGGAGCTTAGCAAAGGTGAGACGCCTTTTGAAGAACAACTGGCGGAAGAATTAGACAGCATGGAGGAAATCTATAAGACAAAATAAGAAATTACCAAAGGGAGAAAGGGCTATGGAACAGAAATATATTCAATGTTTTCGGTTTCCTGATGAGGACATGGAATGGGATTTTGCCATGAGGATAAAAAGAAATTGCTATGATTCTTTTTATCCGTTTCAGATTTTAACCAAACATCATTTTCGGCAGATTGGCTTTGAACCCATTACCATTCTTTATGGGGGAAATGGTTCCGGAAAGTCTACTGCTTTAAATGTAGTGGCAGAAAAAATAAAGGCAAAGAGAGAAACTTTATATAATAAAAGCAATTTTTACGGAGACTATCTGGATTTGTGTGAGGTGGAATATGGCATCCGGCGTCCAGGAGAAATCAAGATTATTACCAGTGATGATGTGTTTGATTATATGCTGAATATCCGACAATTAAATCAGGGAATTGATGTAAAACGAGAGGAATTATTTCAGGAATATCTGGATGCAAAATATTCGGATTTTAAGTTCCGTTCCATGGCAGATTATGACAGATTAAAGCAGGTCAATTTATCCAGAAGGAATACACAGTCTCAGTTTGTACGGAAATCCCTGATGGATAATGTGCGGGAATATTCTAATGGAGAGAGCGCATACCGTTATTTTAGCGAGCAGATTGAAGAAGACGGGCTTTACATTCTGGATGAGCCGGAAAACAGTCTTTCTCCGCAAAAACAGATAGAACTTGCCAGGTTTCTGGAAGATTCTGCCCGTTTCTTTGGATGTCAGTTTTTTATATCCACCCATTCTCCCTTCCTTCTGGCAATCAAAGGCGCCAAAATTTATGACCTGGATGAAGACCCTGTGGATGTGAAACGCTGGACAGAACTGGAAAATGTGAGAGTGTATCGGGAGTTTTTTGAGAAACATAAAGGGGAATTTTAGAAGACATGAAGCAAGAAAAACAGGCTGTTGTAGTGATAGAAAACCAGAAAATTTTGGAGCGTGTTTTTGGAAATACGCAGAAAACCATGGTTTGTTCCTGCTGTGAAAAAATCATGGGAAAAGTGTATGGAAAAGAAGGGGAAAGACTGGATTCTGCAATGGCGGTACTGGGAGACTTTACCTTTTTTGCAGGAAAACCTGATGAGGTTTTGATAGCTTACTGGCCAAAAGAATCCAGGGAAACCTATCGTATTCTGGTTCCACAGGATGCAGAGTGGGAAGGGATGATAGAACAATACTATGGAACAAGATGTCGGAAGATTACCAGGTACAGGATGAAAAAAGAACCCGGTATTTTCCTGCGGGAAATTTTAGAAAAAGCAGCTGCATCTATTCCAGAGGGAGTTACTCTTGTCTGTATGGATGAGGCACTTTTTTATTTGTCAAGAGAACAGGAATGGAGCAGGGATTTTACTGCATTGTATGAGGATTTCGTTGTTTTTAAAAAGCTGGGACTGGGAGTTCTGGCAGTAAAAGACGGAGAAATTCTGGCAGGAGCCAGTTCTTATTCCAGTTATTCTAAAGGAATTGAGATTGAAGTGGACACCAGAGAAGATTGGAGAAGGCAGGGGCTTGCCTATGCTTGCTGCTCCAGGCTGATTTTGGAGTGTTTAAAGCGCGGCTGGTATCCAAACTGGGATGCGCATAACCTGGAGTCAGCGGCACTGGCAAAGAAACTTGGGTATCATTTAGAGGAGGTTTACACTGCCTATGAGGTTTTTGGAGGTGAAGTATGAAGCTGTGGTTATGGTGTGTTATTTGTATTCCGGTGATGCTTGGATGCATGAGCATGCACTTTAAATTGAAAGAATGGGACAAAAAGCCCTGGAATATTGTGCCAAAATGTCTCTGCACCTGGATGGTAGTATGCACAGGAATTTTAGGGATCAGATTTGCGGGAAATCAACAGGGGATGGAAAAAATATGGCTTTTGACGGCATTGATTTTCTTCCTTTTTGCAGATGCTCTTTTGGAAGTGCAGTTTTTTATAGGAATGGCAGTATTTGGAATAGGACATGGAGTTTTGGTTTTCTGGTTTCTGAAAAGGGCGGCGGTAAACTGGAAAACAGTGGTTTTATGGTTGGTGCTTTGGGGGATGACGCTTTTCTTGTTTCGCAGGGAATTGCAGCTTGGAAAGAAAAATCCCACGCTGTATCTCATGACATTGTATCCGGGAATTCTCATGGGAATGACGTCTATAGCAGTGATGCTTCCGGGACAGTTGGGGAGCCGATATCTTTTTGCGGGAATTGGGGCTGTGCTGTTTAGCATTTCGGATATGATGGTAGGGAAAGGATTTTTTAAGAAACTATCTAAGCCGGCGGATTACCTGGCGCTGAGTCTATATTATAGTGGAATATTTTGCTTTGCGCTTATGATGTGGAGATAAAGAAAAATACTTGCATTTTTCTTTATCCTTGCGTATACTGTTTATAGAGAAAGGGGTGTTATATATGGCACAGGCAGTAAATGTAAATTTCCGTTTAGATGCGGATGTGAAGAAAAGAATGGAGGAAGCTTGTTCAGAGTTGGGGCTTTCTATGAGTGCAGCATTTACCATTTTTGCAAAAAAAGTCGGAAGAGAAAAACGGATACCTTTTGAAGTTTCTGTGGATCCTTTTTATTCAGACAGTAATATGGCGCATTTGCAACGTGGGGTAAATGCTTTAAATGCCGGAAACGGTATAGAGCATGAGTTGATTGAGGCAGAGGATGAATGAGAAAAATATGGTTTGACGAAGCATGGGAAGATTACCTGTATTGGCAAACACAAGATAAAAAACGTTAAAACGTATTAATGCACTGTTAAAAGATGTGGAACGTAATAAGTTTACGGGAATTGGAAAACCAGAACCATTAAAAGGTGAATTAAGTGGCTTTTGGAGCAGAAGAATTGATGATACAAACAGATTAGTGTATCGCATACAACGAAGGTTTGGGCAACACCTATTTAGAATATTTTCTAAATAGGTGTTGCCTTTTGTATATAACTGTGCTACTATCTATTTAGAAATATTTCTAAATAGAATTTTGAAAGGAGTGGATGTTTTGGGATTTGCAGAAACTTTTAAGGCGCTTTCGGATCCTGTGAGAAGACAGATTTTGGTGCTGTTAAAAGACGGAAAAAAGTCCGCAGGGGATATTGCCAGGGAGTTTGATATGACTCAGGCAACGGTCTCTTATCATTTGTCACAATTAAAAAAGGCACATTTGATTCTGGAATCAAAGTACAAAAATTTTGTGTTTTATGAAATTAATATTTCAGTATTTGAAGAAGTAATGTTGTGGTTATCACAGTTTGGAGGGAAGAATCATGAAGAAGACAAGTAAAGAATTTCTTATTTCAACCATTATATGCTTGCTGCCGTTGGTTTTCGGACTGCTGGTGTACAAGAAATTGCCCCTGGAAATTCCTACGAAATGGTATTCAGACGGTACTGTAGGACAGTATATGCCAAAGGAATTTACTGTGTTTGGCATGCCTTTGCTTTTTGCCTTGATTAACGCATTGGTACATTTTGGTATGAATACGGATCCAAAGAGGCAGAATATTGGAAGCATGATGAAAGTTTTGGGAAAATGGATGATTCCGGTAATGTCTGTGGTGATTATTCCTATGACAATTTTATGGGGCATGGGATATGAGATTCCCATCAGCAGAGTGATACCTGTTTTAATTGGAATCTTATTTGTGGCAATGGGAAATTATTTTCCAAAAACAAGAAGAAGTTATACCACAGGAATTAAGACACCCTGGGCCCTTAACAGTGATGAAAACTGGAGACGGACCCATCATGTAGCCGCCTTTTTGTGGATTGCAGCAGGAATTGCAATGATAGCCATGGCGTTTCTGCCACAGAATCTTGTGCTTCCGGTTATGGGAATAACCATTGCTCTGCTGCTTGTTGTGCCTTATGTATATTCTTATATGCTTTACCGAAAAGGAATTTAAGGAAAAGGGGGGTGCCCCTTTTCCTTATTCACTCAGAAGCTTCAGCCCGGAGATATCCGGCTCAATCATAAGGGAATAGTTGGTGTAATACACCACAAATCCTGGTTTGGAACCGTTTGGTTTCTTTACATGTTTTTTCTGAATATAGTCAATTTCTACCTTTGGGGCAGTTCGTCCGCTGGAATAATAGGCAGCCAGTCGGCCTGCTTCTTCAAAGGTTCTGTCAGGCAGCTCTTCATTTCTGCTTTTTACAATCACATGAGAGCCTGCCATTTTTTTTGCGTGGAACCACCAGTCATTGCCAGTGGCAAATTTAAAGGTCAGCTCTTCGTTCTGATAATTGTTTTTTCCTACATAGATATCATATCCGTCGCTGGAAATATAGTGCAATGGTTTTGATTTTGCCAGAGCTTTTTTCTTTCCCACAGAATGCTTTTTAATATAGCCATATTCCTGCAGTTCCTCCTTAATCTGGGACAAATCACTTTCTAAAAGAGCAATATCCAGGGCTGTGCTGATAGATTCCAAATGCTGGATTTCTTCTTCTGTATCCTGAAGCTGTTCCTCCAAAGCCTGAGCAGTACGTTTTAGTTTGTTATAGCGGTCAAAATATTTTTTTGCGTTTTCCTGAGGCGTCAGGGTAGGGTCCAGAGGAATGGTGATTTCTTCATTTGTGTAGTAATTCAAAGCCTGGAAGGACTTACATCCACTTTCCAGATTGTAGCCATAGGTATTGATTAATTCCCCATAAACCTTGTATTTCTCCATCTTTTTTGTATCTTTCATCTGTCTGGTCTGGAGGTCGAATTTCTTCCGGTTCCGTTCCAGTGCAGTCTGGACAATGCGCCGAAGGTCTGAGGACTTCTGGCGGATTCGGGTGATTTTATCTTTTTCCGCATAATACTGCTCCAATACCTGAGACATAGAATCAAAATGTTTTACCGGGAACCCCTGATATTTAGTCAGGGCAATGCCGCCGTATTCTACAGGCTCCTGGTCTTTGGTATACACAATGTTTGGCTGAAATTCCCCGTGGGAGATTTCTTCCATGGTTCTGGCAAAGGTGTGGTACAAATGTTCTTTGGCAGGCTGGTCTAAGGATTGGCAGGAAGCGCTGCCGTCAATGGATGCCCGGAAACAGATTTCCTCTGCAATACAGGGGCTGATTCCTGTAAGAGAGGTATAAATTCCCTTTGCCACAGGAACTGGTTTTGTATAGACTGTATCAAAAAATTCCTGTTCCGATACAATAAGAGGATTGTATTTATCCTGGGTTTTGGGCAGGAAATAATTTCTTCCCGGAAGCACTTCCCGCACAGAGCTTACATTACAGGATACATGTTTAATACTGTCCAGAATCATCCGCTCTTCATTTAAGAAAATAATGTTACTGTGTTTTCCCATGATTTCCACCACCAGGGTTTTAAAACACAGGTCACCTAGTTCATTTAAGTGTTCAATGCGAAACTCAATAGCCCGTTCCATATCCGGCTGGGTCACAGCAGTAATGCGTCCGCTTCCAATATGTTTCCGAAGAAGCATACAAAAGTTTGGCGCTGTTAAAGGACTGGTTTTATTTTTGTCTGTAAAATAAATCAGAGGGAGGGATGCACTGGCAGAAATCAAAAGCCGGTACTGAGTTTTATTATTTTTTATGGTAATCAAAAGCTCATCCGGTTCGGGCTGGGCAATTTTGTTGATTTTTCCTCCCACGATGGTTTCCTGAAATTCTTTTACCATGTTTGCTATGGTAATTCCGTCAAATGCCATAATTTTCTCCTTTTTCAATGTTTTGGGAATGAGAACTCGTTTTATTTTAGCACAAATTTTCTCTACAGGCAAAAAGTATTTGACGGGTATCAGGGATTGAATTATAATAATCATGTATGTTTATGCCTTATGGTAAATAAAAGACATAAGAAAGAGTTTTCAACATGATGAAAAGCATGACCGGCTTTGGCAGAGCAGAGCTATTGGATGAAGAAAAAAAGATTACAGTGGAGATGAAATCCGTAAACCACCGTTATCTGGATATTAACATGAGAATGCCAAAGAAACTCAGTGTTTTTGAGGCGGCAATCCGGACTTTGCTGAAGGAATATATCCAGAGAGGCAAGGTGGATTTGTTTGTTACCTATGAGGATTATACCCAGAGCAGGGTTTCTGTGAAATACAACCAGGAGATTGCAGGACAGTATCTGGAGTATTTAAGACAGATTGGAGATACCTTTCATCTGGACAGCAAAATCAGTGCGGCGGAACTTTCCCGTTATCCGGAGGTCTTTACCATGGAAGAACAGACCCAGGATGAGAAGGAGCTCTGGAGTTTTCTGGAGGAGACCATCCGCAGGGCTGCCATACAGTTTGTAGAAACCAGAACTAAGGAAGGCGCGCATCTTCGCCAGGATATACTGGAGAAGCTCCATGGCATGGAGGAAAAGGTGCAGCAGGTAGAAAACCGTTCACCGGAGATTCTAAGAGAATACAGGGAGAAGCTGGAGACAAAAGTAAAAGAGCTCCTGGCAGATACCCAGATGGAAGAAAGCCGGATTGCGGCAGAAGTCATATTATTTGCAGATAAGATCTGCACAGATGAGGAAACTGTCCGATTAAGAAGTCATATCCACCATATGGAACAGGTTTTGACTGAAAAGGAAGGCATTGGCAGAAAGCTGGATTTTATTGCTCAGGAAATGAACCGGGAGGCAAATACCATTTTATCAAAAGCAAATGACCTGGAAACTTCCAATCTTGCTATCGATTTAAAAACAGAGATAGAGAAAATCCGTGAGCAGATTCAAAACATTGAATAAGCAGGGAAGAAGGATCAGGCAGTGGCAAAGCTATTAAATATCGGATTTGGAAACGTTGTAAATATGGATAAGGTTGTAGCAGTGGTGAGCCCGGATGCAGCGCCCATTAAGCGTCTGGTTCAGGCTGCCAAGGAGTCCGGAAGGGCGGTAGATGCCACCCAGGGAAGGAAAACCAAAGCTGTTCTGGTAACAGACGGAGATATGCTGGTCCTGTCTGCACTGCAGCCGGAAACCATAGCGAAACGGTTTGGAGTTTTTACAGAAAATGAGACAAAAGGGGAATATGATGGCTGAGAAAGGAATTTTAGTAGTTGTTTCCGGATTCTCCGGTGCTGGAAAAGGAACGCTTATGAAGCGCCTTATGGAAAAATATGACAATTATGCATTGTCTGTTTCAGCTACCACCAGAGCGCCGAGACCGGGAGAGGAACACGGAAGAGAATATTTTTTCCATACCAAACAGGAGTTTGAAGAACTGATTTTACAGGACGCGCTGATTGAATACGCCCAGTATGTAGAGAATTATTACGGTACGCCAAAGGCCTATGTGGAGAAGCAGCTAAACGCAGGAAAAGATGTAATTCTGGAAATTGAGATTCAGGGAGCTTTAAAAGTGAAGAAAAAACTTCCGGATACCCTGCTGCTGTTTGTGACGCCGCCTACAGCAGAAGAACTGAAACGCCGTCTGGTAAACCGTGGAACAGAGACCATGGACGTAATTGAATCAAGACTCAGAAGAGCCTCCGAAGAAGCGGAAGGTATGTCTGAGTATGATTATATATTGATTAATGATCAGATTGAAGAATGTGTTGACAAGATGCATGCAATTATCCAGAGTCAGCACGAGACAGTGAAAAACCGCAGGGACTTCATTAAAGAGATCACAGAGGAAATCGCTGTATTTGAGAAAGGAGAAGAAGAATGATACATCCATCTTACACAGAATTAATGGAAGCAATTAACGAAGGAGCAGAAATGGAAGACGAACCATTAGTAACCAGCCGTTACTCTGTTGTTCTGGCAACCAGCAAAAGAGCCAGACAACTGATTGCCGGAAAAGAGGCTATGGTTCGCACAGATGGAAAAAAACCACTTTCTACTGCTGTGGAGGAAATCTACAAAGGAAAAGTAAACATTCTTCCAGAGGAAGAAGAAACAACAGAAGAACAGGAATAGGGTGCAGAGGGCTGCCGGCAGTAGATGCAGGTAGTCCTTTCTACCATCTGTGAAAAATAGGAGGATACATGAAAAAAGTATTGTTTATTTCTCTTGGGTGCGATAAAAACCTGGCAGACTCTGAGGAAATGCTTGGTATGCTGGTGGAACGCGGCTATGAGATTACCAATGATGAAACAGAAGCAGAAGTCATTGTGATTAATACCTGTGCGTTTATCCATGATGCAAAGGAAGAAAGTGTCAATACCATTTTAGAAATGGCAAAATATAAGGAAACAGGCAGTCTGAAGGCGCTCCTGGTCACCGGATGCCTGGCACAGCGTTATAAAGAAGAAATTGTACAGGAGATTCCGGAGGTTGACGGAGTGCTGGGAACTGCCAGCTATGATGAGATTTTGGCTGCTTTGGATCATATTTTTGAGGGAGAAAGTTTTCTGAAATTTAAGGATATTAACAGCCTTCCAAAAAACAGCAAAAAAAGAGTAGTGACCACAGGAGGATATTTTGAATATCTGAAAATTGCAGAAGGCTGTGATAAGCATTGCACCTACTGCATTATTCCAAAGCTGCGTGGCAGCTTTCGAAGTGTTCCCATGGAGCAGCTTTTGGAGCAGGCTCAGTATCTGGCTGATCAGGGAGTGCGGGAACTGATACTGGTGGCCCAGGAGACCACAGTTTATGGAAAAGACTTATACGGGGAGAAAAGTCTGCATATTTTGCTGAAAAAACTGTGCAAAATTTCAGGAATTCAGTGGATTCGCATTTTGTATTGTTACCCGGAGGAAATCTATCCGGAACTGATTCAGACTATGAAGGAAGAGCCGAAAATATGTCACTACCTGGATTTGCCTATTCAGCACTGCAGTGATAAGATTCTGAAGAAAATGGGAAGAAGAACCACCAAACAGGAGTTAGTGGATATTGTAGAAACTCTTAGAAAGGAAATCCCCGATATTCTGTTAAGAACTACTCTGATTACCGGATTTCCGGGAGAAACCCAGGAAGACCATGAGGAATTAATGGAGTTTATTGACACCATGGAATTTGACCGCCTTGGAGTGTTTACCTATTCCCCTGAGGAAGATACTCCGGCTGCGAAAATGCAGGATCAGATAGATGAGGAAGTGAAACTGGACCGTCAGGCAGAACTTATGGAACTTCAGCAGGAGATTTCTCTGGATAAGGGAAATGCAAAAATCGGCTCTGTAGTGGAGGTTATGATTGAAGGCAAGGTAGCAGATGAAAATGCTTATGTTGCCCGCACCTATGGAGATGCTCCAAATGTGGATGGGTATATTTTCGTGAATACAGACAGAGAGTTGATGTCAGGAGATTTTGCCAGAGTTCATGTGACGGGAGCTCTGGAATATGATTTGATAGGAGAATTAGAAGATGAATACACCGAATAAACTTACCATAGCAAGAATTATTATGATTCCTTTTTTTGTTGCTTTTTTAATGTATGACATTACCGGAAGCGCAGATAAGTGGATTGCCCTGGCTATTTTTGTTATTGCCAGCCTTACTGACACTCTGGATGGATATCTGGCCAGAAAATATCATCTGGTCACCAATTTTGGAAAATTTATGGACCCATTGGCAGATAAACTGCTGGTATGCTCTGCTCTTATTTGTTTTACTGCAACCGGACAGCTTGCGGCGTGGATTACCATTATTATCATTGCCAGAGAATTTATTATCAGCGGATTTCGTTTGATTGCGGCAGACAATGGTATAGTCATAGCTGCCAGCTACTGGGGAAAATTTAAAACAGTTTCCCAGATGATTATGATTATTCTTATGATTATGAATCTGGACAATGCAGTATTCCAGGGAGCCATTACTCTGTTTGTAGTGATTGCAGTAGCACTTACCATCATTTCTCTCATTGATTATATTGTGAAGAACAAGAGTGTACTGAGTATGCAGGATTAAAAGGAAGTGAAGAAAATGACAGAAATCATGAAGCTGTGCGCAGTTAAGGAAGAACAGGTGAGATCCCAGATTGAAGATTTGATGAAAGCAGAGGGAAATCTTACCCTTACCATGAAGACTCTGCCGGGAGAAGTGCATTTACAGATTTCTTCCAAAGGGGAAGACAAGGAGACCAGAAAAGAACGGAAAGCTCTGATTCGGGAACTGAAGCTGCGCTTTGGAGCCAGCATTTATACTACAGAGCCGGATAAACATCTGGAAAATGTGGTAGTAGAGCTTTTGCAGAATCAGGGGCTTACAGTAACAACGGTGGAGTCCTGTACAGGAGGCGCCCTGTCTGCCAGAATCGTAGATGTTCCGGGAGCATCTTCTGTGTTTAAGCAGGGATTTGTGACCTATTCCAATAAGGCAAAAAAACGCTATGCCATGGTAAAAAAGAGTACCTTGAAAAAACATGGGGCAGTCAGTGAAAAATGCGCCAAAGAAATGGCAAAGGGAGGCGCTTTTGCCACAGGATCAGATGCGGCGCTTTCTGTTACCGGGTTTGCCGGACCGGATGGGGGAGAAAATGCTCCTGTAGGAACGGTTTTCATTGGCTGCAGCTTCAAAGGGAAAAACGTGGTACAGGAACACCATTTTCAGGGAGACCGAAGCAGTATCAGAGAACAGGCGGTTACCCATGCTCTGGCACTGCTGCGGGAGTGCATCCTGGAAAATTTCCAGCAAAAAGAAGGAAAATAGCGGTTAGCCCATGAGCTTCATCATTTGAATAATACGTTCCATACGCTGTACCTCTTCCGGCGATTTTCCAACCTTCAGCACCTGGATAATGCGCTCTATTTCCTGAGAAGTAAATTGCATGCCTTTGGATTTCCCTTTGGAGACAGCAGACATGAGGAAGGGAAGGAGTTCGTTGGGCGTTTTCCCAGCGCCCTGTCCGGCAAGAGAGTTTAGCAGAGCAAGCTTTGACATATCAATACCTGCAAGATTGGGATGATTCATCCAGGAGGTTTCCCCTTCCTGGATGTTTTTTTTCTGCATAGAAGGATTTCTGGGGTTATTCATAAGGCGGCTGGCTCCTTTCCTGATTCTGGGATAATTCAAACATTTGTATCATGGCAATGGCGCTGATAAGACTGTCCAGGCGCTCTTTTACAGCGCCGTGGCAGACACTGCTGCAGGCAGTGAGCATTTCCAGAGGGTCGGCCTTTTCCTGAGACTGGGCGCACAGCTGCATCCGGTCTTTTGCGCCTGTAAAGAGACGGATGGTATTCTGAAGCTCCAGAACTTTTGCAAAAATAGAGACAAAGGATTGGCCGGAAGCCGGAAGATAAGGCAGGGCTGCCTTTAAAATCTGAACAGAGTCTTCTTCAATCATTTCGTCTAAAAAAGACTGGGAATCCATAGAAGGACCTCCCTGTAAACTGAATTTTTACACTATATGCAAGGGAGATGCTGTTTATGACCTTTTGCCCCGGCTGTTCATAGAATAATAGAGAAAGAGAGGAAAATAGTATGGAACAACGCAGAACAAAGCTGGTGGAAGAAGAAAACACCATTTATGAAATAGATATGGAATGTGTGAGAAAAAAAGAGGAACAACGCAGACAACAGAAGACAGCATGTGGCAGAAAAAGACCTGCCTCTGGGCGCAGGAATGAGGATTTGTCTTGAAATAGGAGAAATCCTGTGCTATGATAAAAACCAATGATTATGCCGTCTGGCAGGCAGATAATGTTCCTTTTGCCTGTCAGGCGTAAAATGATATACCATCAGGAGGGAAAAACCTTGAAAAAATACGGAGTAAATGAACTTAGAAAAATGTTTTTAGAGTTTTTCGAAAGCAAAGAACATCTGGCTATGAAAAGCTTTTCACTGGTGCCGCACAATGATAAGAGCCTGCTTTTAATCAACTCTGGTATGGCGCCTTTGAAACCATACTTTACAGGAGCAGAAATTCCCCCAAGACGCCGGGTAACTACCTGTCAGAAATGTATTCGTACCGGTGATATTGAAAATGTAGGAAAAACTGCTCGTCACGGTACTTTCTTTGAAATGCTGGGTAACTTCTCTTTTGGAGATTATTTTAAACGAGAAGCAATTGCCTGGTCCTGGGAATTTCTCACAGAAGTTGTTGGACTGGATGCGGATCGCCTCTATCCATCTATTTACGAGGAAGATGAAGAAGCCTTTGAAATCTGGAACAAAGAAATGGGAATTCCGGCAGAGCGTATCTTCCGTTTCGGAAAGGCAGATAACTTCTGGGAACACGGTGCAGGCCCATGTGGTCCATGCTCTGAGATTTATTATGACCGTGGCGAGGAATACGGCTGCGGAAGCCCAGATTGTACGGTAGGCTGTGAATGTGACCGTTACATGGAAATCTGGAACAATGTATTTACTCAGTTTGAAAATGATGGAGAAGGACATTACACAGAATTAGTACAGAAAAACATTGATACTGGTATGGGTCTGGAGCGTCTGGCTTCTGTTGTTCAGGATGTGGATTCTATTTTTGATGTAGATACCTTATGCGCCCTTAGAAACAAAGTTTGTGAACTGGCACATACAGAGTATAAAAAGGATGAAAACAAGGATGTTTCCATCCGTCTGATTACGGACCATATCCGTTCTGCAACCTTTATGATTTCTGATGGTATTATGCCAACCAATGAAGGAAGAGGCTATGTGCTGCGTCGTCTCATTCGTCGCGCGGCACGTCATGGACGTCTTCTTGGTATTGATGGAAAATTCCTGGCAGAGTTAAGCGCTGTTGTCATTGAAGGTTCCAAAGATGGCTACCCGGAATTGGAAGAAAAGAAAGACTTTATTTTCCAGGTTTTGACAAAAGAAGAAGAACAGTTTAACAAGACCATTGACCAGGGACTTCACATTTTAGGCGAAATGGAAGCAGCTATGGAGCAGGAAGGCAGAAAAGAGCTTTCCGGAGAAGATGCTTTTAAATTATATGATACCTATGGATTCCCGGTGGATTTGACAAAAGAAATTCTGGAAGAAAAAGGATATACCATTGATGAAAAAGGCTTCCAAGAAGCCATGGATGAGCAGAGAACGAAAGCCAGAGAAGCCAGAGCGGTCACAAACTATATGGGAGCAGATGCAACCGTATATGATGAGATTGATGCGGCAGTTACCACAGAGTTTGTAGGTTATGACAATCTGACCTTTGAGTCCAAAGTAACGGTACTTACCACAGAAGAAGAAATCGTAGAAGCCCTTACCGAAGATCAGAGAGGTACTGTTTTTGTAGAACAGACTCCATTTTACGCTACCATGGGTGGACAGCAGGGTGATAAAGGTGTTATTGTCTGCGGCGATGCGGAATTTAAGGTAGAAGATACCATTCAGTTAAGAGGCGGAAAAGTGGGACATGTAGGTGTTCTTACAAAAGGCATGATGAAAACAGGCGATGTGGTTACCTTAAAGGTATGCGAAACAGGAAGAGCAAACTGCTGCAAGAATCACAGCGCAACACATTTGCTGCAGAAAGCCTTAAAAACGGTCTTAGGTTCCCATGTAGAACAGAAGGGTTCTCTGGTAACACCAGACAGACTGCGTTTTGACTTTGCTCATTTCCAGGCAATGACAGCAGAAGAAATAGCGAAGGTTGAAGCCATGGTAAATGCTGAAATCCAGGCAGCCCTTCCGGTTGTTACTGATATTATGAGTGTAGAAGATGCAAAGAAAACAGGGGCAATGGCGCTCTTCGGTGAGAAATACGGTGAAAAAGTACGCGTGGTTTCCATGGGAGACTTCTCTAAGGAGCTTTGCGGTGGTACCCATGTTTCCAATACCAGCGTGATTACAACCTTTAAGATTGTATCTGAAAGCGGTATTGCAGCCGGCGTAAGACGTATTGAAGCATTAACCGGAGAAGGGGTATTCGCTTATTATAAAGAAATCGAAAAACGCCAGGCAGAGATTGCGGCAATGCTGAAAACCTCACCTGCAGAAATCGAAGAAAAAATTGCACACCTTCAGGCAGAAGTGAAAGCGCTTCACAGTGAAAACGAATCTCTGAAAGCAAAAATGGCTCAGGATGCGGTTGGTGATGTGATGAACCAGGTACAGGAAGTTAAGGGAGTGAAGCTTCTGGCTGTATCCCTTACGGATGTGGACATGAACGGCCTTCGTGACCTGGGCGACCAGTTAAAAGAAAAACTGGGCGAAGGTGTGGTAGTGCTTGCCAGTGTAGCAGGCGGAAAAGTAAGCCTTCTTGCCATGGTGACAGACCAGGCGCAGAAAGCAGGGGCTCATGCAGGAAATCTTATTAAAGGCATGGCTGCCATTGTGGGCGGCGGCGGCGGCGGACGTCCGAACATGGCTCAGGCAGGAGGCAAAAACCCTGCAAAAGTGCCGGAAGCACTGGAAGCAGCAGCAGGTATTTTGGCAGACCAGATAAAATAATGAAACTTTTTAAGAAAAATGAATTAAAATAGTTGACGAACTCCAAAAATCTGCTATAATATCAGATGTGCAATAAAAATACCCAGACAGTTGTATTATGCACAATTTACAGCTGGAGGGAGGTTAGGTGTGAGCTTATGTCAAATGTAATCGTCAAAGAGAACGAGACTTTAGATAGCGCTTTACGTCGTTTCAAGCGTAGCTGTGCAAAAGCAGGTATTCAGCAGGAAATCCGTAAAAGAGAGCATTACGAAAAACCAAGCGTTCGTCGTAAGAAAAAATCTGAAGCAGCTAGAAAACGTAAATATAATTAATGTGCAGTAAAGGCCTCTGGACAATACCAGAGGCTTTTTTACAAAGTGTGAAACAGACAAAAATATGAAGAAAATAGTTGAATTTATTTCCAGCAGAATCTTTCTTACTGCAGCGGCTGTACTGTTACAACTTATCTGGATTTTTGCCATGCTCTGGGGGCTTGGAGCTTTTTCCGGACATATTATGAATATCCTGAATCTGCTCAGTGTGATTCTGGTTCTGTGGATTGTAAATAAAAAAATCAACCCGTCCTATAAACTGGCATGGACTATTCTGATTCTGGCGCTTCCTGTTTTTGGCGTCATTATTTATCTGTTGTTTGGACAATCTAGGGTTGCCAAGAAAATGACCCAGGAATCCGAAAAGGTGATGAAAGAGATTTCCAATTATTTCAAGGAAACCAAGACAACCAGAACAGCATTGCATGATGAAAATCAGGGAGTTTCCAATCAGTCTGCCTATATCCGGGATTATGCCGGTTTTCCGGTTCACAGAAATACCACAACCCAGTATTATGGCGTGGGAGATGATATGTTTATTGATATGCTGGATGATTTAAAGAAAGCAGAGCATTTCATCTTTCTGGAATATTTTATTATTCATGAAGGTCGTATGTGGGGAGCAATTCTGGATGTACTGGAAGAAAAGGCGGCCCAGGGCGTGGATGTAAGGTTGATTTATGATGATATGGGATGTGTCAGCACACTGCCCCCCAGATATTACAAAGGGCTTCAGGCAAAGGGAATTAAATGTGCGGCCTTTAATCCGGTAAGACCCATTTTAAACATTGTATTAAATAACCGGGATCACAGGAAGATTCTGGTGATTGATGGCCATACCGGGTACAACGGGGGCATTAACCTGGCAGATGAATATATTAATGAGCAGATGCGGTTTGGACATTGGAAGGATACCGGAGTGAGGCTCCATGGGGAAGGGGTATGGAATCTTACCGTGATGTTTCTGCAAATGTGGACGGTGATTACCAGAACCAAGACTCATTTGCCGGCCTATGGACCCTATGTATATCATCCGGAAGAGTTTGAAAAGGACGGTTTTGTACAGCCATATGGGGATTCCCCTCTGGATGATGAGGTTGTGGGGGAAAATGTTTATCTCAATATGATTAATCAGGCCAGGAATTACGTGTACATTTCCACACCGTATCTGATTATTGACAATGAGATGATGACAGCCCTGTGTCTGGCGTCCAAAAAAGGGGTGGATGTGCGGATTATTACACCGGGAATACCGGATAAAAAGCTGGTGTTTTTATTAACCCAGTCTTATTACCAGCAGCTTCTGGCTGCAGGGGTGCGGATTTATGAATATACCCCAGGGTTTATTCATGCGAAAAACTTTGTATGTGATGATGAGCTTGCAGTGGTCGGAACCATTAACCTGGATTACCGGAGCCTGTATCTGCATTTTGAGTGCGCTACCTGGATGTATCAATCCAGAGCGGTTGGGCAGGTAAAAGAGGATATGATGGAAACTTTTGAGATTTCCAAAGAGATTTCTCTGGATATGTGCCGCAGACAGAATATTTTCCGAAGAGGAATGCAGAGTATTCTCCGGCTGTTTGCTCCGATGCTGTAAGAATGTAGGAAATAGAGGGAGAGTTTTATGTTTTGGACAAAAGGAATGTTAGGTACTGATTTATATCATATTGTTCAGTGGTTTTTGATTTATAGTATGCTGGGGTGGCTGGTGGAATCCATTTATATGTCCGTCTGCAACCGGAAACTTACCAATCGTGGATTTATGCGGGGACCAATGTGTCCTATTTACGGGGTAGGAGCCCTTACCGTGTATTTTCTTCTGCGTCCGGTGTGCCACAATATTTTTCTGCTGTATTTTTCCGGGGCTCTGGTTGCTACTTTTCTGGAATATGTGACAGCGAAAATCATGCTTCGGATTTTCGGAGAAGTGTGGTGGGATTATTCTCAGAAGCCTTTTAATTATAAGGGGATTTTGTGTCTGGAGAGTACCATTGCCTGGGGCTTTTATACCCTTGGATTGTTTTTATTCCTTCACAAAGGAGTGGAATACATTGTAAACAGCTATTCCTTCCAGACAGGCACCAGATTGGGAAGTGTACTGATTTTGATTTTTTCTGTAGACTTTCTCCACTGCCTGTATTTACAAAAGAAGGATAGTCTGCCAATTACTTTTGAAGAAATCAGAGAAGGCATCCGAAGAGTTCTGTAAGAGAAGAGGAGACTGTATGGAGATTCCATGCAGTCCTTTTTTGTTCTATTTTTTCACCGGAATGCTTACAATACCATAAGAGGATTTTATTGGGAGTAAGCTTATGAAAAAGAAAAGAAGGATGGTTTTTCTTGCATGGCTGCTAATCGGCCTTGGCCTTCTGAATACAGGAACCGTTCTGGCAAAGGCAGAAGGTACAGAACTGATACAGGCGCCCCACGGAGTTTTGATGGAGGCCTCTACCGGAACCATTATTTATGAAAAAGATATGGACACCAGAGTAAAACCAGCCAGTATTACGAAGATTATGACGTTGATTTTGATTTTTGATGAAATCGGAAAAGGCAGTCTACATATGGAAGATGAAGTGATTACCAGCGCCTATGCCAAGTCCATGGGAGGCTCCCAGGTTTTTCTGGAAGAAGGAGAAAAACAGAGTGTGGAAACCATGATTAAGTGTATTGTCATTGCCTCAGGAAATGATGCCAGTGTAGCAATGGCAGAGCATATAGCAGGAAGCGAAGGGGCATTTGTGGAGAAGATGAATGAGCGGGCGAAAGGGCTTGGCATGGAAAATACCAATTTTGAAGACTGCTGTGGACTGACAGAGTCGGATAACCATTATACCAGCGCCCATGATGTGGCGCTGATGTCAAGAGAACTGGTGACAAAGTATCCTAAGATTCTGGATTATTCTTCTATTTGGATGGACACCATTACCCATGTGACAGAGAAGGGAACCAGTGAGTTCGGGCTGACCAATACCAATAAATTAATCCGCAGTTATGATGGCTGTGTGGGGCTGAAAACAGGCAGTACCAGCGTGGCAAAATATTGTGTTTCCACGGTAGCTGTCCGGGATGGGATTACCCTGATCAGTGTGGTAATGACAGCACCGGATTACAAGGTGCGTTTTAAAGATGCGGCGGCTATGCTGAATCTGGGATTTGGAAGCTGCAGCCTTTATGTGGATGAAAATAAGAAGCCTCTGCCTAACATTGCAGTAGAAGGCGGCGTGAAGGAGGAACTTGCCTGTGATTATGAGGGGGCCTTCCGTTATCTGGATACGAAAGGGGCTGCCCTTGATCAGATTGAGAAGAAAATCAAGCAAAAAGACAAGGTAAAGGCTCCTGTGAAAAAAGGTGACCTGGCCGGAACTGCAGAGTATTATCTGGACGGGAAAAAAATAGGAAGTGTGAATCTCCGGTTCCGGGAAGGGACAAAGAAAGCCGGATACAGTGATTATGTGGAGAAAGTCTGGGAAAGATTCTGGAAGGGAAAACAGGCTGTATAACCAGGCTGCAAAAATATAATAAAATATGTGAAAAGGGGATTGAAAGTCCCCTTTCTTTCGATTATAATAAGCCACGTTATAAGGTGTTTAACCTGTAAGCAGAAAGGAAAGAGGGGCAAAACGTGGCAGAAAAACGTGTGCAGACAGATATGACCGCGGGGAATCCGGCCAAAATTATCTTAAACTTTACGATTCCCATTTTTATTGGAAATTTATTTCAGCAGTTTTACAGTATGGCAGATACGGTCATTGTAGGAAAATTTGTAGGAACCAAAGCTCTGGCAGCGGTGGGAAGTGTTGGCACTATTATGTTCCTGATTCTGGGCTTTCTTCAGGGGCTTACTGCAGGATTTTCTGTGCTGACAGCCCAGCGGTTCGGCGCAGGAGATATGAAGGGTATGCGAAAAACCGTAGGAACGGCGGCTGTGCTTTCCGCAGTGAGTATTGTGGTGATAACAGCAGGAAGTATGCTTTTGATGAAGCCATTACTGATTTTTATGCATACGCCGGATGATATTTTTGAGGACGCGTATACTTACATTATGATTATCTGTGCGGGAATTGTGGCTACCGTGCTTTATAATCTGCTCTCCAGCATCCTGAGAGCGCTGGGAGACAGCAAGACGCCGCTGTACTTCCTGGTTTTATCAGCAATTTTGAATATTGTGCTGGATTTGGTATTGATTATTATATTTCACATGGGAGCAGCAGGGGCAGCTTATGCCACCGTGATTTCCCAGGGTGTTTCCGGTGTGGGATGTTTGCTCTATATCTGGAAAAAAGTCCCCCTTTTGAAACTGGAAAAAGCAGATTTTCGACCAGAGGGCTATCTGGCAAAAATGCAGCTTAGTGTAGGACTTCCCATGGCCTTGCAGTATTCTATTACTGCTATTGGTGCCATGATGGTGCAGTCTTCGCTGAACCTTCTTGGTTCTTTGTCTGTGGCAGCTTATACAGCAGCCAATAAAATTGAACAGATCGGAACTCAGGCTTATGTGGCTCTTGGAACTACCATGGCGACTTACTGTGCCCAGAATATGGGGGCAGGACAGATTAAAAGAATCCGCCAGGGCTTCCGAAGCGCAACCATTATGGGAAGCATTTATGGTGTGATTTTAGCCATACCCATGATGACTGTGGGAAAATATCTGGTGCATTTCTTTGTCTCTGAAAATGCAGGACAAATTATGAATCAGGCAGATATTTATCTGAAATGGACGTTCCTGTTCATGATTCCACTTACCATTGTAAACGTGTACCGTAATGGAATCCAGGGCATGGGCTATGGAGTTCTGCCTATGATGGCAGGGGTTGCAGAACTGGTAGGAAGAGGCGCTGTGGCTATGGTGGCTGGTTGGAAACGCAGCTTTGTAGGCGCCTGTCTGGCAAGTCCTGCAGCGTGGATACTGGCAGGAGGATTACTGATTTTGATGTACTTTAAGGTTGTGAAGGAGCAGGAAAAGGTGTTTTTAGAAAAAAAGTAAGTAAATATCATAGATTTTTAATGGCTTTTTTGTTAGAACATGTGTATAATAAAAGATACACATAGGACAAAATAAGCATTGAGGAGGGATATTTATTATGGAAAAAACGTTGGCAGTTGCGAAGTCTTTATACAGTATGTATGGGAAAAGATTTCATACAAGTATGGATGAGATGAAGATGCATAAATTGATGTACTTTGCACAGAGAGAATCCCTCATGTATAATAGAACGGTTTTATTTGATGAGGACTTTTACGGATGGAAATATGGATCTGTATTAAAAAGTGTTAGACATGAATATTTGACAGATTCTCGCTTCTCTGATGTAGAAGAGTCTGTATCGTTAGATACAGAAAAAATGTTAAGAGATGTTCTTGAACGTTATGGAACTGTTTCTTCATGGAAACTCAGTAGTTTATCACATGATGAATTTTCCTGGAAAAAAGCCCGTAAAGGTTTAAAATCTTCTGATAACGGAAATGTCAAAATGAGTCTAAACGCAATGATGGTAGATGCAACACATGAATTGGCAGTTCGTAAAGCACAAGGGAAAAGATAGCTTAGTTTGGAGGGGATTACTATAACGATTGAGGAAACACGCCAATACTTTCGTGACTTTACATGTGAATTATTGACTTCAAACCCAAAGAACAAAGACATCATTAGAGGATTTTATTCTCAAAGAAATAATAATACGCTTGGCGAATATTTGAAAAATAAAGCATGGGACGAAGATTTGGGTGGTGAAACTAGGATATACCTGGTTAAAGATTCTTATGGATGTGTTGTGTTGTTTTTTTCACTTAAATGTGGTTTGCTGTTTAGAAAAAATCAATATGATAAATTGGAAGAAGATGAACGTTCGTTTGTTGATATGCTGGTGAAAGCGAAACAAGAGGATGACCAAGAAACAATTAATAACTATTATGAATATGGTAGTGCAGAGTTTTCGGATATTGACCGTTTGTTTAAGATAGCAGATAAACGTATTGATTCTAAAAATGAGACAAGAGAACTTGGCGATGGACAATATACATTGAAAGTTGAAGAATGTTTTTCAGGTATAGAACTCCGACATTTTTGTAAAAATGAAGCATATTCATATCCTGATGAATTTAAGACACCTATAGGATTTGGAATTTTCCGATGTGTATATATGAGTATAAAGGCTATATAAAAGGCTGTCGTATTTGCGATAGCCCTTTTATATGTAGTTAGAAAGTGTTCAGGTGAAAAATGAAAAAATTTAAAACAGTAAAGTATACCATATCTTCCCACAAACTACAGAATCACAGTTTCACCATAGCTATGATTAGTGACTTGCACAATGTAGAATTGGGAAAGAAGAATGAAAATTTGCTCGAGGTTTTACAGGAGACAAAACCGGATATCATCTGCATTGCCGGAGATTTGGTGCTTGGAAAAAAGGAGAAATCTGTAAAAATTGCTTATGATTTCATCAAAAAAGCAGTCAGGATTGCTCCTGTATACTATGGTCTTGGAAACCACGAGCAACGGATGAAAAAATACCCACAGGTGTATGGAGAAGAGTACCGGATATTCGAGATAAGAATTCAAAAGCTTGGGGTTATTATGTTAGAAAACAGTAGCAGTTCCCTGAAAATCAAGGGAGAGAAAATCCAGATTAGCGGACTAGCCCTGCCAGAAGAATATTATAAAAAAAGGAAAAAAGTAGAATTGTCCGTGAAAACCATGAATCGCCTGGTAGGAAAAGCATCTAAGGAGAAATTCCATATCCTTCTTGCACACACTCCCAAATATGGGGATGCCTACTTGGAATGGGGTGGAGATTTGACTCTTTCAGGACATTATCATGGAGGCATGATGCGGTTGCCATTTTTAGGCGGTGTCATCAGTCCAGACTTTAGGCTTTTTCCTAACTATTGTCGTGGGGATTTTGAAAAAGAGAAACACCATTTAATCGTTAGCGCTGGGTTGGGGGAACATACTCTGCCCATTCGGATTTTTAATCCAAGAGAATTGGTGTTGATTACTTGTGTTCCAGAATAAAATAGTGTAAAATGGCTCTTAGTGACAAAATTCCAGAAAAAAAGAAGAGGTAAGAAGCATGGGAATTCCCGTAAAACTCCAGGTGTTTGAAGGTCCGCTGGATTTACTTTTACATCTGATAGAAAAAAATAAAGTGAATATATATGATATTCCCATTGTAGAAATCACCAATCAATACATGGATTATATTCATGCTATGGAACGGGAAGACCTGAATGTAATGAGTGAGTTTATGGTTATGGCAGCTACCCTAATTTCCATTAAATGCAGGATGCTTCTTCCAAGAGAGACTACAGAAGAGGGAGAAGAGGAAGACCCAAGGGAAGAACTAGTGCGTCAGCTTCTGGAATATAAGATGTATAAATACATGTCTTATGAGTTGCGGGATCGTATGGCGCAGGCTGCAAAAAATGTATACAAGCTGCCAACGATTCCCAAGGAAGTTTTGTCATACCGAGAGCCAGTAGATACCAGCCAGCTTTTAGACGGATTAACATTAGAAAAGTTGAACCAGATTTTTCAGAGTATTATGCGAAGACAGGAAGAAAAGATTGATCCTATCCGAAGTAAATTTGGAAAAATTGAAAAAGAAGAGGTTAGCCTTCCAGAAAAAATGGAAGAAATAGAGCATTATGCCAGAGAACATAAAACCTTTTGTTTTAGCCGCCTTTTAAAAAAACAGACAAGCAAGGTGCAGGTAATCGTTACCTTTCTGGCTGTTTTGGAATTAATGAAAATGGGAGCAATCCGTATCAGCCAGAAACAGATTTTTGATGAGATTGAAATTGAGTCTCTGCTGGAGAGAGGATAAGGAAATGGAGCAAAAAAAAATAGAAGGAGCCATTGAGGCGCTTTTGTTTGCCATGGGAGGATCCGTGGAATTACCGGCATTGGCAAAAGCCATTGGACATGACCCGGAAACTACTAGAAAAATTGTACAGAATATGATGCTCAATTACCAGGAAGAGGGACGAGGCATTAAAATCATTGAATTGGAAAACGCCTTTCAGATGTGTACTAAGGAAGAATATTATGAATACCTGGTAAACATGGCATTGCAGCCAAAAAAAGCAGTTCTTTCGGATGTTATGCTGGAAACGTTGTCCATTATTGCCTACAAACAACCTGTGACAAAACTGGAAATTGAAAAAATCAGAGGGGTAAAATGCGACCATGCGGTGTCTAAGCTTATAGAGTATGGTCTGGTACAGGAAGTAGGGCGTTTGGATGCCCCTGGAAAACCCATTTTGTTAGGAACAACAGAAGAATTTTTGAGAAATTTCGGGGTTCAAGGATTGGATGAATTGCCGGAAATCGACCCAGTGCAGATGGAAGACTTTAAGGCAGAAGCAGAGGAAGAGATTCAGTTGCAATTGAATGTATAGGAATGGTAAGCGGGAAGCTGGCATGCGGTAGCATGGTGGCTTCTTTTAGCATAAAAAGGGAAAATGGAGGAAAAGTTGTCGAAGAAAAGAAGTGGAAGACATAGGAAAACTATGCTATAGTAGAAGCCAAAGAACAGGGGTGATTGATACGGCTGAAAAGAATAAAGTAAAACCTGATACTATTTTAAAGAATTTTTGGAGAGATAATGCAAGGTTTGCGGATCTGTTTAATGCGATTTTATTTGATGGGGAGGATGTGATTAAACCAGGAGAATTGGAAGAAGCAGATACAGATCTTTCAACAGTTCTTAAATTCAATACGCATGCGGACACGCTCCAGAAAGTATTGGATGTGGTAAAAAAGAGCGCCTATGGTGTGGATTTCGTGATTTTAGGGCTGGAAAATCAACAAAAGGTTCATTATGGTATGCCTTTGCGAATTATGTTAGGTGACACGCTTGGATATGTAAAAGAATACCAGGAAATAGCAAAGAAAAATAAAACAGAAGGAAAGTGGAAGGATTCAGGAGAATTCCTTTCGGGATTGTGTAAGGAGGACCGTTTGCATCCAATGATTACAATTTGCGTATACTATGGTGAAAGCGCATGGGATGGTCCAGTATCATTGACAGATATGTTAAATGTTCCAGAAAAACTACATTTTGTAGTAAATGATTACAAGATGAATCTAATTCAGGTACGGGACAGTGAAAAGTTTCATTTTAAAAATCCAGATGTTCATGCTGTCTTTGAAGTGAGTCGGAATATTTTTAAAAGAGAGTATGGAAAAATTTCTGATGTTTACAAGAATCAGGAAATTGATTCGGAAATCGGACTCGTAATTGGAGCAATTACAGAGTCTCAGGAGATTATGAATCAGGCTTTGAAACAAAAAGGAGGCAGAATGAATATGTGTAAGGCATTGGAAGAATTAAAGCGTGAAGGTATTGCAGAAGGTATAGAAAAAGGTATAGAAAAAGGTCTGGAAAAAGGAAAAATTTTGGCACGTTATGAAGATGGTATGCCACCAGAGAAAATTGCACAGAAGATGGGATTAACGGTAAAACAGGTAGAATTGGTATTAAAAGAGTGTAAGTAAACAAATAAAATTGAACATGTTTTCTTATGCCTGTACATAAGGTATAAAAAGGGAGTGTGCAGATATGAAGAAGACATGTAAGAAAATAGTGGTGGTATGCCTGCTTCTTGTGGGAATTTTAAACAATCCTTTTCATACCTATGCAAGCAATCATAAGGAAACTACAGAGCCAGGGAATCTCTATGCCTTGTCCGCAGTTCTCATGGATGGAACATCAGGAAGAGTGTTATATGGGAAAAATGCAGAGGAGCCAAGAGCTATGGCAAGTACCACAAAAATTATGACCTGTATTCTAATTCTGGAACAGTGCAATCTGGAAGAAACTGCAAAAACCTCTGCATATGCAGCATCCATGCCAAAGGTTCATTTGGGAGCAATCGAAGGAGAAGAATTCTTTGTGAAAGATTTGCTGTATTCTCTTATGCTGGAAAGTCATAACGATGCAGCAGTGATTCTGGCAGAGCATTTAGGAGGAAGTGTTTCAGATTTTGCAGCGAAAATGAATGAGAAAGCAAAGGAAATTGGTTGTGAAGACACCTGGTTTATTACGCCAAATGGGCTGGATGCTCAAGAAGAAGTCCAGGGTGAAATAAAAAAACATCATACTACAGCCACAGACCTTGGAAGAATCATGCGCTACTGCATTTCCCAGTCTCCGAAAAAAGAAGCGTTTTTACAAATCACCCGAACACCCAGTTATAGCTTTCAAGATGTGTCGGGAAAGCGGAGCTTTTCCTGCAATAATCATAATGCCTTTTTGTCCATGATGGAAGGGGCACTAAGCGGTAAGACGGGTTTTACATCAGAGGCAGGATATTGTTACATAGGAGCATTAGAACGGGATGGGAAGACGCTGATCGTAGCTCTGCTAGGCTGCGGCTGGCCTAATAACAAGAGCTACAAATGGCAGGATACCAGAAAACTTATGGAGCATGGATTGGAGCATTACAGTGTTCATGCACTTTCAGAAGCCAGATTGCCTCAGATTCCTTCCGCCATACCAGTAGAAAAAGGACAAAGCGAGATACTGGGAGAAGGAGCCAAAGTCTCCACTGTGAGGATGGAAACAGAGGATATGCAGATGCTTCTAGGAGCGGGAGATGAAGTAAAGACCATTTATCGAGGAAAAACTTTTTTAGAAGCGCCTGTGAGAAAAGGAGAAAAAATAGGAGAGATCCAGTACCAGGTCAACGGCGAAACCTGGAAAACAGAAGACGTAGTGGCAGGAAATGCAGTGAAAGAAATCGACTATTCCTGGTGTTTGGAACAGACCATGAACCGGTGGGCAAAAGGGGGCATATAGACCCCTCTACCCACCGGTTTTTCTTGGATTAAGGCTTATTCTATCTTTTGATATGCCACCAGGGCAATATTCCAAAATCCCTGTTTATTTAATTCCTGCTCAAAAGTATGAATTTTTTCTTTACACGCATCAGGAAGTTCTGCGATCTTAAACTGGCAGGAAGCTTTTTCACATTTCTGAGAAGTAGTCTCTTTTTTCGATTCACCCATAGGAAGTCCTCCTTTTTGTATTTGAAAATATTCTAAAATACAGTGTGTCCTTTTTCTTTTGGATTATGTATGGTAAAATAGCCATAACGTTGACATTAATTATAGAAGAAACAGGAGCGAAAACATGAAGAAACAAACTATTATTATGGATTTCTCCGGAATTTACAGGGAGGAATCTTTTTTTGAAAACAGAGAAGAAGTATGCTGGCTGGATTGCAGAGACATTTCAGGAGTCAATGGATATTGCTCTGATGATGCACAGGAAGAAATCAGAAAACGAATACAGGAATATAGCTATGAAGGTATTCATTTTTTGGATTCCGGCAATTATCATTATTTGAGCAAATTTTGGCTGGAAAAGGTGCAGCAGCCATTTTCTTTGATTGTATTTGACCATCATACGGATATGCAGGAATCTGCTTTTTTTGGTCTCTTGTCCTGCGGAAGCTGGGTCAAAGAGGTGCTGGAAACGAATCCGTATGTGAAGGAAGTGTGTGTAGTTGGACCACCGAAAGAAAGCATGGAACAGTGCAAACCTGAGCTTGCTTCCAGAGTTGTATTCGTGACACAGGAGGAATTACGAGAAGGAAAACTGGAACAGTGGGAAGCCTTTTTGGAGGGAAGAAAAGAGTTGCCAGCATATTTGTCTATTGATAAGGATGTTCTCTGTATGGAAGATGCCAGGACAAACTGGGATCAGGGGGAGATGAAGTTAGTGGAATTAGAAGAAATGATAAAGCAGGTCTTTCAGAACCGAAATATCTTAGGAGCAGATATCTGTGGGGAAAATCCACAGGATACATCTCAGAGATCTTTCAAAGAAGAACTGGAAGTCAATAGAAAAACAAATATTAAGTTATATGAATGTTTAGTTTTAGATTGTGATTTATAATATAACTTGAATATTTTTAACAATAAATATTATAAAAATAAGAATAATAAATAGTTGTTTATTTAGCTTGATATATAAAACGTAAAAAAATATACTAAATTTTGTTATGTTTTTTAGCCGAAACAAACTAGTACTTTTATTGAAGAATTCCAATTAATATGGTATATTTAAGAAGTATTGGAAGCATTTAAACAATCGGTTACTGCAGATAAAAATTTATACATCATATATTGTTCATTAATGCCGACATATATTTAATTGTCGGTATTTTTATGTTCATATATAGCTACTAGAAATTGAGGCAAAAGGAAGATGCGATGAAAATAATAGATATTCATAGTCATATATTGCCGGGACTGGATGATGGTGCATCCAGCGAGAGGGAAAGTATTCGGATGTTGAAGTTAGCTGCAAAGCAAGGGGTAACGGCAGTAATTGCCACACCTCATTACTCACCTGAATATTTAAGTAAAAGTCCAGATGAGATTCGGAACATGTGTGCCAGTTTAGAACAAAAAGCGAGAGAGGCAATCCGACCAGAGTTTCGTATTTATTCCGGACAAGAAGTTTTATATAATCAGGATGTTCCCGAAAAACTTCAAAGGGGAGAAATTTTGACCTTAGCAGATTCAAGATATGTTTTAGTGGAATTTATGCCATGGGTTCCTTATTCAGAAATGCAAAGATGTGTCAGGACATTGACACAAGAACAGTATCGTCCGATTTTTGCACATGTAGAACGGTATGAGGTACTAAGAGAAGAGGGAAGACCAGAAGAATTGGTGGACATGGGAGCTTTGCTTCAAATGAACTATCGAAGAATCAGCGGAAAATGGTATGAGGAAACAACCAGATGGTGCAGGAAAATGCTGAAACAGGAAAAGATTCATTTCCTTGGAACAGATATGCACAATACAAAAACACGCAGACCCAGCATAGATGATGCTTATGTGTGGATGGACAAGCATCTGGAACCAAGCTACCTAAAAAAAATATGTTATAGAAATCAGAAAATCATATTAAATAAAACAAATGAGAAGGAGAAAAAGAATCAATATGGAAAACACGCATAATGACGAGATGGAAATAGATTTGATGGAATTGTTTTATGCTCTGAAAAGGAGAATCTTCTTTATTTTGGCAGTGGGTCTGCTATGTGGATGCCTAAGTGCAGCCTATACAAATTTCTTTATGACACCGATTTACACCTCAACATCCAGCATGCTGGTATTGACAAAAGAGACGACTCTGTCTTCTATTGCAGACTTGCAGATTGGAAGTCAGTTAACAAAAGATTACACTGTACTGACAACCAGTCGAGATGTGTTAAACAAAGTGATTGATAACCTGGATTTAAAGATGAATTACCGTCAGTTAAGAGCAAATATCTCGATTGACAATCCAGCAGATACCCGTATTCTTACCATCTCTGTGACGAACCCAAATCCAGAAGATGCAAAAAGAATCGTAGATGAATTATCCAGCGTTGCTTCTGCATACATTGGGGATAAGATGGAAGTGATTCCTCCTAAAATCATTGAAGATGGAGAACTTCCTACCGTAAAGACAAGTCCAAGTATGTCAAAAAATGCGATGCTAGGTTTACTGTTAGGTTTCGTGTTAAGCGCAGGTATTGTGGTTGTAGTTACCATTATGAATGACAGCATTAAGACAGAGGATGATATTGAAAAGCATCTCGAACTGTCTACGCTGGCTGTTGTACCAGATAGAAAAGACTATGTAAATTCTAAAAGAAAACGGAAAACAAAGAAAAAAAGCAGCAAAGGGGGCAGGGCATAATGGAAATGAAAGTTGTTATGAAAGACCCAAAAAAGTCTGATTATTTTTATGAAGAATCAATTAAAACCTTGCGTACAAATATTCAATTTTTAGGGAAACAGACAAAAATCATTTTGTTCACCAGCTGTTATCCTAATGAAGGGAAAAGCGATGTCGCGTTTACTTTAAGTGTGGAGATGGGAAAAACAGGGAAACGAGTGCTTTTGATTGATGCAGATATCAGAAAATCCAGCTATGTCAGAAGATTCCATGTAAAGGAAAAAGTGGCCGGCTTATCTCAATATCTCAGCGGACAAATCGATATGAGCAATATTGTATATCAGACAAATTATGAAAATATGGATATGATTTTTTCCGGTCCAACGGCGCCTAATCCTTCGGAACTATTAAATGATCCAGAATTTGAAAGATTGTTGAAAGACAAAAAAGAGGAGTATGATTATATTTTCATTGATACACCACCTGCTCTGAATCTGACAGATGCCACCGTAGTGGCACGCCATTGTGACGGAGGAATCTTAGTTGTGGAAGCGGAAGCAGTCAGCTACAAGATTGCTCAGAAAGTCAAAGCACAGATTGAAAGAAGCGGTTGTCCGATTTTAGGTGCAGTATTAAATAAAGTGGATATCCAAAAAAGAAAATATTATAACTCCTATTATGGCAAGGGGTATTATAAGAAATAATCTAAAGGGAATGGTATGTAACATTGGATAGAGAAAGAAAATGGAATATAGTATTGATTTTGCTTTGCATTGTTTTCTGTATTGCGCTGGCTGGACTGTTCGTATGGAACAAGAAATCCGAGGCAAAAGAAAGCAAACGCCTGGAAGAGGTGGCGGCAGGAAAGACAGTATCAGAAAATAAAAAAGAAGAAGCTGTGAAAAAAGAGGAGAAGGCACCACAAAAAGAAGAAGAAGAACAGAAAGTCCCCGAGACAAAAGAAATAGAAGGAATTGTATGCTGGGGAGATGATATGATCAACGGAGAAGAATCCGCAACGTATTCCTACAAAGTAATTCTTCAGAAGTTATTACAGGAACATGGATATGCTCTTCCGGTGCAGGATAAGACCCTTCAGGGGGCAGGTACCATGTCTATGATGACCATGGCAGGTGTTCCAAAGGAAAAAGTAGAGGGCTTTATTAACAAACATATTGAGGCGGCACAGGGCGGTGAACTCCCTATCACAGAAACAGGAATCCGTGATCTGACACCAGAACAGCTGGCAAGAACGGATCTGAACTGTATCCCGATTATCAGTATGGGATATTATGGAGGATGGAGCCATGATCCTGCAGAACTTGCAGAACAGCAGCAGGCAATCCTGGATACATTTCCATCAAAAGAACAGTTTCTGATCATTGGTGCAATCCCCATAGATGGAAGTGTGGATGCAGCGACACTGGATAGTGTGATGAAAGAAAAGTGGGGAGAGCATTATATCAGTGCTGCAGAGATCAGCAGCCGTCCGGCAGCAACCTATGAAGGACAGGAAGCTATTGCAAATGCGGTTTTTCAAAAGCTAGAAGAATTAAAATACATTCAAAAAGAAGGATAAAACATGAACAGAACCGGAAAAAGACGGAAAAGAAGAGTGAAGAAATATTTGACATTACTGATTGCCGTACTGATTCTGGCAATAGCTGGAACCATTGGACTGGGAATCTGGAAGAAAAGTAATCGAAAAGAGCAGATACAGACACCGGCATCTGCCCAGACAGAGAAAAAAAAGACTTCAGGTTCCGTGGTCTATGAAGGAAAAGAATATGAGTACAATGACCATTTGAGCAACTTCTTGTTCATGGGAATTGATAAAAGAGAAAAAATAGAAACAGAGCAAGGAAAAGCAAATGCCGGTCAGGCGGATGCGATTTTCTTGCTGTCCTGGGACAGAGTCAAACGTCATATGTCGATGCTGTCCATTCCGCGAGATACCATAGCAGAAATCGAAGTATTTGATCAAAATGGTGCCAGTCTTGGTATGACAAAAGATCACATCAATCTGGCCTATGGTTATGGAGATGGGAAGAGTATCAGCTGTGATTTGATGAAACAGGCGGTATCAAACCTGCTCTATGGCCTGCCTATCCAGGGCTACTGTGCTGTGGATATGGATGGAATTCCCATCATGGTCGAAGCCATTGATGGAGTAGATGTTACGGTTCCAAACGACAGTCTGGAAGAGCAGAACCCAGAGTGGAAAAAAGGAAGCAAGATTGCATTGGATGCAGAAAATGCAGAAACATTTGTACGTTACCGAAGTACAGAAAAAAGTCAGAGTGCCTTGGAACGTCTGGAACGTCAGATTGCCTTTCTTTCTGCTTATGGAGAGAAAGCAACACAAATCTATAGTAAATCTCCGTCTCTGGTTACGGACCTCTATGAAAAATTAAATGATCATATGATTACCAACATTGGAGCTGATCAGTTCGTAAAGGTACTTCAGGACTTTTCTTCTGATAAGGACAAGGAAATCTGGAATCTTCCGGGACAAGGAATCGAAGGTCAGGATTTTGATGAATATCATGTGGATGACCAGGAACTGTATAAAAACATGATTCAGTATTTTTATGAAGAAGTAGAATAGGAGCTGTCCATGAAAAAAAGAAAAGTGATTGCATTGGTTCTCCTTGGACTCGGCATGCTATGTGGAGCTGTGGGAATCATGAAATACATAGAAGAAAAAAATGCAGGAAAAGAATACGAAGAAATCAAAGAAGAAGTGACGAAGGAAGTTCAAGAAAAACAGGCAGATACTTCGGATGAGAAAGAAGCACCAAAGATGCCAATCGAGGTTCCTGTAGATTTCACTGCTTTGCAACAGAGAAATCCAGATGTGTACGCATGGATTCAGATTCCCAATACGGCTGTGGATTATCCTATCTTACAGAGTAGCACCGATAATGCCTATTATTTAAATCATACCATAGACAGGGAAGAAAAAAGAGAAGGTGCGATTTTTACTGAAAATTTCAACACCAAAACTTTCGAAGATCCCAACACGGTAATCTATGGGCATGATATGAAAAATGGTTCTATGTTTCAGAGTATTCACAATTATATGGACAGAAGTTTTTTCGATACCAACCGTGACATTACGATTTATATGCCAGATCAGATTTTGCATTACAAAATCTTTGCGGCATATCTTACTGATAATAAACATTTGCTTATGAACTATAATTTCTGGAATCAGGAAGAATATAAGCAGTATTTGGACAGCATTTTCTCCAAGAGAGATATGAATGCTTTTGTAGACACTTCCATGGAAGTGACAAATGAGGATAAGATCATTACCTTATCCACCTGCTATGCAGGAATCTCAACTCAGAGATATCTAGTACAAGCTGTACTGGTATCTATAGAAAAATAATCTTAAGAAAGGAGAAGTGATACCCGATGAAAAAAAGAATTTTAGGAACTCTTTTAGCAGCAGCTCTGGTTGTAACCCAGGCGGTCAGCGTATTTGCAGCAGGAAGTAAGACCACACAGGCAACTCCAGCAGGAGAATCTGTAGGAAAATACGAAATGATCGAAGGTACAGAAGAGAACTTCAAAGAAGTAGCAGAAAAAGCTCCAGAAGTAGTAGAGAAAATTGTAGCTATTAATGAAGGAACTGCTACTTTGGAAAGCATTGCGGAACAGGCAGAACAGTTAAAAGAAGAATTAACAGGAAAAGTTCTTGTGACAAAATTCTTCGATGTAAAGCCGATTGATGGCGGTGTGAAAGCAGAAGACGGAAAGTACATTGTTACCTTCCATGTTCCAAACCTCACGGAAGCACTGCAGGATGTAAAAGTCCTTCACTATAGTACCGAAAGAGCAGTTTGGGAAGTAATCAACCCAGAGAATGTTGATTATGCGAAAAAAGAGATCACAGCAAAATTCGAAGACTTGTCTCCTGTTGCCATCATTGGTAAAAATACCGGAGCTGGTTCTTCTACTACCGATTCATCAGCAAGCACATCACCAAAAACAGGTGTTGGCTCTGACTGGGGTATCTATGTAGGTGCATCTGTATTACTTCTGGGAGCAGCTGTAGTTGTTCTGGGAAGAAACAGAAGAAGAGCATAATAGGAAAGAGGAGCTACCAATTGGGTAGCTCCCAACTTTAAAGAGAACATAACAGAAGGATCATTCTGATAAATAAATAGAAATTTAAAAATAATCAAGAGGGGGATGGCTATGTATAAGAGAGAATATGAAGGCTGGATGAAACATATGGATTTTATTTTAATTGATATGCTTTGTTTACAGCTTGCTTTTTGGCTCGCATACGTGATTCGAAATCACGATATCAATCCTTATACAGTTCTGGTGTATCGTAATATAGCACTTTATATTGAACTGGTAGATGTCATAGTTATTTTTTCCATAGGAACCTTAAAAGGTGTACTAAGAAGAGGGCATTATAAGGAGTTTTTAATTACTGTCAAACATACAGTGGTTGTGGAAGCATTGGCATTGTTATATTTGTTTGTATTTCAAAGAAGTGAAGATTTTTCAAGAAGTGTCATGTTATATTTGACATTGCTGTATCCTCTTTTTTCCTATTTTACAAGGGAACTATGGAAAGCTTTCTTGAAAAAAAAGGAAAATCTTGTGGCAGGCCAGTCACTGCTGCTGGTTACGTCATCGGATATAGCAAAAAATGTAGTGGATAATGTTAGGAAACATAACTATGCTGGGTATTATCTGGTAGGAATTGTCTTATTAGATCAAGATATGACGGGGAGAAAAATCTGTGGGCTACCAGTAGTAGCAAATGTAAAAACAGCACCTATATATGTGTGTCAAAAGTGGGTGGATGAAGTATTGGTGATTCCCTCTGAGACAACACTTTATCCAGGGGAATTGATGAAGCAGTTGGAAGAAACAGGTGTTACGGTTCATATGAATTTGACAAAAACTGTGAATGAACCTGGAAAAAAGAAGTTTGTAGAAAAAATAGGAGATTATACAGTTTTAACCACTAGTATGAACTATGCTACAGCTGGAGAGCTATTGGTAAAGAGGTTAATGGACATTGCAGGAGGGCTAGTTGGATGTTTATTGACAGGAGTAATTTTCCTGTTTGTTGCGCCTATGATTTACATTAGTTCACCTGGACCCATTTTTTTTGCACAAGAACGTGTAGGGGAAAATGGAAAACGTTTCAAAATTTATAAATTCCGCAGTATGTATATGGATGCAGAGGCAAGAAAAGCAGAACTTATGAAAGAAAATAAGTTGGGTGATGGAAAAATGTTCAAGATGGACTTTGACCCAAGGGTTATTGGGAATAAAATTCTTCCAGATGGAAGAAAGAAAACCGGTATTGGAGATTTTATTCGAAAAACAAGTTTAGATGAATTTCCACAGTTTTTTAATGTTTTAAAGGGAGATATGAGCATTGTCGGAACAAGACCACCTCTGCCTGGGGAGGTAAATCTCTATGAGTTGCATCACAGGGCAAGGTTAGCTATTAAACCAGGAATCACAGGTATGTGGCAGGTGAGCGGAAGAAGTGATATCACGGATTTCGAGGAAGTGGTAAGACTAGATAAGGAATATATCAGTAACTGGAATATTGGTTTGGATATCAAGATTCTGTTTAAGACAGTGTTGGTGGTGTTTAAGAGAGATGGATCGGTGTAAAGGGAAAGAGATGGAAGATAGAAAATTAAAAATAGCAATGCTGGGGCATAAACGAATTCCCTCCAGAGAGGGTGGAATTGAAATTGTTGTTGAAGAATTATGTACAAGAATGGCAAAACTGGGACATGATGTTACTTGCTATAATCGAAAGGGACATCATGTCAGTGGAAAAGATTTTGATAATGAAGTTTCTGATACTTATAAGGGAATTAAAATTAAAAATGTTTTTACCATAGATAAGAGAGGCATTGCTGCTATGACCGCTTCTGTGACAGGTGCTATTGCAGCAGCTTTCGGAAAATTTGATGTGGTGCACTTTCATGCAGAAGGACCATGTGCAATGCTATGGCTGCCTAAGCTCTTTAGAAAACGTTGCATTGCAACCATCCATGGGTTAGACCATCAGAGAGCAAAGTGGGGAAAACTTGCCAGTACCTATATTATGCTGGGAGAAAAATGTGCGGTAAAGTTTGCAGACGAGATTATTGTGCTAAGTGAAGGTGTCCAAAAGTATTTCATGGATACCTATGGACGGAAAACACAGTTTATTCCCAATGGTGTGAATAGACCTGTTCTGAGAAAGGCGGACATTATAAAAGAAAAGTTTGGTCTTGAAAAGGACAGTTATCTTCTTTTTCTGGGAAGATTAGTACCGGAGAAGGGAATTCGCTATCTGCTTGAGGCTTTTAAACAGGTGCAGACAGATAAAAAATTGGTCATTGCCGGAGGAAGCTCTGACACAGAGGAGTTTGCAGCTGAATTAAAAGAATTAGCGAAAAATGATGCAAGGATTCTTTTTACTGGTTTTGTACAGGGTCGAGAACTAGAGGAATTATATAGCAACGCTTATGTTTATACACTTCCAAGTGATTTGGAAGGAATGCCGTTAAGCTTATTGGAAGCAATGAGTTATGGAAATTGTTGTTTGGTATCTGATATTTTAGAATGTACGGAAGTTGTAGAAGATAAAGCACTTGTTTTCACAAAGTCAGATGTGAATGATTTGAAAGAACATTTACAAGCGGTATGCAATCATTCAGAAGTGGTAAAAGAATTAAAAAATAAAGCGGCTGATTTTATTTGTAAGAAATATAATTGGGATGAAATTGTGCAGAAAACGTTAAAGTTATATAGGGGAGATAATGAATGATTCGAGTATTACAATGTGTAAACGATATGCATCGTGCAGGACTGGAAACGATGTTGATGAACTATTATCGAAATATTGATCGGACGAAAATTCAGTTTGATTTTTTAACACACAGACCACATAAAAGCGACTATGACGATGAAATTGTAAGCTTGGGTGGAAAAGTATACTATGCACCAAGGTTATATCCGCAGAATTATCCGAAATATTTTAAATGGATGGAACAATTTTTCAAGGAGCACCCGGAATATCAGATTGTACATTCTCATATTGATGCAATGAGTTACTTGCCACTGAAGGCAGCGAAAAAAGCAGAGGTTTCGGTTCGAATTGCACATAGTCATAATACTTCGATTGATAAAGATTTTAAATATATTTTAAAACAATATTTTCGCGCTAGAATCAATTCTGTTGCAACAGATTTTTGTACCTGTGGTGAAGATGCAGGAAAGTTTTTGTTTGGAAACGTAGCATGTACACTGATTCCAAATGCCATTGATATTTCTAAGTTTCTGTATGATCCAGTTATAAGAGAAAACAAGAGAAATGAATTAGGAATCAAAAAAAATGAATATGTGATTGGTCATGTGGGAAGATTATCATACCAAAAAAATCATAAATTCCTGATTCGCATTTTTTCTGAATTTTTAAAACAATATAATGATGCAGTATTACTTTTAATTGGTGTGGGCGAAAAAGAGGAAGAAATTAAAAAACAGGTTGCTGATCTTGGCCTAGAACAAAAAGTGAAATTTTTGGGGAATCGGAATGATGTGAATGAATTGTATCAGGCGATGGATATTTTTGTAATGCCATCTTTCTTTGAAGGGGTTCCAGTGGTTGGTGTTGAAGCACAGTTTGCAGATCTTCCATGTGTTTTTTCTGATAAAGTACCAAAAGAAGTAAAATTTCATTCAAAGACAAAATTTGTTTCGTTAAATGAACCACTGCAATACTGGATAGATGTGATTGGAAAATATCGTAATGTAGAAAGAAAATCAATTACAGATGAATTGGAAAAAAGTCCGTATAATATTAAGTCAGCACATTACTTATTAGAAAACTATTATTTAAATTTAAAAGCCAGAGAGGGATTATAATTATGGCAGGGCATAGAAGCATAAAAAGAATTGTTCATCGCTGCATGGAAGAGTTGGATGCAACGCGAAAAATAGCGAAAGTTACATCTTTAAAGGAGGCACTCGAAACTTTTCGTGCAAAAATTGATATACAGATTATGAATCACAATGGATATTATGAAAATGAAGCAAGAAAGAAACACCTTCTGAAAAAACATGATATCATGATTCGTTACTACGAAAAAACATTTGGAGATTTTTTAGAAACATATGACTATAATCATGGAAATCAAGAATTGCCAAAGTCAGAATATGCAGATTGTATTTGGATCTGTTGGTGGCAAGGTTTAAATCAGGCTCCAGATTTAGTAAAGGTATGTGTTGATTCCATTAAAAGAAATGCAGGAAATCATAGGGTAATTGTCTTAACAGAAGATAATTATAAACAGTATGTGGATATACCAGCGTGGGTAGAAGAGAAGAAAAATAAAGGAATCATAACAAGAACAAATTATTCAGATTTGTTACGTCTGTCACTCTTAGCAAAACACGGTGGTATGTGGATTGATTCTACATTTTTCTGTACACAGCCTGTATTAGATGATTATTTTCATTATCCATTATGGTCTATTAAGCGTCCGGATTATTTTCATGCATCTATTGCATCAGGCTATTTTGCGGGCTATTCTTTGGCATGTAATGAACAAAATCGTTTTGTATTTATGACAATCCGAGATTTCTTCCTAAATTATTGGAAACATAATGACACAATGGTTGATTATTTGATGGTAGATTATATGATTGTATTGGCACAGAAATATGATAATAGAATTGCGAAGGAATTTCAAAAAATTCAACAAAATAATCCGGAGTGTGATGAATTATATAAAATTATGGGACAACCGTATGATGATGCTATTTGGAATAAAATGAAAGTAGATACCGCTTTATTTAAATTAAGTTGGAAATATCAATATCCATTAGAAAAGGATGGAAAACCAACATTTTATGGAATGCTATTAAGCAGAAAATTGTTGTAAGAGTAAGGAGCAAAGTAAATGAGTCCAAAGGTAAGTGTTGTAGTACCAATTTACAATGCAGAAAAATATTTGGTTCAATGTATTGAATCCGTTATAGCGCAGACATTGAAAGAAATAGAAATATTATTAATTGATGATGGTTCTACAGATCAATCTTTAAAAATCTGTAATGAATATAGTAAAAAGGATAGTAGAATTCAAGTATTTTCAAATAAAAATATAGGACAAGGTTTAGAAAGAAATTTTGGGGTAAAAAGAGCCGTTGGAGAATATGTAGCTTTTTTAGATGCTGATGATCAGTACAAAGAGGATATGCTTGAGACACTTTATGGAAAAGCAGTAGAGTTTAATGCTGACATGGTATCAGGAGGGTATGCTGATATACATGATAAAAAAATTATAAAGGAACATCTGTTAAACAGTGAGGTATTGGATAGTAGTGTGAAGATTAAGGAAGCTATGTCAAATTTGATCTCATATGAAAAAAAAGATGGATATGTTGGCTGTATTGCAGTGTGGGATAGTATTTTTAGAAGAAATTTAATTGTAGAGAAGAATATTCAATTTCATTCTGAACGCGAGGTGTATTCAGAAGATCTACTTTATAAGCTAACATTTATGTCATATTCAAAGAAAGTGGCTTTTTGTAATGATATTGTATATTTATATCGAGTAAACGATACTTCATTTACGAATAAGATAAATGAATCTGTCTTAAATAGGATAGTTAGATTAGATGATATTATTAGTATAGAATTTGGAAATTATTTGGTAGAATTTAATTTAAAAAGAAGAATAACAAATCGAACGTTTTTTACGTTAAGATTTAATATTAAAAAGGTGTCTAAATCAAGGGATGCTAAACTATTTTATAGAATGATTGTAAATAATCAAGAATTAATGGATATTATACGATTATATGAACCAACTAATTTAAAAAATTTTGTTGTATATTGTTTATTAAAAAGAAAAATGTTAGGAATATTGCAAATGTTAGTTAAAAGAGGCTAAGTAGTAGGAGTAGAAAAATGAAAACAGGAATTATTACATTTCATAGAGCAATTAATTATGGAGCGGTTTTGCAAACATATGCGTTACAGGAATATTTAAATAATCACGGGTATAATGCTGAGGTTATTGATTATCGTTGTGAACATATGGAAAATTTTTACAAAATTGCAAGCATAAAGGATAAATCGTTTAAACAAGTAATCAGAGGTTTGATGAATTTTGGATATGCTTACAAGAAAAAACATGCTTTTTACAGATTTTTGAAACAAAATGTTAATATGAGTTCTGAGATTTATAAGCAAACGAATATTAGTGAAGCAAATTCCAAGTATGATAGGTTTATTACAGGAAGTGATCAAGTTTTTAATTATGCATGTTCCAATTTTGATAAAAACTATTTCTTGAATTTTGTTCAGAATTCAGAAAAAAAATTCTCTTATGCAGCTTCTTTTGGAATGAAAAAAGTTCCTGAGAAATATGTAAATGACTATAAAAAGTTGCTTTCATCATTTCATGAATTGTCAATTCGTGAAACGGATGGGCAAAATATTGTAAAAGATTTACTAGGTAGAGAAACCGAATTGTCAGTAGATCCCGTATTTTTATTGAAAACAGAAAACTGGGAAAAACTTGCGAAAAAGCCGAAATTAGAGAATTATATATTGATATATAAATTAAATACTTCTAATATAATTTTTGATTTTGCAAGAAAATTAGCTAAATTAACTGGGAAGAAAATTGTTGCATTAAATTTTGATGTTGTTGATCAAATAAAAACACCGGATATTAAAGGCTTGTATTCAGCTTCCGTAGAAGAATTCCTTGGTTATTTTAAATATGCAGATTACGTTGTGACAAATTCTTTCCACGGAACTGCGTTTTCGATTATTTTCCATAAAAAGTTTTATGTTGAGGCGTTACAAAAAGATTTTATGCCGAATGATCGCGTAGAATCACTGTTAAACTTAACAAAATTAAACGGATGTAAAATACAGGCACTAGAAGATTGTAGATTAGATGTCAGTAGAGATTTTGAAATTGCAGACGAGAAAATAAAACAGCAAAGAAGTTATGCAAAGCAATATTTTGAAAGGATTTTAAATGAAAACTAACAAGTGTTTAGAGCTAAATGAAAATAAAATACTGGAAATTACAATTGCATTGTTGATTAATCTTATTATTTTTTCAGCAAATAATAAACTGATGATGTATACAAAACATTTATCATTATTCGTTATCCTTTTGTGTGTAGTTTTATTTGTTTCAAAGAAAGAGTATTCAATATGGATCAATAGATATAAAGCGTTGTATTTGGCTTTTGTGATGATCATCCTCATTAGTTCTGTATGGGTTAGTAGTACAAAATCTATTTTAGAATATAGTAGCTATTTTATTTCTGGATTATGTATTCTTTTTTCGGATTTTTCACGAGCATTTTATGGTTATTTAATAAAAATTTTTAAAATCATATTTTGGTTATTTATGTTTTCGATGTTTTTGGAAGCATTATCACCAGAAGCATTTCATAGTTTATTTGGCTTTGCATCCTTTGGAGATACGGAAATGCGCGCACTTACATCAGGAGGAGCCATTGCAGGATTGGCTTTTGAAAAGGCATATGCAGCATTTATATGTAATTTAGGTTTAGGAGTATTATTTGCAGAATTTGTGGTTAGTAAATTAAATAAATATATTATTCAAAGCGTTGTAGTGATGTTGGCGTTGATGATGACAGGAAAACGTACACTATTTATCATTCCAATCGTGGTTGCATTGATTTATGTTATATTGTTTAGCAAAAATAATAAGTTTATAAAATTAGCAGGAGTTGGACTAGGAATTGCAGGAGCTGTAATTATAGCTTATACAACCATCCCTGCAGCCACTTTAATCATTGATCGAATGCTTAATAGTGGAGGAGATGTCTTGTCTGGAAGAGAAACTTTTTGGAATTATGCAATGGAAATGTTTCATCGACATCCAATAATCGGAGAAGGGTTTTTGTCTTTTAATGATTATGCATTTAATCAAGGATTTCGTTATTATGGAGAACGTTGGAATTATCAAGCTCATAATGTTTATCTTCAACTTTTAGGTGAGACAGGTATAATAGGATTTTCCTTAATTGCAATATTGATTATATTGATAATTATTAAAGCTATTTCTATAGCAAAGCATAATCTAAATTTTGGGGATGTATGTTTAGTTTATTGGATAGTTTTATTTGGAGTTTATAGCCTTACGGGAAATACGTTATATTATCCTTGCCAAATGATTATACTGGTCTTAGCTATTTTATTTGTTTCAAATATAAAAAAAATAGAGGATGTTTCTTATAAAATAGGAAAAACAATAAAATGGAAGATATAGAGTCACATGGAGGTATTAAATGAATCCATTAGTAAGTATTATTACACCGTCCTATAATTCGGGAAAGTATTTAGATGCATACTTTACTTCGATTTTAGAACAAGATTATCAAAATTATGAAATCATTTTTATTAATGATGGATCAACGGATAATACGGATAGTATTATAAAAAAATACAAAACAGAATTTGAGAAAAAACATATTCGCTTTGTGTATCTAACACAAGAAAATGGCGGTCAAGCAAAAGCAATGAATTTAGGATTTCCATATATTCAGGGAAAATATTTTATTTGGCCAGATTCTGATGATGAACTTTATTCAAATAACATCAGTGAAAAAGTAAAATATATGGAAAACCATCCAGATTGTGCGTTAGCCATGTCGGCTGCGGATTATATGGATGAGATGGGGAATAAATTGCAGCATTTAGAAAGAATTCCGCCTAAAAATGATAACTTTTTTGAAGATCTGTTGTTAAGTAAAAACGTCGTATTTTGTCCGGGAATTTATATTATGAGGACGGAATCGTTTTTCAAATGTGTACCTTCCAAACAAATTAATGAAAGTCGGATAGGACAGAATTATCAAATATTATTACCGGTAACTTATAGTGAAGAGTATGGCTATATAAACCAAACACTTTATAAATATATTTTGCATAAGAATAGTCACTCACACAAAGATAACAACGAATACGAAAAGATAATAGAAAGATTTCAAAAGCATGAGAAGACATTGTATATTCTTCTGAAAGATATCTGTAACGTAGATGATGAATTAATGTATCATGCTAAAGTATATGAACATTTTCATAAATTTTATTTACGATTAGCAAATAAATATGGTAAACGTCAAGATTTAAAGAAGTATTATAAAAAATTAAAAAGCATTCATGCAGATGGGATAAAGGAAAAGGTTTATTATATTTTAGGGTTGATGGGAATAAAAAAGAGGTGAGATATGGGTCGATCAAAGAAATTTATGTACAATTCAATTACAACTGCGTTATTACAAGTTGTTACGATGATTGCTGGATTCATAACACCTAGGTTTATGTTAACAGCATATGGTTCAGAAATTAATGGCTTAGTATCATCTATTTTGCAATTTATTAGTTATTTTAATTTAGTGGAAGCAGGATTGTCTAGTGCGGCTGTTTTTTCATTATATAAACCGATTGCGGATCATGATCATGGTAGAATTAATAGCATTGTAGCTGCGGCAAAACATTTTTACATTAAGTCAGGTTTTATATTTGTTGGATTGGTTGTAGCGTTAGCATTTTGTTATCCATTTATTACAAGTTCTACGGTTTTAGACCAAAAAAGTATTTTTGTTCTTGTCCTTGTATTAGGAGTAAATGGTTCTTTGGAATTCTTTACGTTGGCAAAATACAGAGCTTTGTTAACAGCGGATCAAAAGACATATGTTATATCTTTGGCTTCCATTGTCTATACGGTTTTAAATACAGTGTTGGTCGTAGTGTTGTCAATGATGCGTATTAATATTGTTTTATTAAGAATCATTGCGTTACTGTCTATTTTTGTAAGAACAATTATATTGTATGTATATGTAAGAATGAATTATCGTTTTATACGTTACGATGTTGAACCTGATTATTCAGCTATGGATAAGCGATGGAGTGCATTGTATTTACAAATCGTTCAAACAGTACAAAATGCATCCCCAGCAGTGTTAACAACCATTTTTTCATCACTGAAAATGGTAAGTGTTTATTCCGTTTACAATATGGTTATGTCTGGCATTAATGGCGTTATGTCTGTATTTTCGACAGGAGTATCTGCAGGGTTTGGAGAATTAATTGTAAAAGGAGATAAAAAAGTTTTTCAAAAAGCATATAATGATTTTGAATATCTCTATTACTTTATGGTTAGTGTGGTATATTCCATTACGTTAATTACTATTTTACCATTTGTGAAAGTCTATACAAGTGGAGTCAATGATATTCAATATGCAAGTGTATTAATTGCAGTTTTGTTTGTGGCAAATGGAATTTTATTTAATTTAAAAACACCACAAGGAATGTTAGTAATTGCCGCAGGTTTGTATAAAGAAACAAGAATTCAGAGTACGATTCAAGCAGCTATTTTACTGATAGGTGGTGTTGTGTTTGGAGCTAAAAGTGGATTAATTGGAATTATGTTTGCTTCGTGTTTGTCCAACTTATATCGTTGCATTGATTTATACTTTTTTATACCTAAAACGGTGACGCATATGAGTAGAAAGAATACCTTGAAAAATATTCTGATTACCATTTTGATGATTTTAGTCACTTATTTTACAGCACCTAAAATTATAAAATTCAATCCAACCAATTTAATATTATGGGTCGTTTATGCAGCTTGTGTGGGGGTATATTGTTTAGTAATAATTAGTATTTTCCATATAGTATTTGAAAGAAAAAATTTTAAAACAATCCTTAGAAGAATAAAAAATATGAAAGGAAAATAAAATGAAAACTTTATATGGCAATAAAAATGAATGTTGTGGATGTTCGGCATGTGTTAATATCTGTCCAAAGCAGGCAATCCATATGGAATATGATGAGAAAGGGTATTTATATCCAATCATATCTGAGGATTTATGTATAGATTGCAAGCTATGTGAAAAAGTTTGTCCTTTGAAAGCGGAGAAGGAAGAAACTTTATTCGAAAAAAAAGCATATGGAGTAAAAAATAAAGATGATGCAGAAAGAAGGAACAGTAGTTCAGGGAGCGTATTTATAGAAGTTGCAAAGTACATCTTACATAAGCAAGGCGTTGTGTATGGTGTGGAATTGACTTCCGATTATAGAGTAAAACATAACAGAGCTGAAACAATTGAACAGGCAAGAAAATTCCAAGGCTCTAAATATGTACAAAGTGAAAAAAACAAAATTTTTCAATTAGTACAAGAGGATTTAAAAGAAGGAAAAGTGGTATTATTCACAGGTACTCCATGTGAAGTGGATGGATTAAAAAATTTTTTAAGAAAAGAATATGAAAACCTTTATACGTTGGATTTGATATGCCATGGTGTACCAAGTACAAAATTATTTAATTTGTATTTAGCAGAGAGAGAAAAGAAAAGTAATACAAAAATCAAGACATTAACATTCCGCGATAAAAATTATGGATGGAGAAATCAAGAACTAAGTATAGAATATGAAAATGGGACAAATTATCATAGCCCAATATGGGAAGATGATTTTTATCGATTGTTTACGAGTAATTATGTATTGAGAGATTCTTGTTATACTTGCAAATTTGCAAATATGGAACGAAAAGGAGATATTACGATTGGAGATTTTTGGAATATAAAGAATGTAAGTGAGAAATTTGAAGATAAATTAGGGGTATCTTCCATCGTAGTTAATTCAGAGAAGGGACAACGATTATTTGAATCTTTAAGAAATGATTTTGATGTTATAGAATGCTCATTAAATGACATTACACAGCGTAATTTGCAGGCACCATCTGAATATCCAGAACGATATGGAGAATTTCAAAAGGATTGTTGTCAAAAAGGTTTTGAGTATTGTCTGAAAAAATATGGTTCTATGGGATTATTGGAGAAAATTAGAAGAACATTATCTCCAGTAAAACAAAAAGTGAAACGTGTGTTGCAAAAGTAGGTTTATCATAATAGGTGCGGGAGAAAAATGAATTATAGAATACTTTCTAGAATGTTATTTAAACCTTTGGAAAGTTTATATATTAATATGCCACCTGAAAAAATCGGTGGGGGTTATATATTCAACATGGATTTTCAACCATTATGATCTATTGTGGTCTGACCCCATTAAGAGAAGATAAACTTTCTAAAGAATTTATAAACACATGGTAAGTATTCAAACATGAAAGGACAATTGAAATGAACACAACATTGCTTATCATGGCAGCCGGAATCGGCAGTCGATTTGGAACAGGAATAAAACAGTTGGAGCCGGTCGATGATGCAAACCATATCATCATGGACTACTCAATTCACGATGCGATTGAGGCTGGTTTCAATCATGTGGTATTTATTATCCGTAAGGATATTGAGAAAGAGTTCAAAGAGGTCATTGGTGATCGTATTGCCTCCATTTGCTCTTCTCATAACGTAACAGTAGACTACGCTTTCCAGGATATTAACGATATCCCGGGAACTCTGCCGGAAGGTCGTACAAAACCTTGGGGAACCGGTCAGGCCGTGCTTGCAGCGAAGGACGTAATTAAAACTCCGTTCATCGTCATTAACGCAGACGATTACTATGGCAAGGAAGGCTTCAAGGCGGTTCATGAGTATCTGGTGAATGGCGGCAAGTCCTGCATGGCTGGTTTCGTTCTGAAGAACACGCTATCTGATAACGGCGGTGTGACACGTGGTATCTGCAAGATGGATGAGCAGAACAATCTGACGGAAGTTGTGGAGACCAAGAACATCGTAAAGACTGCAGATGGAGCAGAGGCAGACGGTGTAGCTGTTGATGTGAATTCTCTGGTTTCTATGAACATGTGGGGCCTGACTCCAGATTTTCTGGATGTACTGGAAAAGGGCTTCAAAGAGTTCTTTGAGAAAGAAGTCCCGGGCAATCCGCAGAAAGCTGAGTATCTGATCCCAATCTTCATCGGTGAACTGCTGGAGCAGGGCAAGATGTCTGTGAAGGTTCTGAAGACCAACGACACCTGGTACGGCATGACCTATCACGAGGATGTTGCAGCCGTAAAGGGCAGTTTCAAGGAGATGCTGGAGAACGGCGTGTATAAGGCTGACTTGTTCAGTGATCTGTAAACGACGATGAAAGAAACGATTGATTTACTCGGAAAGATCATCACAAACATCCTGACTGCGCTATATGAGCCGTTCGGCTTTTCGCTTCTTCTTTCCTTTTTGGCCATGTTTTTCTATCTTTATGCTTATGAACCAATACATGCAGGCAAAGGCTGGAAGAATGCCATAGTGACATGGTATCAGAAGTTCAAGGAGAGTGTGTTCTTTCGGAAACTGTTCTTCCTGGCCTTTGTGACTTCACTTATTCTGTTCCGAACCCTGTTAAACCGCAATCTTTGGATGAATCCTTTATCCGATGTCATGGGTGGCTGGGGCATCTGGGAGACTGTGAATGGCGAACAGAAGCTGACCACCGAGTGCATCGAGAACGTAATTATGATGGTGCCGTTTTCAGCTGTAGTGATGTGGACGTTCCAAGAGAAGATGGAGAAAGGCTGGAAGAAGATACTGTGGTACAGCGGAAAGATAGCATGTATCTTTTCGATAAGCATAGAGATGCTACAGCTACTGCTACGGCTAGGAACATTCCAACTATCAGACATCTTCTATAACACAGTCGGCGGAGTAGTAGGTGGTTTGGTGTATTATGCGACGATGAAGGCAAGAAAGCGTCTGTAAAACTGGATGAAATTGTGATATACTGGGAGCGGTAGCTCCCTACGCTGCTCTGATAATCACACACCTCTTCGTGGTGAGCAGCAGGCAACGATCTTATGGTCGGCTGAGATGTGAAGGAATAACAATGAGAGATAGAAGGTGAAAAGTATGGAGGTTAGAGAAGTTTCTCGACTACTTGATTCAATGTGTTGGCAAAAAGTGCATCAGGGAGACGCTGTGAGAGTAGCACCTATCGATTATAATGCACTTATGCTAGATGAATTAGAACAGATTGAAAATTTTTCGCCGAATTGTAAAGATGAATTGAAATGTCTCAGCCATTGCATTCGACGATATTTATGGAAAAACAATACAGAAAAGTTGTGGAAGCTGATTACTAGACTGAATATCTTAACGAAGGTTTTAGCGGACATCTTTTCGCCGGAAGAATATTGGAATCAGAATACGATAATTGACTATGTAAAGCATCTGTACAGTAAAAGACTTATTATTGGAGTTACAGATGAAGAAATCTATGATAGAATAATAGATTCTATCCAAATTGCAGGAGCAAGAAGTATAATTGATGAAAAGTGGAGTGAGGTTCTGAAATCTGATGATGGAAGCAGGACGTTCATAGAGCTTTTTGATGATATATTTACAAATGCAATAGAGAAATACGAAGCAGAATTTATCTGTTCACTTGCTGATACAGATGTTCTTTACAGAATGGTTACGGAGACGATGTGTAATGAAGATAGATTTATACCGTGGCCAAACAAGGCACAGAATAGATGGAATCCTCCTGGAAAGACATATCTGTATCTCTCTTACGGAACAGAAGATTTAGACTATAATGCAGAACTCAAAGTAGGACAGTATATATGTCTGCTTGAATGTAAATTGAAGAGTGCAGTTGATACATGTTTCTGTAGATTCAAGGCGGTAAATGGTGGCCGGATTTTAGATTTGTCGTATAATGATATTGAATTGTATTCAATACGGCGTGATATAGAGAGTCAAGCAAATAATCATGTCCATTCTATGCTTGATCTTCTTTTATCGGATGAAGAACTGCTTAGACATAGAGATGATCAAGGTTATGTCAGAAGACGGATTGAGCAAACAATGGAAGCACATCCATTAGATAGATCTCTTATTGAAAAGAATAGTGTGAAGCAAATTCTAAAACTCATTTGTAGTTGTATCTACAAAAAAGTTGATGAAAATGATGCCGATGGTAAAGAAAAAGCCTATAAATCTTTTCAAATTCTGGCTAAATATCTTGAGGGAAAAGGAATAACGGGTATTATCTATCCGTGTACGAGAACTAACAGAATAAAAGGAAAAAATGTGGTCCTTTTCAATATTCATGATGCAGTGCCTATTATTGGAAGCATAACTCAGTATCACTACAATGGTGCAGTATAATGTTGCCCTCATATCCACACAGTGCTATACTTAAACAACTATAAAAGGAAAGAGGTTATCACCTATGCCCAGAACTAAAGGTAGCAAGAATAAGCTCAAAACTGTGACTGCTGATTTTGCAACGCAGATTGCAGAAAAGCAGTCCGCAAAGGAAGCACTCGCATCTGAGATCGCATCCATCACTGCCAACATTGACGCTTTGAAGGCTGACCTAGTTAGTAACGGGGTCAGACCCCATTAAAAAAGTATAAACCCTAGAAATGATATTGACCAATGATATCATAAAGATACAATCATAAAAAATTTAATGGGGTGTTAGAATGGAAAATACGGTTGAAATTTATCAAGAAGAGAAAGAATTAAGGGGGAAACGCCTGGCAGCCTATGCAGAATCGATTCAGGAAAAGGTACAGAAGGATTCAGAGCAGATTATAAAAATACTAGTAGAAGAGAGATACCGCCAGAAGAAGACCCAGCAGGAGATGGCGGATATAACCGGGGTAAGAGCCTCGAACATAGCTAGATTTGAGAAGGCTTCTAGAGTGCCAACATTGCTTATGTTGGAAAAATATGCGAATGCACTGGAAAAGCATATAGAGATTAGAATAACGGAGGATAAACAGTAGTGGGGGATTATCCCGCTGCTGTTTGAAATAATCAATGATGATAGTATTATAAAAGAAAGGATATGAAGAAGAGGATTATGGCTACAGTGGTAAAAAGTTTTGCAATACAAGGAATCGAAGGACATAACGTAGACATAGAGACAAAAATACTGGATGGCCAGCCTATGACCTCCATAATCGGGATGGGTGATACAGCAGTAAAGGAGTCAGCGGACCGAATACAGTCAGCAATTGATGAAAGCGGATATGTATTTCCGAAAAAACGTGTAATTATAAGTCTGGCACCAGGAGAGTGATTCCTTTGGAATTGACAAGAGAAATATCCGTGTGGAACAGATAGAGCAATTTTTATGGTGTTGAATTTTGCGACGAAACAGGCCAGGCGGTTTGCCTGGTTTGTTTCCTTATAAAAAATAAGGCTTGCTTCTTTCAAGATAAGGCTATTATAATGAGAGTATAGAAACAATGAAGCAAAGACTTAGATGCATAAGGAAGGTGATTCGGCAAAGAAAATTCACTTCTACGGAAGAGAAACATACATGGATATTTAACATTCCGGGAAAATACTATCAGAAGATGTGATTTATAAAGTACATGAGATGACACGATATCGGTTATTACGATAAATAGCTTGAAATTAAAAAAAGAGCGAGGTGTTAATGTGCAGGAAACAAAACGGAATGTAATGAACGAAGAAGATTTACAAAGGATAAAAGAACTTCGCCTGATGGATGATGACTTTTTTTCAGAAGCACTGGATGGAAAGATTGAAGCAGTTGAGTATATACTGAATACGATTTTAGAGTGTGATGATATCAAAGTAAAATCTACAAAGGCGCAAGTAGAATATAAAAGCACAACAAAACGTTCCATCACTTTAGATATCCAGGCAGAGGATGTAAATGGAAAACTTATGGATATTGAAATTCAGCGTTCTGATCGGGGAGCAGGAGTGAAAAGGGCAAGGTTTCACAGCAGCATGATTGACCGTACACTGCTCTGTAAGGGAGACGATTTCGAAGATTTGGTTGATACATATGTGATTTTCATTACAGAAAATGATAAATTTGGCAAGGGAATTCCGCTATATCACGTCGAAAGAAGAATTAAAGAGATGGAGTATGCATTGTTTGGTGATGGGGCACACATTATATATGTAAATGGCGAGTATAGAAATATGGAACATCCTGTAGGAAGTTTGATGCATGACTTCAACTGTAAAGAAGCAAAAGATATGGTGAATCCATTGCTTGCCGAAGAAGTCCGATATTTAAAGGAAACAGAAGGAGGTCGAAGCCAGATGTGTAGACTTTTAGAAGAGATGAGGAATGAAACAGCTGAAAAAGCAAAAGCAGAAGGAAGGGCAGAAGGAAAAGCAGAAGAGAGAGTAAGTACTGCTCTGAAGATGCTGGCAAGAGGGCGCGATTCGATAGAGGAAATTGCGGAGATGACGGGTTTGTCTCTGGAAGAGGTTCAGAAGTTGGCAGATAAACAAACAGTATAAGACGAGTTTTCTGTTTTTATGCATAATCTCATATACAGTTTTGCCCATTACAAATCACCGTTCCTTTTTGTTTATGTCATTATCTTATCATACAAGCAGCCTGCTTATACATGAAAAAATCAGATGTTCTATATTGTATTCTTTTCGGATTTTCGTTATAATGAAGCATAAATTTTTAGTGCTATTTTTAAATGTGGAGGATGTGAAAGGATGAAAATCAAACCTGGTTATAAGCTATTATCTGTTGCAGGAGGATATACGGTAGTGCCGCTTGAGGTTCAAGATACGGATTTTCGTGCGATGATTACCTTGAATAAAACAGGTGCATATTTATGGGAATTATTACAAGAAGAGTGTGCGAGAGACGTGCTTCTTTCAAAGATAATGGAACGTTATGATGTGGGAAAAGAAGTGGCAGGAAATGATGTTGAACAATTCCTTTACACCTTGAAACAGAAAGGATTATTAGAATAGTGGCTTCTTATCGTGAAAATTTAAAAGAAGAAGAAAAAGTTTTCCTGTCTTTGTTGAAAAAAGAATTGTTTGATATAGAAGAACCATATGACCATGATATAGACTGGAACGCTGTCGCAGAAGAAAGTATTCAGCAGTCTTGTTTTCTTTCGGCATTTTCTCATATAGATCAGACAGAGGCACTTCCTTCTGAAATCCAGCAGGAGATTATGAAACGAAGTGGAAGCTATCTGAAAGCAAATCTTATGAATTTTCAGTGGCATGGACAGGTTCATCAGATGATGCAAAGTTTGGGAATCCCTTATTGCATTTTAAAAGGAGCTGCGTCAGCACAGTATTACCCAGAACCCCTTCTTAGACAGATGGGGGATGTTGATTTTTTGGTGAGAAGGAAGGATTTAGAGAAAGTAGGAAAATTCTTGGAATCGAAGGGGTTTTCCTGCCTAAAAATGAAGGAATACCATCACCATATAGATTATCAAAAGGGAAATATTTGTCTGGAAGTGCATTTTGATCCGCCGGGTATCCCGAAAGGAGAAATAGAGCCTGTTGTGAGAAGTTATCTGCAGGATTTGCTGGAGAAGTCTCATGTGGCAGAGGAACTATCATTTCCTGTCAGGGTTCCTTCTGATTTTCATCATGGTCTGGTGATGCTTCTTCACCTGTCTTCTCATTTAATGGGTGCAGGAATTGGAATTCGTCATTTGTGTGACTGGGCATTGTTTTTAAATTCCATAGAAGAAAAAGAATTTTTAAAGTTATTTCATGAGCCGTTACAAAATATGGGGTTGTGGGTATTTGCACAAACCATTAGCTTAACATCTGTCCTGGCCTTTGGATTGGAACGGCAGAACTGGATGGGGACGCAGGAGGAATTGGCAGGTGCTCTTCTGGTAGATATTATGGCCGGAGGAAACATTGGAAGAAAAGAAGAACAGAGAATTTATGAAGCAATGTTCATTAGTGATGCGAGACAGCTGAGTGTGCAGACTGGAAGAATGCATCAGCTTTTTGGAAGCATGAATGAAAAGGCTTATACCACATGGCCTATGATGAGACATTATAAAATCCTTCTTCCACTGGGATGGGTGATGCTCTATATCAGACGTGTGTATCGTGTTCTGACGGGAAAAAGGGAAAAAATGAATTATTTTAAAGTATATAAGGACAGTTATCAGAGAAAAGAGTTGTATCAACAGCTGCACATTTTTGAAAGATGAGTTTCCTCAGTCATGCGTAAAAGTATGGCTGGGGAATATTTTTTACACAAATTTAACCATATCGTGACTTTCGATTATACAAGGTGGTGGTAACCTTTAAGAGAAAATAAGAAATGTGTAATGAGGTCTTTTATGGAAAAAATTTATATACTGGATACCAATGTATTAATCCAGGCACCTTATGCCGTGGAATGTTTTGAAGACAATGAAGTGGTTCTGCCAATGACTGTGTTGGAAGAACTGGATAATTTGAAAAAAGAAGATGGAGAAAAAGGAGCAAATGTCCGTAAGGCGATACGGATTCTGGAAACACATAGAGGAAATGGGAATTTGCTTGAAGGGGTTCGTACAGAGCAGGGAGGTATCCTGCGGGTGGAAAAAAATTATCTGAATGTGGAATTGCCCCCAGATCTTCCGGAACATAAATCAGATAATCGAATTTTAAAGGTCTGTCTTGGTTTATCGAAAGAGGGCTTAAAACAAGTGATTCTTGTAACAAAAGATATTCTCCTTCGGATTAAGGCACAGCTTCTTGGGATTCAGGCAGAAGATTTTACAACAGAACAGGTTGCAGGTCACGAGGAACAGTATTTAGGCAGGAAAGAAGTTTTTGTTTCAGAAGAATTGTTTAAGGATTTTAAGAAAAAGGGAGTACCTGTGGAACATGTTTATTGCTGTGACAGCAATGGAACGTGTAGTCATCCGGAATTGTTTGAGAATGAGTTTGTTATCTTAAAGGCCGATCAATCCTCGAAGAAGACTCAGTTAGGGCGGGTGGAAAAAGGAGTGATTCGGAAACTGGAATTTCGGAAGGCGACGCCATATGGTGTCACTCCAAGGAATGTAGGGCAGTATTTTCTTCAGGAAGCTTTGATGCAGCCGGCAGAAAAGGCACCGCTGGTCATTGTAAAAGGAATGGCAGGAACCAGTAAGACGTTTTATTCTCTGGCAGTGGGCTTGGAAAAAGTACTCAACAATCCATCTGGCGAATATCGGCGCATTTTGATTTGCAGACCAAACGCGCTTTTTGATTCCGATATCGGATTTCTTCCTGGAGATGAGCAGGAAAAAATCTCTCCTCTGATGCGTCCGATTATGGATAATCTGGAACAATTAGTAGATTCCAATGATGGTGAGCGATATTCCAATGAGCAGGAATTACAGGATAAGGTACAGGAGATTTTTGACAGGGGATTGATTCAGACAGAAGCCTTGACCTTCATCAGAGGAAGGTCGATTATAAAAACGTATTTGATTATTGATGAGGCGCAAAATATGACGCCGGCACAAATCAAAGGGATTATTACGCGTGCAGGAAAAGAAACGAAGATTGTTCTTCTGGGAGATCCCAATCAGATTGACCGGCCTTATTTGGATGACAGAACCAATGGGCTTAGCTATGCTGCGGAACATATGAAGGGAAGCCCGCTATGTTGGCAGATTACATTGTTATCTGAGGAATGTGAACGTTCCGCTTTGGCCACAGAGGCAATTTGCCGTTTGTAAAGAAAGAATAGGAAGGAAAAATAGAAGAGTTGAATTATAAAGAATTATTACAGAATGAAGAGGTAAAAGCGTTTTTAACCAAGGGAAATGCCAATCTTGGAATCCTTGGGTATACAGATCACTCGGAAAAGCATTGTGCGATTGTTGCCAAACGTGCTGGTATGATTTTGGAAAAATTTGGATATTCCAAACATGAAATTGAGCTTGCTGAACTTGCGGGAGCCATGCATGATATTGGGAATGTCATTAATCGGAAGAATCATGGAGAATATGGGGCGATTTTAGCGTATTCGATTTTAGAAAAACTCAAGGTTCCCCTGGAAGATAGAGTCCTCATTATGTCTGCAATCGGGAATCATGATGAATCCACAGGAGGGGCAGTGGATCCTATTTCTGCTGCGCTGATTCTTGCGGATAAAACAGATGTTCGGAGAAACCGTGTCAGAAATAAAGAAAAAGCAAGTTTTGATAAACATGATCGTGTAAATTATGCAGTTACTAATGCAACGGTAAAAGTTAGTCCACAGAAGCATCTGATTACGTTAAATTTGCAGATTGATGAAGAAATCTGTACCATGTATGAGTACTTTGAGATTTTTCTTGGAAGAATGATGATGTGCAGAAAAGCAGCGGAATTGCTGGGCGCAAGGTTTAAACTGACTGCCAATGGAAGTAAGGTATTGTAGGAAAGGCTGAATTACATATTTCCGCCCTCTTGACTTGCATTTTTTGACAAAATGATATAAAATAATGAAAAATCAAACTCCCCTGTTCTTGAAACGGATAAAAGGGGAGTTCTTTTTTGCATGAGAAAAAGAAAAGTCAAAGGAGAAAATAAATGAAACGTTTATTAATCATCGGAGCAGGTGGTTTTGGACAAATGATTCAGGAGACAGCCGGACTTCTGGGTTATGAGGAAGTTGTTTTTTTGGATGATGCTTCAAAGCACAAAGATGTGGTGGGTAAATGTTGCGATTATAGGAATTTTTTAAAGGGCTACGATACCGCTGTAGCAGCGTTAGGAGACAATGGACAGAGGCTTTACTGGACTGAGAAATTGATGGAGGCAGGTTATCAGGTGCCGGCAATCATTCATCCATCTGCAGTTGTGAGTCCCAGTGCAGTGATTGGCGCAGGGAGTTTTATCATGCAGAGAGCTGTAGTGAATACTCATACAGTGATTGAACATGGAGTGTTGGTGAATAGTGGTGCAGTGGTAGACCATGATTCTTATGTGGCAAGAGGTGCACATATTGGACTTGGCAGTGTGGTGAAGGCGAATTGCAGGATTGATGAGAAACGCAAAGTGGAAGCTGGAGAAGTGGTGTTTTCTACCCGAAGAAAAATCGATGGCGTGACTAGCAGAGATTTGGAAGACGCATTATATGCTTTTGGTTTTGGCCCGCAGTGCAGTTATGTGAAACCTTTTGGAGAAGGACATATCAATGAAACCTATGCGGTTTATATGCCGACGGATAAAGGAGAAGAGTTTGCCTATATTTTGCAGCGTGTCAACAATAACGTATTCAAAGATCCGGCAGGTGTTATGGAGAATATTTTTGGAGTGACAGAATATCTCCGTAATGTGGTCAGAGAAGAAGGTGGAGATCCAGATAGAGAGACTTTATCTTGCATTAAGACCAAGAACGGATGTACCTTCTTTGAGGATAGTGAAGGGCAGCCATGGAGAAGTTATCACTATATTCCAAATTCGGTATGCTATCAGTTAGTAGAAGATCCAGAGCAGTTTTATCAGTCAGGAGCCAGTTTTGGACATTTTCTGAAACAGCTTGGAAGCTATCCGGCTGCCAGCCTAAAAGAGACCATTCCTGATTTTCATAATACAGTAAAGCGTTTTGAAAATTTTGAGATTGCTTTGAAACGTGATATTAAGAACCGCTCTGTGACCTGTAAACCGGAAATTCAGTTTGTCTTGGAGCGAAAGGAAGATTGTAAGGTGTTGGTAGAACAGCAGGAAAATGGAACCTTACCGATTCGTGTAACACATAATGACACAAAACTGAACAATATCTTATTTGATGCTGATACCGGAAAAGGACTCTGTATCATTGATCTGGATACCATTATGCCAGGACTGGCGGCTAATGATTTTGGTGATTCTATTCGTTTTGGTGCAGCAACAGCAGAGGAAGACGAGAAAGATTTAAGCAAGATGCATTTCGATATTTCGCTGTATGAATTATATGCCAAAGGATATTTAGAAGAAACCAGGGATGTGCTGACACCGGAAGAAGCAGCAAGCCTTGCTTGGGGTGCTCGTCTGATGACTTTTGAATGTGGTATGCGTTTCCTGACTGATTATCTTCAGGGAGACACCTATTTTAAAACGGCATATCCTGAGCATAATTTGGTACGTGCGCGGACACAGTTTCGCTTGGTGGATGAGATGGAGCAGCAGTTTGATCAGATGATAGAAATTGTGGCAAAATATTATCGTGGATTAGGAAGATGATTTTTTATTGCTCTGGTATTCTTTGATAAACTGTTCTTGCTGGATATCAGAAAGATGCTTTTCATAAGGTGTTTGTTTACATATTGCAGAAAAGACCAAAAGAAGAAATGAGATGAAAATGAGAAGTGTCAATACCATAGAAGAACCTCCTTTCTAGATGTGTTTATGTGGTTTTTATTATATAATATGCAGGTACATTGTGCAATATGCAAAACAATACTTGACAAAGCAGAAATAGGTTTGTATACTGTCAAGTGATAAGCAAAAGCGAAGAAGGGAACAAGTAGCGTGTCAGGAAATCTACAGAAAGTAGCCGGCAGATGAGAGGCGCAGAAGGAATGGCAAGGTGAATACCTCCCAGAGCTTCACACCGAAATGGAGATAAAAAGCGGAGTAGGCTGTGACGGATTAGTACACGTTAAAGTACTTTGAGTATCGCGAAAGCTGTACTTACAGAGGCAGGCAGTGTGAACTGACTGTAAAAAAAGGTGGTAACACGGGATGACATAGTGCTCTCGTCCTTTTCAATAAGAGAAGGATGAGAGCTTTTTTTGAAAAAATTCCAATCCTTCCGCAAGAAATTATGGAAAAAGGAGAATGAATATGACAATTTATGATGAATTAGTTGCCAGAGGCCTGATTGCCCAGGTGACAGATGAAGAGGAAATTAAGGAATTAGTAAACAATGGAAAAGCTACTTTCTATATTGGTTTTGACCCTACAGCAGATAGTCTCCATGTAGGCCATTTTATGGCGCTTTGCCTGATGAAACGTCTGCAGATGGCTGGAAACAAACCCATTGCTCTGATTGGCGGTGGAACTGGATATATCGGTGATCCATCTGGAAGAACCGATATGCGTTCTATGATGACACCGGAAACCATTCAGCATAACTGTGACTGTTTCAAAAAGCAGATGGAACGTTTTATTGATTTTTCAGATGGAAAAGCATTGATGGTAAACAATGCGGATTGGTTGCTTGATTTGAACTATGTTGATGTGTTAAGAGAGATTGGACCTCATTTCTCTGTAAATCGTATGCTGACTGCAGAGTGTTACAAACAGCGTATGGAAAAAGGTCTTAGCTTCCTAGAATTTAATTACATGATTATGCAGAGCTACGATTTCTATGCGCTGTACCAGAAATACGGTTGCAACATGCAGTTTGGAGGAGATGACCAGTGGAGCAATATGCTGGGTGGTACAGAACTGATCCGTCGTAAACTGGGCAAAGACGCATATGCTATGACCATTACCTTGCTTCTGAACTCAGAAGGTAAGAAAATGGGTAAGACACAGTCTGGTGCTGTATGGCTGGATCCCAATAAGACATCTCCATTTGATTTCTACCAGTACTGGAGAAATGTGGCAGATGCAGACGTGTTAAAGTGCATCCGTATGCTTACTTTCCTTCCATTAGAGCAGATTGATGAAATGGACAAATGGGAAGGAAGCCAGTTAAATCAGGCGAAAGAAATCCTGGCATACGAACTGACTGCACTGGTTCATGGAGAGGAAGAAGCGAAAAAAGCTCAGGAAGCAGCAAGAGCTTTATTCTCCAGTGGAAATGCAGCAAATATGCCATCCGCTCAAATCAAGGAAGAAGATTTAACAGATGGAAATATTGATTTGATTTCTCTTCTGGTAAACAGCGGGCTTGCCAATACACGTTCTGAAGCAAGACGTGCCATTGAGCAGGGTGGTGTTGCCATTGATGGCGAAAAGGTAACGGATATTAAGTTTTTAATACCAGTAGAAAAACTCCAGGGAGAAGGAATTGTTCTGAAAAAAGGAAAGAAAAACTTTAGAAAAGTAACCATGGCGTAAAATAGAATGTCCCATGAAGCGTATCCATTGCTTGGATGTCTGTTTCATGGGATGTTTTTTGTGAATATTTAACAGATGAAAGTGAGTGCCCCTGTTATGGAATCCATGACAAAGCCCTGGATGGTAACGTCCCTTGGCATGAGGGGGTGTTCCTTTAGTGCTGCCACGGTTTCACGGACAGATTCTTCAGAAGAGGAAAATCCCCCAAGCCATGTATTTAAGTCAATGCCGCTTCGGCGGACAATATCGATGTGCTCTTTGGGAATTCCGCGGCTTATGAGTTTTTCCAGCATTTCTTCTGCATCCATGCCCTGAACGCCGCAGTCTGTATGGCCGATTACCATGATTTCTCCAACGCCAAGCTCCAGAATGGCAACCAAAAGGCTGCGGACGACACTTCCGTAAGGGTGCGTTGTGACACCGCCTGCGTTTTTGATGATTTTTGCATCTCCGTTTTTGATACCTAAAGCTGCCGGAAGAAGTGCCGTCAGCCTGGCATCCATACAGGTGAGGATTGCCAATTTTTTATCAGGGTATTTGCTGGTAATATAGGGCTTGTATGCCTCTTCTTTTACAAAGGCTTTGTTATATTCTAGTATTTTCTGGATCATAGAGAAAACCTCCTTCTGCTGTTATAAGCTGATTATAATTTCTAAGCTTGCATTATGCAAGAAAAAACTTGTGTTTTGGCTGATGCTGTAGTAGAATAATTGCAAATAAACAAGTCTGCACTGCATTTTCTGGCAAGTGTCATTGGAGTTTCATTTCATGTTCATGGTTCTGTATTTTTCTTTTTCGGTTCAGTTATCTTATCTTTTTTATTATAGTTCTTGATTTTTCCGGATAAAGCAATAAAAAGAAGAAAAAATACCAGTATGCAGGTGCAGCAGAAAGAGGCTGTCTATGAAAAGAGAAGGGATTTTATTTCAGGGGCTCTGCATACAGGAGTCAGGGAACGGTTTTATACAGGAAGAGGGAGTTTATTATGGTGAAAAAGTTTTTTTTCAAAAAGGAGAAACGCATTATGTGGATTGTACCTATTTCCTGCTTTATGGCATAGGCAAAAACAGAAGGTGCCAGGAGCTGGTACAGGGGATGGAGGACAAGTGGAGAAATTATTTGCGGGGAAAAGCAAAAAAGAGCAGATACCAAGGTGAAATATTCTGGAATAGTCTGTACGGGGAGGAACAAGAATGTGCTCAAGCAGCGCTGGGACTTCTGGAAGATATTCGGGCAGAAGAGTCGGAACGGGCAGAACTGGCCTGGATTGGGTTCTGGTATTTGGTTCATAAGGGATTTTATGAGATATACGGTTTTCTTAAAGGCCGTTTTGAAACTACATTTCAAGCTCTTCTTTGGCTGGCAAAAGAGAAGCATCAGGAACCTTTTGTCAGCATCAGCTATCTTTGCCTGGAATTTTTGTTTGCAGAAGAGTTAGAAGTAAAAATAGTGAGAAACGGATGGCACTCTGATTTATACAGGTGTATGCAAAGGTGTATCAGAAAATGGGAAAATATAAGCAGATATTGATGTTAATATTTTGTCAAAAACTATTGAAAAAAACCCGAAAACAAGGTACAATTAAACTCGGCAGAAATTGGTCTTACTTATGTAGTGTGATACAGTGAACCAACAGGTGATTTCTGCACAAAACCGGATGGAATCACAGAAAACGTGCAGAAATCCCGGTAAATATATTTAAATGGAGGGCTGATTAATGAGTAGTACAGCACAAAGCTTAGCAAGTAAGAGAATTTTTTCATTACTTGATGAGAACAGTTTTGTTGAAATTGGCGGCTATGTAACAGCCAGAAACACAGATTTCAACTTATCTGACAAAGAAACACCAGCAGATGGTGTTATCACTGGGTACGGTGTAATCGATGGCAGCCTGGTATATGTGTACAGCCAGGATGCATCTGTATTAAACGGATCCATTGGTGAAATGCATGCGAAAAAAATCGCAAACCTGTATGACTTGGCCATGAAAACAGGAGCGCCGGTTATCGGTCTGATTGATTGTGCAGGACTGAGACTGCAGGAAGCAACGGATGCATTAAATGCTTTTGGCGAAATCTACACAAAACAGGTTATGGCATCTGGGGTAATCCCTCAGATTACAGGAATTTTTGGCACCTGTGGCGGTGGACTGGCGGTTGTTCCTGGTTTGACAGACTTCACATTCATGGAAGCTAAGAAAGGCAGACTGTTTGTGAATGCACCAAATGCACTGGAAGGAAACGAAATTTCTAAATGTGACACATCAAGTGCTGCATATCAGAGTGAAAATGCAGGTCTGGTAGATGTTCTGGGAAGTGAAGAAGAGATTTTCACACAGATGAGAGAGCTGATTTCCATGCTGCCATCCAATTACGAAGATAACTCTTCTTATATCGAATGTACAGATGACCTGAACCGTGTATGCCCAGATTTGGCAAACTGTGTAGGCGACACTGCAATTGCTTTTTCTCAGATTGCAGACAACAATGAATTCTTTGAAGTAAAAGCAGCGTATGCAAAAGATATGGTTACTGGTTTTATCCGTTTAAATGGTGCTACCATTGGCTGTGTTGCAAACAGATGTGAGATTTACAACGAAGAAGGAGAAAAGACAGAATCCTTTGAAAATGTATTATCAGCAAGAGGATGTAAGAAAGCTGCTGAATTTGTGAAATTCTGTGATGCTTTTGAAATTCCAGTTCTGACACTTACAAATGTAAAAGGTTACAAAGCTACAAAATGCTCAGAAGCAAATATTGCAAGAAATGCAGCTGAACTGACAAATGCATTTATTAGTGCTACGGTTCCTAAGGTAAATATTGTGATTGGTGAAGCTTTCGGAAGCGCTTATTTGACCATGAACAGCAAATCTACAGGAGCAGACATGGTATTTGCATGGTCAAATGCTCAGATTGGTATGATGGATGCAAAATTGGCTGCTAAAATTATGTATGCAGATGCAGATGCAGCTACAGTTAATGAAAAAGCAGCAGAGTATGCAATGCTTCAGTCTAGCGCTCTTTCAGCAGCTAAGAGAGGTTATGTTGATACCATCATTGAAGCGGAAGATACAAGAAAATATGTGATTGGTGCCTTTGAAATGTTATTCACAAAGAGAGAAGATCGTCCAAGCAAGAAACACGGCACGGTTTAAGCGAGGGGTGAATCATATGAAAAAGACATGGAAAAAATTAGGTAGTTTAGCAGCAGCAGGCATTCTTGCCTTATCTCTGGCCGGATGCGGTGCTGAGAAGGAAAGTATCAATCAAAAGGTACAGCAGAATCTTTTTGACAGCAGTGTTTCTACCATGGAAACTCTGGTTAGTTATGATAATGCAAGTATGGAACAGGCTATTGAAGAGAATCCTAATATGGATGATTTCACAAAAGCTGCGTTTACATCCTGGATTGATAACTCAGAAGAGCTTGGTGCTTATCTGGGTATGAAGGGTGAGCAGACTGCGGAGAATACAGTAAAACTGGATAGCCATAAGTATGTGGTAACTTTGAAGGCAGAGTTTGAGAACAGAGATGCTGTTGTGGAATTGGTATATGATTCTAAACTTACACCGGAATCTGTAGGGTTTAGCCCAAACTATACAATGGGTGAAAAAATGCAGTCTGCAGCAGTCAATACAGTAATCGGTATTGCAATTGTATTTTTCATCTTGCTGTTCCTGAGTTTTGTGATTTCTCTTATGAAATATATTCCAAAACTGGAAGCAGCTCTTACCAAAAAGAATGCACCGGCACCAGCTCCAGCCCCTGCACCGGCAGCACCGGCTCCTGTGGAAGAGGAAGAATTGGTAGATGATGGTGAACTGGTTGCCGTAATTGCAGCAGCAATTGCAGCAGCAGAAGGAACTTCTACAGATGGATTTGTAGTACGTTCTATCAGAAAATCAAATAAAAGAACTTGGCGATAGGCTATGTCATAGGAGGAAATCAATATGAAATCTTATACAATTACAGTAAATGGCGTTGCATATGATGTAACAGTAGAAGAAGGTACTGGAAACGCAGCAGCACCTGCAGCAGCTCCTAAGGCTGCACCAAAAGCAGCTCCAAAGGCAGCAGCGAAACCTGTAGCTGCAGCAGCTGGTGCAATTGAAGTGAAAGCTTCTGTACCTGGAAAAGTGTTTAAAGTGGAAGCAAGTGTTGGACAGACAGTAAAAGCTGGTGACGCAATTGTAGTTCTGGAAGCTATGAAAATGGAAATCCCTGTTGTTGCTCCACAGGATGGTGTTGTTGCAGGCATCAATGTAGCTGTTGGTGATACAGTAGAAAACGGTGATGTTTTAGCATCCATGAACTAGAATTTGCATACAGTGTAAATTCCCAAAGCAGGCTATGCCTGTGGAAAACAAATAAATGGGAGGTAAAAAAATGTCTAACATTGCAGATACACTGTCAAACCTTGTAGGACAGACAGCTTTTTTGAATCTGACAGTGGGTAACCTGATTATGATTTTAGTGGCATTTATATTCTTATATCTTGCCATTGCAAAAGGTTTTGAACCACTTCTGCTCGTGCCAATTGCATTTGGTATGCTTCTGGTAAATATTTATCCGGATATTATGGCAAGTGCGGAACAAACATCAAACGGAGTCGCTGGACTTCTCCATATTTTCTATATTCTGGATGAATGGAGTGTACTTCCGTCTCTGATTTTCCTTGGTGTTGGAGCCATGACAGACTTTGGTCCACTGATTGCCAATCCAAAAAGTTTCCTGTTAGGAGCAGCTGCACAGCTGGGTATCTATGCAGCATACTTCCTGGCAATCTTCATGGGATTCAATGGTAAGGCAGCAGCAGCCATCTCTATTATCGGTGGTGCTGACGGTCCGACATCTATTTTCCTTGCTGGTAAGTTAGGACAGTCTGCTCTTATGGGAGCCATTGCAGTAGCGGCATATTCTTATATGTCACTGGTTCCGATTATCCAGCCGCCTATTATGAAACTTCTCACAACAGAAGAAGAGAGAAAAATCAAAATGGAACAGCTCCGTCCGGTTTCTAAACTGGAAAAAATCCTGTTCCCAATCATTATTACCGTTGTTGTATGTCTGATTCTGCCAACAACAGCTCCGCTGGTTGGTATGTTAATGCTTGGTAACCTGTTCCGTGAATCAGGTGTTGTAAAACAGCTTTCAGAAACAGCTTCCAATGCTTTGATGTACATCGTAGTTATCCTTCTGGGAACTTCTGTAGGTGCTGCAACAAGCGCTGAAGCTTTCCTGAAAGTGGATACCTTAAAAATCGTAGTATTAGGTCTGATTGCCTTTGCATTTGGTACTGCAGGAGGTGTGCTTCTTGGTAAAGTAATGTGCAAACTTACACATGGCAAAATTAATCCTCTGATTGGTTCCGCCGGTGTGTCCGCTGTACCTATGGCAGCACGTGTATCTCAGAAAGTAGGTGCAGAAGCAGATCCTACCAACTTCCTGCTCATGCATGCTATGGGACCAAACGTTGCAGGTGTTATCGGTACTGCTGTAGCAGCCGGTGCTTTTATGGCAATTTACGGAGTATAATACCTGTCTGTATCATGAATAAATATGGAGGAAATAATGATGGCAGAAGTAGTAAAAAAACCTATTAAAATTACTGAAACAATTCTGCGTGATGCGCATCAGTCTCTGATTGCTACCCGTATGACAACAGAGCAGATGCTTCCTATCGTAGAAAAATTAGATAAAGTCGGCTACCATTCCGTAGAGTGCTGGGGTGGTGCAACTTTCGATGCGTCCCTTCGTTTCTTAAAAGAAGATCCATGGGAAAGACTTCGTAAATTCCGTGATGGATTCAAAAATACAAAATTACAGATGTTATTCCGCGGACAGAATATTCTTGGCTACCGTCCTTATGCAGATGACGTAGTAGAATACTTTGTACAGAAATCTATTGCAAATGGTATTGATATCATCCGTATTTTTGACTGTTTAAATGACCTTCGTAACCTGCAGACAGCAGTAAAAGCAGCAAACAAGGAAAAAGGACATGCACAGGTTGCTTTGTCTTATACCTTAGGTGATGCTTATACACTGGATTACTGGGTAGAAATGGCGAAAAAAGTAGAGGATATGGGAGCGGATTCTATCTGTCTGAAAGATATGGCTGGTCTGTTACTGCCATATACTGCAACAGAACTGATTACTGCGTTAAAAGAAGCAGTAGATATTCCAATCCAGTTGCATACACACTATACTTCCGGTGTTGCTTCCATGACTTATATGAAAGCAGTAGAAGCAGGTGTAGACGTAATTGATACTGCTATGTCTCCATTTGCTCTGGGTACTTCCCAGCCTGCAACAGAGGTTATGGTAGAAACCTTCAAAGGCACACCATATGATACTGGATTTGACCAGAAATTACTGGCTGAAATCGCTGACTACTTCCGTCCAATCCGTGACGAAGCTCTGGACAGCGGTCTCTTAAATCCAAAGAACCTGGGTGTAAATATTAAAACTCTGTTATACCAGGTACCGGGCGGTATGCTCTCTAACCTGACTTCTCAGTTAAAAGAACAGCATGCAGAAGACAAGTTCTATGATGTTCTGGAAGAAGTTCCAAGAGTTCGTAAAGACCTGGGTGAGCCGCCTCTGGTTACACCATCTTCTCAGATCGTTGGTACACAGGCTGTATTTAACGTAATTATGGGTGAACGTTACAAGATGGTAACAAAAGAGACAAAAGATGTATTAAGCGGAAAATATGGCGCTACTGTAAAACCATTTAACAAAGAAGTACAGGAAAAATGTATCGGTGATACAGAAGTTATCACCTGTCGTCCGGCTGACTTAATCAAACCGGAACTGGATGTACTGAGAAAAGAAATGGAACAGTGGTCTGAACAGGAAGAGGATGTATTGTCCTACGCTCTGTTCCCACAGGTAGCAACAGACTTCTTCAAATACAGAGAAGCTCAGAAAACAAAAGTAGATCCAAAAGAAGCAGACACAGAAAACGGAGCATATCCGGTTTAAAACTGTGCTGTGAAGCGGTGACAAACTTATTTTAAGAAATTATAACTAAAAAGTTGTTGTAGAGACAATTAGAAGGAAGGTTGGTGTTTTTCCGGTACGCAGACTGAGGCGGAAAGACATCAACCTTCTCAATATGTTTCTATGACAGCTTTTTTTCGTGAAATAGAAATTTAACATTTTTTTCGTGAAACTTTTGCATTTTTGTGCTATGATAATAAAATGCGAAAGAAACTTAGAGAAGAGGAAATAAATCATGGGCAATTCAGAGCATCTGCTCAGCAAAATGAATTCACAGTATCAAAAATTTAGCAAAGGTCAGAAGAAACTGGCAGCGTACATCCAGGAGAATTATGACAAGGCGGCTTTTCTTACCGCAGCCAGACTTGGAGAAACCGTAGGCGTCAGTGAGTCAACTGTGGTACGCTTTGCCATTCACCTGGGATATAAAGGATATCCGGAATTCCAGAAGGAGCTGGAGGAGCTGGTACGGACAAAATTAAATTCCATCCAGCGCATGGAGGTCACTTACGGAAAAGTACCACAGTCGGAAATTTTGGATACGGTACTGCATTCGGATATTGATAAGATTAAGATGACATTAGAAGCTGTGGATCATGAGGCTTTTGATCTGGCAGTTGAAACCATTTTAAATGCGAAAAATATTTATATTGTGGGGATTCGAAGCTGTGCGCCTCTGGCCAGTTTTCTGGCGTTTTATCTGAATCTGATTTTTGACAATGTCAGGCTTTTGAACACCAACAGTTCCAGTGAACTGTTTGAACAGATGATTCGTATCGGGGAGGAGGATGTGATGATTGGAATCAGTTTTCCCCGCTATTCCATGAGAACATTAAAAGCTCTGGAATTTGCCAATAACCGCAATGCCAAGGTGATTACTCTTACGGACAGCATTCATTCTCCCATGAACCTGTATTCTTCCTGTAATCTTATTGCAAGAAGTGATATGGCATCTATTGTGGATTCTCTTGTGGCGCCTCTGAGTGTGATTAATGCTCTGGTAGTGGCTCTTTGCATGAGGAAACAAGAGGATGTGGTGGCAACCCTGGAATCTCTGGAAAAAATATGGGATGAATATCAGGTCTATAATAATGATGAAATTAATCTGGCGGATCATCAGGAGATTCAACTGACAGAACCGAATTAAAGGAGAGATTTATGGCAAAAATACTAATTATTGGCGGCGGAGCAGCCGGAATGGCAGCCGCAGCCTTTTTAGGGGAACATGGACACCAGGTTCATGTGTTTGAAAAAAATGAAAAACTTGGGAAAAAGTTGTTTATTACGGGAAAAGGACGCTGCAATCTCACCAATTCCTGTGATGAGGAAACTTTTTTTCAATCTGTGGTAAGTAATGAGAAGTTTTTATATAGCGCCTTTCACGGGTTTTCCAATGAAGATGCCATTGCTTATTTTGAACAACTGGGTCTGCCCTTAAAGGAAGAACGAGGCGGGAGAATTTTCCCAAAATCGGATCATTCATCGGATGTGATTAAAGCTTTGGAACAGCGGATGAAGGAGCTGGATGTAAAGATTCACCTTAACAGTCTGGTAAAAGAGATTTTATTACAGGAAACAGACGAAGGACAGAAAAAGGTCACAGGAGTTCTCCTGGAAAATGGACAGGAGATTGTCGGAGATAAAGTCATTGTGGCCACCGGCGGTATGTCTTATCAGGCTACCGGTTCTACCGGAGATGGCTATGAGTTTGCAAAACAGGCAGGGCATAAGGTTACAACCCTGCGCAGTGCCCTGGTTCCCATGGAAACAAAGGAAGAATATATACCAAGAATGCAGGGGCTTTCTTTAAAAAATGTAAGATTTACCGTAAAAGACGGGAAAAAGGTACTGTATCAGGATTTTGGAGAGCTTTTGTTTACTCATTTTGGCATGTCCGGTCCTCTGGTGCTTACTGCCAGTTCCTATCTTGGGAAAAAACTGGAAAAGAAGGAATTGCAGGGTACCATTGACTTGAAAGCAGCCTTAACAGAGGAACAACTGGATGCCAGACTTTTGCGGGAATTTGAAGCAGGAAAAAATAAACAGTTTAAAAACGTGATTTCGGGAATGTTTCCGTCCAAAATGTTTCCGGTGATACTGGAACTTGGAAAAATTCCTTCTGAGAAAAAGGTAAATGAAATTACAAAAGCGGAAAGAATGGAATTTCTCCGGGTAGTGAAAAATTTCCCTGTGACCATTACCGGACTGCGGGGATTCCGGGAAGCAATTATTACACAAGGCGGCGTAAAAACCGGAGAAATCAATCCTAAGACCATGGAGTCTAAGAAAGCACAGGGCTTATATTTTATCGGAGAAGTGCTGGATCTGGATGCAGTCACCGGAGGATTTAATCTGCAGATTGCCTGGTCTACAGCCAGAGCTGCGGCAGACTATATAGAATGAAAGAAGAGCAAGGAGAAAAAAGATGGCAGTGAATATTGCGATTGACGGACCGGCAGGAGCCGGAAAGAGTACCATAGCCAAAGCTGTGGCAAGAGAACTGGAATTTATTTATGTGGATACAGGAGCCATGTATCGGGCAATGGCATTGTATTTGTTAAAACAGGGGATTTCCCCAAAAGAAACAGAAAAAATGGAAGAAGCCTGTAAGCGTGCTGAGATTTCTATTGTCTATGAAAATGGCGCTCAGCAGGTGATTTTAAACCAGGAGAATGTCACCCCTTATCTGCGCCAGGAAGAAGTGGGAAATATGGCTTCTGTAAGTTCTGCAAATCCAAAAATCCGTGAGAAGCTGGTAGAGCTTCAGAGAGTTCTGGCATCGAAAGAAAATGTGGTTATGGATGGAAGAGATATTGGAACCTGTGTACTTCCTCATGCAGATGTGAAGGTCTATCTTACAGCCAGCGCAAGAACCAGAGCTTTGCGAAGATGCAAAGAACTGGAGGAAAAAGGAACTTCCTGTGTTTTGGAGGAAATTGAGGCTGATATTAATGAACGGGATCACCGGGATATGACCAGGGAAATTTCTCCTTTGAAACAGGCAGAAGATGCAGTGCTGGTGGATTCTTCTAATCTTACCATTGATGAAGTGAAGGACACTATTATTTCCCTTTATCGCAAAGGTCAGGGAGAAACAGGGGTATAAGGATGGAAGTAAAAGTAGCAAAAACAGCAGGATTTTGTTTCGGGGTAAAAAGGGCAGTGGAAAAAGCTTATGAAGTGGCAGAATCCACTCAGGGTCCGGTATATACCTATGGTCCCATTATTCATAATGAGGAAGTGGTTCGGGATTTGGAAGAACGGGGAGTTCGTGTTCTGGAATCAGAGGAGGATTTGAAAAAACTGGAATCCGGTACGGTCATCATCCGTTCTCATGGTGTTCCTGCCAGTATTTACGAATTACTGGAACAGAAAAATATTGCCTACGTGGATGTGACCTGTCCTTTTGTTTTGAAGATTCACCGAATCGTGAAAAAGGAAAGCCTGGCAGGAAGACATATTGTGATTGTGGGAAATGCTGACCATCCTGAGGTGGCAGGAATCCGGGGATGGTGCAAAGGGCCTTATACGGTGATTAAGAACCAGGAGGAAGCCAGGGCGTTTTTGTCAGAATGCCCGGAAAAAGTGTGTATTGTGTCCCAAACGACATTTAATTACAATAATTTTCAAGAAATAGTTGAAATTTTAGCCGAAAAGGGTTATGATAGACTTGTTTTAAATACGATTTGTAATGCAACCCAGGACAGACAGTCTGAGGCTGAGGAAATCGCAAAACAGGCGGATGCTATGATTGTCATAGGCGGAAGGAAGAGTTCCAATACCCAAAAGCTCTATGAGATATGCAAACGCGAATGTGAAAATACTTACTATATACAGACACTTGCTGACTTGGATTTTGATCGATTTCAATCCGTTCAATATGTAGGTATTACAGCTGGGGCTTCAACCCCAAATAAATTAATAGAGGAGGTTTCAAAACATGTCAGAATTAAGTTTTGAACAGATGCTGGATGAAACATTTAAAACAATCAGGAATGGAGAAGTAGTCGAAGGTACAGTCATCGATGTCAAAGAGGATGAAATTATTCTGAATATTGACTATAAAGCAGACGGTATCATTTCAAGAAGCGAGTACTCCAATGACCAGAATTTAGATTTAAGAACCGTTGTACATCCAGGCGACACAATGGAAGCAAAAGTTCTCAAACTCAATGACGGAGATGGCCAGGTGTTGTTAACATACAAGAGACTGGCTGCAGATAAAGGTAATAAGAGACTGGAAGAAGCATTTGAAAACAAAGAAGTGCTCACAGCAAAAGTAAGCCAGGTATTAGATGGCGGTTTAAGCGTTATTGTAGATGAGGCAAGAGTATTCATTCCTGCAAGTTTAGTATCTGATACTTATGAAAAAGACCTGACAAAATATCAGGATCAGGAAATCGAATTCGTAATCACAGAATTCAACCCAAGACGCCGCCGTGTTATCGGTGACAGAAAACAGCTTTTAGTAGCTAAGAAAGAAGAACTGAAGAAAGAACTCTTTGAAAGAATCCAGGCAGGAGATGTTGTAGAAGGAACCATCAAGAATGTAACAGATTTCGGTGCGTTCATTGATTTAGGCGGAGCTGACGGTCTGCTTCACATTTCTGAAATGTCCTGGGGAAGAGTAGAGAATCCAAAGAAAGTATTTAAAGCAGGAGAAAAAATCACTGTTTTAATCAAAGAAATCAATGGAGACAAAATTGCTCTCAGCTTAAAATTTGAAGACCAGAATCCATGGTTAAATGCAGCAGAAAAATATGCTGTAGGAAACGTAGTAGAAGGAAAAATCGCACGTATGACAGATTTCGGTGCTTTCATTGAATTAGAGCCAGGTGTAGATGCACTCCTTCATGTTTCTCAGATTTCCAGAGCACACGTTGAAAAACCATCTGATGTTCTGAAGGTTGGCCAGGTTGTTTCTGCAAAGGTTGTTGATTTCAACGAAGAAGAAAAGAAAATCAGCCTGAGCATGAAAGTTTTAGAACCGGCACAGGAAGAAGTTACAGAAACAGAAGAAGCAACAGAAGAATAAATTTGTGAAGAAGAAACAGCCGTCACTTTTGCGTGATGGCTGTTTTTAATACTTCGTGAAGATAGGATTTTAATCCAATGTCAGAGGATGAAGAGAAGGGCCAGGATACATAGTGTTCTTTGGAATGGTATTCTTCCTGTAAAAGAGGAAGATCAGGAGTTCCGGGAGCATAGAGAAATTGTCCGCTGATTTTCTTGTAACAGGTAGCAGCTGTTGCTTTTTGCCGGTGGGAAGCATCCAGATAAGCAGCAACACTTTTGTGAATCGCTTCGTCCTCAAAAGGAAGGTAATAATAATTTTTATAATCTTTGTAGAAATATCGTAAAGTGCCTTCAAAGAGAGGCATCTTTATTTTTACTTTTTCTTTTAATACGGTGATGTAACAGAAACCTGCATTTGCAGATAATGGTACCGGGACTGGTCTTTTTAAACATAAGATAAAGAGAACCTGTGTCTGTATGGCACCAGTGATATCGGGCTCCTGGATTTCGGTTGTCTCCAAAATCTGGTAAGAGTGATGCAGCAGTTGTTTTAATCTTCCAAGAGGAAGAAGGGACAGCATTCCCTTTAAATCATCCAGATTGTGAAGAAATAATTGCTCTCTGGTACTGGAAGCTCTGGAAAGAGCATATGCTTTATAAGCCTTTATCATTTCTTTCCCGGAGAGTTTATCTTTTCTTGGATATTGTACAAGCAGCTCAAAGGTTTTTTGCTTATGATCTGACATTTGCCGGAAAAATGCTGGCATGGACAGGAGTTCCCGGTACAGATCCAGAGAATGGCAGGAGTCCAGGGGATGGGAAAGCTGCAATGCTTCATACCGGTGTCGCAGATAGGGAAGGTCAAAAGAAGTTCCGTTAAAGTGAATCAGAAACTGCTTTTCCCTGGCTAATTGGCTAAATGCCTTTAGAATCTGGAGTTCTTCCCCAGGGTCTGTGCTTTCTGCTAAAAACTGAATAGATTCAAAAGCCTGAAGCTTATCTGAATACTGTACAGCGCCAATAAGAAAAACCTGACTGGTTTTCGGACTGAGGCCTGTGGTTTCAATATCAAAGAAAAGCAGTTCAGACAAAGAAACATGTTCTGGAAAAAAATCAAAATCCAATTCTGGTGATAATGAACAAAGACGACTCTTGTTTGTTATCATTTTAACAAATTCCTTTCTGATTGTATTCAAAATAATACGAAATTTCACTAAAAAATCCTAGTGATTTGCGAAAAAAAGTGTTATATTATATAACATAAGATCATATGCAATCATGATACCAATGGCAACATTGGCTTGGATTGCACTTTGTGCAATCATTATACCATAAAACGCAGAGAATAGTCAGAGTTTATCTGATTATCATAGATAAAGGAGGGACATAATATGGCGTTTTTAACCTTCAGAGGCGGAGTGCATCCGTATGATGGAAAAGAATTGTCCAAAGAAAAACCTGTGAAAGAATTTCTTCCGGGAAAAGAGCTGGTGTATCCGTTATCACAGCATATCGGCGCTCCGGCACAGCCTGTTGTAAAAAAGGGAGATAAAGTACTTGCAGGACAGAAAATTGCAGAAATGGGTGGCTTTGTTTCTGCACCGATTCACGCAACCGTATCAGGAATTGTGAAGGATTTAAAAAAAGTCAGAAATAACGTAGGAGCTATGGTAGATGCCATTATCGTAGAAAATGATGAGCAGTATGAAACTGTAGAATTCCAGCCGGCAAAATCTTTAGAGGAGCTTTCTAAGGAAGAAATCATTGCCAGAATCAAAGACGGTGGAGTGGTTGGTATGGGAGGCGCGGGATTTCCCACACATGTGAAACTTTCTCCAAAGGAGCCGGATAAAATTGAGTACGTACTGGTGAATGGCGCGGAGTGTGAGCCTTACCTTACCTCTGATTACCGCCGTATGCTGGAGCAGCCGGAATGGATTATCGGTGGTTTGAAATGTATGCTAAAGCTCTTTGACCATGCGAAGGGATGCATCTGTATTGAAGATAATAAGCCGGATTGCATTGCAAAGCTTACAGAGATGGTAAAGGATGAACCGCGTATAGAAGTCTGTACACTGAAAACAAAATACCCACAGGGCGCAGAGCGATGCCTTATTGCCGCTGTCAGTGGAAGAGAAATTAATTCTTCTATGCTTCCGGCAGATGCAGGTTGTGTGGTAGATAATATTGATACGGTATGCGCGGTTTACCGGGCAGTGATGTTTGGGGAACCGGTTATGGACCGTATTGTTACCATTACAGGTGACGCAGTGGCAGATCCCTGTAACTTTAAGGTGCGGCTGGGGTCTTCTTTTGCAGAGCTTCTGGAAGCGGCAGGCGGATTAAAGCAGCCGGCAGAGAAAATCATTTCCGGAGGTCCTATGATGGGATTTGCTATGTTTGATTACCATGTGCCAGTGGTAAAAACGTCTTCCGCTATGTTGTGTATGTCAAAGGATGAGGTTTCCGCCCAGGAGCCAGGCGCCTGCATTAACTGCGGACGCTGTGTGTCAGCCTGTCCGGCAAGACTGATTCCGTCAAGACTTGCAACTTATTCAGAGCATGGACAGGAAGACCTGTTTGTGAAATATCATGGCATGGAATGTGTAGAATGTGGCTGCTGCAGTTACACCTGTCCGGCAAAACGTCCGTTGACACAATCTGTCCGTTCTATGAGAAAAACCGTACTGGCAAACAGGAAAAAACCCAAATAGGAGGAGAACATCATGAGTGAATTATTACATGTTTCATCTTCCCCCCATGTCAGGGATAAGGTGAATACAGGAAACATTATGCTTACGGTGCTCATAGCATTGCTGCCAAGTGCATTGTTCGGAGTTTATAATTTTGGTCCCCATGCGCTGATGCTGATACTGGTAAGTATTCTCTGCTGTGTTGCCACAGAAGCAGTATATGAGAAAATCGTACATAAAAAACTGACTATCCAGGATTACAGCGCCGCGGTTACCGGTCTTTTGCTGGCATTAAACCTGCCTCCAAACGCCCCCTGGTGGATTGCTGTTATTGGAAGTGCGTTTGCAATTCTGGTTGTAAAACAGTTATTTGGAGGTCTGGGACAGAATATTATGAACCCGGCTCTGGCTGCCAGATGCTTTCTGCTGATTTCCTTTACCGGAAGAATGACAGACTTTGCAGTACCAAAGGGCGCCTGGGGAAATATTGCAGATACTGTTTCCGGGGCTACACCTCTGGCGGCTTTAAAAGCAGGAGAGAGCGTAAACTGGGTAGATTTATTCTTTGGAAATATCCAGGGAACTATTGGTGAAACATCTGCATTGGCCATTCTCATTGGTGCGGTGATTTTGCTGGTAAGAGGAGTGATTGATCTTCGCATTCCACTGACTTATATTGGAAGCTTTGCAATTTTTGTTCTTCTTTTCGGAGGACATGGATTTGATATGAATTATCTGCTCTGCCATTTGTTCGGCGGCGGCTTGATGTTAGGTGCATGGTTTATGGCAACCGATTATGTGACAACTCCTATTACGAAAAAAGGACAGTTGGTCTATGGTGTTTGCCTTGGTGTATTCACAGGCTTGTTCCGTATTTTCGGAGGCTCTGCAGAAGGTGTTTCTTATGCCATTATTTTCTGCAACCTGTTGGTACCCATTATTGAGCGTTTCACCATGCCTGTAGCCTTCGGAAAAGGAGGGAAAAAAGCATGAAAAATACCATTATTAAGGATACGATCATTCTTACTTTAATTACCCTGATTGCCGGAGGGGTTCTGGGACTGGTATATGAAATTACCAAGGATCCCATTGCAAAACAACAGGAGCTGGCAAAACAGGAAGCCTACAAGGCCGTTTTTGAGGATGCAGATACTTTTGAGGTATGTGTGGAAGCAGAAGATGCAGATTTGGCTGCTTACTTAGCCGGAGAAGGTTTTGAAGCGCAGACTGTAAACGAAATTATGGAAGCAAAGGATGCTTCCGGAGAGACTCTGGGATATGCCATTAATCTGACTACTTCGGAAGGATATGGCGGAGATATTACATTTTCCATGGGTGTGCAGGCAGATGGCACTTTAAATGGAATCTCCATTCTGACCATTAGTGAAACCGCAGGTCTTGGTATGAATGCCACAAAGGATGAGTTTAAAGGTCAGTTTAAAGAGAAACAGGCAGATGCTTTTGAAGTAACGAAGACAGGAGCATCAAAAGAGAATGAGATTAATGCCATCAGCGGCGCGACTATTACATCTAACGCAGTGACACAGGGTGTGAACTGTGGACTGAAGGCATTTGAATACATAAAGGAGGGAAAGTAAGATGAGAGAAAATTCACCACTTGAGCGTCTTTATAATGGTATCATCAAAGAGAACCCTACCTTTGTACTGGTTCTTGGTATGTGTCCTACCCTGGCAGTTACCACAGCGGCAATGAATGGTATTGGTATGGGGCTTACTACTACCGTTGTCCTTGCCATGTCAAACCTGTTTATTTCCCTTTTGAGAAATGTAATTCCGGATAAGGTTCGTATGCCGGCTTACATTGTTGTGGTTGCATCTTTTGTAACAGTAGTGCAGTTGCTTTTGCAAGGCTTTATTCCGGCGCTTTATGATGCTCTTGGAATTTATATTCCACTGATTGTTGTAAACTGTATTATCTTAGGAAGAGCAGAATCCTATGCCTCTAAAAATGGTCCGGTTGCTTCTATTTTTGATGGAATCGGTATGGGGCTTGGCTTTACGTTGTCCATTACCATTCTGGCAGCTTTCCGCGAATTAATCGGAGCCGGAACTTTGTTTGGATTCCAGGTTATGCCTAAAGGATATGAACCGGCTACCATTTTTATTTTGGCACCGGGAGCCTTCTTTGTATTAGCGTTCCTGGCAGCTTTGCGTGCAAAACTCCAGGATAAGAAGCCAAAAGAAGAACAGAAACCGGTTCATTGTATGGAAGGCGGATGCGCATCCTGTGGAAATACTTCCTGTAGTGGAAAATTTTATGATAACAGAGTAATCAAGAAGTAGGGAGGGACAGACCATGAAAGAATTACTCATTATTGCAATAGGAGCAGCAGTGGTAAATAACGTTGTACTCAGTCAGTTCCTGGGCCTGTGTCCTTTCTTCGGTGTTTCCAAGAAAATTGAGACAGCAGCCGGAATGGGTGGTGCGGTTATTTTCGTTATTACCCTGTCTTCCCTGGTAACCAGCTTAATCTACCAGTTTATTCTGGTTCCTCTGGATATGAGTTATATGCAGACCATTGTGTTTATTTTAGTAATTGCAGCCCTGGTTCAGTTTGTGGAGATGTTTTTAAAGAAAGCCATGCCGCCTCTGTATGCAAGCCTTGGCGTTTATCTTCCTTTGATTACAACAAACTGTGCAGTACTGGGAATTGCCATTACCAATGTTCAGAAGTCCTATAATGTGCTTCAGGGAGTGGTAAATGGTTTTGCAACAGCAGTGGGCTTTACCATTGCCATTGTATTAATGGCAGGGCTTCGTGAGAAAATGGAGTATAATGATGTTCCGAAATATTTCCAGGGATTTCCCATTGTACTTCTGACAGCCGGATTAATGGCCATTGCATTCTTCGGCTTTTCAGGAATCATTTAAGGAGGCATAAGATATGATAACAGGTATTGTCATTGCGGCAGTTCTGGTAGGCGGTGTAGGTCTCTTTATTGGACTGTTTCTGGGAGTCGCCGGAAAGAAATTTGCTGTAGAGGTAGATGAGAAGGAAATTAAGGTAAGAGAAGAGCTTCCGGGAAACAACTGTGGTGGATGCGGTTATCCTGGATGTGATGGTCTTGCAGCGGCAATCGCAAAAGGAGAGGCGCCGGTAAATGCCTGTCCCGTAGGGGGAGCGGCTGTGGCAGCAAAGGTTGCTGCTATTATGGGTCAGGAAGCAGGAGAAGCGGTGCGTATGACTGCTTTTGTAAAATGTGCAGGAGACTGTGAAAGAGCGGCTCAGAGCTATGAATATTCAGGAGTAAAGGACTGCAAAATGGCGGCTATGATGCAAAACGGCGGTTCCAAGGCATGTTCTTATGGATGTCTTGGATATGGTTCCTGTGTCAAAGCCTGCAGTTTTGATGCCATTCATATTGTCAATGGCATTGCAGTGGTGGATAAAGAGAAATGTAAAGCCTGTGGGAAATGTGTAGCAGAATGTCCGAAAAAACTCATTGAACTGATTCCTTATGAACAGAAACAGGCAGTAGCCTGCAACTCCAAGGACAAGGGAAAAGCAGTGATGGACGCCTGCAAAGTGGGCTGTATCGGATGTAGAAAATGCGTCAAAGAATGTCCCCAGGAAGCCATTACCGTAGTAGACAACGTGGCTCACATAGACCCGGAAAAATGCATCAACTGCGGAAAATGCAAAGAAACCTGCCCAAGAAAAATCATCATGTAAAGAGTTATTGTATGAAGTAATGACATCAAGGAAACTTTTATTAAGAGCTGTGGTGTGAAACTGCAATCAGGAATATTTATGCGGTTCCGGCGAATTTGTCGAGTACCATTTGAGACTACAGGCTCAAATGGAACGCAGACTGAGCTGGAAACGTATAAATATTCACGATATGTGTTCATGCTACGGCTCTTTTTTACGAACACATATTTGCATTTTCCTTCATCCTGTGATAAGATAAATCACAGTCAACCAGACAATTCACGGAAAGGAGCTTTTTATGAAGAAAAAAGACATACTGCTCATAGGCAGTGTCGTGATTCTGGCTGCGCTGTTCTGGCTGGTGCCAAGAGTTACCGGTATGATTCGCGAGGATGGAAAGCTGCAGCTTCGGATTACAGTTGCAGGAGATGAATATGGAACTTATTCGCTGGAAAAAGAACAGACCATTAAAATACAGGATACCAATGTATGCGAAATCAAAGACGGAAAGGTAACCATGATTTCAGCACAGTGTCCGGATCAGTTGTGCAGAAAGCAGGGGCCTGTTTTCAGGCCGGGAGAAACCATTGTCTGTCTGCCAAACAAAGTAGTGCTGGAAATAAAAGGATCCGGGGAAACGGAAACAAAGCCCCTGGATGCTACTGTAAACTAGAGGGATTTTATGAATCAGAATATGAAAATCAGAAAACTTGCCTGGATGGGACTTCTGGCTTCTCTGGCTATTATTTTTGGATATGTAGAGATGTTATTTCCGGTTTTTGCCGGTATTCCTGGAATCAAATTAGGGCTTGCTAATTTAGTAACCGTATTTCTTCTGTATACTTGTACTTACAAAGAAGCAGCAGTTGTTTCGGTTATTCGTATTGTTGTGATTGGATTTTTGTTTGGAAATCTGTTTTCTATTTTATTCAGTCTGGCGGGAGCTGGTCTTAGCCTTGCCTGCATGGTGGCAGCAAAGAAGTATGGTGGATTTTCTGTGGCAGGTGTCAGCATCATAGGCGGTGTTACCCATAATCTGGGTCAGATTATCATAGCTGCTATGGTAGTGGAAAATGTGAATCTCTTTTATTATTTTCCGGCGCTTATGATAGCCGGCTTAGTAACAGGTCTGCTGATTGGTATTGTTACTCAGGAGATTCTGAAAAGAGCTGCCATAAAAATAAGATGAGAAAGGAAAAAGCATGATTGCATATATAAAAGGCAAAGTAGCAGAAATACTGGAAGACAGAGTGATTCTGGAGTCAGGTTTTATGGGATACAATCTTTTTATGCCCATGGCAAGCGCCGAAGCGGTTTTAAGAAGAGGTGATGAAGTAAAGCTTTATACCCATTTGCATGTGCGGGAAGATTCTATGCAGCTTTTTGGATTTCTTACAAAAGATGACTTGCACACCTTTCAGTTGCTTTTAGGGGTAAATGGAATCGGACCGAAGGCGGCCCTTGGAATTTTATCCGGACTTACTGCCGATGAACTGCGTTTTGCAGTTTTATCTGAGGATGTGAAGACCATTTCCAAAGCCCCCGGGGTTGGGAAGAAAACCGCTCAAAAGCTGATTTTGGAATTAAAGGATAAGATGGATCTTCAGGAAGCCTTTGATTTGAAATCACAGCATGTTCAGGAAGCACAGGGAGATATGGCAGATTTGTCGGATGCCAGAAAAGAAGCAGTAGAAGCCTTGACAGCTCTGGGATATTCCGGAGCGGATGCTTTAAGGGCAGTGAAAAAGGTAGAGATGACTCCGGGTATGGACGTGGAGACTCTGCTGAAGGCAGCTTTAAAAAATTTGTTTTAAGACTGCCGGGAAGGATCAAGCATGGAGAGAAGAATTATTACCACAGATGTCATGGAAGAGGATTTGCGTACAGAAGGGAATCTGCGGCCACAATATCTGGAAGATTATATTGGGCAGGAAAAGGCAAAAGGAAATCTGAAAATCTACATAGAAGCAGCAAAGCAACGTGGAGATGCCCTGGATCATGTACTGTTTTATGGACCTCCGGGACTTGGAAAAACCACTCTGGCAGGAATTATTGCCAATGAGATGGGGGTACATATGAAGGTGACCAGTGGCCCTGCCATTGAGAAACCGGGAGAAATGGCGGCTATTTTAAACAGTCTTCAGGAAAACGATGTCCTCTTTGTAGATGAAATTCATCGTCTTAACCGCCAGGTGGAAGAGGTGCTGTACCCGGCTATGGAGGATTATGCCATTGATATTATGATTGGGAAAGGGGCAACCGCCAGGTCTATCCGTTTGGATTTACCCAAATTTACACTGGTGGGAGCTACGACCAGAGCAGGACTGCTTACTGCGCCTTTGCGGGATCGCTTTGGTGTGGTGCATCATTTGGAATTTTATACAGAACAGGAATTACAGACTATTATCCTTCACTCTGCCAGGGTGTTAGGGGTAGAGGCAGATGAGGCTGGTGCGCTGGAAATGGCGAAGCGTTCCAGAGGGACTCCACGTCTGGCAAACCGGCTTTTAAAGCGTGTAAGAGACTTTGCTCAGGTAAAATACGATGGAAGGATTACAAAAGAAGTAGCAGATTTTGCTATGGATTTGCTGGAGGTAGATAAGTACGGGCTGGATCAGACAGACCGCCTGCTGCTTACTACCATTATAGAAAAGTTCTCCGGAGGACCAGTAGGGCTGGATACTCTGGCAGCAGCTATTGGCGAGGATGCAGGAACCATAGAAGATGTGTATGAACCCTATCTGATTAAGAACGGATTCCTTTTAAGAACCCCAAGAGGAAGAGCCGTCACAGAACTGGCCTACCATCATCTGGGGATAAAATAATAGTTGTTTTTCCTGAAAATTCGATTATAATAGACAATAGGAACGTAAGAAAAAGGTGGGAGGAACCAGATGGCAGTGAAAAATACAACCCAGGTTTTAATTGGGGGAAAGATTATCACATTAAGCGGTTATGAAAGCGAAGAATATCTGCAAAAGGTTGCAAATTATATGAACAGTAAACTTACAGAGTTAAGTCAGATACCAGGCTATAGCAGACAGGCCCAGGAGACAAGACATACTCTGCTGAGTCTGAATATTGCAGATGATTATTTTAAAGCCAAGAGACAGGCAGAGATGTTCGAGGAGGATTTAGAGGCGAAAGACCGTGAAATGTATGATTTAAAGCATGATTTAATCAACGGTCAGGTAGAACTGGATCACGCCAGAAAAGAAGCAGAAGAACATGCCAGACAGGTACAAACCCTTCAGGATAAGATTACAGAGCTGGAGAAAGAACTGGAAGAATTATTAAATTAAGGAAGAAATAACAAGTGGGGTGGGCAGAAATTGTTGCGCCCCATTTCTGTTTTTAAAAGGAAAAGAGTGTATGAAATCAGAATTACTTGCGCCGGCAGGTTCCTATGAAGGACTGCAGGCAGTGATTAAGGCGGGAGCAGATGCTGTCTATATAGGAGGCAGTCTGTTTGGCGCCAGAGCTTATGCGAAAAATCCCAAGAAGGATGAGATGCTGGAAGCCATTGACTATGCCCATCTCCATGGAAAGAAGATTTATCTTACGGTGAATACCCTTCTGAAAAATCAGGAGCTTTTTGGGGAATTGTATGATTTTCTGGCTCCTTATTATGAGCAGGGACTGGATGCTGTGATTGTTCAGGATTTGGGCGTGCTGTCTTTTGTAAAAAAAGAATTCCCAAACCTGCCCATTCATGCCAGCACACAGATGGCCATTACAGGGCCTCATGGAGCCAGATTTATTCAGGAAGCAGGGGCTTCCAGGATTGTTACAGCAAGAGAACTGTCCTTAAAAGAGATTCAGAAAATTTACCGGGAGACAGGAGCAGAAATAGAAAGCTTTGTTCACGGAGCTTTGTGCTATTGTTATTCCGGCATGTGTCTGTTCAGCAGTATGCTAGGAGGAAGAAGCGGGAACAGGGGCAGGTGCGCCCAGCCTTGCCGGCTTCCCTACACTGCATATGAAAAGGGAAAACAGATTAGTGGCAAAGACGGGGCGTATCTTTTAAGTCCAAAGGATATGTGTACCGTGGAGATTTTGCCAAAGCTTCTGGAGGCAGGAGTGTATTCTCTGAAAATTGAGGGAAGGATGAAGCGTCCAGAGTATGCTGCGGGAGTGACAGCCATTTACCGGAAATATCTGGACTTATATGAAAAACATCCGGAAGCTTATCAGGTGGAACAAGAAGATTTACAGGAACTTCTTGATTTATACCAGAGAGATGGCTTTAACAGAGGCTATTATGAGATGCATAATGGAAAATCCATGATGGCAGTTTACAACCAGAAGGAACAGGACCGGAAACAGAAAATCAGAACAAACAGAAATGAAGAATTGTTCCAAAGACTGAAAAAGCAGTATTTAGACACAAAGCTGCAGGAAGGGATTACGGGAACTTTGGTGCTTTGTACAGATGCGCCGGCAGTTCTGGATTTATCTTTTCAGGATGTGCAGGTACAGGTTTTTGGGGATGTGGTAGAGAAAGCCCAAAAGCAGCCACTTACAAGGGAGCGGGTGCAAAAACAGATGGAAAAGACAGGACAGACTCCTTTTTCTTTTGCGCAGCTTGAGGTGATTACAGATGAGGCGGGATTTCTCCCCATGCAGAGTTTAAATGAATTAAGAAGAACAGGGCTGGAAAAATTAGAGACAGCCTATTTGGCTCAGTACAGGAGAAATTTGCCCCAAACTTCCGAAGAAGTGGAAACAGAGAAAAAGAAAAACTGTAAAGGGGTAACGCAGAAATTATATGCATCTGTAGAAACCAGAGAGCAGTGGGAGGAAGTGTTGAAAGAACCGGGGATTGACGGTGTTTATGCCGGTATGTCCTTATTTTCTGAAAAAGCTTTTTCAGAAGAGGTTCTGGAGGCAGTAGAAGAGGCGCTCAAAAAAGGAAAGGAATGTTACCTTATGCTGCCCTACATGCTGCGGGAAGGACGCATGGACGGACAGGAAGAAGAAATCCGGGAAATTGCGAAAAAAGCAGATGGATTCCTGGTGCGGAATCTGGAGGAGCTGGGCTATCTGAAAGATTTGGGGCTTATCCGAAAGGTTGTGGGAGATTATTCTCTCTATAGTTTTAATGATGAAAGCCAGAGTTTTCTCATGAATCAGGGAGTGCAAAGGACTACAGTACCTTTGGAGCTGAATGGGAAAGAGCTTCGCAGGAAAGACTGCAGGGACAGTGAAATGATAATTTACGGATATTATCCCATGATGGTTTCCGCACAATGTGTGAAGAAAACCTGCGGAACCTGTGACCATCAGTCTAAGACCATACAGTTAAAGGATCGCTATGGCAGTTCTTTTGCGGTAAAAAGTGACTGCAGATTTTGCTATTCTGTAATTTATAACAGTGTTCCCACGGGGCTGTTGGAAGAACTGGAGCAGATTCAGGCCTTAAACGTAGCTGCTGTGAGAATGAGTTTTACCTGTGAAAACAGGGAGGAGACCAGAAAGATTTTAGATCTTTTTGTACAAAAAAAGAAAAAGACGGGAAAGATGTCGATATTTACCAAGGGGCATTTTAAACGTGGTGTAGAGTAGGTGAAAAAGTGCTTAATATTATTATTGAACTTTCAAAATATTTATTGCTGGTTTTAATTCTTTTGTATACCTTTGAAAGTTTTACAGTATTCCGGTATGAGGATGACTATGATAAGAGATACATTTTAAGGAAACAGCTTTTACTTATTATATTTATTGATTTTACTGCATTTCTGGTTATCTTTTTGAAAAAAGAAGAAGTGGAAATCATTTATTTGTTCGGGGCTTTGCTGCTGTATCTGGTAGCGGTTCAGGTGTTATACCGGTTGTTTTATAAAAAGGCATCTATTTTGCTTTTGAATCATATGTGTATGCTGCTGTCCATTGGTTTTATTATGCTGACCAGACTGGATCCGGACTCTGCGAAGAGGCAGTTTCTCATTGTAGCGGCAGCAACCATGATTGCCATGATTATTCCGATTATGATTAAGAAAATGACCTTTTTAAAAAAATGGACCTGGTTTTATGCTGTGGCGGGACTGGGACTTCTGGCTGTAGTTCTGGTGTTTGGAAAAAATGTCAATGGAGCCAAAATTAACATTAATATCGGTTCCTTTGCATTTCAGCCTTCTGAGTTTGTAAAGATTATTTTTGTATTTTTTGTAGCCAGCAGACTGTATAAGAAAAGCGCACAGTTTAAGGATCATGTGATTACTACGGTAATTGCGGCTGTTTATGTGCTGATTCTGGTTCTTTCCAGAGATCTGGGAAGCGCAGTGGTGTTCTTTATTACCTATGTGATTATGCTGTATGTGGCAACGAAAAATCCCTTTTACCTGTTTGCCGGACTTGGAAGCGGCTGCGGGGCTGCAGTGATTGCTTACTTTTTATTTGGACATGTGCGTCAGCGTGTAGTGGCATGGAAAAATCCATTTTCTGTATATCAGAACGAAGGCTATCAGATTGTCCAGGGGCTTTTTGCCATTGGAACAGGTGGCTGGTTTGGTATGGGACTTTGCCAGGGGTCTCCGGAAATGATTCCTTTTGTAAAGCAGGACTATATGTTTGCGGCAATCTGCGAAGAACTGGGAGGCTTGTTTGCTATTTGTATGATTCTGATTTGTATGAGCATGTTTCTTCTGGTAGTGAATATTTCCCTTAGAATCAAGAAACGGTTTTATAAGCTGATTGCCCTTGGTCTTGGAACAGAGTATGCCTTTCAGGTATTTCTTACCATTGGAGGGGTTACCAAGTTTATTCCGATGACAGGAATTACCCTGCCTCTGGTAAGCTATGGAGGAAGTTCTGTACTTAGTACCATTATCATGCTGGCAATTATCCAGGGACTTTATATTTTAAGAGAAGACGAGGATGAGGAAGTTGAAAAGCAAAGATAAAAAACGAAAAAAAAGAAAACGTGCTACTAATAAGGAATATACCATTGTCAGCTACTTTTTTGTATTAATCTTCCTGTCTTTGGCAGGATATATGGTATATTTCAATGTGGCAGAGAAAGACGATGTGATTAATAGTCCGTATAATACCAGACAGAATCAGTTTCAGGAACGGATTTTGCGTGGAAGTATTTTGTCTGCAGATGGTCAGGTTCTGGCGCGGACAGATACAGATGGGGAAGGAAATGAGACCAGAGTCTATCCGTTTGCAAATGTGTATGCTCATGTTGTTGGATATGATGCAAAGGGAAAAAGCGGCATGGAATCTGTAGCGAATTTTTCCCTGATGACTTCTCATAATGACTATGTGGACCAGGTAAAAAATGAAATTCTGGAGAAGAAGAATCCAGGGGATAATGTGGTGCTTACTTTAAACCATACGCTGCAGCAGGTGGCTTATAATGCCCTTGGTTCTTACCGGGGCGCTGTTGTGGTAATGGATCCTCAGACCGGAGCAGTGCTGGCAGAGGTAAGTAAACCGGATTTTAATCCCAATACAGTAGACAGCGACTGGGATACCCTGGTAAATGATGCGGCAAACAGCAGTCTGTTAAACCGGGCTACCCAGGGCGCTTATCCGCCGGGTTCTATTTTTAAAGTGGTAGATACTCTTGCGTATCTTAGAACCCATGGAACTATTGATGGCTTCCAGTATACCTGTAATGGAAAAATTACTGTGGATGGACATACCATTCCCTGTTTTGCAGGAGAAGTTCACGGAACCGAAGATTTTACCACAGCCTTTGCCGAATCCTGTAATACAGCCTTTACCCAGATGGGGCTGGACTTAGGCAAAGATGCCTTAACATCCGCAGCAGAAAGCCTGCTGTTTAATTCCAAGCTGCCGATTTCCCTGGACTATAATAAGAGTAAGTTTGACTTGGGCGAAAATCCGGGAAATCCTTTGCTTATGCAGACTGCCATTGGTCAGGGAAATACACTGGTATCCCCTATGCATATGGCTATGATTACCAGCGCTATTGCCAATAAAGGGAAATTAATGGAGCCTTATTACATGGAACATGTGGAGACCATAGGCGGAAAAACAGTAGAAACTACCAAGCCGAAAGTCTATAAAGAACTGATGACAGAACAAGAAGCAGAGGTTTTGAAAAACCTTATGACAGAGGTGGTAAACAGGGGAACAGGAACAAAGCTGTCAGGGGAAAGCTATACCGCAGCAGGAAAAACAGGATCTGCAGAATACTACGGTGCAGATGGAAGTGTAAAAACCCATTCCTGGTTTATTGGATTTTCCAATGTAGAAGACCCGGATTTGGCTATTGCAGTCATTGCAGAGGGCGCTGGAACCGGAAGTAAGGTAGCAGTTCCCATTGCTCATCAGATTTTTAATGCCTATTATTATGGCGGAATGTAAAAAGTGCCAATTTTTGCCTGCCAAATTTGTTAATTTTGTTGCACCTGCATGAAAAAAGAGGTATACTACCAATAAGGAAACACAACGCAGGCATGGGGACATGTCTTTAGCAGGAGGATGTGCAATATGATTGAAGCAACAAGCTGTGGCGGGGTGGTAATATATCGAGGAAAAATACTGACTTTGTACAAGTCCTATAAACACAAGTACGAAGGCTGGGTACTTCCAAAAGGAACCGTAGAGGAAGGGGAGGATTACAAGGATACCGCTCTGCGGGAGGTAAAGGAAGAGGCAGGAGTAACCGCAAATATTATCAAATATGTAGGAAAAAGCCAGTATAGTTTTTGCGTACCGGAAGATACTGTAGAAAAGGACGTTTACTGGTATCTGATGTCTGCAAACAGCTATTACAGCAAACCGCAGAGGGAAGAATACTTTGTAGATTCCGGCTTTTACAAATTCCATGAAGCTTACCATCTTTTACGTTTTTCAAATGAAAAGCAGATTTTGGAAAAGGCTTACAATGAATACCTGGATTTGAAAAAAGCAAATCTTTGGGGCAATCGAAAGTACTTTTAGAAGAAGGGGCTGGGGTTTCCGGTCCCTTTCTTGCATGAAAGGAGGAAGAGGTATGCTGGATCAGATTGATTTGACGAAAAAAATGTCAAAAGAAGTGTATCAGGAACAGATGGAGAAAATGGAGAGTGAACTGGCAGCTTTGCAGCGGGAATGTAAGGCTCTGGGAATTCCCGTAATTCTTGTGTTTGAAGGTTTGGATGCATCGGGAAAAGGGGTACAAATTAATAAACTGATACATCCCTTAGATCCAAGAGGATTTGAAGTACATGCAATTAAGGAAGAAACAGAAGAAGAGCGTATGCATCCCTTTTTGTGGAGATTTTGGACGAAAACACCGGAAAAAGGACGCATTGCTATTTTTGATACCAGTTGGTATCGTAAGGTTTCCATTGAACGGTTTGAACACAAGATGTCCAGGGAGGATCTGGCTTACGCATATCAGGAAATTTCCACTTTTGAGCGTGCGCTGGCAGATGACGGGAATGTTTTAATGAAATTCTTTTTGCACATTAGCCAAAAGGAGCAGAGAAAGCGTTTTGATAAGATGCTACATTCTAAAGAAACTGCCTGGAAGGTCAGCAAGGAGGATGAAAAACGTAATAAAGAGTATCGCAGGTACAAAGAAATCTGTGAGGAGATGTTAGAGAGGACAGAAAGTGAATATGCTCCATGGATTCTCATTGAGGCGGAAGATAGGAGATTTGCTACAGCCAAAATTTTTGCTCAGGTGATCCGTCAGCTAAAAGAACGTATCTTACAGGAAAAAGTGGTTGGGAAACCATCTTCTCAGAGTAGTGAGATACAGGTAGAAACAATACAGAAAAATCTTATGGAATCTTCTGTGTTAAGCAAGGTAGATTTAACACTGGCCTACACAGAGGAAGAGTACAAAAAAAGGCTAAAGGCTCTTCAGGAGAGACTGGAGCTTCTTCACAGTGAACTTTACCGGAAGCGGATTCCCATGATTCTGGGATTTGAGGGCTGGGATGCAGGAGGAAAAGGAGGGGCTATTAAACGCCTCACAGACGCCATGGATCCCAGAGGTTATCTGGTAAGTCCTACAGCAGCGCCTACGGAAACAGAGAAAAATCATCACTATCTGTGGAGATTCTGGAAAAACATGCCAAAAGACGGACATGTTACTATTTTTGACCGTACCTGGTATGGCAGGGTCATGGTAGAGAGAATCGAAGGGTTCTGCACCAGGGAAGAATGGCAGAGGGCTTATCGGGAAATCAATGATATGGAATCTCATCTGGCTCATTCTGGTGCGATTGTACTGAAATTCTGGATGCAGATTGACAAGGATGAACAGGAACGCAGATTTAAAGAACGTATGGAAAACCCGCAAAAGCAGTGGAAGATTACAGATGAGGACTGGAGAAACAGGGAAAAGTGGGAGCTTTATGAAGAAGCGGTAAATGAGATGATTATCCGTACCTCCACTTCCTATGCACCCTGGATTATCGTAGAGGGAAATAATAAATATTATGCCAGGGTAAAGGTCCTTGAGACTGTGGTAAATGCCATGGAAGAAAGGCTGAAATAAATTTTATGTTAAAGTGGTATAAGCAGCTATATATTGGTGATAATGCAAAAAAGAAGAAAAAAGAATGGATTCGAAAGATTAATATGGGAGCCGGAGTAGTGGATGTTTACCTCATTACTCTGGCAGTGAATCCAGAAAACCAGTTGGAGATTTTTTCTGCAAATGAATTGAAGCAAAAGGCCAGAAGGCGGAATTGTCCCCTTATTATCGGACTGTGCAAAGGATATGAAGAGGCCTTGGAAATGACGGTAAGACTGGTGCAGCAGGCTTATGAGGAAACCGGTACAGCCAGGGTAAGAGAGTGGCTGGAAAATCAGATGAGAGGGAAGCAGCAGGTGACATGACATGGGAATCATACATATAATGCTAGGCATATTAAAGGTGGTTGGGATTCTTCTGCTCATCGTACTTGGGATTCTTTTGCTGGCAGTGCTGGCGGCGCTTTTCTGTCCTGTGACATACAGCGCTGTGGGACGGCGGGATGCAGAGGCTTATGAAGGGCGTGTGCGGATTGGGTGGCTGTTTCGTCTGATTTCTTTTACCTTTACTTTTGGAAGTGAGAGGGACGGGGATTTTTGTATTCGTATTTTTGGAATTCCTCTGAACAGGAAAAAGGAGGAGGACTCCAAAAAATCCCTGCAGGCATCCCGGGGAGATGAATTCAAACCTGCTGAGCCGGAAAAAATAGTAGAAAAGCAAACGGAGCAGGAGCATGGAGAAAAGACTGAGAAAGAAGCTGAAAGGAAAACAGAGACCACAACAGAAACCGCAACAGAAAAGAAAACAGATTCTGTGCTTCAAAAATTGCAGGAATTTTTGAAACAGATTCCCGGTATACCGAAAAAATTTCTGGATGTTTTAAAGAAAATCAGCTTAACAGTCCATCATATTTGTGATAAGATAAACCAAATAAAAGAATTTCTGGAGTCTGAACGTTTTGCCAGATTGAAGGCCCTGCTGTTTCAGGAGGGAAAGCGTACTATTTGTCATATAAGACCCAGAAAGATAAAAGGGCATATAAAAATCGGCACAGGAGATCCTTACAGAACAGGACAGCTTCTGGCAGTGGCAGGGATATTTTTTCCTGTATATGGAGAACATATTACAATAGAGCCTTATTTTGAACAAAAGATTTTAGAAGGAAATATGTCTGTAAAAGGAAGAATCTACGGAAACTTTTTTGTCCGGCTGGCATGGAGGCTGTTTCGCGATTCAGATATCCGATTTATGATAAAGAAAATAAAACGAGGTTAAGGAGGAACCAGATATGGCTTCAGAAAACAATTTTCAATCTACAGTAGAATCTTTGTTTAAAGGGATGGATAGTTTTATTACAACCAAAACAGTGGTAGGAGATGCAATTACAGTGGGAGATACCATTCTTCTACCTTTGGTGGATGTGTCTTTTGGTGTAGGCGCAGGAGCTTTTTCAGGAGATAAGAAAAACAATGGCGGCGGAGGTATGGGAGGAAAAATTTCCCCAAGCGCAGTTTTGGTGATTTCCAATGGAGTAACCAAACTGGTTAATATCCGTAACCAGGATGGCTTAACCAAGATTCTGGATATGGTACCTGATTTCCTGAATAAATTTTCAGAAGGGAAAAAAGAACCTGAAGCAGCTACCCAGGAAAGCAAAGAAAAAATAGTCGTAAACGAAGAAGAAAAATAAAAGTGACAGACTATCTAACCAGCATTCGGAGGTGTTTGTGCAGTTTTGGCGAATTTGCCGAGTACGCTTTGAGACCTCAGGCTTAAAGGGAACGCAGGCTGAGCCGGAAAAGTACAAACACCTCCGAATGCGTCTGTCAGTAGTATAACAGCCTTTTCCTGCATATACTATAAAAAGGGAAAAAAGGAGAACCAGAATATGAGCCGTGTATGCGGGCTGTTTTTGTTTGGTGTAGGCATCGGGCTGGTCATTGCATTGATTTTCCCGAAAACCTTTTTTATGGTAATTATGGCTGCTTTGTGTCTGCTGGCAGGTTATAACCTGTTTTGCAGTTGTTAGAAAAAAACAGACCCTGTCCCTGGGGACAAGGTCTGTTCTGTCGTCAATCCGTTTCTTATGCTCTTTCTACTTTGCCGCTTCTTAAGCAGGAAGTACAAACATACATTTTCTTTGAGTTTCCGCCCTCTGCTTTTACTCTTACAGATTTGATGTTGGATTTCCACATTTTGTTTGATCTTCTATGAGAATGGCTCACATTGTTTCCGAAATGAGCACTTTTTTCACAAATTGCGCACTTTGCCATGGTAGCACCTCCTTAAGTTTAAACTCACAACACTGCTTATTTTAGCAGATGAACTTTGTTTTTGCAAGTAAAATTATAAAAAAATTAAATTATTATTTCGTTTTTGGAAAAGATATGGTAGAATAGATAAAAAAGTATGGAGGTATCCGTGCATGAATGGATTTGTTGATACAGGATTAGGAAAAATTACAATTGATACAGATGTCATTGCTACTTACGCTGGAAGTGTGGCAGTAGAATGTTTTGGAATCGTAGGAATGGCTGCTGTGAGTATGAAGGACGGGCTGGTAAAACTTTTAAAGAGAGACAGCCTGAAACATGGAATCAATGTCTTAATGATAGACAATAAAGTAACTTTGGAATTTCATGTAATTGTAGCATATGGTGTGAGTATTTCCGCTGTTTCAGATAACCTGATTAGCAATGTGAAATATAAGGTGGAAGAGTTCACTGGATTGTCTATTGAGAAAATCAATATTCTGGTTGAAGGTGTCAGAGTTATTGACTGAGAAATAGAATGAAAGAAATGAATGGGATTTTAAGGAGGAAACATGTTTTGAATACCAATACCGTTGATGTGAAAATGCTGAGCCGGATGTTCCTTTCCGGGGCAAAAAATCTGGAAGCAAAAAAAGAGTGGATTAATGAATTAAATGTATTTCCTGTTCCAGACGGAGATACAGGAACCAACATGACACTGACCATTATGTCAGCAGCGTCTGAAGTCAGCGCTTTGTCCGATCCGACTATGAAAACTCTGGCAAAAGCAATTTCTTCCGGTTCTTTACGAGGTGCAAGAGGTAACTCAGGCGTTATTCTTTCACAGTTGTTAAGAGGATTTACAAGAGTTATAGAAAAGGCAGACAAAGTGGATGCGCCAACCTTTGCAAGAGCTTTTGAAAAAGGCGTCGAGACAGCATATAAGGCAGTTATGAAGCCAAAAGAAGGTACGATTCTGACCGTTGCCAGAGGTGCTGCAGAAAAGGCTATGGAGATTGCAGAGGATTGTGAAAATCTGGAAAGTTTCTTTGCAGATGTGATTGCAGAGGCAGAGGCTGTTCTGGCAAGAACACCGGAGATGCTTCCGGTATTAAAAGAAGCCGGTGTGGTAGACTCTGGCGGACAGGGACTTCTGGAAGTGTTAAAAGGTGCTTTTGACGGTTATCTGGGTAAGGAGATTGACCTGACTTTTGAAAAACCGAAGTCTGGTGTCAGTGTAAAACCCGTATCAGCGGAAGAAAGTGACATTAAATTTGGATATTGTACAGAATTTATTATTATGCTGGAAAAGGAATTTCCGGAAAAAGAAGAACATGCGTTTAAAGAATATCTTATGTCCATTGGTGATTCTCTGGTAGTTGTGGCTGACGATGAAATTGTCAAAGTTCACGTACATACCAATGACCCGGGACAGGCAATCCAGAAGGCATTGACGTATGGACAGTTATCCAACATGAAGATTGACAATATGCGTTTGGAGCATCATGAGAAAGTCATTAAAGAAGCGGAAAAGATGGCAGCTCAGCAGGCAGCCCAGGAACCGGCGAAAGAAGTAGGTTTTATTTCTGTATCAGTAGGTGACGGAATGGGCCAGATTTTCCGGGAATTGGGCGCAGATTACCTGATTGAAGGCGGACAGACCATGAATCCAAGCACAGAGGATGTGCTTCAGGCCATTGCACATGTAAATGCAGAAAACATCTTTATTTTCCCGAATAATAAGAATATTATTCTGGCAGCTAATCAGGCAAGAGATTTGACAGAGGATAAAAATATTATTGTGATTCCTACAAAGACCATTCCTCAGGGAATTACAGCGCTGATCTCTTATGTGCCGGATAAGACGGTAGAACAGAATACAGAAGAAATGATGGAAGCCATGAAAAATGTAAAAACCGGACAGATTACTTATGCAGTTCGTGATACGAAAATTGATGATAAGGAAATCCGTCAGGGTGACATTATGGGAATTGGTGACCATGGTATTCTGGCAGTTGGAAAGGAAATTGAAGATACTGCTGTGGCAATGGTACAGGAAATGGCAGATGAGGATTCGGAAATCATCAGTGTTTATTATGGCGCTGACGTGACAGCAGAAGATGCAGAACAGTTTGCAGCGCGTCTGGAAGAACTGTATCCGGACTTTGATGTGGAATTAAATGAAGGCGGACAGCCGATTTATTATTATGTGGTATCAGTAGAATAAAAAAGATGGATGTTGCATGAAAAATGTGTCGAGAATATTTATGCAGCATCCTCTTTTCGTTATTGGAGGAAGAGAGTGAACGAGAGGGACAGTATTCGCAGCATTAAGGGTATCGGGGAGAAAACTCAGGCTTTGTTTGGAAAGCTGGGGATTGAGACCATTGGAGATTTGCTTCGTTATTATCCCAGGGATTATGATGAGTACAAGGCTCCCATAGCTGTGACAGAGATAAAAGAAGGAGAAAAATGTGCTGTTTTAGGAAGGATTTCCGGCAGGGTAGGGATGCACAGCACCGGGAGAAAGTCTGTGGTTACAGCAGGTATTCGGGAGGGCGCTTATTTTTTGCAGCTTACCTGGTATAATATGCCTTTTTTAAGAAATACGCTTCAGTCCGGCGGTTTGTATGTGTTTCGGGGAACGGTTGTAAAAAAACAGGGGAGGCTTACCATGGAGCAGCCGGAAATTTTCGGCAGAGAGGATTATCAGAAGATGCTGCACACCCTGTATCCCATTTATGGACTTACCAAGGGGCTTACCAATAAACATATGGTGAAAACCATGCATCAGGTACTGAAATCCAGAGAATTGACACAGGAATACCTGCCGGAAGAATACCGGACACATTATGGACTTTCCGAGTATAATTATGCGGTTGCCCATATCCATTTTCCAAAGAACAGGGAAGAACTGGCAATAGGTCATAACCGGCTGGTATTTGATGAATTTTTCTTTTTTCTTCTTTCCATAAAAATGATGAAAGAGAGAAGCCAGGATGCAGTCAACGGATTCCCCATGAAACCGGTTTGGGAGACAGAGAATCTGATAGAGTCGCTTCCCTATGCGCTTACCAATGCCCAGAAGCGTGTATGGAATGAGATTGAAAGGGATATGACCGGGAAAAGTCTGATGTCAAGACTGGTTCAGGGAGATGTGGGAAGCGGAAAAACGATTATCGCTTTTCTTGCCATGATTCTGGCGGCAGCCAATGGTTATCAGGCAGCTATTATGGCGCCTACGGAGGTTTTGGCAAAACAGCATTTTGACGGACTTGCTGCTTTCATAAAGGACCAGGAGCTGCCTTATGAGGTGGTGCTTCTTACGGGTTCTAATACAGCAAAAGAAAAGAGAGAACGATACCAGAAAATTGTCTCCGGACAGGCAAAGCTGATTGTGGGAACCCATGCCCTGATTCAGGAGAAGGTGGAATATCAAAATTTGGCGCTGGTAATTACAGATGAACAGCACCGCTTCGGGGTAAAGCAAAGAGAGCTGTTTTCCCAAAAGGGAGGAAGACCCCATGTGCTGGTTATGAGTGCAACGCCCATTCCCAGAACACTTGCCATTATTTTGTACGGAGATTTGGATATTTCTGTTATGGATGAGCTTCCTGCCAGGCGATTGCCCATTAAAAACTGCGTGGTAGATACCTCCTACCGTCCGGCTGCCTATCGTTTTATAAAGAAACAGGCAGAAGAAGGAAGACAGGTGTATGTTATCTGTCCCATGGTGGAGGAAAGTGAGGGGCTGGAGGCTGAAAATGTAACAGATTACAGCAAAAAACTTGCCAAAGAGCTTCCCGATGCTGTAAAGGTGGGATGTCTTCATGGGCGGATGAAGCCAGGTCAGAAGAATCAGATCATGGAAGCCTTTGCAAAGAATGAGATTCAGGTTTTGGTTTCCACCACTGTTATTGAGGTTGGCGTTAATGTTCCCAATGCCACAGTGATGATGGTGGAAAATGCAGAGCGTTTTGGTCTTGCACAGCTTCACCAGCTACGGGGCAGGGTAGGACGGGGAGAATATCAGTCCTACTGTATTTTCGTCCAGGGAGGGCAGGAAGAGGAAACGAAGAAGCGTCTGCAAATTCTGGAAAAGTCCAATGACGGGTTTCAAATTGCAGGAGAGGATTTGCGTTTGCGCGGTCCCGGTGATTTTTTTGGCGTTCGTCAAAGTGGTGACATGGAATTTCGTATTGCTGACATTTTTCAAGATGCAGAGATTTTAAAACAGGCAGCAGAGGCAGCGGGTTCCATACTTTCCCTGGACCCGGATTTATCCCTGGAACAACACCGGCAATTAAAAGAAAAGCTTTGGTCTTATGGAAAAGAGCGGTTGGAAACACCTGGAATTTAAAAAAAGAAAAAGGGTAAAGATAAAAGAAAAAATGATGAGGGATTTCGTGTTTTTTTCAAAAGTTGAGACATAAAAGGAAAAAAGTTTGGGGATTTTTCAAGATTCTGGATTATTTTGCCTGGACAATTCATATACTTTCACTTGTTACAGGTAAAAAACATAGAAATGAGAAAAGAACAGAAAACTTGAAAAATTTGAAAAAAAGGTTTATGATAGGCTGGACATAGAAAAAAGGAGGAGAATGAAATGTCAGTTAGAAAGACAAGCACAAAGACTGCAAAGACAACTACAGCAGCAGAAATGACTACTCCGGCGAAGACAGAAGAAATTAAGACAGAACCCGTTTCTACAAAAAAGGCACCTGTAAAGAGGGCTGCTGCAAAAAAAGCGGCTGCATCTACAGCAGCGGTAAAGAAGGCAGAAGCAAAAGAAACTGTTTATATCCAGTTTGCAGGAGCTGAATATAATTTAGATGAAATCAGAGCAAACGTGAAAAAAGCCTGGATGGATGAAACAGGAAAAAAGGAAAGCGATATCAAGGACGTACAGATTTATGCAAAACCGGAAGAACATGCGGCTTATTATGTAGTAAATCAGGAAGTTGCAGAAGGCGGAAGAAAAATCAATCTGTAAGAATGCAAGCGAAGAAAGTAGGATATACAAATTGTAGTATATCTTACTCAGGGCAACCGCATAAAAAATATCCATCGTGGAACAAAAATTCCTTGATGGATAT
>ENA-OROQ01000107-OROQ01000107.1-human-gut-metagenome-genome-assembly--contig:-NODE-107-length-131086-cov-16.7618_pt1 | contig 131086 bp, 120 predicted proteins | sample MGYA00242136_ERZ509062 | MGnify/ENA primary metagenome ERZ509062 (study PRJEB26280, sample SAMEA2338735) | human gut metagenome | biome: human gut; feature: human-associated habitat; material: faeces...
ATAAAAAATAAATAAACGATCGGAAGAGCAGCATTAGAATTTTGCCACGTTTTTTACGGATTCGCAGCCGGCTTGGTGCGTTGTTTGAGCCTCAAAGAGTTTCTGTCTTGAATACCCTTGAAGGCGAGTTACGCAAGGAAAGCCGGCGGATCAGCGATCTGTAAAAAACGTGAGGAAAATTCTCTAGCTGCTCTTCCGATCGTTTATTTATTTTTTATCATATACTCAAAATCTACAGTTGGCCAACTTACAAATTAAAATTTAATTCTTATTCAACGTCTGCTAATGCTGCAAGATTTTCTTCTCCTGTACGGATTTTGATAACTTTATCTACGTTGTATACAAAGATCTTACCATCTCCGATATGTCCTGTATAAAGGGCTTTCTTCGCAGCTTCGATGATGTTTTCTACTGGAATATTTCCTACGATAACTTCAACTTTAACTTTTGGAAGTAATGTCGCATCGACTTCAGCACCTCTGTAACGTTCTCCGGCACCTTTCTGGATACCACAACCCATAACCTGAGTGACTGTCATACCAGTTACACCAACATCGTTCATTGCTTTTCTTAACTTGTCGTATCTTGTTAATTTGGCGATAATAACAACTTTGTACATTCCTGTAGGTACAAGATCTGGAGCTTTGCTGACCTGTACAGCTGCTGCTTTCTGTACTTTAGAAGCTCTTTCGTAATCTTCTTCTCCAAGAACAGTATTTGCATTTTCTTCCATGATCATTGTGTTAGAAATATCCATCATACTGAATCCAGCATATGCTGATGTTAAACCATGTTCTGGTCCATCCAGACCGATGATCTCTTCTTCTTCTGTTACACGAAGACCGATTGTTGCTTTAATGATCGCAAATGTTAAACTGATCGTCACTGCTGTCCAAGCACAAACACAAACAATACCGATGATCTGAATCTTTAATAATCCAAATCCACCACCATAGAAGAGTCCGTTTAATTCACTTCCTGGTGCAGTTTTTGTTGCAAATAATCCTGTTGCTAATGTTCCCCATAAACCGTTCATAAAATGAACTGCTACGGCTCCAACTGGGTCATCAATTCTTAATTTATAATCTAATAACCATACTCCAAAACAAACAAGTAATCCAGAAACTGCTCCGATCACAATTGCTCCAAAAGCATCTGTGACATCACATGGTGCTGTGATCGCTACAAGTCCTGCAAGAGATGCATTTAATGACATTGATACATCAGGTTTTCCATATTTTACCCATGTAAATACCATACAAACAACTGTTGCGACTGCTGGTGAAATTGTTGTTGTTACGAAGATAGATCCTAACTGTTCAACAGATGTTGCTGCTGCACCATTGAATCCATACCAGCCAAGCCATAAGATAAATACTCCTAATGCTCCAAGCGGAATATTGTGTCCTGGGAATGCGTTTACTTTTGTAATATTTCCATCTTTATCTTTTGTGAATTTACCAATACGTGGTCCTAAGAATTTTGCTCCGATCAGTGCGGATAATCCACCAACCATATGAATTGCACAAGATCCTGCGAAATCATGGAATCCCATCTGAGATAACCATCCACCACCCCAGATCCAATGTGCTTCAATCGGATAGATCAATGCGGAGATTACTGCGGAATAAATACAGTAAGATAAGAATTTTGTTCTCTCTGCCATGGCTCCGGATACGATCGTTGCTGTTGTTGCACAGAATACTAAGTTGAATACGAAACTGGACCAGTCAAAATTTGCATAAGATGTAAAAATGTCAAATCCAGGTTTTCCGATCAACCCGATCATATCTTCCCCAAGTAATAAACTGAAACCGATCAGAATAAATACACAGGTACCAATACAGAAGTCCATCAGGTTTTTCATGATAATGTTTCCGGCATTCTTAGCTCTTGTAAATCCGGCTTCAACCATTGCGAATCCGGCCTGCATCCAGAATACCAGTGCGGCTCCGATCAGGAACCATACCCCAAAGATCTGGGTGTTTACTGCGTTCATAATTTCTTTTGTCATATCTTTGTCCTCCCATTTCGAAAGTTTTTGTTTTTTTCATTCAGGAGAAACGCGCGTGTCTTTACTCAATGAATTGATTGAAGGCTTTTAGAAATCCTTCTTGATAAAAAGAAAAGGCGTTATGAAAAATGATCTGTGTCATCTCATAACGCCTTCGTTATGGTTGGAATTATAAACGCCTTATTTTTATTTGTCAATAATATTTTTAACATTTTTTATACAAAAAATGTATTTTTTTTAGCACAATCTTAACTGTTTAATTCGTTCTCCAGCATACGGTATCCGACGCCGACTTCTGTAAAAACATACTTTGGAACTGCTGGATTTTCCTCGATCTTACGGCGGATATTTGCCATATTTACACGCAAGATCCTATTATTCGTATCTGCGTGAGGTCCCCAGATATCTTTGATGATAGACTCATATGTAATAACCTTTCCTGCATTCTCTGCAAGAAGGGATACCAGCTTATATTCAATCTGTGTAAGACGGATTTCTTCTTCTCCAAGAAAGACTCTTCGCTTGTCAAAATCGATCTTTAACTGACCTGCATGATACATTGGTGTCTTCGTCTCCGCTCCCATTGGCTGTCTTCTATGTCTTAGGGCAGTACGGATTCTTGCAAGCAGTTCCTGATTACCAAATGGTTTGGTGATATAGTCATCTGCTCCGGCATCCAGGGCTTTTACTTTCTCTGATTCTCTGTTTCTTGCAGAAATCACGATGATCGGCGTAACTGCCCATTTTCTGATCTCAGAGATCACATCGATTCCATCCATATCTGGCAATCCAAGGTCTAATAATATCACATCGGGACAGTATGATTCCGCACACTGGATCGCCTGATTCCCTGTGGTCGCTATGATTGGTTTGTAGCCATTGGTTTTCAGGATCGTTGATATAAAATTGCCTATATTTTCTTCATCTTCAGCAATCAATACATTAAATTTTATCTCTGTCATAGTTCCTTTTCCTCCGTCAATTCTTTTTCATCCATTGGCAGACTAAAACTAAACTCTGCTCCATCCTCATAGTTTCTTGCATAGACATCACCTTGATGTGCCATAACGATTGATTTACAGATACTTAACCCAATACCCATACCCTTACGACTTTCATGATCTATAGCGCCTGCACAACCGTCGAACAACTGGTCCAAGCGCTCTGGTGCAATACCATTTCCATGATCACGGATATAGAATACAACTTTTTTATCTTCTTGTCTGATGTCAAGTTCAATTGGTGCATCACTTCCAGAATGTACCCATGCATTTTCTAAAAGATTCATAATGACCTGCTCGATCAAAGTCGGATCCATTGGAACCATCAAAAAATCTTCTGGGATCTTCACCTTTAATTCACTGTCTGGATAACGCTTCTGATAACGCTGGATTGCTTCTGCTACAACTTCTTCGAGAGGTTCTGGTACTTTCTTTACATGTGGCTGTGTATCACTTCCATTACTCTGGATCCTCGTGATACTAAGCAGGTTTTCCACCATATTTAACAACCAGTTCGCATCTTCTTTGATTCCCATGACAAGCTGATCTTTGGCCTCTTCATCCAGTTGGTCTTTGGCTTCTAAATAAGTCGAACTTGCCCCGATCATTCCAGTCAGTGGTGTTCTAAGATCATGGGAGATCGCTCTTAATAAATTCGAGCGCATCTTCTCCTTTTCTTTCTCAATCTGAAGGTCATTGATCTGCTTGTTATATTCATTTAATTTTGCAAGTTCTTTCTCTCTCTTGACAGCTGCTTCTTTCTCTCGGTTTAAGCTTGTTGTTGTCATATTCGTGATGATTGCGATCACTAAAATTCCAAGAAATGTCATCGGATATCCGTCAATCATGAAATTAATCTTAAAGTATGGAAATGTAAATCTCCAGTTAATAAAAATAACGCTTAACAGTGAGGAAACAATTCCCCATCCATATCCTTTTGTATATCTTGAGATAAAAAAAGTTGCCAATGTATAGATCATTGGCACATTAATGTTGTGAGCTGTCTGATAGAAAAAAATATGCGCAATGATGGTCGCAATGATCAAGATCGTGATTGAAATCAAAAAATCCTTCTCCCACTGCATCAAACCTTTTTCATTCTGCTTCATGTTTATTCTCCATTCGGCCGGATGTTCACATCTATCTTACATTTTGAAACGTGATCAGAGTTCATACTCAGATCATAATCCACTTTAAGGTGCATCTGTTCTTCTTCTTCGATCCAGTCAATATTGCTTGTATTGACTCCCATCAAAAGACTTCCAAATGGTGTATCATAGTAAGAGAGGTTTTCTTTTCCCTCTTCAAAAACCATATGAGAAGACTGTCCGCCTTTTCTTGTAAGTTCCACACTCTTTGGTCCGATTTTTATGACATTTTTTACAACCTCATTGTCTTCAGAAAGTTCATCATATAAAATATAATGTTTTCCATTTCTCAGGTAATACGCACCTGTCGTCATCATCTCGATCGGATCATTCGGATCTACATCCATCTGAAGTCCGGAAATATTAATTAATATATCTTTTGTCATCTTATCTTCACTTCCTAATAATTCTCAATATCTACCGGCTGTACCTGATCCACACGGCATGGAAGCACTTTGTCGGCAAATGATAAAAACTGGTCAGCCATATCACTGACATAATATTCATACTTCGCAGTATGATCTTCTGATGCCGCCATATCTCTCTGTGCCAGCAACTGCTTTAAAGTCTTCGCAACTTCATAAGCAGGATTTACAAGTGTAACCTTATCCCCGACAAATCGCTGGATCGGATTGATCAACAGTGGGTAATGTGTGCATCCAAGGATCAGAGAATCAATATCATATTGCTTAAATTCTCTTAAATATCTAGATACCATATCTTCTGTAATGCGATCATCGATCAGTCCTTCTTCTACCAGAGGAACAAATAATGGACATGCTTTTGTTACGACCGTTACAGATGGATCTAGTTTCCTTAAATATTGTCCATACTGTCCACTCTTGATCGTTGCATTTGTCCCAATGATCCCAATATTCTTATTCTTCGTCGCATTCATTGCTGCGATCGCACCTGGCTGTACCATACCGATGATCGGCACATTATAAAGGTTCTGTAAATCAGCTAAAGCAAGGGCACTCGCCGTATTGCAGGCAATGACCACTGCTTTAACACCCTTACTCAACAGAAAATTGACGATCTGTCTGGAATAGCGCACGATCGTATCCTTAGACTTCGTTCCGTAAGGTACACGTGCAGTATCCCCAAAATATATCATACTTTCTTCCGGGAGCTGGCGCATGATCTCTCTTGCAACAGTGAGTCCGCCAACTCCAGAATCAAACACCCCGATTGGTGCATTCATATCAAATTCCTCCTAACGATATCTTGTCATTGCCTGATCGATCAATGTATCAAGTAACTCAGGAATGTCAAGTCCGCATGCTTTCCATAACATTGGATACATACTGATCGATGTGAATCCTGGCAATGTGTTGATCTCGTTAAATACAACTCTTCCTGATTCTTCTAAGAAGAAGTCAACTCTTGATAATCCAAATCCGTCAACAGCTCTAAAAATTGCTTCTGCGTCTTCTTTGATCTTACGTTTAGATTCTTCTGGCATCTCTGGATCAACAACCGTTTTAGACTCTGCATTGTTATATTTTGCATCAAAATCATAAAATGCAGCTTCTTCGGCCGCAAGGATCTCTCCAACACATGTACTCTTCACCTGTGTTCTGTCACCTAATACCGCACATTCTACTTCTCTTCCAACAATTGTTTCCTCACAAAGGATATTACGGTCATGTTTCACTGCTTCGTATAATGCCGCTTCCAATTCTTTTCTATTCTCTGCTTTGGAAACTCCCTTAGAAGATCCTGCACAAGATGGTTTTACAAAGATTGGATATGGAATTTCCTTTTCCACACGATCCATTGCTTCTTCTAAATGTTCAAAATCGCTTTCTCTGACATGAACAAACTTTGCCTGGTCGATTCCAATATGATCTACGATGATCTTTGTGTATACTTTATCCATTGAAACAGCGGATGCCAATACACCACATCCAACATATGGGATTTTAGACAATTCAAACAATCCCTGAACGGTTCCATCTTCACCATTCATACCATGAAGAACTGGGAAGATCACATCAACTTTCTGAAGTTTATATGTACCTTCTGCAAGGATCACTAAAGAACGAGTTGTTGTATCAGGAGAAATAAATGCTTTCACTTCTCCTTCTCTCCAGCTTCCATCTTCGATATCTTTAACACTATCTACTAATAACCATTTTCCTTCTTTTGTGATTCCAACTAAAATTACATTATATTTTTCAGTGTCCATGTTTTTGATGACTGTTGTTGCTGACAGACATGAAACATCATGTTCAGAGGAATCTCCTCCAAAGATCACTACTACATTCTTTTTCATTGATTTAAACTCCTTTATCATTATAAAAAGTATTTCATCATTATCATTTGATTATAGCACAAATTTTTCAAAAATAAATCCTTCAAAGTAAGGTTCATTCTCTTTATATGCTTTTTTATCACGAAATGTCCATCCGTAAATTGGAATTTTGTAAAATCTGCGGCAGATCTTGAGTGGAAGACAGTCTTTATATTTATAGTGATAGGCTATAAAATCTGGCTTTGTAATAAAATTTGTCAATAAATTCTTCACAATAAAATAACCGATTTTGCGAGTAAGCGTCCCTTCTTCTTTTTCTTTCAAAAACTGCTCACTTAACTGCCCACGGATCACTTCTGGACGTTTTTTCTTAAACCAATACAGAGCGTACGGATGAAAACATTCTATACAATATAATCCTTTATATTGATCTAAAGCTTTTGCAACTTTCTTGCATAATTTACGGTTGCATGTTTCCATTTTTAATTCTACTAATAATGGTACTTTGCCATCAACTTCTCTTAAAACTTCCACAAATCTTGGAATTCTTTCTCTCGTTCCCATCAAACGATATCTGCATAATTCACGATAAGTAAGATCCGCGATTTTTTTGTTCACACCACATGTTCTCTTAAGATCATAATCATGATGAACTACCATTACACCGTCTTTGGTCAGTTGAACATCTAGTTCTATTCCATAGCCTGATTCCTTCGCTTTCTTAAAAGCCGCCATGGAATTTTCCGGAATCCCCTCTTCTCCATGGAATCCTCTGTGTGCATAGTATTTTACATTTAGCACAGGATGTTTTCTTTTCTCTCCCGGATCGATCATCTTGATGTATGCAAAGATTAAGACTGGTATCCATAACAAGATCATTTCGCATCCCTCTTTTCTTCTGCCATCTGCATTAATATTTCGCGTTCATTTAACTGTGGATCTTCTAATACTTGCTCCAACAGCCAAGATAAGATTTGACCGATTTCTTTTCCCTGTGGAACTCCCATATCCATCAGGTCTTTTCCATTGATCTTTAATTCTTTGATGGAAAGGCAGTTTTTCTCTTCGATGATTTCTTCGAATAACTTCTTTGTTTCTTGTAATACTTGTTCTTTCTTATCTCTCTGATAATCACTTTGTGCACTGATATCTGCTTTCTGGACCTCCATCAGTCTCGTAAACAACTCTGGGGTTAACTGGCTGACCCATCGTCTGACTGTTTTCTTATTTACTTCTTCTATAGAAGCAAATCTACGGTCATGCCATCTGACAAGAGTCGTTACCTGCTTGATTGTCTGGTTGTCAAACTTTAATCTTCGGAGAATCTTTCTTGCAATCTCTTCTCCGATCACCGGATGCATTTTAAAATGATCTTTATCTGGACCTTCAACTCTCGCTGTTGGTTTTCCCACATCATGAAGCAGCATGGTCCACCGGTAAATATGTTCTGCTTCAATCTGTCTCATCGCTTCGATCGTATGAATTCCGACATTATATTTGTGATGAGGATTGTTCTGCGGTGTTTCCATCATAATATCAAATTCTGGAAAAATGATCTTAGTCACACCTAGTTTATATGCATTGACCAATACTTCTGGATGTGCCGATGTGATCAGTTTCTCAAGTTCTACCTGAATTCGCTCAGCACTGATATCTTTTAAGAATTTTGCCTGGTTTTTAATTGCTTCTTCGGTTTCTTCTTCGATCTGAAATCCTAATTGAGCCTGAAATCTTAGGGCTCTTAAAATTCTCAATGCATCTTCATCAAATCGTTTCTTTGCTTCCCCGACACAGCGGATCGTTTGATTCTTAAGGTCTGTCATACCATCGTACATATCAATGATCCCTTCACTATCATTATATGCCATCGCATTGATCGTGAAATCTCTTCGTAACAGATCTTCTCTTAATGACTTTGTAAAATGCACTTCATTGGGACGTCTGTGATCTTCGTATTTGCCATCGACACGATAGGTTGTTACTTCATATGGTTCATGATTCATAAGAACCGTGACGGTTCCATGTTCGATTCCTGTATCTACCGTATGATCGAAGATTTCTTTGACTTCCTGAGGTGAAGCTGATGTTGTGATATCCCAGTCACCCGGCGTTCTTCCTAGTATGGAATCTCTGACGCAGCCCCCAACGATATATGCCTCAAATCCATGTTGTTCTAATGTCTGTATTACCTTTGCTGCCTGTGCGGGCATCTTGATCTTCATCCTATCACCTCTCCTTTTCTTTGTTCTTATATCTTCTTCTCATATTTATTTACTATTCTTACAAATGTATCTCGCAAACGGAAGAATTGCCGGAAATGTATCTTCATAATCCCCGGCAATTGTCATCATTATACTCTTAATAAGCTTTTCCAAAGTAAACCATCTTCTTCGCAGGTTTTCCACAGTGAACACATACGTCACTTAAATGTTCCTGCTCAAATGGCATACATCTTGTTGTAGCTGTTGTCTCGTCTTTGATCGCTTCTTCACATTCTGTTTCTCCACACCACATTGCTTTTACGAAACCATCCTGTTTCTCGATGTGTGCTTTGAATTCATCCCAGTTTCTAGCCTCTACTGTATGTTCTTCCAGATGCTTCTTCGCTCTCTCAAGCATATCGTTCTGCATCTGTTCTAATACTTCACCAAGTTTTGTCTCGATCTCATCTAAAGATACGATGATCTTCTCTCTTGTATCACGACGAACGATCACCGCCTGATTCTTCTCGATATCTTTTGGTCCGATCTCGATTCTTGTAGGAATTCCACGTACTTCCTGTTCGCTGAATTTCCATCCTGGACTCTTATCAGAATCATCAACTTTTACTTTGTAAGAAGAAGCAAGTCTCTCTCTGATCTCTTCCGCTTTATCAAGCACTCCTTCTTTCTTCTGCATGATCGGTACGATCATTGTCTGTACTGGTGCGATTCTTGGTGGTAATACAAGACCTGAATCATCTCCATGAACCATGATGATCGCTCCGATAATACGTGTAGACATTCCCCATGATGTCTGATGTACATACTGAAGTTTATTATCTTTATCTGTATACTGAATATCAAATGCTTTCGCAAATCCATCCCCAAAGTTATGACTTGTTCCAGACTGTAATGCTTTTCCATCGTGCATTAATGCTTCAATCGTATATGTGGAATGTGCACCTGCGAATTTCTCTTTCTCTGTCTTCTGTCCTTTTACAACTGGAATTGCAAGGTACTGTTCACAGAAATCTGCATACATATTTAACATCTGTACCGTTCTTGCTTCAGCTTCTTCTTCTGTCGCATGTGCTGTATGTCCTTCCTGCCAGAAGAATTCTGAAGTTCTTAAAAATGGTCTTGTTGTCTTCTCCCAACGTACTACAGATACCCACTGGTTATATAATTTAGGTAAATCTCTGTGAGACTGGATGATCTTTGAATAGAAGTCACAGAATAATGTCTCAGATGTAGGTCTTACACAAAGACGTTCCTGTAATTCTTTATCTCCGCCATGAGTTACCCATGCAACTTCTGGTGCAAATCCTTCAACATGGTCTTCTTCTTTCTTTAAAAGGCTTTCTGGAATAAACATTGGCATTGCAACATTCTCCACACCTGTTTCTTTAAATTTAGCGTCTAAAACTTTCTGGATATTCTCCCAGATCGCATATCCGTTCGGACGTAAGATCATACACCCACGAACGCTTGAATAATCTGCTAATTCTGCTTTCTTAACAACATCTGTATACCACTGTGCAAAATCATCTTCCATCGCAGTGATCGCTTCTACTAATTTCTTATCTTTTGCCATTGCAAAATGTCTCCTTTTCTATGGTTATATACACAGTTTTTGTGTACAATGATACTAAGAATAATATTACTGTAAAATGTCGGATTTTTCAAGGGGTGACGTTTTATTTAACTACACAAAAGGAGTTTTTTATGGCAAATGAAAACAAGATGGGCTATCTTCCCATCAAAAAGCTGATATTGCAGATGTCCCTTCCCCCTATGTGCTCCATGTTCCTGCAATATTCCTACAACCTTGTTGACAGCATGTTCGTGGCTAATATCAATGAAAATGCACTTGCGGCAGTTTCTCTTTCCTTCCCGATCACAACCCTTATGATCTCCCTGTCCATCTGGATCGGGGTCGGTATCAACGTTTTGATCGCAGGTTATCTTGGAGAGAAAGAGCAAGATCTTGCCGATTGTGCAACAACGCTTGGACTATTGGTATCTTTGATCGTCGGTATAAGTATCAATATCCTTGCACTGTTGATCATAAAACCGTACTTTTCAGCATTTACAAATAATCCAGCTATTTTTGACTATGCGATGCAGTACATGTCTGTCTGTGCTTTTATGCAGGTTCCGAACATGGTACATATTGCCATCCAAAAGGTCTTTCAGGGTACTGGAAATATGATCACTCCTATGTGGTTTCAGATCGCAGGAGTTATCTTTAACTTTGTTTTTGACCCATTACTGATCTTTGGAATCGGACCATTCCCTAAAATGGGAATCCGTGGTGCTGCACTGGCTACTGTCCTTGGATATGCTTTATCTATGGTAATTGCTTTTTTTCTGCTTGTTTTTACAAAACAGAAAGTTCGTATCAAGATCAAAGAATTCCATTTTGATTCTCATATGTTAAAGAATCTGTTTTCCTATGGATTTCCTTCATTTGTTATGAATGCTCTTGGGTCTTTTATGCTGACATTTACCAATCTGTTTTTAACAGCTTATTCAGATACTGTTGTTGCCTTTTTTGGCGCCTACTTCAAAGTACAGCAGATGATCTTCATGACAGTAAACGGTTTGATCCAAGGATGTCTTCCTGTCATGAGATTTAACTACAGTGCCAAGCAGCCAGAACGCTTAAAAGAAGCTTTTCATTTTGGCACACAGGCGGCAACTGTTATGATGATCGGTGGAACATGCCTGCTTCTGTTTTTACCAAAACAGATCTTGTTCCTGTTTGCAGCTTCTGAATCAATGATCAAAATCGGAGTCCCAGCCATGCGGATCCTGTCGATCGGTCTGGTTTTCTGTGGATTTTCTATTATGATCGCTACTTATCAGCAGGCAATCGAGAAGATCCGGTCTAGTATGTTGATCCACATCTTACGACAGGGGATTTTATTGGTGCCTTTGATGTGGCTGTTTAATCATATGTTTGGGATAAATGGGATTTGGATCTCATTTCCAGTAACAGAAATTTTAGTGTTTATTGTGGCTGTTTTATTACAAACTGTTATTTCAAAACCACAATAGAAATTTTTAATTTCTTGTATTGAAAAACTCACTCCTTTAAAAATAAAGGTATCAGATTCCTTTTCCGACGAAATTGGAATCTGATACCTTACATTTTATACTTTATACTCTATCGCATTTTTTAATATTACAGTAAAGATTTATATAATCCAATAATATCCTCAACGCTTGCATCCTTAGGGTTTCCAGGTGCACATGCATCTGCATAAGCGGATTCTGCTAAGAACTGGATATCTTCTTCTTTCACGATTTCTTTTAGATCTGCTGGTATTCCGACATCTGCTGATAATTTTTTAACCGCATCAACGGCTGCTTTTCTGTATTCTTCCTGTGTCATATCTTCGACACCTTCTACACCCATTGCTTTTGCGATGTATTTGTATTTATCTCCTGTTGCATCTGCGTTGTATTCCATAACAGTTGGAAGTAAGATCGCATTCGCTACTCCATGAGGTGTGTCATAAACTGCACCTAAAGCATGAGCCATAGAATGTACGATTCCAAGTCCTACATTTGAAAATCCCATTCCTGCAATGTACTGTCCCATTGCCATTCCTTCTCTTCCTTCTGGTGTATTCTCAACTGCTCCTCTTAAGTTGTCAGAGATCAGTTCGATGGCTTTGATATGGAACATATCTGTCATTTCCCATGCTGCTTTTGTTGTGTATCCTTCGATGGCATGTGTTAATGCATCCATACCTGTTGCTGCTGTTAATCCTTTTGGCATAGAAGACATCATTTCTGGGTCGATCACTGCGATCACTGGAATATCATGAGGATCTACGCATACGAATTTACGTTTCTTTTCAACGTCTGTGATAACGTAGTTGATCGTTACTTCTGCAGCTGTTCCGGCTGTTGTTGGAACTGCGATGATTGGTACGCAAGGTTTCTTAGTATCTGCAACTCCCTCTAAGCTTCTTACATCTTCAAATTCTGGGTTGTTGATGATGATTCCAACAGCTTTTGCTGTATCCATAGAAGATCCACCACCGATAGCGATCAGGTAATCAGCTCCTGCTGCCTTAAATGCTACAACTCCTGTCTGTACGTTTTCGATCGTTGGATTTGGTTTGATCTGTGAATATACTTCATATGCAAGTCCTGCATTGTCTAATACATCTGTTACTTTCTTTGTAACTCCGAATTTTACAAGATCTGGGTCAGAACAAACAAATGCTTTTTTGAATCCACGTTTTGTTGCTTCTGTTGCAATCTCCTGAATTGCTCCTGCTCCGTGATAAGATGTTTCATTTAATACGATACGATTTACCATTTTATACACTCCTTTTGCATTGACATTTTTTTAACTATCTTCATTATAAAATTGTTCAGGTATAAATACAAGTTACACATTTGGCGAAATGTAAAAAATGTTACACTTCATCAAAAGTGTAACATTTTCTCATCTTTATATATCTTTAAATAGGTTATACAACTTTGGAGGCATCGCATCAATCAACTGATCTGCAAGCTGTTCCGGTGACATCTTCATTCCTGTTGTTGCCCATTCTACGGTCATGGCGATGGAACCTCGGCAATACATTCTCAATAAAAATTCTAATTCTTCAGGAATTTTATCAACGCCCTGTTTGTGAATGATATCACAATAAAATTGATAAATACACTGATAATCATACTCCATCAGACAGTTCTGACTCTCGCTTGAAAAAGCTGCTGCGAAAAATTGTCCTTCACCTTTGATGAATTCAAATTTCTTGATCAGCCCTTCTCTTAATGTCAGACTGATACCCATCTGTTTAAACGACATCTGAGCCAATACATCAAAATACCAGTTGATCAGATCATATTTATCCTTAAAATGCCGATAAAAAGTGGGACGAGTTACATCACACTGATCTACGATCTGTTTGACTGTAATCTTATCTACTGGCGTATGTACCAACAGATCTTTCATTGCATTTGCTAATTTATATTTCATTTTCTCTGATACGTCCATCTCGTCCCACCTTCTTTCATATATGGTTTTATTGTACCTTATTTGACACAATTTATAAAGGCAAAAAAGGCTGTTATCTGCTTTTGTCTTCAAATAACAACCTTTTTTATCTATTATCAAGAAGTTTCATGTTTAATAAGAGGCATTTCCTCTTTGACCACAAAGTGCTTCGAATTCTTTTAATTTGTTTTTTGCCTGCTGGGAGACATTTCTTGGAACCTGAATCTGAACAACTGCGTATTGATCTCCCTTCTGAGATGGATTCTTCATAAGCGGCATTCCTTTTCCACGCAGTCTGATCTTAGATCCTGACTGAGTTCCTTCTTTGATCTTACAGATAACATTTCCATATAATGTCTTGATCACTGCTTCACCTCCACAAACGGCTGTGCTAAATGGAACATTGATCGTTGTATACACATCATTTCCTTTTCGCTCAAATCCTTGTTTCTCACCGACTGTTACTTTCAGGAATAAATCACCTGCTTCACCGCCTCCGATTCCTGGATTTCCTTTTCCTCTTAAGCGGACACTTTTTCCTGTATCAATTCCGGCTGGTATATGAACCTGTAATGACTGCATTGCACCATTTTGATCTTGCAAATGAATGACTTTATCGCAGCCCGTAACCGCTTCATCAAAACTAATAGAGATATCTGCGTGTGCGTCGGAACCTTTCTGTCTGAAGGATCCACTTCCGAATCCACCACCTCCAAATCCATCAGAAGAGCCAAAACCTCCTTGATGGAAACTGCTTCGATGGAATCCTTTGTTGTTTCGTCCGCCACCGAACATACTTCCAAAGATGTCACCAAAGATATCATCGCCATCTCCACCTTCAAAGTGGAATTCCTGATATCCTCCATGAGCACCACCATAGTTTTGGTAATTCTTATAGAACTCAGATTCTGCTCCGGTTCCGTCAAAGGCAGCATGACCATATTGATCATATAATTTTCTCTTCTCTGGATCACTTAATATATTATAAGCATCGGTCGCTTCTTTGAATTTCTGTTCTGCTGTTTTATCTCCAGGATTCATATCTGGATGATATTTCTTTGCCAGTTTCCGATATGCTTTCTTGATCGTTTTTTCATCTGCAGTTTTACTGATTCCAAGAACTTCATATAAATCACGTTTTGCTGCCATTTCGTTTCACCTTCTTTTCCTTTCATTCTCAAATAGATAGAAAGATTCCCCGGGAATCTGATCATCCCGGGGAAAGTTCTTTTATCCTTCAATCGTAACGAATTTCTTTTCTTCTACTTTCTTCTCCGGAGCTTTCTTCGGAATATCCAGCATCAGAATACCATTCTCGTATTTACCGTGGATATCTTTCTCTGTGATATCTTTGCCAACATAGAAGCTTCTGGTCATGTTTCCTGCGTAACGTTCACGGCGGATATATTTACCTTCTTTATCTTTCTCATCTTTATCTAATCCTTTTGCTGCACTGATCGTTAAATATCCGTCTTTCAGTTCAGCTGTAATCTCATCTTTCTTAAATCCTGGAAGGTCGATCGCTACTTCGTAGTTTCCGTCTTTTTCCTTCACATCAGTCTTCATTAAGTTCTTTGCGTGTTTACCATACAGTTCTTTATCAATATCTGGGAAAGAAAAATCCATCCAGTCGTCGTTAAATAAGTTTCCTCCAAAAATACTAGGCATCATCATCATAAGTCATCTCTCCTTTTTCTTTATAATAATGTTTGGGCGTGTCAGGGTAATTCCTGACACTTGCCTTTTATGTGAAGCATATTGAGAAGTTCTCAATATGACTTGTTGTATCTTATGGAGCCTTCGGTTCTTTGGCTTCTCTCTTAAGCCCTTCCCTCTTGCTCTAGTTGTACTATAACACCTATTATTAGCACTGTCAAGTGTTGAGTGCTAATTTTTTTGAAAATTTTTTAAGCCATAATATTTTCGCATTTGACAATTATTTTTCTATGTTATTGGATTTGACTGTACGATGGTTCTTGTATCAGCGGTTACTTGTCTTGCTGTTTTACATAACCTTGGAAGTGTTGGTATCGGTACGATCATTGCTGCTGTTTTGGCTGGTACTGTTGTTGGTATCATCACAAAGGCATTTGGAAAACAGCGTGATAAGATTCTTGGAAAGACAGATGAAGATTTAAGATGCAAAGAAAGGCACACAAACATTGATTATTATGTTTGTATGCCTTTCTTTATTGTATCCCCAAAATTAAATTGCTCTCAATTTTCGGGAATAAATTGTTCTATCTCAGAAAACATTTCATTATCCCAAATCAGCCATCTTTTAAATGCAGCAAACGCCGTACTATCTCTAAGCTCTTTTTTCAGAAGATATCCTATATCTTCTTTCTCTTCCTTGTCTTCTGTCTCCTGGTATTCTCTAACATACTCTTTAAAATTTGAAAGATTTTGTCGTAATGTTTTTCTTATGATCTGTGCTTCTATCTTCTTTTGAGGTGTTGTTCCATAGTATGCAGCTTCTAATAAAGCAATTGTATTCTTTACATCTTCTCGTTCTTCCCCAACGGATGTAAATTCTAATTTTTCATCCGTTCCAAAATAACCCCTTTTACGAAATGCTATCATTTTTTCTACTGGTTCTTTTGTACAATCTAGAATTGGTTCATACTTATCTGATTTGATATTATTACAGTGTGCACAGCTCCAAAATAAGTTTTTCCAATCATATTTTAAAGTTTTATCTCCACGGTGTGGAACCAGATGTTCAATCTGATAAGAAGTTACTGCTTTATTTTCGCAAATATAACATTTTCCATGAAATATTTCTTTTAATGCCTGATTTACACTTTCAATATTATAGGAACTTTCATTTTCACTGGCTTTTTGCAAATCTGCAATCGCCTGTTTTGTTTTCTCTGTTTCCTTTCTTTCAATTTTAATCATTGGCTTTTCTTCTCCGTTCAATATCCTCAAATCTTTCCTTGGCAACCCCTGAAAGTTCTGTAGATATATTCTTAAACTTTATTCTTATTTCCGCTCGTTCGGCACGTTCATCTTCTGTCAAATCATTTCTAAGACAAAGTTCTTCATATCGATTCAGGCTGTTTTTTAATTCATCTGAATAAGCATCTGCCTCAAAATATCCCTCTGCAAGATCATCAGACGAAAATCCTGATAAATTATCTAACTCTACCTGTCGTTCAAGATCATATGCCTTTGCATTTGAGATTGAATTCAAAATATATGGGGAGTGTGTTGTCACAATAAATTGAATTCTAGGGAAAAATTTTGTTAAAAATGGAAAGATTTTTTTCTGTAATTCAATATGCAAATGTGTTTCCAATTCATCAATCAGTACAATCCCCTGATAATCATATTCGCTGATTTTATCTTCTAACAGCCAATTTTTATCCATTCTTAAAATCAGATCAGATACTATATAGATCACGGATGAATATCCATCTGATAATTCATTAAAACTGAATGGTTCTCGTCCATTTTGCCGGATTTTAAAATCATATTTCTTGTAATCATATTCTATATGGATTGATTCTTCATCTAACAAAATCTGCAATGCTGAATCAAATCGGTCAAACCATTGCTGAATTTTATCTGCTGTCGTTTGATCGCCTTCATTTCTTGCGTATGCCTGCTGGGTTTTTAGATGGACCATGTATTTTAGCAAAATATTACCTGCAGATTTATCAATGCCATACGTATTTTCTAGCGTAATATTCTCTACACCATTAGGACGCATAAATTGTGCTTTTCTTTCAGATGGAAAATATGCTGTTATAAATTTGCCTTGATCATACAACATCTCTAGTCCATCATACTGGTTTAAGTTTACCTGAACACCATCACTATATCTCTGTAAATATCCTGTCCACAGTTTAACATCTTGATCTATTTTGTATTTCTCATTCTCGCTAGATGCAGACAAAGCTTGTTTTTTAGCTTCTCTTATCCACATAGGATATTCTTCAAAAATTTGACTCAATCGTTCATCATTAATCGCTTTCAAAAATTTTTCTATCTTCAGCAACAACGAAGTTTTTCCTGAACCATTCTTCCCTGTCAGGAGAAGATTCTGCCGTTTATCAGAACTTAATTCTATTTTTATATTTGACAAATGATATAATTTGTCTATATTAATTTCTCTAATAAAATATTCCTGCACTTTAAATCCTCCGATTTTTAAGCTTTTATATGTCACTTATTATTATACACTATTTTTCTACAAATTTTACCTCACATTCATAATCTTCCAATAATCGGCAACAACCGATTCATATCAATCGGTTTCGTTGCATCATACCCATTCATCACCAGCATCTGGATATCCATCAAGATCATATCATAGTAATCATTTGATGCTTTCTCTAACATCTCAACGCAGATCACTCCATTTTCTGCATGCTCGATCTCAAGACTTTCTTCGCTGAGAAGTTCCATCGCAATCTCTGCGTATAATTCATTATCTTCTGCTAATAAAATTCGTTTCCCACAAAGATTTTCCTTATCTATCTGTTCTTCCGCTCGTTTCGGCATTGCTTCTTCTTTCTGGGCAATTCTGCATGGAATCCTTACGGTAAATGTCGTTCCTTCGCCCAGCTTACTATCTACTGCGATCGAACCACTCATCATATCAACCAGTTTTTTCACGATTCCCATACCAAGTCCACTTCCATCGATGCCGCTGATTGTTCTCAATCCTTGCCAGTTCCAGAATATTATCAATGATCGATAACATATTCTGTCCCATCTGGATCTTTGATCGGATAACATGCCGTAAAAATATGTCCCCATGTTGTATCTATGATCTTCTGGGAATATATCGTTTTCCCTGAAAGTGCCTGATTAATATATGGAATCATCTCTTTTTCAATGGATGTCCCAGGGTATGCGAAATCAGATGCGCCCAGATCAAGCCCATCTACCAAATAGATCAGATTTCCATCTTTATTCCGTTTTGCTGTATACAAATATCTTGTAGAATTTAAACTTCGTAATTGATTCAGATTCTTTTGTAATTTCTGATACCGATCCGTTTTCATATCAGATTTCGCGTTTATATTCTCAAAATCTTCTTTGGTCAATTTATCTGTTATAACTTTATGGATCGCATCTGAACAATCACTGTCTCTTTGTACTTCTGCTTTTAATGTACTCTCGCTGTAATTCTTCTGTAAGATTAATGTATACACGGCGATTAATAGCACAGATATCAGAAATAAAATTGCAAATTTCCCTAAATATTTATGATTCTCATTTTGTGGATTATCTCCCATAATAACCTCCACGAAAAAGCAGTTCCCCAACCGTTTTTCGTTCTTATTTGATCTTTATTTACACCCTTTTTTATTATACCTTAGGATGTAAATAACCGTCAATCGAGGGATCGGTTTCAGAGATATTTTTTCATGTATTTTTATCCATTTTTTCGCATTATCCCTGACAATATTCCACAAATTTCTCCATCTCTTTCGTCATATATTTATTTGCATGATAAAACACTTGTCGATACATCGTAATATCGATATCTTTTACATCTAACTTTGCGATCTTCCCTTCTTCAATATCCTTTTCTACAACAAATAATGGGAGATAAGAAAGCCCTTTTCCTGTCTTTAACATCTTCTTGATAAACGCGGTATCACTGCATTCAAGTACTGGCGATAATGTCTGTTTATGCAGAGCTAATTCCTGTTCTAATGCCTGTCTGTAGTTTGCATTTCGTTCTGTTAGATAAAACGGTGCATTTAAGATTTCCTCAACCTCTATATTCTTTTTCCCTGATAACTTATAATTTGGTGCAGACACAAAGATCACAGGCTCCGCTTTTTCCATGACTTTCACCCAGTTTTTATTCCATCTTGGCGCATCCAGAATATAAATGACATCAAGTTCATTGTGTTCCATCTTCTGGATCAGGCGTTCTGGAGAACCGATCGTGATCTGAATTCTAACCTGTGGATGTTCTTCCCGAAACCGCTGTACGATTTCCTGCAATTTGACAGTGCAGAGTGATTCGATCGTTCCGATATGCAATGGATTTTTTAACTCTGCAGTATCATTCATTGCATCTTTTGCCTTGTGCATTTCATCAATGATCTTATTTGCATGTATTAAAAATTCTTTTCCTTTCGGTGTCAGTATCACTTTTTTTCCTGTGCGGTCAAATAGCCTGACTCCCAATTCTGTCTCTAACTGACGGATCTGTACTGTCACAGCAGATTGCGAATAACCTAGTAATTCTGCAGTTTTTGAAAAATTCTTCACTTGTGCTATCTGCATAAATGTCTGTATCTGACGGAATTCCATTTTTTCTCCTTTATACTATTATGAATAATTTTCAATGTTATTATTAAATCTATGAATTTGATTCATCTATATGTGGATGATACAATACAAACATAAAGACGTCAAACATTTTTTGTGCACATTAAACAAACTACGATGATATGTGATTATGCTTTTAGAGGAGTAATTAAAAATGGAAAAGAAAAAATTTAAACTTGGTCTGGTACCAAAACTCATTATTGCCATCATTATTGGTATCCTGTTTGGACAGTTCCTTCCAACTGGATTCTGCCGCTTTGTTGTAACACTGTCTGGATTCTTCAGTACCTACTTAAAATTCATCATTCCACTGATGATCCTTGCTTATGTAACCATGGGGATCGCTGATCTGTCACAGGGTGCCGGACAGCTGCTTTTAATTACCGTTGCTCTTGCTTACGGTTCAACTTTACTTGCTGGTACAGCTTCCTACCTTGTATCATCCAATCTGTTCCCACACTTTATGACTTCTGGGGCATTAGATCAGATCGCAGCAACTGCTGATGCATCACTGAAACCTTATTTTTCACTGACGATCACACCATTATTTGACACATTATCCGCTGTTGTTCTTGCCTTTATCTTAGGATTATGCTTATCTACAATGAAAGGAAAAGAAATTGGAAACAGCCTTTATAACGGAATGAGTGATTTCTCAACGATCATTGATAAAGTCCTTCACAAAACGATCATTCCTTTATTACCATTGTATATCTGTGGTACATTTACTGATATGACGAAATCAGGAAAAACATTTGCGATCCTTGGAATCTTATGGAAAGTATTCCTTGTAGTGATCATCATGCACTTTGTATGTATCACGATTCAGTTTATAATTGCAGGTTCTGTCAGCAAAAAGAACCCTCTCTCTCTTATTAAAAATCAGGTTCCTGGTTATACTACAGCTTTAGGAACTCAGTCTTCTGCTGCTACAATTCCTGTCAATCTGGAATGTGCAAAGAATGACGGTGTCAGTGCTCAGATCCGTAACTTTGTAGTACCTCTTTGTGCCAATATCCACATGGCAGGTTCCATGATCACGATCACAGCATGTGCAACTGCTGTATGTTTGATGAATCAGTTACCGATCAGCCTTGCAACTGTTATTCCATTTATTATGACACTTGGTGTTGCAATGGTCGCTTCTCCTGGTGCTCCAGGTGGATCTATCATGACTGCATTGCCATTTCTTTACATGGTATTTGGTACAACCGCAGGAGATACAAACGGACCAATCTGTGCTTTAATGGTCGCACTTTATATCACACAGGATTCTTTTGGAACTGCATGTAACATTTCTGGAGATAACGCGATTGGAATCGTTGTAGATTCTATTTACAAGAAATTTATTTTAAAAGAAAATACAGTGGAGGCTTAATTTATGTCTTTTATCAGTGCATTTGATGTTATGGGACCAAATATGATCGGCCCCTCAAGCTCCCACACAGCCGGAGCTGCAAGGATCGCATTTCTCGCAAGAAAAATGTTAAATGGTACACTGAAAAAAGTTCAGTTTACACTCTATGGATCTTTTGCAAAAACTTATCATGGACACGGAACGGATCGTGCCTTATTAGGTGGAATCATGGGATTTGGAACCGATGATATGAGAATCCGTGATTCTTTCGAGATTGCAAAAGACATTGGACTTGATTTCTCTTTTGTACCAAATGAAATAGAAACTGATATCCATCCAAATACAGTGGATATCTTAATGATAAATGAAAACGGAGATCACATCTTGATCCGTGGGGAATCTTTAGGCGGTGGAAAAGCCAGAATTTGCCGTATCAATGATGTAGAAGTTGATTTTACTGGGGAATACAGTACCTTGATCGTGATCCAGAAAGATAAACCTGGCGTTGTTACTTATATCACAAAATGTCTGAGTGATCAGGATGTTAATATCGCTTTTATGCGTCTTTTCAGAGAATCTAAAGGAAATACAGCTTATTCTATCGTTGAATCCGATGGGCTTCTTCCTGAAAACATCGCAGAGGAGATTAGGAAAAGCCCAAATGTCTCAGATGTTATGATTATTCAGCTGTAGAAAGGAGACTGAAATATTATGGATTTTAAAAACGCAAATGAATTGCTTGATTTATGTAAAAAACATGATCTTCCAATCTCCGAAGTGATGAGACAGCGTGAGATCGTAGAAGGGGAAAAAGAAGCTGATACGGTTCATGATGCAATGGCAAGAGTTCTTGAGATCATGAAAAATGCTGCTTTTACTCCGATCAAAGAACCGGTTCGTTCCATGGGTGGACTGATCGGTGGCGAGGCAAAGAAGATTGCTTCCCGGTATCATTCTGGAATTGGAATCTGTGGTGATCTGTTAGAAAAAAGTATGATTTATGCGATGGCGACTCTTGAGACGAATGCATCCATGGGGTTGATCGTAGCATCCCCAACCGCAGGGTCTGCCGGAATCGTTCCTGGACTTTTACTTGGGCTTCAGGAAGTTCATAAATTAAATGATGAACAGATCATTCAGGCACTGTTTAATGCCAGTGCGATTGGATATCTTGCTATGAGAAATGCAACGGTTGCAGGTGCTGTCAGCGGATGTCAGGCGGAAGTCGGTGTTGCTTCTGCGATGGCTGCTTCTGCCACTGTCGAACTGCTTGGCGGTGATCCAGAACAATGTCTTGGAGCTGCCTCTACCGTTTTAATGAATATGTTAGGTCTTGTTTGTGACCCCGTTGGCGGGTTGGTGGAATATCCATGCCAGAACCGTAATGCCGCAGGTGTTGCAAATGCGATCATCGCAGCTGAGATTTCTTTATCTGGAATCCATCAGCTCATCCCGTTTGACGAAATGTTAAACGCAATGTATATCGTTGGTAAACGACTGCCAGCTGAACTAAGAGAAACCGCCCAGGGAGGCTGCGCTGCAACTCCTTCTGCATGTGCTGCATGCGGAGGTTGTGCGTAAAAATTCCTTCAGAACACATTTTTAAATAGTAGATAATAAATCAATCTCTTTTTTGCCTCTTTTGGGTGTTTTCATATATTGGAATCTAAAAGAGTGTCTGCATCACTTAATGATGCAGACACTCTTTATTTACTATATCTTAAGCATCCGATATCCAATACCTATATGTGTCTGTATATACTGCATGCCATCTTTATCTGGCTGTAATTTCTTCCGTAATGTTGCCATAAACACTCTAAGTGATGCAACATCATTTTGCAGTGAACTGCCCCAGATCTGTTGTGTGATATAAGTGTGAGTCAATACTTTTCCAACATTATGAGACAGCAAACATAATAATTTATATTCGATTGGTGTTAAATGCAGTTCTTTATCTTTTAAATATGTAGATCCTGCTGTATAGTCGATCTTTAACTCTCCATTTACAAAGACTGCTTGTTCTTGTTCCTCGCCTGACTGGATCAATGCTAATCGGCGCTGTGTAACCCTGATCCTTGCAAGCAGTTCATCAACTGAAAATGGTTTTGTGATATAATCATCTGCTCCTGCATCCAGTGCTTCTATTTTATCTACATCTTCACTTCTTGCACTGATAACGATAATTGGTACGTTAGACCATGTTCTTACTTTTTTGATCACATCCACACCTTCCATATCAGGCAATCCAAGATCTAATAAAATGATCTCTGGTTTATGAGAAGATGCCTCCAAAATAGCTGAACTTCCATTTTCTGCTGTAATATATTTATAATCATGTGTTTTTAATGTTGTCACGATCAGATTACGGATCGGCCGGTCATCCTCCACGACTAAAATTAATGCTTTATTCATTTAATGTAACCTCACTTAATGGCAGTGTAAAAGAAAAAATACAACCATGTGGTGTATTGTCCTCCAACACCAGTTTCCCGTTATGCACCTCTATGATCGAACGGCAAAGTGCCAAACCTAAACCAAGACTTCGATGGCTGTCTGCGATCGTATTTTTCCCTGTATAAAACATTTCAAATATATGCGGCTTCATTTCATCACAGATCCCAGGGCCGTTATCTTCTACTTGAATCTTTGCTTTTCCATTTTCATTCATGGCACAAATGCGGATGGTAGATCCTTTCGGTGTATATTTAATTGCATTATCGACCAGATTGATCAACACTTGCAGGATCAGCCGCACATCCATATGTGCAAGTATCAATTCATCGCATTCTGTAACGATCTGATACTCTTCATGTTTCCTGCTGATATGCCGTAATGATTCCGCGATCACCTCATCTAATAATTGATCTGTAAATTTCAGTTTTAATCTTCCATCATTTAATCTTGTGATCGATAATAAATTTTCGACGATATTGATCAGCCATTCTGAATCATCATAAATATCTGTATAAATCTGATGTTTTGTTATATCATCAAGACGTTCTCCACTATTTAACAGCATGTCTGCATTCCCAGAAATGGAACAAAGTGGTGTCCTTAAATCATGTGAGATCGCACGAAGCAGATCTGCTCTTAACTGTTCATTTTTGGCAAGAACTGCGATTCTTTCTTTCTCCATGATATTCTTTTTATTTTCCATGGCAAGTGCACATTCATTGATCACAGAAAGCAGGATACTATATTCGAAGGAATCTAATGTATATTCGTCAACTGGTATTGCGATCACACCGTACACATTATCCCCAATGCAAATGGCAAGGTATAAACACTGTGCATCTTTGAAACGTTCGGTCGTTGCCCCAGCACGCTGCTTGTTTTCATACACCCATTTTGCAATTTCCTGCTCCTTGCTTGTCAATAAATCTTCTGTCTGTTCTTTCTTTTTATTTGAAAATATATGTGGTGCAGACAATTCATCATCTTCCACAACATATGCTACAATACTGCGGTCTAATAATTTGATAAGCTGTGTACATGTAATACTTAAAATATCTGTATCGTTTTTTGCTTTTTGAAGTAACCGGTCTGTGTCAAATAAAATCTGTGTACGGAATGCAGACTGTGCTGAAAGCCTTGCATGTGTTTTTAATTTTGCTGCAAGTGTTCCAGTAATGACAGAAGATATTAACATGATCACAAAAGTTACCGGATATCCAACTGCATACGTCTGAAATGACATTCTTGGTTCCGTAAGGAAAAAGCAGAACAAGAATACACTTAAGACAGAACCTCCAATGCTGTATAAATATCCATCTGTAAGGATTGACGTTAATAAAACACCCAAAATATAAATTGTAACGATGTTTGTATCTGTAAATTGAAGTTTCTGGATGAATAGACCGATCAACGTACAAACTGCAAATATAAATAATGTCAATAAACTGTCTTTCATCGTAGGCTTTCCTACATAAACCGCTCCATGCGGTTTTCGATAATTATCTAAGTTCATCGCATCTGGAATAATGTGGATATCAATATCAGGAACAGCCTCGATCAACTTCTCTGTTAATGTCTGTTTGCTGAAAAAGTGATTTCTCTTTGCACTGCTTTGTCCGATCACGATTTTTGTGACATTTGATAAATGTGCATATTCCGCGATCTGTACCGGAACATTTTCCCCATGTGTCATTACGATTTCCGCACCAGATTCTTTTGCAAATTGTACATGAGCTTCCAGTCTTCTTTTGTCCGATTCTCTTTCTCTTTTTCCTGTCTGTACATACAATGCCGTAAAACGTGCCTGCATATCTCTTGCCATTTTTGCTGCTGTACGTATGATCTTTTCATTCGATGGTGAAGAAGAAAGACAAACAAGAATGTGTTCGTTTTCTTTGTTCAGCTCTACAAATTCTCCTGTGCTCATCTTGTCCCTCCTTTCCTTATCGGATGCATTATATCACGATCGTCAATAATAATCCATAAACACATCAATCATCGTCATCATCTTGCTCCCTGTCAATTACTTTCCGATTTTCTCCAAGAAAATAATTTACTTTTTTCAAAAAGAATAACACAAATGCAAACATCAGTATTACCGCCAATGCTAAAATGAAATCTGACATAAGCTCTCACCTCTTTTTCATGACATCAGATACAAAAACACTTTTTGATCGCTTTATATTCTCCTAATACCAATAATGTAACATCTTCCTTAAAACAGGTATCCGCAGATATCGCCATACTTACTTTTCCATCATTTTTTACTGCCATAATGTTAATATCATATTTTTTTCTAATATCAAGTTTTCCCACTGTCTTTCCGATCCATTCCTTCGGAACCTCTACCTCAAAGATCGCATGTGAGGCATCGACTTCCATATAATCAAGAATATGATCATCGGTATAACGGATCGTTGCCCATTTTGCCACCATTTTTTCTGGATAAACTACCTTATCGGCTCCATTTCGTAAGAGGAATTTTTCCTGTACATCTCGTTCAGCTCTGGAAATAACCATTTTGCCTCCAAGTTCTTTTAACAGACAGGTGGTTTCCAACGAATTTTGGAAATTCCCACCGATCGTAACAAAACAGATATCATAATTTGCAATCCCCAGAGATTTTAAAAATTCCTCATTCGTACTGTCCCCGATCTGTGCATTTGTAACATATGGAAGTGCTTCATTCACTCTTTCCTCATCCAGATCAACTGCCATGATCTCATGTCCAAGCTGACTTGATTGTATCGCTATATGTTTTCCAAAACGTCCAAGTCCGATCAATAAAATATTCTTCATCATCAATTCCCTCTTTCTTTTATCCCACTATGATCTTATCAAGTGGTAGTTTTGCTTTTCGTTTATTTTTATCTGAAAATACTGCATAGATCAGCGTCAAACCGCCAACACGTCCCAAATACATCAGTATGATCAAAATGATCTGTGACAGAATATGAAGTTTTGGTGTGATCCCTAATGTCAAACCTACGGTTCCAACTGCAGATGCTGCTTCAAACAGACAGCTTGAAAGCGGCAGTCCCTCATACACACTGATCGTCATTCCACCTGCAAAAAATAAGATAAAATACATCATTGCGATCGTTGCTGCATTTTTTATCACACCAACATCGATTCTTCTTCCAAATGCTGTCACATCATCACGACTTTGAAAAGTCGCCAGTACATTTAAAAGTAACAGAGCAAATGTTGTTGTTTTCATACCTCCTGCTGTAGAACTTGGTGAACCTCCGATCAACATCAATAAGATCATCATCGCCTTTGATGCTCCTGTCATCACCGAAAGATCCATTGTATTAAATCCTGCAGTTCTCGGTGTCACCGCCTGGAACAATGATGCAAGCAGCCGGTGAGTCCCTGATAGATTTCCATAATCCTGAAAGAAAAAGAAAACAGCTGGTAACAAGATCAGACATAATGTTGTGGTTAGAATGATCTTACTCTGCATATGGTAATGTTTAAACCGAAATTTATGAAGATAAATGTCTTCCCATGTAAAAAATCCAATTCCACCAATGATGATCAGTAACATGATCACAATGTTGATCACTGGATTTACCGCATATGGTGTCAATGATACAAATGGATGCCCTTTTGTTCCAAGAAGATCAAATCCTGCATTACAAAAGGCTGATACAGAATGAAAGATCGACATCCAGATTCCCCTTGGTCCAAAATCTTGACAGAAGACAGGCATCATGAATAGCGCACCGATCAATTCGATCAACAAAGTCCCTTTTAAAATAAAACTCATTAATCGAACGATCCCTCCTACTTTCGGTGCAGAGATCGCATTTTGCATCGTACTTCGCTGCATGATCGATATTTTTCTTCCTGATAATATAAATACGGCTGTTGCTGTTGTTATAACTCCCAGACCTCCGATCTGTATCAGAAACATGATCACTGTCTGTCCAAAAGCAGACCAGTAACTTCCAGTATCCACGACTGCAAGCCCTGTCACACATACTGCAGAAGTTGACGTAAATAATGCTTTATGAAATGGTGTTATGATTCCCTGAACCGATGAAATTGGCAGCATCAGGATCAATGCTCCAAAAAGGATCACTCCTGCGAACCCTAATATGATCACCTGAAATGATGTTAAATGTCTTTTTTTATGAATCCTCCATGGCATATATGATCTTACCTCTTTTTCAAATTATTTTATGACCTTTTAATCTTATCATCATTATATCTTTTATGATAAAAAGATAGTGTAAGGATATGTTCTCTTGTATTAAGATTGTATAAAGAAAAAATCACCGCTTTATGCGATGATGTTGAAAATTTATTAAACTGTAAAATATAAAATCCATGAGGACACGATTTTTTAGTTCGTTGTTCTCATGGATTTTATTGTTTTTTATTTTTTCAAGTATTCCTCTATTTTACACACGTGTTCTTTTGTTTTCTTATCATAATTAATACCTACTAACAGCATATTATTCTGATATTCTTCCAAACTCTCAAAATATTTCTTCTCTTTCATCTGATTGATCGCACTTTCCGCACTCTTATCCCATTTTAATTCAACTACCAATGCCGGTTTCTCTGCAAATTGTTTTTTTGGAATAAAGACCAAATCTGCAAATCCTTTTCCGCCTGCCAGTTCTCTGTGAATGGTATAAAAATTCCTTGCTGCATATAATGCGAGTGAAATTGTATAACTCAATGCATTTTCATCATTATACTGGATATGTGATGTCTCGAAATGTGCCTGTTCCATGGCTTTCGCCACTTGTTCTTCTCTTCCCTGCCAGATTGCATCTAATGTATCTGCTGAGTCTTTCAATGCTTTCGAAACAGTTCCCCAATCTGAAACAGAAACCGTATTTACATATTCTGCCTGAATCTCACTATTTGGTATCTTGACTGTTTTCGTCTTATCATCATATGCAAGATATCCAAGATGGATCAATAATGTCAGCACATCATCTTCCGTTCTGAAAGTTGCCATATCATTGGTAAAACTTTCCGTATTTACCGCTACACTTTCTCCAGCGATCATACTTAAAACATCATCTTTTAGATGCTCAAAATTCATATCAATATACATCTGTAATGCTTCAAAAGTCTCTGTCTGATTCCAGTAATTTGATATCTTTTGAAATCTCATACTATTTACAACTGATCTTGGACTATACACAGACGGTACTCCATCAAATGAATATCCGTCATACCAGTTCTTGACTTCTTCCATATCCATTCCGTATTGTTCACAGAGCTTTTTGACTTCTTGTTCTGTAAACCCGACATAACATGCTAAAGGTCCCGGATCGATCATGGAAAATTCATCAAACATATTCAGTGCCGAATGTGTTCCATATTTCTTAATCGGTAAAATTCCTGTCATGTAAGATAGATAAACACATACCTTATCTTTTAATAAGTCCCGTAGAAAATCTAAATATTTTTCCTGTGCTTCTTTATCTTGTTTATATTCCCTGAAAATGCAATCCCATTCATCAATGATCACAACAAATGGATACTGCGTTTGTGCATAAATATCCTGCATACACTCAATCAAATCTGTATCGTCAAAATAATCAACTTCTGGATATTCCATTTTCAAATCTCTGATCACAAGCTTCTTTACACGATCGATCAATTCTTCTACATTATGACTTCGACTTAGAAATTCCTGCATATTTAAGAATATGGTATTATATTGATTAAGATATTTTTCAAAATCTTTATCTTTTGCAATTTCAAACTTTCCAAATAATTCTTTTGAATTACAACCGCGGCTGTAATAAGCCGTCAGCATATTCGCAGCCATTGACTTTCCAAATCTTCTTGGACGGCTGACACAGACATAGTTTTGTGCTGTATCTAGTACGGAATTCGTATATTTTATCATCCCTGTCTTATCTACATAAATTTCAGACTGAATCATTCTTCTGAACTTTTCATTCCCTGAATTTAGATAATTTCCCATACAATCACCCCCTAAATCAATTTCCTATGATATTAAAAAAACTCGTGCTCTTATCTATATTGATTATGATAGCACGAAATTTTAGCCGCCTCAACTTATATTGATTACATGAAATGAAAAAACACCTGCTCATAACATACATAAAATATACGTTACGATCAAGTGTCTTTTCATACAGTGATTATATATAGAATTTCTTCTATCCTAGTTGTTTACTGCAACATGTTTTGCCTGATCTGAATTGTAAACTTCTTCATCAACCAGACCTTCTGTTGCTGCTGTGATAACGGCTGCTGTTGCTGCTCCTGTTACATTTGTCATTGTTCTTGCCATGTCAACGATCGTTGAGATTGGTGCAAATACGACAACTAATTCGATTGGTAAGCCAAGTGCTGCAAATACAGCTGTTGATGTGATCGTCGCTGTTCCTGGAACCCCGACTGTTCCAACAGATACTACTAATGTGATCAGGATCAGAAATACATACTGTGCAATTCCGTAATGATATCCTAACATGTGAACACTAAATACCGCTGTTAATGCTGGCCAGATTCCTGCACATGCTGGCATTCCAACATTGGCTCCAAGACCTGCTGTAAATGATGCTACGTCTGTATCAACTCCTAATGCTTCTTTTAACTGTCTTAATGTAACCGGGATCGTACCAACACTGCTCTGTGTCGTAAATGCTACATACTGAGCTGGTGCGATTCCTTTAAAGAATTTAACAGGATTTAATTTTGCTACAAATTTAATTAATAATCCTTCTACTCCAAATGCCTGAACTGCACATAAGATATAAGATAATACTAATGTACTTAATAATGGCAGCAATTCCGTGACACTGCTTCTTCCAACGGCTCTTGCCAAGAAAGATAATACTGCATATGGTGTAAATCCAATGATCCAGTCAATTGCCTGTCCGATCACCTGATTTCCTGCATCAATAAATGCTTTAAATGGTTTTACGGATTCATTTTCTTTGGAAATTGCATTGTAAGATAATGCAATGATGATCGCAAATACGACAATCGGAATGATCTGTCCTTCACTCCAGTTTGTTGCGAAGTTGCTTGGGAATAAGTTTACGATCGTATCAACAACAGATGGAACTTCAACTTTCTGATATCCATCAGCTACTTTGTAAGCAAATCCATCACCAACTTTTAAGATGACTGCTGCGATCACTGTGATCGTACTTGCGATCGCTGTATTTAAGATCAGATAAAAGATTGACTTTCCACCGATCTTCTTTAAATGAATGGATTCACTTAGATTTGTGATACTTGCGATGATACTAAATAACAGCATTGGTACAACAAGTGCTGTCAATACATTGGTATAGATACGTCCGAAAATCTCAACATATGTAAAATGATTTCCAAATCCCAGACCAACTGCGATTCCAAAGACCGTTCCTAACAATGTTAAAAGTCCGAAGTCTACGCCTTTCTTATAATCCAAATAATAGATAACCGCAAACAAAACAACTGTAACTGCTAGTGCGGCAAAATCTGCTGTGTTAATGCTCATTTTGTTACACATCCTCTCTTATAGTTTTTCTTTTTCATAGTTTTCCAGTAGGAATTATTCGTATAATATCATTTCCTAGCAATACTGTCAAGAATATTTGATGCTTCTTTTTTTATACAATTGTGATTTGTAGGTAGTGTTGCATGTATGGGTCAGAAAGAAGATAAGAAGAAATATTTATAAGAAAAAAGGGATGACACTCCGCATTTTTGAAAGCTTTTTTTACAAATCGCTGATTTGTTGGAATGTTTATGAAGCATAATAACATTACTTTCTGTCTGAAAATTTCCTATTTTACAATCAATGCTGTTCTCCATACACACCACTTAAATTTTCAATCTTGTGAATTGTCCACTCTATAAACTTTAGGTATATGATAAAAAATAAATAAGCAACCGAAAACGCAGCATTGGAATTTTGCCATATTTTGAACAAATTCGCAGCCCAATTGGACGAGTGTCTGAGCTTCAAAGACTTTTGTCTGAAACAAAACTTCAGAGCGAGTTCTCGTAGGAAATTGGGCGGATAAGCGATTTGTTCAAAATGTGAGCAAAATTCCACCGCTGCGTTTTCGGTTGCTTATTTATTTTTTATCATATACTGAAAGACTACAGTTGGCCAATCACAAATTTAAGATAATTCCAACTTACCAGTATATAATTGATAGTAGGTTCCTTTATTCTTAATAAGATCTTCATGATCTCCACGTTCAATGATCTTACCATGTTCAAGTACAATGATCGCATCACTATTTCGGATCGTAGATAGTCGATGGGCGATCACAAATACAGTTCTACCTTTCATCAGGTTATCCATTCCTCGCTGTACAATGCTTTCTGTTCTTGTATCAATACTTGATGTTGCTTCATCTAAGATCAGTACTGGTGGGTTGGCTACGGCTGCTCTGGCAATGGATAGTAACTGTCTCTGTCCTTGAGATAATCCTTCTCCGTCTCCGCTGATCACAGTGTCGTAACCATCTGGAAGCATTTTGATGAACTGGTCTGCGTGTGCTAATTTGGCTGCTTCGTAGATCTGTTCGTCGGTTGCCCCTAAATTTCCGTAGCGGATATTGTCTTTGATCGTTCCTGTAAACAGGTGTGTATCCTGTAATACAATTCCTAAGGAACGTCTTAAGTCGTCTTTTTTGATCTTCTTGATGTTGATTCCGTCGTAACGAATCTTACCATCCTGAATGTCATAGAAGCGGTTGATCAGGTTTGTGATCGTTGTTTTTCCGGCTCCTGTGGATCCTACAAATGCTAGCTTCTGTCCTGGTTTTGCGAACAGACTAATGTCATGAAGGATGGTTTTATCTTCGTTGTAACCAAACGTTACATCTTCAAATCTTACATCGCCAGTTAATTCTGTATATGTTACAGACCCATCTGCAGAGTGTGGATGTTTCCATGCCCACATTCCTGTTCTTTCTTCACATTCGATAATGTTTCCATTTTCATCTTTCTTCGCATTTACTAATCTTACATATCCCTCATCTGTCTCAGGTTCTTCATCGATCAGGGCAAAGATCCTTTCTGCACCTGCAAGTGCCATTACAATAGAGTTAAACTGCTGTGCGACCTGCATAAATGGCTGTGTGAAACTCTTTGTAAACTGAAGGTATGATGCCATGACACCTAATGTGATCCCTCCAATACCTTCAATAGCTAACACACCACCTAATACCGCTGTTAATACAAATTGAAGGTTTCCAATATTACCTACAACTGGACCCATGATATTTGCATATTTGTTGGCATTTGCAGCACTTTCAAACAGAGATTCGTTTAACTTGTCAAATTCTTCTTCTGATTTACGTTCGTGGTTAAAGACTTTGACAACTCTCTGTCCATTCATTCTCTCTTCGATAAATCCTGTCACATCGGCTAATGATTTTTGCTGGCGGATAAAGTATTTTCCGCTGTTTCCACCAATCGCTTTTGTCACCGTGATCATGATTCCGATAACAACAACTGCAAGAATCGTTAAAATCGGACTTAATACTAACATAGAAATAAATGTTACAATGATCGTGAAAAATGACATCAATGCCTGAGGAATTGCCTGGCTGATCATCTGTCTTAATGTGTCCGTATCATTTGTGTATAAACTCATGATCGAACCATTTGTATTCTGGTCGAAATAACGGATCGGTAATGTCTGCATATGTTCAAACATATCGTCTCTGACACGTTTTAGGACTCCTTGTCCGATAAATACCATCATCCTTGTATAAATAAATGTTGCAATGACACCTGCTGCAAAGATGCATCCAAGGACGATCATTGCGTGGCAAAAATTTGTAAAATCTGGATTGCTCTGTCCAACCAAAGGCAGGATGAAGTCATCGAGCATAAATTTCAATGATAAAGATACAGATACAGAAGCTGCTGCACTGATGAAAATGCAGACAAACACGAGAATAAACTGTAATTTATAAGTATCTGTTACATATTTTAAAAGACGTTTTGCTGTCTTCGCCGTATTTTTGTTGATCGTCTTTTCTGGTCTTTTACTCATCGTCTTCTCCCCCTTTCACCTGTGATTCATAGACTTCTCTGTAAATATCATTTGTCTTTAATAATTCTTCGGATGTTCCAACACCCATGATCTTTCCATCATCTAATACGATGATCTGGTCTGCATCTTCGATGGAAGATACTCTCTGTGCGATGATGATCTTTGTTGTATTCGGAATTTCTTCACGGAATGCCTTACGGATCAATGCATCTGTCTTTGTATCAACCGCACTTGTGGAATCATCTAAGATCAAGATCTTTGGTTTCTTTAATAACGCTCTTGCGATACACAATCTCTGTTTCTGTCCACCAGAAACATTGTTTCCACCCTGTACGATCTGTGTATTGTATCCAGCTGGAAATTCATTTACAAACCCGTCTGCCTGTGCTAATTTACACATTCTCTGAACTTCTTCATCGGATGCATTTTCATCTCCCCAACGGATATTATCGTAAATTGTTCCTGTAAATAATACATTCTTCTGGAGTACCATGGATACCTGGTCTCTTAATGCTTCTAAGTTGTAATCACGGACATCAATGCCGCCAACTTTGACACATCCTTCTGTAACATCGTAAAGTCTTGGGATCAACTGTACTAATGTAGATTTTGCACTACCTGTTCCACCGATGATTCCGATCGTCTGTCCGGATCTGATATGAAGATCAACATCTTTTAAGGAAAGATTTCCACCTTCTCTTGCATAACTGAAGTTTACATGATCAAAGATGATCTCTCCGTCTTTTACTTCTGTTACTGCATCTGCTTTATCCTGCATTTCTGGTACTTCTTCCAAAACTTCTGTAATACGGTCTGTAGATGCTTCTGCGATCATGATCATTACGAATACGAAGGTTACCATCATCAGAGAACCAATGATCTGTAATGCGTATACGATGATACTTGTTAATTCTCCAGTTCCCATTGTTCCATGGATGATCCCTGTTCCACCGATCGCTACAAGCAGAAGTATTACAACATACATTGTAAACTGCATAACTGGTGAGTTCCATGCAACGATCTTTTCTGCTTTTGTAAACAGTGTATATACATACTTGGAAATTCCGTGGAATTTATCGATTTCATAATCTTCACGTACAAATGCTTTTACCACGCGGGATGCGTTTACATTTTCCTGTACAGAATTATTTAAGATATCATATTCATCAAATACTTTGATAAAGTGTGGATGTGCTTTTTTCGCAATAAAGATCAATGTTCCTCCTAGTAATGGAATCACGATCAAAAATAATAATGCTACTTTCACACTGTACTTTAATGTCATTACCCATGATAAAACGATCATGATCGGTGCTCTGGCAAGTAGTCGGATACTCATCATATAGGCCATCTGGATATTTGTAATATCTGTTGTCATACGTGTGACAAGTCCTGATGTTGCAAAGTGGTCGATATTCTTAAATGAGAATTCCTGCACTTTGTAGAAAATATCGTGTCTTAAGTTCTTGGCATATCCAGCCCCTGCAACGGCTGCCATATTTCCAGCTGAAATTCCGAAAAACAGGGATAACATTGCCATAACAACCAGGATCACTCCTCGCTGGATAATATAATGTAAATCTCCGCTTGTCATTCCGATATCAATGATATTTGCCATCTCCATCGGAATCAAAACTTCCATCAGTACCTCAAGAATTACCAAGATTGGAGCAAGTATGGATTGTTTTTTGTATTCTCGGACTGATCTTAATAGGGTCTTATTCATCTTTCTTTCCTTCCTCCTTGTGTTTTTCTATAAGATTTTGTAATACATGATATAAAACATGTTTGCATGTTATGACATCTTCCTCAGGAATGCCTTTTTCCATCCTTTTTTCACTAAGCTTAATATCTTCCAAGATTGCCTGTCTTAATCCTTCGGCTTTCTCTGTCGGTACCAGACGTTTCTTTCTGGCATCTTCTTTATCACTTTCTCTTGTCAAATATCCATTCTTCTCCATCAACTGTACATATCCTGTGACCGTTGATTTGCGGATCTGAAATTCTTCTTCAATGTCTTTTTGATAAAGATCTTTATGCATTGTTTCTAATAAAATAAACTTTAAAATATGTTTCTGCATGATGGTAAGATCAGCCTTGATCACCTTATCAATTGGCTGATTCCTCTTCATCTCATGTGATAACATATGGATCAGTTTTCCCATGTGCATGTTATTGATCTTATCATTTATATCCTGCATTCACTCGTCCCTTTCTTTTTAAAAATGGTTAGCTTCCTAACTTTTTAGTATTATACAGAGATTAAAAATGAATGTCAACAGTTATTTTATTGCTTTCATTATCGTTAACCAACGCTACTTACCATGTTGACAATTACTTTTATACATGCTAAAGTTCAGATTAATAAGATATTTTGAATTTAAACAAAGGAAGGTATATATCATATGAATTCAGAACAAAATTTAACCCGTGAAGAAGCGATCGCCATCTTAAATACCCCTGACGAACAATTAAATGAACTGATCGAACGTGCTGGAACACTTCGTAAAAAATATAAAGGGAACCATGTAAGCATTCATCTTTTAACAAACGCCCGAAGCGGAAACTGTTCCCAGAACTGTGCTTACTGTGCCCAGTCCTGCCGTTCCCATGCGGATATTGAAAAATATAAATGGGTCGATGATGAAAAATTATATGGAGATAACACATTTGTCCATGATCATAAACTGTCCCGTCATTGTATCGGATTAAGCGGTATGAAATTCAGTGATGAAGAAATTGAAGAACTTGCTTCTAAGATTCGTAAAATGAAAGAAGAAGGAACACATTTATGCTGCTCTATCGGATTTTTAACAAAGAAACAGGCATTAATGTTAAAAGAAGCTGGGTTAGACCGTATCAACCATAACTTGAATACAAGCCGTTCTAACTATCCAAATATCTGCACAACACATACATACGAACAGCGTGTAAACAACATTCATATGTTACAGGACCTTGGATTTGAAATCTGCAGCGGTGGTATCATTGGTATGGGTGAAAGTAAGGAAGATGTTGTTGATATGTTATTGGATCTGAAAGAAATCAATCCAGAAGCACTTCCGATCAACTTCTTAATTCCGATCAAAGGAACACCTCTGCAGGATAGAGATACTTCAAATTTGACACCAGAATACTGCCTGAAAGTATTATGTCTGGCAAGATTACTGGTTCCAACATCTGATATCCGCTGTGCCGCTGGACGTGAAATTTATTTTAAAGGAAGGGAAAAGGAATTATTGACCGTTGTAAATTCTATCTTTGCTTCAGGATATCTGACTGCAGATGGACAGGGAATTCAAGATACGATCAAGATGATCACGGATGCTGGATTTACATGCGAAGTAGAATCTGATTAATTTGTGATTGTTGGTTTGATTCACTGTAGTCTTTCCGTATCTTAGAAAAACGAAATAAAAGAATCGAAGATCCAGACCAGAAATTTTACTCGCCATTTTGACCGGTCGCTGATTCGCAAATTTTCCTTGCATAACTCGCTTCGCTCAGACAATGCACCAAATTTGCTGCGAACCAGTCAAAATAACGGCAAAATTTCAATGGTTCTGGATCTTCGATTCTTTTATTTCGTTTTTCTAAGATACCTAAAGTTTACAGATAATAAATCCAATAAATCAAAACTGAAGGTGTGTATGTTAAACGGTGTTAGTTAATAATTTTTGTACTATGCGTTCTTTACATAAACGCCGTTTTCTTTCACAAATCCCATTTTTTCAAGATAACTTTTATGTCCTTCTGTCACTTCCTTACAGATGAATTTCTTATATCCCTCTTCTGCTAATTTCGCATAAAGGAAACGTCCTGCGGAGCAGTCTCTGTAGGTTGGTGTTGTGTAGTCAAAGCTGATCTCTAACGCATCTCCTTCTTTCTTTCCCGCTAATACTCCGGCTGGAACCCCCTCGCAGCAGACTGTATATATTGTATCTGCTGCTGAAAGCTCCAAGGTGTTCTCTAAGAAGTATTTTTTCATATCTTCTTTATAGTGTTTTATAAAATATGTTAAGTAGGAATCTTCTTTGTCCCCACGAATCATATCATAGTGATTTACATCTGCTTTACTTAACTTGATCAGATTATAAATATTGATCACCACAAGGCTGGCATTGACCACCGCCAATGGGTAGGAATGTCCGATCATTGCATAGACTGCAGATATAGAGCTACCGACCGTATTGATCACTCTTAGTTTTACTACGGATGTCATCAGCATAGAAATGATAACAAAAATGCATCCGATATATCCAAAAATCTCAATCATTAATGCTGTACTCATTTTTTAATTCCTCATTTTCTGAAATTAGTATCCTGCACCATTGTCTGTATTTTTCATGATCTTGATCAAACGGCTTGTTCCTAAACGGCTCGCTCCAAGACTAATGAATTTTTCTGCATCATCAAAACTTGAAATTCCACCAGCTGCTTTGATCTTCACATTTTCTCCAACATGCTCTTTCATTAATGCAACGTCATCAAATGTTGCTCCTGCTGTTGAGAATCCTGTGGATGTTTTGATAAATTCTGCTCCTGCATTTGTAACGATCTCGCACGCTTTGATCTTTTCTTCTTCTGTTAACAGACATGTTTCGATGATAACTTTTAAAATTTTTCCATCACATGCTTCATGAATCTGTCTGATCTCTTCTTCTACTTCTTCATATCTTCCGTCTTTCAAAAATCCAATGTTAATGACCATGTCGATCTCAGATGAACCATTTGCGATCGCATTCTTTGTCTCGAACACTTTAACCGCCGTTGTATGGTAACCATTTGGGAAACCGATAACTGTACAAATTGGAAGTTTTCCCTCTACATATTCGGCTGCCTGTTTTACATAAGCTGCTGGAATACATGCGGATGCTGTTTCATATTTCATTGCGTCATCTAATATTTCTTTGATATCTGCCCATGTCGCTGTCTGAGCTAATAATGTATGATCTACAATACTTAAAATTTCTTTTCTTTCCATAATAATATTTCCTTTCGTTAACTGTATTATTTTTCTCTTTTATCTAATATCTGATTCTTCATTTAAATGAATTTAAAAAAGTGTTACCATGCTGACGATCAATGCACTCATTAAACTTACGAATACACCAGCGATCATAGAACGGAATACTAAACGAGAGATCGTTCCTCTCTTTTCTGGACATAAAACTCCGATTCCTCCGATACACATTCCCATGCTGGAAAGGTTTGCAAATCCACATAAGGAGATCGCACAGATCATACCTGTTCTTGGATCAAGAGCGCTTAATTTGGCTCCCAGATCCTGGAATGCTACGAATTCATTTAAGATCAGTTTGTTTCCAAGTAAAGATCCTTCAAATAAAACATTCTGTCCATCTAATCCAAGAAGGTATCCAAATGGTGCGAAGATGTATGAGAAGATCTGTGATAAGCTGATTCCGAATCTTCCAAGGATCAGGTTAAATACTGCTACGATCCCGACAAATCCTACAATGGATGCCCCAATAGAAATGACCATCTGCATTCCTGTGTTTGCACCTTCTGCTAAGGCATCGATAGCATTGGAATTATCTCATTTGTTATCCATTTTTACATCTGTGATGGATTTTGCTTTTTCTGTCTGAGGTAAAATGATCTTTGAGATCATGATACTTCCAAGTGGTACCATCGCACTCGCGATCAGTAAGTATTCCATTGGGATTCCTAATGCATGGTATCCTCCAAGGATAGATGCTGACATACTTCCCATTCCTGATACCAGGATCAAAAAGATTTCGCTGTCTGTCAGATCTTTTAAATATTTGCTGACTAAGATCGGACTGTCTGTATGTCCAAGGAACATATTGGCTACCGCAACAAAGCTTTCTACTTCTGTTGTTCCCATTAATTTACCAACACCTTTTCCGATCCATTTTACGACAAATCCAATGACTCCTAAGTAATAAAGAACACTTACCAGTGCTGATACGAAAATGATATTTCCAAGACTCTTAATGATAAAAATACTCATATTCCCAGTAAAAAGATCTCCGAATACGAAAGTTAATCCTTCATTTCCACAGTTGATAACTGCTGTCAATCCATTGGATAATAAGCTGATCAGTTTTTGTCCAAGTGGTACTTTTACGATAATAATAGCAATGATGATCTCTGCAATTAATGCGATTCCAACCTTTTTCCATTCAACATTTTTTCTGTCCCATGAAATCAGAAAGCAGATTGCTAAAACGATCAACATTCCTACGATATTTAATACTAATTTCATATATTTTTTCTCCTATCTTTTTAATTTAATTTGTCGAGAAGGGATGTTCCAATTGTTCCATCTGGCATGTCTACATCAAAGTTGTCTGCAATGGTCGCCCCAATGACTGCAAATGTGTCTGTTTCTTCTAATTTTCCATATCCTTTTAAGGATGGAGAGTATGCGAAAAATGGTACTTTTTCTCTTGTATGATCTGTTCCTGTATGTGTTGGATCATTTCCATGATCCGCTGTGATGATCAGAAGGTCGTCTTCTCTTAGTTCTTTTAGAAGTTCTCCTAATTTCACATCAAATTTTTCTAATTCTTCTGCATATCCTTTGACATTTCTTCTGTGTCCCCATAATGCGTCAAAATCTACTAAGTTTACAAAGCATAATCCTTCAAAATCTTTCTTTGCAATATCAATTGTCTGTTCCATTCCGTGTACAGAACTTTTTGATTTATTTGATTGAGTTAATCCTTCTCCATCAAAAATATCAAAGATCTTTCCAACAGAAATAACTTCATATCCACCGTCTTTTAACGCATTTAATGCCGTTCTTCCGTATGGTTTTAATGCATAATCATGACGGTTACTAGTACGTTTGAATTCTCCTTTTTTCTTTCCCACATAAGGTCTTGCAATAATACGACCAACTTTCCATTCATCTTTCATTGTGATATCACGGGCGATCTCACAGCAGCGATAAAGTTCATCTAACCCGAATGTTTCTTCATTTCCGCAGATTTGAAGGACGGAATCTGCGGATGTATACACGATCATATTTCCTGTTGCAATTTCTTCTTCTGCAAGTTCATCTAAGATTTCTGTTCCACTGGAACTTTTGTTTCCAATGACTTTATGTCCGGTTCTTTTTTCTAATTCATCGATCAGTTCTTTTGGAAAACCTGTTTCTGTAAATGTTTTAAATGGAGTTGTGATATGCAGACCCATCATTTCCCAATGTCCTGTCATTGTATCTTTTCCAGTGCTTGCTTCTTTTAAGAAAGAATAGTAACCCATTGGGCGTTCGATCGCTTCTACCTGTTTTAATGGATGAAGGTTTGCAATTCCAAGTTTCTGAAGATTTGGAATCTTGAATTCATCAACATTTTCTGAGATATGTCCCATTGTGTCTGTTCCTGCATCTCCATATTCAGCTGCATCAGGCATTGCACCTGCCCCAAATGAGTCAATAACGATTGTAAATATTCTTTTAAATTTTTTCATGATCTTCTCCTTTTTTATTCTTCTAAAGCATCGCACATTGCATGATATTGTTCTTCATTTACCGTAATCTTACCGTTTTCATTTCCGATCAGTTTTTCTTTTTCCAGTGCTGCAATACTTCTCTGAACACTTCTTACATTAAATCCGATTCTTTCTGACAATTCCGCCTGGGTTTTCTTAAGGCGAAGACTTCCCCCTTGTTTTCCACGCTTACTTCCATAAGATATAATAAGATATTTCATCAGTCTTTCTTTGCAACTCATAAACATATATTTTCGATCACTTGCTTTTTCTGATGTCAAAATAGTCATTATATTTTTAATTCTTAACAGCAATGCATTTTCATCATGTTTGATCCATTTCCAGTAGATCGATGCTGGAATTGCTAACAGCTCACTATCTTTAGATGCACAGATGGAAACATTATAATTTGTATCTTCGGAAAAAATCTCAAAATCTCCTACAATATACATCTTTGCGAAATCCATAAAATAATATACTTTTCCTGATTTTTGATAATCTACCCCTGCAACATCGCCTTTTAAGATGATATAGACAGTATCGCATGGCTCTCCTGCTCTAATAATAAACTCATCTTTTTTTACATTTTTATGTACCGCCGCCCGTATGACTGCTTCTGATACATATTGAAATAACTTATTTAAGTAATCTCTTTTGCTTCCTTTGACTTTATTGATTTCCTCCAAAAATTGCTGTTTCGTCTCCATCTTTATCCCTCGGAACACTCTTTCCATTTACAAATTTTGCAACTACATTTCGATCATCTGCAAGATAGATCATTCGTTCTAATCGTTCTTTCACTGTTAACTCTTGCGGGTGTCGAAGACTTGAATCATCTAATACGACTGCATCGAATTCATATCCTTTTTCAAAAGTTCCTACTTTGCCAAAAAATTCTCCGCCTCCTCTTGTCGCTAAATAAAATACTTCTTCAATATTTAATGGTTTTAATTCCTGATCTGAAAGTCTCCAGCGAAGTTTGGAGCACTGGATCGCCATAGACATTGCTGTAAACATGGATAATGTAGAACCTGCTGCCACATCGCTTCCAAGACCTATTTTCATTCCCATATCAAGATATTTTCGGATCGGAGCTACCCCGGAGGAAAGGTTTGTATTTGACTCTGGACAATGAGCGATAAATACTCCTTGATCTTTCATCATCTTGATCTCATCTTCTGTGCTGTGTACACAGTGTGCCATGATCGTTTTGCAATCATTTCCGAACATCCCATATTTATTGTAAGCTTCTCCGTAGAAAGAAGTGTCTGGGCAAAGTTCCTGCACCCAAGCAATTTCACCAAAGTTTTCTGACAGATGTGATTGCATTGGAAGATCATATTTCTTCTGCAGATCTGATAATTCTTCCATTAGTTCATCCGTACATGTTGGAATAAATCTTGGTGTTAAGATCGGACGGATATTTTCAAATTGTTTGGAGGCTTTGATCCATTCTTCGGTATCTTTGGCTGACTGTGCTGCACTAGCTTCACACAAGTAATCTGGACTATTTCTGTCCATGTTAACTTTCCCAACGAATCCTTTGATCCCGGCTTCTTCTAACTTCTCCATCAAAAGTAAAGTTGCCTCATTATGGATCGTTCCAAATACACAGGCTCTTGTCGTAGCACTCTTTCTCATATCATCTGCGAAAATATCGTATGCTTTCTCGGCATATGCTAGTTCCTGATATTTCGCTTCTTCCACAAAGGTATGGGTATTTAGCCAGTCTAACAATTCAAGGTCCATTCCTAAGCCTCTAAATGAATACTGCGGTGCATGAACATGAAGATCTGTAAATCCAGGAATGATCAGTCTGTCTGTATAGTCATAACATGGTATCGTCTGATACTTTTCTGGCAGTTGTTCGTAGACTCCTTGACATATCCCATCTTCACTGACTACATATCCATTTTCTATGACACAAAGTTCTTTGTTGTCATTGCTGTAACAGATGTTTCCTTTCATTACAAATCGTCTCATTTTGCTTTCTTTCCTTTCTGATGTCTCTTACTTTTCTTAAATTTATCTTTACATATTTACAACAATTTTCGCAACTAATTCTTTAAAAGATTTTGCGACTTTGTCCGCTGTTTCCTGTACTTCTTTGTGATTTAATTCTCCCTTGGAAATTCCTGCTGCCATATTGGTAATACATGAAATTCCACAGATTTCCATTCCCATATGACGAGCTGCCATTGCCTCACATGCGGTACTCATTCCAACTGCATCTCCACCCCAGATCTGTGCAAGTTTTACTTCTGCCGGTGTTTCGTAGTTTGGTCCACTAAACTGTACGTATACACCCTCCTGAAGTTCGATATCACATACTTTCGCACAGTTTCTGATCACATCCTGAAGTCTGTTGCTGTATACTTCACTCATATCTGGGAATCTTGTTCCTAATTCATCGACATTTGGTCCGATCAATGGACTTGGGATTCCTGTTGTGATATGATCTGTGATCATCATAAAATCTCCTGGTTTATAATTTGGATTACAACCACCTGCTGCATTTGTAAGAAGGATTTTCTTTGCTCCCATCATTCCCATTAATCTTGTTGGAAGCACAACATCTGTCATATCATATCCTTCATAGTAATGAACTCTTCCCTGCATGATTACAACTGGAGTTTCTTCTACATAACCAAATACAAAACGTCCTTTGTGTCCTTTGACTGTAGACACTGGGAATCCTTCAATGTCTGTGTAATCGATCGTCTGCTCAATCTTAATCCCATCTGCGAAATCTCCAAGTCCAGATCCTAAGATCAGTGCAACCTCTGGTTTGAAATCAATTTTCTTTTGTACGCTTTCCAAACATGTCATCAATTTTTTGTACATAACTTCTCTCCTTTGTTCTTTGTTTGTTTTAGACAACTTATATTGTTTCCATTTCTCGTTTATTATATAAATCCACAATAAATTCAAAAACGACATTTGTCGTAATTATGCGAATTCACTTTATTTTTGGAGTTTTATACAATTTTTTTGTATTGTTTTTGTTCATGATGTATATTATTTGGTTCGATACTGTATACAATATTTTTTGTACTTGTTCTATTTTCACAAGAATTTAAAGAAAATAATAGCAGCAGAAACAAAACTCCTTTTTGCTTCTGCTGCTATTATAAAAATGATGATGTCCTAACAAACATCTTCCTCTAATTTATGAATGATCTGCTCTGAATCTAATGGTTTTGTATAATAATATCCTTGTACAAGATCAACACCCCATTGTTTTAACAGATCGATCTCTTCCTGAGTTTCCACTCCTTCTGCTACGACTTTATGTCCCAGATTCTGCATGACTGCGACAATATTTTTGTATAATAATGCGACCTGGTCATCATAGCAGATTCCATTTAGCAAAGAGCGATCCAGTTTGATCGTTGAAAATGGTAGTTTTAGTACCGTATTTAGATTCGCATATCCAGATCCAAAATCATCTAAGCAGATCTGAATTCCTGATTTTCTGAAATCTGCGATCGTCTGATATAATGCTTCACTATACTCTGTCGCAACAGTTTCTGTGATCTCAAATTGAAAATACGAAAACGGTATGTCAAACTCTTCGATCGTACGGAGCAGTTTTTTGCTATATCCTGATTTTAATAATTCCAATGGAGACAGATTATACTTTATGCTTTCAATCTTTTCCATGATCTGCGGATGTTCTTTTATGAACTTACAGACCTTTCGGAATTGAAGATACCCAAGCTTTGCGATCTGTCCATGTTTCTCTGCAATCCCGATAAAAACTTCTGGTGAAATCATTCCAAGTGACGGATGTCTCAATCGGCTTAATGCTTCCATTGTGCGATATCTTTTTTCTTTTAGATCATACAGTGGCTGATAATATACTTCAAAAAGATCCCTTTCAATCGCTGTCGCCATATATTTTTTAACTTCCTGTTCATAAAGAAATCCTTCTTTTGTATGTTGATCATTCTGGATCAGTATCGTTCTGTCTGATTTCGGTTTTAACTGTACCAGATATTCTAGATAATCGATCAATAAGTCTATCTCTTTCATTTCTTGAACGTTGATGATACCACATATCGCAGCGGAAAAAGTAATCCGTTCCCCTTTTACTTTAAAAGGCCGTTCGAATAATTGCATGATCGCATCTTTATTCATTTCATAATCCATCAATGATGTTGTGAACACAAAAAAACGATTTCCATGAATCCTGAAAACATGATTTGTTTCATTGATCTTGTGAAGGTATTCTGCGATCTGGATCAGCAATTCATCACCTATTGTAACTCCATATAACTTATTAACTTGTTTTAGTTTCCATAGATCGATCATAAGCAGATGAAGTTCTCTCTTTCTCTTGATCTGCTCTGGAAACCATCGCCTGAAATAGCCTTTAGAATACGATCCGGTCAGACTGTCTATATATAACTGTGGATTATAAAGTGCCCAAAACAAGATCGTAATCCCTAGAGACAATCCAAATCCTGTCATTAACAAAGATTGAAATTTCATCTGTACCGTAACACAGATCAATGCAACTCCAAGGAATTCCCAGATTGCCCGAAGCTCATTCTTCTGATATTCTTCCTGATTGATAAAGCAATTTATAATGACAGCAGCTATACAGATCAATGTAAAAATATATGTTACCAAATATGCTTTTCCATGAACATACTGCCCCTGTTCATTACAATAAAAAAACTGTTTATGAAAAACATTGGTCACGATAGCTACTTCCATACATAGTATTGGTACTGCCATGATCTTTATATTTCTTGTTCTTATATCTTCATCACAGTGTCTTAATGCCTGTGTATAATTAAAGAAAATATATACAACGATCATCTGCAGGATATAAAGCATCGTGGAAAAAAAGATCATCCATGAATTATAATCAGGATTACTTTTTACCAATAGTATGGAGCTTAACAGATCAAATATGATATCAAATATTCCTGCAATAATTAAGAACCAGAATGTTCTTCCACTGATATTATTCAGTTTTTTATAACGCTGAAAATGAATCAACAGAAATATTAAAAATACAAGTCCTGCGATCAAAAAATCTATATTATAATCTGTCATTTATATTTCTCCTCTTTTTGTTACGATACATATCCTGATCGGCCTCATATTTCCAATCACTAATCTTCTTCTGTTTTCCTTCTGTATCTTTTAAGAAACTTACCCCTCTTGCAATTGAAAGATAATATCTGTTATTTCTATTATACTTTATGATCTCTTGATCCATTTGTTTCAATAATTCATCCATATTCTCTATTGAATCAAAAATAAGCACACAAAATTCATCCCCGCCGATCCTGTAACATTTTCCATATGTTGCAAATACATTTTTTATACATAGCGCTGCAGAAATGATCAGTTCGTCCCCTGCATTATGTCCATAAAGATCGTTTGTATTTTTTAATCCATCTACATCCATAAAGATCAATGCAGCATTATCGTAATCTTGTGCGTGATCCTCAATGTCTTGAAGCTGTTCCTCGAATGCAGTCCTGTTGTTAATACCTGTCATACGATCTTCTTTTAGAAGTCTTTCATAAACTTCAAGCTCAGATCTTATTTTCGCCTGTTCAACAAGATTTACAAAAATACTAGTTAATAACAACTGTTCAAAGATCAAAACACCCACTTCAAAAATGGTTCCATAAAAAGGAATCTCAAGTTTCCAGTACATGCATAATGATAATACCCCTGCAACGGCCATGATCCCAAAGGCATTCATAATGATCTTAAGTTCGCTATCTTTTGTTCTTCGGTATTCTTCTATCATCAAAACAACAATGGTTATTACTGCAATGAACAAGAGCACATGTGTTACGAACAGCATATGGACCATATGGATTTTCAAACATTTGTTTAAAATTCCCTGAATCAACGCATTCGCATAAAATAACAGATTGATCATATCTAGCACTTTATATTTTTCAAAATCCAATGTATTCTTTACAAAATGAACCATCGGTACTGACATCAGCATAAATGCATAAAAAGAAATCATTCCTGTCAGTGCCGGAAATGATGTATATTCCTGTGCTAATGCTGAATCTGACAAAAACCAGATCCCACTTAGTGCCAGAAATGCTGCTATGTTTAAGAATCTGGTGCTGTTTAATTTAAAATGCTTCAGATAAATTCCAGTGATCAACGCTACAAAACTTAAGAAAAACATGATCGCAATCATCACGATACCGACTATTTCCTGTTGAACATGAAATCCCATAACTACATCTCCACGTCCAACTAAAATATCATCAAGCTGATAACTTCCGTTACTTCCGTTCTGATATATGATCTTGATAACGGTTCCCTTTTTCCCATGTTCTGGGATTCTCGCATCGCAGCTTAATTTAGATTTCATTTGATCATTGCGATGAAAATTAGAATCACTGTATCGATAGATCAACTGATCTCCAGCATAAATTCTAACAGAATATTTTGCTGCCTTTGTTGTCATCAGATATCCTTTGTATTTCTGGGCGATCGTATCATTATATAGTACAAGTTTTCCTTGCGTATCTGTCTTTATCTTCTGATTTAGATCTACTTGCACTTTTTTATTATCTTGTATTCGATACCACCCAGTTGTCTCTGTTAATTTTCCTTTTGTATTCTTTACCTCTTTTTTTATGATCCCTATGCAGAGCAACGTCATGACAACGATCACACAACAGAGTAATATTCCTTCTGTTAACTGAATTAATCTTTTCTTTTTATCCATATATTTTCCTTCTCTTTTTAGATTTCCAATATACTCATTATAAAGAAAAAAATGACCTCTGACAATCTATTTAGAGATTATCCTGAGGTCATTTTTATGATTTCATTTTTTCAGTTATTTTTGTTCTTCAGAAAACCGTTTTTTGGCTCTTACAACTTCCTCTACATGTTTTGCTACGGTTGTACAACATCCTCCAACTGCACTTGCTCCAGATTTCATATAATTGTATGCGTATTGTTCAAATGACAGGGCTGACTGTTTGCCAAACCAGACTTTCTTCACTGCATCGTACTCTTCCCCGCTGTTTGGGTAAACTCCGATCGGAATATCACAATTTTCTTTGATCTTATGGATCAATCCTGTGATATATTCTGGTTTTGTACAGTTGACACCGATCATTTTTAAATGGGGATATCCTTTTGCAAATGTTGTTGCACATTCTGCGATCGGTGTTCCTTCGCAGATAATATTTTCACTTAGACATGAGAAACTGATCCAGTAATCATATCCATATTCTTCAGCAATTTCTGCCTCAACTTTAGCTTCTTTTAGAGATGGTACTGTTTCAAATAAAATGATATCTGCTCCTGCCTCATGTAACAGTTCGACTCTTCTTTTGTGAAATTCCTTTAATTGTTCATCTGTAATACCATAATTTCCACGGTATTCGGACCCATCTGCTAAATATGCTCCATATGGCCCTGCTGCACCTAGACACAGTGGCCACGCTCTTCCAGCTTCACGTCCTTCTTCTTCCCACCATTCATCTCTTGCTTCACAAAAAATCTTAACAGCACTGCGTATAAAATTTTCTGCTTCTTCTAACGTATATCCATTTTCCATAAGCCCTGGAATGGATGCCTGATAGCTGCATGTGATCCCACAGTCTGCTCCTGCTTTGAAGTAATTTTTGTGAACCTGTTTGATCAGTTCTGACTGTTCCGCTAAGATCTTAGCTGTCCATAACTTGGAATTCATGGAAACTCCCCTATTTTCCAGTGGTGTGGACATAGAGCCATCAATGACCATGATCTTATTTTCTTTGATGATGTTTTCAATAGAATTCTTCATCATAAAACATCTCCTTTTTCTTCGACTGTTTCATAAGATACTTTTTCTGGATATTCTCCTCTTTTTAATGCTGGAATAAAACGATCCCAAAAATCATTATATAGTCGCATGATTTCTTTTCGTTTGCTGTAAATAAAGATCAATGTGACAATGACATAAACTGCACTTAACAAGTCAGTTGCCGCCCATAAAAGATCGGCTTTGATATTATAAAATAATAAACATGGAAGCATGTAATATACCATATAAATTGGTGTTGCGATCTTATTTGCATTGGAATCCCCAAATGCATAATTTACAGATTTGGCACAAGAATAATACATTCCAATGATCGTTGTCCATGCAAAGACTGTGATCGCCAGGGATAAGAAATATCCTCCAATATTTCCGTATGCCACCTTAAATGCTACCGTTGTAAGCTGTGCACTGGTTACGTTTGGATAGTCAATATATGAGTTTGTAAGGATCAATGATAATGCTGTAACAGAACATACAACGATCGTATCTAAGAATACTTCTCCCCATCCCCAAGATGACTGACGAACTGGGTGGTCTGTGATCCCTGCTGCATGTGCAACGATTCCATATCCTGTTCCAGCATCGTTTGAGTATAATCCTCTGGCGATTCCGTAACGCATCGCCTCTTTCACTGTCGCTCCAGCAAATCCACCGACTCCTGCCATTGGTGTAAACGCACTCTTAAAGATCAGTGCGATTGTCATTGGCGTTCCCCACAGGAAATCTGAAATCGTCTGAATTACAAGTAATAGTCCATTCATATATTTTTGTTTTATCCTCCTTTGTAATTTGTTGCTTTCATGATAAATTCAGAAATGAAAAAAGATACAGAACCTCATTTTCTGTATCCTTCCTTATCATTTTTATCATAATTTATGTTAAACCTTATTGTAAGAATAAGGTCAAGCTATTTCCTAGTTTTTTTCTAGTAAAATCTGTATTTCATAATTGGCATGAGCATAATTATCAAGATTATCCTCATATTCCATCGCAAGCATCAGTTCTGGCTTTGCCTTTCCCTGAAAATAACTGATGATCCTTTGAGGATTCCATGCCTCTTCTAAGATTCTTTCCCGAAAACACAGATAATCTCCTTCTGGGAACTTTAAGATATTTGGTGCATCTTCATTTCGCTCCATATAGGTAAAATAATCTTTGTACCAGTCAACCATCTCGATCTGATGACGGATCTTTTTTTCTTCTTCTTCTAAGACTTTCTTCTGCTGGTCAAGAAATGGAAGTAACCGCTCGACTTTCTTACTAAGCATGACTTCTTTGATATCATCAAGCGGCATTCCAAGACTTTGTAAATATTTGATCCTGTCGATAAAATGAAATTGTTCATATGCATAATAACGATATCCGGTTCTTGGATCGATCTTTATCGGTTTCACGAGTCCGATCTTATCGTAAAACCGCAAAGTCTGGGTTGTAATTCCCATCAGACTTGCCGTCTCACCGATTCGGTAGTATTCTTTCATCTATGATTCACTCTTTTCTCTCAAAGCTATTTTTCTTTATCATAGCATACTTTTGTTACTTCTGAACCATATCCATTGCAAATAAGGCTGCTCCAAGTGCCCCGCATAACTGAGCTTTATCACTGATCACAAGAGTTGTTCCAAGTTTTTCTTCCAGTGTCTTTACCAGGCCTTTATTCTTAGATACACCACCTGTCATCATATAGCGTTCTTCTCCTCCAACTCGTTTTGCAAGAGCTGCTGTTTTGGATGCAACGGCTTTATTTAATCCGTGAACAATGTCATCGGTTTCTTTGTTCTGCGCGATCAAGGATACGACTTCTGATTCTGCAAATACCGTGCACATACTGGAGATTGTGATATCTTCTTTGTATGTAAGTCCTGCTTCACTCATCTGGTCCAGATCCATTTCCATTGTTCTCGCCATCATCTCTAAAAATCGTCCGGTTCCAGCTGCACATTTATCATTCATAACAAAGTTTGCAACCGCTCCATTTTCGTCAAGACGAATGACCTTGCTGTCCTGTCCACCGATATCAATGACCGTTCTCACTTCTGGATTTAAGAAATGTGCTCCTCTTGCATGGCATGTGATCTCTGTGATACTTTTATCTCCATCGGTGATTGCCGTTCTTCCATATCCTGTTGTTACCATAGCATCGATATCTTCTCTCTGAAGTTTTGCCTGTTTTAGGGCCTCTTCCAAAGCTCGTTCTGCTCCCATCGCTGCTCCAGCACCTGTTGGCAGAATGATTCCTGTCACGATTTCTCCATCTTTATTCAAAATAACAACGTCTGTACTTGTAGATCCGCTGTCGATTCCTGCAAAATATCCTTTTCCCATTTTCTTCTCACCACTTTCTAAATTGTCCATATTCATGCTTTCTGCAAATGCTTCTAATCTTGTCAGTAACTGTCCGCTGCTCTGCACTGTATAGTCTGACTCGATCTTTAATAATGGCACTGTAATGTTTTGTTTTACCTGTGCATACTCAAAACTGTAGAAATCACAAAATTTGACCGTATGGTAAATGATCCCTTTTAAGTTTGGATCATTATACAAACGTTTTCTTCCGCTGTTATCCATCATACGCATACAAGGTGTCTGTCCTAAAAGTTCTGCTGCATACCATTCCATTAATTCATTAAAATCATCTGTCTTTGGTGGCTTTACTTCACCGACGCTTCGGTTATTGACACAAGTATCATTCTCCACTGAATATGGCATGGATTCTTTGACCATTTCATATAATTCATTTCCCATTCTTGCCCCAAGAACACTGATATATGGTTCTTTCTGCTTTTCTGGTTCTTTCTGCTTTTCTGGTTCTTTAAATGCTTCAACAAATTTCTTTTGATCAAATTCAGATCCTTTGTAGGCTCCATAGGCTCTTGCAAGTCCTTTTAACTGTAAAACAGTTCGTTCCCTGCTGCATTCTCCGTCACAGTGCAGCATATCGATCATATATAAAAAATCAAGTTTTCCACTGTCTTCCAGAATATCATAGACACTTCGGATCGTATCACAGCAGTTTACTAAAACCAGTTCTTTTACTTTCCCAGTCATAACTGCTTCTAAGACAGCTTTTCCAAATCCACAGATATTTGGATGTGCGATCTGATCTGCGAGATCAAATCCTTCCGGCATCTGGTTTAAATTCTCACATTCCTCGCCAAATGCCTGCAATAATTCAATTGGTGTATATTTACAAACGTAATATGTCTTACTCATCTTGTCCACCTTCCATTTCTTCAGCTCCCAGCATCTCTAAAAATGCTCCTAGTCTTGTTGAAGTCTGTCCTTCTCCGCCGTGGCTTCGGTCACATCCATCTCCATCTAATAACAGCATTGGAATTCCTGCTTCTTCAAACTTCTTCTTGGCAAGCTGTGCTGCTCCAAGTGTATGTTTACATCCCCAGTGTCCAAACCAGACAGCTCCATCTGCTTTCACATCTTTTGCATGGCGGATTCCGGCTTCAATTCTTCTTACCGCACTTCCATTTAATCCATGATAGACCATTCTTCTCGCCATCGCATCGTATGGATCTTCTGGATCAAAATCAGGTTCGAATGTACGACTTAACTCGCATCCTGCGATCTGTGCATTCTCATTAAATGCCAGTGCTTCCTGTACTGCACCTGACCAGAATGGGATCGTGTGCATCCAGTAGATATTCTTTCCTTTTTTCTTTGGTGCTTTTTCGATATCTTTTAATAACTGATCCACATATTTCTCTTCTTCTTTTGTTCCCAACAAAATATTATTTGTCATTCCTGCAAAAAGCGGTGTGACAAGATCTGTTTTGATATCTTTATCTGCGGATTTTTTCTGACATTCAATGAACTTATCCATCGTACGTTTGCTTCGTCTCATTCGTTCTTTTAGTCCATCTTCTGTAATCGTCTTTCCAGTACATTTTTCTAAAAATACTTTCAGATCTCTGATCTGATCTGCGACATATTTGACGTTATCTTCATTTTGCTGCATCGGTACATCGATCGCAAATGCTGGTACATCATATAGTTTTGCTAATGTTTTGAATGTTAGTAAATTTGCATCGCAAGTAAGGTTTGTGTATACGATACATTTGGGCTTTGGAAGGATCTTCTTCTGTGCCGCTCCCAAAAATGTCTTATGATAGCTGCATAGTGTTTCTGAAATTCCTGTGTTCTCTGCCTGCTGTAAAAATGCTCGTTCTGCATTTGATGCGGAAAGATAGCAGGAAAATGCTTCTACATTATATGGATGTAATCCTGCTTCGTGTAAGATCTCACATGGTGTAAAGATACTGACGATCGCACATTCCTGAGGATTCTTAAGTGGCATCAGCATCGTGTTCATCATCAGATGCGCAAGATATCTATCTGCTGGCAGTAATCGTTTGTCTGGTGTAAATTTATATTTTAAGTTCTGAGCTTCCCATCCAAGTTTTAATAATACTCTTGCTCTGTCTGGATTTGTATTTGCCCATTTCTCGATATATTTTCCGTATGTCTCTATGATCTGCATATTTATTTCACATCCTTTTTTTGTTCTAAAGAACTATATTACTTGTTATTTTTCAAAAAATCAACGATTAAATTTGGCACAATACATATATATGTATACATTTTACGGATTTTTGTGATAAAATGAATTTTTATGCTTAAGAAAGGATTTGGTAATTTTATTATGAATAATGATAAAGAATTTTTAGCAACGGAACCCATTGGGAAACTGCTTTTAAGACTGGCAATTCCGACTTTGGCCGCTCAGATGATCAATATGCTTTACAATATTATTGACCGTATTTATATTGGACATATTCCTGGAAGTGGCGCTTTAGCTCTGACTGGAGTTGGAGTTTGTATGCCGCTGATCATGATCATTTCGGCATTTGCCGCTCTTGTTGGAAATGGTGGTGCCCCTCGTGCTTCGATCTTGATGGGTAAGAAAGATCTTGATTCTGCGGAAAATATTCTTGGAAATTGTTTTACGATGCAGATCATTATCTCTGTGATCTTAACTTTGATCATGTTTTTTGGCAACCGTACATTTTTGATGGCATTTGGAGCCAGTGAGAATACGATCGAATATGCAGTCAGTTATATGAATATTTATTCTCTTGGCACGATTTTTGTACAGTTAACACTTGGAATGAATGCATTTATCACTGCGCAAGGATTTGCGAAAACTGGAATGTATTCTGTTTTGATCGGAGCCGTGATCAATATCATCTTAGATCCGATTTTTATCTTTGCATGCCATATGGGCGTTCGTGGTGCCGCACTGGCTACAATCATATCTCAGGCTTGTTCTTGCATCTGGGTATTGAGTTTCTTATTTGGGACAAGATCGACACTTCGTATCAAGAAACAAAACCTGACACTGAAAGCTCCTGTGATCCTGCCTTGTCTGGCTCTTGGACTTTCTTTGTTTATCATGCAGGCAAGTGAAAGCATCATCTCTGTGTGTTTTAACTCTTCTTTGCTTAAATACGGTGGTGATGTGGCTGTTGGTGCAATGACGATCCTTACTAGTGTAATGCAGTTTGCGATGCTTCCTCTTCAGGGACTTGGGCAGGGTGCACAGCCGATCATGAGTTATAATTACGGTGCAAAGAATACGGATCGTGTAAAGGGTACTTTCTTCCTCTTATTAAAGGCAAGTTTGACTTACTCTGTCATCTTATGGGGCCTCGTCATGTTATTCCCTCAAGTGTTTGCTGGTATTTTTACTTCAAATCCAGCCCTTGTTATATTTACGAAGAAGGCTCTTCGTGTTTACATGGCAGTTATGTTTATGTTTGGAATTCAGATTTCCTGCCAGATGGCTTTTAACTCTCTTGGAAAAGCAATTTCTTCTATTGTTGTTGCTGTTATGAGAAAATTCGTACTTTTGATTCCTTTGATCTATATCATGCCTCATATTTTTACAACAGATCAGACCACGGCTGTTTATATGGCGGAACCCGTTGCTGATTTTATTGCGGTAACATTTACAGCAATCTTGTTTTCTGTACAATTTAAGAAAGCTCTTGCTGCGATCCGTTTATCCTAAAAAAGAATAAGAGCCGGGCTTCGCAAAGCCCGGCTCTTGGTGTAAGATTTAAATATGAACAAAAACAAAATCTTACAAAAAGATTATACCTTATCTTCTCTGTACTATCAAATCAAACTTCCACTGAATCTTGAAATTTTAATCCCAGCAGATGATCCGGTCCGCCTACTGAGTGCTTTTGTGGAGGGAATGGAACTCAGCGATCTTTATAAAACCTATGGAAAGATAAAGAAAAATCAGGCGTCCCCAAGACAACTGTTTAAGATTATCATTTATACCAGTATGAATCGAATCTATTCTAGCAGAGATATTGAAACTGCATGTCACAGAGATATCAATTTCATGTATCTTTTGGAAGGAAAACCTGTTCCAGATCATGCAACGATCGCTCGTTTTATCTCTCTGCATTTTTCAAAGTGTTCCAAAAATACTCTGGCTGAAGTAAGCGATATTCTTTTAGAAATCGGGGAGATTTCTGGAAAGAGTGTTTTTATCGATGGAACCAAACTTGAATCTGTTGCGAATAAATATACTTTTGTATGGAAAAGATCAGTCACAAAAAACTGTCAGAAACTGTTTGAAAAGATCTCAGACCTGATCCGTGAATGCGAAGTACTTTATGGGATTCAGATCGTTTATCATAATCAGATCTCTCTGCATACTTTAAAAAGAATGAGAAAAAAACTTTATCGGATAAAAAAACAAGAGGATATTTCATTTGTTCATGGAAAAGGAAAACGTAAAACACCATTACAGCGGTCGATAGAAACATTGGAATCATATATTCAAAAACTAAAAGAAGATATAAAAAAGATCCATTTATGTGGAACCCGGAACAGTTATTCAAAAACAGATCCTGATGCAACATTTATGCGTATGAAAGAAGCTGCCATGATGAATGGACAGTTATCGTTGTCAAAACAGGAAAATGCTAACAGTCCAATATCAGAGAAAACAAAAGACAGCAACTGGATATCTCCGGACGGTGACTGTTTATCAATGCCATGAATGTAAAGGATGTCCGTTCAAAGAAAAGTGTATCAAGGGGAATAACTGTAAGACTCCAATGGAAAAAAGAGAAAAAAGACTCTATGTATCAAAAGTGATGAAACAAAAACGGGAAGAAAATGTAAAAAGGATCATCAACGAATATGGTAACCAGTTGAGGATAAACCGAAGTATACAGACAGAAGGCTCATTTGCGAACGTAAAAGAAGATATGAATTTTCGAAGATATCTTTATAGAGGGAAAGAAAATGTGACTGCACAAAATGTGATCCTTGCAATCGGATATAATATAAATAAGCTACATCATAAGATACAGAATGGCCGAACAGGACAACATCTGTTTGCGTTAAAGAAATAAGAATTTTTGAAAGTTCAAAATATAATTGCTATTTTTCTTCTAAATATTTAGAAGGTATATTAAAGTACGTTATTTTTAAATTTTTATAAGTATAATGATTAGCGTTTGTTAAAAAACGTTAAAAAGATGCTGCCGCATCTATGATTTATTTAATCATTAATGCGACAGCCCCTTCTATTATTATTCTACCATTTATAGTGATGCAGCTGTCCTTCCATCTGAAATGCCTTAAATCCCTGATGTCTCAACACTTCATAGGCAACGATCGCTACAGAGTTAGATAAATTTAATGATCGGATATGTGGCAGCATTGGGATTCTTATAGAAGTCTCTTCATAATTCAATAAGATTTCTTCTGGAATTCCAGCGCTTTCTTTTCCAAACATGATATATACATCTTCGTCATCTTCATATGCTGGTGCCGAATATACATGTTTTGCTTTTGTTGTTGCCATGTAAATCTTTGGATCATTGTTCTTCTCTAGAAAATCCTCAAAATTGATATATGTACGTACATCTAATTTGTCCCAATAATCAAGACCGGCTCTCTTGATCATCTTCTCATTTAAACGAAATCCTAGTGGTTCGATCAGATGCAGAACAGCACCGCATGCCACGCAGGTTCTTCCGATATTTCCAGTGTTTGCCGGCATCTCCGGCTCATGTAATACTATGTGAAGCATTATTAACTCTCCAATCTCTTAACTTTTTGTCTATTGCTTCTTTGGAAGATGATTGATAAATCGTTCCAGACGCCCTAAAGCTTCTTTTAGTTCTTCAATGGAATATGCATAGGAAACTCTGAGATATCCTTCTCCACAAGCCCCGAAAGCAGATCCCGGAACGATTGCTACTTTCTCTTCATTTAACAGTTTTGTTGCAAATTCTTCAGATGTCATGCCAAATTTCTTAATGGATGGAAAGATGTAAAAGGCACCTTCTGGTTCAAAACATTCGATTCCCATTCGTTGAAACTCATGTACCAAAAATCGTCTGCGCTGATTGTATGCAGTCCTCATCTCTTCGACTTCATCATCACAGGAACGCATCGCTTCGATCGCTGCATACTGACTAGTCGTCGGTGCTGCCATGATACAGAACTGATGAACCTTGACCATCTGTTTCATCATGTACCTTGGTGCTGCAACATAACCAAGTCTCCATCCAGTCATTGCAAATGCCTTGGAAAATCCATTGATCACGATCGATCTGTCTTTCATCTCTGGCAAGGATGCGATACTGACGTGATCTCTTCCATAGGTAAGTTCTGAATAAATCTCATCAGAAATTACAACAATATCATGTTCTTTTGCAAACTCTGCGATCGGTTCTAACTCTTCTTTTGTCATGATCGCACCCGTTGGATTGTTTGGAAATGAAATGATCATTGCTTTTGTTTTATCTGTGACAGCAGCTTCTAACTGCTCTTTTTTAAGCTTAAATTTATCTTCTTCCTTAAGACTTACGATCACAGGAGTTCCACCTGCCATAACAACACATGCCACATAAGAAACGAAACATGGCTGTACAACGATGACTTCATCTCCTGGATCAAGGATCGTACGCATCGCAATATCAATCCCTTCACTCCCGCCAACGGTCACTGTGATCTCATGATTTGGATCATAGACCAATTCGTATTTTCTTTCTAAATATTCACTGATCTCATAGCGCAGCTCCTTTAACCCTGCATTCGATGTATAAAAGGTTCTGCCTCGCTCCAATGAGTAAATTCCTTCTTCCCTGACTCTCCATGGTGTATCAAAATCCGGTTCCCCCACACCTAAGGAAATGGCATCTGGCATCTCGCTTACAATGTCAAAAAACTTGCGGATTCCTGATGGTTCCAGACTTACAACTCTCTTTGATAAAAAATCTCTCATTATGGAGTCACCGCCTGTCTCTCATCCACTTTCTTTGCTTCAAGAACAGTTCCATGATCTTTATATTTCTTCAATACAAAATGTGTTACTGTACTGACAACAGATTCCAGTGGTGCTAATTTGGATGATGTGAACATAGAGATCTCTTTCATCGTCTTTCCTTCTAACATAACCATGAAATCATATCCCCCAGACATCAGATAAACGGCTTTTACTTCTGGAAAATTATAAATACGTTCTGCAATGCGGTCGAATCCCTGACCTCTTTGTGGTGTTACTTTTACCTCGATCATCGCTGTCAGTTGATCCTTGCTTGTATTGTCCCAGTTGATCAAAGTATGATACCCACAGATGATATGTTCTTTTTCCATATCCGCGATCTCATTGGCGACTTCCGTCTCCGCGACATCCAACATCACCGCCAGATCATGGATCGCTAAACGACTGTTTTTCTCGATCAATTTTAAAATCAGTTCTCTTAATTCTGTGTTCATACTGTTTCCTCCATTTTTCTCTCTGAAAATTATCTACGATTATTTTCAGAATATATTTTATATAACTCGTCCTGTCTAGGTGCCTCCAGATTCGCTGCCTTTCCCTGACGATAGATTACTTTATCTCTGGAATCTGTTGTATGACCAATAATGGTTGCTTTGATGCCTGCCTGTTCCAGTTCATTGACTAATGTTCTTCCATGATCTGTTGTGATCAGCATAGATCCACTTGAGATCAACTGATATGGATTCAGATCATATCGTTCACAAAATTCGATCGTGTGTTGTCTTAATGGAATATCTTCGATACAAACTTCCACCCCGACACCAGATGCTTTGGAAATCTCCCATAAAGCACCATAAACTCCGCTTTCTGTGATATCATGCATACAAGACGCATATTTTCTGGCGATCAGACCTTCTGGCACGACAGAGATATCCTCTAGAAATGCCTTTGCATCATCAATAAATGTATCAGAAAACCATTCTTTTAACTCGTCTTCTTTTTCATTTGCGATGATTCCCGTTCCTTCCATACCAAGATATTTTGTGACTACGATATCCTGACCTGGTTTCGCCCCACCAGACAAGATCAATTCATCTTCTTTCACTTTTCCGATTCCTGTCACAGATAATACTGGCTGCGTAACCGCTGCCGTAATCTCTGTATGGCCGCCTAATACCATGATATTTAATTTCTCACACTCTGCATTGATCTGCTGCATCATCTTCTTGATCTGTGCTTCCTTGATCATTGGTGGCAGAAGTGCTGTCACCATAAGTCCGATCGTCTCAGCTCCTGCGGATGCAAGATCGTTGGCAGTTACATGAACTGCCAGACGTCCGATCTCTTTTACCGTGCCTGTGATCGGATCTGTTGATGTGACAAATACTTCTCCTTCCTGAAGTTTCAATGCCGCACAATCTTCCCCGATTCCAGGTCCTACTAAGACTTCATCTCTCCTTGTATGCAATTGCTCAAACACAACTTTCTGCAATGTAGATTCTGATAATTTTCCTATTTTCATCCTTAATTTCCTGTGCTTCCCTGAGATTTCACAGCCGCTGATCTCTTCGCTGTTGTAGACTTCTGTGCTGCCGTTGTAGATTTCTGTGCTGCTGTTGTTGTCTCAGACTTCTGTGCTGTTGTTTCTTTTGAATCTTTTTTCTTATCCTTTTTATCGTCTTTTTTATCTTCCGCTTTCTTTGTTCCTACACGATAAACCGTTGGTGTTGACATATATGTGGAAGTATTAAATACCTTTTTGGATACCTGTTTACCATTGATCTTCACAATCTTCCAAAGTCTTGCACTGTATCCAGTGTGTCCATAACTTTCCACAACTTTTTGTCCTTCGGCAAGCGTATTATCATTAACTGTACTTTCAGAACTTTCTTTTACCTGTGTTGTCTCAGATAAGAATTCTACTGTACGTTTTGGATCTTTTTTCTTTCCATAGACCGTAAATGTGATCGTTGAACCATTTGCTTTTCCTTCAATATAGATTGGAGTATCAAATGTATTCTTAAACTTCATATCCTTATGCGTTCCTGCAATCGCTGCATCTGCAGATCTTGGTACATAATGTACGGTCATAGAATGTGGAAAACGTTCTACGATCTTTAATTCTGCACGGATAACTGCATTATACAAAGTAGTAGATACCTGGCATATTCCACCACCATATGTCTGAACCGTCTGTCCGTTTTCATAGGAACCTGCGAGTGCATATCCATTTTCTTTTGTAAATGGTGATACGGTTTTATATACAGATAATGTCTCTCCTGGATAAACCATGCTTCCGTTGATCTTACTTGCACCATTAGCAACATTTACTTTACGACCATATGGAGACCCACCGTATTCGGTTGTATAAGTTCCAAGTACATCTTTGATCTCTGCCATATCTTTTGATGTATATTTTGCTTTTTTCTTTACAACATCCAGTTCAAATTGATGTTTTCCAGCTTCAACTGCTTTTTTGAAATTCGCAAATGTTTCATTCATATTTAATGTATAACCTGTCTTTTCTTTGATCACGACAAATTTGCCAGCCTTACGTTTCACACTTGCATTTCTTGGTTCTGAAACAATCTTCTTTGTTGCTTTTTTTACATTCTTTTCAAACTTCGCTTTATCATATTTGCGATAAACCGGAAGTTTATGTTTCTTCTCTTTTACATCGGAATACTTTGTAAAAATACTTCCGCTTCTCCCAAGTGCATAAGCTTCTTCCACTGTCTTGTCTGCCTCAGCGAATGCTCCAAGATCTTCGATCTTGGCACTTGATCTTTCATCGTCTACATAAAGTGTGATCTTTTCCTGATGAATCTCCTTCATATGAGATTCAATCGCATCTTTTGCTTCTGATCTTGTCATTCCACCGATAGAAATTCCCTCACATGAAACCCCTTTTATGATCTTTCCATCTTTTACTGCACTGCTCACCTTATGGTTTAGGTAAAAAGTTCCACCTGCTGCCAAAATAACGATCACTGCGACCGCAATGATAATTTTTTTCTTCATCGTCTCTTCCTTCTTCCTCTCCAAATTCATTCTTACATCATCAAATATCCTGCTACCATTGTTCCAACCATCACAATGATCAGAAGAATCGCAATAACGGATACAAAAAATCTTTTCTTTTTCATTTCTTCATCACTCCATAATTTAATATAATATGATCAATCTTCTTTGATGCTTCTCTCTGTGTCATCTGATCAATATCTAAGCACTCCCCTATCGCATGATATTTCATCAGATTCTCTAGATACTTCTTTTGTTTTGATGTAGCCGGACGTTCTTTCTTTACCTTGAATTGAAGCTGCTGTGGCTGAAAAATTTCCTCTTCTGTTGGAAATTCTTTCTTCATCTGCTCAAACACAACAGCTGTTGCCAATGCATCATCGTAAGCACGGTGTGCTGCCTGATTCACATAATGATAATGAGCACAGAGTGTCTCCAGCTTCTTATTTTCAAGTCCAGTTAATAACTTCCTTGCTACTTTTAGCGTGTCAACTCCTGTTTTCTCAAACGGATACTTAAATGAAGCTGCTGCCATCTTCATAAACTTATAGTCAAACATGACGTTATGTCCAAGAACCGGAAGATCCCCGCTAAATTCCAAAAATTCCTCAACACCTTCTTTCAGTGGAATTCCCTTCCTTAACATATCCCTGCTGATTCTTGTTAAATTGATGATAAAATCGCTGACTTCGATCTCCGGATGAATGATACAGTTATACTTTCCACTGATCTTCCCATCTCTGATCTTAACAGCTCCAATTTCAATAATCTGATCTGAATCTGGGGATAACCCCGTTGTCTCCAGATCAAATGCAACATAATCTTTCATCTGTCGTTACCTCTGAGAATTTATACTTATTTGTGCAAGCACAAACGCAATTTATACTTATTGACACTTACATCATATTATACACAAATCAACTTTTTGCCTCAACCCTGTTTTCTACTATATTTTTATGCTTTTTTATGTTACGATTAACCTAGATATAATAAGAAAACAAAGGAGGACGGCAAGATGATAAAGCTGATCGTTTCTGATCTTGACGGAACACTGCTTAACAGCAAACAACAAATCAGTGATCGTACACTCCGTGCGATCAAACAAATTCAAAGAAAGGGACTCCGTCTTTTGATCAATACGGAACAGAATTATTTTGATGCCAAAAAGATCCTCGATACATACGAGATTCCATGTGATATCGCATGTTTTGGCGGTTCCTGCATCTTTGATGCTTCTGGGCACCAGCTGCATGCTTCTTATATTCCAACCAAACGTATCCCTGAGATGCTGCGGATCTTTGGTTCCTGTCGTACTTTTTATGAGATCCACAGTACCCGTGGATTATGTGTCTTAGGTTCCAAGGAAGGATATGCAAATTATCTGTCTTCTGAAGTTGTTCCCGCTTTGAGAGAAGAATTTCCAAGCCAAATACTAGACGAAGAGTCTTATATCTGTGAACGACTTGAAAATGCTCATTTTTATGATAATGGACAACTTCTTCTTTCTGAGAATCCACAGATCATTAAAATCACAACGCAGTCCTTAGACCAGCAAAAACTTGAACAGCTTACAAACAGCCTTCACACACGGGTCCCACACTTTGCAGTATCCCATCAGAGTCCATATCGTCTCGATATCACAGCTGTAAATGCATTAAAAGGTGCAGCCGTTCATTTTTATACTGAGAAATATCAGATTTCACTGAAAGATACCATGGTTATCGGTGACAGTGAAAATGATTATTCTATGCTTGGACTTCCTTATATCGAAAGCATTGCCATGGGAAATGCAGATGATATCATTCAGGAGATTTGTCTCCATCACACAACAGATAACGATCACGATGGCGTTGCAATCGTGTTGGAACAGATTCTTTCCAGACAATGATCATTGAAATATATTTTAAAGCAATTTGGAATGTTTTATCTATTCCAATTGTGATACTATAAAGATAAGAAGAAATTACACCCAATACAGGAGGCTATCACATGATTAAATTAATTTCATCCGATATGGATGGTACTCTTCTTGACAGCTATCGGCAGATTACCCCGATCAATGTCGAAGCGATCAAAAGAGCTCAGGAAAATGGTATCAATTTTATTATCAACACAGGACGTGAATACCCAAATGCACGCGGTCTTGTGGAAACAGCCGGATTAAAATGCGACTTAATCTGCAGTAATGGAGCTTGTGCTTTTGATAAAGATGGAAATCTTTTATTCGAACATATTCTTGACAAAGAAACTGTCCGCACCATTTTTGATGCATTTAATAAATACGGAATGGAACCTGCATTGTTTACAACAGAAGGACGTATTTCTCTTCTTCCATTAGAAGAACGTGAAATTTATACAAGAGATGTATTCATTCCTGCCATTCAGGTCAATCACCCAGATATGAAATATACTTTGGATGATTACCGCGAATTAGTCGATGATGTTATCTTTGTTGATGGTCAGGAAGCGTTACTAAACAGTGACCACCGCATCCTAAAGATCACATCTAACTCTACAGATCATGAATCTTTAAAGAAATTACGTGCAGAACTTGAGAAAATTCCAGGACTTGCTGTTGTATCTACGGTTCCAACGGATATTGAGATTACTTCTATCAATGCTCAGAAGGGAAGCTCTTTACTAGATTATGCAAAAAAAGATGGATTAAAACCAAAAGAGATCATCGCGATCGGTGACAGTGAAAATGATTATTCTATGTTATCTATCCCTGGTATTCATTCCGTTGCTATGGAGAATGCTTGTGATATGATCCGCAATATCTGTGTTTACCAGACACGTGCGAATACTCGTGATGGAATTGCTTATATTATTAATTGTATATTGGCAGATCGAGAGAATTTCAAGTTGTGATCTGTAAGTAGACTTTCATGTATGTGAGCAACGATCGAATTCCATAGGAGTTTTGATAGAATCGCAGGAGATCCAGCGGATAAGCGTTCTGTCAAAACTCCGTCAATGGAATTCGTGTTGCTCACATGCTATCTTTCATTTTTTCTCTAAATACTCGATGACCTTCAACTCATACAAATAAAATAACCTATTTTCGTTTTAATCTCACAACGGTCTCTACATGTGAGCTGTGGCTAAATTGGTCGACAGCGCAGACTTTTTCGACATCGTAGCCTTGTTCTGATAGTACTTTTAAATCTCTGGCTAGTGTTGCTGGATCGCAGCTTACATATACGATTCGTTTGGGTGCCATTTTGACCATTGTTTCTAACAGTTTGCTGTCGCATCCCTTTCTTGGTGGGTCAACGACGATCGTGTCTGCATAGACTCCATTTTTCTCGTATTCTCTTGGAAGTACTTCTTCTGCTTTTCCTACGAAGAATTCTGCATTATCAAAGCCGTTCATCTTCGCATTTAATCTTGCATCGTCAATGGCTTCTTTGACGATTTCTACTCCATAAACTTTCTTTGCTTTCTGAGCCAGAAATAAGGAAATAGTTCCGATTCCGCAGTAGAGGTCCCATACGGTTTCTTCGCCTTTTAAGTCTGCGTATTCCATAGCTTTTTCATATAATACTTTTGTCTGTGTTGGATTGACCTGGAAGAAAGATAGTGGTCCGATCTGGTATTTTACATTGCCGATATAATCATAAATGTATGGTTTACCATATACTTCTTCAATCTTGCTTCCCAAGATCCTGTTTGTCTTTTCTTTGTTAATGTTAACACAGATGCTTGTCATTCCTTCGATTTCTGTTAAGGAATCTACGAGCATTTCTAAGTTTCTCAGATTCTTTTTACTTCCATTCACAACAAGACAGACCATGATCTCGCCTGTTTTGAATCCGACTCTTGTTACAATGTGACGGACCAATCCTTTGTGAGTCTTTTCGTCATAGGCTGTAATATTGTTTTTCTTCATGTAGTCCAAGACTTTTAATAAAATCTGTTCGTTCACTGGATGCTGGATCATACAGTGTGTGCAATCAATAATATGATGCGTCCTTCCTGCATAAAATCCAGTAATAAGGTTTCCTTCTTTATCATATCCGACTGGAAACTGGGCTTTGTTTCGATAGTAAAATGGTTCTTCCATCCCAAGGATCGGTTCCATTTTTTCTTCGATATTTTCTAAGCCTCCAATTCTTTCTAAACAGTTTTTCACTTTATTAAATTTATATTCTAACTGCTTTTCATAAGCTAAATGCTGTAATGTACATCCTCCGCACTGTCTTGCCTTGGGACAGCGTGGATGAACTCTGTCTTTGGATGCTTCTATGACTTCTTCTACTCTTGCGAAGCCGTAATTTTTCTTTGTTTTGATGATCTTTGCACGAACTTTGTCTCCGATGACTGCATCTTTTAAAAAGAGGGCATAACCATCTATATGGCCGATGCCCTCTCCTTCGTTCCCAATGTCATCGATATAGAGTTCTACGATCTGATTTTTCTTAAATTCCATACGCACCTCTGTATCTTTTTCTTGGTTAAACTGTTGTATTGATCCTATTTCATTATAATTCTTTTAGATAGATGTCTTACGGATTCTTGTATCTAATAAACGCTGGAATCCTGACCATTCCTGATCTTCTTTTTGTTTCTCCATGATCTCTGCAAATGTTTCCATCTTCGCATCTAGATTATCTGCCTGACTTAACGCAATTGCTTCTAGTAATGCAGGTTTCTTTGGAGAACCAAATTCTAATTCTCCATGATGTGCTAACATACAATGTTTTACTTCATTTGCAAGTTTTGGTGGAAAACCTGGGATTTCATGGATCAGGCGGTCTAATTTGATTGCTCCCATCACGATGTGTCCAACTAACTGACCTTCATCTGTGTAGTCATTCTCTGGGAAGCTTGATAATTCTTCAACTTTCCCCATGTCATGCCATAATGCGCACATTACGATCAAATCTCTGTTTAACTGTGGATACAGACTTGCATAGCTTTCACAAACTTTCGCTACAGATAAACTGTGCTCTAAAAGTCCTCCGATGTACCCATGGTGTACGCTTTTTGCTGCAGAATGTACTTTGAATTCTCTTGCAAAGTTTTTATCTTCAATAAAGATCTTCTCTGCTAACTGTTTTAAATACTGGTTCTTTGTCTTGCTGATCATTGCAAGAAGCTCTTTGAACATCCCATCAATATCTTTCTTGGTACTTGGCATGTAATCTGCCATGTCAAACTCACCTTCCTGAGCTTTACGGATCTGTTGGATGTTTAACTGGTTAGAACCCTGATAACTTGTTACCTGTCCTCTGACTAAAATATAGTCCATCGCCTCGAAATGTCCGATCGCATTGGTAAGTTCCCATACCTTTCCGTCGATCATTCCTGTTTTATCCTGTAGTGTCAGGGAATAATATGATTTTCCAAATTTGGATGTTCCCGGTGATTTTGTCTTACATAAATAAATCTCGGAAACCTGATCTCCTTCGTGCAAATCACTAATATATCTCATTGCTTTGTGCCTTTCTAAATTCGTTCTTCGCCAGCCAACTCTCCTGGCGATTTTTAAATCCTCTATTTTTTACCTATGTTATTATGCCACAGTTTAGTTGTAAAATCTAGTGAAATTTACTTATTATGAACGTCATGATTTCAAAAGGTACAAAACTGTTTATAAATTTACATTTTCCGCATTCAAATATGCCTGCTTGAAGAAAAATTCCTGTGAATTTAGTGGTGTATCCTGATTTTTAGGAATTTTGTAATTTCCATTGTGATCTTCTTCTCTTGCTTTTACATTATCACTTAACATTGTGATAAACATCTCGATCAGCTGCATTTTAATATCTGTATTGTAGATCGGTACAGCTACCTCGACTCTTCTTAATGTATTTCTTGTCATAAAGTCTGCTGATGCTATATAAACTTTTTCTCTGCCCTTTGTTCCAAAAATGTAGATTCTTGAATGTTCTAAGTATCTTCCCACAATACTTCTTACTTGGATATTATCTGTTTCACCCTTTACTCCCGGAATCAGGCAACAGATTCCTCGAATGACCATGTCAATCTTCACACCTGCTTTGGATGCTTTGATCAGCTTCTCCATGATCTTTTTGTCTGTTAAGGAGTTCATTTTTAATCCAATATAAGCTGGTTCTCCAGCTTTTGCATGTTCAATTTCCCGATCGATCATATGGATCACTTTATTCTGCAGACAGTGTGGAGCTACTAGCAGATGATCCGTTTCTTCTACAGTCTCTCCCATAGATAACGCCTGAAAAACTTCCGCAGCCTCCAACGCAATATCGACATTTGCTGTCATCAAGGAAAGATCTGTATAAAGTCTGCTTGTCTTTTCATTATAGTTCCCTGTTCCGATCTGTGTAATATAAGATACTTTTCCTTTTTTCTTTCTTGTGATCAGACATAATTTAGAATGTACTTTATAACCATCTAATCCATAGATCACGCGGCATCCTGCATCTTCTAACTGTCTGGACCATTCAATATTATTTTCCTCATCAAATCTAGCCTTTAATTCTACAAGGATCGTGACATCTTTTCCATTTTCTGCTGCTTCGATCAAAGATGCAATGATCTTACTCTGCTTTGCGACACGATATAATGTCATTTTGATTGAAACAACATCTTTATCTTCTGCCGCTTCCTGAAGCATTTTTAGAAACGGACGCATACTTTCATATGGATAAGAGAGTAATTTATCTCCTTTTTCGATCTGATCCATAATTGGCATTTCTTCTTTAAATTGTGGTGATCTTTGAGGAACTCTTTTCTCAAAAAACAAGTCCGTCTCTCTTCTTAAAATATCCTGAATCTTAAATACAAAAGACAGATCCAACGGTGTCTGTGTATAGAATACATATTTTCTTTCAAGTTCCAGATAGTCACATAAAAGATCAATGATCTCTCCATCCATCTCTCTTGATAATTCCATTCGAACTGGTGCTAATTTCTTTCTTTTCTTGATCAGTTCCACCATAAAATCACGGTAATCAAGATCTTCATCATACATGGAATCTGCATCAATATCTGCATTTCTTGTAATTCGGATCAATGTTTTTGCTTTGACATGATATCCTTTGAAGATCCTTGGCACATAGTGAAGAATCATTTCTTCTGATAACATATAAGCATCTTTCCCAGGAATATTGATCAGCCTGTCAAATGTTTCATTTCCACATGGGATAATTCCCAATTTTTCTTTTCCATTTTTAGTTTCTAACACAGCAACTGCGTAGATTTCTTTATTCTTTAAAAAAGGAAATGGCTGTCTTTTTCCTATGATCGTAGGAGAGATCAATGGTGCGATCTCTGCCTGAAAATAAGCTCTTAAATATTCGCTTTCTTTTTTAGATATTTTTTGAAAATTTACCAGATGGATATTATATTCTTTCAAAGAATCCATCATTTCTTCATATACAATGTCTTTTCTTCTATTTAATTTCTGTACCTGTGGAATGATCGCATCAATCTGCTCCTGTGGTGTCATTTTTGTCTTATTTTCTTTCATGTTCTTATCAAGTAACATCTGATCGATCAATGATCCAACTCTTACCATAAAGAATTCGTCTAAATTACTCTGATAAATGGATGCAAATGTTAGTCGTTCACATAGTGGTACTTCTTTATTCTCAGCCTCTTCTAATACGCGTTCGTTAAACTTAAGCCAGGACAGTTCCCGGTTCATAAAAATCTTCTGCTGTGTTTTCATCTTTTCCTCCAAATCTTTATACGATGTAATCTCTATTGTACTGATTGAATGTAAAATCATACTGCTTTTTATGTTAAGTTCTTGTAAATTAACGTCTGGAATTGCCATTTTCCCTATGTTTACAGCAAAAACAATCTGTGTTAAACTCATTAGTGAGTTGCAATAATTTAATGTAAATGAGGAATTTTTCATGAATCAGAAAGTATTACAAACACTTGAATTTGATAAGATTATAAATATTTTAACAGGATACGCGACAACCGAACTGGGTAAGTTGATGTGTGCCAATTTAAAACCAATGACTGAAGAAGCTGATATCTTAAACGCTCAGGATCAGACACAGGATGCATTGACACGTATCTATAAACGTGGAAATGTGTCTTTTTTTGGAGTAAGTGATCTTTCCCCTTCTCTTGCCCGCCTGAAGATGAGAGGTACGCTTGGAACTGGAGAACTTCTTGATATCGCTCGTGTTCTGGAAGCTGTAAAGAATGCAGTTTCTTACGGTGTTCGCACGGAAGACGACCTTGAAGCAGATTCTCTCGACGAGCTTTTTGAAAGCCTTGTTCCTTTAGATGATCTTCTGCACGAGATCCGCCGCTGTATCATTTCTGAAGAGGAGATCAGTGACGATGCTTCTTCTACTTTAAAGCATATCCGTCGTGCAATGAAACAGACAAACCAGAAGATTCATACGCAGTTAACTACACTGGTAAGCTCTGCATCCAATCAGGATAAATTGCAGGATGCGATCGTTACAATGCGAAATGGGCGTTACTGCATACCAGTCAAGCAAGAATACAGAAGTTCATTCCAAGGTATGATCCATGATCAGTCTGCTTCTGGAAATACGCTGTTTATCGAACCAATGTCTGTTGTAACATTAAATAATGAGTTAAAAGAATTAGAAGGAAAAGAACAGTCTGAGATTGAGCATATTCTTTCTATATTAAGTGAACAGGCTTCTTATGGTGTTGATGATCTTGCACATGATCAGAAAACCCTTGTATTGTTAGACTTCATTTTTGCAAAGGCAAAATATGCAAAGGATATTGATGCATCCAAACCTATTTTCCGTGAAGATGGGATCATCAATATCAAACAGGGATGTCATCCCTTACTAGACCGCAAAAAAGTCGTTCCGATCAACATATCTCTCGGCAAAGATTTCTCCATGCTGATCGTGACTGGACCGAATACGGGTGGTAAAACTGTATCTTTAAAAACAGTTGGGTTATTATCTTTGATGGGGCAGGCAGGTCTTCATATTCCTGCATTCCAAGGATCTTCTCTTGGAATTTTCCGTGAAATTTTTGCAGATATCGGAGATGAGCAGAGTATTGAGCAAAACTTAAGTACCTTCTCTTCTCATATGACAAATATTGTATCGATCGTTCAGCAAGCTCATCGAGATTCTTTGGTATTACTCGATGAATTATGTGGTGGTACTGATCCAATCGAAGGTGCCGCACTTGCGATTTCTATTTTAAGTGATCTGCACGAACGTGGAATTAAAACAATGGCAACAACCCATTACAGTGAACTTAAAATGTTCGCACTTTCCACCGATGATATCGAAAATGCTTCCTGCGAATTTGATGTGGAAACGCTTTCTCCAACATACCGTCTGATGATCGGTATCCCTGGAAAGAGTAATGCGTTTGCAATTTCCCGCAAATTAGGATTGGATGAACATATCATCGAAGGTGCTGCCGATCAGATTGATGAATCTGTCAAAGATTTTGAAACGATCTTAGCTGACCTTGAAAAGAGTAAACAGACGATTGAAAAAGAACAGGAAGAGATCCTTGAATACCGTAAGGAAATCGAAACTCTCCGTAAAAGTTTAAAATCTCGTCAGGATAATATCAAAGAAAAACGTGATAAGATGCTTCGCGACGCCCGTGAAGAAGCTCACAATATCATCTCTGAGGCGAAAGAAGTTGCAGATTCTACGATCCGTGAATATAACAAATTAAAGAAACAAAACAAGAATCAAGATGCAAATAAGAAGATGGAACATATGCGAAGTGATCTTCGCGGCCGTATGACAAAATTAGAAGGTCAAATGGCTTACAAATCCAAGAAGAAAAACAAGAAACGTCATGAGGCAAATGATTTCCATGTTGGTGATGAAGTTTATGTAACAAGTCTTTCTCTTGCTGGAACTGTTTCCACGCTCCCAAATGCCAAGGGTGATCTCTATGTTCAGATGGGTATGATGCGTTCTCTTGTTAACATCAAAGATCTTGAGATCACAAAGACAGCCAAAGATGTAAAACGTGAAAATCAAAGAAATGAAAGTCGTAACCGAGGACGTACTGCGATCAACAAATCCGCTTCCATCCGACCTGAGATCAATGTTATGGGTATGACGGTTGATGAAGCGATCGCACAGCTTGATAAGTACATCGATGATGCGTGCCTTGCCAACTTGGCACAGATCACTGTTGTCCATGGAAAAGGAACTGGTGCTTTACGTAAAGGGCTTCATAATTACTTTAAACAGTTGAAGAAACAAAAACGTATCTCTGGTTACCGTGATGGTGAATATGGTGAAGGGGATCTTGGTGTAACTGTTGTTACACTATAAAAAAGATATAAAGAAGGAGATTTTATGACTTATTACGATATCTTATTTAGCTTTTTTATATATGGGTTTCTTGGTTGGTGTTCTGAAGTTGCTTTTGCAGCCTTTAAACAACATTCCTTTGTAAACCGTGGATTTCTAAATGGTCCGATCTGTCCGATCTATGGAATTGGAGTGACGGTTGTCGTTGCTTCTCTTCAGCCTTACGTCGGGAACTTGATCTTGCTTTATATTACCTCCACCATTCTCGTTACTTTTCTTGAATGGCTGACAGGTTTTCTTCTTGAAAAGATGTTTCATCACAGATGGTGGGATTATTCTGAAATGCCATTGAATATCGGCGGCTATGTATGTCCTTTATTTTCTGCGATCTGGGGCGTCGCTTGTGTATTGATCGTGAAACTTATCTATCCTTTTACGGATAAACTAGTTTCTTTTCTCCCGATATGGCTTGGAAAATTTCTGCTTGTTTTATTAAGCATTGCCCTTCTGGCTGATATTTGTATTACAGTTCAAGGTATTTTGAAATTCAACAAACGTCTTGCTCTTATGGAGGATATCGCAAAAGAACTGCGTAATATTTCCGATCAGATTGGTGAAAATATCTACGATAGTATGATGGATAGTCTGGAGGCTCAAGATCGGCTAAAAGCTCGTGCTGATGTTATTCGTGAAAGAGTCGGTGAAGCCAGACAAGAGAATACGGAAGAAGTCAGAGCTCGTATGGCTTCTTTAAAACAGCGAGCTGAGGAACTTCGTGCCAGATACGAAAAGATGGCAAAACTTCCTACATTTACATCACGCCGTATTCTACGTGCATTCCCTAAGATGATGCCTCGTGAACATGTGAGAGAATTTGGGCAGTTACGACGCATCCTAAAGAAAAAAAGAGATGAATTGAAAAAAAGATAAACAAGTTTTTATCTATAAAAATGTCAGGTACATTTAAGTTTCTCGAAAACTTAGATGTATCTGACATTTTTTCTTTGCCATCTCCTGACATTATAAAAACTAATTTGTGAATGTATTAAGAATATAATCAACGTCCGTCGTCTTCTTTAATTCTTCCAGAATCTCTTCTTCTGTCACTGCTTCTGTGATCTGTCCAAGAATCTCTAAGTGTTCATCTCCGACTCCAGCAATTCCAATGACAAGCTGTGCTGTTCCGCCATTAAATTCGACTCCATCTGGATACTGCATCACAATAATTCCACTTCTTTTTACGTCTCTTTTTGCATCTTCTGTTCCGTGTGGAATTGCAAGTCCTAATCCCATGTATACAGATGCTTCTTCATTTCTTCGGATCATTGCTGGAATATAATCATCATCTACATATCCAAGATCTCTTAAAAGTTCCCCTGCTGCCACGATCGCTTCTTCCATGCTTACCGTTGGAAGCCCCAATTTAATTCCTTCCCTTACCAAAATCATACCTTCTTTCGCTGGTACTTCTGGTGTTGTTTCTACAACTGGTGTTACTGTTTCTTCCTCTTTATTTTTTTTCTTATTCTTAAAAAAGAATCCCATAATTGTCTCCCTTCTAAATCCAATTTTTATTCCATTATTTTTTATCTCTCTCTATTATAGCAATGAAATTTTTTAGCGTCTATTTTTAGTAGTGCTAATTTTTTCAGTAAATTTTGTGTCATTATTTTGTTTTCTTCCGCCACGCCCTTTTATTAATTTCTATTGTTTCCTTTTATAGATCATTCTTTAACATATAAAAATCCTTCATATGTATTTTGTGAATTCTCATCTTCTGGAATAATTTCTAACGTTATCCTCTTGTAACCATCTCCTTCTTTTCTTCGATAGGTGATCGTTACAAATTTCTTTTTATTTGCAAATTGCTTTTTCAGATATTCAATCTTTGTCTTCTTAAGATATTTCACCAAATCATCTGAATGAATAAGCCGTATATCTTCAAAATTGTGAAACCACTCTGACAGAGCTCCTATGGAATCTTGTTTCTTTTTATTCTTGGTTTCTTCCCAATTTAAAATCTTATAACGGTCTTTTTCCAGATTGATTCGGAGAATTTGTGTATACAATCTGTAAAGAGCTAAATAGGAAGTGGGCTGTCCCTGACGGTCTACTCCATTTTTCTTGTAATACATCGCTTTTTCTTCATACATACGAATATCAGCAACATCTGATATCTCTTTCATGGAATCCCATTGGCATTCACTGCTTGAAACATATCCATAGGAAATCGAAAGCTCCTTGATCCGGTTACATCTCCAGTACTTGATATCTCCATCAAATTGCCGTCTGATCCATTCAAACTGTTCTCTTTTCACAAATAGAATTGCTGCAAATTCATCTCCACCCATTCTATAAACTTTTCCATATTTATCAAACCTGTTCTTCATGCAAGATGCTGCTATACAGATTAATTCATCTCCCGCTGCATGTCCTTGTCTGTCATTGATGATCTTTAGTCCATTCACATCCATGGAAACATAAATAAATTGAGAATCCATGCGTATCTCTGAAATGTCTTCGTCATATGCTTTTCGATTAAAACATCCTGTCATCTTATCGGTATTCGACATTTCTGAAATAGAGGAAAGCATCACAGATTGTTCCTTATTCTTTTTTTTAACTTTCGACAATCTTAGTACCATAAATAAAATACCGACTGCTGCAATACTTAAATATACAACCATGATCAATATTGCGATCAAATTGCTCTTGTTGTCTACCTCGATGCAATATGTAACACCAACGATATATGTCTGTGTTTTCTTTAAGATATAATAGTTCTTTTCTCCGTCAACACGAATGATTCCCGATGTAATCTTCTCCTTCGCAACCTTCTTTCTCTGCTTGCGAAGCCCCATATCATCTAATTTCGCTCCTATCTTTGAAGTATCTGTAGCCCCATAGATTCTTCCAGTTTCTTTATCCGCTACATATAAAGCAATTCCTTTATATACTGGAATATCTGCTACAACAGTCCTCACTTCACTTTGTTTGTTTTTCTCTACGATTTCAATTGTCTGATCTAACAACACTTTGGATGTTTTATATACATTCTTACTATTTACTAGATAAAGAATTCCTGCTTCCAAAAATACTGCTGTCACGATCGTACCTATCAGCAGAAAGAAAATCTTCAACGTCTTATGTTTTATTTTTTTCTTTTTGTTATACATGCATTTTCCCTTATTTTACATTATTATACATTATTATTTAGACCAAGACACTCTATCATTCTCCCCTTGATATTCGAATACTCCATCATTCTTTTCTTCTAATGCTTTGATCATATGATATGTATATTCATTATATGGGGTTGGAATCCCCAATTCTTTCCCCATTCTCATCATCGCACCAGAGAACATATCAATCTCTGTGTGGCGACCAGAATCAATATCCTGTAATGTCGAGTATCTTGCAGATGCTTTGACTGCACTCCCCCGTCCAGACTTTGCATTGATCGTGCTTAAGTCGATTCCTTTCGCTTTAGCGACTGCTTCAACCTCTGCTCTTAATCCTTCTCGGATCGCTGCCATATGTTCACTATCTTCATAGCATCCAACTCCAACTCCCAAGATTGCCTGTGGCAGATTATTGCAGACATTTAATTTGAATTTGCCCCAGATTTCTGCTTGAATATCATCTGTGATAATCCAGTGAAGACCTGTATTTTCAAAAATATCATCGACTGCTTTTACTCGTTCGCTTTCGTATGGTTGTTGTAGTTCTCCAAAATAAATCCCTACTGTTGTTTCTGGATCAAAATGATATCCATCTTCTTTCTTCTGTGATGCTACTTTAATAAAAGAGTATAAAATATGTGATTTATCAATTTTCTCCGCTATAATCTCCTCACTGTCAACTCCGTTCATCAGACTCATGACCGTTGTATTTTCTCCTACGATCGTCTGAATATCCTTTAATGCCCCTCTCAGACTTCCGTATTTTAAAGATACGATCAGAAGATCCACATTGTGTGCTTCTTCTGGAGTCCACACTTGCGGTGTATATTTTGTTCCATTGATCATTAATCCTTGGTTTTTGAGGCGTTCATTTCTCTCACCATCTGCTACAACTCCCAGTGTAATATTTTTATTATTTGACAGTCCCCAGATAACGTAAGAACCTACGGCACCTGCTCCAAGAACTGCTACTTTTTTGATGTTCATTGTTTTTGGGTTCCTCCTGATCGTCGTTTTTTGATTGTTATTCTTATTTTAACATTTTTGGATTGTCTTTTGGGTATATTCTTGTTTTATTTATATTTATTTATTATAATAAACATAAATAAATATAAATAAACATATATTCCTATAATAAACATAAATAAATACAAATAAATATGGAGGTGAATAGAAAATGGAAAATCCTTTTACTTTAACATTTGGTCAAAAACCTACGGAATTTATTTCGCGTACTAACCAAATTGGGAAGATCATTCATACATTTGATATGGAAAATCCTTCAAATAAAGTTTACATGGTTGCTGGTGTCAGAGGTTCTGGAAAGACGGTTTCGCTTGCTGAAATTGCTGATCATTATTCTTCAAATGATCAATGGATTGTTTTAAGATTGAGTGCTGATACAGATTTGATCGCTGGTGCAGTTTCCGAACTTACCCGTGTTTCACAATTTCATGATCTGGATCTTGGATTAAATCTAAATCTCGGAATTGCTGAATTGTCGGTAAATAAAACAAATGATTCTTTGGAAAAAGAGGCTATACTCCGTAATATTCTTGAGAAGCTAAAAAATAAAGGAAAGAAAGTTCTTTTTATCATTGATGAGATTATAAATAATTCTTATGTCAAAGTATTTGCTAGTAATTTTCAGATTTATATTACACAGAATTATCCTGTGTATCTTGTAATGGCTGGTTTGTTTGATAATATCAGCAATCTTCAAAACGAGAAGAGTCTAACATTTTTATATCGTGCTCCAAAAATTTTTCTGGAACCACTTAGCATTCCTGCAATTACTACAAGTTATCGTTCTGTATTTGACATTTCTCCAAGTGAGGCTGTTGAGATGGCGAAACTTACAAAGGGGTATCCTTTTGCTTTTCAGATTCTTGGTTATTTGAAGTGGGAGACAAATGATGATCTTGAAAAACTGCTTCCTAAGTTTGATGAAGAGTTGATCATTTATGCTTATGAGAAGATCTGGAGTGAGCTTTCTGAACTTGATCGGAAGATTGTTTATGTGATTTCTACTGGAGTTTATAAAACTGGAGAAATTCGTGAGAAATTATCGATATCTCCACAGTTATTGAATACCTATCGGAAACGGTTGATGGAGCGTGGTGTTGTGAATGGTTCCGTTCGTGGAGAACTGACTTTAGCGCTGCCTCGGTTTGAGCAATATATTGAGATGTATTGTGAAGTGGAGCTTTAGTAAAATAAGCCCTGTGTTCCTTCCCTCTACCCCGTCATGCCATCTCGATTTCGCTTTGCTCCATCTCGATGTGGACTTTCGCCCTATAAGGCTAAAAATAAAAAGAAAGAATCGTGAACATAAATGCTCCGTTCCTTCCCTCTACCCCGTCATGCCATCTCGATTTCGCTTTGCTCCATCTCGATGTGGACTTTCGCCCTATAAGGCTAAAAATAAAAAGAAAGAATCGTGAACATAAATGCTCCGTTCCTTCCCTCTACTCCGTCATGCCATCTCGATTCCGCTTCGCTCCATCTCGATGTGGGCTTTCGCCCTATAAGAATAAAAATAAAAAGAAAGAATCGTGAACATGAATGCTCCCGATTCTTTCTTTTTATTTTTATTCTTGCATGACTCAATGCTTATTCAAATTCAATAGTTCCAGGTGGCTTAGAAGTTAAATCATACATTACTCTGTTAACTCCCTTAACCTCATTAATAATCCTGTTCATTACTTTATTCAATACTTCATAAGGAATCTCTGATGCCTCTGCTGTCATGAAGTCGATTGTCTTAACAGCTCTTAATGCTACTGCATAATCATATGTTCTAAAATCTCCCATTACTCCAACACTTCGCATATTAGTTAATGCTGCAAAATACTGGTTGATTTCTCTGTCTAATCCGGCTTTGGCGATTTCTTCTCTGTAGATCGCGTCTGCGTCTTGGACGATTTTTACTTTTTCTTCTGTGACTTCTCCGATGATTCGGATTCCTAGTCCTGGTCCTGGGAATGGCTGGCGGAATACGAGTCTTTCTGGAATTCCTAACTGTAGTCCTGCCTGTCTTACTTCGTCTTTGAACAGGTCACGTAATGGTTCGATGATTTCTTTGAAATCTACGAAGTCTGGTAATCCTCCTACGTTGTGATGGGATTTGATGACTGCTGATTCTCCACCTAATCCGCTTTCTACTACGTCTGGATAGATCGTTCCCTGTGCTAAGAAGTCTACTGCACCGATCTTCTTCGCTTCTTCTTCGAAGATTCGGATGAATTCTTCTCCGATAATCTTACGTTTTGCTTCTGGCTCTGTGACTCCTTTTAATTTGTCATAGTATCTCTGCTGTGCATTGACGCGGATAAAGTTTAGATCAAACTGTCCGTTTTCTCCAAATACGCCTTCTACCTCGTCTCCTTCGTCTTTACGTAATAATCCGTGGTCGACGAATACACATGTTAACTGTTTTCCGATGGCTCTTGATAATAATCCGGCTGCTACGGATGAATCTACTCCTCCTGATAAGGCAAGTAACACTTTTCCATCTCCGACTTTCTCACGGATTTCTTTAATTGTGCTTTCTACGAAAGCATCCATCTTCCAGTCTCCTGCACATCCACAGACTCCTAATACGAAGTTGGAAAGCATTGTCTTTCCTTCGACTGTATGAAGTACTTCTGGATGGAACTGGATCGCATATAAGGATTTATCTGCATTCTCAGCTGTTGCAACTGGGCAGTCTGCTGTATGTGCAGAGATTTCAAATCCTGGAGCTACCTGTGAAATGTAGTCTGTATGGCTCATCCAACAGATTGTTTTTTCTGATACATTTTCAAATAACTTGGAATCTTTCTTGTCGATCAGCACTTCTGTTTTACCATATTCGCTGACTTCGGCTTTCTCTACTTTTCCTCCAAGAACATGCTGCATCAGCTGTGCTCCATAACATAATCCTAAAACAGGGATTCCAAGTTCGAATAATTCCTTGCTGTATGTTGGAGAATCTGGTTCATAACAGCTGTTTGGCCCACCTGTTAAGATGATTCCCTTTGGATTCATTTCTTTGATTTTATCGATACCGATCTTGTAAGAATAAATCTCGCAGTATACATTACACTCGCGGACGCGGCGTGCAACTAACTGATTATACTGACCACCAAAATCGATGACGATCACTAATTCATTTTTCACTCGATTTCCTCCTGAGTTGCCTAGTGATGTGTTTCGTTTTATTCGCCTTTTAACAGATCAACTTTGTCAAGTCTCTCCCAAGGAAGATCAAGGTCATTTCTTCCGAAATGTCCATATGCTGCTGTCTGTTTATAGATTGGTCTTCTTAAATCTAACATCTTGATGATTCCTGCTGGACGCAGATCAAAATGTTTGCGGATCAGGTCTACTAATTCCTGATTAGATTTCTTTCCTGTTCCAAATGTATCAACCATGATAGATGTTGGTTCTGCTACACCGATCGCATAGGATAACTGAATCTCACATTTGTCAGCTAATCCGGCGGCTACAATGTTCTTCGCTACATAACGTGCTGCATAAGCTGCAGAACGGTCTACTTTTGTACAGTCTTTTCCAGAGAAAGCTCCACCACCATGGCGTGCGTATCCACCGTATGTATCTACGATGATCTTTCTTCCTGTTAATCCTGCATCTCCGTGTGGTCCACCAATCACGAATCTTCCTGTTGGATTAATGAAGAATTTTGTTTCATCATCAACCATATCTGCTGGAAGGATCTTATCGAATACTTCACGTTTGATATCTTCATGAATCTGCTCCTGAGTGATATCAGGATCATGCTGTGTAGATAATACAACTGCATCAAGACGGCTTGGTTTTCCATCATTATATTCTACAGTTACCTGTGTTTTACCATCTGGTCTTAAATAAGACAATGTTCCATCTTTTCTCACTTTTGTTAACTGTCTTGAAAGTTTGTGCGCAAGAGAAATTGGATATGGCATGTATTCTTCTGTTTCATTAGTAGCAAATCCAAACATCATTCCCTGATCTCCGGCTCCAATTGCGTCAATCTCTTCATCTGTCATGTTATTTTCTTTTGCTTCTAACGCTTTGTCTACACCCATAGCAATGTCGCTGGACTGTTCATCGATTGTTGTAATAACACCGCATGTATCAGCGTCAAATCCATATTTACCTCTTGTATATCCGATCTCACGGACAGTATCACGGACAATTTTCTGGATATCTACATATGCTTTTGTAGAAATCTCTCCCATGACCATAACAATTCCTGTTGTTGTACAAGTCTCACATGCAACACGGCTCATTGGATCCTGTTCTAAAAGTGCATCTAAGATTGCATCAGAAATCTGGTCGCAGATTTTGTCTGGATGTCCTTCTGTCACGGACTCTGATGTGAATAATACTTTATCCATTCTATTATCCTTTCTTAAAATATATCTGTTATTTGTAAAATATCATGAAAAGACCCGAAGGATTCCGGGCCTTTATTTACCTCTTTAACACGACCGGTGCATTCTTACTCCGGATAACTTCGATCTGTGTTATCTTACCATTCTTTACCTTGGCAACACGAAGTGCTCCTCCTTCAAAGAAATAACACTGACCTACCTGAAAATTCCCACTCTCTGTTCCAATTCGTTTCTCAAGTAATTCTCCCAATGTCTGATGCTGTGTTTCTTTTGGAATTTCCACATGAACCAGTTCATTGATACTTGAAATTCTCTGAGTTGGCAAAAATACTGTCTTATCTATATCATCAAACTTTCCAAAAAGGAATTTCTTGATCGCAAATAAAATCGCGATCGCTAAAACTACTATAAGATTCTGCTGTGGACTCGTATGTTCCACGATCATCTGCCTTGCAATGGCAAACATCATAACTTCTACTAACGTATCTGGGGTATGTTTACAAAGCATCTTTACAAACTCGATACAAATAACGAGATTAAACGCTACACCAACAAATTTATAAATGTCTCTGGATGTTGGGTAATTCATCATTAATTGTACCACATCTTTTACCAGATAGATTGTTCCTCCGATGACTGCGATCATAATGATCGCTGATATAAATAATTCTATCCACTTAGATACTTTGAACACTTCGTTTTTCAGGTATTGTCTCATTCAGGCAATTCTCCTTTTATCCTATCTTTAACTTAAACTTTGCAACTTCTTTTTCATTGTTAACCAGCTGAATCTCTCCACCCAATTGTCTAAGCTTCTGTTCAAACTGTTCGTATCCACGATAAATATATCCAATATCGCTGACGGTTGTAAATCCTTTTGCAGATAATCCTGCAATAACAAGGGCTGCTCCAGCTCTTAAGTCTGGGGCGTGTACGTCAGCTCCTGTAAATCCCTCAACTCCGCTGATGATCGCAGTTCTTCCATCGACCTGAATGGTTGCTCCCATCTTTGTCAATTCATCCACATAACGAAAACGATTTTCAAAAATACTTTCTGAGATCACACTTGTTCCATTGGATAATGCAAGTGTTACCGCCATCTGTGGCTGCATATCCGTTGGGAATCCAGGATATGGTAATGTCTTGATATTTGTAGATTCCAAGCGTTTTGTCGCTGATACGCGTACTGCGTCATCGAATTCTACAACTTCTGCTCCAATTTCAATTAATTTTGCAGAAATTGCTTCTAAATGCTTTGGAATAACATTCTTGATCATAATGTCACCCTTTGTTGCAACTGCCGCTGTCATAAATGTTCCAGCTTCAATCTGGTCTGGAATGATGGAGTACTGACAATCTCCAAACTTCTCAACACCCTTAATGCGGATGACATCAGTTCCTGCTCCACGGATCTTTGCTCCCATACTGTTTAAGAAATTCGCTACATCAACGACATGTGGCTCTTTTGCTGCATTCTCGATGATCGTATTTCCCTTGGCAAGTGATGCTGCCATCATAACATTGATCGTCGCTCCTACAGAAACAACGTCCATGTAAATATGGGCTCCCTTTAATTCTTCTGCTGTTGCACTGATCATACCATTTTCAATCTCAATCTGAGCTCCAAGCATCTTAAATCCTTTGATATGCTGGTCGATCGGACGGCTTCCGATCTCGCATCCACCTGGAAGTGCAACTCTTGCTCTCTTGTATTTACCAAGTAAAGCACCGATCAAATAGTAAGAAGCTCTGATCTTACGGATAAATTCATTGTCTACATCACACTCTGGATGAATTCCTTTTCCGCTGATCGTCACTTCGTGTTTCCCTGTTCTGTCTACATCTGCTCCAATTTCCTGCATCGCCTGAAGTAAAACATTGATATCTCTTACATCTGGCATATTATCTATCATACATTTTCCGTCTGTCATTACTGCCGCAGCTAAAACAGGCAGTGCTGCATTCTTCGCACCGCCAATTACTACTTCTCCTACTAATGGGTTACCACCTTTAATGATATACTGTTCCATGATACACCTCAATTATCTCTATCTATCTATATTATTAAACCTAATTTCTATCTTTCGGTAATTATTTAAAATCATACAGATTATATTATAGCATACTATTAGAGGTTTTCCAACACTTTTTCTAAGGAGTCCCCAATGGATAATTTATCCAGTTTTACTGTGATGTCTGCGTATTTTTCATAATATGGAACTCTTTCATTATATAGGTCACGTAATGTCTGACCTTTTTCTAGCACTACTCCCCTTGCTTTGAGGTTTCCAAGGCGGCGTTTTACTGTCTGGTAATCCAGTTTTAAATAAATTATAGTCCCGATTTCTTTAAAATGTCTCATTGCCTTATCACTGTAAACAGCACTTCCTCCGGGTGCGATCACGGATTTATCCACATCGATTGAGGCATTGACGTCTTCTTCTAATTGTTTGAATCCGTCATTCCCGATTCTTGCGATGATCTCTTTTAGCAAACCACCACCTTTTTGCTGGATCACAAGATCTGTGTCCACAAAATCATAACCCAGGGCTTTGGCAAGAAGTACTCCGATCGTACTCTTCCCAGAACCTGGCATCCCGATCAATATGTAGTTATTATTTTTTTCTGCCATTTGGTTTTTTCCTTTTCTTTTTCTTTCTTACTGAGTAGCCAAAGGTTCCTAATTTCTTTCCTGTTTCATAATATCCGCCATGGGAATAGATCAACGGATTCGTTTTTTCCAGTGCAAAACGTCCGTTATCTTCCATATAATCATCATCTACCATAATATTGACAACTTTCGCCATAAACATATGATGTGAACCAAGTGGTACGATCTTCTCTACTTTACATTCGATATTCACAGGACTTTCTGCGATGATCGGTGCATCCACAACCTGTGCCTCTTCTTTTGTCAGTCTTGCTTCTTTGAATTTGTCAACATCTCTTCCTGAACGTACCCCGCAGAAATCCGTTGCTCTTGTTAACTGTTTTGTTGTCAGGTTGATCACAAATTCTCCACTATTCTTGATCATTTCATAAGAATGTCTCTCTGGGCGGACAGAAATGTACGTCATTGGCGGATTCGTACAGATCGTCCCTGTCCATGCGATCGTAATGATGTTATCCTGACCTTTATCTCTGCAAGTCACCATAACTGCTGGCAGAGGATAGATCATATTTCCAGGTTTCCATGAAGTTTTTGCCATATTTCTCTCCTAGAGTGCCTTTTTAATATCCTGTCTTAATTGCTCCATATCGATATCTTCTGTGGAATGTTCTTTCCATCCGATCGTCACATCATCCCCTTCGTATCTTGGGATCAAATGCATATGGAAATGATATACTGTCTGACCTGCGATCAATCCGTTGTTCTGTAAAACATTTAGTCCGTCACAGTGAAGCACTTCTTTTAATGCTCTCGCAACAACTGTTGCTAACTGGAACAATTTTCCTGCTGTGATCGCATCAATCTCATAGATATCTTTAAAATGTTCTTTCGGAATGATCAGTACATGCCCTTTGGATGCTGGTGCGATGTCCATGATCACTTTGAACTCTGAGTTCTCATAAATTGTGTTTGATGGAATCTCTCCACCTGCGATCTTACAAAAAATACAATCTTCTTTCTTCATATTATATGTCTTCCTTCCTATGTGTTCTTATTCTGAGAGTTTACATATTACTCTGTTTAGATGTATTTTATCCCATTTACTATTGTTTTTCAAGAAAAGACCTATCGTCAATTATACTTTTGACACTTACATCATATTATTCTATTTTCACAAAAAATGTGTATTTTGTTCACAATTTGGACACATTTTTATGTGATAATAAAAATCGTAAAGTAGTTAATACTTTCAAATCCTACCCCTCTTGAGGATGAAAATCCTCTCCTTATTGTTTTAAAAGAGAGAACCGACCTAGCTAGTCGGTTCTTTCTTTTTGTTTTGTTTTATGATTTTATCATTATATAATGTAAAAAGAAGCCTTGACTTAAGTTTTATGTCGTTGATCAACATTTTACTTTAGCCAAAGCTTCTTTTTTATTTTTATATTTCTGTACGTCCTTCTAATGCTCGAAGTAACGTTACTTCATCTATATATTCCAGATCTCCTCCAACCGGAACTCCGCTTGCGATCTTGCTGACTTTGATGCCTGTTGGTTTAACAAGTTTGCTGATATACATCGCTGTTGTCTCACCTTCCAGACTTGAATTTGTCGCTATGATCAGTTCTTTGACATCTCCCTGAAGTCTCGCCATCAACTCTTTCAGACGGATATCATCTGGCCCGATTCCAAGCATCGGAGAAATTGCTCCATGAAGAACATGATAAACACCTTCGTATTTTCCTGTCTTCTCATAAGCCATTAAGTCTCTCGTGTTCTCAACAACCATGATCGTGCTGTGATCACGTTTGTCGCTCGCACAGATCGGACAGATCTCATTGTCTGTCAATGTACAACACTCTTTACAATAATGTACATTGGTTTTTGCAGAAATGATCGTATCTGATAATTTCTGCACCTGATCCTGTGGCATATTGATAATGTGAAATGCCAGTCTTCCTGCGGATTTAGGCCCAATTCCGGGGAGTTTTCCGAGTTCTTCGATCAACTGTGTGATCTGATTACTGTAATAATCCATAGTCTCTCACTCTATCTAGAATGGGAATCCTCCACCCATTCCTCCTAATCCACCAGTGACTTTTCCCATCTTCTCCTGAGAATCTTCTTCCATCTTACGAAGTGCTTCATTTGTAGCAGCTACGATCAGATCTTCTAACATTTCAACGTCATCTGGATCTACAACTTCTTCTTCTAAATGTACAGAAACTACTTCTTTTTTACCAGATACAACAACTTTTACGACTCCGCCGCCTGCTGTTGCTTCATATGTGGATTCTTCTAACGCTTTTGTTGTTTCCTCCATCTGTTTCTGCATCTTCTGTGCCTGTTTCATCAGCTGATTCATATTTCCACCCATACCTGGAAATCCACCACTTCTTTTTGCCATTGTTCATTCCTCCTGAAAATTCATTTTTATAAGTTTCGTTTTAATCTTCTATTTTTACATCCATATGAATGCAGTCTAAATTAATCATATCACTGTCATCATTCTCTGTATTCATCACACTAACTTCCAGTTCGACATCTCTGCCAGACTGTCTTGATAATTCCTGTTTGAGCCGTTCTATACGTTCTGGTTCCTCTAAGAAATAACCGCTTTCCACGTTCATTTCTTTTGGAAACAACACTCTTAATGCAGTTCCTTCTTCGTTAACTGAAAGAGTTGCTCTCTGCAAACAGTACTTCATCTGTGGTGACAGATTGCGTTTAACATCTCTCCAGTGGTCTACAAGATCTATCAATTCCTCAACTTTTGCTGGAGGAAACTTCTCATTTAACTGTTCCACTGGGTCTTGTTCTGGTTTTGCTTCTGCCTGTTGCAGTGCTGCCTGATTTTGTCCTGCTGTTACTGTCTGCTGTACTGGAATTCCTGACTGTAACAGTTTCTCTAACTGCTGTTCTAACTGTCTCACCCTGTCTGCCAGACTGTTCGTGTCTGCTTCCATCTGCGGTCTGCACATCTTCATCATCTCGACTTCCACAAGAACTCTCTTGGATGTCGCATAACGGATACGCTCTAACAATTCAGATAAGATTCTGATATAGCGGATCAGTGTGTTTTCTTCCACCTGCTGTGCCTTCTCCTGCAGTAATTTCAACTGGTCTGTGGATACTTCCAGTGCCTCTTCTGCAGCATTTCCCTGTCCAACTAAGAGAAGATTCCTTAAATACCATAGGAAATCTGTGATAAATTGTGACCATTCTCTTCCCTGTCTCGCCACATCTTCCAGAAGATCCATCACGCCATTGATATCCTGCGAAAGAATCATGTCCAACAGATTACTGTACACTTGAATATCAACAGTTCCCAACACCTCCAGAACATTATCATATGTTAATTTCTCACCAAGATAAAATGCAATACACTGATCCAGCAAACTCAACGCATCACGCATGGAACCGTCTGCCATTCGTGCCACATATTCCAACGCCTTATCTTCTGTATCAACATGTTCCTGTTCCATCAGATCTGATAACTGTTTCTTGATCGTTGCTGCTGTGATACGATGAAAATCGTATCTCTGGCATCTGGATAATATTGTGATCGGTATCTTATGAACTTCTGTTGTTGCGAGAATAAATATAACATATTCTGGCGGTTCTTCCAGTGTCTTTAACAAAGCGTTAAAAGCACCTATAGACAGCATATGCACCTCGTCGATGATATAAACTTTGTACTTTCCTGTTGCAGGTGAATACTGTACCTGTTCCTTGATCTCTCGGATATTATCAACACCATTATTGGATGCTGCATCGATCTCGATCACATTCATGGAACTTCCTTCTGCGATCGCTTTGCAAACTTCACATTCTCCACATGGTTCCCCATCGACTGGATGTTCGCAGTTCACTGCTTTCGCAAGGATCTTGGCCACCGTTGTCTTACCAGTACCTCTCGTCCCACAAAACAGATATGCATGACCAATCCGCCCAGTCCTCATCTGATTCTCAAGCGTCTTCACAATATGATCCTGACCTTTTACTTCACTGAAACGTGTTGGCCGGAACTTTCTATATAAAGCCATGTAAGACATATCATATGCCCCTTTCTATTTTGAAATATGACATATAGCCATACTTCATTATATTTTACCATGAGTATCTATCCTTTTTCAATGATTGTTTTTTGACAGAAAACATCGAACTTTTTTGAACGCTTTTTCTTGCCCTTAATCTTATTTTTTCCGATAATAAAAGAGGAAATTTAATTACAAGAGGAGCCAACAATGAACGATTTACAAGAACTTTCTACGTTTTCACATGAGATAAACAATTCTCTGACTCTCATCTACGGACAGATTCAGTGCATTGAAAAAACATATGATACACTTACTGGAAATGACCATTGGAACCGTATGAAAGATGATTTTTCTTCTTTATTTGATTTCATTCATCAATTTCTGGCACCGGCAGAAGAATCTTCTGCTGCCATGGAACCACTCGACCTAATCAGCGTGATCAGTGAAATCCGTTCTTCCTGGTCTTATTATCTCCATAAAGAACAGATTCGTTTCTTTATTCAGGCAGACCCTGGAACCGCTTTTTATGTATACGGTGCAAGATCAAAACTTTTTCAGTTATTTCATAATCTGATCTCCAATGCCGTCAAAGCGATCCAACAAAAAAAGGAGACCAGCCGATCTCCTCATATTACACATATTACAGTCCACTTAAGTAAAGAACAAGGACATATTGTATTAAATTTATCCGATACAGGAATCGGAATGACCACAGAACAGCAATCGAGAGCTTTCTACCGTGGTGTATCCTTCCATCCTGGCGGAAACGGAATTGGATTATCCGTTGTGCAAAATATTGCTCGTGATCTTCACATTAAGATCCATATTGATTCTGCACCGAATCAGGGAACAACTTTCACTCTGATCTTCCCTGCTTATGAGCAGCAATTAAGCTGCCCAACACGTACAGAAGCATTGACAAAATAAATCCAGCAATACATCCACCGATATGAGCTGCATTGTCGGTTGTTCCACTCTGGAATCCATGATACAGACTTCCTGCGATCATTAGAAAGATTCCAAATCCATCGAATCTCTGTCGTTGTTCTTTGCAGAATAAAAATATTGCTGCAAGTGCACCGACCAATCCAAATATCGCACCAGAAGCTCCTGCCGACAACACATCTTGCCCTATCATGCTGTAATATGCCACAGAGATGATACTTCCGGCAATGCCTGCTCCGGTATAAAGAATGGCATACCGCACACTTCCGATCACTTTCTCCAAAGAAGATCCAAGGATCAAAAAAACTGCCATATTATTAAAGAAATGATCCCATCCAAAATGCAGATAATTCGACGTAAAAAGTCTATAATATTCATTCAGTTTCTTTACCATATACGCATTACATGCAAATGAATCATAGATCTTATCTCCATAAATTTCTGTCAGAATAAAACAGACCAAATTGGCTGCAAAGATCAGAAAAGTTGCTTTATATTGATAGAGCAATCTCCAGAAATCCTTAACTCTTTTATTATCATTCACTTCTATTTCCGATCCTTGCCCTGCTTGACTTGCCTGATTCTGTGCTAATACTATGGATAATGGTCCATACAGATCATCGAACTGATTCTGTGGATCAAGAAATACTGGTTTATCATCCTGCGACAAGATAAGCATCAACACAGCACAATCCATACCAAACATCTGCCTTGCATAATCTTCCAAATGATAGAGATCTTCTTCCAAAATACTGCTTCCATCCGGATTCTTGTCAAATATCACGAACACACATTTATTTCTTCCATTGATATTCTTTACATAACATGGTCCTGTTTCGGTATCATTTTTCATATATCCATGAATCCTCAACAATTCTATGATTTTCTGATACATAATTTCCTCCGCTTTGATTTATGTATCTACTATTATAACACAGAGGCTAGTCTTGTTTAAAATAAAACTCCTCAAGCCCGATCTTTATGCAATCTCCTTCTTTTAATACTGCTTTTTTATTCTTTTTCCCATTTAATTTTACACCGTTGATCTTTATACCATTTGTAGAATCAAGATCTTCACAGCACACATTTCCATCTTCTTTATAAAATCTTACATGTCTCCGACTGATCCCGGTTCCTTCTAACTGATGATCTGTTCCTTGCACAGAACTTCCAATGATAAATCCATCGTCATCTAATACAATTTCTTCTTGTTCTGGATTCTTCGGAACCAGTCTTCCAATCGGTTCTTCCAGTAAAAGAACAGTCCTGTCCTCCTCATCCTCTAACAGAATTGTTTTCTCATCCAATAATTCTGTAGCATTTTCTGTTTTCTGCCAAGCATCCACAAAGCTCTCTGGATTTTTATTCTTTTTCCACAATTTATAACATCCATACACACTGACACCAAAACCTGTGATCGAACCCAGTGATCCGATCAAAAACAAATAATAAAATCCATATTCAAATATTTTTAATACAAAATAAACAATTCCAAATATGCTGCATAAACAACCAATAATACTTATCATTTTCCCGATCAGAATTAGAATTCTTTTCGGTGTTTTTTCATAAATTTTGATTTCTTCTTTTTCAGGATGATCGTTCTCATCTCTTATAGGATCCGATAGATTTTCCTGCATATTTTGTACTAATTTCGATTCTTCATATTTTATTTTTTCCCTTAAAATCTCACCATACATTTTCTCTGACCGAACGTCCAGATAGTCCTTCATCTGTTCCATATTCGGTTTTTCTTTGACAAGAAAACTATGAAATTCATAATAAAAACGAACTCTCTTTTTATCATCTCCTGAAATACACTCAATACATTCCTCTAAAAGATCACGGAGCTGCTCATCAATCTTTTTTTCGTATTCAGGCAGATAACAAAGAACTGGCCGGTCTTCTTTATCCAAAAACATAGATTCCAAATCTAATTTTAAATGATCCAACTCTAACAGATAGGAGGCTACCTGTTCAAAAACTTCCAAAAGATACGCAAAAAACAATTTCGGTTCTAATATGGAAATCCTATCTTTTAACTTTGTGTAAATACCTGTTTCATAATAATAATATTCTTCTCCATCTTCGATCCGGAATTCACATGGAAGAAGACACGGAAGTGTATGATTGTAAAGAATATTTTTTTCATATGTTAATTTCTGTTCTTTTTTAACAACATAATAACTGGAAAAACCTTCTCTAATCCATTGCTCCTTCAAGTGCATTCCACCTCCTGATCTGATCGATCTCAAAATCTCCTTGCGCCTGATCATTTCCTTCATATTCAAACAAGTGGATTCCGAACATACTTAAGAAATCACCTGCTACAACTGCTGATCTTGTCTTTATTTTTGCTGAAACTCTAAGCGGTGTTGTCGATACTCTGACTGAACTGACTTCTGCCATAAACAGATGCCTTCGCAATTGTTCTTTTATCTCTTTTTCAGCTTTTGCATTTCCTGACTTGTTTGACGATATCACATTTCCAGTGATCAGCTTTTGATTTACTTTCTGATACGATAACTTTCCCGTATCATACTCTGCCCCTGTAATTTTAACATCTGCCGCTTTCTGCACTGCCTCTTCCATGATTCCTTGTGCAATCCCACAGTTCATAAAATAAAACAGATAGCTAAAAAACATCCATAACACCATCAAAATGATCGGAAGCAGCACGCTGATTTCAACCGTCATGTATCCCCCTGTTTTGCGCATCTCGTGCATGGTCTCATCCCCTTTAATGTACTTAGATCCACTTGTTTGACTGTTCTTTTTAACCCGCTGCATCCAAGATCCGTGTGATAAGATTCCCCTTCTTTTGCGATATACACACAGGAAATATCACCTTTTTCATACTTGGTGCATTTATCACATGGCTTGTATTGTGTCCGCTTGTTTCTATATTTTTCTACATCTTCGTCAACAGAAATATCCAATGACAGATGTGTACAGGAGAGATCTTTATGGTACACCGCTTCATGCGGTGTGATATAGACACAGCCTTTTTTTAATTCATCTCCGTCTGGTACATATCCTGTCATGGATTTTTGCCTTACACTTTGCTCATAGGATGCTGCATGTGTTGATAAAAACGGCATTGCTTTGCGAATATAATAACACACAGATACGATGTATTCCCCCTTAGAGGTCAATGTCAGCCTACACGCCGCTGCCGCTCCTGCACTTCCTCCGATCAAAGCCGAATGGTCTAAAAACTTACGGTTTACCGCTGCCAGAAAAGCTGCCTTGGCACTAAATCCTGATAAATCACTTCCAGATTTTTTCTTCTGCCTGATGCGATATTCATTAACTGCAGCCCTCTTTGCTGCCTCACAAGCACCATGAGAAATCTGTTGATGGATCATCAAAATCTCTCCTGCACTTGTAAGCATCAAAAGGACGATCAAAAAAATGGGGACGATCAGACTCGCTTCCAATGTCATTGCACCTTCCTCATTTTCAGAAAGATCTGAGGCAGAGGAAGATGCTCTCTTGGATTTTTTTACGACGATCTTGTTGTTATTGTTATCATTTTGAACCGGATTCACTTTTGAGAAATGTTTTTGACAAGAGAACATCTTTCTCTGCCCCCTTTCTTTCATTTTGGTTACTTAAATTTTAATACGTTGCATATCGAGACATTTTAAGATCTGTATATGTTGCGAATGGCAAGATCATTCCACCAAATCCGAGTTTTTTCAACTTCAGATTCTGCGTGATCTTATAAGAAGAAATGCATTGATCCAATTTAAAATCCGGCACTTTTCTTCGGATATTTTGTTCCATCAGATTCATCATTCGGAAATATTTCTGGCGTTTATCTTTTTGTGATATCAACAGAAATAACAAATAATCCTCGTACGCCATTCCCTGTTTCACAGGTTTTCTCTTGCAATTTAACGTTGCCAGTCCTGCAAAAGAAAGCTGCCAGTCTGCAGATGTTTTTACTGCTGGGATTTTTTTACCATCTGCAAGATTTCTTACATCGATCACTGATTCCCCATAAGCAAGTGCTAGTAATAACAGGTTCTTTGCAACCGCAACTGCTGGTGGAAATCCTGTAACTCCAAGAATTGACGCTGCTAACAATGCTGCTTCTTTTTCTTTGGCTGGATCTTGATATACACAAGCTGCATTCGTCACAAATCTAAGTGCGATCATTCTCCAGAAAACCATTCCAAGATTCTCTTTTTCCGAATCTTTTCCGGCGATCAAGTATTCAATCTCATATTTAATCCCGTCTTTTTTTGTTGTATCTGTCAGAAAATGAAAATACTTTGTTGCATATAAAACTACCGGTAATTCACTTGCAAAAGAATCCGTTGATGCTGTTTTTTCGAATTCCTCTAATTCTTTTTCCACATCTTTTCGGTTCATAAAATTCCATGCACTCTGCTTTGTTGTGTCTTTTTTGCCATAGACAATATTAATTGGAAGATCTGACACTTTTTTCTCTCCCATGATCAATGGGACCGAGCCTTCTTTTAATAATTTCATAAATCCTTTTCTCGGATCTTTTTTTGCTGGTTCTGATGTTAGTGTTTTTTCATTTTCCGTTTCTTCTGCTTCTTTTTCCTTTTTTTGAATCTGATCTTTAATTCCTAAGAGCTCATTTTGCTGATCTTCTCCATCCTTGATCTTCTTGGTCAAATTTTTCAAAATATCACCTGCTGCTTCATATTGCATCTGCTGCCGGATCTGATATTTTAAAACTTCTCCTTTTTGTGCCGACAGATCAAGCATATCTGAAATTTTTGTACTTCCTGTTTGAAAACGAAAAGGATCTCCATTCTGATCCAGACTTTCTTTCATACGGTTTGAAAAATCTGTTTCAATCTTCTTGTAATATCTTGGATCCATCGCATAAATATGATACATATCCGCAAGTTCTTTCTGATAATTACCTTTTGTATGAGAAAGCCCAGACATATAAATGCCCATCGCCTTTCCCCTCGCTGTATACATATAGACTCCTTCCACACATACGCTGATCAACAGTAAAAAAACAAGAAATAACATTGCAAGAAATGCACTCATACTACCTTTCTCATCTCGGATCATTTGACTTGTCCTGTTTTACTGGTAATCGTTTTAAAAATACTATCAACGACTTTCTTGATCTGCGTCTGGAAAATAATGACGAGTCCGATCAAGACTACAATGATCAAAATCACCTCAACAACACCCATCCCTGATTCATCTTTAAAAAAATGCTTTAGAAAATTTCTCATATGTTTTACCCCCTGACCTTTTATGAAAATGTAGATAGTGCTGGAAACATCAATAATACTAAGATAACAACCAACATTACCATCATCGGTGCGAGCAGTTTTGTGCTTGCTTGTTCTCCTTTCCTTTTTGCTTGTTCTTTTTTCTCAAAAAAAGCCCCTTCTTCCTCTTCTTTTAACCTTAGAAACAGATCCGTTGAACCTCTTGTAATACTCTGTACGAGCAGAACAGATAATTTCTGATAAGAAGACAACCCAATCTTTTTGCCCATCTCACCAAATGCTTTTGTCTGTGGAACTCCAAATGAAATCTGTCTGCATGTTTTTTTGATCTGTTCATATACGAAGATTTCTTTTTTGTTTCCTCTTCTTTGTTCTTTCTCGTATTCCGTCGTTACTGCTTCCAATGCAGCCACCACACTCATTCCTGTCCCCAGAAATAAGATCAGATGTTCTATGATCTGTGGGTACTCCGCCATAGATTGTTCCAATGTCTGTATTCTTTGTTCCTTATATTTTTCATTTTCGTGGTGCCAGAAAAATATGATCACTGCAACCCCAAGAAATAAAATTGCAGGAATCTGACTTTCATTTTCCGCAGGTAAAAGTCTGCCCTGCCGGATCACATCTGGAAGATAAAACTGCTCCTTCGTAATATGTTTTTCTTCCAGTTTCTTAAGATCTGCAATGATCTTTTGTTTTTCTGATACCTTTTTTCCTGAATTTCCAGGAACTACACAGACAGGAATCTTTAAGATCCTTACTTCTCCTTGACATTCCATCCTTGCATCAAGATTCATCAGATAGTCTTTTTTGACATTCTTCGAAAACACATTGCCTTCTTCATCGATAACTGTAGGATCATCACTCTGCCATTGTACCGCAATATTTTCCCCAGGTATCTTTACTGGCATTTCAAGATTTCGCTCCACTTCATTCAATGATTTATTTTTCGCCACAAGATGTTTTCTTAAATAAGCTTCTCCTCTGTCAAATGCCTGTGTGATCTGAGCTTTTGTATATCCTTTTGGATGAATCTCCAAGGAGTAAATATCGTCATCTTCTTTTGTCTTGATCCGGATCTGCTTCTCTGTGACTTCCCCACCAGTTTCATTCCTCGTGATCAGAATTCTACGGTCCTGACTAAAATAAAAGATTATGGTCAGAAAAAGAACGATAAGAAAAATAACCGTCGCCACGCTTATGATCTTCACCTGTTCATACAGACTCTTCCTTACTTTCTCATCTAACTGTTTCTTTGTTCCTGTGAAACAGGATCCTATCTCTGCTTTTCTTTTTTCTTTGAGTTCTTCTGGAAGTTTTTCCACGATCTTGTCAATCCATTGAAACTTAAATTTCAATCTCAGTCACCCTCTCTGCCCATATATCTGCGATCCACAGACACACAAGAGAAATCACTGCGACTAAAACTCCGGCAAAACTCTCATACAGTATGTCGAAATATCCAGGATTTGCAATCCTTACATAAAGGAGAATAAAATATGGCATGACAGACATGATCTTTTTCTCCATTTGTTTTGCCGCGATCATCGTGTGAATCTCTTCTTTTGTCTGGATTGCCTGACTTAAATGTTCTATCGTATTTTCCGTGATCTCGATCAGATTCCCACCACTTTTTTTTGCAATTGATATGACCTGTGCAAACTGATAAAATTCTTCCAGACCTACATGTTCCGCCATATCAAAAAGCAGCTTATCCACAGGTTCGTTCATTTTGAGCTTGTTTATCAACAATTGGAGTTCTTTTGCCAACAAGCTGTGTTCTTCATACATCTCCAGATCATTTTTTGCTGTTTTCAATGCATTTTCAATAGAGTATCCTGCAGATAAACTATTCCCAATCGAAATCATCATTTCACGGAATTCCTTTCGCAGCTTTTCCTTCTCCCGATGCACCTTATGAATTCTTTGTTGTTTCATAAAAATAAACAAGTATGGGATCAAAAGAATCGCAAATGCAATTCGGTCAAAAAACAGCCATGCGATCATCACGATATAGCAAATTCCCTTAACCAACTCTTGCTTCTCATATTTCCACAGGCTGATCTCTTGCTTTAAAAGATTCCATAAGTTTCTGATATGCTTCATACTGACCATACTCCTTTAACTTCTTCTGATCATATAATTCTGATCTCATTGTGAGTTCATCATCTTCATTCATCTCAAACAACGGATGTAATGCTACCTGACTCGCCGCCATACCAGTAATCTCTGAAATCTCCATCAGTTTCCGACTTCCGTCAAAACTTCTTCCAAGATGAATGATCACATCAATCGCAGATGCCATCTGCCCTCGGATTGCTTCCACTGGCATGTCCACACCCATCAAGACCATTGTTTCAATTCGCTTGAGCATATCTTTGCAGCTATTCGCATGTCCTGTCGAGATGCTTCCATCGTGACCTGTATTCATAGCATTTAACATAGACAAAGCTTCTTCGCCTCGCACTTCTCCGACGATGATCCGGTCTGGCCGTGAACGTAATGCCGCTTTGATCAGTTCTTTCATATCGACCTGATTTTCCCCCGCTGCATTCGCATTCCTCATCTCTAACCGGACCAGATTATCAATCCCATTAAGTTTTAATTCTGCAGAATCCTCAATGGTTATGATCCTCTCATCTTTCGGGATACAATTTGACATTCCATTGAGCAACGTCGTCTTCCCACTGCCTGTTCCTCCCGAGATAAAAATGTTATAGCGTGCCCTTACAAGAATCTTTAAAAACTCCGCAATTTCTTCCGAAAATGCTTCCCGTTCACAAAGCCATGCTAATGTCATCGGTTCCTTTGCAAACTTTCGGATCGTCATCGTTGCCCCATCGATCGATATCGGCGGCAAAATGATATTTACTCTCGAACCATCGTTAAGTCTCGCATCCACAATTGGATTTCGTTCATTCACCATACGGTTCGCTCCTGATGCAACCTGCTGAATTACCTGATATAATTTTTCATTATCCGAAAAATGCCCAGGATATCGGTGCAGTTTTCCTTGCCGCTCAATAAAAATATTTTCATAACCATTGATCATGATCTCTGTCACAGAATCGTCTTCTAACAGATCCTGCAGAATATCCAGTCTTCGAAGAGCATAAAAAACTTCCTGATTCAAGCGAATCTTATCAGACAAAAGCAACGGATATTCTTCTGATATTTTCATGATCTCTTCCTGAATCACACCTTTTAAATGTTCGTCAGAAATCTCCTGTGAAAAATTCAATTTCTCCATTACTCTTTGTTTCAGCAATTCCTTCAAGGCCACTGCCCCCTTCCTCCTTTGTTCTTCCAGCTCTCAAGCATCACTTCTTCCCAGTTTGTCAATTTCCACACCCCATGTTTTCTCATTTGTTCTTGAAACCTCTTATATTCCAAACACCCCAGATCTTGCCGCATAAGAGGAAGAAAAATCCGGTCAAATAACCCAAAGAACTTAAGATCTGGCGGTGATGCGATACCAATATCAAAAATAATACAAATTCCTGCTTCTCTTAATTTCTCAAAAAACCACTCATAATCCTGCATGGATAATTCTCGATAATCCAGATAACATAAAGCTCCCGCAAATCCTACGCAACCATCAAACTTCTTCTGATGTTCCATAAAATATAGTACAATATCTTCTTTGTGTTCTTTGATATAAAACAGCAAAAGATCATCTGTCTCATCTTCTTCAAAGTGTCCATATGGCTGCATTCCAAAATAAATCCATCCATTCGAAGCTGCCATATTCCTTGCAAATTCCGATATCTCCAGTCTTGGAATCGGAGAATATACTCCATAGATCCGTTCATTTTCAATCTGAGGACTTACATTCAGGCAATGATAAATCCCTGCTGCGATCTCTTTTGCACTCTGGCAATACATCCCACCCATTGATTCATTTGCTCCAATTCGACAAACCGGAAAATCTCCGTGATAATCCGTCTCTTCTGCCAGTACCAGACATTCAAAATCTCCCTCTTGTTCCTGTTTAAAAAACATCTCTTCATCCGACGTAAATGATGCAGTCATCGGGAAATCTTTCTGGTGATTTAAGTATTCCATCAGCCGTTTTCCATACTGATGGTCTTTGTGATAAATACCGATTGAAATATCCTTCATAGTCCACCTCCTAACAGGCAGATCATGTACGCTGCAAGGATCCCAAATGAAAAATGTATCATTCCATCTTTCATCAGATCCCCATGCTCTGTCTCGTACATCAATAATCTCTTGTTATCCTTACATTGTGTTACATATTGAAATAAGCGAAATAATCGCAGATGGAAGTTCTTCCTCTTCCATAAAAAGATCACGGCATAAATACCGTTACATATAAATGACAAAATCAGAAACCGGGGCATTGCCCGTCCGATAGATATTGCACATACCATCAGCAGCTTCACATCTCCACCGCCAAGGCATCCAATATAGAATAATAATCCACAGCTGATCAGCACAACCAAAACTCCGATCATCATATCTGCTGCCTTCATCCCAGAAACTCCTGCAAGAACCATCGTGATCAACGCTCCTGCCCCATTGAGCTTATTCGGAATCTTGAAATCTCTGTAATCATAAATTGCTGCCATGATCAAAAATAATAGAATCCATATCTTCATCTTTCCTCCTTCCTTTATGTTCCATTATTTTACATCTATTTACAGTATTTGTCTAGTATTTTTTCTATTATTTTACAGAAATACAAAATCCAGTATTTTACTAGTGCACTTTACATCACATTATTATTGCAATAAAAACACCGCTGCCGCATACAACGCAATAATTCCTGGAAGACCCAAAAGTGCACCTGTTCCAATGGACAAGATATTAAGATTGACTGGTGCTGTGATTCCTTTCCGCATACAAACAATGCTGATTCCATATACGATCATCGCACAAAAAGCTCCCCGCAGCAAAAGCACCAGCAAATATGCCGGTTTCCTTACAATTCCGATCATCAGACAGATCATACATCCCGCTGCCACTATGTAAAAGATCATTTCATTTTGTTCCATAAAAAAATCCCTCCTTATGTAATCTTATGTTACATAAGGAGAGATATTCGTTTCTTATATGCTCCTAAGCTTTTATGAAAATAAATTAGACAGCCAGCTGAAAATAGACTGGAAGAAAGCTGCGATCTTATCAAAGATTCCCTGACTTCCTCCAAGTTTATCATATAAATCTTTTGCTTGAGATTTTAACTGAGACACATTCAGATCAAGTCCTGAAATCTTATCCATCAGACTCTGTATCTTCGCTCGGTCTGCATCAGAAAGATTGATATTCAGATCTTTTGCAGACTCTTCAATCGCCTGTTTGATCTCAGATGGAGATGACAGATTATCTTTTGCAACTTTCTGTTTGACATCTGCGATCAGTTTCTCTGCATCGTCAGAACCGATATTTTCCGCAACTTCTCCCGTTGTGATCAACTCGTCTGTCGCTGCATCTTTGCTCTTTTCTGGAATCTTCTTTCCTGTCATTTCTTCGTAGGCTTTCATAACGCCAACCAATGCTGCTGTTCCAGAAATCTTAAATGGACCAGCTACTTTTACATCGGCATTCTTGATCCCTGCTGTGATCAGAGCATTTCGATACATTCCAGATGTGCAGTAAGAGATATTCTGTGTTGTGACATTCACTCCATTTCCATCATCTTTCTGTTCTACAGTCACAGAAGATAATGCTCTTGTTCCGATCACTCTGCTTGATAGATAGCTGTCCAAATATTCATGTTCATCTTTATTTGTTACAGTAATAACTTTATAGTCGCTATTATCATCTAAATCCAGAAGTTCTAACACTTTCTTTTTCTGGGAAGCTGTTAAGTCAGCTCCAAGTGCCAGATATTTCTGATCAACGCTGTCTGCTTTGACAGTTACAGATGATAATGCCATTGCGACACAAAGTCCTGCTGCAAGGAATTTTCCAATAAACTTTCTCATAAATCCTTTTCCTCCTGCTTGTTAATTTCTTTCATCATAGCAAAAACATCTCTGTCTTTCAATATGCCAAAATCATAAGAATTTCTTACGAAAATTTATATTTCTTTAACTGCAGCTTTTTTCTTTCTTCTGAAAAAAGCCGTGATCAGAATAATAATAACAAATCCCGCAACACTTAAGATTGCCCCTTCCTTAAACCCAGAAGATACATACGTTAGTGAAACTTTATGCTTTCCTTCCGGCACTTTCACTGTCAAAAATGCTTTCCCAAGTGCTTTTGTTTTCACTTTCTTGCCATCAATCTTCACCGTCCATCCTTTATCGTATGGAATTGAGAAAAATAACATCTGATCTTCCTGTGCATGGATCGTTCCACTTAGATGATTTCCTTTGGCACTTGTAAGTTTCCATGCATTTTCCTGCATTCTCTGTGCAAGTTCTTCCATCACTTCTTCATCAAGTTCCGCTGCTGTCAGTCTTACAACTCCTGACATCTCATCATCTTGTTTGAGTTGCATTTTGATGCGTATCTCATCACCTTTCTGCACATTTCCAAGATAAATGATCTGTGAATCCAGCCTTCCCGTTAAAACCTGTTCTCCGTTCTTTTCGATCACAGTATTTTCTACCTGACTTCCATCAAAATGAATATACAGCTGTCTTGTTTTTGTTGATCTGATCGTAAATACCATGTTATCTGGTCGGGCGGATGTATTTTCAAATACATATTCTCCATCACCATTATCGGATGTGATCTTACAATCGTTTAATTGCGGCTTAGCTGTTTTGACCATATGAAACAACTCATCAACATCAAATGCACTCGTTGCCAGATCATTTTGTACATAAAATGGATTATAATCTTCATAATCCCAAGTTTGTACCAAGTCATCCATCGTATAGGCAAGTGCTGTTCGATAAGGATTTTTATAAACCGTGACATTTCCAACACTTTCTTTTAATGAAAATTCGGTATATTTCGTATCATATGGACGGTAAATCTGATATTTCATGGACATCAGATTATTTGTAAATGGCGTTGCACCTTCATATAAATATTCATTTACACCCGTGTAGAATCCAAGCTGATCCATCATATCGACAACGTTTCCCTGTGCTGTGGAACCAAACAATGTCATTCCATTTAAGGTATGCCAGATACTTTCATCAAGCATACGCCCACTGATCAATTCCATTCTTGTCTCTACATTTTTCTGATACTCTTTTTTTACTTCTGTGATAGCTTTGGTATCCTGAAAATAACTATCTGTATCGACGGTTCCATTTTCCTGAAATCCCATCACTGCCATCGCTGCGGTTTCTACTATAAATAAGAAACAGATCAATGTTGTAAATATTTTCTTCCTGAAAATCTTCTTCTGATATAATGCGAAACAAACCATATAAACTGCGATCGCTGCAACTGTTGCGTAAACCGTTTTCATTTCCAATTTCACTGTCGACGTTTTCATTGTGATTCCAATCAAAATACCGCATAGGATCACTGCAAAATAAATCCACAGTGAAACTTTTCTTTTGCCTCTTACCAACGCACAATATCCTTCATACGCCATCGCAAGCAATGCAAAAATATACAAAAACGCAAAGCGGTTTGGAATTCCATACTGATCATGAAAGCCATGCCAAACATAACCTAAGACAGGCATATTGAAACTAAAAAACAAAAATACAAGTAATAACAATCTTCGAATCTTATCGATCGGGCGAATTTCTCTGACTGCCAGATAAAATCCTGCCATTAATAAGGTTAAGATTCCACAATATAAATTGATCTTACTGTCATCTACCGCCATCGTAAGCGGTGTTGTCCCAAGAAAATGTCTGGAAAACAGATTCCCAAATGTTCCATACCATAATTCTTTTGGAAATTGTAATTTAGCTGAGGATGTCTGCATGATCCCAAGGTAAGCTGGCAGTAACACAACTGCTGCCATTACTCCAGATAACAGTGAATATCCTGCAAAGCGAAATCCATTTGTAAAAAATTCTTTGACATTTTTATGTGAATATAGTAAATACCACAAGATTAAAAATAAACATGTCATATAGGACATATAAAAGTTACACCATAAAGAAATAAATAATGCAAAACAATAAAGTCTTCCATCATGTTCTTTGATCAGCTTATCAATACCATACAAAATGAGTGGAAGCATCATCATGACTTCCATCCACATAATATTCCAACTGTAGCCAACCATATAACTGCATAATCCATATGCCATTCCGAACGCAACAATGGATATCTCATCCTTTCCACGGCGTTTTCTAAAATAAAATGCGGCTGTAAAGCAGCACAGTGCGATCTTTAAGACATACAAATGACTTAATATCATCGTAAGCATTGATTTCGACACAAGTGCGATCACCAGATTTAGTGGACTTGCCAGATAATACGCCCATAGTCCAAGGAAATTGTATCCAAGACCTGCATGAAAGGAATAAAACATCGAATCCATGCTTTTTAATTTTTCCTGATAGTCTGCAAAAAATGGCAGATACTGATGCAGTGCATCAACGATCAGAAATGATTCACTGCCAAATGGCTGTATCTTCTCTGCGATCACGATTCCTTCTAATAGAAGAATCGGCAGAAAAAACGAGAGTAACAAATACTTATGAGTTTTCAGTATGTCTTTGATTTTGTTTGTCATGTCTGCTCCATTCTTTTACACGGTGATTGATTCCCATGATCATATGATATCTTTTTTTGATCATGGATGCGATCGAACCATGGGTCAATTCCGTAACATTTCCCCCATGTCTTCGATAATAAATAAGAGGTTCCTCCAAAAATACAACTTTCCCAAGTTGTTCTGACAGCAATCCGATCCATTGGTCATGAATCCAGATGTCATCTGGGATCGGCAGAATTCTTTTCATTGCGGATCTTCTGACTGCCATACAGCATCCGATATAGGAATTCTTTTTCATATTCTTCCAGAAGCCCGTTCCGCTATTTCTCCACTCAAAAGTGGTTTGATCTAAAGATGAAAGTTTTTCATCTACAATCTGTGCATCATGAACAACTGCCATCACTTTCGGGTCTTCAAATACACGCTCAATCTCGCTCATTTTATTTTTTTTCCACACATCATCCTGATCAGATAAGAAGATGATCTCCCCTCGACAATGCTTAAATGCATTCTCAAAATTTTTTACGACACCCTTCCCAGGTCCTTTAATTATGCGGATTCTTTGGTCGTTTTGGACCCAATCCTCAAGTATTGCTTCTGATCCATCACTAGCATCATCCACTGAAATGATCAGTTCATCTGTCTCTTCCATATTATCAAGAATCGATCTTATTTGCTCATCTATATATTTCGCGCCATTATAAAAAGCCATTGCCACAGATTTCATACTAATTTCCTTCCTGCGTATTGATTTTCTTGAAATATTATACCATATCTTATATAATAATTCTAAGACAAAGGCGTCATTGAGAAAAAGAGGCGCTTTCCGACCTCTTTTTTGTTTTATCTTTTGGGATGTGCCAACGCCCATTTGAAGAAGATACCCTCTGTTTTAAACACACATATCATTATGACTTATAAGGAGGAAACAAAATGTCATACGTAGATGAAGTGATCGAGCAGGTAGTTGCTCAGAACCCAGCAGAACCTGAATTCCATCAGGCTGTAAAAGAAGTTTTAGAATCATTAAGAGCCGTTGTTGAAGCAAACGAAGAAGCTTTCAGAAGAGATGCTCTTCTTGAACGTCTTGTAAACCCAGAACGCCAGTTCAAATTCCGTGTACCTTGGGTAGACGACAAAGGACAGGTTCATGTTAACACAGGTTACCGTGTACAGTTCAACAGTGCGATCGGACCTTACAAAGGTGGTTTAAGACTTCACCCATCTGTTAACCTTGGAATCATCAAATTCTTAGGATTTGAACAGATCTTCAAAAACTCTTTAACAGGACTTCCTATCGGTGGTGGTAAAGGTGGATCTGACTTCGATCCTAAAGGAAAATCTGACCGTGAGATCATGGCATTCTGCCAGAGCTTCATGACAGAGCTTTGCAAATACATCGGAGCAGATACAGACGTTCCTGCTGGTGATATCGGAACTGGTGCAAGAGAGATCGGTTACATGTTCGGTCAGTATAAGAGAATTCGTGGACTTTATGAAGGAGTTTTAACAGGTAAAGGTTTATCTTATGGTGGATCTTTAGCTCGTACAGAAGCTACAGGATACGGACTTCTTTACTTAACAAGCGAAATGTTAAAATGCAATGGTAAATCTATCGAGGGAGCTACAGTTGCTGTATCTGGTGCTGGTAACGTTGCTATTTACGCAATCCAGAAAGCTCAGCAGTTAGGTGCTAAAGTTGTTACAGCTTCTGACTCTACAGGATGGATCTATGACAAAGATGGTATCGATGTTGAATTATTAAAAGAAGTAAAAGAAGTAAAACGTGCTCGTTTAACAGAATACGCTGCTGCTCGTCCAAGTGCTGAATACCACGAAGGAAGAGGAGTTTGGTCTATTCCTGTTGACATCGCTCTTCCATGTGCAACTCAGAACGAATTACACTTAGAAGATGCAAAACAGTTAGTAGCTAATGGATGTTATGCAGTTGCAGAGGGTGCTAACATGCCTACTACTTTAGAAGCTACTGAATATTTACAGGAAAATGGTATATTATTTGCACCTGGTAAAGCTGCCAACGCTGGTGGTGTTGCTACATCTGCTCTTGAAATGTCTCAGAACAGCGAGAGATTAAGCTGGACATTCGAAGAAGTTGATGGAAAATTACAGAACATCATGGTTAACATTTTCCACAACTTAGATGACGCAGCAAAACGTTACGGAATGGAAGGAAACTATGTAGCTGGTGCTAACATTGCAGGATTCGAGAAAGTCGTAGATGCAATGACAGCTCAGGGTATTGTTTAATCCTTAAGAAGAAAGAAGAATGTTCCCGTGGGACGGAATGTTCAATTAAAATAATGTCATGTGTATGTAGAAAGCGGAGATCCTTTTATGGATTCTCCGCTTTTTGGGTTTTATTTATTTGCTTTTAATTTCGGTGTTCTTATGATCTGTACGATCAATGGAATAACCATGATAAACCATACGATTGGTTCTGCTACGATAACACCTGCATATCCCATCAAAGGAACTAATGTAAATGCGATCACCACTTTTCCGACCATTTCTAATCCACTGGATACTAATGGTGTGATCTGATCCCCGATTCCTTGCATAACATTTCTTACTATACTGATGACCGCTGGCACATAATAAAAGATCGTATTAAACTTCAGGTAATTTGTTGCATTTACAATGACTACATCTTTGTGACTTCCTGTAACCATATGGACTAACTGCGGTCCGATCGTATAACTTGCGATCATCGCAAAAGTTGACCAGACACATGTATAAATGATCGCTAGTTTCATACCTTCCTTAATTCTGTCAACTTTCCCAGCTCCCATATTCTGACCACAGAATGTTGCCATCGTCTGGCCAAAGACACTGAACATGATCATATATATTTCTGTGATCTTTCTTGCCGCTGTATGGGCTACGATAATTTCCTGCCCAAGCTTATTGATCGCTGTCTGTAATGTAAGTGATCCAATATTCACAAGAGAACTCATAAATCCCATAGACATTCCTGTCGCCAACATTTCTTTGATCATTTTAGATTCCAGATCTTTAAAATCATTTTTATTCAGACGTAATATCTCATACTTATGAATCATATAAAAGCAACAAATAATCAATGCGATAAACTGTGCCAACACAGTTGCTACTGCCGCACCCCATGTTCCCGTTTTCCATACTGCAACAAATAAAAGATCCAGTACGATATTTAATCCTACAGAAATCGCAAGAATCAATAATGGTGTTAACGTATCTCCGATGGCACGCATCACCGCCATCAAAATATCATAAAACATCGTGACCCATAAACCAATGATAATGATCAGTATATATTGTTTCGCTTCGATAAATAATTTACCTGGAACATTCAAAAAACCTAAAATCGGATTGATAAATACCGTTCCGATCAAGATTAAAATAGCAGAAACGATCACTCCTAACACAAGTGCGATCGCAAATGATCTTCGAACTCTCTTTTTATCACCTGCTCCAAATTTCTGCGCTGTAATGATCGCAAATCCATTGGCCAGACCTAATAAGAAACCAACGATCAAATTACTGATCGTTGTCGTTGCACCAACTGCAGCAAGTGATCGTTCTCCAAGAAAACTTCCGACAATCCTTGTATCAGCAAGACTGTATGTAAGCTGTAATAAGTTTCCTAAAAATACCGGAATCGCAAATCCTAAGATCAATGTTGAAATCTTTCCTTTTGTCAGATCTTTCATGATCGATCCTCCGCCTTCTGTAATCTTCCATCTCCATCGATCACAACTTTCATTCCTTCATTGATATCTTTTTCGTATAGTAATTTATCTTCCATGAAGATTATTGTTTCTTCCTTCGTTATTTCTTCTTTTAAATATACTTTATCTTTGATTTCCTGTCCTTCCGGGCGGCCTTCACAACCGAAGTCTGGTTCTTCGATTCTTGTGACGCAGTATGTGTCCATATATTGTTTTTCCTTCTTTCTTTGTTTGTTATGTTTGAAAATTTTGTAAAATAAAAATCATCTGTAATACGATTTTTATTGCCGTATTACAGACGATTTTTATTTTAGCATAAATGATGTTGTTAGGACAGTATAGATTGCATTTCTTTTGCTAACCACTACTATTTCCTATATTTCCACATCAAAACCGAACCAATATAAGAAACCAAAACCATTACAATTGATATCACTACTGCATTCTTTAAAAACACCTGACTCCCCGGAATTCTTGGTATTTTTCGTATTGCATAAAAGATCAATCTACCTCCTACATAGCAAACTAAAAACAATGGCAATCCTACGAGTCTGTTTCTTATATTTTTTAAATGTAGCATGAGATTTACTGGAATCTGAATTGACATGCATAAGAAACTTACTACAACGATCCATTGAATCACTTGCTTTACTTCATAGAACGGAACTTCAACATTGAGAACGCCAAGTGCTCTTCCGATCAAGAATATGATGGTCATAATTGCTGTCGCTACAATTCCAAGAAGATACCTTATACCAACTTGTTTCCTTCCACTGACTGGTAAGATCTTGCAATACTGATTCCATCCACAGGCTTGATCATCAATCATTGTGTCATTAAGCTGAATTACAAGAAGTGCTGACAAAACAGCCCCTCCAGTACCAAATCCAAAAAATCCTATGATCATCTGAAGAACTAAAAGTATCCAAATCACATATTTAATTCCACATTCCATAATCCTGCATTTGTATTCTAAACACAAACCTTTCACACTGCGCCCTCCTTATTGATCATTCCGCTTCTCGTATAATTTGCAACTCAATACACCTGAAAAACACCAAATGATAAATAGCAAAATCAGAAATACAATGGTCGGGAATGGCAGATTTAATAACAATTGTTGCAGCCTATATGGATAAAATATTCCAAGAAAACATACGATCATCGCTGCAGATACCCTTCCTTCGTCATATCCATATCTGCACAAAATCGGAAATGCAAATATCATATCCAATGTACCGTTAATCCATATAGCTTTTACAACACGACCAATAAAGTAAATATTGATTCTGCCCACTATCATCTTCTGGCAGATCATACTTCCTGCAAAAACTAAGATACTCGCGATTATCACGATCCCAAAACCAAAGATATATTTTGAAACAACAATCTCCCTTCCATTGATTGGAAATGTTGCTCTGTACATATCCCAATTTGATTTTTTTTCATATTCTACCGAATGCATTAGAATATAGAAAATCGTTATTACTGCCCAATATATCCAAAAAGATTCATCAGGGAAAAAGTCTGTATTTTTTATAATTGGCAGCAATACTCCTAACCCCAGCATTGCCAGCATATGTATCCGATACTGACTCCACAAACTATACCATTCTTTTCATATTAATCCTTTCATACCCACACTTCCTTCTATTCTTCCTGTCCTTTTGAGAGAAATACGATAATTTCTTCTAATGTTGCCATATCTGTCTTATAATCTTTCGGCATCTTCAATTTATCTACCAACGCTTCAACTCCATATGAATTTTTTCTTACCCCTTTGACTGCCTGTTCATCAAATTCTTTCAGCTCTTCTTTGGAACATTTTAAAATTCCATATTGTTCAATCAAGCGGTCTTTTTCTTCATATAATTTCAAACTTCCCTGATCGATATATGCAATATAATCACAAAGTCTTTCCAAATCACTCACGATATGAGAAGATATTAAAACAGACTGATCTTCTGCCCTTGTAAATTCATAAAGAATATCTAAAATCTCATCTCTCATAAATGGGTCTAGTCCGCTCGTTGGTTCATCTAGAATTAACAGTTTTGCATGATGTGAAAGTGCCACCGCGATTGCAAGTTTCATCTTCATTCCTTTCGAGTAATTCTTAAACTGCTTTTTCCATTTTGGAAGTTCAAACTGATCGATCAATTCATAATATCGTTTTTCATCCCAGTTTCTATAAATATTTTTCATGATATTGTTCATCTGGTCTGCTGTCACATATTCTGGAAATGATGGCTCATCCAGAACGACTCCAATATCCTGTTTTGTCTCTGTAAAATCTTCCTCAATATTCTTTCCTAACACATAGATTGTTCCGCTGTCTTTGTGAATCATATCCATAATCAGACGGATCGTAGTACTTTTCCCTGCCCCATTCTTCCCGACAAGTCCAAGAATACAACCTTCTGGTAGTGAAAATGTCATATCTTTCATTTCAAATCCTTTAAATGACTTTGATACATTTTGTAATTCTAATGCATTCTTCATTATTCATCCTTTCCAATGATCTTGATCATATCGATCAGATCATCTTTTGTTAACCCGCATGTTCTTGAAAGCTTCACTGCTTTCTCCAAATATTGTTCTACCTTCTTTAAATTCTCCTCCTTGATAAGCTCCAGATTCTTCTCCGCCACAAAACAGCCTTTTCCTGCCACAGAATTAATAAATCCATCTTTCTCAAGCTCATCATACGCCCTCTTTGTTGTGATCACACTGATCCTTAAATCCTTCGCAAGTCCACGAATCGACGGAAGCATTTGTCCAGCTTCTAATTCTTCTGTAATGATCAGATTCTTGATCTGTTCATAAATCTGTTCATAGATTGGCTGATTCTTGGCATTGCTGATTATGATTTTCACTTAATTCTCTCCTTTCTTTGTTTTTCTGTATATACACAGTATATACAGTCCGTTTTTTATTGTCAAGAGAAAAGAAAGAATCCTACAAATCAAAAAATCACAAGCAGTAATTTCTTATTACCACTTGTGATTATTATCTATGCTATATTCTAATTTGTTAAATTTATAAATCTTCTATTTCTTTCAAGATTTCTTCTACTTCAGGTATATCAACCTGACATTCTTCTGCTATTTTTTCCTTTGAAAAACCTTGTTTTTTTAATCTTATACATTGTAAAAATAATTGCTTTCCTTCCTTTCTTCCTTCCTTTCTTCCCTCTTCCAATCCTTCTTCTCTCGCAGTTTTCATCCTGCTGATTTCATCACTATATGCCATTTCTTCTCGCAAACACAAATATCGTTCTCTTTCATCCTGACTCATTTTATACATCTCATCTTTTACCGCCTCTCTACATGGATTTCCTTTAATCGTATCGTCAACTTCTTTCCAATCTTTTGCTGCAAGTAATTTTGCCCAATAGTATAGTTCCGTTTCTTTTTCTTCCTTGGCAGCATTTTCTAATTTCTTTAATTGTACCACGTGAAATTGCAATTTGTCATTATATTCTTCCCCCGTTTTTATATCCAATAATTTAATATGATGATGAAAACCTTGACTTCTCATCAAGTTAAAAGTTAAAATCTAAAATACCTATATGTATACATGGTTCTAATTCTCCATATGGTTGTCCGTGATAAAATCCATCTGTAAACATCCTGCAATTATAAAACAAACTTCGTTCCGTCCAATCATTCTGATAACGATTTTGCATTTCTATATTGATTTTCTTATTATTGTTCAGATAAATTTTTACATTTTAATCCAAAATAAAAAGGCGACTTCATATCGCCCTTTATTTACAACTAATTATTTTATCTCAACCTGACACATCTTCATAGCTTCCAACGCATTCCTATGACTCTCAGGAGTCACTCCCGCACAACATGAAGAATCAACACTTACCTTCACTTCCGGCAGTGCTGCTTTAATCAGCATTGCATTGGATATCACACAGATATCCGTACATAATCCGATCAGTTCGATTTCAACTTCCTGATCTTCATATGTTTCCTTCAATATCTGTGCCAGTTCCATAGAACCAAAAGTTCCTTTTCTACAGAAATTATGGACTTCTGCTTTCGTCTCTGCGATTGCCTGCATGATTTCGCTGTTTAATGCCCAGCCGTCTTCTCCACAGATACAATGTTTGACTGGAAGATTCTTTCCTTCCTGTGTGGAAAGATAATCTTCCTCATGTGTATCGAGCGTTCCATAGATATCACCCTCAAAATTACGAATCTTTCCCACAACAGGTGTTACGATCTCCTGTGCTTCTTTGGTTCCAAGGCTTCCGTCGATGAAGTCATTCTGCATGTCGACGACAATTAATATATTTCTCATGAAAGTTTAGCTCCTACCAGCTGGTTTACAAGTTTACCGTCAGCTTTTCCTTTGACTCTTGGCATCAGGTTCTTCATAACTTTTCCTTTATCTTTCATTGTCGGTGCATCAATTCCAAGTTCTGCTAATACAGCATTGATCTCAGCTTCGATCTGTTCTTCACTCATCTGCTCTGGTGCGAACTCTTCTAAGACTGCTAATCTTGCTTTGCATTCATCAATGATATCTGTACGATCAGCAGGGCAAGTATCCATTGTCTCTTTTGTCTGTTTGATCTCTTTTGCGATAATTGTGTTTTCTTCTGCCTCTGTCAGATCTTCTCTCTTATCGATCTGTGCGTTTTTTAATGCACTTAATAACATAGAAAGACTTTCTTTTCTCTCTTTGTCCTTATTCTTCATCGCTGTCATCATTTCTTTGCGGATTACATCAATCATACTCATAGTTTCTTATCCTCCTGTATAAATGTTCTCTTGACATCTATTGTAGCACAAAATACTATCTTCGTTTCACTAATTTTACAACATGACTCAATTATATTTCCCAAGAATGCCGGCTTCCTTCCAATTTTCTCTGATACGACAACACCAGATAATCTTCTTTATATTTTCTGATTTCCAGAATATCTGGCTTCGTGATCTCTGGAAAACCTGCTTCTGAAAATACATGAATATATCTCTTCTCACAAGGCTTGTCGTCTTCGATCACTTGTCCTGCATCGATATAGGCACTTTCGATATCCAGACGTTTCCCCTGTCTTGCAGTAATCTTTGTCTGCTCATAGACTTCAATATCCTTCGTCATAAACAAAAACAACTTCACTGGATGGACCTGAATGCTTGTCTCTGAAATAATTTCAAAATCACATGGAATATGTTGTCTTATAATATAATTTTTCAAAATACAGAGCTCTTTAAATTCATTCATGTTCGTTGCTTTCAAAATCCCCATGCCACCAAGTTCTGGCATATCTCCAATACTTTTTTCTTCAATGATCATAACTGATCTTCCCATTTCTTTTTGAAAATTTGCCTCTATTGCATGTTTCAGGGTTGCACCTACGTATAAAATATCTGTTTTTTTATCTCTTTTTAAAATCGGATAAACTGGAAATTCCATCTGTTCCTGCCAAATAGAATGCATATACTACTACCTCCTAAAAATTGCTCTCGTAATAGTATATGCATAATTCATCTTAATATTGACATTTTCCTACTGTTCTTGGATATGGAATGACATCTCTGATATTAGCAATTCCTGTTGCGTACATTACCATACGTTCAAATCCAAGACCAAATCCTGCGTGTCTTGTGGAACCATATTTGCGAAGATCTAAATAGAAATCATAATCTTCTGGTTTCATACCTAATTCTGTGATTCTCTCTTCCAGTTTCGCAAGATCATCTTCTCTCTGGCTTCCCCCGATGATCTCTCCAATAGCTGGCACTAAAAGATCCATGGCTGCAACCGTCTTGTTGTCTTCATTCATCTTCATATAAAATGCTTTGATCTCTTTTGGATAGTCTGTGACAAACACTGGTTTCTTAAAGATCTGCTCTGTCAGATAACGTTCATGCTCTGTCTGAAGATCAATTCCCCAAGATACTTTATATTCGAATTCATCATTGTGTTCTTCTAATAATTTCACTGCTTCTGTATAAGTAACTCTTCCAAAATCAGAAGATACTACATGGTTCAAACGTTCTAATAATCCTTTATCTACGAATTTATTAAAGAACTGTAATTCTTCCTGTGCATGCTCCATCACATAATTGATGATATATTTGATCATCTGCTCTGCAAGGATCATATTATCCTCAAGATCTGCAAATGCGATCTCTGGCTCGATCATCCAGAATTCTGCTGCATGTCTTGTTGTATTGGAATCTTCAGCTCTGAAAGTTGGTCCAAATGTATAAATATTGCGGAATGCCTGTGCAAAAGTCTCTCCTGCAAGCTGTCCGCTGACGGTTAAGCTGACTGGCTTCTTAAAGAAATCCTGTTCATAATCAACTTTTCCTTCTTCAGCGATCTTGTTAAGATCCATCGTTGTTACCTGGAACATCTCTCCAGCACCTTCACAGTCCTGTCCTGTGATCAATGGTGTATGCACGTATACAAAATCACGTTCCTGAAAGAATTTATGGATCGCATATGCAATCTGAGAACGAACTCTGAATACTGCCTGAAACGTATTCGTTCTTGGTCTTAAATGAGAGATAGATCTTAAATATTCTAATGTATGACGTTTTTTCTGTAATGGATAATCGGATGGGCATTCTCCCTCGACTTCTACACTCTTTGCATGAATCTCAAATGGCTGTTTCGCATCTGGTGTCACGATCACAGTTCCATTAACGATCACAGCTGTTCCAACATTTAATTTGCTGACCGTATCAAAGTTGTCCATCTCCTGATCATATACAACCTGAATCGGTTCAAAAAATGTACCATCATTAATAACCAGAAATCCGAATTTCTTTGATCCACGATTGCTTTTTACCCAGCCGCAGATCTCTACTTCTTTCTGATCATATTCTTTGTAATTTCGAAATAATGTTCTTCCTGTCATCATTTCCATGTTATCTTTGTCCTCCGTTTTTCACTTAGAATTCAAATAAATTCAGCCCGATTTCTTCATCAAACTTGCGGTCAACTGTGCCTTCGATCTCAGTTAATACAAGTTCTCCGGTTCCGCTGATCACTGCTTCTGTCAGATGACCTCCATAGACATTCCCTGCTTCATCCGCAACACTGATATGGAAGTGTGTATAAGTTTCCCCATTCATAGTATTGATATTCCCACCAATGGAAACGATCTCAAGATCACCTTCCCATGTACGGCCTTTGAATACTTTTTCCTTTGTATCAAAAACACCAGCTGTTACTTTGCCTGCTGCCCCGATTCCTGTTAAGTATGCAAGTTTGATATTTTCTTTTTGGGCGACCTCTTTTAATTTTGCACAGATTTCTTCGCCTTTGTCAATTCTTATTACGTATTGATTGTTGAATTTTTTGTATTCCATGTTCATTACCTCCTTTGGGCTCTTATAATCCTGCATATATCTTAACGCACGTATGATATCTTTTCTAGATATTTTCACAGATTTCTAAAAAATGGATGTCCACATTCCATGAACATCCATCCTTTGAACCTCTATTCTATTTTCACTTAACAAAGCTTTTCATACATCTCAAGCAACATCTCATCTGTAATCTCCACTGGATTATTATACAGATTTGGATGCCTGCTGATCTTCACTAATTCTGCGATCTGTTCTTCATTCAAATGCAAATCTTTCAGATCATTTCGAAGTCCCATACTTGCTTTCAGATCATGGATCGCATCTGCCATCGCATCCACATCTTCAAATCCTAATTTCTTCGCAAGTTCTAAAACTCTTCCTCCATCTGCATCTTTGTTGATCCTTGCAAAATAATCCAAAGTCAGCCCGCATGCTTCTCCATGTGGAATATGATGCAAGTTTGTCAGAGGAAATGAACATGCATGAGATGATGTTGTCTTCGGCAAGGTAAATGCAAGTCCTGCGATCACAGATGCTTCACACATTTTTTCTCTTGCTTCTTCATCCGTTGGATTCTTATATGCTTTATATAAATATTGAAAAACAAGGTCAGCTGCATGAATCGCCAATGTATCGCAGATTGGCTGATGTCCTTTACTCCAGTATCCCTCGATCGCGTGGGACAGCACATCAATTCCAGTTCCTGCCGTTACCTGTGGCGGCATCGTATAAGTAAGTTCTGGATCGATGATCGCCACATCCGGGTAAAATCCATCGGATACGATCGGAGATTTCTTTTTATTTTTCCGGTCTGTTAGTACAGATACACAAGTAACTTCACTTCCAGTTCCTGCTGTTGTTGGAATTGCGATCAACGGCAAATGTTCTTGTGGTACTTTTTCTCCGGTTCCATGATATTTTCGAATCGAATCCTCTGTCAAAGCGATCGTCGCTGCTGCTTTGGCAGCGTCCATAGAACTTCCACCGCCAAGTGCTACAATAAAATCAATTCCTTCTTCTCGTATCATCTTTGCACAACGATCAACTTCTTCCACATCAGGATTCGGAGAAATATCTCCATATGCTGCTTTTAAAAGTCCCTTACTTTCTTTGATCATCTCATCTGCCTGTCCACTTTTTAAGAAAAATGGTCCCGTGATCAAAAGTCCCTTTTTACATCCTAGTTCTTCGGCTATTTTCCCAATCTCACCAACTCTGCCTTTTCCAAATATGATCTTTACCGGTTGTAAATAATCCCAGTTCATCTATCTTCACCTCAAATCACAAATTTTCTAATCACAAAAATTTTTAGTCACAGAACTTTTCATCTGCCATTGTTAGCACTTCATCAAGAATTGGCAGATATTCCTTTAATTCTTCTTCTGTGATGATCAGTGGCGGACAGATTTCAATAAAGTTTTCTCTTCCAAATGTTGCAAAACCACGTTTCTTGAGTTCTGCAAAGATCCAAGGCATTGCTTCTCCAGGAACTCCGTATTCCTGCATTGGTTCTCTTGTTTCTTTGTTCTTTACTACTTCTAATGCACCAAATAATCCGATGCATCTGGCTTCTCCGATACATTTATGTTTTTCAACCATTTCATCCATAAATGGAGCAACGATCTCATGCATTTTGGCAACGTGCTCTCCGATCTTATGATCCTTGTAGTAATTGATCGCTGCAACACCTGCTGCACAAGCAAGTGTATGTCCTGAATAAGTTAATCCACACTGTAGTACATTTTCTTCAAAATATTTTGCAACTTTCTCATTTACGATAACTCCTCCAAGTGGTACATATCCACACGTAACACCTTTTGCAAATGTGATCATATCTGGTTTGATATCAAAATTCTGCCATGCAAACCATTTACCAGTACGGAAGAATCCTGCCATGACTTCATCACAGATCATCATGATTCCATACTTGTCACAAAGTGCTCTGACACCTTCCATATAACCATCTGGTGGTAAGATCACTCCGTTTGCTCCAACGATAGATTCCATAAGGATCGCTGCTACATTATCGGTTCCTTCATATCTTAACTGGAGATCTAATGCTTCCAATGCTTTCTTTGTAACTTCTGCATCATCCACACCTTTTGTGTAACCATCTCTGTACATATGTGGATTCATAAATTTTACAAATCCATTTGCTCCACCGATTTCTGCTGCAAATCTTCGCCAGTCACCAGATGCATTGGAAGATCCAAGAGTTGCTCCATGATAGCTTCGATAGCAAGAAAAGATTTTTGTTCTTCCTGTTACCATACGTGCCATTTTAATTGCATTTTCATTAGATTCTGCACCCGCATTGGCAAAAAATACTCGTTTATATGTATCTGCCCCTGCTGCTTCCACCAGGAGTTTTGCAAGTTCACTCTTTGGTTCTGATGCATATGCTGGCGCCATAAAACACATCTTGTCTGCCTGTGCTTTGATCGCATCTACGATTTCTGGAAGCTCATGTCCTAAGTTAGAACATACCAGTAAAGAGGCCATATCTGCATATTTCTTTCCGTCATAATCCCAGAAATAAATTCCTTTTGCTTTCTCGATCGGCAATACATCCTGTCCTGCTTTGCTCCATGACTGGAGAATATATTTTTTATGTAATTCCTGTACTTCTTTTCCTGTTAAACTCATGATGTGATCTCCTTTCAATTTACAATACATTAATTCCTATGAAAAAAGAACATCGGATATTTCATCTCCGACGTCCTTGTCTTTCTCTTTCTGAATTTATCATAGGCTTTTTCTGTCGCCCGTTCAATATTATAAAGCCTATTGTTTTTTATGCTGTAGCACATATACAAGGTTAAAAATTCACACAGCCACTTTGTGCTGTGCCACATTTCCTACAAAATTTCCTGAATCATAAATGCAACTTTAAACCGAACTCTGATATCAAGATCCGAGAGATTAAAACCTGTGATCTCCTCAATCTTATTAATCTTTTTATTGATCGTATTTCGATGTACAAACAGTTCATCTGCCGTATCTTTAACACTTCCACTATGATTTAGATACGCCTCTAATACTTGGCAGTAATCTGTCTGACTCGTTTCATCATACTTCAAAAGTTTTCCCATCATTTCCATATAATATTCCCGGATCGTTGTCTTATCATCCATGGACAAGAACAACTTGTACATTCCAAGTTCAGAATAAAGACTGGCCTCTTCCGCGTGATTTCTTGTTTTCTCAAGTTTCAGTGCTCCCAGCGCCTGATGATAGCTTCTCGAAATACACTGCATACTTTTTGTTGACTGCCCAATTCCAATATAGCTGCTTTCTTCTTTTCTTAAAAGTCTCTGATAATTCTTGATCACTTCATCTAAGATTTTCTGAACATCATGATCATTCATCTGATTAAAGATCAATAAGATTTTCTCGTCCATTTCAAAAATGATCACATCCTGGTGTCTATACGATAAATGATTTTCAATATACTTTTGCAAACGTTCCTGTCGTTCTTTTTCAATCTTCTGAGCCCCTGCTAATACTTCAATCATCGCCACACAGTAAGACCACTCCGCTGAATAATGGTAACGTTCTAATGCTGGAACATAAACATCTTTTTGTTCCGGGAAGAAAATCGCATTTTTGACTGCACTAGACAGCTCGATTCCTGCCATTCCTTCTTCCGTGATCTTCCTGCAAAACATCTGCATGATCTTCGCCATATGCGTTTCCCATGGAGTCGTGATCAACGGAAACGATCTTTCTGCGCAATAATCTATAATATTTTGAGGAACCTTTTTTATATATGGCCCTGTATTAATGATCAATGCTGTAGCCTGGTTATCAATAATGCATTTTACAAGATCAAATAACTCTTCTTCAGATTTTAATGCCACTCCCGTTGTAAGTGCCACTTCTTGTCCCTCCAGAAATGTTGAGATTTCCATTGCTTCCACAACATGAGTCCAACGGACAACCCTGTCCAGATTGTCTTCCCCTGAAAGTATCTCCAATTCTTCATCTTTTACAAATTCAAGTAATCTTCTTAAGGTGATCGCCATACTCTTCCCTCCTTTTTTCTTATACTAATATTGAAACTCCTGATGCAAAAAGTAAGATATACGTTATTTTCATAAATAATTTCTGATCGATCTTTTCATGAATCTTATTTCCAACATAAATTGCCAGAAACAATGGGAGAATACTGATCCCTGTCATCTTCAGTACCTCACTCGTCATATATCCTTTTAGAATATCGCTGATCATAAGACCCGTGTTTAATATCACCCACACAGATGCAACCGTTGCACGAAAGTTTTCTTTATCTTTTAACACAGCAGATGCATACACGACTAGTAATGCACCTCCAGATACAAACATCCCATGAATCACTCCCGCGGCCAGTAAAATTTCATTTAACATAAATCCATCCATTTTGATTTCTTTTTTGATAAACATTTTTTTCAATGCGATAAGCAGGATCATCACTCCATATGCTGGCAGTAAAAGATCAAATGATAAACGTTCAAATAACCATATACCTGCAAACATTCCTATTGCCATATAGACGATGATATTAAAAAGTATCTTCCACTGAATATTTTTGTAATTTTTTACTGCCAGGATCAAACAAGACAAAAAGGCCATAATATTTAATATGACCTTCGCCTCATGCACCCCGATCAACATCATTGCTGGTGGCATTGCCAGTAATGTTCCAGCAAAACCTGTGACCGCCTGTACGACATTCGCTACAAATAAGACGAGCAAAAATATCATATTTCTCATAATTTTAATGTCTCATTTTGTTCATTGATGATGTTTAAGATTTCTTCACGGATCTGCATGTATTCTCTTGTATATCTTGCACTTTCTTTGTTTACTCCACCAATATCATATGTAAAGTCTGTTTCAAACTGTTTTACGATCCTTCCAGGTCTGCTTGACATAACGATAACTCTTGTTGCAAGTGCTAACGCCTCATCAACATCATGTGTGATCAAAAATACTGTATTCTGTGTCTGACTCCAGATCTTTCGGATCAATGTCTGCATATTTTGTCTTGTTAACGCATCCAATGCTCCAAATGGCTCATCCATCAGTATCATTCCTGGCTGATTTACAAGAACTCTCGCAAGAGATGCTCTCTGTCTCATACCTCCGGATAATTCATATGGTTTATGATCTCCAAATTCTCCAAGTTCTACAAGATTCAAATATTTCTTTGTCAACTCTTCTGTCTGTTCTTTTGGAAGATGTCTTACATTTGGTCCAAACGCCACATTATCGTGAATATTCAGCCATGGATACAAAGTTGGTGTCTGGAACACTACAGCTCTTTCCCAACTGGCACCATCGATGATCTCCCCATTCATTCTTGCTTCTCCTTCGGTTGGTTTTAAGAATCCTGCAATGATATTTAGCAGAGTACTTTTACCACATCCAGAGGGTCCCAATACACAAATGAATTCTCCTTTTTCAATGTTTAAATTGACATTCTGGAGAGCGGTGACTTCACCGCGTTCTCCATTGTATCTTAAATTGATGTTTTTAAGGGTTACAACATCCTGTGATTCTTCTTTTAATAATTCTTCCATGGCTTTCCCTCACTTTCTAGTCTTCCTGTCTTGTGGCTATTTTAAAGCCTTTTCGATATATTCTGGTGCGATTCCTTTTTCAAATGCTGATTTTGCTGGAACCTTTGTGATATTTTTCTGGTCTTTTAAGAATTTTGCTGTATCTAACAGGTTATCTGCAAATGCACCAATCTTATCACTTGTTCCAAAATAATCACTGCTGATCTGTTCTTTTGCTGATGGCCATATTGCCCCTGCGATCTGTGTTGTAACATCTGAATTTGATAATCCCAGCTGTTTTGCAAGTGCTGTTACCGCATCATCTTTGCTGTCTTTATAATATTTCTGTGCCTCTAACATAGTCTTAATATATTTCTGTACAAGATCTGGATGCTCTTTTGCAAAATCTTCTCTGACAACTTCTACATTGGCTGTCATATATCCTTCTTTTGCTGCATCTCCATTTGATACAAGGATTTCTCCTCCTTCATTTAATACATTCTGAAGTGCTGGCTGCCAGATCCATGCGGCATCGATATCGCCTCGTTTCCAAGCTGCAAATGCACTATTTGTATCCATATCAAGTAAAGTTACATCTTTTTCAGATAATCCCTGAGAACTCAAATAACGTAACAGACAATAATGAGATGTTGTTGCAAATGGTACTGCGATCTTTTTGCCTTTTAGATCTTTGATACTCTGAATATTATCTTTTTTACGAACTGCCAGAGATTCGATATCTCCTAAAACTTCATGGATCCAGATAACTTTGATCGGAATATCTGTTGCGATTGCCAAAGAAGATGAAGTAGAACCTTCTAGTCCAAAATCAATACTCTTTGCTTTTAACGCATTATTTACATCTTTACCAGATGAGAATTTCACGATCTTAACTTTGACTCCCATATTTTTTTCTAATAAATCTTTCGCTTTGGCGATTCCTTCATCATTCGGCATCTCCTGTGTACCGATCGTTACAGTTTCAACATCTTTTGAAGAAGATGATTTTGAAGAACTGCTGTCTTTTTTTCCACATCCTGCAAATACACTTCCTGCCATAACAACCGCCATTGCACATGCTGCTGCCTTTTTCCAAATTCCTTTTCTCATAATACAAGTCTCCTTTCCAAGCTTTCCATTAAGTGTCAGTCTTTTCCCTTCCATGGGACAACTCGGTTTTCTACAAAAAGAATGATTCCATTTAATATAATACCTGTAGCACTCATAATGATGATTCCCATGAAAATGATGTCATATCTTAAATAGTTACTTGCATCGAGTACCAGCCATCCAAGACCAGAACTTGCTGCTACCATCTCTGCTGCTACCAGTGTTGTATATCCAACACCAAGTGCTGTTCTAAGTCCCACAAAAATATCTGGAAGACAGGATGGAAAAATAACTTTCATAAATACCTGTTTTTTTGTTGCTCCTAATGTATACGCACTGTTGATATAATCTTTTTTCACTCTTAACACTGCAGATGTACACTGAATATAAATCGGTGCAAAACATGCTAAAAATAACAGTGCGATCTTTGATTCATTGTCAATTCCAAGAACCAGCACAAGCAATGTATAATATGCAAGTGGTGGAAGTGGTCTGTAAAATTCAATGATCGGTTCTAAGACTGCTCTGAATTTTGAACTTGTACCACTTAATAGTCCAAGAGGTACTGCAACAATTGCTGCTAATACAAAGGATACTAATAATCGGTACATACTTGCTCCGATATGCTGAGCTAATGTAAATCCCTTATATCCATTCGTTGCGATCTCCGTAAATGCATTCCACACTGCCATTGGTGTTGGTAACAAACTTGTATCAACCATTTCCAGTTTTGTTACGATATACCAGGCTGCTAATATAATGACTACGGTTGCGATCGTGACTTTTTTCTCTACTGGAAATTTCTTTTTCTTCATCGTCTTACCTCGCTTCACGTTTGTATTTAATGTTTCTGCCTTACTAGTAAGCATCTGCACCACCCTCTCCATTTCTTACCTGATAAGATTCAAAGATCGGCATTACAAAGATCTTTCCATCTCCTGGTGTTCCTGTATGATTTGTTTTCATGATCACTTCTACAATCTTATCTGCCTGATCATCTGCTGCGATCAGTGTGATCAATCTCTTGGGTAATAATCTGTGTCTTGTGTTTCCTGTGATCTCACCGGCAAAATTAAATGGTTTTTTTCCTCTTCCTCGAACTTTTGTACAAGTGTAGGCTGGAAATCCTGCTGCCTCAAGGGCATCTTTTGTAGCATTTGTCATATTCGGCCGGATCACTGCCATAATCTCTTTCATGCGGATGTCCCTCCTTTAAAGTCCTTCGCTTTCACTACTGATCGTAAATGCCTGATCAACCGGACTGATAAAGATTCTTCCATCTCCGGAATTTCCATGTTCTCCAGTTCTTGCACTTTTTATGATAATATCTCTGACTTCTTCTTTGTCTTCATCATCAATGATCATTAAGATCATTTCTTTCGGAATCTCATCATAAAATACATCCCCAATCTGAATTCCTTTTTGTTTTCCTCGTCCATATACTTCCATTTTTGTAACAGATGAATGTCCAGCTTCCAACAGTGCATCTAACACCTCTTTTACTTTCTCCGGACGAATGATCGCTCTTAGTAATAACATCATGTGCCTCCCTTCCAGCCTTTTCTATTACATATCATTGCAATAGAAAAGGCGCCAGCAAAATTTGCTGACGCCTTTGTCAAATCTGTTTTGTTCTTGATTTGACTCTTATTATACAGATTCAAAAAAATATTGCAATGTGCTGTGGCACATGAATTCTTGTGCTTATAGTATACACTGCTACCAAGGAATGACCACAAACAATCCCCCAGCGATCAATGCTCCTATGATCGGTCCTACAACTGGAATCCATGCATATCCAAAGTTAGAATCCCCTTTCCCTGGGATTGGAAGAACTGCATGTGCAAGTCTTGGGCCTAAATCTCTGGCTGGATTAATCGCATATCCAGTTAATCCACCAAGTGACATACCAATGGAAACGATGATTGCAAATACGAAGAAATAGTTAAGTCCCATAGAACCTGCATTTTCCACATTTCCGATTCCAAGAATCGCAAAAACTAAAACAAAGGTTCCAATGATCTCACTTAACAGGTTTAATCCTGTGTTTGCAATAGAAGGTCCTGTACAAAATACTCCTAATTTTGTTCCCTGATCTTTGGTTACCTCAAACTGCCCTGCAAATAAGACATACACAAGGACTGCTCCTACAAATGCTCCTGCAAACTGAGCGATCACATATCCTGGCACCATAGACCAAGAGAAATTACCAATCGCCGCAAGTGCGATCGTAAGTGCCGGGTTAAAATGAGCTCCTGATGAAGATCCAAAAATAAATGCTGGTACAAGTACCGCAAGTCCCCATGCAAATGTAATCTGCACAGCCCCTGCACCTTTCATTCCTGATCTTTCAAGGTTTACATTTGCTACAACTCCATCTCCAAGCAAGATTAAAAGCATTGTTCCGATAAATTCTGCAATATAAGGTAACATAGTTTTTCCCTCTTTTCTCTTAATTTTTTAGTTTTGCATGATATATTAATTTTTAGCCCATCCGAAAGAATATTTTACTGCCTTTTCCCATCCTGCTAATTTTTCTTCTCTTTCGTCCTCTTTCATTTCTGGATGGAACTTGCGGTCAATATTCCAGTTGTTGATAACGTCATTTTTATCTTTCCAGTATCCAACGGCAAGTCCTGCAAGATAAGCTGCTCCCATTGCAGTTGTCTCAACACATCTTGGACGACGTACTTCTGTATTAAGAATATCTGACTGGAACTGCATTAAGAAGTTGTTTGCACTTGCTCCACCATCAACTTTTAATGCACTTAATTTGATTCCGCTATCTGCTTCCATTGCTTTTAACACATCATATGTCTGATATGCCAGAGATTCTAATGTCGCACGAATCACATGATATTTATTGACACCTCTTGTGATGCCAACGATTGTTCCTCGTGCATACTGATCCCAGTGTGGCGCACCAAGTCCTGTAAATGCAGGAACTACATAACAGCCATTTGTATCTTTTACTTTTGAAGCCATATATTCAGAATCTGGTGATGAATCTACCAGTCTCATCTCATCTCTTAACCACTGGATTGCTGCTCCTGCAACAAAAATAGACCCTTCTAATGCATAATTAACTTCTCCATCTAAGCCCCATGCAATGGTTGTGATCAGTCCATTATCAGAAAATACTGGTTTTGTTCCTGTATTCATTAACAGAAATGCCCCTGTTCCATATGTATTTTTGGCCTCCCCTGCTGTAAAGCATGTCTGACCAAACAATGCTGCCTGCTGATCTCCTGCTGCTCCTCCGATTGGAATTTCTTTTCCAAAATAACTTTCGTCTGCCATTCCATAAACTTCACTGGATGGTCTTGCCTGTGGAAGCATTGATTTTGGAATTCCAAGTTCTTCAAGGATTTCATCATCCCATTCGAGAGTATTAATATTAAATAGCATAGTTCTTGCAGCATTTGAATAATCTGTAACATGAACTCTTCCTTTTGTCAGTTTCCAGATCAGCCATGTTTCTACTGTTCCAAATAAAAGATCTCCTGCCTCTGCTTTTTCACGTGCTCCTGGTATGTTGTCAAGAATCCATTTTACTTTTGTTCCACTAAAATAAGCATCGATCATTAATCCTGTTTTTTGTCGGAATTTCTCTGTCAGACCTTTTTCTTTTAGCTGATCACAATACTCAGATGTTCTTCGGCACTGCCAGACAATTGCATGATACACAGGTTCTCCTGTATTCTTATCCCAGATGATCGTTGTCTCTCTCTGGTTTGTAATTCCGATGGCTGCAACCTGATCTGGTGTAATATTTAACTTGTTCATTGCTTCTACTGCTACTCCAAGCATGGAAGACCAGATCTCATCCGCATCATGCTCCACCCATCCAGGATGAGGAAAATACTGTGTAAATTCCTTCTGTGCAACACTGCAGATCACACCTTGTTCATTAAATAAGATACAGCGGTTACTTGTTGTCCCTGCGTCCAGTGCCATAATGTATTTTTTCATAATAACTACCTCCTATGACTCTTTTATTATATGTTCATATTACATTATGCATAATTTTGTGTCTATTATTTATCTTTTTTTGTGCATTTTTTTAAATTTAAAAGGTCGAAAAAACCCTCTTTTTTCACTAAATTTTGTTCAAAAAGAGAGTATTTTCGTGAATTTCTAATTTTTTATTTTATTATTCTACAACAGTCGTAAATTTTTCCCAAGGAATATTTACTTCCGCACCTTCATTGATGATCGCATCTACATGCATTAATAATGGGAAGTCATCTAAAGATACAACGCCTCTTTCTGCCAGTTTACGTACGGCACGAGCTGTTCTTGTTGCAATAACGATAGACTCTAAAGTTACACCCTGTAATTCTTCCATTGCCTGATCAAATGTCAGTCCACGTCCTAATAATGTACCAATCTTACGAGTTCTTCCACCGAAGACTGTTACATATAAGTCACCAGCTCCGTGAATGATGTTTTCTGGTCCACCATGAATCAGTTCTAACAGATGGATCATTTCTTTGACACCCTGTCCAAACAATGCTGCCTGAGAGTTATAATGTACTGCTCCGATCTCTCCATCTCTCTTCTCCGCTAAACCAACTGCAAGAGATACACCTAATGCGTAAGCATTCTTCATAGCTACGGCACACTCAACACCTACAACATCTGTAGAAAGACTGATGTGATAGTAATCTGTTGTTAATAAAGATTTGATGAATTTTAATGTTTCCATGTCTTTTCCACAGAAAGCTACATGGCTGTCATCATGGTCTGCTAATTCATAACTTGTACATGGTCCACCGATGGCGTTAAAGTTAATATGTTTTCCTTCTGGCTGTCTCTGTTCGAAGATATGTGGATAAGGAACTAAAGTTCCGTCATCTAAATCTACCATACCTTTTGTTACTGTTAATAAAGGTACATCTTCTGGTAATACTGGAAGGATTTCGTCACAGAACCAGTCAAGTCCGAAACTGCTTACTCCACCTAAGATTAAGTCTGCTCCTTCTAATGCTTCTTCTAATTCTTCGATCTGATAATATTTGATCCCATCATGAAGAGTTCTCTTTAATGTGATATGGAAATTATCCTTCTTTAATCCATCAATGATATCTCTGTCTAAAGGTGATCCTACCAGACGTACCTCGTGTCCATTTTCAAATGCTGGGAATGTGATCGCAGAGTTCATCTGACCTGCACAAACAAATGTAATAACGCTCATTTCTTATCCCCCTGAAATTTAAATATTTTACTTAATCATTTTATTTATTCTGCTACTTTTTTGCAAGCTACAACGTCAACTCCTAGTCCTAATACGTTAGGGATCACTACATCCCCGATCGCTACAGGAGCTTTCATTGTTACTTTATCTAATTCTTTCATGATATCATAGATTTTACCCTTTGGAATATCACTTGCGGTTTTGACTGGAACTCTTCTTGCAGTCTTTGCTTCTACTCTGACTGTAGAAGTGATCACTCGTGTTGGATTTACCAGTTCTTTTTCTCCGTAAGCGGCTCCTCTTGGGCATCCATTTCCAGTAACCTTATATCCATTTTCTTCATCAACTTTTAAATGACATCCTTTTGGACATACGATACAAATTAAATCTGTCATCTTTATGCACCTACCTTTTCTACAGATACTGTAATCTCACCATTTTCTACTTTATCTAAAAATGCTTTCGGAATAACGATCTTTTCCATTTCTCCTGGTGCCATGTGTTCTCTCTTAAAGGAAGCAAGTTCCTCACCATTTGATCTTACTTTGATCGCTACATCTGTAAATACGTTTCTTGCACGGAACATAACTTCAACTTTCTTGTCTACATTAGATGGACGTACTTTCTGTGGAACGATTCCGTTGACCCCATCTCCATTTTTGATATCAATGCATGTCTGATCTTTTGTTTCTCCATTTTTTACGTATTCTGCAGCACTCTTTCCTGCCTTCTGGCTTTCTGCTGTAACAAAGTCTACCAAGTCATGAACATGAACGACATTTCCACTTGCGAAGATTCCTTCTGCTGAAGTTTCCATGTTTTCATATACAACTGGTCCACTTGTGGCTGGATCCATTGTAATTCCTGCAGATTTTGTTAATTCATTTTCTGGGATCAATCCAACAGATAATAATACAGTATCTACATCAAATTCCATCTCTGTTCCTGGAATTGGTTGATTCTTTTCATCAACTTTTGATACGATAACTTTCTCAACTCGTTTATCACCCTGAATATCTGTGATCGTATGTGATAAATACAGTGGAATATCATAATCATTTAAGCACTGTACGATGTTACGGTTTAATCCGTTAGAATATGGACAAAGCTCTACACATCCAACTACTTTTGCACCCTCTAAACTCATACGTCTTGCCATGATCAGTCCGATATCTCCGGATCCTAAGATCAGTACTTTCTTACCTACCATATATCCTTCAATATTCACATATCTCTGTGCTGCACCTGCTGTAAACACTCCAGCCGGACGATCACCAGGGATCGCGATGGCTCCTCTTGTTCTTTCACGGCATCCCATATTTAAGATAATGGATTTACCTTCAAGTTTCATATAACCATTTTTCTTATTCATGGCATGTACACATTTTTCTGTTTCATCTACGTCAAGAACCATCGTATCAAGCATCACTTCGATATTTGTTTCATTTAACATATCAATGAATTTACCTGCATATTCAGGTCCTGTTAATTCTTCTTTGAAATAATGGAGTCCAAATCCATTATGAATACACTGATTTAAGATTCCTCCAAGTTCCTGATCACGTTCTACAACCAGAACTTTTTCGGCACCATTTTTACTTGCTTCCACTGCTGCTGCCAGTCCTGCAGGTCCTCCACCTACAACGATTACATCATACTTCATTATTTGGCACCTCCATCTTTTGTTTCTCCTGTGATAATGTTTGTTTCCAAACGATCCTGTGGAATATCTGCTAATGGTTTATTCAGCTCTCTTGCGATGATCTCCTGAACTCTTGGTCCACAGAAACCACCCTGGCATCTTCCCATACCTGCATTACATCTTCTCTTGACCGCATCAATGGATGTTGCTGGAATTGGACGATGCACTGCGTTGATGATCTCACCTTCTGTGATCGTTTCACAACGGCAGATAATCTTTCCGAATGCTGGATTCTTTTCTACTAATTTTTCTCTGTCTTCATGACTTAAATGTTTGAAGCGGTCGATATGTCTTTCATCTACAATATCTTCTTTTGCTTCTAATGTAAGTCCTGAATTTTCAAGCATCTTTAAAATATCTGGTGCAATTGCACATGCGGATGATAATCCCGGTGACTGCATTCCTGCGATATTAATAAACCCTTTGTTGTTTTTATCTTCATAAATATGGAAGTCATGATCTGCTGTTCTTGCTCTGACTCCAGCAAAATTTCTAATAGACTCTCTAAAATTAATTCCTGGTACAGATTTTAATGCTGTATTTCTCACAAAATCAAGTCCCTGTTTTGTTGTTGATACATCATTCGCTGCACTTGGCTGTGAATCTGGTCCAACGATCAGGTTTCCATGAACCGTTGGAGCAACTAAAACTCCTTTTCCTTTTTCATTTGGACATTGGAAGATTACATGATTGACCAGATTTCCCTGGCTCTTATCCATTAGGTAATATTCTCCTTTATTTGGTGTGATCTCAAATGTTTTTTCATTACACATCTCATTAACTTTGTCTGCGAAAACACCTGCTGCATTGCAAATGTATTTTGCTTCGATCACTCCGTTGTTTGTTTCTATCTTATATGTATCATTTTCTTTTTCGATTCCGGAAACTTCTGTATTAAGTTTCACTTCAACTCCATTTAATACGGCTGTTTCTGCAAGTGCCAGGGCTAATTCCCATGGACTTACGATTCCTACATTTGGAGAACTTAAAGCCGCAACGGCTTTGTCTGAAAGATTTGGTTCTTCTTTTAGAAGTTTTTCTTTATCCCAGATTTCCATATCAGGAACTCCGTTTGTGATACCTCTTTGTTTTAATTCTTCCAGTGTTTTCTTTTCTTCTTCACTGAATGCAACTACCAATGCTCCGATCTGTTTGTAAGGTACATCCAGTTTCTCACATAATTCTTTTGTATAGACATTTCCTTTGATATTGTACTCTGCCATCTTTGTTCCAGGCTTTGGATCATATCCTCCATGGATGATCGCGCTGTTTGCTTTTGTTGTTCCTACAGAAACATCATTTTCCTTTTCAACGATTACAGCTTTCACATTATATTTTCCAAGTTCGTAGGCGATAGCGCAGCCTGTGATCCCTGCACCGATAATTGCTACATCATACACTGTTATTCCCTCCTGTTTTTCACTTGCTTTTGTTGCTTTCTGACTCTATCTAACCATAATTTTTTTTGCCTGTCAAACCCGTCAAACGCCCATTTTATGCGGTTTTCAGAGTTTTTCTATTAATCATTTTATTTGATTAACAAATGATTTCTTTCACGGTTTTTGGATTATTTTTCTTAAAGTACGTGTTCACTTGTTTTTTGTATTAATCAATTGTATAATATTAATAATCGCTAGCTTATTTTGATTAGTAATTCGAATTAATCAAAATAATTTTTGATTTATCTATTGCAAATGAAATGTATAGAAAAGAGGGTACTATTTATGGGAAAGCGAAACAAAGTAACAACAAGAGATATTGCTGAATACACTGGTGTATCACAGTCTACTGTCTCTATGATCTTAAGCAACAAACCACATGTTTCTTTTTCTAAAGAAACAATCGATAAAGTAAGACAAGGTGCAAAAGAACTTGGTTACAAGAAGCCTGTTGCAGATGTAAAAAAGAAAGAACAGGCACTTGCTAAGAGTATCATCGTTATTTGTCCACTTCTTTCGAATGGTTATTATTCCATGATCATTCATTCGATCACAGAACGTGCCAAAGATTATGGTTATACCGTATTTACTGTCAGTACATTGAGGGACGTCTCTCAAGAAGAACTCTATTTAAACCTTTTATCTGGGTTTGAACTTGCAGGCGTAATTTCTTTATATCCACCAACAAAGATTGCACAGGCAAATGCATTATCTAAGCAAGTCCCTGTTGTTTCCATCGGTGATAAACCAGATGCATGCCGTTTTGATGCAGTTGAACTTGACAGTAAAAAGCCTGGATATATTATTGCTGAACATCTTCTCTCTCTTGGACATAAGCATATTACTTATATCTGTACACCGATCCGCCCAAAAGAGATTGGCCGGATCCATCGTCTTGCTGGGCTGCGTTCTTGTTTTAAAGATCATGGTCTTGATCCAGAATGGGTGGAGGTAAAATCTCCTACGATTGCTGCTTACGGAAGATATTCTGCGGATAATTCTGAATATCAAAACGGATATGATATGGCTTCTCAAGCTTTAGATGAACATACTTCTTCCACTGCTTTTGTTGGGAATAATGATATGACGGCTTTTGGGATCATGGCTGCGATCTCTGATCATGGATTCCGTGTTCCTCATGATTACTCTGTCTGTGGATTTGACAACATTCCTTTATCTTCCATGCCTCAGATCGCTTTAACTACGATCGAACATGCTTCTTTGGCAAAAGGTCGTGAAGCTGTGGATATTATATATAAGAAGAACACGCAGAAAAATATCTTTGCCAAACATCATTATATTATGCGAATGGAATATGAACCTGAACTGATTGTTCGTGATTCTACTGGAAAATGCAAAATAACAAACAAAACAAAAGAATGTCACAACATCTCCTGAAAAATATGACATTAGTATGCATTGATTTTCATACACTCTGTACGTTATCATATAACCATGATAAACGTTTATAAGTAACAAATAAGGAGGGCGCATGGCCAGCAAACTTCTAAGTAATGAATTCCAGAAACACATTTGTCTGGATTATGAATGTACTACAATTGAAGAAGCAATCCATAAAGCAGGAGATCTCTTAGTTCAAGTCGGATGTGTAAAACCACCCTACATTAATGGTATGATCCGGCGAGAACAAGAAACTTCCACTGATATCGGATTGGGGGTTATGATCCCCCATGGCACAGAAGACACTCTGAATTTTGTTTTAAAACCGGGAATCAGTATTGTTCAGATCCCACATGGAGTTTCTTATCATGGAAATACCATACATCTGGTGATCGGCATCTCAAGCCGTGAGGAAGATTCTCTGCAGGAGCTGATGCAGATTACTGATATTTTATTAAAACCTGAAAAATGCCATCAATTTTTAAATGCTTCTTCAAAACAGGAATTCATTGATATGATCAATCAGAATTATGTAGAAGAAGGAGAGTTGTAAAAATGAAAGAAAAAACTAGCATTTCACAGAAACTCCAGAAATTTGGTTCCGTTCTTGCAGGAATGGTTATCCCAAATATCGGAGCGTTTATCGGATTTGGTTTAATTACCGCATTCTTTTTGGAAACAGGATGGACTCCAAATGCAAAACTTGCAAAACTGATCACTCCAATCTTAAATTACTTACTTCCAATCTTAATTGGACATACCGGTGGTAAAATGTTTGGTGGCGATCGTGGTGGAGTTATCGGTGCTCTCGTTACCATGGGTGCGATTGTAGCCGTTGACGGAACTCCAATGTTCTTAGCCGCTATGATCTTAGGACCTGTTGCTGGTGTTTGCATTAAGAAATTTGACCAGGCAGTGGATGGAAAAATCCCTTCTGGATTCGAAATGATCGTAAATAACTTCTCACTTGGTATTATCGGTGCTATCCTTTGCTGTTTCGCAATGTTAGTATTCGGACCAGTTATGGAAACTGTAACTACTGTATTAACAAATGGTGTAAACTGGATCGTAGCACATAATGCATTACCATTATCTGCAATCTTCGTTGAGCCAGCCAAAGTATTATTCTTAAATAACGCATTAGACCATGGTATCTTCGGACCAATTGGTTATGAACAGGTTAAGACTTTAGGACATTCCGCATTATTCCTATTAGTGCCAAACCCTGGTGCTGGTCTTGGATTATTATTAGCTTACTGGTTCTTCGGAAAAGGAGAAATGAAAGAAGCTGCTCCTGGAATGATCTTGATCCACTTCTTCGGTGGTATCCATGAAGTTTACTTCCCATATGTATTAGCAAACCCATTAACGATCATTGGTATGATTGCTGGTGGTATCGTTGGAACAGGAACACTTACATTCTTAAATGTTGGTACTGTTGCCACACCATCTCCTGGTAGTATCTTCTCTGTTGTAGCCTTATCTCCTAAGAACTGTATGTTTGGAGTTTTATTAAGTGTTGTATTATCATGTGTTGTATCATTCTTATTAAACTCTATCTTCGTAAAACGTATGGTAGCCAAAGGCGGGGATACATCTCTTGGAGAATCTGTAATTCCAAAAGAAGCTATGGGATCTTCTACTTCATCTGAAACAGCCGCTGTAACAAATGACAGCAGTCTTGGAGTTGCTGGTATCGATATTAAAAACATTAAGAAAATCGTCGTTGCCTGTGACGCTGGAATGGGATCTTCCGCAATGTCCGCTGCCGCATTAAAGAAAAAAGTAAAAGCTGCAAATCTTCCGATCGAAGTTATCAATACAGCAATTTCTAAAATTCCTGATGATGCTGACCTTGTCATCACTCATGTGGAATTAACGGGAACAGCAAAAGCTGCCCAGCCAAACAAACAACATTTATCTATCTCTAACTACTTAAAAGCTCCAGAGTATGATGAATTAGTTGAAAGATTTAAAAATGAATTATAATAAACCTGAATTATTCATGGAACAATATCTGACTTGATAACTGTACCATGAAATAAAAA